>Ga0172382_10000001_pt1 | contig 710288 bp, 690 predicted proteins | sample Leawel138RmetaG_FD_122245 | JGI IMG/M metagenome (GOLD analysis project Ga0172382, IMG submission 122245) | Leachate microbial communities from a municipal landfill in Southern Ontario, Canada - Leachate well 138R metaG | ecosystem: Engineered > Solid waste > Landfill > Unclassified | place... | reverse complement strand
TTTGGTGCGGGCTGGGGGCCTGACGAGGAGTTGAGATTTTAAGATCACGGGGGCCCCCCCCCCCCCGCGCCCCCCGGGGGGGGGGGGGGGGGATTTTGGTGACGCAATTATTTCGTAGAGGTTGCCCAGGTAAATTGACCCCGGCAGCGGGCGCTGGTTGGAGAACACCAACCGGTAACCAGCTTCTTCCACCAACTTTTCCATTTGGCGATCTAGGTGGCAGCCCCCAAACAGTGCCTCTTGCACAGGGCTTAAGCGGTGCTGCCACTTAGCAGCGGAGCGTTTTGCTGAAAGCCCGTGTTCGAGAATATGAATTTGCCCGCCCGGTTTGAGTACCCGGGCAGCTTCACTTAAGGCTTTTGACGGGTCGGGAATAGTGCACAGCGTGAAGGTAGACACCACCGTGTCAACCGATTGGTTGGCTAGGGGAAGGTTCTGACCGTCGAGACCCACAAACTCTACCGGTGGCTGGTCGCGCTCCATTCGTTGTTGCGCCATGCGGCGGGCCTTGAGTGATGGTTCTACTGCGATGATCTTCGTAACGGACGGGGGGTAATGAGCCAGGTTCAGGCCCGACCCGAAACCGATTTCCAGTACGTCGCCATGGGCGGTAGACAGCACCTGTTTACGCAGTGCTGAAATCTCTGGCGAGCTCGCCATTTTGTCTACCAACACCGGTACTACCTTGTCGTTCCAACGACCCATTTACGCCTCCACCTTTGCGCCAGAGCCCAGCATACGGGAATTACCGGCGCTAAGTAGCCAAAGGCCGTGATCTACGTCTAACATCTAACTCCTATGTATGCAGTCATTAAGACCGGTGGTAAGCAATATCGGGTCGAGCAGGGCCAGCAGCTCAACGTCGAGCGCCTTGGTGCTGTCGATTCCGAAGTCTCGCTGCAGCCGGTGCTGCTAGTCGATGGCGATACGGTGCTGTCTACTCCAGCCGAGCTCGCTGGTGCTTCGGTTTCCGCTAAAATTGTAGGCGAAACCAAAGGCCCGAAGATTACCGGGTTCACCTACAAGTCAAGCTCGAACATTCGTCGTCGCTGGGGTCATCGTCAGCAATACGCCACCATCGAAATCACGAAGATCGCTAGGGGTTAAACATGTCAAAGACTAAAGGCGGCGGTTCAACCCGCAACGGTCGCGATTCAAATGCCCAACGCCTGGGTGTAAAGGCTTTCGACGGCACTGTGGTGACCGCCGGTTCAATTCTGGTTCGCCAGCGCGGCACCAAGGTTCATCCTGGTGAGAACGTAGGTCGTGGTCGTGACGACACGTTGTTTGCGCTAAGCGGCGGCAAGGTGAAGTTCGGTCAGCGCAAAGGTCGTAAACTGGTCGACATAGTCACCGACTAGTAATTAAACACCAAAGTAGTTTTGTTCTTAGGCAGCCGAGTGAGGCTGCCTAAGTTTGTTTTGCCCTACCTACGAAGCTGTTGCGCTCTTAGGTTAGGCCACGCACATCAACGCCGGTGGGTAGGTTTCTTGGATCCCAATCTAGAAGATCGACAGCGTGCCCAAAGGCGTATCGGTCAGTCATGCCGCCCACATAGGTCACGGCGGCACGAAAGCTTTCGGCGTGGTTCGGTGTAAGTTCGTTTGGCTGTTGATCCGCCGGTAGGCGGGTAGGGTCGGCGGCGTAATATTCCACCAACGCCTGCAGAACGGCAATGACCTGGTTTCCTTGTAAAACCGACTCGGGGCGCATGTAGATATTTTCGTAATTGAAGCGGCGAAACTCGGCCAACGCTTCGGCCGTTTGAGCGTCCATGCCGATACGCCCGGTGGCAATGGCGGTATTACTGAGAGCCGCGATGAAGGTATGCAGCTGCTCTCGGCGCGTTTCGCCACATACTTGACGCACTAGTGGAGGCAACTCGGAAGGCTTCACAATTCCAACGTGCACCGCATCTTCAAAATCGTGGCAGACATAGGCAATCCGATCAGCCCATGAGACCACTTCGCCTTCTGGGGTCGATGGAGCGGGCCTCGACCACGAGTGGTTACGAATTCCATCTAAGGTTTCGGCACACAGATTCAAAGGTTGAAGCACTACGTCAGCGCCCCAAACCGCGTGGTCGTATCCACCGTCTAGGTATTGGCTAAAAGCGTCTTCAGAAGCGTGACCGCCGGGTCCGTGCCCGCAGTCATGCCCCAGCGCAATGGCTTCCGTTAGTGCCACATTTAACCGAATGGCTCTAGCTACTGAGGTGGCTACCTGGGTTACTTCCAAAGCGTGGGTTAGCCGAGTGCGCTGATGGTCCTCAGGAAATACGAAGACCTGGGTTTTACCTGCCAGGCGGCGAAAAGCTGTTGTTCCATGCAAAATGCGGTCGCGATCTCGTTCGAAACAAGTGCGAGTTTCGTCGGGCTCTTCAGGAATGGTCCGGTTTCCGGCGCCATTGGCTTGAGTGGCACCTGGTACCAACCATTCAGCCTCGAAAGCCTCGCGGGCTCGGCGATCATATAGTTCGTTTGGCTTAATTCTTACATGCGTGTCAGCGTGGGCCTCGCTCAGCTCGCCCGCACTGTGTCCGTGCATTGTGGCAGCCCAAGCGGTTGTTCGTTTTGAAGAACTCACCTAAACCAGGTTAGAGGCCCTTTCAGCATAAAAGGGTTAAGGTTTAAGATTCCTCTGACGATCATCATGTTTTACGGTGTAGTATTACGGCACGGCTGTTTCGGTGCTGTATTTTGCTTGGCCGGTGGATTGCTGGGAGGCCACGTGGTCACAAAGAGGCAAAAGCGAATAGCGGTATGCTTCCGTGGCACTGAAAGCACAAACGCGACCCCACCGCGTTTAAGGAACGATCGTGGCGCCACTCTTGTTGAATACGCACTGGTATTAGCACTAATAGTTGTGGGCTCTATTGGAGCAATAAATCTTCTACAAAGCTCGGCGGAGACGGAAGTTAATAACCAGGCCGACTGTGTATCGATGCGGCCCCCACCAGCTGGGTGTGGTTATTCACCTATCCCCGAGGCGATCAGCTTTCCTGATCCTGGAGTCACCCCACCAACCATGGCACCGCCGGTCGGTGAACCACCGCCCACACTCGTACTCGGAGTAGGCAAGAAAGAGAATGACCCTAACGGCTGGAAGATCACGCTTCCACTTCAGATTCAAACAGGGGTAATCCAAGAACCGCCCACCGACGAGCAGCCAGGTATTGCAGGTGTTGAAGTGCTTGCGTTAATTGAATTTGCTGATCCCTATAACCCAACTCAATTTGATCCTCAAAGCACCTGGCCAGCAACGTGTACGACTGACGACGAAGGTCGCTGCGAGATATCGATAGTGGTCTATCCAGATGTGCCAAAAGCAAGAATAAGCATTACTGATGTTCGTTACACGCCCGCGGCCGTCTTCCCTCCAGTTTGGCACGCGGAATTTAATCAATGATTAGGCTAATGCGACTCGGTGATCGGGGTGCCGCGATGCTAGAAACGGCGTTGATTACGCCGGTCTTCTTTGCGTTGATCTTTGGAATCATAGAATTTGGCTTGGTATATCGAGACACCTTAACTGCCGCTGATGCTGCCGGTAGTGGAGCACGGATGGGTGCCATATTAGGTCCTCGACCGACACCAACTAACGTAAGTGCGGATTTTGAAATCATCCGAGCTGTACGTCAAAGTTTGGGCGCAATTCCCGTTGAATGGGTTGATCGCATTGTCGTGTTTAAAGCTCAAGGACCGGGCGCAGGCAGTCCCACGTCCCAGATAACAAATGAATGTAAAAATGGAGTCTCGGTGCCCGGGCTTTGCAATGTCTACGATCCCGGCAACGCATTTTTAGCAATTCAAAGCTCTGACAATAACGCTGCGTTCTTTGAATGCCCTTCCGGGCGGGCGTGCCCGTGGGCACCATACACACGCAAGAATGGGCCGACTGTATTTGACATTGAATACCTTGGAGTTTGGATTCGTATTCAACGGCCGGGCCTGACTGGATTATTTGCCAAAGAATTCACCATCGAACAGGCAAGCGTTGTGAGGCTTGAGCCAAGTGACTTGGAACTCGGAGGTCTTGGATGATCAGGTTGCCCAGTCGATTGCAAAGAAAGATTAAGAAATCCAGTGACCAAGGTGCGGTTCTCGTGGAGTTTGCTCTGTTGGCACCAGTTCTAATTATGTTGGCCTTAGGGGTGCTCGAATACGGGAATGCTTGGCACCAAACCACTTCAATAGAACGAGCCGTTCAAATGGGTGGCCGTTCCGCTTCAGCAGGTGGCAATGGTCGCTTCGCCGACTTTGAAGCACTGCGAGCGGTTGACGCTGTAACGCGTGGGCTACCTGGGATAAAAGTTGACAGCGTTGTTATTTACAACGCCACGGGAACTGATGGCACGGTCCCCGACAATTGCAGGGCAGCATCACGAAGCAATCTCTGTAATTTTTACTCTGGTGATCAGGTGCGGACGACCACCCCCGTGGGCTTTACGGGTGGGACATCTGCCAATCCAGCCTGCTCGTCGTCGTCATGGGATCGAGCATGGTGTCCAGTGTCCAGACCCCGTGAAGAGTACAACCAAACGCGCATTGGTGTTCACGTAACAGCAACTTATAAGTCTGTAACCAATTTGTTGCCGGTGACCGTGCAAATTGAGCGCTACGCAGTTTATGAAATTGAGCCCTGCGCTGTAGGGCACTCACGTTGTTGACTGCTTCTGAGGATTGACAATGTTCGCTAAACAGATTTTCCGACTTCCCAAAGATAAACCTCTGTGCCAGGCGGGTTACGTCACAGCCTTTACGGCGTTCATCTTGGTGCCATTACTCGCGTTCGCCGGTCTAGCTGTCGATGCAGGGTCGTGGTATAGCCGGGCTGTAACTATCCAACGCACAGCAGACTCCGCGGCACTAGCTGCAGCCGCGGCGCTCCCGCGTGGTATGACGGCAGCCGAGGCCGCGGCTCACTCGGTGGCCGCTCAGAATGGAATAACCGCGGGTGTAAACGGCATCATTATTAGTTCTGAGCAAACCGGTGCCGATCAGGTTAAAGTCACCATCACTGATCCCAACGTTCCGCAGTATCTCACGGCGATGTTTCGTAGCGATGTATCGATTACTCGATCCTCAACAGCCGAGTATGTACCAGCGGTACGCATGGGCAGCCCGCGCAACTTTCTGGGTACTGGAACCCTTGAGTATTGGGAAAGTGGACTTCCGGTTGATGCCGTGAAGGAGGAGTTCTTTTTATCAATTAACAGCCCCTGTGCATTGACAGAAGATGGTGACCTCGTAGCGACGCAATGGTTGGGTTCGTATGGTATTAACAACCAATGCAATCCGGGCACACGGGCTAACCCTACATACAATCCCGACGGCTACATCTATGGTGTGAAGGTCGATGACGATTACCGCGGTGGTTCTATGGTGATCGAGGTATTCGATGCGCCTATGTGCAACGCGAACACAACAACCGGCTATCTCGATCTTCCCCGACTAGGTAATTCAAGTTTCACAACCACCTACACGGTTCGCTCTCCGGCACCGAACCCATTTGAAGGCCAAGTGTTACAACGACACACTTTGGTTGGTGTGACAGGTAATCAACAAACAGGTGATTGCCGTTTAGTGGGTGACCGTGATGGTTGGCGTGGTGGGTGGAAAGCCCTGGCCACTATCAACGACCCTAAACCTGGTTCTATATATGGAGTCCAAGTTCAATCCTCGAACCATACGTCTAATACGGCTCGAGGAAACTTAAATAACTTTGCGCTTCGCGCGCGAACGGGCAACAGCTTTGTTGCATGCTCATCAGATCCATTTGAGAGTGATCCAACTTTGCAAGTCACGGCAACCGGTGTGCAGCCAGAAAATTGTCCAAACGTTTTCGCTTTTGAGAATTTATCTGTCTATGCCGGTTCACAGGGCTCAACAGCACAGTTCTTCTTAGCCTCTATTGGTCAAGAACATAGTGGTAAGACTCTGGTAATCGACCTTTATGATCCCGGCGAAGGTGGAGACACCCTTCGTCTGGTGGACCCAGCTAACAATTACGCCACATTCACCTACCGTGTTGTCCAGCGCTTCGCTGAAGAAAATGACCCGTCAGGAGGTTGGGGGCCGTTTAACAACCGTACTGTGGTAAATGTTGGTGGTACGGGAAATCCTCCTGGTTCTAATCGTCTGTCAGAATATTTGTTTAACGAGCGGCAACTGCGCCTTGAGGTACAACTACCGCCGAATATTGAAGAAGCCTACGGCGGGCGTACATGGTGGCGAGTTGAGTACAAATTCAGCGGTGACAAAACCGTAACTGACCGTACTACCTGGTCGGTCGGCGTTCGAGGTAACCCGGTACGCCTTGTCGAATAGTATGCACTACCTAGTTGGCAGGTGGGAATCGCCAATAGGGGGATGTCACTATGCACGCCTAAGCTAGAGCACTATGTCGCAATTTGTCGATGAATGTTCTATTAACGTCCGCGGTGGCGATGGTGGCGCTGGCGCGGTGTCAATGCGACGTGAAGCCCATGTTCCAATGGGCGGCCCCGACGGTGGAGACGGCGGCAAGGGTGGCGATGTTTGGTTCGTGGCTGACCACAACGTCGCTTCGTTATTGGCCTATCGCGACTATCCACACCGCCGTGCCGAAAACGGCCGTCACGGTGAAGGCCAAAAGCGCCACGGCTCCCAAGGGGCCAGCCTCGACGTTCCAGTGCCCGAAGGCACCGTTATTCTCGACTATGACGGCAACCCGCTAGCCGACCTAACCAAACACGGCGACCGTTATCTAGCCGCCGAAGGTGGTCGAGGGGGTCGTGGCAACGCCAGCTTCAAATCGCAACGTCGCCGGGTACCAACCTTTGCTGAACAGGGTGAACATGGCGAAGAGCGCTGGCTACGCCTCGAGTTAAAACTCATGGCCGATATAGCTTTGGTGGGCTTTCCAAACGTTGGAAAAAGCACCCTCATCTCGCGAATTTCAGCAGCTAAACCAAAGATCGCCGATTATCCCTTCACCACCCTTGAACCCAACCTTGGCGTGGTTCGATTCGATGATGGCTTCGAAATCGTGGTGGCTGACATTCCGGGTTTGATTGAAGGTGCGGCCCAAGGCAAAGGCCTCGGTCACCAGTTCTTGCGACACATCGAACGTGCCCGTGGCTTGGTTCTGCTCCTCGATTTAGCCAGTAGTGAAGGCGTATCGCCCCGTGCTCAAGAAGCTGTTCTGCTTCGCGAACTAGGGGAATACCGCCCCGAACTGCTTGAGCGCCCTCGCCTTTCAATCGGCTCTCGTGCCGATCTGGCTGAGCTCATTGCCCACAATCCCAGCGACACAGCCAACGATAACGATACCGACGATGGTGATACCGAAGCGCCCTTTGAAGGTCTCGTTGTTTCGTCTATCACCGGTGCGGGCATCCCTCAGCTACTAGGGGAAGTGCGAAAGCTCGTCGAGCAATCTCGCACCGAAACCGACGAGTCAACCGGTGATGGTTCCTTTATTATTCACCGCCCGGCGGGCGAGGGTATCGAAGTGGTAAGAAGCGATGATGGCGGCTATGTGGTGCTGGGCCGCAAAGCCCTAAGAGCGGTAAATCTTTCTGACCTCACCAACCCCGATGCTCTTGATTACGCTCAACACCAGCTAAAACGTATCGGCGTCAACAAAGCCCTGGCCCGTGCCGGAGCGGAAGCAGGCGACACCGTTTACATCGGTAAACTCAGTTTTGAATACGAACCAGACTTTTAGTCATCAGCACTAGAAACTGACGGGCACCCCTGCTTTCGACAATGCTTAGGGCGTGATTGTTGTTGCCAAAATTGGTACCTCGTCAATAACAAATGAACAAGGAACCATCGCTAAGGGTGCTATCGAAAAGCTGTGCGCTGAAATCGCCTTGATTAAAGCGGCCGGGAACCAAGTTGTGGTGGTCACCTCGGGTGCTATCGCGGCCGGTCTTCCCAGTTTGGGCTTAGGTGGCGACCGACGACCTCGCGACAGCCGAACCCTCCAAGCCGTTTCAGCCATTGGCCAGAGCCAGCTAATGCGAGTGTACGACGATGTCCTCCACAACGTGGGCCTGATTGGTGCCCAAGTTCTTCTAGCTCCTCTAGATTTCATGGTGCGCCAGCAATACCTGCACGCCCGCAGTACCTTAACCCGGCTTCTAGAGCTGGGCGTGGTGCCAGTCATCAACGAGAATGATGCCATCGCAGACGATGAAATTCGCTTCGGCGACAACGATCGCCTGGCGGCGCTAGTAGCGCATTTAGTGAAGGCCGAAACCCTGGTTTTGTTAACCGACGCGCCCGGACTTCTAAGCGCCGATCCCCGCAGCGACCCCAACGCCACGTTGATTGAAGAGGTTCACGAAATCACACCCGAACTGGAACAAATAGCGGGGGGTGCTGGCACCGTGCGAGGCAGTGGTGGCATGGCCTCAAAGTTGGCGGCTGCCAAAATCGCTTCAGCCAGCGGGGTACGCACGGTAATAGCTAACGCCAACCGCTCCGACGTGTTAAGCGATGCCATGGCCGCTACTCCCGGTGTCGGCACAATTGTGCATCCCAAGACCAGCCACCTAAGCGCCCGTAAATTGTGGATTGCTTTCGCCGGGGGAGTGGCAGGCCGAATTCAGGTAGACGCTGGTGCTCGTAGGGCGCTGGAAACTAGCCAAAGCTCGCTTCTACCAGCGGGAGTAGTAGCCGTCTCGGGCGAATTTCAACTAGATGACATTGTGGAAATCTCCGACAATAACGGCCGCGTTTTTGCCCGTGGCTTGGCGGGGGTGTCTAGCGCGGTGGCGGCCGCAGCAATGGGGTTACATACCGGTGAACTACCTGAAGAAGTAGCTCACGAGGTGATTCACCGCGACAACCTAGTGATCTTGCCCTAACACCTAGTTGTTGCTTTCAGTATTTTCAGCTTGGCTTGTCTCGCCGTTGTTCGTGGCTTCAGTGGCGCTGTTGGCCGCACTGTCATTAGATGTTTCGGCAATTTCACCAGCGGTCGATTGGCCTTCACCTAAACCTAATTGACCCCGAATTTCGTCTAAGCGAGTTTTGGCTTCAATGTTTCGGGCGGCTTGTTCAATCTCCAACATTTTCGATTCAACGGTCGAACTCGACAACTCGGCCACGCTCTGGGCTTTGGCATAGCGGGCTTCAATCTTTTCACGGACCTCGTTGAAGGTCGGCACATCTTCGCCCACGGTCTCAGATAGTGAGGCCATAGCGTTGTTCATACGGTCTTGCATGTCGGCCTGGTCAAGCTGTCCCAGAAGTTTTTGGCGCTCGGAAAGCTTCTTTTGCAACAACAACGAGTTCTGTTCAACAGCCGACTTGGCCTGGTCAGACGCTTGGCTGGCCTGAAGATGAAGCGCCTTCAAGTCTTCAATTTCGGTTTCCAAGCTAATCATGCGAGTCGCGAAAGATTCGGCGGCGCTGGTGTATTCCAACACCTTCTTCTCGTCGCCCTCTTTGCTCGCTTGGTCAGCCATTAGCACGGCCTGGCGAGCATTAGCGGTAACCTTCTCGTATTCATCCAGCGAACGCGACAAACGAATTTCTGTTTGTTTTTGGTTGGCGATAACATTCGCGGCTTGGTCTTTTAACCGGCGATGCTGATCTTGGGCTTCGGTAATGGCCTGCTGTAGTTGCACCTTCGGATCGGCGTTCGCTTCAAATTTTCCGGTTAGGCGAGCCGTAGTGTAGTTCCACCAGCGCTTAAGGAGCTTGATCATACTACGATGTTACTCGCACCATCGAACTTTCGCAGGGCTGGTACGTATGTGGGGTAATCGTTCAAGTGTCGAGGTGTTTATGCCGAGTCCTTATGATGAAATCACGCTGGCCGATATGGGTATATATGTCTGTCCTATATAGAAAGCCCCACTAAGGGCCCTTGGGCGACCTGGCGTGCAGTAATGATGGATCCCACCGAAAACACGCTACGAGAGCTCTTAGAAAGAAATCCTGATGCTGAAGTCGTCGCCATCGGGACTATCGGCGCGATCGTGGAGATGCCCGAAGAGCTTGGGATAACGCCCAACATGCCTGCTGATGCTAAGGCCAGTGTCGATTTGGTGCACGCCACCTCGCGGGCGGCCATGGTTAACCAATTTGTTTACGTAAGGCCCGGCCAAGTCAACCAACAACGCCTAATCGGTCGAGATGGCCAACCTCGTGTGGTCTATGTTTTCGATTTAACTCAGAAGTATCGCCTATGCGTGGTGGTGTCGATCGACGGTGAAGAGTTGCACCCCGGCGTCAAGGTATTCAGCCACGAAGAACGACATGTAGAACCTAGATATTGCCGAGTCTTTCATGATCGTCAAGGCAACGTTACGGGGCTCGACCCCAAGTTCCCGTCTTTCTTAGGATACAGTGCCGAAGAACAGCTATCGCTAAACATCACGGCCCTGGTGCATGAAGATTATAAAAACCTGACCATTGCCAACTGGTACAAGGTCTTGTTCAAAGAAACCTCGCAACCCGAACGTTGGCGAGCTCGGGTACAAACCAAAGCTGGCGACTGGCTATGGGTTGAATTCACCGTTTCCAACCATCTACACAATGATGAGCAGCCACACGTTTTGGTGGAAATGGTTGATATTTCTACCGAAGTTCAGGCTTTAGAGGAGCTTTATGAAAGTCGGGAACTGCTAGAACGCCTTACCGACATTCTGCCGGTGGGTGTGCTGCATTTTGATCGTGATCTTCAGATCACTTATCTCAACGATCGTATTTTCGAAATGTTCAATATCGAGCGAAACTACGACGAACAGCCCGATATCACCCGCTTCCACAAAAAAGATCGTCGCAAAGTAGCAACCGCGATGGAAGATGGGCTGCGAGGCATTGATAGTGACTTAACCGCCGGCTTCCAGGCTTCAAGCACTCATCCCGAACTCCATGTCAGTTTGTCAGTGCGGTCTCTTCGCAACCGGACGGGAGAAGTGACGGGCATTGTGGTCACAATTCAGAACATCACTTCCGATGTGCTGCGTCGCAAAGCCTTAGAACGGCGTGCTTCCTACGATGCGCTTACTGGTTGTTTGAACCGAGAATCGATATACCAAGCCGTGGCCGAAGAGCTTGAGACCATTGGTGGTTCCTCACGCGGTTTAGCGGTACTGTTTGCCGACGTTGACAAGCTAAAGATCATCAACGACGAACTAGGCCATTCAGCAGGCGATGATCTGCTACGCGAAGTTTCGGCCGCCATCAATTCCGGGGTGCGTTCACACGACAAAGTGGGTCGCTTGGGAGGCGACGAATTCTTGATCTTGTGTCCCGATCTTCCCTCGCCAGACCATGCCCTCGAAATAGCCGAACGTATAACGAAATTGGTAAAACAAATTTCGGTGAAAAACCTGGCGCTGGGATCGATCACTATTAGCGTTGGCGCCGCCTGGTCTCGTCGGGCTGATATTACAGTCGAGGAAATTGTGGATCGAGCCGACGCTGAAATGTATGCCTCGAAGCGAACTTTGAGCCGTGAACCTCAGTTGGCTGTGCTTTAGGTGCCGAATCTTGCCCCCATTAAGGCAGCCGTGTTGAAATGACCGCCGCAACGCCAGAGGATCTTCTAAAACAGCTCTTGCAACAACACCCTGACGCCCAGGTAGCTGCCGTGGATACGGTCGGCATTATTGTTGAAATGCCCGCCAGCCTTGGGGTGCAGGCAAACGTTCCATCTTGGGCACATGCTGGTGTTGACTTGGTAGGACGCAGATTTCGGTCTGCTTCGGTCAACCAGTTTTTGCATGTCGGTGTCGGTGGCGTCAACCGTCAGCTGATTGAAGATCGACAAGACCAAGTCGCTACCTGTTTCATCTTTGAATTAACCGCACAACATGGTGTTTGTGTGGTGTTAATAGCACCCGGTTGTCATGAAGTTCCAGATGTCGAATCCTTTGTTTATGTTGAGCCGGAACGGAAAGAACGCTACTCGCGCTTCATCCGCGACCGTGACGCCCGAGTGGTTGAGGCCGACGCCGCATTAAGCAGAATCTTGGGTTTCAGTCTTCATGAGATTCAAGAACAAGACATCGCCATGTTCATCCATCCCGACGATCGAAACCGTGCCATTGCGAGCTGGTATGAGGCGGTCTTTCGGGAAACCGGTGGGCATGTTCGTTGGCGTGCTCGAGTGCGAACCAAATCGAATGGTTGGCGCTGGATGGAATTTACCGACACAAATTACCTGCGAAAGTCGGTTAACCCCCATATCGCCACCGAAATGCTCGATATTGACGCTGAAATGGTGGCCTTGGAGGATCTGTATTCCACTACTGAGCTGTTGGCTCGCTTAACGGATGTCTTGCCGGTTGGGGTGTTGCATTTCGACTCCAACCTGAACGTGACTTTCCTAAATGATCGTCTCTTTCAGATGCTCGATATTCCAGCAGACGTTGAGAACGCCTTTGCGCTCGATCAGTTCCATACCGATGATCAAGCCCAAGTAGTTGAAGCCATGCAACAAGCCTTAGCAGGCAGCGATGCCAATACTTTGGCACGATTTTGTGCTCCGCATCTGAGCCGTGAACGATATGTGAAGCTCGCTTTCCGCCCTCTCCGTGGTCGACGTAACGAGGTGAGTGGGGTCGTGGTCACCGTAACTGACACCACAGCCGAAGTGATTCGTCGACGCGACTTAGAAATGCGCGCTTCATACGACGCTCTGACGGGTTCAATGAACCGGGAATCGATTTATCAGGCCATTAGTGACGAACTAAACCAGGTGCCCGCCTACTCACGTGGTATGGCTGTGTTATTCGCAGATCTTGATGGTTTCAAAGCGATCAACGACCGGCTCGGCCATTCGGCTGGAGACCGGCTACTGCGCCATGTGGCCAGCAAAATTAACACCGCCATACGCTCCAACGACCAGGTCGGGAGAATCGGCGGTGATGAATTCGTGGTTCTGTGCCCCGACTTAGCCGAACCGCGCCACGCCCTCGAAGTAGCTAGCCGAATCATCACCACCATCCGGGAAGTACCCATTACTGCCCTAGCTGAAGGATCGCTCGGAGTAAGTGTTGGAGTGGTTTGGACCAAGCGCCCGGGTCTTGATGCAGAAACGGTCGTTAACGCTGCTGATTTCGCCATGTACACCGCCAAACGAGCCCAGAAAACCGAGCCGGTTTTGGTCGAGCTGTAAGAGCTAGAAGAGCTATACCAGCTATATGACCCGCCTGGACCTGCTATTCGGCTATGTCGGTGATTGAGGTGTCGCCCAGTGCCCGGCGTAGTGCCTCTAGCTCATCAGCTACTTGTTCGAGCGATGATTGCACCTGTGTTGCTTCATCAGGTCGCGAGTTTGCAACGTTCATCTCAGAAGCGGTGGTCACCGCTAAAGCCAGTTTCGCCGTTTGGGCTTCTAAGGCCGCTTTGGCCTCAGCAATCAAGCCATCTAGGCGTTTTAGCGAATCGAGTTGGGCAGCCGTAGACGCCGCGGCATCGTGGTTGCCTTCGGAAACCAAGCGGTCGTAACGGGTTTTAAGCACCCAACCGTCCAACTTCAGTCGCGCTTGTGACACTTCCTGGGCTTGTCGGGCGGCCTGCCAACACTCTTCGACCCCGGTCCTCACCGAAGATTGCACACTAAGCAGCCGGTCTTGCACCGGCCCCGGCGATGAAGCCCGTAAAGCTTCGTTGAAGCGTTTCTCGGTGGCAAGAGCACTTTGCACGAAACGCCGCCAAGGTTCACCAACAGCAAAAGGGTCGATGCTGCTCACCCCGATTTTGATGGGGCGACTAAGCAAAGCGGTTAAAGCTAAGCCTCCGAGATAGGCAAAGATCACCAAAGCGACAATTGTTGTGGCGGAACGTGCGGTAATAACACCAACGAGTAAGGCCGCCACACCCAGGGCCAACGGCAAGGGAGCTGCTAGCACACGGAACCAGGAAGGAGCGTTTTTGGTGGGTAGTTGGGCCACCGTTCAAGTTTCGCGCAAAGGCGGCGTTTCGAACAGGTCGGGCCGGACGGCCTGTTTCACCGTGGTGGCGGCTAACCTGTGCCATTGTGACTATCTCGATTACTCCTTCGCCTATGGAAGCACTCGGTTTAGCTGCCAAGGACGCTGCCTCAGTCTTGGCCACGGCTTCGACCGCCACTAAAGACGCCGCATTGTTGGCCGCGGCCGACTTATTAGTTGAAAACAGCGCTCCGATCTTGGCTGCCAACGCTAAAGATGTTGAGCGTGCCACCTCTGAAGGCGTCTCAGCCACCGTTATCGATCGGTTGCGTTTGGATGAAAAGAAGATTGCTGGCATGGCTTCTGGCCTGCGCCAAGTAGCTGCTTTGCCCGACCCGGTAGGCGAAATTCTAGGCGGTTGGGTACGCCCTAACGGCCTACGCATCTCACAGGTTCGGGTACCACTAGGGGTGGTGGCGATCATTTATGAAAACCGCCCAAACGTAACCAGTGACGCCGCGGCGCTTTGCATTAAATCGGGCAACGCCGCCTTCTTGCGTGGTTCTTCCGGAGCTATCGACTCGAACCGGGCCGTGGCGGCGGTGCTACGTCAAGGTATGGAACAAGCTGGTCTACCCGCCGATTCGGTGGTCCTAGTCGAAGACACCAGCCGAGAAGCCGCTACCCAGTTTATGCAGCTGCGAGGCATTGTTGATTGTCTCATTCCTCGAGGCGGACCCTCGCTGATTCAGGCCATTCTCGACAACGCCACCGTGCCCTATGTGATCGACGGCGATGGCAACTGTCATGTTTATGTCGATGCATCCGCCAACCTCGAGATGGCTTATGACATTGTGCTGAACGCCAAGATGCAGCGGCCCTCGGTGTGCAACGCTGCCGAGAATCTGGTGGTACATGTCGATGTCGCCAATGCTTTCATTCCCAAAGTCGCCCAAGGCCTGAAGGGCGTAACCCTGGTCGGCGACGACCGTGCTTGCGCTTTGGTGGACGGCATGCAAGAGGCCACCGAAGCTGATTTCGCCACCGAATTTCTTGATATGAAACTTGCCGTAAAGGTAGTTGATTCTCTGGAAGAAGCGATTAGCCACATTGCGCGCAACGGGACTGGGCACAGTGAAGCCATTGTCACTGAACATTTGGCTTCAGCCGATCGTTTCTGTCTAGAGGTTGATGCCGCCGCCGTCTTGGTTAACGCTTCAACCCGTTTCGTAGACGGTGAAGAGTTCGGTTTTGGTGCGGAAATTGGCATTAGTACCCAAAAACTGCATGCTCGGGGCCCCATGGGTCTACGCCAGTTGACCACCGCCAAGTTCGTAGTTCGGGGTACTGGCCAAACACGGGGCTAGCTGCATAAGTGACATTAATAACACCAATCTGGGTCTTCGATTGACATCGGAGTCAACTCGTTCGATAGGGTCAATCCATGGATTATCGCTTTGAATCTGTGCCTGAAGTCCGTGACGGCTTGGGTAAGGTCGATTATTTGGCCAACGAAGGAATTGCCGGAGTCGTATTTTTAGCTGACCGGCTTGAGAAACCGATTTTGGTGGAAGGTCCTGCTGGAACGGGTAAAACACAGTTGGCGAAATCAGTGGCCGAAATGCTCGGAGCACGACTAATTCGCTTGCAGTGCTACGAAGGCCTCGACGAATCTAAAGCCCTCTTCGAGTGGAACTACAAGAAGCAGCTGTTGCGTATCCAATCAGAACGTAACCAAGACGGCACCTGGGACGACCTCGAAGACGATATTTTCTCTGATGAGTTTCTGCTGACTCGTCCCTTGCTTGAAGCTATTCGTGCGGAAGATCCGGTTGTGCTTCTAATCGACGAGATTGACCGAGTAGAGGTGGAGACCGAGGCTTTGTTGCTGGAAATCCTCTCTGACTATCAGGTTTCGATTCCCGAATTGGGCACAATTAGCGCCACCCAAATTCCGCTGGTCTTTCTAACTTCAAACAATACCCGCGAGCTTTCAGAAGCATTGAAGCGACGCTGTCTATTCCTCCATATCGATTACCCCGAGATGGAACGCGAAAAAGAAATCGTGATGACCAAGGTGCCGGGCATTAGCGACAGCTTGGCCGACCAGGTTGCTCGTATCGTGCGTTCAATTCGTCAGCTTGATTTGAAGAAGGCACCGTCAGTCTCTGAAACCCTCGACTGGGCCAACACGTTGATGTTGTTGAACATCGAGCAAATTACGGCTGAAGATGCCATTGAGACCCTCAACATTTTGTTGAAGTATCGCTCGGACATTGAAAAGGCGATCAAGGAGTTCTCAACCAACAGCAGTGAATTCGCTGCCGCCAAGTCTTGATCCAAGGAGGGATGAGCGATGACTGACACCGCCGCCCCAACTGCCAATTCGCCCATGCTCGAACTGCTCACGGGGTTTATTTTTCAACTCCGTGAAGCTGGTATCCCCGTCAGTGTCAGCGAACACATTGACGCTATGGGCGCTATTCGCCATGTTCCGCTCGAAGATCGCGACACTGTTAAATACGCCTTAGCGGCCACCCTCGTTAAGAACGATGGTCACTGGCGGGCCTTTGAAACCGTGTTCGAAGTGTATTTCTCGCTTCGAGGTAAGGAATACCTGATCGATAAAGATGGTGCTGAGGGCGACAGCTCGTCTGACACCATGGATATTGAAGGTGTGAACCAACAAGGCGAAGGTGATGGCTCTGGTGGTTCCACCCTGACCCCCGAGCAGCTAGCCGAAATGCTTTATCGAGCGCTGTTAAACGGCGACGAAAACATGACCCGGGCCATTGCCCGTCAGTCAGTGAAGCGTTTTGCCGGCATGGAGCCGGGCCGACCAGTTGGCGGGACTTACTATTTGTATCGCACGCTTCGTAATCTCGATTTGGAAGGGATTATGGAGCGCCTCATGCAAGAGGCTCGTGATCGTGCACCAGCACCGGGTATGACGCCTCTTGAGGAACGCTTAGCAAAAGACGAGTTCGAAGTTCGTATCGACAAGCTTAAGAAAGAGATCGAAGCCGAAATTCGTCGTTCGCTGGTTGCTGACCGCGGTGCTGAAGCCATGGCTAAAACCTTGCGGAAGCCTCTGCCTGAAGACGTTGATTTCATGCATGCCTCCCGTGAGGAGATGGCGAATCTCAAAAAGGCTATTCAGCCGCTCACTCGTAAGTTAGCGGTTCGCCTGGCACGTAAACGCCGCCACGGCCGTAAAGGGCCACTCGATTTTCGCAACACCGTACGCCATTCGCTTTCCTATGGTGGGGTACCAGCCGATCTTCGTTACCGGTATCCACGTCCAGCGAAACCCGAGATCTTCGTAATCGCCGATATTTCGGGTTCGGTCGCGGCCTTTGCCCGGTTCACCCTGCATCTGGTTTATGCCATCAGCTCGCAGTTCTCAAAGGTTCGATCCTTTGTGTTCATCGACGGGCTTGACGAAGTCACCGACTTCTTTGATGGCGTGGAAGACATAACCGACGCCATTCATCGGGTGAACAACGAAGCCGATGTGATTTGGGTTGATGGACACTCCGACTACGGGCACGCTTTTGAGGTCTTTTGGGAGAAGTACGGCAAAGAAGTCGGTCCGAAAACCACGGTACTGATTCTTGGTGATGCTCGAAACAATTACCATGCCTCCCAGGCCTGGATAATCCAAGAGATCAAGAAGCGGGCGCGTAAAGTGTTTTGGTTAAATCCCGAACCGCAGTCTTATTGGGATACCGGCGACTCGATAGTCAGCGAATATGCTGCTCACGCCGACGGTGCCTACGAGGTGCGAAACTTGCGCCAGCTGGAGAAGTTCGTAGAGAACTTAGTTTGATACAAGCTCGTTGGGGGTGAACTGGCCTGGGTTCAGAACCCCGAGGCCGCAGTAGTTCACGGTGCCCCAGCGGAAGCCAAAAATGCCGGTGCGAGCTCGGAGGGGGACTCGAGCTCGCACAAACGGCGTTTATTTGTAACTAGCGCTACTTTCGTTAGCGGTTTGTGGCTAGCGCAGTAGCTCAGCTAAGCGGAACGCTAAATCAAGCGACTGACGACCATTAAGCCGGGGGTCGCAAACGGTCTCGTATCGTCGATCTAGGTGCTCGCTTAGAACTTCGGTGGATCCACCCAAACATTCGGTGACATCATCACCAGTTAGTTCGATGTGAACGCCTCCAGCCCAGGTGCTTTCGGCGCGATGTGCTGCAAAGAAGCCAGAAATTTCAGCTAGAACGTCTTCCAGGTGCCGTGTTTTCTGGCCACCGTTTGAAGTGAATGTGTTGCCGTGCATCGGATCGCAAACCCACGCCACCGGATGCCCGGCATCGCGGACGGCCCGCAAGATAGGCCGTAGGTTCTCTTCGATGTTTTTGGCACCCATACGGGTAATTAGGGTCAGCCGTCCTGGAATGCGATTGGGGTTTAGCGCTTCGATAATGGCCAGCACTTCTTCGGTAGTAGCAGTTGGGCCAATTTTCACCCCAACCGGGTTGTTTACACCGCGGAAGAATTCGATATGGGCCCCATCGAGCTGACGGGTGCGCTCACCAATCCAAATCATGTGCGCACTGGTGTCGTACCAATCACCAGTTAGTGAATCTTGCCGTGTGAGTGCTTCTTCGTAACCGAGAATGAGCGCTTCGTGGCTGGTCCAAAAGTCGGCTTGGTAGAGCTGAGGGTCGGAGGCGGTATTGATACCGCAAACCTGCATGAACCGTAAAGCCGAGTCGATTCCCGAAGCGACTTCATCGTAGCGCTTACCCGAGGGTGAGGAGGCTACGAACTCACGGTTCCAGGCGTGTACTTGATTGAGGTCGGCAAAACCACCGGTAGTGAAGGCGCGTAGGAGGTTCAACGTTGATGCCGACTGATGGTAAGCCGCTAATAGCCGTTGTGGGTCGGGAACACGTGCCTCTTCAGTAAAGGCCGAGTCGTTCACCATGTGGCCCCGAAACGATGGCAGTTCAACCTCGCCCACTCGTTCGGTGTCGCTCGATCGTGGTTTGGCGAACTGTCCGGCGATACGGCCGACTTTGATTACGGGAACCCCAGCGGAATATGAAAGCACCACTGCCATCTGCAAAATGATCTTCAGCTTGTCGCGGATTGGATCGGCCGCGAAAGCATCGAACGATTCAGCGCAGTCGCCGGCTTGCAATAAAAAAGCCTCGCCGTTAGCCACCCGGGCTAGTTGGCTGGTGAGATCACGTGCCTCACCAGCAAAAACTAGCGGTGGCAAAGTGCTTAGGCCTTTCAGAACCTGATCTAGCTCGGCTTCATCCGGCCAGTTTGGCTGTTGCATGGCCGGAAATTCGCGCCAAGAAGAGGGAGTCCAGGTGGTACTTGTCATTTTTCCTTCAACAATGTTGTTTAAGCAGCGTCGGAGTTAGCCAAAGCTTGTTCACGCACTAAGTTTACGGCACGCTTTACCAATCGGCGGGCCGCTTCTGCGGTTACGCCTAAGTCTTCACCAACTTCGCGATAGCTCTTCTTGCGACCATCGTCTAGACCGAAGCGTTGCTCAACGGCACGCTTGGCCCGTGGATCGAGGATGTCGAGCAGCCCGGTGATAGCGGCCTCTTCAGCCCGTGCGATTACTTCTTGCTCGGGTGTGGCGCTGCCATCAGAGAGAAGATCGATCAATTCGTTGCTGTCATCGTCGCCGATCGTGCGATCAAGCGAGGTGGGCGTGGTGAGGCGGTGCAGCCTGGCGTGTTCATCGTCGAGTTCGTCACCATCACCAGAAGCTTGGCGCAAAGCGGCCCGCAAACTTGCGGAACGGTCGCCTGGCAAGCGCACCAGGCTGGCCTTTTGGTCAAGTGCACGACCAATGGCTTGACGAATCCAGAAGGTGGCATAAGTTGAGAACTTAAAGCCTTTACGCCAGTCGAACTTGTCGACGGCATGCTCGAGGCCAAGGTTGCCTTCCTGGATCAAATCGAGCAGCTCCATGCTGGGGGGCAGGGGATAACGCCGTGCCACACTGACGACTAGGCGCAGGTTGGCACGAATAAAACGATCTTTAGCAGCGGCCGCCTTGCGAACAGCGCGATCAAGTTCGCGGCCGGTTTCGCCAGCCTCAAGGCGGGCGCGGGCTTCGGCGCCCTTTTCGATAAGTTGAGAAAGTTCGCGCTCTTCTTCGGCATTCAGAAGCGCAACGCTTCCTATTTCATTAAGATACTGACCTACGGAATCACTCATTAGCTTTATCTCCAATAGAGGCGATGACGAACGTCCCTATTTTGTTGGAAGAGGTGGAACGGACTTCTTGGTGGGATAGCCTGCAAGTAGTACAACGCAATTCATGTCGATTTCGTTCCCACCTTGTGGGTGACTTGTGTCACTCGCGGGCTTTTGTGGTGCCCAATCGGTAGTGGCGAATTGCAGCTAGCCCACAAATCGGTCAATGAGAATGCAAACGCTAGAAGTTGTGGCTGGGTTAAGCGGGTTTCTGACGAAATTTCAAGCATATCATGTTTTGGTGTGCTAAGGGAGTCATAGACCATCTAGGCTCGGTGCGGTGAAACAACGCGGCGAGCGGTTAGGAATCTTTGGCGGCACCTTCGACCCTCCTCATGTGGGTCATTTGGTGGCCGCGGTGAATGCTCGCCATGGGGCACACCTCGATCGTGTGTTGCTAGTTGTGGCAAACGAGCCCTGGCAGAAGCTTGGTTCGCGCGACATAACCCCAGCCCCCGAGCGTTTTGCAATGGTGCAAGCCGCCGTTGAAGGGGTGGCTGGTTTAGAAGCGTCCGACATTGAAATCCGTCGAGGAGGCCGCTCCTACACCGCCGATACTCTGCAACAACTGACCCAAGAAGACCCCAGCCGGGAGCTATTCCTTGTTTTGGGTAGCGATGCGGCTGAGGGTATTGCCAGTTGGGAACACACCGATACCTTGCGTGAAATGGCGGAGATCATTCTGGTAGAACGACCGGGCACCCAAGGGGCCCGACCCCCCGAGGGTTATCGCTATCAGGTTGTAGATGTGCCTTTGCTTGAGGTGTCTAGTACCGATGTGCGGGCCCGGGTTGCTGACGGGCGACCCCTGGATTACCTGTTACCTCGATCGGTAATCTCAACTATTTATGCTCGAGGTTTATACAGTGACGAACCAGTTTCGCCCTTGGCTCGGGTGAAATAACGTTTTGGGAAATGTAACCGGCGCTTCGTCGGCACCTGATACAGCGCCAAGTCGTCGTGAACGCCTCGGTGCGCAACGCCAGAGACACCAGCGCGAACGGCGAGTGAGCTTCACCGTTTATGGTGTCTCTTTAGTGGTGTTGGGCCTCTTAATACCAGTGCTTGGTTTGGTGGGTTTACGAACACTGCTTAACAGTCGCGATGGCGAATTATTGAACCCGGTACTTGACCCCAGCCAACCGCTCTATCAGGCCATGGTTCCACCTTCACCTACTTTGTTGGTGCTGCAACTTGACCCCACGGAAACGGTAGTAGGCGCGGCATTGTTAACCTTGCCCACCTTTGAATCTCCGGGTGGGAGCGTGTTGTTGCTGCCAACCTTATTAACCGGCGACATTCCCGAGGTCGGCGAAATGCCCATTCAGGCGGCCTATGCCTTTAGCGGACTTGATGCGGCTCGGTCGGTTACGGAATGGGCCTTACATCTAGGGATTGAACGGGCAGTGGCCATCAGCGCGACCGAATGGACCGAGCTTATTGCCGCCACGGGCCCCCTAGAGGTGGTAAACCCAGATACCTTGCATGACGCCGATCATCAGGTTATTTATGCACCGGGGGAAGTTACCTTAGAGCCCGCTGACGTACCGGCTTACGCTGCGCATTTAGATGAGAATGAAAACCATTTAAACCGGCTGCTGCGCCAAGAGCTGGTTTGGAACGCCTGGCTATCGGCTTTGGCCGTGAATCCGTCGGTGCTGGGCGAATTCGATTTCGGTAACGAGCAAACCGATATCTTGAGCCTGGGACCGTTACCATCGGCTAGCTCGGCCGATGAACAAAACGGCAACAATCTGTCTGATGATCAGCCGAATGAAGCCGTGAATGACGCCGATCTTTTGGTGCGGCGCTTTATGTCGCAACTTGGTGCTGGCGATCACACCGTTGTTCAAGCACCGCTGATTGTTGACGCTAATCATCCTTCGAACGGCTCGCCTTCAACCGAACCCGGTGAGCTAACTTTTTTCCGTTTGGACCACGATCAGATGGCCCGCTTGGTACCAAGAATTATTCCCTTCCCAGCCGGTTACGCCACCAATACTCGACCGTTGGTGAAGGTACTCGATGGTTCGGGTGACCAAAGCATGATTCCTCTGGTGGCAAGGCTGGCCATTGAAGTCGGCGGTCAGGTTTCAATGATTGGAAACGCTGAAAACTTTGATTTTACGACCACAGAAATTATGTATGCCGAGGAATCGTGGCGGCCATATGTGGAAACCCTGCAAGAAACTTTGGGGTTTGGTACTGCGGTCAAGCTAGAAGACATGGATGAAAATAGTGAAGTAGTCGTGCTTATCGGTTCCGACGCCAGGTCTTAACACTGCCGGGTCGTAGCATCGCAAGACCACAGCATCGTGGGCGATATAGCTACCATTGCGGCGACATGGCGTTAGGCTCCACCGAAACGTCCTAGCCAAATGGCGCTGCTTGCACGACAATTAGAACTACCAACGACATCAACTGCAAAGGCATGAATTATTAACACGAAGCAACCGATCGACACGACAACCGACCCCATTGAATGGGCCAAGCTGGCCGCACAAACTGCTGAGGCCAAAGGTGGGCTCGACCCACAAATCTTGGCGGTTGGCGATGTTCTAGCCATCCTCGACGCTTTTGTGATCACCAGCGCCACCAATGACCGTTTAGTACGAACGTTGGTCAATGAAATTGAACGGGCCATCGGCGAGGCGGGTGGCCCGAAGCCTCAGAAGGTCGAAGGGCTCGACAAACTTGAATGGGTGCTAATGGACTACGGCGACTTTGTGGTGCATGTGTTCCTAGAAGCGTCGCGTCGCTTCTACGATCTTGAGCACCTATGGTCTGACGTCCCTAGAATTCCTTGGGATTCAAGCATTCCAAAGGCCGCCTCGAACGGTTAGCCAAGGTGCTCTTTACCCCTTCGCCTGAAGCGGCCGACGCCGCTTCTCCCGTCCCCAATGAGCAGCGTAATGTTCTGCGGGTTTTAGTTGCGGCCCAAATATTTTCTGGTGCCGGTATAGCTGCGGGTGTGACTGTAGGTGCACTCCTAGCTGAAGAAATGCTAGGCACCACCACTTTGGCTGGTATCCCAAGTGCGCTGTTCACCGGCGGCAGTGCGGCGGCCGCCGTTTTGATTGGCCGAATTTCAGGGAAACGAGGCCGACGCCCCGGTTTGGCAACCGGTTATGCGCTCGGCGCTCTCGGTAGTGCGGCCGTGGTTTTCTCGGCCATTCTCGACAATCCCGTGCTGTTGTTCATGTCGCTCTTCATCTACGGTTCAGGCACCGCCACCAACCTTCAGGCTCGATACTCAGGTGCCGACCTCGCTACGCCTAATTATCGTGCGCAAGCTATTTCCACCGTCTTGGTTGTTACCACCTTGGGCGGCGTGGTTGGGCCCAACCTGGCTTCACCCATGCAAGGGGTGGCCGAGCTAATCGGTATCCCTAAATACGCTGGTCCTTTTATCCTGTCGGGATTCGCCTACGGGGCCGCAGCGGCCGTTATTGGCATGTTCTTAAAGCCCGACCCATTGTTACGGGCGAAAGAGTTAGCCGCAGCTGGTGAAACTCGCTTGGAGGTTCCAAGCGTCAGTACCAGCGCTTCTGATTCTGGCCTTGACGATAATGGTGAGCCCATCGTCGATCCTTCTATTCGCCACGGCCTTTTTGTTGGTGCAATGGTGCTAGTGCTGTCACAACTGGTGATGGTGGCGATAATGACCATGACCCCTGTGCACATGAAAGATCATGGTCACGCCACTAGTGCAACCGGTCTCGTAATAGCGCTTCATGTGGCGGGCATGTACTTACCTTCGCCAATCTCAGGACGACTAACCGACCGACTAGGGCGGACAACGATGGCGGTAGCTTCGGGTGTGACCCTCTTGGTCTCGGGCATTGTGGCCGCTCTCGCCCCGGCCGAATCAGTGCCCTTGATTGCCTTCGCCTTATTCTTGTTGGGCTTAGGTTGGAACTTCGGTGTGGTTTCGGGTACCGCCATCATCACCGACAACGTACCTTTGGCCACTCGAGCCAAGAAACAAAGTTCGGTTGATGTTGCCATTGCCTTAGCCGGAGCTAGCGGAGGCTTGGTTTCTGGGGTGGTTATGAGCTTGTCTAACTATGCAGCTTTGGGCCTTGCGGGCGGTTTCTTGGCTTTGGCCATGGTGCCGGTGGTCTTTCGTATGGCCAATAAATTACGAGGTGTGGCGCTAGCCTCAAGCTAAAGCACAGGAGGCTTGCGTGGAACCTGACCTAAAACCATTTCCTACTGATTTCTCGTCGGTGCTAGCCATCGTGGCCCACCCCGATGATCTGGAGTTTGGTTCTGCTTCGGCGATCGCCAGGTGGACCGAAGAAGGCAAAACCGTCAATTACGTGTTGGTTACTTCGGGCGAGGCCGGCATTGATGGGCTGACCCCAGAGGAATGTAAACCCATTCGAGAGGCTGAGCAACGAGCTAGTGCGGCGGTGGTCGGCGTCACCTCGGTTGAGTTTCTGGGTTATCGCGATGGGGTAGTGGAGTATTCGCTCGACCTGCGCCGTGATCTGGCGCGCTGCATTCGGATACATCAACCTGATTTGGTGTTAACCGGTAACCGCCACGCCACCTGGCCCGGCGGCGGTGGATTCAACATGGCCGATCACCGACACGTTGGCTTGGCCGTGCTCGATGCCGCTCGTGATGCCGCTAATCGTTGGATTTTCCCCGAGCTAATCGATGAAGGTTTCGAGCCTTGGTCCGGTGTGCGCCGTGTGGCTTTAGCTTCATCACCCTTAGCCACCCACGCTGTCGACATTACCGGCTACCTGCCAAAAGGTATTGAGTCCCTTGAAGCCCACGCACAATACATGGCGGGCTTAGGTAGTTCGTGGCCTCCAGCCGACATGTTTCTAACCGCTCGGGCTGAAGCTGACGGGCCGCGCCTCGGCGTTGAACATGCGGTCACCTTCGAAGTAGTCGATCTATAGCGGCGTCGCAGCGTGGTATTGCCTGGGTATAACGGAAGGTAGCGAAAGGTAGGAACCTCAAGTGGCAATTGATCTGGCAGGTTTGAACGAAGACACCCGAGCAGTGCTGGCAAATACTCCCACCAGGGCCTTCCTCGGTGGAGAGTGGTTCGAAGCGAAGCGACGAATGCCTGTCGAGAACCCGGCTACTGCCGCCGTGATTGGCGAGGTCAGCGATGTTGAGCCCAGTGAGTTCGAAACGGCCCTAGGGGTGGCGGATGCCTTCCAAGAAGAATTCGCTGGCCTAGCCACCAGGCAACGAGCTGAAATTTTGCGGCGAACCTTCGACCTTTTGATGGCCCGCCAAGAGGAATTGGCACACATCATCACACTTGAAATGGGCAAACCCTTGGCGGAAAGCCGAAGTGAAGTGGCCTATGCCGCCGAATTCTTCCGGTGGTTCTCGGAAGAGGCAGTTCGTTTTGGTGGTGATTATCGCCAATCGCCAGCAGGTAACGGGCGTATTTTGGTGATGCACAAACCGGTCGGTCCTTCGCTGTTCATTACGCCTTGGAATTTCCCAATCGCCATGGGTGCCCGCAAAATCGCCCCTGCTTTTGCAGCTGGCTGTACAAGTATTGTTAAACCCGCTTCTGCAACACCGCTAACTATGTTGGCACTCGCCAAAATTATGGAAGAAGCAGGTGCCCCGGTTGGCAGTTTGTCGGTATTGCCAACCAGCCAGGCTAGTGCAACCACCACCCCTCTAATTCACGATCCACGACTGCGCAAGCTTTCCTTTACCGGCTCTACAGCAGTTGGTCGAGGCCTGTTGGCCGAGGCTTCGTCGCAGGTATTGCGAGTTTCAATGGAACTAGGTGGCAACGCTCCCTTTGTTGTCTTTGATGACGCCAATCTTTCGGCCGCGGTCGAGGGGGCCATGGTGGCCAAATTGCGGAACGGGGGTGAGGCCTGCACCTCGGCCAATCGTTTCTTGGTTCATGAGGCCGTGGTCGATGAATTTATCGATCGGCTAAGTGCTGCTATGGCTGCGGTGCAGGTGGGCTCGGGTTTTGAAGACGGGGTTGAACTTGGCCCCCTGATTGACCACGAGGCGCAGTCTCGGGTTTCTGAATGGATGGCCGAAGCACAACATGATGGGGCCACCCTACATTTGGGTGGTCGTTCGCTCCCTGGCCCGGGCTGGTTCTTTGAGCCAACCGTGATCAGCAATGTTGGTGCCGACACCAAATTGAACCGTGACGAGATCTTTGCTCCGGTAGCTGCGATACGGACTTTCGCTAACGAAGACGAAGCAATAGAGATGGCCAATGACACCGAGTATGGCCTGATTGCCTACGTCTACACCGAGGGGCTGCGCCGGGGTTTACGAGTTTGTGAGGCCATCGAAGCTGGGATGGTGGGCTTGAACCGTGGAGTGATTTCCGACCCGGCAGCACCTTTTGGTGGGATTAAGCAGTCGGGACTCGGTCGAGAAGGCGGTTTTCAAGGGATTTACGAATACCTGGAAACCAAATACATCGGTGTGGCCTAAACCCGCAGGTCGCGCCTGGGATAAGCCACGAGAGCAAAAACGAATAGTGCAGTGGCCGGTATCAAGAGAATGGCTAAATGGCCGAAATTGCTGCCATGCATCAGCGGTGAAGACGAAGAGTAATAGTAGAACGGTGAAATTCGCGCCCAGCTGGCGGTGCTTTCGCTGAGCGACAGGGTGACATGCAGTAAATAACCACCTAAGCCCACCACCGCCGCGGTAACCGAAGCGGCACTACGACTATGGCTAAGCGCACTAGCTGTAGCAATGGTGGCCCCCATGAAAACCCCGAGCGCCCACAGGTGCACTGAAGCTCCGACGATCTGGGAAATGGCGATGCCTAGGCCACCCACCGTGGCGCCAATGAAAAGGCCGACGCCGGTGGCCAATGCTAGCCAGGTCAGTTGAAGCAACATAGTTAGCAAGTAGATAGAGAATATCTGGGTTCGCTGAAGGGGAGTTGAGAGCAGTAAACCAAGACGCCCTGAATGTTCGTCGCCTAAGAGTTTGGAGGCGATACCGGCTGCCAAAACCACCACCACAACCGGGGCTACCATGCCCATCCCTTCGCCCCACAGGAATCCTTCGGGCGTGGTCATATCAGGAGCGTCCCAGATTTTGAGTAGCTCGGGCGGTAGGGTGGCGAAACTATCGGCTAGCTGGTCTTTCATCGAGTTATATAGCGGCCCCATTAGAGCCAAGAACACCAACATGCCAGCGCCCAAACTGGCGGCCAGAATTCTGGTTTGGTTAAAGATCAGCTGAAAGAGACCTAAGTTGGTTTTACCCCTCGGGGTTGGCGCCGAGGACGTTTTGGCAGCATGTGGTTTAGATTGTGACGATTCTTTTTGGAAGAGTCGTGGCGGCACAAAGTTGAGGTCACGGCGAGCCAGGCCATAGCTGCCAATAGCTATGAATGCCAGTGCGACAGCTACGGTTAGCGCAAAATAGCCACCGTCAAGCCCGTTTTGTAGTGGGCTGTTCCCGGCGTACCAATGCCAAGGCACCAGCCTCACCAAAGTTTGGGTTTCCGTCCAAAGCGGCAACAATCCTGACAGTAGCCAACCAATTGCCAACAAGGTGGAGCTAATAGCGAGAGCCGCGGCCTTGTTGCCGCTGAAGGCACCAATGGCAAACGCGAGAGCCCCGTATAGCCAGGCATGGGCACCAATTCCAAGCATTAACGCCCCCAAGTGGGCTCTTCCCATCTCAACGTCGAAAGGTAAATGCCCCACCTCGGCGATCAACCAAATTGCCAACGTGGAAAAAACTGCCGCAAACGTCACTGCCGCGGCTTTCGCCAGGCCCAGTTGGCTGCGAGAGATTGGCAAGCTAAGCAGCCATTGCAAGGTTCGGTCGGCTTCTTCGCTGGCTACGCTTCTAGTGCCAAGACCAATTGCCAACCCGGCCACGGTGGCGGCGCCCACCGTCGTCAGGGTGGCGTTGTATGCCAAAATTGCGGCACTGGCACCGTCGGGGATGCCCAGCAGTGAACGAAGGTAGTCGGGCAGGTCGTCATAGACCGTGGTGTCCATGACCGAGAACATTCCTACCGCTAGAACAACCATCGAACCGACGCCCACTACCACACCCAATATTGCCCATTTGGCACGGGCCAAATCGTGGGTGACGATCGGCCAGGTTTTCATGTTGGATCCCGGTAATAGGCCAAAAACACGTCTTCGAGGTCGGCCTCTTGCGACATGATATCAACCAGTCGATAATCAGATGGCACCGCTTCAAGTAGCATGCCGATCTCTCCGGTGAAATTCATAGTCACGGTATTGTGATGCGTCACCACGTCACTGACACCGGTGATAGCGGTGAAATCAGCGGCTTCGACGACTTGGTTGAAGACCAGTTCCACTCGTCGAATCGAACGCAATTCGGTTACGTTTTGTACCGAGACCAGTGCGCCATTGCGAATGATTCCTACTCGGTGCGCTACTCGTTGCACCTCGGAGAGGGTGTGACTGGATAGAAAAACGGTGCGACCCTCGGCGACGGTTTCCCCAATTAGCTGATGAAACTCGTTTTGCATCAGCGGATCTAAGCCCGCAATTGGTTCATCTAAAATCAACAGCTCGGGCTGATGCATGAACGCGGCAATAATCCCAATTTTTTGGCGGTTACCGGAAGAAAGCTCGGCGTTCCGGCGATGTAGATCGGCTTTGAAACGTTTCGCTAAAATCTCGACATTTCCCCAAGGAACCTCCCCTCGGATTCGGGCAAAAAGCCGCAGTGTTTCAGCGCCGGTGAGCTTGGGATACAGAGCCAAATCGCTCGGCAAATAGCCAAGACGGCGATGTATCTCCACAGTATCTTGGCGGGTATCTAGACCAAATATCTCGGCATGTCCGGAGGTGGCACGAATCTCGTCAAGCAAAATTCGGATGGCGGTTGACTTACCAGCACCATTTGGTCCGAGCAGTCCATAAACCTCGCCGCTCTCAACCTCTAGGTCAACGCCTCTCAGAGCTTCAGTACGACCGAAACGTTTGGTTAGGTTGAACGTCGCCAGTGCGGACATACACAAATTCTAGGCACCTTCAGCTCCCGTAATGTGCCAAGGCCAGCCCGCTTAAAGGTCTAAGAGTGCTAACTGTTCCTTAATTAGCGTGCCCAGCTTTTCCAAGCGCGCTTGCTCGGTTTCGGTCTCTAGCAAGCGTTGCTGGTCAAGAGGACCAAGGGGGCTAAGGGCCGCCAGAATAAAAGATTTGTTATCGACGGCTTTGGGAAGTTCAAAGGTTGAGGGTGGTACTGCGTATCCCATTTCCGAGGCTCTGGCTAGAAGTTGCCGTAGCGAGCTTTCAACGGCTGTCTCCAGCTGGCCAGTTTTCGCAGCGGCTTCCTGAGAAGGCACAGGATCGGGCCATTTCACCGTTTTGGCTTGCGGATAAGGGTCATCGGGCAGCCACGATTCCACCTTGATACGTTCGATGCCTCGTATTAGGACTGCGTGCTGCCCGTTGCCTAGCGGTTGGTGTTCTTCGACGATGGCAAGTGTGCCAACGCTACTGCGAACGTCTTGGCCACCAACTTCTTGGCCACGTTCTATAAGCACCACTGCTAAGCGTCGATCACCAGCCAAGACCCGATCGAGCATGACCTGATAGCGAGGTTCAAAAATTCGCAAGGGCAGCGCGGCGCCTGGCATAAGCACGCTGCCCAAGGGAAACATAGGGGTGATGGTCACAGTTTCATAATTCTAGAAGCTGTTCTTGCTGTTCTTACTGGGTTGGGCGGAACCGATAAAGTGCCAAGGGCTTGCCATCTTTAGTCTCTCCCGCTGCTTCAAAGACCACCGTTACAGCTTGACCCACCTCTACGGTCGAAGGATCACAATCCACAATGTTCGTTAGGACCCTGGGGCCTTCTTCTAGCTCAACGTAGGCCAATACGTAAGGTGCTACCTCGGCAAATTCTCCTTGGCCTCGGTTGGAAATCGAGTAGCTATACACGCTGCCTCGGCCGCTCATCTCTTCCCAGGTGACCTCCATATGGCCACATTCGGTACAAAACTGTCGGGGATACCAAATTAGATGGGCGCAGTTATTGCATCGGGGAACTAAGAAGCGTCCTTGACCGCAACCTTCCCAAAACTCCTGTGTTTCGATGTTTGTGTGGGGCTTGCGGGTTGGTAGAAAAGTGTCGTTGCTCATGCGTCGGCTACTCCTAGAATTGCGGTGGCACAACCGTGGCGGGTGGATAGCGCACCACCGGTTCCATGGGCCAAGGCCAGTTGACAGTCGGGAACTTGAACGGCGGGGTTAGCTTCGCCCCGTAACTGACGTACAGCTTCGATGATCTTGGTCATCCCGCCGCGGTTGGCGGGGTGATTGTTACAGAGCCCGCCACCATCGGTGTTGAACGGTAAGCCCCCGAAGGGTGCTTGTAGGCGGCCGTCCATTACAAACTGTCCACCTTTACCTTTTTCGCAAAAGCCCAGGTCTTCAAGAGCAATTAGTACCGTAATGGTGAAGCTGTCATAAATTGAGGCGTAGTCGATGTCGGCTGGGGTGACGCCAGCCTCAGCAAAAGCGGCCGGCCCTGACCAAGCGGCCGCCGAATAGGTGAGGTCAACTTTGCGAGAGTCTTTTAATGCCTCGCCTTGGCCTAAAATTTTCACACAGGTGCGATTGAGCGTGCGGGCAATTTCGGGGCTTACCACCACAATGGCACCGCCACCATCGGTGATCACACAGGAATCTAAACGATGAAGTGGATCGGCGACCATGGGTGATTCCAGCACTTCTTCCACCGTTACCGGGTTCGGCATGAATGCGTGGGGGTTGTGCTGGGCATGCAGTGACGCCGCGACTTTGATTTCAGCTAGCTGGGCGCTGGTAGTGCCAAACTCATACATGTGCCGACGTGCGGAAAGGGCATAGTTATTGAGCGTGTTCACACCCCATTGAGCTTCAAATTCGCTCTCGGGTGCCGGAAAACCGCCACCACCGAACTTCATTGGCTGGCGAGGTGTGCCAGCCAGCGTGATAAGCGCTACCGAAGCATGGCCAGCAGCGATTTGTGCGGCGGCGTGGCCCAAATGCACCAGATACGACGAGCCGCCAGTTTCGGTTGAGTCGATGGTCTTGCAGTTGAGCCCCATGTATTCGACGGCCGACATGGGGCCAAAACCAGGCGCATCACCAGCACAGTAATAGGCGTCCACATCAGCGAAGCTAAGACCGGCGTCGGCTAGTGCGCCTGCGGCCACTTCGGCGTGAATTTGGGTGATGGTACGGTCGGGGATGTCGCGCCGGGGGTGCTCGTATGCACCAGCGATAAAAGCGGCACCGCGTAAACTCATAAGCGATTTCTCCCGTCAAGGAAGCTGTTCAATTAGTTGGTGCGCCAAGTGTAGCCGCTGTCACACGACACCTCGGATTCGATACCGGGTCAGGTTTTTTTCCTAACCGTGACGGCAGTGCACATGTGGTGCGCACGTAGTGCTGGTGCGGTACTTGGGCCGTGGGCATGTTGTGTTCGCGTGACCCTCATATAGTCCAAGCTGGGAAAATCGGGTGTTGAGGTGGAATTGTGCAGCAAAGGGTTTTAGAGGTGTAGGTTCGAATAGTAGTGGCAGTTAGCCTTTTCATAACCTTGTTTGTTGGTGCCCTCGTGGCCAGTGCTTTAGGCAGTGCGCTGGGCATGGCTGGTGGCATATTTATAGTGCCGCTTCTCACCTTGGGTGCCGACATTCCGTTTCCCACCGCTGTGGCGGTGAGTTTGATTGCGGTCATCGCTTCGTCTTGTTCAAGTGCACCCAGGTTCTTATCGGCTGGCCTCACCAATCTTCGGCTTGCGGTGGTGCTTGAGGTTGCCACGACGTTCGGGGCTTTGGTCGGTGTAGCCATGGTCGGTTTGGTGGCCGATGAGGTTCTATACGGAATTTTCACCGGTGTGCTCTTGGTCTCGGCTGCACAAATGCTGCATGGTCGCAAGCCACGAGAACCTCTACCGGTCCCAGCGCACGCTTTTAGCCACCAACTCGATTCGTCGTTTATAGATCTTGACGGGGAAAACGTGGACTATCAGGTTTCACGCCTACCAATGGGTGTTTCGTTCATGTTTCTAGCTGGTGTTCTCTCTGCTCTGCTAGGGATTGGTAGTGGTGTTTTGAAGATTCCAGCCATGGACGCTGCCATGCGCTTGCCAATCAAAGCCTCATCTGCCACCGCTAACTTGATGATTGGGGTAACGGCATCAGGCGCGGCTGCGGCCTATCTACTGGGTGGCAATATCGACTTGATCTTGGCGGCCCCAATTGTGTTGGGTTCCCTTAGCGGTGCTGTTTTGGGGGCACGAATTTTGGTTCGTATGGCGGGCAGCGGTTTACGAATCATATTTACAGTGGTGCTCTTGTCGCTGGCGGTGCCAATGGCCGCCAACGCGCTTGGCCTGGGATGGACGATGGGCTCATGAGTAAAATCGAGGGCGACGAGATAGCCCCCGACAGGGTTTTGGCTGGGCGAATCGCGGTGCTGATGGCCTATGGCACCAACTTGGCCACCGCTTTGCTCGTAGGTGCAGTAATAGCTCTGATTTTCGGTTTGGGACCCTTGGCCACTGTTCTACTGACAGGGGGCTGTGCCACCTTGGTGCTCTTACCATTCATCCGCCTATTAATGATGTTTAGCCATTTCCGTCACCGTGGCGAGAATCGCTTTCTTATTATTACGGTGTTGGTGATCACCATGGTGTTAGCTGGGGCCGCGCTAGGTCTTTTGCGTCGGTGAGCGCTGCCTAGGTTTCCGGCGGATACCACACCTTGGTTCCTTCCACTTTGGCGAAACTGGTGAGGTTATGGGGTTTCGTTGAAGTGACGCTCATGATGTCGCAAACCTCATAACCCCTGGTCAGCATGGCATCTCCGACCAGAGAACGGTGACAACGCCAGGGCACAGCTTCGGCACACATTATGGCCACCGTGTTGGTTTTGGTCAGTTCGATTAGTTCGTCGATACCTTCGGAGAACCCTTCGGTCTGCATGTAATCGGCGTAGCTGCGAAAGCTTTTATTGCGCCAGGCTTCATTAATGCTGGGTTCTTTGGTTGAACTGTGGCGCAAACCCCCCAGCTTTTTAATCTGCACATATTCCAGGTCTGCTGCTTCTAGGCTTTCGGCCAAGGCGTGCTGGTCGAATTGCGGATTATGGCGAGATCGGGGCACCGTACGCACGTCGGCCACCATGTCGACGTGATTGGCCGACAGCATTTTTAGGAACTCTTCGATGGGATGAGTTGAGTGCCCAATGGTGTAAAGCCGTGGTTGTGCCATACCTCCATTCAAGCGGCATCTATGCCATTAAACTTTTTCGACGATCAGGCCAATGGCGCCCATGTTGTTGTGTAGCCGATTGAAGCAGGCGTGCATACTCTTAACCCGACTTCGAGCGCTGCGGTCGGTGGCCACGCGTGCGAAAAAGCGCATGGCTGGCCAGAGACCTTCATCGTCGATCACTCGTCGGGGTGCCAAAAGTGCCATGTCGGCTCGTTCTTCGGCGATGACCCGGAAGCCGTTGTTTTCAAGTATTGCTCGCCAGCTAGCCGCGGTTAGTGGCCGTGCGCCCACATGAATACTGCGAGAAAGGTCGTCCCAAACCGCTTGTGAACGTTCCTCGGAAATGTCATCAGGAATTAGGCACAGCTCATGAATGACGTAACGTCCACCGGTCTGGAGTAGCCGATGGGCCTCGCTCATCACAGCATTCTTGTTGACATCGCTTTGCATGGTGAGCATGGCTTCGCCAACGACAACGGTGGCCGATCCCTCGGGGAGCGCCGATTGTTGTGCTGTTGAAAGCACCACTTTGCCGCCAGAGGGTGTCACTACCTTGCGGGTAATGGCAGCCGCTTCTTCGTCTCGTTCGACCGCCGTGTAACTGGCTGGCTGATAGGCCAGCAAGGCGCGGGCGGTGGCACCTACACCAGGTGCAAATTCAACTACGTGATCTTGGTTGGTTAGGCCAAGTTTGTTAAGCAGCCTGGTGGTTAGCTCACGGCCGCCCGGGCGCAGAATTTTCTTGCCAAGGCGGGCCAAAAGCCAGTGGCCAGGTGCTTTTTCGTTCGACACCGTAGAGATCGACATATGGGCCTCCCCGAGGCACAGAGCTGTGGTGGTGGGGCAGTTGCCCCTTCTTAGGCGGAGTCCGACTATTTCTAGGCTTCGCTAGAAATAAATTAGGGTCGCCTAAAGCGCTCTGTCAAGGGCCCTTTATCGCGACCTAGGCAGCGTTACGGCGTTTGGCTGAGCGGTGTTTGTTTCCGCTACGCGATGCTCCAGGAGAGCTGTTACGCGATGTGCCGCCCGAACCGGTGCGTGCTGAAACCTTGGCACCGCGAGCTTTGCCACCACGATTGCTTGGACTGTGCGACCCTGGCGTTGAAGCGTCGCTTCGACGTGCCTTTGACTTGCGGTCCTTCGCCCGCCCAGGCCGCTTGGAGGCGGGGTTAGTGCGAGTTGATTCACTGGTTGCCGCCTTGCTAGCTGGTGCTTTGGTTGGGGTGACTGGCGCTAGTGAAGCCGGTGGAGTGATGCCCAAGGCGAGCTGCAATTTCCGTTGTAGTTTCTTGGCATCAGAGTTTTGTTCCTTGGGTACCAATGCCACCACTAGGCCGGTAGTTCCAGCTCGACCTGTGCGCCCCGAGCGATGCACAAAGTCTTTGTGGTCAGCTGGCAAGTCGAAGTGGATGACGGCCGCTACGTTATCTACGTGAATGCCGCGGGCGGCGACATCGGTTGCTACCAGAGCTTGCGATTGACCGTTGGTGAAGCGAGCTAACGCTCGTTCCCGTTGTGGTTGGGACCGATCGCCGTGGATTACCTCGGTTGAAACACCTGCATTGGCAAGCTGTCGTGCGGCCCGGTCGGCCCCCCGGCGCGTACGAACGAACACAATGGCCGGCCAATTGGCGCTAATAAGGCGAGCGGTGATGTCAACTCGCTCATTGCGTTCGACGTTCCAGAATTTGTATTCGTTCTGGGGAGAGTCTTCCTTCACCACATGTTCGTGGCGGGCGGGATTGTGTTGGTATTCCCGAATTAGAATGTCAACGTCACCATCCAAGGTGGCCGAAAATAGCAAGGTTTGGCGCTTGGGTGAGGTTTGGTTCAACAGACGACGAACTTCAGGTAGAAAACCCATGTCGGCCATGCGGTCAGCTTCATCTAACACCACATAACGAACCTCAGATAAGTCAACCTCGCCTTGTTTCACCAAGTCAGCCAACCGACCGGGGCAGGCCACCGCAATGTCTACGCCGCGGCGAAGATCGCGTAGTTGGTTCCCAAAACCGACGCCACCAAAGAAGGTGGTGACCCGGGCCCCTTTAGGGCCAGCCATCATTATCAGTTCCTCACGAACCTGGGTAGCCAGCTCGCGGGTGGGTACTAGCACCAGGCCTTTGGGTCGTTTTGGTGCAGCCTTGGGACCACTGGCAATGCCGTGGAGGAGCGGAATTCCAAAAGCGATAGTTTTGCCGGAACCAGTGGGGGCTTTGCCGCACACATCACGGCCAGCCAAAGCATCGGGCAGGGTGGCAGTTTGAATTGGGAAGGCTTGGGTGATGCCTTGGTTTGCCAGAGCCGACACGATATTGCTGGGTACGCCGAGCTCGGCGAAAGAAACGGTTGACTCAACCGAAGATTCAAGAACAGTTGTAGAAGACAGGGTGTTACTCCAAAAAAATAGCCCGCAGTTCGGGCGCATGACGGGTGCGATAAAACCCAGGGGCAACCTGTTCCACTCCGTTACTGGTTGTAAACCAGCGTGGCTCTGCATCGCCTACAGAGGGGGGACAGGGTGGCCTCGACCGGGTATTCCGAACGGGACCCGCCAGCACCATCGGGGTGCAAGGCAACCTGGTGTAACCAGGACTTAGGTACCTTAACAGGTTTTCGCCACTATTCTGGGCTTTATGGCACTTGACACAGAATTAAAAGACTTTGCAACCTCAAAAAACTTTGCGGCGTTGACGACTCTTGATTCACACGGCGCGCCTTCCACCCATGTGATGTGGATTGATGCCGATGATGAGCATTTGCTGATCAACACTGAGGTCCATCGGTTGAAGTTCAAGCACATGACGAATGACCCTCGGGTGGCTGTTACGGTTATCGATGCCAATACGCCATATCGCTATATCGAGGCGCGAGGTAAGGTAGTAGAAACCGTGACTGGCGATGAGGCGCGAAACCATATTGACCATGTTTCGCAGCGTTATACCGGTGCCGACTACGCGCCGACCATTACCAGCGAGCGAGTAGTGGTGAAGATCGCCGTTGATCACGTGTATAAGCGGCTTAGTTAGGCCGTAGCAAGGGTTTCAAAAGTTGCTACCAATGCGGATGGCGGGGTGCTAAGGTTTCGGTTGTGTTCGGTACATAAGTAAACCTATGTGCTTCTCACAACTATCACCAAAGATCTTTTGGTGTATTGTAATGTAATAATAGTTAAAGTAGGGGGATTTAGTGAGGAAACGTTTCCGATTTAGGGGCGCGTTTATTTCGCTGTTGGTATTGGCGGCGTTGTTGGCCGGATGCAGCAGCGATGACAATAACAATTCGAATGCTGGCGGCGGAACAACCTCTACCACAGCGGGCGATAATAACGATGACAACAACGGTTCATCGAATGGTGGCGACGTTCCGGCACCCACTCAAGGAGGTTCCCTTACCGTAGGGCTGGAGGCTGACTGTAATAGCTATGCTCCTTGGCTCTCGTCGTGTGCTCAATCCGGCGACAACGTTATGCCAGTGATTTTCGACCCGATGGTCGTTCTTACCGCTAACGGGACCGTTGAGCCATATTTGGCGGAATCGGTAGTTGCTAACGATGATTCCACCGAGTGGACCGTAACTTTGCGTCCAGGCGTTAAGTTCCATGATGGAACCGAGCTGACCGCACAAGTACAAAAAGATGGTTACGATGAGTTTCTAGCTGCTGATGGCAGTATTTTGGCCACGGTTACAAAAGATATTGCCGAGGTGAGGGTAGACGATGAGCTGACCTACACCTATGTGCTAAGCCGACCCGACCCGCAGTTCTTGTACCTACTTGCTTCTCAGCTTGGTAACGCCTTTTCTATCGAAGCTGCCCGTGCTAACCCTGAAGACTTTGGTAGCAAGCCTGTTGGTACCGGCCCCTTCAAGTTGGTGTCTTGGGTGCGAGACGGTTCGCTGATTGCCGAGCGTAACGCTGATTACTGGCAAGAAGGGTTGCCGTATCTCGACAAAATCACTTTCGTGCCGCTGCCTGACGAAGATGCTCGCCAGACGGCCATGGAAAGTGGCGATGTCGACGTAGTGCTTTATGCTCGCCTTGGCGTGTATCTCGGTCGGTTCCAGCAAAAAGCCGAATCTGGCGAAGCGAACCTGTATATGCAAGCTGGTGACTTGGCCTCGGGTATTTTGGTTAACACCGCCAAACCGCCGCTAGATGACCTACGGGTGCGCCAGGGTTTGGTGCAAACCGCTAACCCGGAAGAGCTCGTGGTGATTGTGGCTGAAGGCCCAGTGGCCGAGCCTCGTACTTTGCTGGTTGACCCCTCAAGTGAGTTCTATTCGGAGGATGCAGCGGCTGCTTATCCGAAATATGACGAAGAGGCGGGCGGTGCGAAGCTGCAGGAATACATTGATGATCCCAACCGATCTGATGGTAAAGCACCCGGCTCTGATATTGAGATCGAGTATCTCTTCACCAACACCCCGGCGGTGAGCCGTCAAGCCCAGTATTTGCAGGCCAAATGGGGCGAGCATGGTGTGAAGCTGGAACTGGTGGCCAATGAAATGGCCCAAAGTATTCAGCGAGCCATTGAAGGTAGCCACCAGCTGGTGTTCTGGCGCCCGGGCGTTCAATCGGCGCCACTTACCACTATGCGCAACGAGTTCTCCAACGTGACTGATTTGTCGAACGTTTCAAACTTCACTGACCCTCGAATTGATGAGGCCCGTGACCAGCTAGAAACATCGCAGACCTTCGCCGAGCAATATGATGCCGTGGAGAAATTCCTAACGGTTATTGCCGAACAAGTTCCTTTCATCATGATCGCTAGTAACAACGAGTTCTTTGCTACTGCACCTGATGTGTATGGGCTTGATACTTGGACAACGCCTGAAGGTGATTTGGGCTTCGGCTCACGCCGTGGCCGGACCATTTGGGGCCAGGTGTATAGGGCCTCATAATGGTGTGATTAAGCACTGACGCTTAGTTGAATAATTAATTATTGGTCCCGTCACCTCCGTGGCGGGACCAATGCATTTTTGCGCTGCTTTAGCCAATTGGCAGTTAGAAGCCGTCGTTAGGTTTTGGGTCTTTGTGCCCTCTAAATCCGAAGGTTTGCGCCGTACCCTAGATAGCAAGATGTGTTGCTTTTTGTTGGTGGAACCTAACCCATAGGGCGTAGCCACAATGTGGGCCCGACGGTGTTGGGCGCACACGACCAAGCGGTCGGGTGGGTACGAAAGGGTATAAGTATGAGCGCAGACCAGGCGGTAAACGACGACGCGTCGGCTGACCCCGAGGTGGCTCGATGGCGAGAACGAATTAATGAGGGTCGCTTTTTGGGTCAAACCGTGATTGTCACGGGCGCTGGCTCTGGTATTGGTTGGGCGGTGGCTTCACGGGTGGTTCGTGAAGGTGGGCGAGTAGTGGCGGTGGATGTTAGCCAACCTCGTTTGGATGAGCTGGTGGGCAGTCATACTGGTGCCGAAATTGTGCCGGTGGTGGCTGACATTACCGATGATGCGGGGGTGGCAGCCATTGTTGAAGCCGCCGGTGGTCGTATTGACGCGCTAGCCAACATTGCCGGGGTTATGGATGACATGACTCCCATCGGTGAAGTTAGTGATGCCGTGTGGGACCGCGTGATGAACATCAACGTGAATGGCACTATGAAACTTACCCGGGCGGTGGTTCCGGTCATGCTGGACGGCGGTGGTGGTGCGATTGTTAACACCGCTTCCGAGGCTGCGCTCCGAGGTTCGGCGGCCGGGGTGGCCTACACCGCTTCCAAACATGCGGTGGTTGGTATCACTAAATCTACGGCGTTCATGTACGCCAACCGAGGTATTCGGGTTAATGCCGTGGCTCCCGGGCCGGTGCAAACCAATATCCAGGCGTCGTTTGCTTCCGAGCTTGGCACCGAACGCATCGGCCTTGGGATGGCGGTGTTGCCTCAAATGGCCCAACCGGCTGAGCTTGCTGCGGCCATCACGTTTTTGTTGAGCGAGGACAGCGTGAATATCACTGGTGTGGTGCTACCCAGCGACGGTGGTTGGTCGGCAACTTAGTCGTTGGGTGCGGCGGTACAGGTTATCTCGGGTCTGTTGATTCGTATTTCTGACGGTGTGAACCCTGGCAGGCTGCATACTATGTAGGTTAAGTTCCTGGCTAAGTATCATCTGGCAGTACCCCGGGAGTTCTAATCGAACGGAGGTGGTTGGGGTGTCGACTCGCGTTAATGTTCATCCCAACCTGCTCCTGTGGGCGGTAGAACGTGCCGGTTGGGACGACGAGACCACTGATCGCCGGGCACCGAAGTTAGAGGAGTGGGTCGAGGGCTCGACGGCACCAACTTTTAGGCAGCTAGAAAGTTTCGCTCAGGCCACGCATACGCCGCTCGGGTTGCTCCTCTTGTCGGAACCACCTGATGAGAAGCTTCCGATACCTGATATGCGAACGATTGGGAACGTTGCCGTTCCCGAACCGAGTGTTGACCTTCTAGACACCATCTATATGTGTGAAGCGCGCCAAGATTGGTATCGCTCATTCGCTCTGGAGAACGAATTTGAAGAGCTTGATTTTGTTGGCAGTGCTTCGGTTACGTCCTCGCCAATTGAAACTGCTGCCGAGATTCGCTTAGCGCTGCGCTTTGAGATGGATGACAGATCTAGCTTGCAACCTTGGGCTCCGGTATTTCGATACTTGGTCGACCGGATCGAAGAGCTCGGTGCGTTAGTGATGGTAAATGGTGTTGTTGGTTCCAACACGCATCGAAAACTTAACCCGGACGAGTTTCGGGGGTTGGCGCTGTCCGATCGGTTAGCACCCTTAATTTTTGTGAACGGTGCTGACACCAAGGCTGCCCAGATATTTACCCTGGTACATGAACTTGCTCATATATGGTTGGGCGAAAGTGCGATTTCTGATGCCGCGGTTGGCGCGAGCGATGCCCCTCAAGAGGAACTCTGGTGTAACGCAGTAGCGGCTGAGGTTCTTGTTCCACTTGAAGAGCTTCGTAACCGCTATAAGGACACGTATCACACCGAGGAACTTGAACGGCTGGCAAAAGAATTTAGTGTGAGCACGCTAGTTATTCTGCGAAGAATCTTTGATGCAGATTTTGTGTCGTGGCCGACATTCCAATCGTTGTACCAAGAAGAGCTTCGCCGCGTGATGGCTATTCTCGACCAGCGGGAGAGCACAGGCGGTGGGGATTATTACAACGTCCAACCGCTAAGAATCAGTAGGCGGTTTGGTCGAGCGGTAATTGTTAGTGCTCTTGAAGGTTCTACTTCTTATCGTGATGCCTATCGCCTTTTGAGCGTCAAAAAGCACAGTACTTTTCAAGAGCTAGCCGAGAAACTTGGTGTTTAGCCGTGTACCTCCTCGATGCCAACGTTTTCATTGAGGCTAAGAACCGCTACTACGCCTTCGATATCGCGCCGGGCTTCTGGGAGTGGCTCGCCCAAGCCGTGACTGAAGGCAAAGTTCAAAGCGTAGAAGCTGTTCATCAGGAGGTTCTGGGGCGCAGCGATGAACTTGTGCCGTGGATCACGGCGAATCGATCAATGTTCAAGAACGTTGATGACCCTACGGTTGAAGTCTTGCGAGAGCTAAGTTTATGGGCCACACGGGAATACAGCTTTGCCGCGAGTCGTGAATTCATTGGTTCTACAGCTGACTACTTCTTGGTGGGGTATGCCTGTGCTCACGGGTTAACGCTTGTAACCCATGAGAAACCGAGCAAAGGATCTATGAAGAAAATCAAAATACCCGATGCGTGTGCAGAATTTGACGTGCCCGTAATATCTACTTTTGAGATGCTGCGTAGTGAGGGAGTGCAGCTACGTTACTAGGCAAGGTTTAACTAGACGACGGGGGCTGGTCGGCAACTTAGTTGTGGTTCTGTGTGGCAGTGCTGAGGCCGAAGAAACGGTCGAAAAAGGCTCGAAGGCGGTTAACCACCCGCTCTTTAGTTTCAGCATGGGCGGTGTCGGGGCTGAAGCGGCTTAGCGGTGGCAACACCTCGGTGATAGCGGTACCAGCCGTTTCTAACGCCCCATCGCGAAAAGCGGCTTCCATGTAGGCCCTAGCAGCGTCTTCCCGCAGGTTTTCTTCGGCGATAATGGCTGCCAGTTCGGCTTGGCGTGCCTTGGCGATAAAGGTTTCCCATTCCTCATCCACGGCGGCCGTCAAACTAACCGAATCCACAAAACGTTCAATTAGGTCGCGTTTGTTGCGCAGGGTGGGGCTGGCGTTAACGGCTCGGCTGATCTCGGCCCGAATCTCAACGTCCTCCCCGTCGCCCACCTCGGCTTGGCGTTTTGCCACCAGCATCAAGATGTAATCAACGCTGATCTCAACTTGTTTTATGAGCTCAATCTCAAAGACCAAATCGTCAATGATCGGCTCTTTGTCCCCAGTGTCTTGGGGGCGACGTTCGTCGCGGATACGCAGATATTCACTCCGGAAATCCTGTGCTTGTCGATCGGAAAGGCGCCGGTCGTTCTCAAACTCGTCAAACGAGGTGAGAATGTTCTCCAGCTTTACAATCTCACCAAAAAGCACCACAAAATCACGCTGATCGCCCTCGCTGTCAATGCGTTCCCCAGCACTAAAACGGCCTAACAGCTCGGCTACTTTTTGCGAGTACTCCTCCAAGTATTCGGCATAGGGCCGCAGCAGCACCACACCCTTGGCGTCTTTGTTGCCGAAAAGTTCTAAAGCTTGGTTGGTAGCGTCTTCTAGGTTTCTAAACGAAACGATGTTGCCATACGTTTTAACCGAGTTGAGAATGCGGTTGGTGCGTGAGTAGGCCTGCAATAACCCGTGGGAGCGCAGGTTCTTGTCTAGGAACAAGGTGTTAAGCGTGGTGGCATCAAAACCGGTTAAAAACATGTTCACCACAATCACCATGTCTACTTCACGGTTCTTTAGCCGCATCGACAGGTCGCGGTAGTAGTTGGCGAAACGGTCGGCGGTGGTGTCGTAGCTGGTACCAAAAAGCTCGTTGTAGTCGGCAATGGCGTGTTCCAGAAACTCTCGGTCATCCAGGCTTAAGCCGTCGGTGTCAACGGCTTCTTCTCCCAAGAGGTCACCATCAACTTCTTCGTTGGCCCCATACGAGTAAATCAGGGCGATTCGTAGGCGACCTTCAGGCGGCAAGTCGGCTTGGGCCAACTGGAAACTGCCGTAGTAGGCGCGGGCCGCTTTGATAGAAGCAGTAGCGAAAATAGCGTTAAAACCTCGCACCCGCTGTTTGGCCCGCGTAGGCCCCTGGCTACGGCGAGAACGTGACGCTTGAGCCACGTTGGTGACCACCGAATGTTCGTAGCTTGAAGCCCGTTTAGTTTTTTGATCGAAATGGCGCAGCGTGTAGTCCACAATCAAATCAAGCCGCGCCGGGTCGAGTAGGGCGGCTTCAGATTCAATGGCCGACACCTGTTTGTCTTCAATGGTCCCTGCCCGCACAGTATTGATGTAATCAATGCGAAACGGCAGCACGTTCTTGTCCGTAATGGCATCGACAATGGTGTAGGTGTGCAGCTTCTCGCCAAAGGCCTGTTCGGTGGTTTTTAGCTGCGCCAAACCGCCGCTGGGTGCGTTCTCAGCAAAAATGGGGGTGCCGGTGAAACCAAACAGGTTGTAGCGCTTAAAGGCTTTGGTGATGGCGGTATGCATTTCGCCAAACTGCGAACGGTGGCACTCATCAAAAATAATCACCACATGCTGGCCGTAAATCTGGTGGCCCTTGTTCTGGTTAACAAAGTTAGAAAGCTTTTGGATGGTGGTGATGATGATGCGGGCGTTGGGGTCTTCCAACTGGCGTTTTAGTACTGCCGTTGAGGCGTTGGAGTTGGCCGCCCCTTTTTCGAAGCGGTCGTACTCGCGCATGGTTTGGTAGTCGAGGTCTTTGCGATCTACCACAAAAAGCACTTTGTCGACCGAAGGAACCTTGGTGGCCAGTTGAGCGGCTTTAAACGACGTGAGGGTTTTACCCGACCCTGTGGTGTGCCAAATGTAGCCCCCGGCTTCTATCCGCCCTAGCTGTTTGTAGTTGGTGGCTACTTGGATGCGTTGCAGAATGCGTTCGGTGGCCACAATTTGGTAGGGGCGCATCACCAACAACAACCGGTCGGCGGTAAACACGCAGTAGCGGGTGAGAATGTTTAGCAGGCTGTGTTTAGCGAAGAAGGTTTTTGCGAAAGACGTTAGGTCGGCAATCGGTTTGTTTTGAGCGTCGGCCCACCACGAGGTGAACTCGAAACTGTTCGAAGTGCGTGGGGCTTTGGTGCTGGCTTGTTGTTCTTTTAGATGCTGGTGGCGGGTGGTGTTTGAGTAGTACTTGGTGTGGGTGCCGTTAGAAATAACAAATAGCTGCACGTAATCAAACAGCCCAGCTCCGGCCCAAAAACTATGTCGGTGATACCGGTTGATCTGGTTAAACGCTTCTCGAATAGCCACCCCGCGGCGTTTAAGTTCAATGTGAACCAGGGGTAGGCCGTTGACCAAAATGGTTACGTCGTAACGGTTGGCGTAGGTACCACCGGTATCGGAGGTGTCGGCCGGGTCGGCCCGGGGTACTTCGTATTGGTTGATTACTTGGAGCCGGTTGTTGTGAATGTTGGCTTTGTCGATGAGGGTGATGTTTTTGGTGCTGCCGTCGTCTCGACGTAGAAGCTGTACTGGGTCTTCTTGAATACGGGCGGTTTTCTCTACTAATCCGTCGTTCTTACTGGCGATTTTCTCGTTGAAGAACTGTTGCCATTCGGCTTCCGAGAAGGTGATGCCATTGAGGGCTTCCAGCTGGCGGCGCAGGTTAGCAATTAGCTCGGCTTCGCTGGTGATGGGCAGATATTCATAGGCTTGAGCCTGGAGAATGCGGATGAACTCGGCTTCTAAGGCGGCTTCAGATTGGTAGGCCGTTTCGGTGGGGGAGTCGGCAATGTATTCGGCCACCACCGTGCTTTCACCCGATACCGCAATCGGGTCGAACCGGCGCACCCCGTTGCCGCTCATGCGCTTAACTCGTCGAAGGTTAATAGCTGGTCACGGTAGTACTCGTACTGCTTTCGCCGGGCCTGTAGTTCCGCTGGCAAGCCAATGCTTAAGTCGTTGACCAAAGCATCAAACTTGTCGAGGATTTCTATAATTCTCTCCTGCTCCTCGAGAGGGGGTAGTGGGATTGGGAAGTTTTTAATTATCTGAGCATTGAGATCTGCTCGAGCGCCACGACCCTGGGCCTTTAGCTGTTGATAGCTATTCGCTGTCCAGTGAAAGACGTATTGATAGTTTGCAATAGTTGGATCGATTTGGAGATTACAGCAGTGCTGGTTGGTGGTTAACGGAATTTTGTTAACGGCTGATCGTCCGGCGGTAGCCCCCGAAATTGCCACGATGACACAGTTTTTGGGAATCCACGAAGCAGCAGTCTCGCTCACGGCACGTTCGGTGATTCGCATCTCGGTATCCAGAATGTCGGTGAATCTGACTTCGTTCGTCCGTAACCACGGAATTGTCCCAGTCGAGTAGTACGGCTCGTACCCGGCCTTTGGAGTGGCCCCTGATGAGACTTTGATGCTGATCTGACCGAGAGTTGACCAATTGACCTGATGGTCATTGACGCCAAACGTCAGCAGTCGGTCGCGGTAGAACTCATATTGTTTGCGGCGCGCTTCTAGCTCCGCTTCTAGCTCCGCTTCTAGCTGACTAAAGTTGTCCAAAATCCGCACGATCTCCCGCTGCACCTCCATCGGCGGCACTGGTACATAGTGGCCACGGAGCCAGGATGTTGAGAGATTCTTGACGGTGCCTCCACTTACCGACGCAACTGCCTTGTTTTCGAAGTACGTGCTATTCAGGTAGTGGTATAGGAATCGGACCATAAGATCCTTAGGTAATGGCCGGATAGCTGCGACCCGTTGGTTCAAAGCCGCTGGTAATTGGGCGTCATTTACCATTGCCACGCGACCGATACTTCCAGATAGGGATAGGACTAGATCGCCAGTGTAAAGAATATATTGTGGAATATTAGCAACCTTGTCCAGAGGATAATATTTTATGTCCTTATCGGATATGAACCCTTTTTGAACGTCAGAAATCCTAATAATTCGTACACCTGTAGACGTATATTCAGCGCTCCTAAATGCAAAACCGTTTAGAATCTCTGAAACTTCTGCCAAAGGTTTGAACTCCACACCGTCCGGACACAACTCAGCAATTAGGGGTTCGATGTGGCTCATGCGAAGAAGTCCTCGTCGATTTCCACCACGTCGTAGGTGCTTTTCACCTGAACGCCCACGTTGTAGCGAATCATCAACCTTGTTAACCGATCACCGTCAATCAAAATTATTCTGGTTGGCACATTCTCTGCGTATTGGTGAGCATCAGCCGAGAACCTACTGGTCGTAATAAATACTCCCCGGTCGGCTTTACCACTTAGTGCCCCCACAAAAGCTTGAATATCGGGGCGTCCTACCACGTTGCCCGGTCCGTAGCGTTTGGCTTGGACATAGACCCGGCTCAAACCTAAAACGTCTTGGTCGATAACCCCGTCAATCCCGCCATCACCACTAAGTGGGGTTACCACACCAGTGCCCTCGGTGCCGCCATAACCCATAGCCAACAACAGCTTCACTACGGCTTCTTCAAAGAACGCCGGTTCTTGGTCTTGCAGGCGCTCCAATAACTCGTTGGCCACCTCTTGTTCAATCTGTTCGATGCCAGCTTCCACGAGCTCTACCGGTGCCATGGCAGTTTCACGAGTGTCCGACGAGATGACTTCTTTGGGGATGCGAACTGACGATTCATACGCTTTAACCAAAGACTCAGGGTCTTGGGCCAGGCGATTTAGGTCTGCGACCGTTATCGTGTCGTTGAATTTTTCTATCAGCTCATGTCCGGTTGCAGTAATAGCGTAGCTTCCCCGCGCCACCCTCTTTAATGCCCCCACCTTGGTGAGCCGCGACAGGCCAAAACCTATGCGATTCTCATATGTGAGCTGGCCCGATGAAAGTCTCAGGCTGGTCAGCTCGGCTGGTAACCCCAGCAGGGTGGCCACGCTGGGTGCAATATCGCGGCGGTGTCGCGCCGAGCCATCAGCAAGAACCCGAAGGGTGGGAATCATAAACTCTTCCCAGGTTGGCATGGTGCTCATTTACTGCCCTCCAAGTCGGCCACAATGGCGTCAATCTCAATACGTAGTTCGGCTTGGCGTTCCACAATCCGAGCAATTTCGGCGTTTAGCTCGACAATGTCAATAACCTCGCGGGTGTCTTCGGGCTCTACATACGACGACACCGCCATGTTGTAGTCGTTCTCACCAATCGCTTCGTTTGAAACCAAGGCCGCCACGTAATCAACATCCGTCCGATCTGCCAACCACCCCAAAATGCGTTCTTGGTGCTCGGGGGCCAGCTTGTTCTTGTTGCCCGAACGCACAAACTCGGCTGAAGCATCCACAAACAACACCGAGTTATCGGCCTTCGAGCGTTTTAACACCACAATGCAAGTGGCGATGGTGGTGCCAAAGAACAGATCGGGCGGCAGCTGCACAATGGCATCCACAAAGTTGTTGTCCACCAAATACTTACGAATTTTGGCTTCGGCTCCACCCCGATACAACACACCCGGAAACTGCACAATGGCGGCCGTGCCACTGGTAGAAAGCCATGCCAGCATATGCATAGTGAAAGCCATGTCGGCTTTTGACTTGGGCGCAAGAACCCCGGCCGGAGCAAACCGTAGGTCGTTAATTAGAAGGGGGTTGGCGTCGCCTTCCCACCGGGTGGAATAGGGGGGATTAGAAACAATGGCGTCGAAAGGCTCATCGTCCCAGTGCTGGGGGTCGGTGAGGGTATCACCGTGGGCGATGCTGAAACTGTTGTAGTTCACATCGTGTAAAAACATGTTGATGCGAGCCAGGTTGTAGGTGGTGAGGTTAATTTCCTGGCCATAAAACCCACCCACGTTTTCGGTGCCCAACACCTTGGCAAACTTCAACAACAACGAACCCGAACCAGCAGCTGGGTCATACACCTTGTTCACCCGGGTTTTACCGGCCACCGCAATACGAGCCAAAACCTCGGAAACCTCTTGCGGTGTAAAGAACTCACCCCCCGATTTACCAGCCTCGGAGGCGTACATTTGCATCAGATATTCATAAGCATCACCAAAAAGGTCAATCGAGTTCGACTCGAAATTACCCAACGGCAAATCGCCAATCGCATCTAGCAACTTCACCAACTTGGCATTGCGGGCCGCCACCGTGTTGCCCAACTTGGCGCTGTTCACATCCAGATCGTCGAACAGGCCCTTAAGGTCGTCTTCACTAGCGCTGCCACGGGCCGAACCTTCAATATTCTTAAAGACCCGCTCCAGGGTTTCATTTAGGTTCTCGTCGTGGCGCGCTCGGGCACGCACGTTTTCGAATAACTCAGAAGGCAGAATGTAAAAGCCCTTTTCTTCCACCGTGGTGTGGCGGCCAAACTCGGCTTCTGCATCGCCTAGTTCGGCGTAACTGAAATCACTATGGCCCGCTTGGTGCTCGCCAGTGTTTAGATAGGCCGCCAAGTTCTCGGAAATAAACCGGTAGAAGAGCATGCCCAGCACGTAGGTTTTGAAATCCCAACCATCTACGCTGCCCCGCAAATCGTTGGCGATACGCCAAATAGTCTTGTGCAGCTCAGCCCGCTGGGCTTCTTTAGTGGCTGGTGCCATAAATAAATCGTCCTCCCGCGTGGGCAACACTTAAGTGCCGATAATCTCACCGACACCTTAGTGGCGGTCTATGACACCATCGCTTAACAAAACCCGCGGAAAGGAGTGTGGAGCAGCGGAACCTAGTGGCTGGTCATAACTTTTCAATGGCCGTAGGCAGCCTATCGCCGAGAGAAGTTCACTCTGGGGGTAGGTGCTGGGTAGCAACTTTCTAGTCGGCGTAACCAGAACTAGAAAGCAACGTCTATAAGGCATCCTTGGGGTCTTCCGGCGAGCCTCTAGCAACAAATTTGCCGGGCAATTCTTGGGACCAGGTAACTTTCCTGAAAGGTCAAGATCCCGAAGCACTATGTTCCGGCCTACTAGCGCCTCTAACGAGGCAGAAATAGAAGTCACCGGCACCACGGGCGTGCATTCATACCCGGTCACCGCGTGGCGAGGTGGGCTGGTGGGCTTAATGTTTGTGCTGGCCTTTACCCTGTTGTTGGGTGGCGTTCTCGGCATTGCTAGCCGCAATCCACACAGACAAGATAGCACTTTCGCTGCTAACCAACTTTGTGCGCTGTTACCTCTAGCGGGGTGTGACTGTTTGAATACCGTTCGCCTGTGCTGCTGTAATTAGACGGTCATCATAAGCAATGAGGCCCTCTAAGTCGTCACCAAGCTCCAAAGCAGCTGCAATATGGAGTGCGTCGAGGCTGCGGAGGATTACAGGGTCTAGTCGAGCAGCAAATTCAAAGAGTCGAGTGTCCAACCTCATGATAATTATAGCGTTGAGAACTATCTGAGCTCTGTGAGTTACTTCTGGGGCAACACGGCGTACTGCCCGTAATAATTCTGTTCGTGCTAAGTCAGAGGTAATCAAAACCGGAGTGGACGTGGTTATCCAATCCATTAAAGCCATCGTCTCAGCCTCGGCCACGACGAGTTTCGTCAACGCGGAAGTGTCGACGTAATAGGCCATAGTTTTGCTTATTAGCGCTCGGCGTCACGCATAGCAGCAAGCTCTGCTGAGATATTTGGACCAGGTTTAGGGCTAGGTAGGTCGCAGATGTTGGATTTAGCTGCACGGGCTTGGCCACTTGAAAGTAAATTAGCCAAAGGGGATCGTGATATGGCGCTTATCTGTGCCACTGGCTGGCCATGATCGGTGACAACGACAGTTTCGCCCGCGACCACATCTGCGATCACGGTAGAGGCTTTCTCTTCTAGCTCCCCAATTCCAACCTGTGACATGCTCTACATTGTAATCTCAATATTACAAATATGTGTGGGGTTGAGTGGTCGAGAGGCGCCCACCAACGACCAAGGCCGTCGTACCCAGTATGCGGCACTAGTTTGGGCCCGAGCGGTTAAACCTCTACCGGTTAGTCAGCGTTATTAATACGTCGTTCGGCTCGGGCGAACAGGTCGAGCGTTTTCTGGTGCAGAACTTCGCCCACCGCTTTTGGTGCCGCTCCCGACATCGAACGGGCATAGGTGCCTTCCAACAAAATACCTAGCTTGTAGCAGGCCAAAACCTCATACCACACCACCGCCGACATATCACGGTTGGTGTGCTGAGCATAGGTTTCCACCAGCTCAAGAGCACTTGGAAAACCTTCCCACGGCTCTATCGAAACCCCTTTGTCGTAACCGGGTTCGGGCCAAGTGGCCAGCAACCAACCTAAATCGATCAGCGGATCACCAATAGTGGTTAGCTCCCAATCAATAGCGGCTGCTACCCGAGGGGCATGCGGCGAACACAAAATATTGGCCAGGTGGAAATCGCCGTGGATTAACCCTGGAGTCCAAACCGAAGGCTGGTTAGCGTCAAGCCATTCACCTACTCGGGCCACTCCGGGAATTTCGGGCCCAGAATAGCCCGGCATCTGGCGGTAGGAATCGAGCTGTGATCGCCAACGCTCTACCTGACGCTCGAGATACCCTTCGGCACGACCCAAATCGCCAAGCCCTAAACGCTCGTAATCAACCGCTCCAATTGTCGCTGCGGTCACCGCTATATCAAGCCCAAATTGGTGGCGCCAATCGGTGGATTCCAAATAAGGGGCAGGCAACTCAACAGTAGGGTTAACCCCATCTACCTGCTCCATTAGATAAAAAGCCGAGCCTAAAACTGTGATATCACCACACGCTGCCAACAAGCGCGGGTGTGGCACATTGGTGTTCGCTAAAGCCCCTAAGACCCGAGCTTCGCGCCGCATAGTTTCGTCACTGTTGGCCCGCTTGTGGGGTGGTGGGTGACGTAGCACAAACCGTTGCCCACCTTTGGTAAAGGCCAACAAAATGTTTTGGGTGCCGCCTGTAAGTGGTTCCACTTCAATAATTGGGCCCGCAGCTAAGCCATGGCTATCCATCCAAGCAGCCAATGCCTCCAAAGAAACCATGCTGGTGTCCATAATTGCCCGGCCCTCCAACCAGCCTCGCCGCCCAAATGTTTGGCCATTTAGCCATACCGCGTTGGCACCCAGACTAGTCGTGTCAGGTTAGAGCGGCGGGAGATTTTCGCCTCGGCTTGCCAAGTAATTGGGCTAAACATTAGCCATGTCGAAGGAAACAAACGCCGTTCGTCTCAGCTCACTTTCTCGCTCGATATCAGGCGAGGTCGCCATCATCACCGGAGCGGGCAGTGGCATTGGCCGCGCGACGGCCCACCTCTTCGTCGATGAGGGTGCTCGGGTGGTGGTCGCCGACCTCGACCAAAGCCGGTTAAGTACAGTGTTGGCAGAAATATTCGAGGTTCACGGCCCCGATAGAGCGTTAGGTGTGCCGTGCGATGTGGCGCAACCAGATGAGCTAAAAGCCCTGGTAGAGCAAAGCGTCAAATGGGCAGGGCGCCTAGATATTCTGGTTAACAACGCCGGAATGGTGCGAGTCGATGGCACCGTTGCCACGGAAGATGATTTTGAAACGGCCTGGACACAAACTCTGAACGTAAACCTCACCGCCCAAATCCGTCTGGTGCGCTACGCCTTGGCGCACCTGCGTGAGTCACCCCACCCGCGAGTGGTAAATATTGCCTCCACCGAAGCCATTGTGGCCACATCGGCCCTGGCTAGCTACGCCGCTAGTAAAGCTGGTGTTACCGGCCTTACCCGCTCGCTGGCGGTAGAGCTTGGTAAAGATGGGATAACCGTAAACGCTATTTGTCCGGGCCCAATCCGCACCGGCATGACCGAGGGCATTCCTGAAGAAGCCAAAGAAGCCTACGCCCGACGTCGAGTGGCGTTGCGTCGTTACGCCGAAGCTGAAGAGATCGCGCAGATGGTGCTTTCCTTGGTGCTGCCAGCGGCCAGTTTTGTAACCGGAGCTACTTTGGCGGTTGACGGTGGTCTAACCATTCGCCATACCTGAACGCGTTGGCACGAGGGTTGTTGATGAACGTGCACAAAGGTCGCTACCTGGTAGTTTCAGCGGTTCATTAACACTTTCAGCAGTTCAATAGCGTATGCTCGCTTGGGTCTGACACAGTGGAGCATGGCCCAAAACTCCACGCGCATCGCCTTGTTGATCGACTCTGACAACGTAAGCGCCGAGCATATTGTGAACATCCTCGACGAACTGTCACGCTATGGCACCACCTCGGTGCGGCGTATGTACGGAGATTGGACCACCGAGGCGCTGCGACGCTGGAAAACGGCCGCCAACGAGCATTCCATTCAACCGATACAACAATTTGCATATACAACCGGGAAGAACGCTACCGACAGCGCCCTAATCATCGACGCAATGGACCTATTACACCAAAACCAGCTTGATGCGTTCGCAATTGTGTCATCCGATAGCGACTTCACCCGTTTAGCAGCCCGCCTTCGTGAATCAGGTGCGAGGGTGTTTGGCTTCGGACAGCGCAAGACCCCCACGCCTTTCGTGAATGCTTGCGATACATTCACCTATCTCGAAGTGTTGAAACTTGAAGCGGAAGGTTCACCAGGCGATAGCACTGAAACACCCAGCCCCAAAGAATCGAGCGGCCGCCAAGCTCGGCTTTCTTCAAAAGAGCTTCGTGGTGATAGCCGCTTATTGAACCTGCTTCGAGCGGGAATTGCGGCCAACGAAGACGATGACGGCTGGGCCAATCTGGGTGCGGTTGGTTCCACAATCCAGAAACGCTCGCCTGACTTCGACTCTCGAAATTGGGGCTATCCGAAGTTAAGCGAGCTGATAGAAGCCGTGGGTCTTTTTGAACTGGATCGTGTGGTCGGCCCTGGTAACAGTGTCAGTTTGCTGGTGCGTGTCCCACCCAAAAAATAAGATGGCGCGGCCTACCCCTTACCGTTCTACTGCCCCAGGCTTGGCTCAGCGCTAGGGTGCGTTGCTATACGTTGAGTTGAGCTATTCCTGCCACGGCGAGTTTGTTTACAGCCTCACCTAGCCCAATGCTGCGATCTCTCACCATTGATTCTCAAGGCGATCTAGTTTGGTGAAGCGGGTGCCGTACCCCAGCTCTGGCTACCTAATTTGGAGCTGCTAGACGATCAGCTAGCACCATGGATTGTGTTGCCCGCACTCGGCCTGCCGGAATACTTGGGTCAAGCCGTAAAAGCTTGGCCAAAGCATCTTTTTTGTCACCGCCAGCTACCAACCACACAAGCTCACGGGCCGATGCCAAGGCTGGAAAAGTTAGCGTCATTCTGCGATGCCCCTGGTAAGGCTGGGTCAGGGCCACTAGCAGGTCATCTACGTTGAGAACCGGGTCACCCGGAACCAACGACGCGGTATGTCCATCGCTACCAAGGCCCAGGTGTATCAGGTCGAATTCGTCGGGAAGCCGCGCCGCATAATCGGCGGCAGCGCTTTCTAAATCGGTGTCGGTGACTGGCATCGGCACTATCTCAACCGCCGTATCGCTGAACGCCTCTACCAACGAAGTCAGGTTTCGATTGGGGTCGCCATTGGGTGCAACCCGTTCATCAACTTGAAAGATTCGTAGCTGTGACCAGGGCAAATCCATTTGCGCCAACTGGCGAAACATTGCCCACGGTGTACGGCCACCGCTTACCGCAATGTTGCATGCGCGCCCCTCGCCGGCTACGGCCCGAACCTTCTCAGCAACCCGGTGTGCGCCTTCTCGACTGAGAGCTTCAACGTCGGACAGAACCACAAGTTCGTGCTGCATCGTAACCTTCTTGTCATACGGCAGTATCTACATCACTGAGTGGCGTGCATTTATTTCAGCCTAGCTTTCGTGGCAATCAACACGCGCCAGTGGGTGAAGCAGCGGTTTCACCACGGTAGGCTGCCAAATATGCGCAGTGATGCCCTTGTATTTTTCGGTGCTACGGGAGATCTGGCCTACAAGCAAATATTCCCCGCCTTAGCAGCGTTGGTGGCCAACGGAGAGCTCGACGTACCGGTGATCGGAGTCGCCCGGTCCGCTTGGAATACCGAAGCGTTGGTGGAACGAGCTCGAGATAGCCTTGCCCATCACGGCGACGGGAAAATCGACCCCGAAGTGTTCAACCACCTTGCTTCACTCTTGCGTTATGTCCAGGGAAACTACGATGACCCGGCTACTTATGTTGCGCTTCGCGAGGCGTTAGGAACAGCCAAATCTCCACTGCATTATCTAGCCATTCCAGCTGGATCGTTCGCCACGGTCGTGAACGGACTCGGAGCTTCCGGTTGTGCCAATTCCGCACGTGTGGTGGTGGAAAAGCCCTTTGGCCACGACTTGGCATCGGCGCACGAACTGAACCGCGTATTGCACGACGTTTTCCCCGACCAATCAATCTTCCGCATTGATCACTACCTGGGCAAAGAGGCCGTACTGGGGCTCTTGTACTTCCGATTCGCCAATTCTTTCTTAGAACCAATTTGGAACCGGACCTACGTGGAATCGGTACAGATCACCATGGCCGAAGACTTCGGAGTCGCCGATCGCGGTTCGTTCTACGATCACACTGGAGCGCTTAGAGATGTGGTGCAAAATCATCTCTTGCAGGTGCTTTCGCTCTTGGCTATGGAGCCGCCCACTGGATACGGGCATGAAGATATCCGCGATGAAAAAGCCAAGGTTCTGCGGGCCATGCCACCCATCGATCCTCGGGCGATGGTACGAGGACAGGTTCGTGGGTATCAGGAGGTCACCGGGGTTGACTCTAATTCGACGGTTGAAACATTCGCGGCGCTTCGAGCCTATGTAGACACCTGGCGATGGCAAGGCGTGCCGTTCTTCATTCGGGCTGGAAAATATCTGCCCACAACCGCCACCGAGGTTCTAGTTCGTTTGCGACAACCACCCATTGCCTTTGATGTCACTGGAGAGCTTGGGCCGCCGAACTATCTACGCTTCCGCCTCGGACCCGAGATCACAATCTCTCTAGGGGCCCGAGTAAAAGTGCCCGGAGAAGCCTTGCAGGGGAGTGATGTCGAGCTCATGCTGCATCGGCGTCCTTCCCCACATGATTTGCCGCCCTACCAGCGATTGCTAAGCGCCGCCATGGAGGGCGACACAACCTTGTTTACCAGCCAAGACGCGGTCGAAGCAGCTTGGTCGGTGGTAGAGCCAGTGCTCGATGATGCCACACCCCTGTATCAGTATGAACCGGGAAGTTGGGGCCCGGAAGAGGCCGAGGCGCTAATAGCCGAATATGACGGTTGGCATGATCCGGCCTAACCCACGACTAGCTGAGTTCAGCGATCCTAACGATTCACGTGATCTAAGTGATCGATGTGGTTCTAACGATCCACGTGACCGTATGGGTCGGACTTGAGAGTGTGACTATGCCCCCGATTCGCCTTTTGCTTTCAGATGTCGATGGCACCTTGATCAATAGCCGTAAGGAACTAACCGCCGCCACCGTTGAAGCAGTAGCCAAGCTTCGAGCCCACGGCGTGTTGTTTGCCATTACCAGCGGCCGTCCACCACGAGGAATGCGACAGCTGGTCGACGCTCTAGCGCCCGACGTTCCGGTGGGAGCTTTTAACGGAGGCATGCTGGTAGATCGAACGCTGAACGCTCTTGTCACGCACACCATAGAGGCTGATTTGGTAGTGCCAATTTGCAAGATGATGAACGAATTTGGCTTGGATGCTTGGCTCTACCGAGGTGCTGATTGGTATGTGCCTGACTTGGAAGGCGCTCATGTGGCACGTGAAATTGCCACCGTGAATTTCGAGCCTCGCCTATTGAGCAGCGTGGCGGGCGGGTTGAGCGCATTAAAGGATGGGGTCGCCAAGATTGTTGGGGTCACCGACGATTCGGGTGCCATGGCGGCTGCAAATCGGGCCGTGTACGACACGTTTTGTGATGATGTCACCGCGGCCACCTCGCAGCCTTATTATCTTGACGTAACCCACCCAAATGCGAATAAGGGTGCCGTTGCCCAATATGTGGGCAAACACTATGAGTTGGATCCAGCCGAGATCGCCACTATTGGTGACATGCCCAATGATGTGTTGATGTTTGCGCATTCTGGTCTGTCGATCGCGATGGGGAATGCAGACCCGCAGGTCAAGCGAGCGGCACGACGTATTACGGCTAGCAACGACGAAGACGGTTTCGCTAAAGCTGTCGACGAGCTCATTCTGCCTCACGCCAACGGTGCATTCGCGGCGGCTGGATTGTGAAATCGATCGGTGAGGTACCAGGTTCCAGGGAAAGGACACGAGGTTGATGCAAATAGGTGTTGTGGGCTTGGGCCGCATGGGTGCCAATATCGCTCGGCGTTTAATGCAAGCCGGGCATGAATGTGTGGTCTTTGATGTCGATTCAAATGCTGTAGTCGACATGGAAAACGAAGGTGCCACCGGCGTGGCCAGCTTGGACGGCTTGGTGGCGGCGTTGGCGGCACCGCGGGCCGTCTGGGTGATGGTACCAGCTGGTGCCATTACCGATGAGACTATCTCTGAGCTGGGGAAACGGCTTGAAGCTGACGATGTGGTAATTGACGGTGGAAACACCCACTATCACGCCGACCTGGTACATGCGGCCACACTTGGCGAGCGGGGAATCCATCACATAGACGTTGGTACTAGCGGTGGTGTTTGGGGCCTCGAACGCGGCTATTCGTTGATGATCGGTGGTGAAGACGAACCGGTGGCTCGGCTAGAACCAATCTTTCAGGCGTTAGCTCCGGGCGTTGATGCTGCCGCTCGCACGCCAGGTCGCGATGGTGCGGCCACGCCCGCCGAGCACGGGTATTTCCACTGTGGACCCAACGGTGCCGGGCACTTTGTGAAGATGGTGCACAACGGTATTGAGTACGGAATCATGGCTTCGCTGGCCGAAGGCTTAAACATTTTGCACCATGCCAATGTGGGTGATCGCGCCCATGTAACCGACGCCGAAACAGCGCCCCTAGAAACTCCTGAGCATTATCAGTACAACTTTGACCTTCCAAATGTGGCTGAAGTTTGGCGGCGGGGGAGTGTAATTGGCTCGTGGCTCTTAGACCTTACCGCCGCCGCTTTGGTGGAATCACCCACGTTGGAGGGTTTCTCGGGTCGAGTTTCAGATTCTGGGGAAGGGCGTTGGACAGCTCTAGCCGCTATCGAGGAAGGCGTGCCAGCACCTACCCTTACCTCGGCGTTGTTTTCCAGGTTTGCTTCTCGTGACGCCGACCGCTTCGCTAACCAGGTGCTTTCCGCGATGAGAAGCCAATTTGGCGGCCACGCTGAAAAACCAGCGGACTAGATATTGGCCCGTGGGCAATAGCTGTTAGCCTTCGTGCATGGATATTAGTTAGATCGAAAGAGCCGGGCTCTAAAGTTGCTCGCTCGAGTTTCCCCTGCGCTGTGTGGTGGCGTGAAACTCAGTGACGCCGGGCCCACGCCATCGTTCTCACGCCATCGTTCTAATTGTGCTCATTTCCCGGCGCGTTCCAGGTTGTCTATGAATTCTGTTATTACCATGAACGAACTCACCTTCGAGTGGCCCGATGGCACCGTCGTACTCGAGGGGGTAAGCGGAACGTTTGGATCGGGCCGCAGCGGCTTGATTGGTCACAACGGATCTGGCAAGTCAACCTTGCTGCGGCTAATCGCGGGAGAGCTTCAGCCAACATCAGGCCAGGTCAGCACCATTGGCGAGGTTGGCTATTTGGCGCAAACGCTCACGCTCACGTCGTCTAGTACGGTGGCCGAACTGCTCGGAGTCGACACGATTCTTAACGCCATACGAAAGATCGAAGCTGGCAGTATCGAGCAACATCACTTTGACGTGGTGGGTGATAATTGGGACATCGAATCACGGGCTGGCGAGGTCTTATCCGAGATTGGTTTCACGTCGGCCGATTTGAACCGCACCGTCGGACAGCTTTCCGGCGGTGAGGCCATGTTGATCGCCATTACCGGATTGCGAATGATGCGCACGCCAATCACCCTGCTTGATGAGCCGACCAACAACCTCGACCGGGCGACCCGTGCCAAATTGACTGACATTATTCTCCACTGGCCGGGTGCTCTCGTGATCGTGAGCCATGATCTCGAGCTTTTGGAACACATGGATACGACGACCGAGCTACACAGCGGGGCATTGCAGACCTTTGGTGGCCCTTACAGCGCTTGGAAACTACATCAAGAGCAGGAACAAGCTGCGGCCAGACAAGCCCAACGTTCAGCACAGCAAGCGCTTAAGTTAGAGAAAAAACAACGAATCGAAGCGGAAACAAAGCTAGCACGGCGTGAACGGACGGGTAAGAAGGCGCAAAAGGATGGCGGAATTCCGCCGATTGTGGCTGGCAAGCTGGCCGCTAAGGCGCAAATTTCATCAGGGTTGCTGCGTGCAACCTTGGATGACAGGGTCGATGCGGCTAAAGCCAAAGCCGAAGCGGCGAGCGCACGTGTACGTGAGGATGAACATATTCGCCTTGCTTTGCCCGATCCGAACGTTCCGCGAGGTCGACGTATAGCAGTGTTGCAGGATGGCGATCAGGATTTTGTGATTCAAGGTCCCGAGCGAGTGGCCTTAATCGGCGCTAATGGCACTGGGAAAACAACGCTGGTTGAACAACTGCTTGGTAGAGGTGAACCTCGCGCTGGGTTTCCGAATGGGCATCTTTTTACTGACAGGGTGGGCTATCTACCTCAAGGTCTTGACGCGCTCCACGATGACCAAAGCTCGCTGGAAAATGTACAGGCGGTAGCACCCCTGGCGGCTGTTGGTGATCTTCGTTATCAACTTGCTCGCCTGCTGCTTCGTGGTGACGCCGTGAATCGCCTGGTTGCCACGCTTTCAGGCGGCGAAAGGTTTCGAGTGTCGTTGGCGCGACTGCTCTTGGCCGATCCGCCTGCTCAGCTTTTGATTCTTGACGAACCTACCAACAACCTCGACATCGCCACGGTCGATCAGCTGGTTGAAGCCTTAAGCGAATATCGAGGTGCACTGTTGGTGATTAGCCACGACTTCACATTTCTCGAACAGATTGGCGTCAAGAGCATTCTTGAGCTGAACGAACACGGACGTTTGCACCGACGCGCTCAACTTTGACTTGCGAATGCTCGCAGCTCGCAATCATTCTTACGCAGGCACCCGCACAAGCATTTCGCCTGGTCAGGTGCTTGTCTGCGTTTGATCAAGTGGAGCTAAAGGGAATCGAACCCTTGACCTCTTCCATGCCATGGAAGCGCTCTACCAACTGAGCTATAGCCCCATAAATTAGGAATACTCAGCTTAGCGACCTTATGTCGCCGATGCGCAATCGAAGTTCGCGAAACGTCGGGTTGGGTGGTTGCGCATCAAGATTTTGGTGCTGGCGCCGTTGGTGCGTCTTTGCAGCTCAGCACGAGTACGGGCACAAATGTGGCGACATATATACATAAAAGTTTTTGAAAAGGTCGTTGATTCGCGAACGAATGTTCGTTAGAATGGCTTCATGTCTAGAACTCCGCAGAACTCATCCTCGCCTCATGGCCATAGTTCGCGGGCTGCAATAGGTAACGTGGCTAGCGCGCTCAATCCGGGCCATTTAGATCATGGCGACGTCGCTTCGTTGCTGGACGATCCCGTAGCCGTTAACCAGCGATTTTTGGCACTGGTCGACCAGCTTTCGCTGCTAGCGACCGCGGTCGATGTCGACGGAATCGACGTTACTTCACAGGCTTACCTACTTTCCGACGTGCTCGATCTTCAAACTCGGCTCGAAGCTTTCACTACAAAGCTGGCCGGCAGGGTAGACACGTCAATGGTGTGGTCAAGCGATGGCTCACGTAGCGCAGCTGCCTGGCTTGAGCGGGAATCTGGCCGCAATCGTCAAGAGTGTAAACGTCTGTTTAAGCGCGCTCGCCATCTGCGAAATATGCCGCTTACCGAAAGCCAATTTGGGGAAGGTAAGCTTTCCGTAGCTCACGTCGATGCGTTAGCTCAAAAGGCCAACAAGCTACCTGAATTGTTTCCAGAGGCTGAAGAGCTGTTGGTTGGTCATGCCAATATGCTCACCTTTGGTGAGTTCAGAGCCTTACTCGATCATTGGGAGGTCTGTGCTGACCCCGATCAAGCGGAGATAACCGCTGCTAAACAGTTCGAGAATCGCTCGCTCCATCTCTCGCCAGGCTTAGACGGTGTTGGCTGGCTCGATATTCAGTTTGAGCCGTTCGGTCACGAGATTTTCTCGAACGCCCTCAGCCGTATTCAACAAGAGCTATGGAAAGCCGATTGGGCTGAAGCTCGTGCGCAATACGGTGAAGCAACAACCTCCGCCCACATGGCCCGCACCGATGCGCAACGCCGATACGACGCCCTAGTCGAGATGGCGAAACGTTCAATGCTGGTAAGCGAAAAAACTCGTCCGATCCCGCCACTAATCACAGTGCATGTTGATCATGAAACGGTAACAGGGCGAGTTTGCGAGCTGGGCTCAGGGGCGCAAATTACCCCAGGTCAGATTACAAGATTGTTGGCCGATGCCGAGGTCAGAATTGAACGTGCGGTGTTCAATTCCAAAGGCGAGGTCATCGACCTTGGCCGATCTCAGCGATTGTTCATCGGTTCTGCTCGCCATGCCCTAGAAATAAGCGACCGGCACTGTCAATATCCTGGTTGCAGGGTGCCCGCAGAGTTTTGCGAAGCCGACCATATAAAAGAATGGGAACACGGCGGCGAGACAAACCAAAGCAACGGTCAATTGCTATGTCCGGCGCACCACAGAAACAAAGCCAAACATCCGCCTAAACAACAAAAGGTTGGTTTTGGTCTCTGGCCGCCACAAAGATCTCCCCAAATCGAAGCCCGAATGGCCGAGCTCTTGAAGTTGGGAGAACAAAAATGGGGACCAATTGTTAGCCCTGGAGCGAGCGATGATCCGCTCCGCACCTGACCATTTATGTCTCATCGCCGAACATAATTCCGCCGGTCGTGTAGCTGTAAGTAGCATTAACGCTATGGCAGATGGATACGACGTTCAGGCGATTGAAGCGAAGTGGCAGCAACGGTGGAAAACCGACGGCACCTACAACATCGAGAACGACGATCCTCGCCCTCCTTACTATGTGCTTTCCATGTACCCGTACCCAAGTGGTCGCGCTCACATGGGCCATGTACGCAACTACACCTTTGGTGATCTAAACGTGCGTTACCGCACCATGCGAGGCTATGGGGTTCTGTCGCCCATTGGCTTCGACTCTTTTGGTCTGCCCGCCGAGAACGCCGCCATTCGTACCGGAGAACATCCTCGCACCTACACCGACGCTCGTATCGAAGAGCTGGCTTCTTCACTTGAGCGAATCGGTGCTGTTTACGATCATCGTCGCCAAGTTAAAAGCCACAGCCCTTCTTACATCCGATGGACACAGTGGATTTTCAAGCGCATGTTGGAAGCGGGCTTGGCTTACCGGGCAGAAGCCCCAGTGAACTGGTGCCCGGGTTGCCAAACTGTTCTTGCCAACGAGCAGGTTTTGGCCGACGGTACGTGTGAACGTTCGGGCGACCTGGTGGAGAAACGCAATCTTGAGCAGTGGTTTTTCCGAATTACCAAGTACGCCGATCAACTACTGAACGACCTAGACGACCTGGAATGGCCAGAGCGCGTGAAAACGATGCAGCGCACCTGGATTGGTCGCTCTGAGGGCGCCGAGTTTGTGATGTCAGTAGTTGACGCAAACGGCGAAGCTACCGGCCATGAGATCAAAGTGTTTACCACTAGACCCGACACCAGCTTCGGCATGACGTTCGCCGTTCTGGCGCCCGAACACAAACTAGTGCCAGAAATCACCGCCGCCGATCGAAAAGCCGAAGTGGAAGCGTTTGTGAAGCGGGTCTCGCAAACCTCGGAAATCGACCGACTCTCGACCGAAGGTCCTTTAGAAAAACGAGGCGTGTTCACGGGAAGTTACGCCCTAAACCCTTTCAACCAACAGCCTGTTCCCATTTACCTGGCCGATTACGTCCTCACCACCTACGGTACCGGGGCCATTATGGCTGTCCCCGGGGAAGACACCCGAGACTGGCAATTCGCCAAGGCCTACAACCTGCCGATTGTCCGAACGGTGCAGCCGCCAGAAGATTGGCCCGATGAGGCTTATACGGGCGAGGGTGTTCGCATCAATAGCGACTGGCTTAACGGAATGGACACCCCAACTGCCATCGCTGCGGCCACCGAATGGCTAGTTGAACAAGGCCTTGGCGAGCACAAAGTGAATTTCCGCTTGCGCGACTGGCTGCTTTCTCGCCAGCGCTTCTGGGGTTGTCCTATCCCAGTCGTATATTGCCAAGGCGATTGCGGCATCGTGGCGGTACCCGATGAAGATTTGCCAGTGGTAGCGCCCGACGATGTCGAATTCCGTCCCACCGGCGAGTCGCCGCTTAAGTTCCATCAAGGCTTCCTGCACACTACGTGTCCAACCTGTGGCGGCCCGGCCACCCGTGAAACCGACACCATGGATACCTTTGTCGACTCAAGTTGGTATTTCCTGCGCTTTGCCGACGCCCACAACGACGAGCTTCCGTTTTCCAAAGAAGCCGTTGAACATTGGCTACCAGTCGATCAATACATCGGTGGGGTAGAGCACGCCATTTTGCATCTTATGTATGCCCGTTTCTTCACCAAGGCTCTTTCCGACCTTGGGTACGTGCCAGCCGATATTCGCGAGCCATTCCAGCGCCTCTTCACCCAGGGCATGATCCGCCTGGGTGGTGCTAAAATGTCGAAATCTAAAGGCAACCTGGTCGAACCAGAACAGATCCTCGATAACGAAGGTGCCGACGCCCTGCGCTTAGCACACCTCTTTGTGAGTCCTCCCTCCGACGATGTTGATTGGGATTCGGTGACCACCGAAGGCACTAGTCGTTTCTTGCACCGAGTTTGGCGCCTGGCGATCGGAGAAATCGGCCATACGACCGAGCGAGAACCAACCGACGCCGACCGAGCCATCGAACAGTCAACCCACCAGCTAATCGCCAGAATTACCGATGAATATGAACGCTGGGCGTACAACACTTCAGTGGCCGGGTGCATGGAGTTTGTTAACCAGCTATACCACTACGCCCAGGACGGGTCGGGGGCACGTGCGGAAACGTTTAACTTCGCGATCGACACGCTGTTGCAGGTAATGGCACCCATGGTTCCCCACATCACGGCTGAGTTGTGGCAACGTCGCCACGGTGAGAACGCCATGATTCACTCTCTGGCTTGGCCTGAAGCTAATCCCGAGCTGCTGAAAGTCGCCACCACCACCATGATTGTGCAGGTTAACGGTAAAGTACGCGGCAAAATAGAGGTTGATAGTGAAATCACCGAAGCAGAAGCCGTGCCGCTAGCCATGGCGCTGACGCCAGTACAGGCGGCCCTTGAAGGAGCACAACCTCAAAGGGTGGTCGCTCGGCTGCCGAAGCTATTGAACCTGGTGAAGTAGATGCCAACGCTCGCACAACGCATAGAAGCGGCCGCCAATCGTAAGGGTGCTATTACCTTTGTAGGCTCGGCCGATCCGATTACTGTGCCCTGGCAGCAGCTCCACGAAGAAGCCAAGACCATGGCGGCCACTCTGGCGAGCCACGGCACCAAGCCGGGTGACCATGTGGCGTTATTGGGTCCAACCAGCAGAACGTTGGTTACCGCCATTCAAGCGGTTTGGTTAGCCGGGGCCACCATTGTGGTAATGCCAATTCCAATGCGGATGGCTTCGATCGAAGCCTTTGTGGAAGCCACTAGGCGGCGCTTGAAACGAGCCGACGTAGACCTGTTGGTGCTCGACTCTGATTTGGCACCTTTCATCGAACCCATCGAGTCTGATCCACCTATTTTAACCACCACCGATTTAGCAACTGCCCCAAATCACGAGTTCAAGCCGGTCGATCACCACCCTGAACGTCGAGCTATTTTGCAATTCACTAGTGGCTCCACGTCCGACCCCAAAGGTGTGTCGCTCACCCATAGGGCGGTGACGGCGAACCTCGACGCCATTGCGACCGCAGCCCAACTCGATCCGGATATCGACGTGTTGGTTTCGTGGTTGCCGCTTTACCACGACATGGGCCTTGTAGGAAAACTTGTGTTGTCGATGACGACGGGCACCAGCTTGGTATTGGGCAGCCCACAAGATTTTATGGCCTCGCCGCAACGTTGGATGCAGTGGGTCTCCGACTATCGGGGCACGGCCACCGCCGGACCAAACTTTGCCTGGGTACTAGCGTCGAGGGCTTTAAATCGCTCCGAGCCACTCGACCTCTCATCGCTACGCATTGCATTGAATGGCGCCGAACCAGTCGACCCCGAAACCGTACGGAACTTCGTCGAAGCGGCCACCCCACACAAAATGCGACCTGGCGCCGTTTTCCCGGCCTTTGGTATGGCTGAAATCGCGATCGCCGGAACTTTTCCCGAACCGTTGGCTGGTTTGCAAACCGACTGGATTGATGTCGAAACACTTGAGCTGAAACATCGGGCCGAACCGGTCGCACCAAACAGCCCTGGTGCTCGTGAGCTGGCAAAACTCGGCCGACCGGTACCGGGATTAGAAATCCGCGTGGTCGACCCGTTTGGCAATGCTTTGGCTGAACGCCAGGTAGGCGAACTGCAGATCAAGGGCACTTCCCTCTGCGAGGGCTATTACAACGACTCCACCGCCACCGACGCCCTTTTCGATGACGATTGGCTCTGTACTGGTGACCTGGCCTATCTCGTCGACGGACAACTTGTTATGTGCGGCCGTATTAAAGATGTGATTATCGTCGGCGGTCGAAACTTATTCCCAGAAGACATCGAGCGCGCTGTTGCCCAGGTGGAAGGCGTGCGTGCCGGCAACGTAATTGCCTTTGGTGTAGAGGGCCACAACGGAAAAGAGGCCGTGGTTGTGGTGGCGGAAACCAAACTTAGCGACCCAGCTAGCTTGCCACGTGAAATTAACGCCAAGATACGCGCTTCGGTGGGGGTACCTGCCAAAGACATCGTATTAGTGGCACCGGGAACGTTACCCAAAACCTCCTCGGGCAAGTTGCAACGTTCCCTGTGCCGTCAACAATATTTGGAACAAACCCTGGTGTAGCAGCTGGCTATTTCGGTTTAACCGGCGCGAAGTTCACTAATTACCGGCAACCAAACCTCGGGGTTTGATTGATAAGGCGCGTAGAAACTAATCCGGTCAATAACATCGGCATAACGCTTTTTGAGCTCGGCGGCCAGCTGGTTCGGTTCGCCGACCACGGCAAAGGTGTTTAAGATTTCGTCGTCGATCAAGGTGCCCATCTGCACCCATTCGCCCTTCTTCGACAGGGCGTTGAGCTCGCTTTGCAGTTCACCCCAACCATGGTGTTCAAGCACCCCGCGGTAGGCCGGCGTAGATCCATAAAAGGCGATCTGACGCTTTGTGGCTTCAGCTGAAGCGGCCATTTCTTCTTCATTAGTACCAGTTACCACAAACGCCGGAAACGACAGCTCAAAATCGGCCCGATCGCGGCCGCTCTTTGCCATACCAGCTTCAAGTGCTGGCAAGGTGACCTCTCGTAGATAAGACTCGGTGGTGAAGCCGTGTACCAAGAAGCCGTCGCAAACCTCGCCAGCTACTTGGGTCATAACCGGTCCAACCCCAGCGATAAAAATCTTGGCGTCGCCGTGCGGGTTGGGCCCCGGGTTAAAGAACGGCGTCATTAGGGTGTGCGTGTAGAAATCGCCCCGGAAATTCAAAGGCGTATCGTTATTCCAGGTGTCCCAAATAGCACGAATTGCCAAAATCATCTCACGCATGCGCGGCGCAGGATGCGACCATTCCATTGAGAAACGCTTCGTAATGTGCGGCTTAATTTGTGAGCCCAGCCCCAAAATAAAACGACCGCCAGAAAACTTCTGCAAATCATAAGCCGTCTGGGCCAACGTCATTGGGTTTCGGGCAAATGCCACGGCAATTGAGGTACCCAAATCAACCCGTGAAGTGTGCTCCGCCCCGATGATCAGAGGCAAAAACGGATCTTGACTGGTTTCTGCAGCCCAAATGCCGTCGTAACCAGCATCTTCCGCTGCCTTAGCTTCGCTCGCTGCACGCGTAAGGTTTCCAATTCCCCCATCAACTTTCATGGTTTGAACCTTACACTAGCTGCCTTGACCCCTAAGGAATCGTTCAATTTCACCCGCCAGCTCTTCTCCCGAGGGCAAATCGGCTTCGTCGGGTGCTTGAGTACTCGTACCTAGTTCGGGAAGGTTCTCAGCTTGTTCATCCACATGCTCTTCTAGCTGGCGCAACATAGCGGTGTGCTCACTATTATCCGCCACCAGCTTATTCAACCGGTTGGTCACGGCGGTTGCTTCTGAAGCTAACGTGCCAGTGGGAAACGACAAGTTACCAAGTTCATTGACCTTGGCCGCCAACGACAGCGACGCCGCCGGGTACGGCATGCCCGCGGCATAATGAGGAACTTGAGCCCACAAACCGATAGCTGGAATGCCAGCAGCGGCGGCTTCAACCTCGATTGCCGCCTGAATACCGGCAGGCACATCGATAGTCGATCGAATAGTTCCGCGGCGGTCAACCAACTCGGGGCTGGCGGTGGTGGAGGCGATAAGTGCTGGTCGAGTGTGGGGTGCGGCAGCTGGAAAAGCTCCGACCCCAATTATTAATCGCACCCCTAATTCGGAGGCCAGAGAGACCACCGATCTTGCGACCGCCTGCCACTGATGGTCAGGCTCGGCCCCCGACAACACCAACACATCGCGACCATGAGGATCGTTAAGCCCAACTAGTTCGATAGAGGGCCAAACCAGTTCGGTGTGAACGCCGTCTTCAATGCGCATTATGGGACGGCGGGATCGGTGATCTAGCAGCAAATCGGCATTAAAGCTGGCTACAGGAATGGTGTTGGCATCCTCCAAAATAGACGTCGTGAGACGGCTAGAAGCGCCGCCAGCGTCGATCCAGCCTTCAAGGGCCAAAATCAAAACCGGAGAGTCAAAGGTTGGATGGGGGTAAATCGTGTACAGGTCTGTCATCGTGCATCCATGAAAGTGACATCTATCTTAGTAGCCTTGAAGTAGGTACCAGTGAAGTCTCGGGAGTATGCATGATAATCGACGTGACCGACGCAACCCTCCAAAGCGAGGTAGTCGAACGTTCGCTTGACACCCCAGTGGTGATCGATCTTTGGGCACCATGGTGTGGTCCTTGCAAGACACTAGGTCCCATTCTCGAAGACGTTGTGAGCCGCACTAACGGTGAAGTTGTGCTGGCCAAGATCAACGTTGACGAGAACCCCATGGCCTCGCAAATGTTTCAGGTTCAAGGGATTCCCGCGGTCTATGCCATGTCGGGTGGCAAGGTCGTGAACGGTTTTGTGGGGGCGCAACCACAAGCCACCGTGGAAGCATTCGTAAACTCGTTGGTGCCAACTGAGGAAGATCGCAGGATTTCTGCCCTGCTCAAAGCTGGTGATGAGCAGTCACTGCGAGAAGTGTTAGAGGCCGATCCTGGGCATGAACACGCCATTTTGAAGCTTGCTGAGTTGTTGGTAGGCGATGGGCGCAACGGGGAAGCGCTCGAGTTCCTAGCCCGAATTCCCGAAACGGGTGAAACTCGACGGATCGCGGCCCTTGCTCGCACTGGGGGTACCGAAACTGGTGACGTGGAAGCACGACTTAGCGAGTTATTAGAGAATGTGAAAGCCGACGAGACGGCTCGCAAAGAGTTTCTTGACCTGCTGGAAGTGCTGGGCCCAACCGATCCTCGCACCGCTCAATTTCGAAAGCAGTTAACCGCTCGGTTGTACTGAGCAAAACCCGTAGTAACATAAAAACAACTCCTGCCTTCCCCTCTGCGTACCTGCCCAGCTCATAGGGGAAGGCAGTGTCATTTTCATTGCCACCGGCACCAGCTAATGGTGAGACCGGTGTCTTAAGTTTTCTTGAAGAATGGGCTGATCGGGTAGGTACAACGCCCAGGGCCTTGGCGTTAGCAACCCTAACGGCCGTGGCGGTAGTGCTGGCCGCTTGGCTATTTTGGTGGAAAAGTACCTCGTCGTCGGCAGAAATTTCTATCCCGTATGCCGCGCCGTTGCCGGTGACTGCCACGAGCGTCGAGCCGTTGCCAACCGTATTGGTGCATGTGGCAGGTGCCGTCAAACAACCAGGTGTTTACAGTTTCGAAGTTGGCCGTCGAGTTGGCGATGCTATTGCCGCCGCAGGTGGCCCGGCCGAGGGTGCCGAGCTTAACCAACTCAATCTGGCGGCACCGTTGGCTGATGGCACCCGTATCTACATTCCATCAGAAGGTGAAGAGGTTGTGCCTGCTCTGGCGATGCCCGAGCTCTCGTCGCAGCGGCCAGAAAATGCGCTGGTTAACATAAACACAGCCGATCAGGCCACCTTAGAAACACTGCCCGGGGTTGGGCCCGCCACGGCAGCCGCCATTATTAGTCATCGCGAACGTAACGGTGCTTTTCAAAGCATCGATGATCTGATCGACGTGCGTGGCATCGGCGAGGCCAAATTGGCGGCCATGCGTGAACGAGTCACGATATGAGCCGACTGCGACCCAAGGGCACCACTTTCTACATAATTTCGGCCGCCACGGCGGGCATTGGAGCTAATTGGGCCAGACCTATACCCCTGCTTATAATTGTGCTTCCTCTCACCCTGGCCTGGTTGTATCGCAAACCAAGGGCATGGGCACTGCTGGCAGTGATATTCATATTGGCCAGCCATTTTGGGGCGAAAGCCGAGGCCGGGTTAGTCGAACCATTGCGCGCCACTTATGAGGGGCAAGCCACACTAGTGGGTGATCCGAACTGGTTTGGTACCTCGCTGCGGGTGGATTTGAAGATCGGTAATTACCGCTATGAGGCCTGGGCAAGTGGAACCGAGGCGGCGCGTCTAAGCCGGCTCTTAATGGGGGAAAAGGTCATTCTTCGAGGCCGCCTAGGCCCCCTGTCGCCCCAGGCCAGCTGGCTACGTACTCGCCATATTGTCGGTCGAGTTGCCGTGGCCAAAGTACTGACCACCGAGCCCGCCTCACAGATTCATGGTGCCGCTAATGGACTACGGCGTCTGCTGGAACAAGGCTCAAAATCACTAGGGTATGAACGCCAGGCACTGTTCTTGGGACTGGTTATAGGCGATGATCGCAACCAGAGTGATGCATTGGCTGACGCCTTTGCTGGGTCGGGTCTCACACACTTATTGGCTGTGTCAGGCTCAAATGTGGCTTTCGTGGTGAGCCTGGCCAAACCACTCTTAAGTCGTTTGCGCCCCCACCCGCGCTGGTTGGTCACGCTGGCTTTGTTGGCGTTTTTCGTGTTGGTTACCCGCTTCGAGCCGTCGGTTTTGCGTGCTGGAGTCATGGCCGCCTTGGCCACCACGGGTAGCGCGTTGGGGTTTCGGTCTCAAACCAAGGTTCTGTTGGCCTTAAGCGTGATGGTCCTGGTCATGATCGACCCGTTTCTGGTCGATTCACTGGCGTTTCAACTTTCAGTAGCGGCCTCGGCCGGAATTTTATGGTTCAGTGAGGGGCTCACCAAGGCCTTGGCCCCGTTCGGGATTTTGGCGAACCCCCTGGCGGTCACAACCGCGGCGCAACTAGCTGTCGCACCGATTCTGATTCCAACCTTTGGTTCGATGCCCTTAGCAGCGTTGCCGGCCAACATATTGGCAGCACCAGTGGCGGGCCCGGTCATGATGTGGGGATTAGGGGCAGGTTTGCCCGCGGGCTTGGTCCCACCCCAGTTGGCGACGGTATTGCATCTACCGACCAGAACTATGGTTTGGTGGATTGACCAGGTGGCTCGCCGTAGCGCCCAACTGCCGCTGGGCTCGATTCGCATGACTCATCTGGTACTAATTCTGGTTGCGGCCTTAGCAATTAGGTATCGGTGGTATTTTGATGCCACAGCGGTCTATGTGCGTATCGCGACCATCGTGGTTATGGCCCTGGCGATTACCCATCCGGTGGTCGAAAGCCTGCGGTTACCTCCGCCGGTGGTGCAGGCCGGTGAAAACCTAACCATCTATCGATCTGGTGGTGCCACCGTTGTGAGCTTGGGTGGTGCCACAAGTCCGCAACTTACTTTGGCTGAGCTCCGTGAGACGAACGTCCGCCATATTGACGTGTTGATAAGCCAATACGGTGGACGAAAGAGTGCCGAAGTAGCGGCGGCTATCAGTGAGGTCTATCGGCCTAAGCTCATTCTGGCACCAGCTGGGCATCGTGTTCGAGGCGGCTCGGCGCCACAAGTAGGCGACCAAATCAAAGTTGGTGGGCTGATGTTGCAGGTGGGCTCTACGACGCCCCAGTTAGAGGTGGTAGTTTGCCAGTATGGAGCTTTGGCTGGGCGACTCCCGCTTTGACATTACTCACCACGCTGTTGTCATGGGCATCCTCAACCGAACACCCGACTCGTTCTACGACAAGGGTGCCTATTGGAACTTTGATGCTTTCTTGGCCAAAGCCGAAACGCTGGTCAATGATGGTGCCCATTTCCTAGATGTCGGTGGCGTGAAGGCCGGACCAGGCGAGGAAGTGGGTGAGGCCGAGGAGTTAGAACGTGTGATTCCGGCCATCGAAGCATTGCACCAACGCTTCGATATTCCGCTGTCGGTCGATACATGGCGCGCCAACGTAATCGCCGAGGCCATTTCAGCTGGCGCGGTGGTCGGCAACGATATTTCTGGATTCTCTGACCCCAAATATTTGGAGGTTTGCGCCGCTGGTAACGCCTCGGTGGTCGCCACACACATTCGCTTGGCACCGCGAGTTGCCGACCCAAACCCTACCTACAACAACGTGGTCGCCGATGTACATGACTATCTGGCCAAACGCGCCGCAGCCGCGCTCGAGGCCGGAATCCCACCACAACGCATCATGCTTGATGCGGGCTTAGATCTAGGCAAGAACGAACGTCAATCGTTAGAGCTGCTGAGAAATACCAGCTCGCTCGCTGATTTAGGCCATCCGGTTTTCCTCTCCGCTTCCAACAAGCGTTTCCTGTCGGTGCTTCTGAACAAGCCAGTCACCGAGGTCGCAGCTGGTACTCAGGCGGCGCATGTGTTGGGCATCATGCAAGGCGCACGCATTCTTCGAGCCCACGACGTGAAAGCCAGCCGAAGGGCCGCTGATGTCTCGGCGGCTATGTTAGCGGCACTGATGGCCGGCTAAACCATGGCTAGCAACGTCTATGTCATTAAAGGTGACGATGAGATACTCATTGGTGAAGAGCTGCGCCGCGTACTTGATTCCCTTCCGAGTGAAGCTGATGGCAGCCGGTGGGTTGAGGAAATTAACGAAGATGACTATCTAGCGGGCGAGGAACCTACGCTGGCACCGGTCGTTAGCGCGGCCTTAACTCCACCCATGTTTTCCCAGCATCGTGTGGTAGTTGCGCGCCACCTGGCCCGATTCACTACAGCGCCATCGGTACTGCCACTCGTTGAATATCTGGCTGATCCGCTGCCTTCAACTATTTTGGTCTTGGTTTGGGAAAAAGGCCCCAAATACAGCGGTCGCGGCACCCTACCGAAGAGTCTTTCACAAGCCCTTAAATCTACCGGGGCCCAAATCGTCGATTCCGCATTACCAACCGCTGCCAAGGGACGCCAAGGCTGGCTAAATGATCAACTAGCCACTCACAACATCAAGCTCGACTCGGCGGCCAAGGCCTTGCTATTTGAGCATTTAGGCGAAGACCTCAACCGGTTGGGTGCCACACTCAATACCCTCGAAGGCTCATATGGTCCTGGGTCTGCCATTGGCGTAGACGAACTTCGTCCGTTTGTGGGTGCTGCTGGTGGAGTGCCGCCGTGGGAGTTAACCGACGCCATATCAAACGGCGATATTGCAGCCGCCATTAGCACGTTGGGTCGCATGATGGGGGCTGGTGAACGCCACGCCCTGCAAATCATGGCGACGTTGCATCGTCACATTGGTGGCCTAATGGCCCTCGACGGAGCCTCGGTGCGGTCTCGAGACGAGGCTGCCAAGCTTCTTGGCATGGCACCATATCCAGCTGAAAAATTGATGAAGCTCGCCCGGAGCACTGGCTCGGAGCGAGCTCGTCAACAACTCTTGTTGCTAGCGGAGGCCGACTTAGACCTTCGGGGCGCTAGCGAATGGCCCGATGAGCTAATACTAGAAGTCTTGGTAGCTCGCCTGGCCCGCCTAAGTGCCCGACGTTAATTACGTTAAACTATTCGGCCTTGGCAGCTGCGTAAAGACTGTTTACTCGCTTGGTGAGGCGAGACTTGGTGCGGTTGGCGGCGTTGCGATGCATGATGTTTTTCGCAGTGCCTTGGTCGATACGCTTGATAGCACCGCTAAGCAATTGCGGAGTTTCCGGGTCGCCAGCGGCAGCCGCAATTTCTACACGCTTGATGCGGGTACGTAGCTCGGAACGCAATGCGCGGTTACGTGCCTGGCGCTTGATGTTCTGACGGTTACGCTTTTTTTGACTCTCGATGTTCGCCACAAAATATCCTGGTTAAGCAGTGGGGGTGAGCTGATGCTCTAGAAATTCTAAGACCGTGCGATAATAGTCAAGCGGCGACATCGTTGTCACGCCTAGACCGGCACACAGCACTCTAAACTAGCACTTCACCCTCCAAAACACGAGGGCCTAGGTACCGAAAGGGTATCGTCGATCAATCCTATGGATCTCTCACGTATTCGTAACGTCTCGATTATCGCTCACATTGACCACGGAAAATCTACCCTCGCCGACCGTATTCTTGAAGTTTGTGGCGCTGTTGATGCTCGTGAAATGCGTGAACAATACCTCGACTCGATGGACTTGGAGCGTGAGCGCGGCATCACCATTAAGTTGCAAAGCGTTCGGCTCGACTATGAGGGCAACGTAATCAATCTGATTGATACGCCCGGTCACGTCGACTTCGGTTACGAAGTTTCGCGTTCGCTGGCTGCCTGTGAAGGCGTAATCCTGCTGGTCGATGCCTCACAGGGCATCGAGGCTCAGACGCTGGCCAACTGCTATTTGGCGCTGGAAAACAATCTAACCATCGTGGCTGCGCTCAATAAGATTGACTTGCCAGCCGCTGATCCCGATCTCTACGCCCAAGAAATTGAACAGGTGCTGGGAATTCCAGCCGACGAAGTACTACGTATAAGCGCCAAAACCGGTGAAGGTGTGCAGGAGCTGTTGGATGCCGTGGTCGAGCGAATCCCGGCACCACAAGGTACAGCCGATGCTCCTTTACAGGCCCTAATTTTCGACTCCTTTTTCGACCAGTATCGAGGTGTGATCTCCTCAGTTCGGGTAATGGATGGCGAATTGCAGACCGAATCCAAGATTCGCTTCATGCAAGCCGGAAGTACCCATGAGGCCACCGAGGTTGGCGTTCGAACCCCCGCCAACACTCCGGTGAAGAAGCTTGGACCAGGCGAAGTGGGCTATCTGGTTGCAGGTATTAAAGATGTGGGCGAAGCCCGTTCTGGTGAAACGGTGACCACCGCCAATAAACCAGCGGAAGTGGCGTTGGAAGGTTACCGCGAACCGAAGCCGATGGTGTTTTGTGGGCTTTATCCGGTGGAGGGCGACGATTTCAGTGACCTGCGAGAAGCGCTCGAAAAGCTTCGTTTGAATGATTCGAGCTTCACCTACGTGCCTGAAACTTCGGGGGCACTGGGTTTTGGCTTTCGGTGCGGTTTCTTAGGTCTCTTGCACATGGAAATTGTGCGAGAACGTCTGGAGCGAGAATTCGACTTAGCGTTGATTGCTACTGCTCCCTCCGTGGAATATCAGGTTCACAAGACCGGTGGTGACGTTCTTGAGATTGACAACCCGAGCGAGCTTCCGAGCATGGGCGAAATTGAAGGCATCGACGAGCCGTATCTGAAGATCTCGATTCTGACACCCACCAACTACACCGGCGCCGTAATGGAACTTTGCCAACAAAAACGTGGCTCGATGACCAACATGGAGTACCTCTCGCCCGAGCGTGTTGAGCTTTCCTACGAAATGCCGTTAGCGGAGATGGTGATGGACTTCTTCGATCAATTGAAGAGCCGCACCCAAGGCTACGCGAGCTTAGATTACGAACCGATCGGATATCGCCGTTCAAAGTTGTCGCGGGTTGACATTTTGCTGCAAGGGAGTCCGGTTGATGCTTTCAGCATGATTGTTCACCACGACTTTGCCTACGACTACGGCCGTAAAATGTGTGACAAGCTGAAGGAATTAATTCCTCGACAACAATTTGATGTGCCTATTCAAGCGGCCATTGGCGGCAAAATTATTGCTCGCCAAACCGTGAAGGCCTACCGCAAAGACGTGACCGAAAAGCTTTACGGCGGTGACATCACCCGTAAGAACAAGCTGCTCCAGAAGCAAAAGGCCGGTAAAAAGCGGATGAAAAGCATTGGCCGTGTGGATATTCCCCAAGAGGCGTTTATTTCTGCGCTCAAGTTGTCTGAATAACAGACGCAGCCGCCACCAACCGGTCGCGACCTAGGCCGGAATCGTTAGCATTCGATAGCATAGAGTGCTAACGAAACCGAATGCGTTGGGAGGATGGTGCACTAGATGTTGGATGATCGCAAGGCCTCGATCCTCCGTGCCGTAGTGGAAGAGTACATTCGCACCGCTTCACCCGTAGGCTCCAGCTTGGTGGCCGCTAGTCCAGCGGTGGCAGTTTCTTCGGCCACGGTAAGAAATGAAATGTCAGTTTTGGAATCCGAAGGGTACCTGGTGCAACCTCATACCAGCGCCGGACGCATTCCCACTGAAAAGGGCTACCGTTTCTTTGTTGATCACCTGCCTGCCTCACGGCCCTTAGAGCACGCCCAAAACGATCAGATTCAGAACTTTTTTAACCGGACTCACGGCGAGCTAGAGGCGATGTTGGCTGATACCAGCCGCCTTTTGTCAGCCATCACCAAACAAGCAGCGGTCGTGGTGGCCCCACCCGCTGAAGTGGCGAGCCTGCTTTCGGTGCAATTAGTGGCACTGAGCGGGCGCACCGTGTTGGTCGTTGGCGTTCTATCCAGTGGGGCCGTGCACAAGTCAAGTTTTGAAACGTTCACCGATGTTGACGATGAGACTCTCAGCGCAGCTTCTACATTGTTGAACCAAGAGTTGGTTGGATCATCAATTTCAGCTTTGCCTGGCATCGCCAGCACCGGCGATGGAGAGCTCGACTCGGTGCTGGAGGCCGCTCTAGGTGGCCTTAGAAGCGAGCCAAGTGAGTCCGATGCGGTCTATGTCGGTGGTACGTCTCTTATGGTTGACGGTTTTCAGGCCGTAGAGACAATTCGGCAGGTTCTCACCATTCTCGAACAACAAATAGTGGTGGTGACGTTGCTACGAGACGTGATCGATCGTGGGCTCACGGTAGCTATTGGTTCCGAAACTGGAGTCGAGCCTTTGGCCGAATGTTCCTTGGTCGTGGCACCCTATGAAGTAGATGGCGAAGACGTAGGTACCATTGGCGTGCTTGGTCCGACCCGCATGAATTATCCGCAGGCACTGGCCGCCGTGGCCGTGGTAAGCCAACGTTTGAGTCACCGCCTGAGTGAGGGCTGATGTCAGATTTTTATGAGTTGTTGGGCGTAAGCCGTGGGGCGACCGCCGAAGAAATAAAGAAGGCTTATCGGCGTAAAGCACGCGAATACCATCCCGACGCCAACCCTGACAACCCCGATGCTGAAGCCAAGTTCAAAGAAATAGCCAAAGCCTATGAGGTGCTTTCTGATCCGGCGCAGCGCAGCCAATACGACCAATTTGGTGAGGCTGGCTTAGGCGGTATGGGCGGTTCACCCTTCGATGCGGCCGGAGGCTTCGGAGATATTTTCGATGCCTTCTTTGGTGGTGGCGGTCCCTTTGGCAACGGTGGTCGTACGGGGCGTCCAAGTGGCCCGAGCCGTGGTCCCGATTTAGAAGTGGTAACCACCATCGACCTGCGCGACGCGATATTTGGCACCCAAGCTGATGTCAGTGTACGAACGGCAGTGGCCTGCAACACTTGCGAAGCTACGGGGGCTAAGCCCGGTACCGAGGCCACCACCTGTGCGACCTGTGGTGGATCTGGTCACGTACGCCAAGTTCGACAATCAATCCTGGGTCAAGTGGTAACCGCCGGACCTTGTGCCACCTGTAACGCCACCGGGGTTATCATCCCCGAGCCGTGCGAAACCTGCGGTGGGGAAGGACGCGTGGTTGAAGACAAAACCTTCACTGTCGATATCCCTGCTGGGGTCGATACGGGTTCGACGCTTCGCCTGAGTGGTCGCGGTGCAGTTGGAGTCCGAGGTGGTGGCGCGGGCGACTTGTACGTTCATCTAGAAGTTCGCCCTGATCCACGCTTTGTTCGTGTTGGGCGCGACTTGGAACACGATTTGTTAATCAGCATGCCCCAAGCGGCCTTAGGGGCTCGTATCCCCATCGACACCTTCGATGGGGAAGAAGAAGTAGTGGTTTCTCCGGGAACACCAAGTGGCCACGTCTTTCGGTTGAGAGGCCATGGTGTGCCTACGGTTGATGGCCGTAGTAGGGGAGATATTTTAGTGAAGATCGGGATTTCGATTCCCAAGAAACTAAACGACAAACAAGAAGAGCTGCTGAGGGCCTTTGCTACTGAAATGGGCGACAACGTGGCCTCACCGGACGAAGGTTTTTTCGCCAAAATTAAGTCGGCGTTCAAGTAGCGTCGGCACCAATGGAGTACTCCACACCTGATGGCAAGGGCGGGCCCCATGTCTTCGTGGAAGATCTGGAAAATCCGCTTCTCGACGATGCTGACCGACATCACTTGCAACGGGTATTGCGCCTAAGGGCCGGTGATCCGCTCACGGTGAGTGATGGGCACGGGCGTTGGGTCGAGGCTCGATTTGGCACCGCTTTAGAAACCACGAGCGAAATTCACGTGTCGGAACGCTTGCTGCCATTAGCGGCCGTTGGTTTCACGCCGGTTAAGGGCGATCGCCCCGAATGGACCGTTCAGAAGCTGACAGAGATCGGCGTGGATCGGATTATAGTGCTGCGCTCTGATCGTTCTGTGGTGCGGTGGGAAGGGGAGCGGGCCGAGAAGGCATTAAGCCGCTTACGCCTGGTGGCACGTGAGGCCGCCATGCAGTCACGACGCTGCTGGCTTCCAACGCTCGAGGGTATTTGCCCCGCTCTAGAGGTGATGGCACAACCATCTGTGGCGCGAGCTGAGCGTGGAGGTGGGAGGCCCACCGTGCTGCCAGAAACCATTGTGGTTGGTCCTGAGGGCGGTTGGAGTGAGCGGGAGGTAGAGGCGCTCTCGGTCACGGTTGGCTTAGGTGACTACGTCTTGAGGGCGGAAACGGCGGCGCTGGTGGCGGCGGTCTATCTGGTCGGCCAACGTTAACGTTCACTCAGAGTGGCTATAATCGGACCATAAACCGGCTTAAAGCGTTGAAGCAACCACGCACAGCGGTTAAAGTTACGTCGTTGTGATTTTGGTGCGTCATGGTCGCTGACGTACAGAACAGAGAGCGTTAATGGCTTCACCATCTTCATTGGAACCACCCGCCAAACCAAACGGCGACATTTGTGCTGGCTTGGGTGAACGGCTGCGCGACATTCGGATGCAAAAGCGTTGGTCGCTTCAAGATGTGGAAGCCCGCTCGAGCGACGAGTTCAAAGCCTCGGTGCTAGGTGCTTACGAGCGTGGTGAGCGCTCCATTTCGGTGAGTCGACTCTGCCGATTGGCCCAGCTTTACGACGTCCCCGTTTCACAGTTATTGCCTAATGAGGCAGCCAAGGGCGCTTCGGTTGAGAGCGATGTCATCGATCTTCGTGATCGTATAAGGCGTCCTGCATTTTCAATCGATTTAGCAAAAGTCGCCGCCGTCAGTCACAGCAGCAAAGACGCACTGAGCCGTTTCGTCGCGATGATTCAAGTGGAACGCCAAGATTTCAACGGACGCGTGCTCACTGTGCGGCGTGACGACCTGCGGGCAATTGCATGCATCCTGGGCCTGTCGCCCGAAGAGACCGAGGCCAAGCTGTCAACTAGCCCAACCTTAGGTACCTCTCGTTAATTCTGCGGCAGCATCAACGCCAACCCAGCATAGATAAGATCGGGATTTCCTGGGTCGGGTAAACGATCGAGGTTGTTTTCAATTAGGCGACGCCAATAGTTGTGGATCTGGTTGATCTGAGGTCGATGGCCGAATTCGAGTTTCAGATGTTGCTCGGCGATTGACCAGAGGGAATCACCGCGTTCGACGATGTATTCGCTCGGAACGTGATTGCTGATGTTTGGTGCCTCGCCATCAATTAGCTGAAACTCAGGCTCAGCGGCCTCGGCCGTCGCGGTGGCTAATTCCGGTTCTTCAAGCTCGATGGCCAAGGTTGGTTGCTCTACGTACGTCATTACCAAGGCTGGCGCTTCCAAGCTGGATGAGATGGCGGCTGGTGGGGTAGCCACCCAGGTCATGGTGAGGGCTGGCTCGTCAATGTTTTGTGCACCTGCGATGCCTACCAAGGGACCAAAAACACTAGGGACGGTAATCGCTCCGACCGCTACCGGGCGCAATACCAGGTTGCGCCAAAGCACCGGCGTGAGATTTCGCAACAATCTAGCGGCGCGGGACAGACCTGCGAGTGAGGCCAGTGTCTGTATCAGCGTGATGAGAAATAAGTAGCCCGCCATAATGCTCGCCATTGGTACCAGCACTCCGGCTAACGCCATCGCCGGGTCGGTGGTTGTCATAAACGACAGCCAACCCGCTGGATCTAGCGGAGGGGTGGGCACTCGGTGTCGTACCATCGCCATAGCGCCAATGCTGACGGCCAAAGCGGCGAGAGCCGCAACACGATGCTTAGAAATTTTGCGCATTCTTCACGCCCCTTCGGGTTTAGCAGGGTCACCGGGGTTTGGTGGGTTAGTAGTCGTTGCCAGATCACCTGGAAGACTAAGAGTGTGGCGAATTCCCCAATTATCTAGCGCAATAAGTTGGTTACATCCGCCGGGGCCAGGTTCGGCCAGTAGCTGGCGAAGGCCATCCACCTGGCCCACGACCAAGGCAGAAACTTCGGTGTTTGGGGTTGCCCACGAGTCGAATAAATATACATAGCCACTGCCGCGGTTGGCTACAGCCGGACGCACGTGGTTGTTGCAGGCGAAATCACCAATCGCGACGGCCAAGTCGTCTTCACCGAAGTCGAACGCCTCATCGTTAATGGCCAAGATCGTGCCGGTGAAACGTAGGTCGACGGCGCAATCGGTGCCATTTGGGCCAACCGCCGAACTGTCAGGGCTGACCGAGCACCCTTTAGCCAAATCTATAAGGAGGTTTGATGTGGCAGGTTCTTCCCCCGCTTCCTCGGCTTCGGCGGTGGAAGCGCTATCGGTGGGAACAGTGGGAACGGTGGGAACAGTGGCGGTTGACGAACCTGCGGGAGAATATTCTGGGATTGTTTGATTAGGCGCGGTCAGAGTGGCTTCGTCAGCTGGACTGAGTGCCCCGTTGTCGAGTGCTTGGTAGGCCAGTTCGGGGTCGGAGCCCGAATCCGAACGCAGGAACCACGCTCCGCCAGCGATAAAGAGGCAAAGTGCACCCGCCAATATTGCGACTATGGCCCCACCTGATGCCCCATCACCTACAAAACCTCGGGAGACCCTGGTGAGACCAGACCACGGTTGGGGTTCGGTTAAGTTATGTGCGGTGAGACCACCATGGCTGCTGCTCGAATCTCCCACTAAGGAAGCATCAGGCACCGTGTCTTGGATGAGGTCGCTAAATTGACGGGCGCTAGGCCGTCGTCGTGGATCGCTTTCCATGGCTTGTTCGGCCAAGTTCAACAGAGGTGCCCGCAAGGTGGCCCGTGATGATGCTTTGCGACTTGGCCGTTCGGGAAACTCAAAGGTGGCTTCATTGGTCGACACCAAGTCGTACAACAATCTACCTAGGGCCGCTACATCGCTGGCACCCTCTACCACGCTAGAAATGAAGTAAGCCTCACCGAACCCGCACAGCACTGGACGGCCATCAGCAGCCACGATCACATGATCTGCGCTCAAGCGTGAATGGGCAATTCCCAATTCATGTAGATCGGCAACGGTCGCAGCCACCGCTGCCACTAGGGCTGCGGCCCTCTTTGGTTCCACCCTGCCCAAACCGGCCAAGGTTCGAGAACCGACAAAGTACATTTGGAGTTGGCAGTCATCATCATTCTCACTGTCGACCAATGAGACCACTCCGGGGTGGCGGGCAGCACGAAGCATGGCGGCCTCGTGAACAAGTCGAGCACAATTGTCGCCCTGCGCACGCTTAGTGATGATGGGCCGAACACCTTCTTGATCGATCTCAAGGTTAAAGAGTTCATCATCCATCACTAGATGTTGTCAGGTATCCACAGACATATCAACAGTTGTTGAAAACTAATGAAATATCACTATAGCTATTATTGTGACGGGCAAGTTCAGCTGTGTGGTGGCACTAAAACAGCGATAGTGTGAGACCTCTCATGTCTCGCTCGTTGCGTCTGCGTCGATGGCAGAAAGAAGCTCTTGATCTACTGGAACTACATCCCGATCCTGATTTCTTAGCGGTTGCAACCCCGGGAGCAGGCAAAACGACCTTTGCCCTGACCGCTGTGCTGCGCCATCTCGCCCGAAACCCACGAAATCAAGTGGTGGTGGTCGCTCCGACTAGCCACCTAAAGACCCAGTGGTCCCACGCCGCTAGCCAGGTTGGTCTACAACTAGAGCCTAACTGGGTATCGAATCGCGGTATGCCAACCGACATGCACGGCGTGGCCGTGACCTATCAACAGGTAGCCGCCAATCCGGCGGCGCTCCGCCGAGTTAGTGCCCGCTGTGTGGTGGTTCTAGACGAGTTGCATCATGCCGGCGACGAACGAGCTTGGGGTCTTGCTATTAGGGAAGCCTTTGAAGGTTCGCCACGGCGAATCGCACTCTCAGGCACACCGTTTCGAAGTGATACCCACGCAATTCCCTTTGTGCAGTATGTGAACGATGAAGCGGAACCAAATTTTAACTATGGCTATGAGGCCGCGCTAGATGACCGCCGGGTGGTGCGTCCGGTTTACTTCCCTACGATCGATGGTTTCATGGAGTGGACCTCACCCGACGGAGCAGAATTAGCAGCTGGCTTTGATGACGCCTTGAACAGCACCCTTTCAGCACAGCGATTGCGAACGGCGTTGAGTTTAGAGAGTGAGTGGCTACCAGCGGTGCTTCATCAAGCCAACGATCGTCTTATGGCGCTTCGACAAGATCAAGGCAATGCGGCAGGATTAGTGGTAGCTACCGATCAAGATCACGCCCGGGGCATAGCCGACCTGCTGCGAATAAGATTTCGCGCCCCGGCAATCGCCGTAACCTCGGACGATCCACAAGCATCAGCACGAATCGCGGCTTTTGCCGATGGCGATGCCCCATGGCTAGTGGCGGTGCGAATGGTTTCCGAAGGTGTTGACATTCCTCGCCTTCGGCTGGGTGTGTTTGCGACCACCACTACGACCGAGCTGTTTTTCCGTCAGGTAGTAGGCAGGTTCGTGCGCCACACCGGTGGGAAAGCCCGTGAAGAAAAAGCCTGGCTTTTTATTCCCAATGACCCCAGGCTCCGTCGTTTCGCCAGCACGATAGCTGAATCTCGACGACACAGTTTGCGTCGTAATTGGGAAGATGGCGAGCGAGACGAAACTGAGAGCGACCCAGCAGCATTTGATGAACTACCAGTTGAAGGCGAGCAACAGTCGCTCTTCCAGGTGCTCTCAGCCCAAGTGATAGACACCGCTCCGACGGTCTCGACATTCGACGATGATCCTGATCTAGACCAAAACGACAGCTATCCCGATACTACGGTCGCCATTGACCTGCCAGTACCTCCTCCGCCGGGCAGAAGTCGCTCGCTGGTACCCTCCGATGGGCGTCCATTGGCTGAAGTTAAGAAAGAACTTCGTGACATCAACGCTGATTTGGTGCGGCAACTGGTGCGAATCACTGGCTTAGGCCACAAAGAAATCAACTCGAGGCTCAATCGGGGTGTTGGAATTCTACGGATCGCAGAAGCCGATGCTGAGCAGCTCAAGCAACGGGTTCTTGCGGCAGAAGAGTGGCTACGGAAACCGATCAGCCGTCATCTACAACCAAACGGGCGGTAGCTGAAACACGTACCAAGGTACCGTCTTTGTTGCCTGGGAGTGCTGGGGAAATAATGTATGAAGCCCAGCTGGCCAGATCGACTCGTACCTGATCAGGCGGCTCAAAGATAATTAGCGGTGGTTCCACAAGATTTGGCAACACTCCCCGTCGCGCCAAAGAATCGTGAATTTCAGCTTCCAGTTTGGCCGGGTTGACAATGACCCTACCCTCAGCTCGGGTGGCCTCAACATCGACGGCCAGGGCAATGGCATCGTTGGCAGCGGCACTGGCGGCGCTATTTAATTCACGTTGGTGCAAGAACACCATTGCTGAATCGATAGCCAAAGCTCCTAATACCAAAACGATTAGAAAAGCGGCCGGAAACAGCATTAGTACTGAAGCACGGTCAAGTTTGTCTGCTCTAGCCACAGCGAGCCTCGCCCACAAAACCGGACCGATATGGATCGATGATTTCACGATGTTGTGCGCCCACGGTGAAGCTCCGACCAAAGCCCCCGATAAAGGGCAAACCTATAGCGCGGATATCGGTTTGAACAGTGATCTCGACCGGCGCGCAACGCGCCCAACCGAAAGGAAGCTGGATGTCGCTGATGAGAGCCGCTTCGTCGTGGCCCTGACCGGTCATAGTGGCATTAAGCCGAGTTGACGCGGCCGCAGCGGCCGTTTCGGCATCGGGAGCTTCAGCATAGGCACGTGCTGCCTCACGGGCCGCGGCTGTGACTGCCATTTTGGTATCTACCACGGCCCATGCATTGGCCAGCAGCAACGCGCCAATGACCAACATAAGAAAGCCAAAGGGCAAGACTTCGATACCCGCTACCTGGCCTGAATCATCGAAACGATATTTCATTTTGGACGCTCGATGTGAACCTCAACACTTCGTTCCACCTGGTTCAGGCCAAATGCACCCATCACATTCTCGAAAGCGATTTTAGGATGTTCTACCCGGAGTGTTAGGCGTACCCGCTCCTCGTCGATATCCCAAGCGAAATCGGCTCGTTCGCCGTATTGGCCGAGCAGTGAACGACCTTGGGCTTCGGCAGTCGAAACTATGCTGTGGGTAACTTCAAACGAGTCACTCTCGGTAGGGCTCGTTGCCACCAAGGCGGCACTATCGTAAGCGACGCTGGTGACTACCGAGGTGGCGTAGAGATTGAAAAGTAGCTGTACAGAAAAGGTTAATAAGGTTAGGAAAACGGTTACGCCACCGATGGTTCCAATCAGCCCCGCCCCACGGTCGTCTTGGTGACCACACGAGCCGGGTACTGCTAAAACGGTCATGCTCAGCGGCCGATTTGGTCGACCTGATTGCCGATGTTGGCTTCGGTGCTTCCCCAGATGCTGTTGAATCCAACCCACATGGCGGCACCCAAGAAAGCCATAATTAGCACGGCTATAGCGGCCGAAATTACACCTTCACCGCGGTCGGAGTTTAATGCCTCAATTCGAGTGGCGGCGAAGCAGCTCAGATAGCTGCGAACGAATACGAATGTGGTGATCATGATGCTCCTTACCGTTTGGTACGTTGATTAGGGGTTCATGGCGAGGTAAAAAACCGCATTGCCTCGATGAAAGGAACCACTAGAAACAGGGTGCCTGGCACTAAGGCCGCCACTGTGACTGGGATCCACACCATCTGCGCTTTGCGCTCAATGGCCTCAATTGTTTGACGCTGTGAATCACGGCGGATGGACCGAGCTTCCTCGGAAATCATTTTGCCCAGATCACCTGCTTCACGGTTGAGCGACAAAACGCCCACCAAGCGTTCAAGTGCTGGTACCTGGGCCGTTTGACTCCAGTTGCGCAAGGCTTCGACATCGCTTTGTCCGTAACGAATCAGAGCCGTGACCCGGCGCAGATCTTGGCCCGAACAGCCTTGGCCGCGCTCCGCGAGGCGCCGCAATGCCGAACCCAACGAAAAACCAGCTGAGAGCAGCATTCCAAGTTGTTCGGCCACCACGGGCAGTTCCAAGAAGATTTGATTCTGCCAGCGTGCCCCAGCCGATGAGAGCTGTTGTTCGGGTATGAGAAAGGCGAGAACCGGCGAACCAAACACCATGATGAAGGCCAGTGGCGCTGGGGGAGTGAGCACCAGAATCAAGAGGCCGCTAACGCCTAGAGCAACGATGGCATAAGCCAATTGCCGCAATCGAAAGGTGGCCGGTTCGAGTGGTGAATGAATGCGCGATAGGCGCAGCGACAGATCTTCGTGAATTCCGAGTACCGCCGACACCGTTGATCCGACTGAATTGGCCAGCGGTGCTAACACCTCTCGAAATGAATTGAAGCTGAGCGGGCGTCTTGTGGAATTGGCGCCGCTTGGCGAATACGGAGCTAAACGTGTTGTAAGTCGAACTGGTCGAAACCATCGCAGTTCGCTCAGAACCAGCGCCGCTCCAAGCGCCGCTGTGGCCATTAGCAATACGGCCATCCGGCTGCTCACGGCAACACCCGCTCGGCTTCAGGCAACTTCATAATTGCCCCGGCCCAAATCCAACAGACGGCCACCATGCCTATTGCCACTAGCGCCACAACTTGACCCATTGGGGAGGCAAAGGCAGCTCGACCAGCCCCAATCTGCATGCCTGCCAGCGCCATCCCAAATGGGACCACCAACACAAAACGGCGAGCAAGACGTGCTCCGGCCTGTTTTGCTACAGCGTCTTTGCGGCCTTGCAGATCTTGAATGCGGTCTTCGGCTAAGGCGCTGAGTCGTTGGCTCAATTCAGCACCACCCAGCTCGTGTGCCACCAGCAGAGTTTCACAAACCACATCGGCCGCCGGATCGGCTAACCGAGCTTTGAGCACGGCCGTGGTTCGTTCAAAATCGGTGGTTAATAACCATTGGCGGTGAGCGTCGGCGAAAGCTGGCCTCATCGATTCTGGAGCTCGCTGACCGACTTCGAACAGCGCCTGAGGTATTGATCTCCCTAGTGAAGCGGTGCGAAGACGAATCTCCTCGATCATTCTTGGCCACGCTTCACGCGCCTCATCGATGCGATGTTCCCGCCGTAGCCGGTAGGAACCGATGGGAATAAGGCCACCGAAAAGGCCAATTGCCAACCCGGGGGCCACACCCCCAAAGAGAAGGAAACCCAAAGTGGCCGCCAAGACCGTGACAGCACTTACTACGCCTATAAATTCCATGGTGGCGACATCGGAAAGCCCGGCCTGATTCATCCATTGTCGTAGTCGGTCGCGCTCGATGGCTCGGCCAGTCAGCGCCGGGCTCAGATGAATTTCGCGCCAGCCAAAGACCAAGGCGGTATAGAGAAAATAGGTTCCGGCTGCTGCCACGGCACCAATTAATAGTCTCATCGGAATCGGACCTGATCGTTAGCGAAGAATTGTGCTAAGTCAATACCAATTTCGTCGAAGGCTTCCGCTAGGCGCACTGGCATTTCGCCCGTCCAGCGTAAGTGATCGTTGTCATTTCTACGGGAGAAAACTTCAGTGGTGGTGAACTGACCGCCCGTGGCAGCGCCAGTTAGCTCTTCCACCGCGATGATGGAGGTGACGACGGGACCATTGCTTCTCCGGGCGGAATGCACCACTATGTCGACGGCTTCGGTGACCAGGGTGGTTAGGCTGCCCACATTGAGATCGTGGCCTTCAGCTAACTGGGCGATGAAACGCAAACGAGACAGAGCCTGTCGGGCGGAACCGGCGTGGATAGTGGTGAATCCCTTCACGCCCGATGACAGCGTTAGCAGCAAAGGCAGAGCTTCACGATCACGTACCTCGCCCACAATGGCCACGTCGGGGGCCATGCGAAGAAAACCCGCTACTAAACGCCGTAGGTCAACCGCTGGACGTTCCGGCAATGCCGGTCGCGTTTGGAGAGCCGCAACATTATCGAGAGGAATATCGGCCTCGAACACCTCTTCGGCGATCACCACACGCAACGATGGGTCTAATTCTGCGGCGCAACATGAAAGCAAGGTGGTCTTGCCAGCACCAGGTGCTCCGGCAAAAACGATTGATTGACGAGCCTTAACGCATGCCGATAAGAATCTTGCGGCATGATCGGTGAGGGTATTGCGTTCTACCAGCTCATCGAGCTGGGTGAATGGTACACCGGTGAATTTACGGATATTTACCATCGTGTGCCCACCCCGAGCGATATCGCGATGCACAATGTGAAGCCGCGCGCCGTCATCTAGCTGGGCGTCTTGCAAGCCTTGGGTGGGGTCGAGCTTGCGGTGAGCACCACTTGAAGCATCTAGCAGTTTGGTGAGGGTGCGAATGACATGGTCGTCATCATGAAAAACTTCGTCGTGATACCCCGAAAAGCCCCGGTGCCGTTTCACAAAAATTGAACTCGGCGAGTTGACCATGATTTCCCAGACGTCATCGTCGGCCAGCAAAGGGCCCAGTGGTCCGAGGCCAGTGACGTTTCGTAGCGCTCGTTCGGCCACCCCCGCCGGGTCAGACAATGCGAACGGTCTCCGTCCGCGCGCGAAATCGTCGGCCCAGCGCTCAATTTCCTCGTTAATTAGGGCCGCTAGGGCCGCCTCGGCTCCAGACTGATCAAGATCAATGGCCAAATCCTTAGCTCGGCGAGAAACTCGCTCTTCAATTTCGCTCAGCGGAGAACTATTGGATGCTGTTTGTTGATAGCTCACACCACGTCACTTTCTTCGTCAAAGAACGTTCCTAACGAGCCCGGCACGATTCGTTCGGGTACCTCGGTCACCCTCCTTGGCGCCGGTTCAGCGAGTTTTTTGTTGACCTCTTTAGTGAGCGGGTTAACGACCGCCGATGGCCAAGGAGCGGCAGTACGTATGATTTCATCGAAGTTACGACGCTCGCTGATAAACACAAGGTCGAACTTTTGGGTCCGATCGCTGGCAGTTAGCGTCACCAAGGCAGCTTCTATTTCGTGGCGTCGTCGGGGTGAACGTGGAGCGAAGTTGATTGTCACCAAGATTCGGTTTCCCTCCACCCCAAAAGCGGTGATTTCACGCAATAGGCGTGCTAAAGCGTGAATGCCAACGGTGTCGCCCCGGCCTACAACGAGCACCAAATCAGCATTAGCCATAGTGGTACGAGCCAGAAGATTGCGGTCTTCGAGATCGAGAGAACCAGTTTCGGCCTCACCTTCGAGGTCAGCGTCAATGTCAGCCACCACAACGCGATATGCGGAGCGCAACCCGGCCAAGGCTGATTCCACCGACCGTGAACGCAGCGCCGTCCAATCACGATGGCGACGCAGCCCCAACAACAGATCGTAAGGACGCTCTTGTCCACCGTTGAAGGTGAGGGCCTGCACTTCTTGTGGCGAGGGTCGTCCCAAACGGTGAGCATCAATCAACTCAGGCAAACCAGGCATGATGTCGCCAGCGTCGTGAATCGCGGCCTGGTCTGCATGCAGCGCCAAATCGGCCAGTACCACCAAACCACCGTGGCGCACATCGCTCCCAGCACCATGTGCAACACAAGCTGCTATCACCGAAGAACCACTGCCTCCTGTACCGCATACTGCCACTAACCGGCCTTGCCAAGGTGGTGGAGTAGCGCCCGAGGCTTCTTGAAACTGCGGTTCTACTCGCGCAATTGGTGAAGCATGCTCAACTAAGGTCGCGATCAGGCTGAGCTGGTCGAATTCCAGTGGGAGTATGGCCTTAGCGCCAATTTCGAGCCAGTCGCGTGAAACTCTGGGGTCGGCCAAAACGATTGGCGTGGCCCCCACTTCTCGGGCTTCGGCCAAAAGATCACGATCAAGGCCATGCGCGGTGCCTTCCACAATGAACGCTGACCAACGGCGACCACTGGCTAGGCGGGCCCGAGCTTCCTCAACTGTTAAGCACTTCACGAATTCCACTGGGATGGCCGCGCTAGTGGCCCAACGAGAAATTTCGCTAAACCAAGCAGCTCTAGGGCGAGCTAAACCGAGTACCACGAAACGTTCATCGTTCATGGCGTAACCTCATGGCCAGATTGCGGCCGATATGGTTCTAAAACCTCGACATCTCGTTCCGCGGTGGTTGTGCGTACCACCGTTACATTGGCCACGTCGCTGGCGTGGGCCAATGCCACCGTATCGGCACGAGATTCTAAAGCTAGGGTGAGAACCACCGAGCGTGAAGCCCCTAGTGAACTGTCTAAGTTTCGTACCGCTAACACGGCGGCGTCGGTGAGAACCACTACCGTGTAGGCCCCCGAACCGGTGCCATAAGTCGCCAAAACATCGATACGGTCACCGTTTTCCAGGTTTCCATCGACCACCCGATCGGCATCAAGTCTTAACGACACTTCACGGGTAGGGGCGGCCAATCGTTGAGCTGCCGTTGCAGCAATAGTGCCACCACGTTGCAAAATGTCACCTGGCTCTAGGTGGGAGCGGGCTACGGTGCCTTTAAGTGAATCCACCTGGCCGAAGGTGTTGTGTACCAATTCTTCGGGCAGAACCATGTGGACTACTTCAAGTACCTCAGCATTAAGAGGGGTGCCCGCTTCGATGGTCTTGGCGGCTACGACCACCGAAATTGCCGCGTCCTCGCTAGATCCCGATAGAACAATGGCCCCAATGGTGGCCAAGGCCACTAGCAGACCGCCCACCAAGGCACGTCCACTTGGTAGGCGTGACCCTCGTCGAAGTTGAGGTCCGTCATTGTGGCGAGTTGCGTTGAGTTCAGCTCCAGAAGCGGTTTCCACATCCACCATCATTTGCTTAGCTTTGCATACATATCATGCTATGTCAGTTACAACTTAGGGAATTAGTGTCAATTCGGGTGGTTTGCGCCCTACAATGGTCGGCATGAGTAAAGAGATTAAGTGGCTCTCAACGGGCGAAGCGGCCAGACAACTCGGTGTCACCACGCGCACGCTTTACCGTTTCATCGATGAAGGCCAGTTGCCCGCTTACCGTTTTGGGCGAGTAATCAGGTTGCAAGAGGCCGAGGTGCAAAGTTTTATTGAATCGTGTCGTATTCCTGCTGGTTCGCTCGAACATCTCTATCCCGATCTTGTCGATAGCGGCAGTAGCACTTCCGAAACTGACTGAAGCCTTACGTAGCTTGATGCTCCAGTGTCGCGACGTAGCAGAACGACGTCGCGACCCACGGCGCGTAGCATTCCCTCAGCGGCTTGCCCTTGCCAGGAACGCAACACAATTTGTGGTCCCTCAGCGCTAACTTGACGCAAGACATCACCCAGATGCGTGTCGGTTAGGCTCATGCGATGACCCACTGGTAGGTCGGTGGTGTGACGGTCGCTCACCAAATTCACAGTGAAAATGCCTTCAAGGTTTATCACTACGTGGTGGGCGCTGGTTCGTACTGCTACCAGCTCACTACCAGCGCCGTCGATAAAACCTATGTACTCCGAACCGGCCAAAGTCTCGATGCTTAAAATGGACTTGCGTTCGGCGTAATCGAGTAGCACCCCGGCCAATGAGGCATCTTCAGAAGCCGCTCGGCGCAACCAGTGTTCTCGCCTGCGCGCAGCGGTGCTAGCGGCAAAACGAAGCTCGTCGCTCCAGCCCTCTAATTCAGCAGCTACTTGGGCGCTTGAGGCTTCTAAATCGTATGAATCGTCCCCATCCCGCATGCGGGGACTATAGGCGAGTTCTCCTGACCAAGACTTGCTTTTTCGAACTTGGGGCCGCTATGGCGCAATAATTTGTGTAGGGCGGCTACGCTTATGCATCCAATAATGAAGGTGCTATGTCAGATTCGCAGATTCAAATAAATGTCCCCGGAAACCACCTACTGGCTGGTTTATTTGGTGAGCATGATCAGCTGTTGCGTCTGATTGAAGAAAGCTTTTCGGGCACCAACATTCATGTGAGGGGTAACGAAATAACGCTGAGTGGCGAGGGTGCGGGCCAGGTCAGCAAGGTATTCGAAGAGCTGGTGTTACTGCTGCAACAAGGTCAACCTCTCGACGCCCCTAAAGTTAGCCAAGCCATTGCCATGGTCAAGGCCGATGAAATGCCCTCTAAGGTTTTTGGTACCGAAGTCTTACGCACTGCCAAGGGCAAAATTGTGCGACCCAAATCGAGTGGCCAAAAACGTTATGTCGACGCCATCGTGAATAATATTGTGACCTTTGGTGTGGGGCCCGCCGGTACCGGCAAGAGCTGGCTGGCCGTGGCCTGCGCTGTTCGAGCGTTGCAAGACAAAGAAGTTGAGCGCATTATTTTAACGCGGCCCGCGGTGGAAGCCGGGGAACGACTGGGCTTCCTGCCCGGTGACCTCATGGCAAAGATCGACCCGTACCTGCGGCCTCTCTACGATGCGCTCTACGACATGGTTGATGCAGAAGGTGCCCAAAAACTGCTGGATCGGAACACGGTTGAAGTCGCACCGCTCGCATTTATGCGGGGTCGTACCTTGAACAATAGTTTTGTGATTCTGGACGAGGCGCAAAACACGACACCTGAACAAATGAAGATGTTTTTAACCCGTATCGGTCATGGTTCTAAGGCCGTGGTGACCGGTGACCGTACTCAAATTGATGTTGCTGGTGGGCGTAGCGGACTTGACGGTCTGGAGCGCGTTCTCAGTGGCATCGATGGCTTAGCTTGGGTGAAACTTGGCAGTAGCGACGTGGTGCGCCACCGGATCGTGCAAGACATTGTCGATGCTTACGAACGCGCCGATAATCGTAGAAAACGTAAATCGTGATAGTTGTAGCCGCAAGGCGAAGTTGGCCAAGGAGCTAACGAAATGAGTAGTCCTTCACCGGACGACCCTTCGAGTACCAAGCGTTCCACAGCGATCGGTCCGCAGGTCTTCGTGGAAAATCTTCAAGAAGACATTGTGATCAATGAAATTCGTTGGGAACGCTTAGCACTACAAACATTGGCGGCCGCTGGGGTTAACCAGGGCGAGATGTCGATCTCGTTTGTTGACGTCGAAACGATTACTGAGCTGAATGAGGCGCATATGGGTGCCAGTGGCCCCACCGATGTGCTCGCATTTCCCATGGATGCGGCAGATTTCGTTCTCCTAGACACTAGTGATCGAACCGAAGAAGCGCCCCTGATGCTTGGGGATGTAATCATTGCGCCCGCCGTGGCCAAAGACAACGCTTCGCAACATGGCTCAGGCCGTGCGAGCAATCATCCAGGTTTCCCTAGCCACCGCGGCACCTTGGACGACGAATTGGCCCTCTTGGTGGTGCATGGAACGCTGCATCTATTGGGTCACGACCACTACGAAGCCAACGAAACCAAGCGTATGCACGATGCTGAGCGGGTGGTGCTCGAAGCATATGTGGCCAGTGCTGAACCTAACGGCACCGTAGATGGTGCCACCGATGGCCTTACAAACGAGTCCACGGGTGAGTCGTCATGAACATGGCTCTCGCACTCGCCATGAGCGAAGCTAAGATTTTGGCGTTGGTGGTGGCAGTACTATTAGTGCTGGCGGCTTCGGTGTTGGCCATGGCCGAAACCTCGCTGACACATCTAAGTCGCGCTCGAGCTCGTGCCATTGAAGAAGCCGGTGAAAAGGGCGCCCGGCCATTGTCCCAGCTGTTGGATCGGCGTGAAACGTATCTGAATCCGGTGCTTTTGGCGGTGCTAACTTTCCATTTGAGCGCCGCCACTATTGTGGCCGTGGTGGCCCATGCCGAATGGGGTATTAGGGGCGTCGCCATCGCCTTTGTGCTCGAGGTGGTGGTCATGTTCGTAGTTGCGGAAGCTGCGCCAAAAACGTGGGCCCTGCAATCACCGGCTAAGGCGGCCGTGTTAGCAGCGCCTCTAGTGCGTACCTTGGCCGGGTTTCCTCCGCTGCGTTGGGTAACGAATGCACTCGTGGTTTTGGCCCGGTGGTTTGTACCTGGCCAGGCCATGACGAAACGTCCCATTGTTTCTGAAGAAGAATTGTTGGCCTTCGCCGGTGTGGCTGCTGAGGCCGACGTGATCAACGAGGACGAACAAGAGCTAATCAAGTCAATCATCGAATTTGGCGACACGTTGGTGCGGGAAGTGATGGTACCGCGGCCCGATATCGTGTCGGTCTCAGCTGATTTCCGGGTGGCCGACGTGATGGAGATCTTCGCCATGAACGGCCTTAGCCGGATCCCGGCGTGTGGGCACAGTCTCGACGAAGTAGTGGGAGTGGCCTACGCCAAAGATCTAATGCGAGCCGACCTCGACCACCGCGGTGATGAGCCGGTGCGAGAGGTGTTGCGGGCAGCACATTTTGTGCCTGAATCTAAGTCGGTCTCTTCCCTGTTACGAGAAATGCAGGCTGAGCAGTACCACATCGCCATTGTGGTTGATGAGTTCGGTGTCACCGCCGGAATTGTGACCCTTGAAGATCTAATCGAAGAACTGGTGGGCGAAATTGTCGATGAGTTTGACGTTGAAGACCCCATGCTTGAACCTGCCGGTGCGGGCGTGGTTCGGGTCAACGCCAGGGTCAGCATCGACGAGGTCAATGAGTTGCTAGGTGTTGACTTGCCCGAGGGAGATTGGGATACCCTTGGTGGCCTGGTGCTCGACTATTTAGGCCACATCCCAACCGATGGTGAAACTGTGGAGGTGGCGGGGCTCACCTTACGAGCCGAAAAGGTTCAAGGGCGACGCATTGGTCGTGTGCGCATTGAGCTGTCGAGCCCAACCGATAATTCAATTTCATCGGTTGAAGGTTGAAGAAGAGCTCGGTTATGAAATCCGGATTTGTGGCCTTGGTAGGGCGTCCCAACGTTGGCAAGTCCACGCTACTGAACCAGATTTTGGGTCAGAAAGTGACCATTGTTTCCGATAAGCCTCAAACCACCCGGAACCAGATTCGGGGTGTGTTGAACCGCCCTGGTGCCCAGATCGTTTTTGTCGATACTCCTGGCATGCATAAGCCGCGCTCGTTGTTGGGAGAGAGGCTAAATGAGACGGCTACCGAGGGTTTGGAAGGGGTCGACGTCGTATGTTTGGTGGTCGATGCCACCGCGCCCATTGGCCCTGGTGATCGCTGGGTGGCACAGCGTTGTCCCAGTGACACCGTGGTCGTGGTAAACAAAACTGATATCGCCAAACCGGCCGAAGTAATCGCTCAGCTGGCGAAGGCCGCTGAGTTCAATTTCAGCGAATATTTTCCGGTTTCGGCACAATCCGGTGACGGGGTAGCTGCGCTAGTTGATCATCTCATAGCGAGACTGCCCGAAGGCCCCCAGTACTATCCCGACGATATGGTGACCGACGTTCCTGAAGCTTTTTGGGTTGCCGAGCTAGTTCGTGAGCAGCTACTAGCGGTGACTCGAGAAGAGCTACCGCATTCCATTGGGACCAGGGTCACCGAGTGGGAATGGCCACGGGTTCGAGTCGAAATCATTGTGGAGCGCGACTCACAAAAAGGAATTGTCATTGGGCATAGGGGAGCGGTGCTCAAAGAAGTTGGAACCAGGGTTCGCCACCAGCTGCCGCCTGGTGCATACGTAGAACTCTTTGTGAAGGTTGACAAAGCCTGGACCAAGCGTGCCAGCGCCATTGAGCGTTTAGGCTATTAAAACGCTTGGCCAATCAGAACATGGTATCGCCGATGGCGGCATCTTTTTCTGAAATTTGTGCTCGGTTTTCGCGATCGATAGGCACGGGCCATTCAATATTTATGCCAGGATCGAGAGGATTGGCAGCCTTTCCAGGCATGCCTGGTTGCCATTCGGTGTTGAAGGCATAGAGATATTGGGTGACACCGGGTGCGGTGGCTTGGAAACCATTGGCCACGCCGCTAGGAACAAGTACCTGAGTTCCAGGTACCAACTGCACTGTTTCCACCCGGCCATAAGTGGCCGAATCGGGGCGTAAATCAAGGTAGGCACCAAAGGCATCTCCGGTGGCCACCGCTACCAGCTTGTTCATGGCTTCGGCGTGGAGCCCGCGCACGGCACCGTAGTTGGTTTCGGTGACGTTAATCTGAACCACCGCACCAAATGACGGCAAACCGGCGGCCTGAAATGCCGATTCTCGGTAAAATTCGCGAACCGTCCCTCGGCCATCGGAAACTTGGCGCATTTGGATAATCCAAAGGCCTGCAATCTGGCCAGGAACGGCTTTGAAGTCGGTCTCCATTGGAATTCTTAGCGGCTTCGAAGTTGATTCAAAAATGCGGTCACGTCGCCACGGTCTTTGGTGCGGGACATAGGTGGTAAAGCGTTAATTAGTTGCCATCGGTAATTACGTGAGGTGGCCAAACGCCGATCAAGCACGGCGACCACGCCGCGATCTTGGCTGGTTCGTATTAGTCGACCAGCGCCTTGGGCTAAGAGGGTGGCGGCCCGTGGCAGATCGATCAGGCCAAAGGCCTTAGGTCCAAGACGTTCTCGACGTGCTTGTAATACCGGATCGTCGGGTCGGGGGAATGGCAGACGGTCGATGGTGACTAGCGAAAGTGATGGTCCGGGAATATCAATGCCTTGCCAAAAGCCCATAGTGGCAAATAAGCACGATTCTTCATCGTTGCTAAACGCCTCAACCAACGCAGTTTTGGGTAGGTCGCTTTGGGTGTAAAGCTTCCAAGGTAATCGGGGTCCCAAGTGTTTGGCGGCGTCGTTCATTGCTCGCCACGAAGTGAACAGCGCCAAGGTGCGCCCACCGGCGGCCACCATCAGCGCCTCTAATTCTTTATGTAAGGCGGCCTGATAATTTTCGTGGCGCGGATCGGGCATGTCGACCGCGCAATACAGCAATGCCTGGTTCGAGTAATCAAAGGGGCTGCCTACATCTAGCTGGTCAAAACTTTCTGACCCTAAGCCCAACGAAATCTCGAAATTGGTGGGAATGGTGGCGCTAGTGAGCAGCACTGTGTCGCGGCGCCATAAACCTTGGCGCAGGATACCAGTGACATCGATCGGCGTTATCAGCAACGAGACGAACGAGTCGTTGCCTTCCACCCACGCCACCTGGGAAGGGGGCAAATCTAAAGCTACGTCGAGGTCGTCTAGCAAGGCGGTGGCCGCAACTAGAGCTCGTTCCCTTCGAGCCGGCACGTCGCCGGCCACGTTGGTCGGAACTTTTCGCACCGCTGCTAATACCGAGTTGGTGCGCTCGCGTGCTTCAATCAATGCCTCACGCAGATCACCATCGATTTCGGCTAAACGCGCTCCAGCGAGTGGCATCATGCGTTCATTGAGTAATGAAGCTGTGCTGCCCAGCTGCTGTGGTATCGACACATCGGCGATAATCGCAGCGGCTGCTTGAGCCAAGGTCCAGAAGCGACTAGCCACAATTTCGGTGCTACTAGTAGCTGAAATTATTTCTTCCAACTGGTGTGCTTCGTCGATCACTACCACGTCGGCTTCTGGCAATACGGTTTGGTCTCGTGCGATGTCGATACCCAAGAGGTGGGTGTTCACAACTACCACATCGGCCTCATGGGCCGCGGCTCGAGCCGCTTCAGTAAAGCAGTGTTGACCAGAAGGGCATTTGGCGGCACCCGGACATTCCCGTGGACCAACGCTGACGGCTGCCCAGGCCTGCGCCGATGGTTCAAACGCTAACTCGGCACGATCGCCACTCGTGGTGGTTTCAGCCCACCGAACAAGCTCGGAAACTTCATCGGCGGGTGTGCGGTCACCTAGCCCAGCCAAATTTAACGTTTCCTGCCCGGTATCTAGTTCTACCAAGCGTTGTTTACAGATGTAGTTGTTCCGCCCTTTGAGTACCGCGAAGCTGAACGGATAACCCAAGTTTTCAGCTAGAAACGGCAGGTCCTTTTGGGCTAGTTGGTCTTGGAGACCTTTGGTGGCTGTCGCGACCAACACTTTTTGGTTGGAAAGAACCGCTGGCACGAGGTAGGCCAGGGTTTTGCCGGTGCCAGTACCTGCTTGGATTATGGCGTGGCGTTTGCTGGCGATTGCTTCTTCGAAGCCCTGCGCCATCTGCATCTGGCCGCTACGAGCTTCTCCACCTCTTGGCAGGCGCGCCACAACTTTATTGAGGGCCGCCGTTACGTCCATGTTTTGATCCTATCTCGGCGGTCTTGGCTGGTGGGTGTTTAGTATGGTTGGAATGATGATGCCCACGCTTTGGTTCGGATTGGGGGTAGCGTACGGCCGTGCTTCCTAATGGCCTCAACCTTTCTCGAATCCCTACCCATATTGCTGCTGTTATGGACGGTAATGGTCGCTGGGCACAACGGCGTGGTTTGCCTCGTACCGAAGGTCATGCTGCTGGTGAAGAAGCACTCTTTGACACGGTTGAGGGTGCCCTTGAGCTTGGAGTGGAATGGCTCACTGTTTACGCATTTTCCACTGAAAATTGGCGTCGTCCGGTGGATGAGGTTCGTTTCTTGATGGGATTCAACGAATCTATTTTGCTGCGTCGCCGTGACGAGCTGAATGAACGTGACGTGAGAATCCGTTTTATCGGTCGGCGAGATTGGCGGGTCCCGAAACGTTTGGCTCGCATCATGGACGAATCGATTGAAATGACCGCCAACAACCGTGGCATGACCTTTACCATGGCGTTCAACTACGGCGGTCGTGCAGAAATCGTTGATGCGGTGCGCCAAATTGTGGCCTCCGGCATTAAACCTGAAAAGGTCACCGAAAAAACTATCGCTAAGCATCTGTACGCACCGGATATGCCCGATCCGGAGTTGATGATTCGTACCAGTGGTGAATCCCGGACCTCAAACTATCTCCTGTGGCAGCTCGCCTACAGCGAATTGGTGTTCACCGATGTGTTGTGGCCCGATTTTCGGCGGGATCACCTTTTTGAAGCAGTGCTGGAGTTTCAAAAGCGCGAACGCCGCTTTGGTGGAGTGTTAACCAGCCCACCAGCAAAAGAGTAGCCGCGTAATGGCTGCTGGTACCGGGCTTTACCGTGATCATGGGGTGGTCTTGCGCACCTACAAGTTAGGTGAAGCTGACCGAATCGTAGTTTTTGCCACCCAGAATCATGGCAAAGTACGAGCGGTGGCCAAAGGCGTGCGAAAAACCCGTAGCAAGTTTGGTGCTCGGCTAGAACCGCTTAGCCATGTAGCTCTCCAGCTTTATCCGGGGCGAGACTTAGACATTGTGACTCAGGCTGAGACTGTCGATCATTTCCGTGCTATTCGGGAAGACTTCGATCGTTATAGCCGAGGTGTGGCCATGCTGGAAGCGATTGATCAGCTGTGCCTTGAGGGTGAGAGCAACCCTCGCTTCTATCAAATGCTAGTGGGGGCGTTGCGTGCTTTGGCCGAGCGTGACTCACCATTGATGGTCTCGGCTTTTTATTTCAAGCTTTTGGCACAAGAAGGTGTGCAACCCGAACTTGATGTATGTGTAGCCTGCGGCGATGCCGTAGACCTAGTGGCTTTCGATGTGCACGAAGGTGGGGCGTTGTGTCGCTCATGCCGTTCGGGGGTTTCGCTCAGCTCGCCAGCTTTACAGCTTCTTAGGTTGGTTCTAGGTGGTGGATTAGTAGAGGCTTTAGCGGTACCGCCCTCGCCAGCTACCGACGAAATTGATGCGTTGGCCACCATGGCCATGGAGCATCATCTGGAGCGGCGATTGAAATCCCTGCGGACGTTAGATAGGGCATAGGACCATCGCGAGTAGTCTTTAACATCATGTCTGATGTTTCTTCCGCTTCAACCCACCCCGAGGCTGACCCGGGGCTGTTCGACAAAATTGTGAACCTCTCTAAGCGCCGAGGTTTCATATTCCCTTCCGCCGAAATTTATGGTGGATTCCGCTCTACTTATGACTACGGGCCCATTGGAGTACTACTACTTCGCAACGTGAAGAACGCTTGGTGGCGTTCGATGGTGCAGCTGCGCACCGATGTGGTTGGCCTCGATGCCGCCATCTTGTCACCGCCCGCGGTTTGGGAGGCCTCGGGACATCTGGCGAATTTCACTGATCCCTTGGTGGATTGCCGTAAATGTGGTACTCGTCATCGCCAAGACAAGCTGGAAGACCCCAATGTGTGTCCGTCTTGTGGAGCGGTTGGCCAATTCACCGAGCCACGTCAATTCAACTTGATGTTCCAAACCCATGCAGGACCGGTTCAAAATGAGGGTGCGGTTGCTTATCTGCGCCCCGAAACCGCCCAGGGCATGTTTGTGAACTTCGCCAACGTTTTGAATGCCAGCCGTAAGAAGCCACCATTTGGGATTGCTCAGGTCGGCAAGTCATTCCGCAACGAAATCACTCCGCAGAACTTTGTGTTCCGTACCCGAGAGTTCGAACAGATGGAACTCGAGTTCTTTGTGCCACCGGAAGAAGCCGCTGATTGGTATGACTATTGGCGCAAAGAGCGTTTCCAGTGGTACATCGACCTGGGTATTCCCGCTGAAAAACTACGAATGCGTGACCACGACGCCGACGAGTTGAGTCATTATTCTAAAGGAACCGCCGACGTAGAATTCCTCTTCCCTTGGGGTTGGGACGAGCTTGAAGGTGTAGCTAACCGCGGCGATTACGACCTCACCCAACATTCCAAGCATTCTGGCGAAAAGCTTGATTATTTCGATCAGGCTACCGGCACTCGATACGTGCCCCATGTGATTGAGCCCGCTGCTGGTGCAACCCGCACCATGATGGCGTTCTTAATGGCGGCCTATGACGAGGAAGAAGTTAACGGCGAAACCCGAGTGGTGCTTAGGTTGCACCACCGTTTGGCGCCGTACCAAATTGCTGTACTTCCCCTGTCGAAGAAGGACACCTTAGTGCCCGCGGCCCAAGAAGTGTTGCGCCAATTGCAACCTCACTGGATGTGCGATTACGACGAGACCCAAGCCATTGGACGTCGGTACCGCCGTCAAGACGAGCTGGGCACGCCCTATTGCATAACCATCGACTTTGATTCTTTGGAAGATAAAGCGGTCACTATTCGCGAGCGTGACTCGATGGAGCAGGTTCGTATACCTATCACCGAACTAGTGGCCTGGTTCCGGGAACGACTTGATTAACAGCTGGGCAATTTAGCTAGGGCAATACCGCCAGAAGGCTAGGGCAATACCGCCAGGGCCAGCGTTAGCCCAGCTAAACCTACGCTTAGGGTGAGGGCGGTGTTGTTGGTCTTCCAAGCCACCAACGCCGCCACCACGCCCACGTATAGCCGAGGCTGCCAAAAGTCTAGGTGGCCTTCAGGCTGCAGCAGGGCCGGAAGCACCAAGGCCGCCAAGGCTGCCGGTGGAATTTGGCGCAGAATCCGCTCGGCCCACGCGGGAACGGTGGACATTCGTGAGGCAGCCACGATGAAGGCGGCGCGCATAGCGTAGGTACCAATTCCGGCCAGAATGATGGCCCACCAAATCCGGTTCATGCTGAGGTACCGGTTTCCCCAGCTTGCATACCTGGTCCCGCTTTGGTCTCCAAGTACCAATCGGCCCAGGTGCCAGCGGCGATGCCCAAGAGGGCGCCAATGATTACCGAGGAATGACTGGCACCAACCTCGGCCGCCACAACTGCGCCAATGCCACCTACCGTGGCCGCCATCAGTGCGGGTTTGGTAACTACAGCTGGAACCAAAAGCACCAAAAACACCAACGGTACCGCGAAATCTAGCGGTAGCCATTCGGGTACCGCGGTACCCAACAGCGCGCCGACAAGGGTGCAGATGATCCAGGCCGAACCCAATAGTACGCCGCCGCCTAAGGCGAATTCGGCTTTGGCTTTTGCGGGGCGATTTGACCAGTGGGCAACCGAGATGGCGTAGTTCTGGTCAAAGAGCAGATATGAAACAGCCAAACGCTTCGGCAATGACTCTTTTGCTAGGTACGGTGCCGCCGAAGCTGAGTACAACAACATTCGAAGGTTGATTGTCCAAGCGGCCAGCGCCGCGATCAGAGCCGAACCGCCACTCGCCAAGACGTCAACCAGCGCCAACTGTGACGCGCCTGCAAAAATGATGGTTGACATCCCCATGGCCGACCAGAAACCCAAACCTTTAGCCACCGGGGTGACGCCAGCGACTAGCCCAAAAGGTATGACCCCAATCAACATCGGCACGCAGGCGCGTGCACCGGATCGAATCTCTTTAAAATCCACTGGTGCATCATGCCTGCTTTGGCCGCGCTCTACCAGGGGAAGCCGGTAATTCTGCGGCTAGTGTCTGTAGTAGTGAAATAGCTGAGGAGACGTGGTGGCTTATATCTATAGCTTCGATCATGAACATTCGGTGGCCCCTCGTGAACTGACTGAGCTTCTAGGTGGTAAGGGTGCCAACCTGGCCGAAATGTCATCTGTGCTGAAGCTTCCTGTGCCGCCTGGTTTCACTATTACGACTGAGGCATGTCGCTACTATTTTGAACATCATCGCTGGCCTGACGGTTTGGAATCCGAGCTGAAATCGGCGGTGGCGGAGCTTGAAGAGACCATTGGCAAGCGCTTTGGAGACGCCACCAATCCGTTACTGTTGTCAGTTCGCTCGGGTGCCAAGTTTTCGATGCCAGGCATGATGGACACGGTTTTAGATCTCGGCTTGAACGATGCCACACTCGAGGGTCTTTTGGCTTCTTCCGACGGCGATTCGTTTGCTTGGGACTCATACCGGCGTTTCATCCAAATGTTCGGCACCGTGGTTATGGGAATCCCCGGTGAGGAATTCGACAATATCCTCGACCAAGATCTGGCACTGCCCGACACGGTGGCGGCTTTCAAAGACCAATTTGAAGCCCACACTGGCGTATCGTTCCCACAAGATCCCATGGAACAACTGCGTCGATCCATTGATGCCGTGTTCAGTTCCTGGGAGGCTCCGCGAGCGTACGCCTATCGGGAACGTGAAGGTATCGACCATTATTTAGGTACGGCGGTCAATGTTCAGGCCATGGTCTTTGGTAACCGTGATCAAAACTCTGGTACCGGGGTGGGTTTCACCCGTGACCCAGCCACGGGTGCTACTGGCGCTTACGGTGATTTCTTGGTCCAGGCCCAGGGTGAGGATGTGGTTGCTGGCACGCACAAGACACAGCCTTTGAGTGATCTAGCGGGCGTGTTTCCCGAAATATATGACCAGCTCATGCAGATCTTTCACGGCATGGAAAATCATTACCGTGACATGCTCGATACCGAGTTCACAATCGAGAGCGGCAAACTATGGATGCTCCAGGTACGCGTTGGCAAGCGCACCGGACGAGCCGCCGTACGCATGGCCGTTGAGATGGTCGATGACCCAAATATCCAGTTAAGTCGCGCTGAAGCCATCGAGCGGGTTAAGCCTGAACATCTCGATCAACTGTTGCACGCCCAGTTTGAGAAAATCTCGGCTAACGAGGTCGTGGCCGAAGGCTTAGGAGCTTCACCTGGAGCGGCCGTGGGGCAAGTTTATTTCAGCGCTGATACCGCGGTGGCAGCTCACAAGCGTGGCGAATCGGTGTTACTGGTACGAAACGAAACTTCACCCGATGATATTCACGGCATGCAGGTAGCCGAAGGTGTGCTAACAGTGCGGGGAGGCTTGGTGAGCCATGCTGCGGTGGTGGCACGAGGATGGGGAAAACCTGCCGTGGTGGGTGCCGAAGCGCTGGTAATTGGTGACGGTTTTTTCACCGTTGGCGACCAGCGGGTTCATGAGGGTGAGGTGGTATCCATTGATGGCACCACTGGCCAGGTAGCTTTGGGTGCTTTACCTATGGTGGCGGCTGAGGCCCCGGCAGAGCTGGAAACCTTGTTGAGTTGGGCCGATGATATTCGCAGCGACACAGTGGCGGTTCGTGCCAACGCCGACAACGGACCTGATGCCATCGTGGCACGGGATTTTGGCGCTCAAGGTATTGGATTGTGCCGAACTGAGCACATGTTTTTTGGTGAGCGGCTCCCAGTAGTGCGACGCTTGATTTTGGCTGAATCCGACGAAGTACGAGCAGTTGCACTTAACGAGTTAGTAAGGGTGCAAACCGCTGATTTCGAGCGAATTCTAGAGGCCATGGACGGATTACCGGTGACGGTTCGTTTGCTAGACCCTCCGCTGCATGAGTTCCTGCCTGATCATGATGATTTGCTTCGTGATGCGGTGGCCGGGAATCTTGATGACGACGGCCAAGCCATGTTCGCCGCCTCCGAGCGCTTGCGGGAAGATAACCCAATGCTTGGTACCCGTGGGGTGCGTCTGGGCATCATCATCGGCGGCCTGTATCGGGCCCAAACACGGGCTCTCATGCAAGCGGCCCAGAATCGGGTGGCCCAAGGCGGTAACCCACAAATTGAAATTATGGTGCCGCTGATAATTAGCTCGGGTGAACAAAAATTGGTGCGCCAGTGGATCGAAGAAGAAATTGCCGAGTCTGGTTTCGACCCGGGAGAAGCGCCAGTGGCTATTGGTTCCATGATCGAAACTCCGAGAGCTGCCCTTCGCGCCGGTGAGATTGCTAAATATGCCGATTTCTTTTCATTCGGCACCAACGACCTTACCCAGATGACCATGGGCTTGAGCAGAGATGATGTGGAAGCCCACTTGTTGCCTACTTATTTGAAGCTGGGAATCTTTACCTACAATCCGTTTGAGACGCTGGATCAAATCGGTGTGGGCGAGTTGGTTGAAATTGGTACGCAGCGCGGTAGGGCCGCTAATCCTCACTTGGAAATTGGGGTTTGTGGTGAGCACGGCGGTGACCCATCGTCGATTCAGTTCTTTGTAAGTGCCGGTTTGAACTACGTTTCGTGTTCGCCTTATCGCGTGCCGGTGGCACGTTTGGCTGCGGCGCAAGCCGTTCTAGCCCTGCAACACTCCTAAGCCGAAAAAGGCATTGGCAAGCATGGTTAGGGTCAAGTGGGAATAGTCAGTGAAGATATTCAAGCAGTACGGGAAGCGGCTGACATTGTTGCGGTTGTTTCTCAATACAGTCAGGTTCGACGAGTCGGTTCGCGCTTCGTAGCTATTTGCCCGTTTCACGACGAAACTGACGGCTCATTTTCAATCAACGCCGAACAAGGGCTCTACTACTGTTTCGGTTGCCAAGCAAAGGGTGACGTAATCACCTTTGTGCGTGAGATTGAACATCTTGATTTCGTGGGTGCTGTCGAATATTTGGCCGCCAAAATAGGCTTTACGCTGCGTTATTCTGATGAGGGCGAAGCAGCCTCCCAAAAGTATCGTAAGTCGTTAATTGCGGTGATGGACGAGGCGGTTAACTGGTATCACGACATGTTGATGCGAAGCCCGAGTGCTGGTGCTGCTCGGTCTTATTTGCGATCACGGGGCTTCACCAAGGAAACGGTGGAGGAGTTCCGTCTGGGATGGGCGCCTGATGACTGGGATCAACTAGCACGTCATTTGAAGGTGAGCGAGAAGGTTCTACGCGATACCGGCCTGGGTTTTGTGAATAGGGCCAAGCGTCAGCAAGACGCCTTCCGAGGTCGCGTCATGTTTCCCATATTCAGTGCCAACGGAGAGCCGATCGCCTTTGGTGGGCGTATCTTGCCCCAGGCCGAGGGCGCAAAATATATCAACTCAGCCGATTCTGTTATTTATTCGAAAAGCAACACGTTATACGGCTTGAACTGGGCAAAAGCCGATGCTGTGAACAGCAATCAGGTCATAATCTGCGAGGGTTATACCGATGTAATTGCCTTTCATGAAATCGGCTTGAAACAAGCCGTGGCCACCTGTGGTACCGCCCTTACCGAAACTCACGTTCAAGTACTGCAAAAATATGCTCGTCAGGTGGTATTGGCTTTTGATGCTGATGCCGCTGGTCAGGCTGCCGCCGAACGGTTCTACGGTTGGGAGCAAAAATTCAAGGTTGACGTAGCGGTGGCGGCGCTGCCAAAGGGTGTCGATCCCGCAGATTTAGCTCGTAATGATCCCGAACGTTTACGTGAGGCAGTTGATAATGCTCAACCGTTCTTGGGTTTTCGGGTGGAACGCTTGTTGGCGGCGTCTAACTTGCGCACTCCGGAAGGTCGAGCCCGGGCGGCCGAGTCGGCGGTTGGTATCATCGGTGAGCACCCAAATCGGCTGGTGCGTGATCAGTATCTAATGATTGTTGCTGATCGCTGCCGCATCGACGGTGACCAGATTCGCGCCATGGCGCAACGTTTGGCTAATGGTTCGAGTTCCCGGGCGCGATCGAGGTCTCACCCCGAAGCTAACCGAGCTCGTCCCGCCCGTGATACCAACAACCTGGTAGTGCGTGATACCCCCGAGCTTGAAGCGCTGCGGCTTTTGGTGCATCGACGTCACGAACTGTTACCGCTGCTTGATCCGTGTTTATTTGGCGACAGTGTTTTTGGTTCAGCGTTGGCTGCCGTTTGGGAAAATGACGATCTGCATGCCGCCATTACTAAGGCTGACCCCGACACAGCGGCCGTACTGCAGCGTGTAGCGGTGGAGGAATCAACCGCAGATGCCGACGATGTGCTTACCTTGTTGGTCAGTGCTGCCACCGAAGCTCAACTGCGTTTGCTGGAAGCTGAAATGCGTCAGGCCGCCGACCCTCTCCCGTATTCTGGTATCATTCGTTGGTTAAGGCTGAATTCAATGGAGCTTCGCGACGGGGGAACGAAAGACGAAGCCCGCCAAAGCCTGTTGGATTGGCTTAAGCGACGAGCGGCCGGAGAAGCATGAATGAGGGTAGTAGGCCATTAGTTTCGGTTGATTCGGTGCGCCAATATTTCGATGAAATCGGTCGGGTTGATTTGCTCTCCCGCGATGAAGAAGTAGCGCTAGCCAAGAAAATTGAAGCTGGTAGGCTCGCCCAAGCCGAACTGGAGGCCGCCGACGCTGCGAATGATTCTTCGACCGGTGCCACTGAGGGTGCTTCGACTCGGGCTGAACCAGCCGGAAATGGTGTCGCTCCCGTGGTTCTGACGGCTGCCCAGAGGAGGCGTCTTCAGAAGCAGGTTCGGGCCGGCAACGCGGCGCGGGAGGCTTTGACCCAGGCCAATCTACGTTTAGTGGTTAGCATTGCACGGCGTTATCGTGCCCCGAGTTTGGGTCCTTTAGATTTAATTCAAGAAGGCAATTTGGGTTTGATGCGAGCCGTGGACCGTTTCGACTACACCAAAGGTTTTAAGTTCTCAACCTATGCCACCTGGTGGATTCGACAAGCCATTACTCATGCCATCGCCGAACAGAGCCGCACTATTCGTATCCCGGTTCACATGGTTGACACGATCAATAAGGTGCATCGTGCCAAAACTCAAATGTTCCAAGTATTAAAACGTGAGCCAACCATTGATGAGATTGCTGATGAGGTTGGGTTAACTCCAACGCGAGTTAGTGAAATTTTATTGGCTGGTTTAGACACTATTTCGTTGGATTCGCCAGTGGGGAGCGAAGATGACGCCGGACTTGGTGACTTCATTGAAGATCCCGACGCCGTTGAACCTGGCTCACGCACCGTTGCGAATATGCGTAACCAGGCGATCGTTGAGGTGTTGGACGGCCTAAGTGAGCGCGAGCGCCGTATTATCGAGTTGCGATTTGGTTTTATTGACGGGCGCATACACACCTTAGAAGAAGTAGGCCAAGAGGTTGGCGTTACTAGGGAGCGAGTGCGCCAAATTGAAACGAAGGTTATTTCGAAAATACGCCAGCGTGAACACAGCACTAACTTGAAAGACTATCTCGATACTTAAGGCAATCGAGATACGAAGTAAAGTTGGCTGCTATTGATTTGGCTCTAACGACTGGCTCGGGTCCGGCGTAAAAGAGGGTCGGCTAGGGCTAGGGCTTTGTCGGCCACAGTCAATACCTTGCCCGCAGCGCCAGGCGTTTGGGAATCAATCAGGTTACCCATGACAGATAAGGTGATTTCGGCAGTGGTTTGCGTGCCGACGGCCACCCGAAGCCCCGAACGCAGCAGAAGGGGGTGGCCGATGAGAAAACTGAATCGGCGGCCAGTGCGCAAAAAGGCATCGAAGCGTTCGCCAACTAGTTGATTGTAACGATCTGGGGCGGTGGCCGGGTTCTCAAGAAACAACTCAGCGGCCAACATGCCCGATTCCAAGCCGTAGTCGATGCCTTCCCCATTCATTGGGTTAATAAAACCTGCAGCGTCGCCAATTGCGACCCATCCTGGCCCATGGCGGCGAAGACTACTCATGGGAAGACGCCAAGCTCTCGGCCGTTCTAGGGGCTCGCTTCCCAGTCCCCAAGGCTCTTTGACCATGGCGGTGTAGGAATTTAAGAGCGAGTTCAAGTTGAGCTTGTTGAAGCCCTTCATGGTGGAAAGAGCTCCGACGCCAATGTTTACCGTGCCGTCGCCAGCCGGAAACATCCAGCCGTAGCCAGGTACTGGCGTACCATGATCGTCTTTGAGCGTGAGGCATGCTTCTAGGTGACGGTCGCCGTGACGATCCGATTCAACGTAGGTGCGAATGGCCAGGCCATAAGGTTCATCGGGGTGACGGTCGCTGCCTAGGAGGCGAGCCACGGCACCCGGTGCGCCCGCCGCTACAACCACCAGGTCGGCTAGAACCTTGGTGCCATTGGCCTCAACGCCGATTACTCGGCCGCCTTCTGTGATCGGCGTGGCCGTGGCGTTGTACATAACCTCGGCACCGGCTTCGGCTGCGGCATCGCTTAGGTGGGCATCTAGATATCGGCGGGGGAGAACCGCCCCATGATTTGGGAAGCGATCGGTGGTTGGCCAGGCCAGCTGCCTGGTGGTTTTGCCAGCGATCATTCGAAGGCCATCGATACGATGCGCCGCCTCTGGTTCGACTTTCAGCTCGCGGAGCGCTCCCACTGCTCGGGGAGTGAGGCCATCGCCACAGACCTTGTCACGACCGTGCGAACCCTTTTCAAATAAAGTGACGGTGGCCCCAGCACGTGCGGCCACGATGGCCGCAGCACTGCCTGCGGGCCCAGCGCCAACAATGGCTATGTTTCGAAATTCCACTGCTTAGGCCTGCCGTAGTCTTGTCGCCTGGGGAATGGTGGGCCAGGCAGGGATCGAACCTGCGACCAAGCGATTATGAGTCGCCCGCTCTAACCACTGAGCTACTGGCCCCCAGGGGATCGCTAGCATTTTGGCTCCGGGGGCGGGGCTCGAACCCGCGACCCACTGATTAACAGTCAGTTGCTCTGCCAGCTGAGCTACCCCGGATCGTAAGACTTCTAGGATAGCAGTGTATGTTGTTACTGCGCGAAATCGAATGACGTTTACCCAGGTCATAGGTATTGTTCTTGTAATCAATGTCTAGCTATCGAGCCACACAGGCGCATGGTCTAAAAGGTATCGGCTTACGTCGAGTGCCCGGTCGAGTAAGTCACACAGACGGACCTGGGCGGTGAAGATTTGTAACAGCGAAACGTCTACTCGTCCAACCACATTTAGTGTGCGAACCGTGGCATCGGTCGGTGAGGCGGTGGTGTCAATGGCTGAAACTTGTAGCGGCAGGGTGGTGCCGCCCACTCCGGCTAGCTCGGTGGCTAGCAATAAGAGGTCGGGAGCTTTGACAAGTGGTGACAGTGTCCAGGTAAATGACAGCGGGAAGAACCAGGCGTCCGGTGGGTCAATTACCTCATCCAAGTCGTCCATGTCGTCGAGTGACATCATGGCGTCGTCAAATCCCAGCAGTGTTCGTGGGTTGAGTTCTAGTGAGAGATGCAGGTCTAGCGGGCCGCCGCAGGCTTCCTCGGGATGAAGGTCCACTTCCCACGCCTGATTCAGCGAATATGTTTCTACGAAGTGCCGCTCGTCGTGCACGTGAAAGCCATGATCAATGGCGTGGTCCTTTAAATCAGTTATGAAAACAGGTACGTCGATTACAGCCACACTACAAGAGTGCCAGGCTTCGAGGGTCTCGGCTACCGCGGCATTAAGGTGACGGGGTGCGCTCTTCAATCATCGATGACCTTAACCTGGCGGCTGACGAGATTTTAGCGGCGCTGGAGGCACAAGACGATTGGGGTTTTTCGGGCGTTAGGCCTGGTCAATATGTTAGTGACCTCGCTGCCGATCAGGCTGCAGTGGCGGTTTTGAGTGGTGCAGGTTATGGGGTGTTAAGCGAAGAGAGCGGTTTGCATCATCCCGAGCGTGAGATTGTGGTGGTCGTCGATCCACTAGATGGATCAACCAATGCACACCGTGGCATCCCTTGGTTCGGGGTCAGCTTGTGTGCGGTCGAGCGTACGCCGGGAGCTGGGCCGCGACCGGTGGCGGCGGTGGTGGTCGACTTGCCCGGCCACCGACGTTTTTCGGCCGAACGTGGGGCTGGTGCCTGGCTGGCAGGAGAGCGCCTGGGTGTGGCTCCTGCAGTGCCGTTGGAAGAGGCGATTGTAGGTATTTCTGGGCTGCCCCCCGCCCATTTAGGTTGGGCCCAGTTTCGTGCATTGGGCGCAGCAGCACTGGATTTGTGCGCCGTGGCCGCGGGCACACTTGATGCGTTTGTCGATTGCAGCGTAGACGCTCACGGGGCTTGGGATTACTTAGGTGGTCTTTTGGTTTGTACCGAGGCTGGTGGGGTGGTGGCTGATATGCACCAGCGGAATTTGGTGGTGTTGGACCACACCGCTCGACGTACGCCGGTTGCTGCCAGTTCCCCGACACTGTTGAACCAGCTAGTAACGGGTTTTATTGAGGCCTCTTAGAAGAGGCGGCTTTGTAAGTGTCTACGGCGGTGTGTTCTGCGGTGTGTTTCGCAGCGTCTGAGCAGGTGTCTTCGAGTCGCCTTGCGGGTGGCCATTTTGGTGGCGGTCAGCTTTCTAAGTAAGATCGAGCGGTCCCGGGCGCTTAGCTCAGTTGGCTAGAGCACCTCCCTTACAAGGAGGGGGTCGGGGGTTCGAGTCCCTCAGCGCCCACTTTTGCATATCGCACCTAAACTCCGTGAGCTCCGACATCATCTCAGCGAAATGCTGCGTAAGCTCCGTGAGCTGCTGCATCGGCCGCTTTCTCTTAGCCGGTACCCCGTTCGGTTTCGGTAGGTTGATTCCATGGCGGTGCAACAATGACCGCCAAAGAGTGACCAGCGAGGTGAGATGGTGACTGCCAAGCATGGGCCGATGAAGATTGGCATCGTTGGAGCTGGCGCCATCAGCAATCAGTACTTGCGCAACCTCACCCAGTTCCCCGACGTTAATGTTCTAGCCATTGGTAACCGGACCGAAAGTCGGTCTCTGGCTCAAGCAGCCAAATATGGTGTTCCAACTTTGGGTGGAATCGATGTGGTTATCAATCATCCTGAGATTGAACTCGTCGTGAATCTCACTACGCCATCAATGCACGCTCCAATTTCCAAGCAGGTGTTGTTGGCGGGGAAACACGTTTGGAGCGAGAAGCCCATTGGTCTGAACCGCTTCGAGGCCCAAGAGCTTCTGGTCTTGGCCAAATCTCATGGTCTGCGAGTCGGTGTTGCGCCCGACACCGTGCTCGGTCTTGGCTTCCAAACTGCGAAACGTGCTATTGCGCGGGGTGACATTGGTCAGCCGCTCTTCGCTCAAACCGTCTTTCAATGGCAAGGACCAGAGATCTTTCACCCCAATCCTGCGTTTTTGTATGAGGCCGGTGCAGGTAGGGGAGCGTGCTGGCCAGACCTTCCCGGTTGAGGTACCTACAACCCTGCAGGTTTTGATGCAGCTCGCAAGTGGTGTGCAAAGCCAAAGTCTTTACAGCACTGATTCGGCATTGCTGCGTCATGGCGTAATTTTGGTTTCCGGAACTCTCGGCACTATTTCGTTGCCCGACCCGAACGGTTTTATTGGTCCGGTTACCATCACTCGTCCTTTTGAGAGCTTGGACGACCTGCAAAACTTGTCGCAAGAGGTAATTGAAATAGCTGAAGAAGGCCCAAATAGTGGGCGGGGGTTAGGCGTGGTTGAGATGGCCCGTGCCATTAGAGAAGATCGTCCGCACCAAGCGTCGGCAGAGCTGGCTTATCACGTGCTTGACACACTGTTGGCAGTTGAGGAAGCAGCTGCCAAGAAGCAGTTCATTCAGGTTGAGAGCACCGTCGAACCCCTGGGCTCTATGCCAATTGAATTCAACCCTTACCAGCGCACACTGAGCTAATAATACCGAGACAGAGGGTTGCCGTCATATACCTATACCCCCTAGGGTATTCTGCGGTTACTGTCTCGTGAATAGGAAATCTATGACTGTCAACGTCGCGCAGCCTCTGAAAGATGAGGTCGAGCTCGAGCGTACTTATCAACCAGGTCCTCTTGGTCGTCTAGGAGTTGCTGTAACTGAACGACGGCGCTTAACGGCCATCATCTGGCTGGTGCTGATTCTGGGCCTTGGTGCCTTCGCTCCGCGGGTTGAAAGCGCTCTTTCGGGCGCGGGCTGGCAGGCCAATGGCTCCGACTCGGTAGCGGTTCGCGAGCTAGCTCTAGCTCATTTCGGTGGCAATGCCAGCTCGGCCATTCAGGTGGTCGTCCATTCCTCCGATTCGGCGGTTTCTGAGGGCACGGCTGCCACCGTCTTGGCCAATGTGGTTGAGCTCTTGGAGAGCGATGCCCGCATCTCGGCGGTCATGGCACCCCAACCCGGCGCAACGCTCAGTGAAGACGGTCGTACCGCCATTCTGATCGCCGGTGCCGGGGTTGACACCAACGAGATGGTTCGGGTTGCTGACGATTTGAAAGGTCCGTTGCAGGCGCTTTCGGTGGAAGGAGTGAGTGTGAACCCGACCGGGGCCTCGCTACTTTGGTCTGATTTCAATGAAGCAAACCTTAAGGCCATGTTGAAATCTGAGATGATTTCATGGCCGGTCACGTTAGGCATCTTGGTGCTTGCATTTGGTGCGCTGGTTGCCGCAGGTCTGCCTCTGATTCTCACCTTGGCAGGTCTGGTAGCCTCGGCTGGTTCCCTGGTGATCATCAATTCGCTAGTTCCCGTTTCTATTTGGGCCATGAACTTCGCCATGATGTTCGCTTTGGCGCTTGGTATCGATTACGCCTTGTTGTTGGTGGTGCGCTACCGCGGGGAACGGTTCGGCTCGAACGTATCGAAGTCTCAGGCGATAGCCGAAACCATGGACACGGCAGGTAAGGCAGTGCTGCTGTCCGGGGTGACCGTCTTGATCTCGTTGTCCGCAGTGATGTTGGTGCCGTCACCTTCATTCCGCTCGATGGCCGGTGGAATTATGTTGACGGTGGTGTTCGTCCTCGGAGCAACGTTGACGTTGCTGCCGCTTGTGTTGTTCAGCCTGGATGATCGAATCAACAAGTTTGCCCTGCCCTGGGTGCGTGCCAGCGAGCACCGTTCACCCCGATTTGCAGCGTGGGGGGAACGGCTCTGGTCTCGGCCCATAGCCTGGGGTCTGGTATCTCTATTGGTATTGGTCGGCCTGGCGGCACCAGTTTTTGGGTTGAAAACAGCTATGCCGTCCATCAAGGTTCTTCCCAGTGATGCGTCGGCTCGCGTTGGCTATGGCCTGGTGCAACGAAGCTTTGGTGAGGGTGCTCCGGGTTCTCTACAGATCGTTATGCCTGCAGAATTGGCAGAAGAAGTGCACGGAATTATCTCGTCTGATCCTGGTATCGCTGGTGCCATGCCCGCCATGGCGTCGCCGGACGGTAGCGGCTACGCCATGATCCAGGCGGTACCGACCGTCGACCCATCAGATCCGGAGTTGTCAGAAACCCTTGATCGATTGCGAGCAAGCCTGCCAAGCGGTGTTCTTGTCGGGGGTGCGGCGGTTGAGAATTTAGATTTGAAAGCGCAGCTCGATGATTCCACCCCATTGGTGGTCGCGATCGTGCTTGGTCTGGGGTTTTTGCTGCTATTGGTTGCGTTGCGAGCACCGGTGATTGCTTTGCTTGGCACGCTGGTCAGCCTGTTATCCACGGCGGCCGCTTTTGGTGTAGCGCGCCTAGTGTTCCAAGAAGGGTGGGCATCGGGTTTCTTTAGGTTCGAATCTCAAGGCTTCCTTGATGCCTGGGCACCGGTCTTCTTCTTCGCCATGATCTTCGCAATTGCGATGGATTACACCGTGTTCCTGTTGGCTTCGGCGAAGGAGCACTTTGAGCGCAGCAACGATCCTCGAGAAGCGATGGTTGGTGCGGTGGCGCACTCCGGTCGAGTGATTTTCGCGGCTGGTGCCGTGATGGTGGCCGTGTTCTTCACCTTTGCACTTTCAGGTCCGCTACCGCCCAAAGAAATGGGAATCATTCTGGGTGTTGCGGTCCTGCTCGACGCTTTCTTGGTCCGTCTCATCCTCTTGCCGGTGCTGTTGCGACTTACCGGGCGGGCGGCATGGTGGTTGCCCAACTGGCTGGATCGAGTGTTGCCTTCAATCACCTTTGCCCACGATTAGCTCAACTTCTCAGCCATGGTTGTGGATTTGCACGCTGTGTCTAGGCAATCCAGCGCCCTGGTTAGGCGGGTAGGTGCTGTTGCCGGAGCATGGTTTGTCATAGCTGTAATCGTCGGCCGCTATTCATCGGCCGCACTAGCGCAATAAGCCTTCGTTAAACGGCGTTAGCCCAATAAATCGCCGAATTTATGCAACAAAACGTCCACTTTGACGAATTTATGCAACAAAAATCCCCAATTTGAAAGGAAACATATGGCTACTGAATCTCCTCACGGACGTAAGGTGCTAAATGAGCTTCGGCCTCTGCACCGGGAATTACGACGAGAAATTCCTGATGTGTACAAGGGCTTTGGTGAGCTGCACAAAGCGGCTTTCACAGCCGGAGAGCTAGAGGTCAAGATTAAGGAACTAATCGCCTTGGCCATTGGGGTGGTGGAAGGTTGTGACGGCTGTATTGCATCGCATGCCCAAGCCGCCGTTCAAGCTGGTGCTACTCGCCGTGAGGCTGCCGAAGCAATAGGGGTGGCGTTCTTAATGAAGGGCGGGCCGGCCACGATCTACGGACCACGAGCCTACGATGCATTCTGCAGTTTTCATGGTGATGTCAACGACAGTGAAGCGCCTGCGTAGGGGCGGTGGCGGTTGAGATGCTGATCAAATAGCAGCTGATGGCTGGTCTTTCTTAAAGGCATTGGCGCTCCATAAAATTTCTTATAAACCTTGCTTATCGTACATCTGTTCACTATAATGACATTATGAACGAACGTCAACACCGGTTATCTCAGCTTTTGGAAGAGGTCAGCCACGAGCTTCTCTCCAACGGTGCCGCCGATGTTGACGCCATTAATCAAACGTTTTTCGCATTGGTTAGTGCTGCTAGCTCACTGATGCCGCATGTTGACTCCAATTCCCTCGAAGTGTCTTTGCAGGCGGATAAATTGATCGAGCTGCTACAAGCTCAAACTCAGCTAGCTGCCGTCGTCATTGAAATGGTTGGCAACGTTGATGCGTCAATGATCTGGTCTGTTGATGGTTCGCGTAGTTGTGCCGCTTGGATGGAGCGAAAGAGTGGACGCGACCGAAAAGAGTGCAACCGTATGGTGCGCACGGCGCGTGAATTACGCGCGGCGCCCGTGGTGGCAGGCCAGTTTTCGTTAGGCAAGCTTTCAGAGCGTCATGTCCAACTCCTTACTCAAACTGCCAAGAAAGCGCCAGAAGCATTTGTTGAGGCTGAGAAATGGCTGGTGGCTCAGGCCGATAACCTAACTGTTCGCGAGTTCGGTCAGCTGCTAGACCATTGGCATACGTTCGCGAATCCTGAGCGGGCCGAAGCTGACGCTGCAGCTCGTTACGATAAGCGTGCCGTTCACATGTCGGCCGGTTTTGATGGTGTGGGCTGGCTTGACGTGCAGTTTGAGCCAATTGGTTTCGAAGTCTTTAGTAATGCTTTAAGCCAAATCCAAAGCGAATTTTGGCATGCCGATTGGGCTTTAGCTCGTGAGCAGTTTGGTGAGGCGGCCACGGCGGCCGATTTGTGCCGTAGCGATGCTCAGCGTCGGTACGACGCCATGGTGGAAATGGCTTCCCGTTCGATGTCGCAGGCGTCATCACCTCGAATGCGTCTACCGGCGTTTGTCACGGTTCACGTCGATCACAAAACGCTTACTGGCCGTGTTTGCGAGTTGGGGTCTGGTGTTCAAGTAACGCCTGGTGAGGTAGCTCGTTTGCTGAGTGATGCCGATATTCGAATTGAGCGTGCAGTCTTCGACTCAACGGGCCAAGTCATTAATTACGGTCGTAGCCGGCGTCTATTCGTGGGTTATGGCCGTCGTGCCATTCAAATTCGTGATCGTTTCTGTGTGTATCCCGGTTGTACCGTGCCCGCCGAGCATTGCCAGGTTGATCACATTCAGCCTTGGTCAGAAGGTGGGCCAACCAATCTCAATAATGGTCAGCTGCTGTGTCCGAAACACCACCGCAACAAATCCAAACATCCACCAAAATCGCGTTTATCACCACCAGAACCTCAGCCACCACCAGAACCTCAGTCGCCGCTAGCAAACACCGGGTCAACGTCGGCTGACTTTGGTGTCAGGGAACAGACTGAATCGTGGGAATTGTTAGATCCGAAAAAGCCTGAGCCTCCCGCAGCAGGGAATGCTCACTTGCGCCGGACGGTTTCATCCGTTGATGCCTCAGCTAATACTCCAGCGAAACAGGTCTCATTACAGATTGATGCCAACAGATTAAATCCGCAGACCAAGCTGAAGCTCTCTTTCACTGTTGAGCCTTTAGATCTTGTAATCCAGGAATATCAAATCATCCTGCCATTTCACCGCAAACGAAGTATACGTGTGTAGGAACTGTATCCATTAGGAATCAGTTCTTATTTACCCTGCCAAGCTTCAAGTGTCATAGCACCCGCTGATAATGAAGCTGGGAATCAGTTCTTATTAACCCTGCTAAGCTTCTCACACCATTTTTGTGCATCGCTGACGGGCTGGGAATCAGTTCTTATTAACCCTGCTAAGCTTCCGAGCAGTTCGCCTATTTCGAGCGCTCTGCTGGGAATCAGTTCTTATTAACCCTGCTAAGCTTCCCCAATACAAGCTCACGATCGACTATATGCTGGGAATCAGTTCTTATTAACCCTGCTAAGCTTCCGTCAGTTGCCGCCAGTTCGAATAGTGAGCTGGGAATCAGTTCTTATTAACCCTGCTAAGCTTCAACCCTAGAAACGAGAAACCATGACTAAGCTGGGAATCAGTTCTTATTAACCCTGCTAAGCTTCTTCTTGCTCCTGGCCGTAACGATGGGATGCTGGGAATCAGTTCTTATTAACCCTGCTAAGCTTCCCTTCTGGGATGTCCCATTCGGAGTCGAGCTGGGAATCAGTTCTTATTAACCCTGCTAAGCTTCTTTTTCGCGTGGCGTGCGAGTGCGCCTAGCTGGGAATCAGTTCTTATTAACCCTGCTAAGCTTCTTACAAGGTTTGGGAGGTACAACCGGAAGCTGGGAATCAGTTCTTATTAACCCTGCTAAGCTTCTTCCCAAGCGCCACAATCGCCGAGACGAGCTGGGAATCAGTTCTTATTAACCCTGCTAAGCTTCAACTTCGGGCTCACGCTCAGGCAAGTTGGCTGGGAATCAGTTCTTATTAACCCTGCTAAGCTTCACCGGCGCGCATACGAAGCGACTTTCATGCTGGGAATCAGTTCTTATTAACCCTGCTAAGCTTCACGTTGCGTTGGCCCAACACCTCACGGCGCTGGGAATCAGTTCTTATTAACCCTGCTAAGCTTCTTCGACCTTGAAGCCGATTGGAAGCTTGGCTGGGAATCAGTTCTTATTAACCCTGCTAAGCTTCTATTTTGCCGTTAGGTGCTAGAACCCCAGCTGGGAATCAGTTCTTATTAACCCTGCTAAGCTTCCGACGACACCACCACCTTGGCGTGGACCGCTGGGAATCAGTTCTTATTAACCCTGCTAAGCTTCATTCAGAAACGCGCAAGGGCGCGCTTCGGCTGGGAATCAGTTCTTATTAACCCTGCTAAGCTTCTCCAGCAGGACGGGTGTCAGTTGCGTTTGCTGGGAATCAGTTCTTATTAACCCTGCTAAGCTTCATACCACTAAGTGATAAGCGGCCGTCAGGCTGGGAATCAGTTCTTATTAACCCTGCTAAGCTTCTGCCCCCACGTTTGTGCCCACGTTCTGAGCTGGGAATCAGTTCTTATTAACCCTGCTAAGCTTCAACTGACTCGTCCTCAACCACAAGCTGCGCTGGGAATCAGTTCTTATTAACCCTGCTAAGCTTCTGCACCAATCCACGCGCCCGGGACCCCGCTGGGAATCAGTTCTTATTAACCCTGCTAAGCTTCTGCCCCACCGAGGCTCGTGGTGGGGCATGCTGGGAATCAGTTCTTATTAACCCTGCTAAGCTTCACACGCCGCTAGCAGCGGTGGCGTTTTGGCTGGGAATCAGTTCTTATTAACCCTGCTAAGCTTCGGCAGCCGTTAGAGTCGACGTTGCCTGGGCTGGGAATCAGTTCTTATTAACCCTGCTAAGCTTCAGAGACTTGCGCCCCCAACTCGGTCGGTGCTGGGAATCAGTTCTTATTAACCCTGCTAAGCTTCTCTAGAGGTTCTTCGGCAGGCTCGGCACGCTGGGAATCAGTTCTTATTAACCCTGCTAAGCTTCCTGTGTTCGTGGAGTCCCAAGCAATGATGCTGGGAATCAGTTCTTATTAACCCTGCTAAGCTTCGCCAAATTTTGGAACGGCTGACCGAGATGCTGGGAATCAGTTCTTATTAACCCTGCTAAGCTTCTGGCGGACACCGAACAGGTGGGTGTTTAGCTGGGAATCAGTTCTTATTAACCCTGCTAAGCTTCTGCGCACCATTGTGCGAGCTGGCCAGGCGCTGGGAATCAGTTCTTATTAACCCTGCTAAGCTTCTAACCCAACCCACGAAGTCGGTTCCATGGCTGGGAATCAGTTCTTATTAACCCTGCTAAGCTTCCGGTCCATTGTTGGTGTGCCGGTAGGCCGCTGGGAATCAGTTCTTATTAACCCTGCTAAGCTTCCGGTGATCGGCCGCTCAAACGTCAGGTGGCTGGGAATCAGTTCTTATTAACCCTGCTAAGCTTCTTGCGGCGGGTACAGAGGCGAGAACTCGGCTGGGAATCAGTTCTTATTAACCCTGCTAAGCTTCGTGCTTGTGTTGGCACCATTACTTTGACGCTGGGAATCAGTTCTTATTAACCCTGCTAAGCTTCTAATAACTACAGGGCAATACTACGTCAATGCTGGGAATCAGTTCTTATTAACCCTGCTAAGCTTCGCCTGACTGAATGGCACACCTTGGAACGGCTGGGAATCAGTTCTTATTAACCCTGCTAAGCTTCCCAGCACACCCGCGCCGTCAAACACCAGGCTGGGAATCAGTTCTTATTAACCCTGCTAAGCTTCGTTGTGACCGCGGATTGTTCGGTTTTGTGCTGGGAATCAGTTCTTATTAACCCTGCTAAGCTTCCGAGCTGGCAAAATCACTGGGTTGACCTGGTCAAATAGGTCAACCGAACGATCAAAAAAGTGTGAATAAGGTAGGTGCATCTTCGGAATAGGTCTCTACGCGATTAGAAAAACGAAGTCCTTTTGACCACTGTTTATCAGTGATGGTCACTATTCGTACTTCCCCCTCGGGCGGTAACGCACTTTTAATCGCTCGCACCAAGTTTACAGTGGCATTCGAGGTTGGGAGGTAGTGGGCGTACACCGAATATTGTGCTCGCCAGAATCCAAGGTCTAGCAGATAGTTGCGAAATTCGGTTGCTTTGCGCCGCTGCGTCTTCGTGCCAACCGGCAGATCAAACATGGCAATGGTCCACACTTCGTCGTCATCCTTCGGCATCTGCTTCCCACCAATCCGGTATCGGATTCCAGCTCGGAACATCAAGCCTCGGCATATCGCCTTCAGCATATTTTCCGAATTGCTGTGCTAAGTCGTCCAGCATGCTTCCAACCCCCATTCCCGTTGGATCAAATGGTTTAGCAATTACTGAGACCAACGCCTGTTTCACACGACGATCTTCAAGCGAAGCGTCACACCCGAGATGATGAACGGCAGCGTCAACGACTGGACGAAACGGCTCGATCAGGTCTTCCACAAGATTGAATGGATTAGAACGATTGCGGTGAAACACTCCGATGGTGGGGGAGAGGCCAGCTCCCGCGACTGCTCTGATCCCGAAGCCACGCAGGATGGCGTAGCCGTAGTTCAGCATCGAATTGAGATTGTCTCGACCATCTTGATCACGGGAGAATCGCTGATTGGCGAATAGGTGTCGCCAATACCAGCGCGCCGCAATGGCTTCGGAATTGTTGGGATCACCGGAGCGTACGTCTGCCGCTATTTGGAACAGACGACGCGCAGCACGGCGATCGACTAACGCCAACGTTTGTGCCTGTCCTAAGACCTTGGCCTTCACGATCTGCATCCAGGCGTTCTTTTGTCGAGGTTTTGTTAAATCCACCTGGGCAAGATGTCGTGCTCCGACCCGAGTATGTTCGGACCAAGAATGGAAACCGGCATAGGGCACGCCCCGCCAGTCGCACATCAGTGCCGAAACATCATGCTGTGCCAAATAATGTACAACACCACCCGATAATGCGACTTTTTGACCAAGTAACACTAGAGCTAAATCAGCAACCGGTACGTAGCTCGACTCTTCACCCTCAGGCGTAATGGCAAGCTGGCCTCTTCTGGTGGACACGTTGCCCACCAGTGAGGTTATGTCGAGTACCCTCCAGCCCCTGGCCATAGCATTACACGCTGTTCTCGACTCGCCATGAGACTGGCAGTCCGGCGGCGGATGACCACCGTTCGCGGCCCAGCGCGTCACGACGAATGACGGTTAGTTCCTGAACGTTCCAGAGAGAGTTAATATAGGGTAGCCATCCAGGCCGATCGAGAATAGTTTTAGATGCTTTGGTCGGCTCTTCGCCTAATCCCTCGCTCGCTAGAATTACCGGGCGCAGTCGTAAGCGTGTAGGCGCCATTAAGCCGTCTATCTTCCAACGGGTGGTTCCAGGGTATTCTTTGAGGAAATCTCCAATATCACCGGTCGTGAAACTACTCATATCCAGCTCGAGTTCGTCTCCAACCACAATCCAACCCAGCTCGGTTGCCGTCCCCTCCGCTAATGCCTTGCGTAGCGTCTTATCGGCGGTGCGCATAGATATCGATTGCGGTAATAGGGGAGCACTAAACAGGTCGTCATTTCGATGGCGGATTAAATCAGTGGTGAAAACACGAAGCATTGCATACTTAGGCTTCTTGCCGGTGTCGATCCGATAAACCCGAGCATGATGGATAGTCGAACCAATTTCTGCATATCCATCCCGAACTGCGATTGCAGCAGTCAGTTTACGAAAGAACCCAATCTCATCGTAAGGACCTAAATGTTGGTCACGCACACGAATCTGGCGATTTGGATTAGCGGGTAAACCTTCCTTCTCATCAAAATCCGGGTCTAGAGTCAAAGCCATCCAAAGAGCCGGAGTGGAAGCGCGATCGATGAGCTCTAGAGACATAGCGTCACCGACTTGCATCCGAACCAACGGCAGAATGGTGTCCTTGTGAGCTGTTCCATTTGCTAATCTCAAACGAAGATCTTCCATTACTGGTATCTCATCGTCATTAAGTGCACTCGAAATTAGGTTTAGTAGAATTTGCATCCGTTCTACCCAGTTTTCGAATCTTGCCTGCGGGCGTTCTGAGCTGCCGGTATAGTCTTTCCAGGTTTCGGGAGCATGAAGATTACGTTCTGAGTCACGCAGGTTTACACGTTCCGCCAACGTGCGCGCGATCGACTCGTCTAACAACGTGACAACCGCAGCGTCAACAAAGTGATGGCGGCGGTCAAGTCGGGTTTTGCCTGCCTCACCAATAAACGGAATCTGCTTTTCGATTCCAGATGCTCGTCTCGCTTCAGCGGTAATCCGACCTTGATACACCGAAACTTTGGTGGAAGCAGCCGGGAAACGCTCACGGTAATGAGCTTCGATTCTTTGACGTAGCGAGTTAGCCATCCACGCCACCGATTCTAAGGAACGGCCATCAAATTCTTCGTCTTCGCTGGTCTTGCGTAGACGTGCTTGAACTTCCCGCACATAATCTCGATGGCGTTTAGCAGTTTCACCCGGTCCGCTATTCCAATGGTTGGTGCGTTCGATTGCATCGGGTACAGACACTCCAGGAAGCTGAGTGCGAGCTGCCCAAGCCGCAAATGGAGTATTCGATTTCGACTTATTGCATCGACTGCATACAGCTACCAAGTTCTCTCGTTTATTGGTGCTACCAATTCCGGCCCGAGGGACAATGTGGTCCATCTCAGCTGTCGTGTAATCAATCGCCGTACCGCAATAGAGACATTCACCGTTCTGTCTGACAATTGCTTGATAGCGAAATAAATCCGATCGACGGACCACGCCGCTAATTCCTTGCGACTCTGCTAGCTGGCGCATCTGTTGTTGATTCTGTTGAAAGCGACGTTCGGTTTCACGAATATGCTCTCGAGCGGCGGCTTCACTACCAAATGCCGAACGAACGTGTTCAATTACTACTTTTTCGGGTGCTCCCCATTCAGCCTCAACCGCACCCAACCAACGTGCAACAATTTTCAGCACTCGATCTACTGCTGGATTACCGAGGGGTGCGCCAATAGGCTCGGCCGGAGGGGCCCAACTGTCGTCGACCCCGAATTCAAGTTTCCGGGCCTCATGAAGGTCAACGCCGTCTTCGAGAATGCGCCGAGTTAAACGGTTAAGAGAATCACTGGAATAGGCGGCTCGACCAGGCGGTAACTTGATCGTGTCTAGGGCTACAAGTTCTTCATCCGTTAGGGATTCGATCAACTCACGGGCCTCTGCACCTGCTGCTGAGTCGTCATCGAAGAGCCCATCGCTTAACACTGCTACCACCGCGTCGCGCGCCTCTGGGCTGGCATCTGGCCACCAGCTCTTAAGGGTACGAACTTTGCAGGTGCCAATTTTTTCGTTGGTATTGTGAACTGGTGGCCGGGCGGCGGCACGTTCGCCATCAGCGGTTATGGTGGCGGTGCCACGTAGCTGAGAACGCTCCCAACCCATATGTTCAGCAACATCCAACCACTGTGGATTGGCACCGGCTTTCACGTTCATTAGGTAGTCGAACAGCTCATTTCGTTCCCGAACGTTTAGCGGGCGTTCGCTGCTGCCATCTTTGAGCCGCAGGTTGGCAATAAGAGAAGCTATTCGGTAACGCTGAAACGAGTCACTCGCTTTGGCAGCGCGATATTTTGAACCCTGACCGGGTAGCGGGTCTTTACCAATGCGACCTATATAAGAACCCCGCGGTGACTCAGCCGCAAAGACTAATCGAATGATCTCTTCCGTCTGTGCGATGCTTAACTGCTGAGTTTCTGCCATTCTTAGTATTTCGTTGGCATTGTCTGATTGTTCAAGTTTGCTGCCGATAAAACTAAATGTTTTCTCGGCCCGGAGGTTTGCGGTTTTGCCACCTCGCAATGGTATTGAAGAATCGTGTTTAAGGGCCGCAACTGCTAATTCAGCGGCAGTTACGTCATGGTCGAAATAGCGTCCAGTTTCCGTTTCAACCCGCTCTCGAAAACCGGTTAGAAACTTGCTTGGCTCTGATGGGTTAAAGAGCGATTCAATTCGTAGCCAAGGGTTTCGCCAGCCACGGTGGCGCGCAATATGGCGTAAAGCAACAGCTAAAAGTTGTTGACGCTCGGAAGCATCTTCGATTAGCTCGTCAACCAGGCGCGCTCGAACTCGCCAGGGAAAATATGGATCGTTAGAGGTGAGTTCGGACCACCAGCCCCATGCTTTTAGTTGTTTGTCCAAATTAATCAGCCGTTTACGGCGACGGCGGACTAGCCGGCGTGTGCGGCGTGCAACACCAGAAACTGCCAGCCTGGTTGTTGCGGTTTTAGCATGCTGAGGGTCGACTCCCGAATCGTGGACTTGTACTTTCCCATTGAGGATTCGGATAGGCATGCCGTCTGAGTCGACTTCTATTGCGGCGCAACCAACGGAGTTGGTCCCGACGTCGATACCCACCCAGAATCGAGAGTTTGTGACAGTCTCCATAAGGCGATAATGCCATACTATGGAAGTTAAGTCATTGAAATATATGATTCGCGACGAGAAAAGACAGAAGACCCAGCCAAGGCCGGGTCTTCTGAGGAGCCCAAGGGCTCGGAGCATTCCGATTCGCTAACGAGGCGAACCTTACTGGGAATCAGTTGACCAAGACCTTAGGAGCTTTCTTATAACTCCGCAAACATTTCAGCTCTAAAGACGCAAAGATTGAGACAAGGACCTCAGTTGATAGGACTGTCATCCTTGGAACCTCACAATGGGTTTTACCTATCTTTAGAATGCGATTAGCGTGCTTTGCAGATGACCGTCGGTGGGGGACAAGGTTTAGGAGCGAGTACCAGTAATATAGGCTGCTTGGCCGAGGTGAATGATGGCGTCGTCGATGATGCTGATCAAGCGAACGCCGCGTTTTACCGGTGGATCCCAACGTTCGTCCACGATATCATCTAACTGCGTTTCAGATAATGACGATATGTAGTTTGCCAGGGATTCCGCAGTGGCTTTCACATATTCAACCAGTAGATGCTCATCGTCGACCACGATGCTTCGAGCTTCTTCGGCCGAATGGCCATAACCGATTCCATCGCCAGCGCTGCCGAGGTTGAACCGACCTTTGAAGCCTAAAGCGTGCCAAACCTGCTCAGCATCGCCTAGCGAAGCCAGCTGAACATCGATTTCACGACCAGTGTGCCAAAGTAGCCAGGCCACCGAATTGTCATGGCCTCCAACGTGTTGATTCAGCATTGCTGGCGTCAATTTGTCCGCCAGCTCCTCCACAGCTGCAATAGGCCGGCCGGCAAGATCTAGTAATACTTCGATCGCGTCCATAGACTCAGCCTACGGTTTTGCATCTAGTATTAAATGCATCTATCACCGGGTAGTGGCGTTGGCACAGCGCACGGGTAAGGGATGACTCGCATGCCACAGGCCAAAAAAACTGATCGTATCGTTGTAGCTGGCTGGCTCACGGCCGCCATTTCTACCTTGGTCGTGATACTGATTTCATTGGTATTGTCACCCACCATCGTGCACTCAGCCACGCCTGACCTTCTCTTCGATTATGAGTTACACGACCCATTAGTGAGAGAATTTACAGCCGCTATTCCGAAACTTTTCGCTCCGGGCGAGCTTGATGAACCCACCATCGCCAACGTCGCCCAGCGGATGGTCCGAGATAATGGCGTCATAAATGATGTCTCGCGCAGTTTGGTGTTAGGTCATCGTGCTTGGGTCGAGGGAAACCAGCCGGTACTGGCACTACACCCGCAGGCCACCACGCCTGCGGTTCTAGCTGCATTGCGCGATTTGGGGCATCCGCTGGCCGACAATTTCCCCTCCTCAGTCAACCTGCAAACCAATCCGATACCCATTGCCATACAATTTCAGGCTCACAATCTATCCTTAGTTAGAAATGTTTTGATCGCGTTTGGACTCTTCGGAATTGCTGCCGCCGTGTTACGCAGCGCGATAAGCGCGCGTTGGCGCTACTTTTATATAGTAACTGGTAATACGGTAAGCATGGTTTCACTAGTATTAATTATTGTCACGCTATCGTTTCCTCTATTACCTTTACATTCATTTGGATGGCCCTGGTCTGGTTTAAGCGCATTAGTTAGTGCTGCTCAACTACCGCTTTTGTTGTTCGCGGTGGCTGGTTTAGGCGCTGGCATCTTTGCCCGTTTGTGGGCGCTTGAAGGAAGTCGTATGAACAGCCGTGAAGTGATCACCTGGGCTGAACGGCGTGCAAATATTACGAAAATGCGCCATTCTCGCAACGCAAAGCATCAGATGCGACGTGATGCAATCGACGCGTTTTTCGACGATCGAAATTTGCCCGCGGTTGATACTCCAGTCTCGCCCATATCTAACATTGAAGAGCTGGGCTATTTTCATGTGAATCGTAATATGTCGGATGAATCTGAGCTAGGTGGATCGACTCAGGCAAGATCGTTAACTGATTCGTCATCTCAATCATCTCAACCACCACAATCTCAATTATTGCAATCGCAGGCATCTTATGAACACCCACTAAATGCATCGCAACCTGCTGATGCATCTTCCAAGCAGTCGCTAGAACAGCGGCCCGTGCCGTTCGGGAAGCGTAAACCTAGGCCCTATCTTGTGGACGGCTTCGATGCGGTTATGGCAGCCATCGATCGCGATCCAACAGGCACCGGTAGCGGACAACTCGCATCGCCCAGTCAGAACGCCGGAGAATCAGAAGGTGCTGGTCTGGCCAACGACCTCGCACAAGATCGTAAAGAAGCTCTTGAGCGTATCGACGGCAAAGGAAGTAAACTTCGTACACATTTACCCCGATGAAAAGACGACACAGGATACGTGAGCACAACAGAACAACTTCTACTGCTACAAGAACACGATACTAAGTCCGACCAACTGCGCTATCGGAAAGAACATCTGGAAGAGCGAGGCAAGGTTGAGGAACTAAGTGCCGGTCACGCAAAATTGCTCGCCAATCACACTGCTTTGGCTGAACGGCGTGCCGAGCTCGAGCGGCATCAGCGCCGGATCGAAGATGAGCTAGCTAGTCTGCAAGACAAAAAGAGCCAGAGTGAGACCGCCCTTTACAGTGGTTCGGTAAAGAACCCCAGGGAACTTCAGGCCCTCCAAGAAGAGATTGACTCTCTGAAGAAGCGTGAATCCGCATTTGAAGATGAGTTATTAGACATTCTGGCGGCCATTGAACCACTTGATGAACAATTGAATGCCGCCGCCGACGAGGTCAGCGCTTCCCAAGACGCTCTAACCGAGGCTGAAAACCAGTTGTCCATTCAAGAGGCTGAGATAGATGTGGTGCTTGCAGACGTCATGGTCCTTCGCGACGAAACGGCAGCTCGGCTCAGCGAGTCTCAACTGCAAGAATATGAAAGCCGCCGACGCCAATTGGGTGGTATTGCCGTAGCCCGGTTGGTCGGAAATAGCTGTGGTGGTTGTCATCTCCAACTATCGGCAGTGCAACTAGATCGTATTCGCAAGATGCCCCACGATGAGCTTGCCGACTGTGACGAGTGCGGTCGCTTGCTAGTTCACTAGCGCAAACGGAAACTCGACGATGTTCTTTTGGTTTATCGGGATTGGGTTCCTAGCAGTCGTATTAGTTTTCAAAAGCCCTGCTCTTGATTATCGTTTAGTCATCGCCGGTTCGATATTGCCACTTATTGATGTAATTCCCGGTGTCCCTCCAGTGCTGCATACTTTGGTGGGTGCGGTCGTACTCTTAACGTTAATCATGCTGGCCACACAAAAGCGCCGTTTACTTCGGCGTCGACTCTTAGGACTTTCGATCGGTGTATTCGTCCACCAAGTCCTCGATGGAACCTGGACCAACACCAAGCTATTTTGGTGGCCCGCCTTCGGCTTCGACTTTCCCAGCAGCAAACTTCCGACCTTTGGCCGCGGATTCTTAGGCATTCTGCTTGAGATGGTTGGATTGGCTGCCATCATGTGGTCGTGGAAGCAGTTCCGCTTTGATGATCCTGAGCGCTGGGAGGCGTTTAAGAGACACGGTCGACTCGACAGAGAGCTGGTGCCTTGAATGATTTTAGCGGTGCGATACCTTCTCTCCGGCCGAGAGCTGGTGGCCTGAATGCTTATTGTGGTGCGACATGGTCGTACGCCAGCCAATGCCGCTGGGCTTCTGCTAGGACGCGCTGATCCGGCACTCGACGAGGTGGGGGAGGAACAAGCTCGCCTAGTCGCCCAGTGGATCGGTCCGGTAGACAAGGTGGTTTCTAGCCCGCTGCTTCGTGCTCGGCAGACGGCAGCTGCTTTCGGTAGCGAAGTTCATGTTGATGAACGGTTTATCGAGCTGGATTATGGTGTCTACGACGGCCTGCCAGTCGGTGCCATACCCGCTGAGGTGTGGAAAAAGTGGCGAAATGATCCAAGCTACGCCCCTGAGGGCGGGGAATCATACGACGGCTTAAACGAGAGAGTTGCTGCAGGAGCGACGGAGCTTGCCTTAGAAGCGCTGGAGCACAACATTGTGATCGTCACCCACGTGTCTCCCATAAAATCGATACTCTCTTGGAGCTTAGGTGGTGTTGACGATGTGGCCTTTAAGGCACGCGTAGGTCAACCTTCGGTGACCCGGATAACAATTACGGCCGCTGGGCCTGTATTGCACTCATTTAATGAGTCACCACCAGTGGTCCATTGACCGCCAACCATTCACCGCCAGCTAATGAATGCTGACACTCGGTGGTGATTATGGGATGGTGAGTGGGCCTATAGGCGGAGTTTTGTTCCCGGGCTCGTTACCGAGTTCCCGTTCGGTGATCATCCATCTATGCAGTCTACCTGTGGGTCGCCATATGAATATGGCTGGCGGGCCACCGAAACCCAGCATTTGACCTTGCTCCGGGTGGGGTTTACCTAGCTGCCTAAGTCACCTTAGGCACTGGTGCGCTCTTACCGCACCGTTTCACCCTTGCCTGCGCTTGGCAACCTTATTGAATTACAGCTGAATTAAATAAGGACCGAGCCATTGGCGGTTTGCTTTCTGTTGCACTTTCCTGCGGGTCGCCCCGACTAGCCGTTAACTAGCACCCTGCCCTTTGGAGCTCCGACCTTCCTCGACTTCATCTCGGTGAAGCCGCGATCACCCGGCCCACTAACCATCCCTACTAGTCTGCCACAGGTTCCTTGGAGTGCCACAGCGCCTGAGTGTGCCACACATTCGTAGATGGGTGTAAAAACCAAACGGGCTACCCGGAACTAGATTCCGGGTAGCCGCCGAAGTGAACTGGCCCCCCAACCTGATCTCTTCGGTTTGGTAGGTTCGGTCCCCACACAAGCCTATGTTTGTGTCTTCAGGTGGCGAAGGTCACCCTAAGGGTACATCTTAATGACAAAAGTCACTCAACCACAATTGTGCCGAACATCACACCTTCGTGGTTGGTGCACCAGTACTCGTAGGTGCCGGGTTCGTCGAAGGTGTAGGAGTAGCCTTTACCAGGGCGAATGACTCCGGAATCGAAGTCATCACCAGTGACGGTGTGGGGGGCAGAGCCTTCGTTGGCCCATACGACCGGGGTGCCAGCGGCCACAGTGAAAGTCTCATCCTCGTAGCCGAAGTTCACGATGTTGACATTGGCGGGGCCAAGCTCAGCCGCATCGGGGGCTTCCTGCTGGTTCAAGATTGATGCCCCTGCGGTGCCAGTGGTTTTGTTTCCACCACCGCAGCCAGCAAAAAGCAGACCGCTCAATGCCAACAATGCTGAGGCGGCGGCAGCCTTGCGAGCCTGTGTTTTCATGCGCTTCTCCCTAGTAAGAGCATGGTCCGGAAGTCGATGGCGAAACCCGGCCAATTGAAACAGTGACGACAGTCACAAGATATCGAACTTTTAAGGGCAAGCGAAGTTTAGTTTTGCATAAAAGTTGTTATGCCAGTTGAGCAGCGCCAAAGAATTATTCAATAACATTCATTATCATAAATAATGAATGTTATTGAATTCATAGGGCGTGTTACATCATCAAGTCTTACCCCATCAAAAGGCCAAGGCCGAAAGATCTTGATGCCATTGTCCCGAGCGAGATACCGCTACTTTCCATTGCTCGACATCCAGTCGATCTGTAGGTTCCACGACCATCTTGGGCTTCCACAACGCTTGCAATTCGGAGAGGCCGCTGTAGGTTCCAGCTCCTAACGCAGCTAGGTATGCGGCACCAACGGTGGTGCCCTCAGGTGCCGGCGAAACCTCAATCTGACGACCGGTGGCATTGGCTAGAGCCTGCACAAATGTCGGGTTTGAGCTCATACCACCGTCGATCCGCAAGGTGTCCAACGAAACGTGGGCATCGGTCTCGATTGCTTCGAGTAGCTCCCAACCGCGGTAGGCGATTCCTTCGAGCACGGCGCGGGTGATATGTGCAGCGGTGGTCCCACGGGTTAAGCCAAACATTGCCCCGCGTGCTCCGTAATCCCAGTGTGGCGTACCCAAACCCAACAAGGCCGGTACATACACCACGCCCTCGGTGCTTTCCACACTCGAAGCGAGTTGATGTGATTCGTCGGCGGTGGCGAGCACGCCCAGGTCATCACGAAGCCATTCCACGTTGCTGCCAGCTGCCAACATGATGGCCTCAAGTCCCCAGCGAGGGGCCTGATTTTCACCAAGGGTAATGATGGGGAAAGTGCCGCCCGGCCCTTGTGTTTCAAATGGTGGACGGTTTTCGCCCAAAACCACGTTCAGCATAGCGCCAGTGCCAAAAGTGGCTTTCGCTTGGCCCGGCTCGACGCAACCTTGTCCCACCATCGAAGCCTGTTGGTCGCCCGCAAAGCCGGTGATCGTCGGCGCTCCTACCAGCTTGTGCGCAACGCCAACTGCACCGTAGGAATCGACCATGGTCGGCATAATGGCCGCCGGAATACTAAGCCGGTTGAGTAGGGCTTCATCCCAATCGGTGCCATCAAGGCCGATCAGCCCACTGACCGAAGCATTCGAACGATCTGTAACGTGAACCTCGCCATTGGTCAGATAATAAATTAGCCAGCTATCGACGGTGCCAAAACAGAGGTCTTGACTACGGTCGGGATCTACCTGGTTCAAAATGGCCGCTAGTTTGGTGGCCGACTGATTAGGAGCGAAACGCAAACCCTCGGTTTGGAACACCAAACACTCGCCCACAGTTCGGAGGTCTTGCCAGCCAATGGCAGGCGCTACTGGAGTGCCGCTTCCTCGGTGCCAGACCACGGTGGAAGCGCGCTGATTGGCTATGCCCACAGCGCTTGGTGGTGTATTGCCCGAAGCCGCGACCGCGTCAGCACTTAGACGTACCACGAGTTCTCCCAAGGCCAAGGCGTCGAATTCCACCAGCCCAGGAAACGGACTATCAGGCAAGAACATCTCTTGACGCTGCGTCGTGATTTGGCCCAACTCATTGACGATCGCGGCCCGTACGCTGCTCGTACCCACGTCTATTACTAGGACGCTCATTAAATTCCAGTCTTTCGTTTAGCGTTTCGATTAAATCGCGACGTAATAATGGCTGCCAACATGCCTGCGGAAGCCGCTAAGAAAGCATTCGCCGTTATGGCAGCGAAATGTATCTCGCCTTCACGACCCACCGCGGCCGAGATGGCTAGAACAATGGCTTGCGCCAACGCAAAGGTGATTAAACCAGCCAACGCTCCGTGGGTGTAGGGCAGATCAATAGGGGCTTTAGCCACTTGTACGCCGGCGAAAGCAAACCCAGCCAGCACTGCTACCAATCCAACTAGAGCCCAAGCCGGAGACGTGTCGTCGCCTTGGTTGATGAACCAGACGCTAAGTGCCGTGACCGGTAAAACGATGGCCAATCCGTAAGCCACAGCTCGAGCGAGTGCCGCGAAATTTAGGCTATGGAAAGTGTCGGTTAAGGCCATGAAAGCGGTCCGAACGCACTTGGCAGACCTAGCTTGCCCGGATTCAAAATTCCATTAGGGTCAAGCGCCAAGGCTACAGACTGAAAGACTCGGTTTGCGCTGCCCAGGGCTTCATCAACAAAGCGAGAGCGGTTAAGCCCGACGCCGTGATGATGACTAAGCGTGCCTCCATTGCGCAATACCGTTTTGGTGCCAGCTTCCCAACAGGCATCGTAAAACGCTTCCCGGCCTGAATTCTCGGGTCGTCCCGCAAAGGTAAAGTAGAGACACGCTCCGTCGATGTAGGCATGTGACTGATGGACCGACGCTGCTCGTACGCCGGGTATTGCACGTAAGGCGGCCAACGTTTCTTCACAGATGGCGGGTAAAGCGCTCCATGGTCCTGAAATCTCCATGGTGTCGACCACGAAGTCATTCTGAATCAGACTTTCCAGCGCCGAAACCTCGTTGCGGTGCCCAAGCCACTGTTTAACTAGGGTTGAATCTAGGGTTTTGCTGTCCCGACATTCTGCTGCCGTGACCGCCATGTTCGCTTCCACGGTGGCTGGATCGCCTTCGTCTAGAACCAACAAGACTGCCAAGTTGCTAGTTCCATAGCTACGTGCAGATTCGATGCTGTCATATAAACGCAGGACGGCCGGGTTGGCGCCACGTTGCAAGATGCGTCGACATGCCTCCATGCCCGCTTGCCAACTTTCAAAGCCGTAAGCGGCATGGGCCTCGACCTGGGGCGCCTTGTGTAGGCGCAGCCATGCTCTGGTGATGACACCCAAGGTGCCTTCGGAACCCACGAATAGGCTGGTGAGATCAGGTCCGGTGGCTTGCCGCGGTGCTTGGTGGGTGCGTACAACTTCGCCATTGGCCAGCACGACTTCGAGTCCCACCACCATGTCTTCAATTTTGCCGTAGCGATTGGAAAGCTGTCCTGCAGATCGACAGGCCAGCCATCCACCCACTGTTGACAGCGAAATTGATTGGGGCCAGTGCCCCAGGGTGAGCTCGTATTCACCACGTAGCTCGGTTTCTAGGTGGTCACCGAATGTGCCAGGTAGAACTTCCACAATTTGTGATGCGGTATCGACGAAATTTATGCCTGTTAAAGCCGTTGTGTCGAGCACCACACCGCCATAAAGGGGCACGGCTGCACCACAAACTCCGCTGCGTCCGCCGCTGGTTGTTACCGGTACTTGAGCCTCATTGCATAACGCCAAGATGGCTTGAACCTCGGCCGTTGATTGCGGCTGAACAACCACCGCAGCCTGGGCAGGGACCTGATTCTCGGTTGCCCAGATCATGGCTAGCGGCCACCAATCCCGCGATGCTTCGTTCCGTGTGGCTAAATCGTCGCTCACTCGAGCACAAATTTGGCGTAGCTTGCCAACGAAATCCGCTGGCAAATTGACCGCCGGTGCCAATCCTCGTGGTCGGGATGTGCCACTCTCGACGAGCGGAATAGGCCGGGTTGGAGTGCCGGCCCCGGTGGCGGGCAACGGTGAAGGTGCGAGAAGTGGAATAGCCATACGCTCGGCATCGGTCATGATGTGAACCCCGCACTTTCTCGTTCCGAGTTTAATAGTTCTTTGAAGCTCGCGACCTCTTGGCGTTGCTCCGCCTCAGACCAGCCGAGTTCGGCCGCCATCAAGTCACTCACACGATCCGTGGAATACCAAGCGGCGTAGCTGTCGTGGAGCCGCAGTGGAACCCGTCGTGTCAGAATGGCTTCTATGGTGATGGCCATTTCATATCGCAGCGCGTACAGAACCTCGGCCTCGACAAATGGGTGAGATGGATGCAGACGGGTGGCGAGGCTTGGGTCGGCCTCAATCATGGCGACCAATACTCGGGCCCTGTCGCCGTACCGATTTGCCAGGTGAACGAGTAAGTCTTCGCGCTCGGCGGTGCTCGTGCCTACGCCGTGAGCCTCAAAAGCAGCGATAAAAGCCGGTATTTGACGCAAAAATTGGAAGTAACCACGTGCGCCTACCAACGGTAAAGATTTGGTGCGAGCACTGTTGTGCAGTCGGCTCTTAGTGGCGTCATCTGTTAAGGAAACCACCAGGTCAACGGTGTCTTCAGCCATTCTTCGGTAGGTGGTGAGCTTGCCACCGTTTATGGAAATCAATTGGTCAGAATCAACACTCAAATGGTGTTTTCGAGATAGGTCAGCCGTCCGACCCTCTTCATTTTCGCTTCCACGAACCAGCGGACGTAAACCGGCCCAGGTTCCTAGCACATCAGCTCGACTCAGCGGCTCGGTGAGAGAGGCGTTCATGGCATCGAGTAGATATTCAACGTCTTCCTCTTCACAGCGGGGATCATCGAGTGGCCCCTCGTAGTCGGTGTCAGTAGTACCGATGTAGGTTTGATCACCCCAGGGCACCACAAATATTGAGCGGCGATCGCTTCGAACTGGAATCACGGCCGCTACCTCGTTACGGACCTTGGTCCAGGGCACCGAAATATGGACCCCTTTGGCGGGTCGAATACTGTGGCCGACCTCGTGATCATTCAAACCACGTATGTAGTCAGCCCACACGCCAGCGGCATTCACAACAAACTTAGCGGGGATCTCAAAACGTTCACCGTCGATTTCTGTAATCACGCCGTTGATCTTGGCGCCGCTCTCAGCCTTACCGCTCTCAACCTTCCCGGTCGCATTGCTTGAGCTGGATGTGTGCTGATCGGGGCGGTGGCTGTCGATCGTCGTCGTAAATTGGGTTACTGGTGCAAAGTTAATGGCCGTGGCCTCGTACGCCTCAACTGCGGTTTGTATCACGGCCAAGGTGAGACGAGCGTCATCGGTGCTGGCGTCGTAATACAGATAAGAGCCAGCGAGTCGTTGGCGGGGCAGAGTCGGCATGTATGCCAAGGTTTCGTCGGTTGATAGCTTCTGGTGAAGCTTGCCGATTCGGGCACCTCCGGTTAGGTCATACATCCACATTGCTTTACCCAAAGCCCAAGCAATTTTTCGGTTAAACAAGCCGTCTTTGGTGAAAATAGGCAGCAAGAATGGAAGAAGTTTAACCAGGTGAGGGGCGTTCTTTCGTAAGCGCTGACGTTCGGCTAGCGCTTCATAAACAAGACCGATGTCGCCTTGTTGTAAATAACGAAGTCCGCCGTGAACTAGCTTCGAGGAACGCGACGAGGTGCCCGAAGCGAAGTCGTTTTGTTCTAAGAGCAGGGTTCGTAGACCGCGTGAGGCGGCGTCCAAGGTAACTCCGGCACCAGTTATTCCGCCCCCAATCACAATTAGATCGAAGGACTCGCCTCGTTCAAGCGATTCGGTGAGGTTGTGTATCGCCGCGCCTCGATTAAATGCGGATGGGCTCATTGAATACGACACTCCTCACAACCGGAAATGCAGGTCAATCGGTAATTGCAATAATTTCTAGTTAACAACTATTGCAAATTACTTCCTGTGCTTCTAGCCTAGTACGGGTGAAGTCACCCGAGGAGCTCTCCGAGTTATTCCGAGCAAAAGGATTAAAGGTCACCCCGCAACGCCAGGCGATCTTTCAAATCCTGCATAATTGGGCAGAACATCCAACCGCCGAAGCTGTCTATGCCAAGGCCCAAGAACAGATGCCAACTATGTCGTTGCGCACCGTTTACCAAACGTTGAATGATCTCGCCGAAATGGGCGAAATAACTCAGCTTGATTTAGGTACCGGTTCCGCCCGATTCGATACCAACCTCGATGCTCATCAGCACCTGGTTTGTAGCGGTTGCGGTGAAGTGCGCGATGTAGTGGTCGACTTCACAGAAATTGATTTCCCCGGGCATTTGCTCGACGGGTTTTCAATTTCATCCACCGATGTTGTGTTTCGAGGTTGGTGCGCTAGCTGCGCCAGCAACGATGCCGCATTACTGGTCACGTCAAACTACCAAGCTTAAGAGAAGGTAACGTATGTCAAGCGTTAAGGGCACCAAGACTCAAGAAAACTTGAAAGAAGCGTTTGCTGGCGAAAGCCAAGCCAACCGCCGCTATCTCTGGTTCGCCCAGAAGGCTGATGTTGAGGGTTACCCCGACATTGCCATGCTGTTCCGTTCAGTCGCGGAAGGCGAGACAGGTCACGCTTTTGGCCACATGGATTTCCTGGCTGATGCTGGCGACCCCGCTACCGATATTCCTGTTGGCCCCACCGCCGACAACCTTCGTTCCGCCATCGAAGGCGAGACTTATGAGTACACCGAAATGTACCCAGGTTTCGCTAAGACGGCTCGTGATGAAGGCTTCATCGAAATTGCCGAGTGGATGGAAGTTCTGGCACGGGCCGAAAAGAGCCACGCCGGTCGTTTCCAACAAGGACTCGACACCCTTTCGTAATCCTCACTCAGTTTGTGATGGCGCCAACTTTGGTTTTCCTAGGTTGGCGCTCGCCAATTGCTATTAGCAAACAAGAGCAAACAAGAGATTGCTGGCAGCAAATACTGAAGCAATCACTAAGGAGTCACCCATGGCCGCCACTACTAATCCTCGCAAATTGTCCCTCTCCGATATTGCCGATCTGCGGGAATACGAGCGCGATCGCCTTGAATATCGAGAGAAAATCATTGCTTTGAAGGCCCGGCGTCGGGTGAGTGTCGGTCCGATCGTGACTTTGGTCTTCGAGAATCGCGACACCATGAAGTTCCAGATTCAAGAGATGGCTCGGGTCGAACGCCTGATGACCGATGAGGCTATTCAGGGTGAGCTTGATGTTTACAATCCTTTGATTCCCGACCCCGGGCATTTGCAAGCCACTTTGATGCTTGAGCTCACCACCAAAGAAGAACTGATGGAGTGGCTGCCCAAGCTGGTTGGTATTGAGCGTGCCGTCAAGGTGCGAATCGGCGTCGAAGACGGCGATCAAACCGATGTGGCTTCCATTCCCGAGACGTCTCATGAAGCACAGCTGACTAGGGAAGAAACTACCGCTTCAGTTCATTATGTGGGCTTCGAATTCACCCCTGAGCAGGTTGAACGTTTTGGTAAGGAACCCGTCAGCTTGGTTATTGAACATGAGCACTACAACCACGCCACACCCCTAAGTGCAGACACAATTCAAGAAATGCTAAGCGATCTTAAAGACGATTAGCGGCGTGGGCTTGCGCCCACTTTAGGTCTGTTGGTGTTGTGACCTTCAGATTCGTTTGGCTGCCTACCACCACCAGGGCCGATGGCCCTCCAGCCCAACGCACAAGCTCGGCAGTGTCGAACCCACTACGGTTCGCCTGCCGAGCTTTGTTGTACGCCAATAACAGTGCCGAAGCGTTGAAGGCTTGCGGTGTTTGAACCCGAACCCAGCGTTTGGTGTCGACCAAAACCAGGTTCTCGCTGGTGATGTCAACTACTGGTTGATCGAAAGCCACCGCCGGTATCGCAGCGCCGTGTTTCCTCACCCCAACCAAGAGGCGTTCTACTAGGTCAACATCAATGAACGGTCGAGCGCCATCGTGAATTAACACGGTCGAAATCATGCCAGTGGCGATGTCGTTGGCGAGGGCCGCTAACCCAGCTTGTTCCGAGTCGGTACGAGTTTGGCCCCCATGAACCACGGTAGTTCGGGCCTGTATCTGGGCAGTTTCGATGGCCTCTTCGGCATTGGTCTCATCGCCGGGTCGAATTACCAAAACCAAGCGGTCAACAGCCGGATGGCTGGCCAAAGTCGCCAACGACCAAGCGATGATGGGGCGACCTGCGAGCTCCAGATAGACCTTGTTTAGGTTATCGTGTCGTTCGAGCCGCGTCCCTGAACCGCCAGCAAGAATAATGGCGGCTGCCGGTGCCGCGGTAGAATTTTGTTCTACTGAAACGCTTTCAACCACCGTGGCACCCTAGCTAGGAACGAAGTTGGATTCAGCATCATCGCAGGAATGGCAATCACCTTATATCGATCTCAATTACTCGTCGTTGCCAACCGTTCGGCAGTTGAAGCTGGCACTGGCGCAGCCAGCGGTCGCCGGTCAACTGCCCGCAAGCGATGCTCGCCAAGAAAAACTTTCACACCAAACCTACGGCGATCGGCTCGACAGTGCCATCGCCGGACAAAATGGCAGCGCCACCACCAGCCTTGAAAGCGGCGTAGATGCCTGGGTGACCCTAGAACCGGTTAACGACGCCGTCCATGAATTCAACGACGACGGTATCGCGGTTTCTATCGTCAATCGTGAAACCCTGGCGTATCTTGGTTTTCCTCAAAGGCTTGAACGACAGGCTTTGGCCGCTGTGCTGGTCGAGCGTGACGAAGCTGAACTGGTGAACCCGGCGCTTGAAATTTTGAAGAGCGGGGGAGTAGTCCGGCGCTTGTCATAGCCCCAGGTTGGACAGTTGGCCAAGCTGGCATACATACTCAGATTTTCGCTTACTTAACGAAGCTTGCCTAGCCACCCTGGGAACACCATGATCACCCACGCCCTCGACAAACTTGGCGGATGGAGTGAGATTTTCAACTCACTAGTCCAGCTAGAAGGCTTGAGCTTTGCTCAAAGCGCAGCGGCCATGGCTGAAATTTTGAGTGGAAACGCTTCGGACGCTCGCATTGCGGGCTTTATCGTTGCCCTGCGCATTAAAGGCGAAACCGTAGAGGAAGTGAACGGCATGGTCGATGCCATGCTTGCAGCTTCCGAGCTACTTGAGCTTGGCGTTGACGCTGTGGACTTGGTTGGTACCGGTGGTTCCCCAGCTCGGCGTTTAGGGGCCTTGAACGTTTCAACCATGGCGTCATTTGTGGTTTCCGGCGCCGGAGTTCCGGTTTGTAAACACGGAAATCGTCGTGCTTCGTCAACCTCGGGTTCATTCGACCTCTTAGAGGCCTTGGGGGTAGAGATAGAACTTTCGGGCGAGTCGGTGGCGCGCTGTGTGAAAGAAGTTGGTATCGGATTCGCATTTGCCCGTTCTTTCCATCCCGCCATGCGATTCGCGGGTCCGGTACGTGCTGACCTTGGCATTCCCACCGTTTTCAACGTGTTAGGACCGCTGTCGCATCCTTCTAAGATCGATCGTCAAGTGATCGGGGTTGGTGACCCGCGTTCCATTGAACTTACGGCCGGGGTCTTGGCATCACGCCGCCTGCCTCGCTCTTTGGTGGTGCACGGCTCGGATGGCTTAGATGAAATCACCCTTACTGGTCCTACGACCGTTTACGAGATTCGAGAGGGCGAGCTTTCAAAATGGCAGCTTGACCCGACTGAATATGGCTTCGCGTTACGTCGTGGCGATGAGCTGCGTGGCGGAGACCCCCTGGACAACGCCGAGATCGCGAAACGTGTTTTTGCGGGCGAAGCAAGTGCTGCTCGAGACATTGTGGTTTTGAATGCCGCCGCCGGTTTATACGTGGGTGGTGCTGTTGATTCCATCGAAGAAGGAGTCGGTCTGGCGCAAGCATCGATTGACGATGGCAAAGCTGCGGAAACCCTAGAGCGACTTGTAGAGCTAACCTTGGAACTGTCACAAGCCGAAGCAAGCCAGGTTTGAGGCGACTTTAAAGCTCTTGAAGTGCGTGGATGACGGCTTCGGCTCTATGAAACTTTAAGCGGTGAATCCTTAAACGGTGAAACGTCAAGCAGTAGTACCCGAAACACAAGCCGTTATCGATCGGGCTCGAATGGCCGGCCTCGACGTGGCTGGAGTCGCACCAGCCACGGCCTTTGTGCACACCCGTCAACATCTAGAGGATCGCAAAGCCTCGGGCTTGAACGCTTCGATGGAGTTCACTTATCGCCGGCCAGAGCGTTCCACTGACCCCCGGTTTACCCTGCCAAGTGCCGAAGCCCTGGTGGTTGGGGCCTTGGGCTACAACCGAGGTTCACCTGAGCCTGCTACCGAAGGACTAGCAGCCCGCATTGCGCGCTATTCGTGGAGTGACCATTACGAGATTCTGCGGGACGCCTTACGTGAGGTGGCCACCTGGTTGAAATCCGAAGGCTGGAAAGCTGTGGTAGTGGCCGACGATAACGCGTTGGTTGATCGTGAAGCCGCTTATCAGGCTGGCCTGGGCTGGTATGGCAAAAACGCCAACCTGCTCTTACCAGGCCAGGGTTCTTGGTTCGTCTTGGGTTCCATCATCACCAATGCTCCGCTAGAACCAACTGGTCCGCCGATGCAAAACGCTTGCGGTAGCTGTGTGCGTTGTATTGACGCCTGTCCAACCTCAGCCATTGTGGCACCTGGGGTTGTTGACGCCCGACGGTGCTTGGCTTGGCTGATTCAAGCTCCGGGAGTTTTTCCGCTGGAACACCGGGTGGCACTAGCGGACCGAATTTATGGTTGCGATGATTGTCAAGAAGTCTGTCCGCCAAACCGCACCGCGGAACGAAAGGGCAAAGGCCAGGCCAACGAGGTAGTGCGAGGGCAAATTGCCACACCCTGGGCTGATTTGTTGCACCTGTTGGCGCTCGATGATGAAACCTTATTGGCAACCTATGGTCGGTGGTACATCAACAGCCGTAACCCGGCTTATCTACGGCGAAATGCGCTGGTGGCCTTAGGCAACGTGGCCTCGCCCCATGACACTCAAGTACAAGAAGCCTTGGAACAGGCGGCATCACATCCCGATTCGCTGGTGGCGGCCCACGCAGTTTGGGCGGCGAAACGCTTGGGTCTCTTAGAGCGAATTAGACACTTATTGCCCTGCTCAGATGAGCTAGTGAGAAGTGAACTAAGCTACGACGTCGCGATCCGAGATGACCTGATTTGAGACACCTCCTCGTCACCAACGATTTTCCGCCCAAATTGGGTGGTATTCAAAGCTATTTGTGGGAACTGTGGCGACGGCTACCGCCGGAGTCGTTCGTCGTTTTCACCACCCCCTATGCCAAGGCTGATGAGTGGGACCGTCAAGTGGCATTTCGAGTGGTGCGGTCCCGCCAAATGGTCTTGTTGCCAACGCCAGCACTAATAAAGCAGGTAAACCACCTGGTTAAGGAATACCAGGTTGACCTGGTAATACTAGATCCGGCGCTGCCGGTGGGGGCCATCGGGCCATTTCTAGACGTTCCCTATGGGCTTGTTCTGCACGGAGCCGAAGTGACCGTACCAGGCCGGCTTCCCGCCTCGCGTGCGCTTTTGGGCCGAACCTTGCGGGGCGCGAATCGCATTATCGCAGCCGGTGGTTATCCCGCCGCGGAAGCCGAGTTAGCTGCCGGTACAAAATTGCCAATCACAATCGTGCCGCCGGGGGTTGACACCCAACGCTTTGTGCCCCTTAGCGAAGCCGAGCGGACGGCTGCCCGTGCGGCGTTCGATTTCACCGCCGACGATTTTGTTGTCTTGGGCTTAAGCCGTTTGGTGCCCCGAAAAGGTTTCGATATTTTGATCGAAGCGGCTGCAAGGCTTCGTCTAGCGTATCCGCAGCTAGTAGTAGCCATTGGCGGTTCCGGTCGGGACCGTGACCGCCTCGAGCGTTTGGCCCGTTCCAGCGGTGCCCGCACCCGGTTCTTGGGTCGGGTACCCGACGACCACATGCCCGGGCTTTACGGCAGCGCCGATTTGTTTGTGATGATGTGTCGCGGTGACCGTTGGGCCGGTTTGGAACAAGAGGGTTTCGGCATTGTGTTCTTGGAAGCTGCTGCCAGCGGTGTGGCCCAGATTGCGGGCCGAAGTGGGGGCGCGCACGAAGCAGTAGCCAACGAGATGAGCGGTCTGGTGATTGATGATCCCCGCGATGTTGACGGCTTGGCCCAGGCTATCACGACCTTGATCGAAGATTCTGAGAAACGTTTGGCCATGGGGAGCTTGGCCCGAGAGCGAGCAGAAACCGAATTTACTTATGATTTATTAGCGGGTCGTCTAGCGTTGGCTCTTGAGATAGACCAAGAAGAAGAGCCAGCGGAAACGGAGCTGCCTAATGGCTAAAAAACGCCCCCCTCGCCATGGTGTAACTCGGGGCTCTAGCTCTGCTCCCACTAATTCTGGCTCTGATCCCTCCGACGCTGCAGCGAGTGAGCGGCCTGCGAAGCTTCCCGACCGAGAACGTCCGGTTGGTCGCCAAGCTTCCCGACCTAAGAACCCCGGAAAACAAAATCTCGGCGAAGGTTTGGCCAAATCATTTAAAGACCAGGGCAAAGAGCTAGTTTGGGCCACCTGGGCGGGAACCGCCCTGTTGGTAGTGGTCTCGGTGTTGGGTTTGGTGGCGATCGACGCTTTTGCTCCGGTAGTGGTCGGCGTTTCGGGTGTCATGTTCTTGGCGGGTTCAGCGCTATTTTTTGTGGCTTATGCGAAAGCTATTGGACGAAGCCGTTTCGAGTTGATTGGCATCGGGGGGTTGTATTTTCTCTCTGGTAATACCGCTCCAAAACATATCCGAACTTCGATGATGTGGTCGTTTGGTCTCGAAGTGGCCCTAGTAATTGGGCTGATTGTGGCGAAGCCGTTTAGCTCAATGGTCTTCACCGCTCTAGCGCCGGTTTATCCGATTGGCTTGGCGGGTATGTGGGCGGCCTTATACGGCCAGTTTCCAGCGCGCCCGGCCAAATAGCTGCGCCAACACGTATCTGCAGCTGGCGACAAGTACACTGGCGACTGGCGCAACTTCGCCCAATCAATCTCATAGCCAGCCCCTACAAGCTGCCCTACAATTAAGACCCAAGGAGGCGTCGGTCGATGTCAGAGCAGGCAACCGAGCGTACGACAATAAATGCAGGTGCACTGCGGTGCTATGAAGTAGCAGCCGACATCGAACGCTATCCGGAATGGGCTGAAGATATTAAGGAGGCTCAGGTTCTCTCGCGTGACGACGAAAATCGGCCCCTTGAAGTGGCGTTTCGCACGGCGGCGATGGGTCGAAGCACCAATTACACTTTGAAATATGATTACGCTCAGGCCCCAAAACAGCTTTCCTGGTCGCTAGTTGAGGGCGATTTGACCGAGCGTCTCGACGGTACCTATACCTTTAACGACCGCGACACCACACCGGAAACCACCGAGGTTACTTACACCCTTGAAGTGGGTTTGGTGGTGCCGCTGCCGGGCTTCGTCAAGCGTCGCGCTGAAGCCAAAATCCTTCGCACGGCTTTGCCTGAGCTCAAGGCGCGAGTCGAGGCGTTGGATAGTTGAACCTTCAGCAGACTCTCTAAATCTGACAGGATTCTGAGACACGAAATGCGAGTTATCGCTTTAAGAATTGGTGATCAACAAGTTGACTTGCACCCTGGGGTGACGGTCTTAACCGGTCTGGTACCAGCTCAACAAAACTATGTGGTGGCTTCGCTGGCTCGAATGTTGAATGGCGATGGTAAGGCCGTGGAAGGGCAATTTGAATGCCATCAACTAATTGGCGATATTACCCCGGAAAACGTTGATGCTTTGGCGCTGCCTAGCGGTTTGGCAGTTGTGGTACGAGCCGAAGAGCTACCCGGGTCGTCCTTGGGTCAGTACGAACCGGCCTTTGAAGTTCGCATTAATGAGCTAAGAGCTGCTCTCGATGCTGCCTATCACGAATCTAGCGAGCTTGACCTGCGCGGCGACCAGGCGCGACAACTCACCCAATCAGCCAGCGCCGAGTTAGAGGCGGCTTTGGCTCAACTCGATACCGCAGCTCCAGCAAATATGGCCGAAGCTCAGGCTCGTCTTGAAGCCTTGATGACCGAGCGGGAACGCCAAGCCAGAGCTCAGGCAGGAGTGTCGACTACCAATGTCGATGAGGTTGAATCAGCCTTGGAAAAATTGGTGGAGCGGGTCGAGGCACTCAATGTAACGCTAGAACACGATCGTCTAGCGCTGTTGGAACAGTTTGAATCGTTGGAAGATAAGCAGCGATTGCTCGACGACTTGTTACTGCCCGACTTGTCATTGGACGACTTATCACTACCGTTAGACACCTCTGATTCCAATTCGAGCAAAGACGAGACTCAAAGCGCAGAGCTTGTGGAAACGGTCAAGTCCGACCTCGAACCACCCACGGCGTCTGAGCTTGATCAAAATCATGAGCCAGAAGAAATCACGGCGTGGTTAGGTACCGGTGTACTTAACGATGGTGCCGTAGTCGCGGGTCGATTCACTGAAGAAGAACTTGAAGAACTGGAAGGTTTGGTCGATGCGGCCGAAGGCTACGCACCCAGCGTTGATATGGTGCCGAACCCCGAGGCAGCGGCTTTAGCCGATCGATGGGATCATCTGGAGCGGGCCCAGGCCAAGCTAAGAGTGGAGCTCAAGTCGCAGGGGCTAGACCTGGGTGACCTTGAAGCCCAAATAGCCGACGCCCAGACCCGAATTGAAGCGATTGATAAGCAGACCAGGCGAACGCAGGTGCCGCCCGAGTTGGAAGCCGAAATTGAGCGGCTGTATGAAGCAATCGACGATACGCAGGGTCGGCGGTTTGGCCGTAGATCAAAGCGGAATAGCCAGCAAGCTAGGGAAGAGCTCGACGCGGCGTTAGCGCAAGCCGGTTTTCCCACCTACGCCGCCTATGTGATGGGACGGGTAGCACCAACGATTAACCATGCGGCCTTAGAGCGGTTGGCCGCAGCGCAAGAGCAGCTGGAAAAACTGCAGAGCGAGCGCGATGAAATTGCTGCTCAACTTGAACAGGATCAAAGAGTACAGGCCTTGCGAGCCGATCACGCCGAGATTCGAAGAGCCGCATGTGAACTGTTGTCCGAGCCTGAAGTTGACCATGCCATCGCCACTGACAGCCTGACCGCAACCTTGCGGGCACTGCTAATAGAGAATCCACTGGCAGCCAAAGAGCCCAACCCGGTCGATGTGCTGAAGCAGCGTTTGGTGGAGCTGAACGTAGATTTCGACACTGAATCGCCTGAGACCAAGACATTGCTTTTGGCTGCGAACCAAGCCATCAACGCGGCACGGATGGAGAAGTTGGCTTCGCTTGCCAAGAAGTCTCCAGCCCAAGAGCCATCGGCTGTCAAGTCCCCAGCCCAAGAGCCTCCGCCTAAAGAGCCTCTGGCCAGACAATCATCGGCCAAGAACGCACCAGAATTAATAGTGAAGAACCCACAAGTCGCTGCGCTACAAGCTGAAATTGATCAGCTACAAAACGAGATCATTGTGGCCGACGCCGACTTAGTGGCTAATGAAGAGCTCCAAGATGAACTGCTCGAAGAGATTGCGAAGGCGGAAGCCGAACTCGATGAGCTTCGCCAAAACGGTGATCCGGCGGCCGGTCTGGTGGTGAAATTGTGGGACGATGACGTGGCGGTGCAACAGGCTATGAACGAGCTAAGTCGTGCCAAGGCTCGGCTTGAGACTCACGAAGCAGCCAAAGCCAACATGCAAGAGGCCGAAGACCGACTGCAACAAGCTCGTCGGGCTGAAAGTATGAACCTTACGGTGAAGCGAAGTGCCGATGAGAAGCGACAGCGCCTAGAGCGTGAGCTCGACGAGGTTTTAGAACGGGCACCTCTGCCGACAGTGGTGTGGCACAACGACGGCAATCTGCCTGGTGAAATTGAGTGGTATTTGTTGGGCAAGGTTTCAGCGCTGCGCAAAGCCTCTTTCGTCGGGTCGATTCCTCTAGTAATAAACGATGCTTTTCGAGGCCTTGATAAAGCAACTGTTGATCAGCTCGGAGCTGCGTTGAACAAGGTCAGCGATACCTCACAGGTGATTTATGTTGGTAACTCACCTGAGGTTGTGGCGTGGGCGGCGGCACAACCCATCGAGTCGGCTGCTCTAGTCGAAGTGTAAATACAAAAGCACATGTCCCAAGAAGCGGTTAAGTCAGCCGAAGCGCGGAAGCCACAAACAAACGGGTTAACAACAATTGGCCTCGACTTGGGTGGTACCAAGATTTTGGCCTTGGCTGTGGAATTGCCATCCGGAGAAATCGTGGCACGGCGGAAAGTGGCGACGCCGCGCCACGCTGCTGCCACTGTCGAGACTCTCTATGAGGCCGCCATGGTGGTGGCCACCGACCTTGGGTACCTGCCCAATGCGGTCGGCGTCGGGGCCGCGGGTTTGATCGATATTGACGGTTTCATCCGAACCAGTCCCAACCTTCCCGATATCGACAACCTGTCTCTGCGTGAACCGTTCGCGGCGCGCCTGGGCGTGCCAGTAGCACTCGAAAACGACGCTACGGCCGCAGCTGTTGCCGAAGCCCGTCTAGGAGCGGCTAAAGATAGCCGAAACAGTTTGTATGTAGCGTTTGGAACTGGGATCGGTGGTGGCCTAGTGATAAACGGCCAGGTTTATCGCGGTGCCCACGGTTTTGCGGCCGAAGTGGGTCACATGGTCATTGACCCCAACGGACCGGTCTGCGGTTGCGGGCAAAAAGGCTGTTGGGAGCAGCTTGCGTCTGGCAATGCCCTTGGACGCTTGGGCCAACAAGCGTTTCTCGAGGGTCGTCTGAAACTTGCTGGCGGAAGTGACCGGCTGACGAACGCTGAGGTCACCGGCGAACTAGTGGGCCGCGAAGCTTTGGCAGGCAACACCACCGCCCTCGGACTGCTAGACATCTTCAGCGCCGAGATTGCTCGTGGCTTGGCTAATCTCACCAATGTCTTTGACCCCGAAATCATTGTGGTCGGCGGGGGAGTGATGGAACTTGGAGAGATCTTGCTATCGCCAGTCCGAAACCATTTCCAGAATCTTCCCATGGGGGCGCAGCATCGACCCCGGGTGCCGATCATGCACGCCCATTTTGGTGAAGACGCCGGTGCTATTGGGGCGGCGTTGTTGGCTGCGGAGTTGTGCGAACTCGCCTGAGCGCATCTAACCAAATCTGATGGGCAGCGTTGGCTGAAGCTTGAGACTGGACTGGGAGTGCCGTGAAGTCGTTTTCGGCTAATGCGCTCAATTGGGCCAAGGAATCCCAAACTCCTTCGGCAAGCCCGGCCAGGAACACTGCGCCACGAACCGTAGTTTCGGTGTGGGTAGCTCGGGTGACCGAAACTCGCAGTTGGTCGGCTTGCATTTGGATCAGGGTGTTCATCACCGAAGCACCACCATCAACCCGAAGCTCATGTATTGGCATTCCAGTAGCCAAGGTCATGGCATCCACCACGTCGCGAGTTTGAAAGACCATCGATTCGATGGTGGCACGAGCTAGTTGTGCTTTGGAAGTACCTCTGGTTAAGCCAAAGAGCGCGCCTCTAGCATCAGGGTCCCACCATGGGCTACCAAGGCCTGCAAAGGCTGGCACTAGCACCACGCCATGGGTGTGTTCACACTTCAAGGCCAGCGACTCTAGCTCTTCGGCTGAATCAATAATTTCTAAACCATCGCGGAGCCATTGCACGGCGGCACCGGTTGCAAAAATAGAGCCTTCTAGGGCGTAGCTAGTTGTGATGCGCCCCTCGCTTTGGAGCAACGACCAGGCCACCGTAGTTAATAGCCCCTCAGCCGGTACGGGCCGCTTTTCGCCCACGTTCATCAACACGAAAGAGCCAGTGCCATAAGTATTCTTGGTGAGACCCGGATAGAAACACGCTTGACCAAATAGGGCCGCTTGTTGATCACCTGCGATACCGCTTATCGGCACCCCTGCGCCCAAGGCAGTGGTATTGGCCGTCACGCCCACTCGCTCATTGTTGGCAACTATCTTGGCCAAGGTTTCAGATGGAACTTCAAAAAGCTCGAGCAGCTCATCGTCCCAGGCCAAGCTATCGAGGTTGAAAAGCATGGTTCTAGAAGCATTAGTTACATCGGTGACATGGGTTTTGCCCGCAGTGAGGCAAAAAATGAGCCAAGAATCGATTGTGCCTACCCGAAGGTTGCGATTGGACCTAATTTGATCATCTCGAAGAAGCCATTGCAGTTTGGTAGCAGAAAAATAAGGGTCCAAAACCAGGCCAGTCTTGGTTCGAATTGTGTCCAAAAGGCCAGCTTGGCGTAGCTCAACACAAATTTGGCTAGTGCGCCGATCTTGCCAAACAATGGCTGGTGCTAAAGGACTACCAGTTTCAGAGTCCCAAACTACGATCGTCTCTCTTTGATTGGTGATCCCAATTCCAGCCACCGGCTCAACAATGTGTTGCGAGACCGACGCCAAGGTTTCTAATGTTGCGCTCCAGATTTCACGGGCGTCATGTTCCACCCAACCGGGCCTGGGAAAATATTGGGGGAACTCACGGTAGGCAGAGGCTAACATCCGGCCGTCTTCGTCAATTAGAACCGATCGCACCCCTGTGGTGCCCGCATCAATACCAACCAAGACTGCCATGCCACCCGAGCCTAGGCGGCCCGCTAGTGTGGATGAAGATTATCGAGTCTGTTCACCGGCGAAGAGGAGGAAACGTTGCGGGTTGGAATTCTTACCGGTGGCGGCGATTGCCCAGGTCTAAACGCTGTTATCCGTGCCATCGTACGCAAAGGCATTGTTCACTACGGAGACAGCATCGTAGGTTTTTACGATGGTTATCGAGGCATTCTAGAGAACGATTGGATCGAGCTAGACGTCGAGAGCTGCCGCGGAATTCTGCCTCGCGGTGGAACCATCTTGGGTACAAGTCGTATTCAACCGTATGCCTTTTCCGATGGGGTAGAACGGGTGAAGTTACGACTTTCTGAGATGGGCGTTGATGCGCTGATCGCGATTGGTGGCGATGGATCACTAGGCGCTGCTCGTGATCTACATGATGATGGGGTGAAGATTGTCGGGGTGCCCAAAACTATTGACAACGACATTTCGGCCACTGAAATGACTTTCGGGTTCGATACCGCCGTACAGATCGCGACCGATGCCATCGACCGCCTGCACAGCACCGCCGAGTCTCATCATCGCGTCATGGTGGTGGAGGTAATGGGCCGACATACCGGCCACATTGCCATCCGTTCTGGTCTGGCTGGGGGTGCGAGCCTCACCTTGATTCCTGAATATCCATTCGACATTGAAGCTGTGTGCAATTCGGTCAATCGTCGTCACCGTGAAGCCAAAAAATACGCCACAATAATCGTGGTAGCCGAAGGGGCAGTGCCCAAAGAAGGCACGCTGAAGTTACCCGATGCCGAAATCGACGAGTTTGGTCACGTACGTTTGGGCGGTATCGGCCAGCGAATTGCCGATGAGGTGCATGCTCGTACCGGTTATGAGACCAGGGTGACCATTTTGGGTCACGTGCAGCGAGGTGGCACGCCAACGTCCTTCGATCGAGTGTTGGCTTCTAGATATGGAGTGGCCGCAATTGACGCCGTACACCACGGTAAATTTGGTGAGATGGTGGCTCTTGATGCTGACCAAATTGTTTCGGTGCCGCTACACGAGGCCACTGGCAAACTGAAGCTGGTTGATACTGAGCTGTACGACGCTGCCAGCCAGTTTTTCTCGTAGCTCTTCGAACCCCTATCTACGGGTCGGGTGGAAGTTGCGGCTCGGGCATTGGTGGTAACAACTGCTCGACCACACTGGTAGTGGTGTTTGCCGAGCGACCATTGTCCGGCGGGGCAGGGCAAAAGCCTTGCGGATAGAACTGACGAAAATCGCAAGCAGTAACCGGTTCGCGGGTGTCGTTACCTTCTTCACCAGCGGGAACACTTTGCACTTTGTCGTCGATTAAGAAACGTACTTTTTGAATTTCTGAACTGAGATGGGTGGCAGTGACTACCAGCTGGGCCACCGCACGAGTCAACTCGGTGCCTTCCACCGCATAAAGCTGATTGTCGGCCAATTGGATGGAAAGCACACCGTCACTCGAAAGTTCAGTGCCCACCACCGAGACATCAGGTGGCACCGAGTTTCGCAGGTCACTTTTTGGGCCTTCTGTTAATGCGTTTAGAACCTCGGCCAGGCTCGTTGATACGGGCAGTTCACGAGGTTCTGGAATCAGCACGTCAGAACTAAAGAAATACAACTGCCAGGTGTTGGTATCACCCACCACAGTGGTGGTTGTGGTAGCGGGCTCTTGGGTTAGGTCATCGACACGATCATTTCGAAACACTCGGGCGTTGTTGTCACTTGGCAATGAGCAAGCCGAGATCATCATGGCCGCCAAAACCAAAACACTGAGTATCCAGCGGTTGGTATTGGTCATGTATCGAGCCCTTCTGGGTAGTCACTTTCGGCAATTTCGCGCACGGGAAGAACAACGACAAAGCGCGCCCCGGTCACAACCGCAGCCTCGGTGTCCAACGCAGAGTCAACATCAGCGTCAACCGCAGGTTTCACCTCATTGTCCCGCTCAGCAGGATTACTGGCGGTATTCATACGGTTCTCAACCCGAACGCGGCCACCATGCAGTCGTACGTGCTCAGACACTAAGGCTAAACCGAGACCAGAACCGCCATCGCTACCGCGTGCCCCGGCGCTCCTTCCTCGGGCGAAGCGTTCAAAGATTAGTGTCTGCTCGGCGGGGTCGACACCTGGGCCTTCATCCTCAACTATCACATCGACTTCGGCTTCATCGGGTCGGTATTGCACCACTACTGCGCTGGCACCGTTGGCATAGCGTGCTGCATTGTTCAAAAGGTTCGCTACTACCTGTGCCATACGGCGTTTGTCGATAGCCACCACTAAATCATCGCTGTTGGGAGACGAAATTACCGGTACGTGACGATGGGAGGTGTGCCTAACCGCTTGGCGCAGGAACTCACTTAACACCACTGGCTCTAGCTGAAGATCAGCAGCACCAGAATCGAAGCGTGAAATCTCTAGCAGATCGGAAACGAGTTCTTGGAAGCGCTCGACATCTTCAATTAGAAGGTCGAGAGCTGAACGCGACCGTTCAGGCAGCTCTTCACGGCGAGTATGAAGAACCTCGGCAGAAGCGGCCAGGGTCATTAGCGGCGAGCGCAGCTCATGGCTTACATCGGATGCAAAGCGAGCATCGCGTTCAACTCTTTGCTGTAGTGCCTGCGCCATCTCGTTGAACGATGACACCAATATGGCAAGATCGGGGTCATGTTCGGCTTCTAGACGGGTGTCTAGGAAGCCACCGGCAATAGCTTCGGCGGCTTCGCTGACTTCGCGTAACGGTGCCAGAGTACGGCGACTAGCCCACCAACCCACGCTTGCACCGGCAGCTGAAGCCAAGACGGTGGCCGTGGTTAGGTAAACCGCCAAACGCTCGAGCGAATGTTCCAACTCGGCCAAATCAAGAATTTCATAATATTCAGCGTCGACGGAAGGTATTGGGATACCTATCCCCAGGTAGGGAACATCATCGGCTCGAAAATGCATTTTGGCAGCTGAACCAGCGCCTACCGTTGATCGAAGAGACTCGGGCAGATCCTCAAATGGACCAACTGCAGGGTTGGAAGAGGTGGTCGGAGGTTCGGGCGAAGTGGAAACTTGTTCTCGCACCACGCTACTTAGGGCACCGGTAGGTAGCGCCGCCAGAAAGTCACGCATCTTTTCAGGGCGTGAGCCGCCGGTCAGGGTGCCTCGCACCACACGGGCGTTGCGAACAGCGGTGTTCATCTGGTCGCCTTCACGCTGTTTTAGCTGGGTTTGACGTGTAAATGCCCAAGTGGAGGTGGAAAGAGCCACCGAGATTAAAAGTGCCCCCAACCCAAAAGCCAAGGTCATTCGTGCCCGTAGCCCCAGGCGGTACCGCGGCAGAGCCGAATTCACGGTTGCAGTTTGTAACCTAACCCACGCACCGTTATCACGTGACGTGGATTTGCCGGGTCATCTTCAATTTTGGTGCGGAGTCGCCGGATATGAACATCGACTAAGCGGCCGTCACCAAAGTATCCGTAACCCCAAATTCGCTCGAGTAACACTTCACGGCTGAAGACTCGGCCCATGCTGGAAGCCAATTCAACCAAGAGGCGAAATTCAGTTTTGGTCACGTGCACCTGTTCGCCGCGTTTGGTGACCAAGCCATCATCGGGCGTGATCTCAAGATCACCAATTCGAATGTGTGGGCTGGCCGGATCGGCGGTACGTACGCGACGTAAAAGGGCTCTGATACGAGCTGATAGCTCTTTGGGTGCAAACGGTTTGGTTAAATAGTCGTCGGCACCAGCTTCAAGCCCTGCTACTACATCATGGGTGTCGGCCCTGGCTGTGACCATAACAATTGGCACATCGGAGGTTCTGCGAATCGAGCGGCACACCTCGAAACCATCGATTCCAGGCAGCATAATGTCGATCAAAACGACATCTGATGGGTTGGCCCCGAAGCGTTCAAGAGCTTCTTCACCAGTGGCAGCTTCGTCGACGATCCAGCCTTCGTCTTCTAAGGCCAGCTTTACTGCACTTCGTATTCTTTCATCGTCTTCGACGGTTAAAATTCTGGTGCCCACAGGGAAAATGCTGCCTTAGCTCCAACGTCTACAATTAATACTTGAACAGGTTAGCTCTAAAGCCATTCCTTAGTTGCTTTCATTTGAGGTCACATTCAACAATTGACGTAATGGCCCAAACAATTCCGGCGGCGCGGCAATAATATATTCGCCCTCGGGCCACTCATGATCGGAATCGAAAGTCCAGCTTCCGGCTAACCCGCCAACGCTCAAGCCAGCTTCGCTGGCAATAATCGCTCCACCTGCCATGTCCCATGGGGCTAAGCCAAACTCAAAGTAAGCGTCGACACGCCCGCACGCCGCTGAACATAGGTCTAAAGCTGCCGAACCCATTCGTCGAATATCGCGGACTTGGGGGAGTAGTGAATTAATTATGTGGGCTTGTTCTGCTCGTCGTTGTGCAGAATACGAGAAACCTGTGGCTACCAAGGCCAACTCAAGTGACGAGACTTGTGACGGCCTGGCAACTTGCCCATTCCGGTATGCACCCTCACCACGCTTCGCCGAAAAAATGTCGCCGTGGAGTGGGTCGTGAACCACCCCGACGCTTGGAACATTGTCGATTGAAATCCCTATAGAAACCGCGAAGCCCGGATGGCCATAGACGAAATTGGTGGTGCCATCGAGCGGATCGATCACCCAGTCAATGCCGGAGCTTCCCTGCACGCTGGTGCCTTCTTCTCCCAAAATTCCATCGTCGGGGCGTTTCGATAAGATGGCTTCGCGCAGGAACTCCTCAGCGGCCCGATCAACTTGGGTCACAAGGTCGGTAGCGGAACTTTTTGTCTCAATTTCAAGCCCAACCTGATGTGTTCCTGATCTTTTATGTGCTTCTAACAAAATTGCTGCGGCACCGCCAGAAGCCCACAAGGCAAGTTCTTGCAGCTCGCGATGCAAGCGCGTCCGGTCGGGGCTATTGAAGTTGTCGGTCACCGTTGGGGGTTTGATCGTGTGTCACGTTTACGTTGCAAAGCACGTTCTCGTTCTTCAAGAGTATGCCACTCGGTCATAGCCCGTAATGCCAAAACCGACACCACGGCAACTCCGGTAGCTGCACCTAAGGCCCCTACGACACCGCCGATACCAGCAGCCACGCCGCCGTCGCCGGATACCTGTAAATCGGTTACCGCGTAGCCAATAAGGCCGCCGCACAAACCCGCCACCAGGATGGCCAGGAAGGCTAGCGCCCGAGCGAACCGTGATGGCAAAGCCGCTTCCACGGTCATTTGGCTTTGGTTCTCGCCTTTGGGGCGCTCATCAATGGAACTCATTAACCACCATGCTAGGCGGAATCGCCCTAGAGTTGGCAGCGTGCGCGCCCTCATTATTTTGCCGACCTACAATGAAGTAGAAAACATTGTTGAAGTCCTCGAAGCGGCGCGTGAAAACCTGCCTCAAGCCGACATCTTGGTGGTCGATGATAACAGCCCTGACGGCACGGCTGATCTAGCCGAGGCCACCGGCCAAATCCTGCAACAAATCACGGTTATGCGGCGCAGCACGAAGGCCGGTTTAGGTTCGGCTTATCGAGCCGGATTCCGTTATGGGTTGGAAAATGGCTATGAGGTCATGTTTGAGATGGATTCCGACTTCAGTCATCCTCCAGCGGCGCTACCCGAGCTCTACGGTGCCATTGAATCTGGTGCCGACTTGGTTATTGGCTCGCGCTACGTACCAGGAGGGTCAATTCCCAACTGGTCGTTCCACCGTTTGCTGTTGTCACGTTGGGCCAATAAATACGCTTCCTGGGCATTAAAAATTCCGGTGCAAGATCTCACCGCTGGCTACCGTGCCTACCGGGCGAGCCTCCTGCGCGAAATCAACTTGGACACGATCAGTGCTGAAGGTTATGCCTTCCAGGTTGAGATGACCTACGCCGCGGTTCGTAACGGTGGAGACGTGGTGGAAGTTCCGATTGCCTTCACTGATCGTCTCCGGGGCGTATCAAAAATGTCGGGAACCATTGTTGTGGAAGCCATGCGGTTGGTCACCTGGTGGGGTATTCGTGATCGCTTTAGGGTTGGGCGGCGCACCGCTTCGCCTGAGACATGAAAGAATGGTGTTATGCGTGAATGGCTGGTAGGTGGTGCCATCATCATGAGCTCGCAAGGGCTGTTGTTGGTACACAACAAACGTCGAAACGGTCGATCTGATTGGAGCCCGCCGGGGGGAGTAATCGATGAAGGTGAGAACCTAATCGAGGGTCTCGCTCGTGAAGTCTTTGAAGAGACGGGCCTTACGGTCAATAACTGGCTGGGCCCGCTGTATAGGCTTGAGACGGTGGCGCCGGACATGGGTTGGCGAATGCGCTTTGAAGCCCACCTAGCCATTGGTTATGAAGGTGACCTCCGTATCGATGATCCCGATGGAATTGTCATTGACGCTGATTGGGTGCATGTTGAGGCTTGTAGCGCACGTTTGGCCACCAACCACCCGTGGGTTCGTGAGCCCTTAGAGGCCTGGTTGGAAGAGCGATGGGATGACGGTCGCTGGTTTAATTACCACGTACATGGCGCTCACCCTGGCGAAACTGTGGTCAAGAGAATGTGAATCGTTCGATGCCTGAGAGCCCTCGGGTCATTTTGCATGTGGACATGGACGCGTTCTACGTCTCAGTAGAGCTGCTGCGTCGGCCAGAACTCATAGGTTTACCAGTGGTGGTGGGCGGAACCGGCGCCAGGGGTGTAGTAGCGGCAGCTTCCTATGAGGCACGCAAATACGGCGTATTTTCGGCAATGCCATCGGCGCGTGCCAAGAAGCTCTGCCCTCAGGCGGTGTTTCTGGCCGGCGACCACGCTTTGTACCAGCAGGTTTCCAAACGATTGTTGGCCATCTACCGGAGCTATTCCCCTTTGGTAGAACCACTGGCGCTCGACGAGGCTTTTATCGATGTGAGCGGAGCGGAACGCTTGCACGGCAATGGTCATCAGATCGCCACCAAAATACGAGAACGTATTTTTGCTGAGGAAGGTCTTCAGGCCTCGGTTGGCGTGGCCTCATCGAAATTTGTAGCGAAGCTGGCCTCGGTGTCCGCTAAACCAAAAGTGAATCACCACCAGGTAACGCCAGGGCTTGGGGTTAAGGTGCTTGCCCCGAGTGAAGAACTTGGCTTCGTGCAGGCCCTGCCAGTTGAACGGCTGTGGGGGGTTGGACCAGCGACCTTGGCCAAACTGCGGGTATTGCACATCACGACCGTTGGTGATTTGGCGGCTGTTCCGCTAGTCCGTTTGACGGCTGCGGTTGGCCGAGGGGTGGCTGAACAGCTTAATCGACTGGCCCACGCCATCGATGACCGTGAGGTCGTTCCCGACGCCCCTGCCAAATCGGTGAGCCATGAAGAAACCTTCGCCACTGATATCCACGATTTTGATGAGCTTCGACGGGAGGTCTTGCGCCAAAGCGATGCCGTGGCAAGGCGTTTGCGCAAGAGCGATCTAGTGGGTCGGACGGTGCAGCTAAAGCTGCGCTACGGCGATTTTGAGACCTTGACCCGCTCTCAAACCATTAAAGAGGGAACTAATTCGGCTCGTGAAATAGCCCAGGTGGCCCAACAATTACTGCGTCGAATTTATCCGGAGCGTGGGGTAAGGCTTTTGGGGGTCGGTGTTTCGAATTTGTTGTCGGCCAAAGCACCGATGAATAGCCAACTGTCGTTTTTTGACGATAGTTTTGCTTTGAATCCACCTATCCTTGCGACCGGGCAACCCAATCTGGCCGACACCGACCAAGTGTTAGATGCCATTCGAGATCGTTTTGGGGAAGACGCCATAGGCTCGGCCGCAACCATCACAGATGAAGGTCTGAGGCCTATTCGAAGAGGCTCACAACAGTGGGGTCCCAATGAAAAATAGGGTTTGGCCATCTGGTGCGTTGTGAATTGATCACTCGTGTGCGAGACTGAAGCTCAGAGATGTAGGGGCAATCGTGCCTCGGGTAAAGGGAGTAACCGTGCCGCTTTCAGAAGAGGAGCAACGCATCCTCAAGCAAATTGAGGCGCAACTCTATGAGAGTGATCCTGCTTTAGCTCACGAAGTTGCTACCACCACTCTCTACACGCATGCCTTTCGCAACCTCAAAATCGCTACGGTGGCGTTTGTTGCTGGCGTAGTGGCCATGGTGCTGACCTTGTCAATTTCGTTCTGGTTCGCGTTCTTGGGCTTCCTAGTCATGCTGACCTCGGCACTGTTCTTTGAACGCAACGCCCGCAAGCTGGGCCGCGCTGGCCTAGAGCAAGTTACCGGTGCGGTGAGAAACGCTGGCGTGCGAGATTACTTTGGTAACACCAGTCAACGGATGCGGGAACGCTTCCGAGGCGAAGATAACGACCGCTAATCGCTGCGCTGCGATCACCTAAAGTCACACGCGGTGGTGAGCCCTCCGAACTACGGCGAATCATCCCCATAAAGCGCGTTAAATATTTCGGCTAATTGAGCCGAGGTCGTGCCGCGTCTAGCAAGCGCTCTGGCCAGCTTCGGCGGTGTCGTAACTCGCGAACTTCTTCATCCGAAAGTCGCTGCATAAGCGCCACATCGCTGCCTTCGGGTGCTAGCGGGGCAAAATGGGCCTCTGTCGCCAAATTGGCCAAGGCTTCTAATCGTGGCTGTGGCCTACGCTGATCACTAGCAATCCGGTTGGCAAACTCGGCATAGGTTTCTGATTGGTCGCGATGACTATCGCGGCGGGCATAGCTGCGTTCCACCCGTTGCCAGGCACGAAGAATTTTTGCTTTGGCGGTACGGTCTTGGCGGTCTTGCCACCATCGATGCAAACGCCGCACACCGCTTGTGGCGATTACCCAACCCACAACCGTCGCCAACACCATGGCCAACAATCGCAGGCCACTATTAGTCGTTGATCTTTGTGCGTCGTCGGGGGTGTTTACCGCTCCGGTTTCAAATTCGGGAAAAATGTCTTCGGGAAGAAAGAAATCATCGGAGGGCAGCGCTGGCGGTGTTTCGACCTCGGTATTGATGGCCTCGTTCTCTTCTTCGGCCACTTCAGCACTTAGCGCGGTCCAAGCTTCGCTTCCAGGAGAGTAACGTCCGGGCGTAGGTTCAAAAGGTACCCAACCGATTGACGGAAAATAGACTTCGGGCCACGCATGTGAATGTTTGCCGCGCACTATGAACTGCGTAGGGTCGGTGGGCGACTGGTCACCCTCGGTGAAGCCCACCGCTACCCGAGCTGCCAGGCCAATACTTCTTGCCATGGCAGCGTAGGAAGCTGCAAATTGTTCGCAATATCCCCGGCGGTCTTCAAAGAGAAACTGAGTTAGCGCGGTTTCGCCGGAGCCAGAGTCAATATCGATATCGTAGGCAAACTCGGTTCTGAAGAAATTCTGTAGTGCTAACGCAGCATCGTAGGGTGTGGCCGATTCTTGGGTGAGTTCGGTGGCCAGTTCGTAGATTCGAGGATCAAGTTCGGGTAGTTGCAAATAGCGTTCCGCTAAAGCGCCGGGCAGATCGGTTGGGGCGGTCCGTAAAGTTTCAGAATCGAAGGTGGGTAGTACCGAGTTCACCACGTACTCGAAGCCAGCTTCGGTGCGATGTTCTAACAGCAAAGCGGTCGAATGGTCGTCAAAAGCCACTTGGCGGTTGGCGGTGAATACGGCTACCGGTCGAGCAGCGGCGGGTAGGTAATCAGAACTGAGCGTTTCAATGCGTACCTGTTGCATAAGCTCGTCGCCGCGTTCTAGAGCCAGGTCGAAGCGTCCGTTGACACTGCGAAATCTCGAGGTTGCTTGCCAGGTTTGTCCGTCGAATTGGTCAAGTGCCATGAGCCGCCAGTACGCGCCCTGGGGTGATTCTACGGTGAAGGCAATCTCTCGAGATTGGTTTACTAGGCGACCCTGTATGTCCACTAGAGGACTGATTATTTGTCGGTCTCCCTCGGCTCCCAAGCTGGCGTTTGGTTCGTGCCAGCTCCACCAGGCGCGTTCTAAGGTGTCGGGCAGTGCGGGACCGACGACTGCGATTACTGCCAGGGTGATGGTGGCTAAGATTACGCCGCTTCGTAGCAGGGTGGAGTTAGTTTCATCGGCACTGTGGTTTACCCAACGAGTTCGTTTGACATCGAACAACGACCGGTTGTAGCCGAGGAAAAACATGGTGGCCGAGGCCACGAACATGAGGGTGAAGAAAGTGGCATTACGTCCATTTCCCAACACCGAGGTCAAGCCAAACAAGGTGACCATTGGAATGATGGCCTGTAGTGGCGTGAAGATGGTGAAGGTGCCAATTTCAGCCATCAATCCGACTACTACCACACCCACAATGGTGGCTAATACGAATCCATCGGTGGCTTCAATTGGTGCCCGCGCCTGGGTGTATTGATGTGCAGCTTGGTTCAATAGTTCGCCGAAACGATGGAAGGTGTTGGCGCTTGGTAGCCAGAACCTCATGGTTTCAGGTGCTAAAAGCCATGCGGCGGCGGTCGTAGTCCCAACCAGAACGGCCGCTATCTGGATAGATGTAGGTGCGGGGATGTTACGCCAGGTGGCCGAAACCCAGTGGGTTAAAACGGCCGTGATTATTAGGGGCCATAACCAATCTCCGCCCACGAAGATTCGGCTGAAGCTGAATATGACCGTCAAAGACATGCATAACAGCCCCATTTCTGCCAAAAAGGTGTATTGCGCGCGGGTGGTCACAATCTCACCCACCCATAATTCGACCAGAGCGGGAACGCGCTAAGGTCTGCGCCCAAAGCTGGGGAAAATTGGCACCTGGCGGCACGAGCACCATGGCAGCACCATAAGTTTTATTATCCTGCGTCGAGCCTGGTAGTTCCGGGTCTTGCGCCATCAGATAGGTAATGCTGGCGAATTGATGGGCCATGGCTTGAATCCGAGTGCGGTCGTGGCTGACAAGGCGGCTGGAAACTATAACCAAGGCACCACCGGCACCCTGAACCGAAATGGTGTTAAGAATTGTGCCCAGGTTGGTGTTCCGGCCTAATTCAACCGTAGCCAAATAATCTAAAATCGCGTTGTGCGAAACACGGTCCGAAATGAAACCCGAATCGGTGCCGTCCGTGGCGACTAGCCGTACCGGCATACCCCGTGCTTCGGCTGCGGCACAGATGGAGGCCGCGAAACCCACGGCTCGGTCGAGAGAGCTTGCGCTTTGCGATTCATTTCGAAGATCGAGAAGCACGGTTATCAGCTCTTGGCTCGGCATATCGCTTTGGCGTACGTGAAGCTCATCGAAACGGGCTGTGGAAGGCCAATGTACCCGGCGCATTTCGTCACCAATTTCGAAAGGTCGCAAGGCATAGAATTCTTCACCCCCGCTGGCTGCTGAAGAACGACCACTGCTCGTTGCTTCTAGGTTTCTACCCGTCGCCACGGGCAGTCCGGCCAATCGTTCAATCTTCGGGTAGACCACCACCTCACTAAGCACGTCGAGAGTCCGGCTGGCTTGAGTTAGGACAAAGGGATCAAGCGCCGTGACCTGAAGTGGTCCAATAACAATTCGCCCGCGCTGATGAGTCGAGAGCTGATAGGGAATAGTCAGCGACGTTCGAGGCCTGACCAGAGGTATCCCAAAGGTAATGGGGGTCGAACCTTCCATCTGATCAGTTACGCGCAAAGGTGGGGTTTTACGACGGGTGTGATTGGTAAGGGTTAATTCCACTCGACACGGTGCCCCCTGGAAAATTCTCTGTGGCGTAACGACTCGGTTGGCGTCTAAGCGCAGACGGTTCGTTAGCGCGCGCACGATCGAAAGCACCAACAAGATCAAGGTGGCGGCACCTAAAAGCATCAGTTCTAGTGCGCCCAATGCACGGCCGATTAGGAATAAAACCAATGAAGCTAGACCCAGCATCCACCCTTGGCGGGTGAGAGCGAATCGTTTGGACAACTTTTAACCAGCCCAAACTGGAGTTGCTACCTGCGCCAGGACTTCGTCGATAATCTGACTCTCATTTCGGTTCTGTAGTTGTGCTTCTGGGGTGAGGATAATTCGGTGGGTGAGAATCGGGTGGGCCAGCGCTTTTACATCTTCGGGAATAACAAAATTACGTCCCGCCAGAGCAGCTACGGCTTTGGCCCCCCGCTGCCACAACAACAAGGCGCGAGGTGAAACACCAAGGGCGAGATGGGGATGATGGCGAGTGGTGTTAGCCAGGTTCACCAAATAGCTGGCTATTTCCGGTGCCACGTGGATATCGCGGACTTCATTGATCAGCTGAATCATCTCGGCGGGCCCAATCACTGGCGCCAGGTCGTCGAGGGCGCTGTGTTGGCCATGGGTGCGCAACATCATGATCTCGCCGTCAGGGGAAGGATAACCCACCGAAATTCGCATTAAGAAGCGGTCAAGTTGGCTTTCGGGCAGCGGGTAAGTGCCTTCATATTCAATTGGGTTCTGGGTCGCAATCACCATGAACGGATGGTGCAGCGGATAGGTCTTGCCGTCGACGGTGGCTTGTTCCTCAGCCATGGCTTCCAGCAGGGCGGCCTGGGTCTTGGGCGACGCTCGGTTTATTTCGTCACCTAAGACGATGCCGTTGAAGATAGGTCCGGGCCGAAATTCAAACGAGTTGTCGTTGCGGTTCCAAATACTGATTCCGACGACGTCTGAGGGCAGTAAATCGGGGGTGAATTGGATGCGCCCGAAAGGTAAATCGATCGATTTGGCCAGGGCCTTGGCCAAGCTGGTTTTACCGACCCCGGGCACATCTTCCAAGAGCACATGGCCTTGTGCCAAGATAGCGACCATGATCATTTCGATCACGTGACGCTTGTCTTGTATGACTTGTTCAATATTCGAAATTACGGCCTCTGCCATGGCCACGAGGCCTGACAGATCTTCTTTTGGTGAATTGCTCACTATGTTGCACTACCCCTCTGGCGCTCTGGTGCCCACCTCGGCCACCCTCCGTGGCTTTAAGCAATAAACCACAGAATAGAGGGTTTCCTTCCCAAAGACGGGCCGCTTAGTGGCTCGTGTCTACGCTCTCTTGGCTTGTGCGGGCCTAAGATAACTTCGGTGGAACCCCATTCAACAGCACAGAGAGGATCTTGGCTCGCCTCGGTAAAGGCGGTCTTGTCGCGACCGGATTTATGGCTCAGCTCGTTGCGGTTGATGTGGTCACTGGTGCCCAATCGATGGTGGGCGAAAGCTCCGTTCTTGCCACTGCCCGACCGATCTTACTGGCGTTTTAGGGCCGTGACCGCCTACGGCGACTCAGCTCGAGCTCCTTCGGCCAGAGACACGGTTACTTATATAAGCTGGTGCCGCGATTGGTACCGCACCAAGCGGTAATAATGACTAGCTTGACGCCAGAATCAAGGTGTAAAAGGACTCATCCATGCCGTTTCCGCCACGGCTGATTTCCACTATGCCATTGCATTTTAGGTTAATAGCAAGGCTGCTTTGGCCATGGCTGCTATCGGATCGGCTGCCATGAGGAATGACCGTGGCTTCAACAACGGGACGTTCGAGGGTTTCGAAGAATTTCTTAGTGGCAATCACAGCCGGTTTGTCTCGGTTGAGGTTTTGAAACTTGATGTACCAATGGTGCGCCCGCAAGAAGCCGCCCACGGCACGCAGCCGATTCGCCAGTCGATCTTGTTGCGGATTCGTGATGTCGCCGGACGGATTGGGATTGGGGAGTGTATGGCGCTCGCAGCGCCGACCTATACCAGTGAGTGGCGCGATGGTGCTTGGGCGGTTTTGAACCAGTGGCTGGTGCCACAACTCTTGGAGCATCAGGTCCTACCTAATCAGAATGTCACCGGGCACCCAATGGCGTTGGCCGCGATCGAGATGGCCTTGGCCGACCTTTACACCCAGACCCATGCCGTGTCTGTGGCAAAACTGGTGGGGTCAAGCACCAGGTCAATTGTGCCGCGGGCCGTAGTGGGGGTTGGTGTTGGCCAAGCTGACCGGGCTCAAAACGAGCGTATCGATGACCTGGTGGATGAAATCGCGCTCCGAAGGGATCGCGGCTATCGAGCCGTCAAGATCAAAATCTCGCCCCAGTGGAGCACCCGGCCTTTGGCGGCATTGCGTTCGGTATGGCCTTCGCTAGACCTAGCCGTAGATGCCAACGGTAGTTTTTCTAATCACGCTGCCGACTTGTTGGAGCTTGAAGAATATTCGCTTAGCTATATTGAGCAACCGTTTAAGGCGCATCAAATTAAACTTCATGGCTTATGGCAAACTCGACTTGAGACAATGTTGGCTCTTGACGAATCGATTTCAAGCCCCGAGATGCTGCAGCTGGTAATAGAACTTGGCATTGGTGGGCTAATTAACATCAAGCCAGCTCGTTTGGGGGGTTTAGTACCCACCATGGACGCCAACCATTTGTTAGGAGAATTTGGCGTCGACGGGTTTTGCGGAGGGATGTACGAACTGGGTTTGGGTCGCCGGTTGGCCTTAGCAGTGGCTGGCCTTGCGAACCTGGCGGGAAGGCCGAGTGATTTAAGTCCTACCGAGGAATACTTAGAAAACGACATCGCTCCGCAGCTGGTTTTGGGGGCAGATGGCACGGTCGCTATACCCGACAGTATTGGGTTAAGTAGCAACCTACTTGACGATGCGATCATCAATTTCACCATCGAACAAGCCGTTTTTCAGGCCCGTTCTTAAACCATTTTGAAACGGCTATGAACTCCGAACCTTCCACTAACGTCAACCCCGACCTTGCTCGGGAATGGAACTTGGCGGTGATTGTTGGAACGGCTGGCGAGCTGCATGGTCGTGAGTTTCCTACCGACGGGGGTCGTTACGCCTGGTTTATGCGGCCCACCGCCAAAGCGTTGGTATTAGGCAGCACTCAAAATGAGAAGCAGCTGAACATGGACGCCATTGAAGCCGACGGGGTGGAGTTGGTGAAACGCCGAAGCGGCGGTGGTGCCGTTTTGGTGCTTCCCGAAGCGGTAACTTGGCTTGACCTTGTGATCCCAGTCGGTGATCCGTGGTGGGTTGATGACGTTGGTCAGGCCATGTACCCAGTGGGGGAGCTGTGGCGTCAGGCCTTAGAGACTCTGGGTGTTTACACCACGGTGCATCGTGGTGCGTTGATGTCGACTGGTTGGTCACGTGAGGTGTGTTTCGCGGGTATTGGTAGTGGCGAGGTACTCGCTGCTGACGGGCGAAAACTGGTGGGTATCTCGCAACGTCGTACTCGCTATGGTGCTCGTTTTCAAACCATCATGTACCACCACGACACGAGTAATGACCTGCTGCGATACTTCAATGCCTCCGCAGATGAGGCCAACTCGCTGATTCAGGTCCTCACCGGTACCACCAGCTACCGCGCGCTGGATCAGAAGCGGCTCGCGGATGCTCTTAAGCATGTCTTGCGACGCTCAGGCGACGGGAATAGGTAAAACCCGCCACTTCCATCCCCAAAATATTTCCTTAAGCAGCTAAAAGCGCTTCTAGCTGGGGAAACATGCTCGAATCTTCTTAGATAGCTCTCCTCCGGCGAGCCTTAAGTGTCTCAGGCTGTCGTTACTCTGGGGCAAAGTGGTGCAAAGTGGGTTGACGTGGGGGGGAATGGGGCATACTGTGTCACCCAGTGGAACGGCAAGGCTTGTCTATTGCCAATCCACGAAACATCCACAGTCAGGCTTTATTCTCCGAAACCAGGTAGGAGCACCGTGTTCGTTGGGACGTTCGAGCATTCGCTCGACGACAAAGGAAGAGCAGTTCTTCCCTCAGCGTTTCGCGGCTACCTCGTCGAAGGGGGAGTAGCAGCCAACCTTGGCGACTGCATTGGCGTGTGGACACCCGATGAGTTCAAGAACATTGCCAACGAATGGAACTCAAGGGTGAAACAAGGTCAGGCCACCCTCAAGTTTTTCCGGGTGTTTATGGCTTCAGCCGCCGAAGTCCGACCCGATAGCCAAGGTCGAATCTCATTGCCCCAACACCTGCGTGATCAGGCGGGACTTGGGAAAGACCTAGTGATTAACGGCCGCTTCGATCGAATTGAAATCTGGGGTGCCGACAACTGGCAGAACCTCACCGAAGATTCGGAAACAAGCCTGGCAGAAGCGGTTTCAGAATTAGGAATTTAAATCAGCGAGTAACGAAACAGTCAATGTAAAAAGAACCCGAATCTCCGCCCATGTATCCCACCACCACCCACACTCGACCCACAGATAGCTCACGAGCAACCTCCCGACCGTTGGGATGGCTTGCCCCTACTCCACCCGCTTCCCATCTTGTTTATTCGGGGAGAAATCCCGAAGAACGTTCGACGGCCGGGGGGTTGCTGGTAAGCGCATCTGATCGAGGAAACCGTGGTGAAACGAACGGCAACAATCACCAAGATCAACCATTGCCTGATTCGGTACCACCAGCCCTAACCAACTCCGAAGACACTGCTGCGGCCTCGCATGAACGTCGAGCGGCCATGGAAAGCTCAGCTTTCAATCATCAACCGGTCATGTTGGACGAAGTGGTTGAACTATTCGCTTCCGTGCCAAGCGGTGTGGTCATTGATGCCACCTTAGGTGGTGGTGGTCATGCTCAAGCCTTACTTGAAGCTCACCCCAACCTGCGTCTCTTAGGTATTGACCAAGATGAGGTGGCCTTAGCAGCGGCGGGTGAACGTCTCGGCAAATTCGGTGATCGCGTTCAAACGGTACACGGTCGTTTCGATCAGCTTGAAGAACTGTTTCACCGCCTCGAACCCTGGCACAACCAGGTGGATGCCGTTGGTGTCCTTTTCGATCTTGGTGTCAGTTCACCACAGCTGGATGTCGCCGAGCGGGGTTTTAGCTACCGCAGTGAAGGCCCCCTCGATATGAGGATGAACCCTTCTCAAAGTCTGAACGCTGAGGTAGTGGTAAACACTTATTCCTTGGGCGAGCTGACCAGCGTTTTGGCTCGTTTTGGCGAAGATCGCCATGCTCGTCGTGTAGCGCAAGCCATTGTGGCCGCCCGGCCAATTACCAGCACCACCGAGCTAGCTGAAATCATCAAGTACGCTATTCCCGCTCCGGCACGGCGACGTGGTGGTCATCCCGCAACTCGCACCTTCCAAGCTATTCGCATTGAAGTCAACGCTGAATTGGATATTTTGGCCAGCTCGCTTCGACAGGCGATTGAGGTGTTGCGAAGCGGTGGTCGTTGCGCGGTGCTGTCGTATCACTCCGGTGAAGACCGCATCGTCAAACGTGAATTTTTAAATGCTGAGTCGGGTGGGTGCCAATGCCCGCCTGGTTTGCCTTGTGTATGTGGTGCCGAACCGGAAGTCCGTATTTTGCGCCGGGGTGGTTGGACTCCGTCGGCCGTAGAACTTGAACGCAATCATCGTGCAGCTAGTGCGCGTTTGCGTGCAGTAGAAAAACTTGAAAGGGGCCACGCGTGAGCGTCGTCATTGATCCCAGATCAGCCCTAGCGGTTGCGCCGTTAGAAGAATTTAACCCGGGTGTGGTGCCAGAACGGCCCACACTGCGCCTGGTTGAGACCGCCCCCCGCAAACAGATCCGGGTTGGCCTCTGGTCCACTCTTTCCCTAGTAGCCATTTTTGCGGGATTGCTGGCTTTAGCCGCCATGCACTCCTTGGTGGTACAAGCGCAGTTCGAACTGGAACATGTTCAACAACAAGTGTCTGAAACCAAGGGGTTGATTGAGGCCCAGCGCGTAGAACTGGCCCGTTTGGAAGCCCCGGTGGCCGTTACTAGTGCGGCTCGCGACCTGGGCATGATCGAACCTGAAGAGCGGCTGTACCTAGCGACTGGTAAATGAGCTTGCGAGGTTGGGGGGACATCGACACAGCCGATGCCCGAAACGTAAACTCAAACGCTGATCGACTGCTTCGCTCCCGGCCTCCATCGCGCCGCCTCGGCGTGTTGCTGCTGACTTTAGCTTTGTTGTTCGCTGGAATTATGGGTCGACTGATTGACCTTCAAGTGATCGATTCGGCGGGTTTAGTGGCGTATGGAGAATCGCAGCGCATGCGCTCGCAAACCTTGCCAGCCAGCCGCGGTTCCATTCTTGACCGCAGCGGTGCCGAGTTGGCTTTGTCGATCCCGGCCTACAGTGTGATTGCTGATCCGCGAACGGTTGACCCCAGTGTCAATCCGGCTGCCAAGCTGGCCTCGGTTTTAGAGCTTGAAACCGATGTGGTGCAGGCAAAACTCGATCGAGATTCAGCATTTGAATATCTGAGTCGCCAGGTCAACCTAGATATCGCCACCCAGGTTCGTTCGTTGAAGCTTGACGGCATTTACGTACAGCCAGAACCAAAACGTATCTATCCGGCGCAAGCCATGGCTCGTTCTATCGTGGGCCAAGCCGACATTGACGGTCTTGGAATTTCCGGCTTAGAAGCACAATTTGATGATGTATTAACTGGCGATCCTGGCGAGCTGTTTTTCGAGCGGAGCTTGGCTGGCGTCGCTATTCCGGTTGGGGAACATGAAAGTAAACCGGCGCGAGCTGGGGATAGTGTTCGTTTGAGTCTTGACCGAGGCATGCAGTTTATGGCCGAAGAGATTCTGCAGGAACGAATCGAGGAAACCGAGGCCCAGGGCGGGACACTAATTGTTATGGTGCCCGGTACCGGTGAGATTTTGGCCATGGCCAATATGTCGCGCAACAAGGAAACGTCTCTGGTCGAGCCTTCTAGCTACAACCGGGCGTTGATCGATACCTTTGCGCCGGGTTCTGTTATGAAGCTGGTTACCTTGTCGGCTTCATTGGAAGAAGGGCTGAGTACACCTGATCGGCTTATTGAAGTGCCGTACGGAATTGAGGTGGGCGGCCATCTCTATCAAGACAGCACTTTGCATGGAACCGAAACCTGGCCGGTGTCTAAAGTCCTGGTTGAGTCTTCCAACGTGGGTGCCATTCGGTTGGGAATGGAGCTTGGACGTTCTCAAGTGGCGCAATATGTAGACAGGTTTGGCTTTGGCAAGTCCAGCGGTTTGAACTTTCCCGGTGAATCGTCGGGCGTGGTACGCCCGGTCGAATCGTGGCACGGGTCGGATATCGCTGGTGTGATCATAGGTACCGGTGTGGGAACCACGGCGCTACAGGTGCTCTCGGCGTACAACGTTATTGCGAATAAAGGTGTCTATGTGGCACCGCGACTAGTCGACGCTCGTATCGATGCCGATGGTCAAAGTATTCCCTTAACTACACCCGAGCCGTATCGGGTTATCTCGGAAGCAACCAGCAGCCAAATGGCCCAAATGTTAGGCCAGGTCGTGACCGAGGGGACCGGAACCTTGGCGGCCGTTCCTGGCTACAACGTGGCCGGCAAGACTGGCACCGCTTGGAAAATGCAATCCAATGGCACCTTTGAAAAGCCTGGTGGTGGGCGAGACTACATGGCCACCTTTGTGGGTTTTGCCCCGCTGGAAGACCCGAGGGTTTCAGTGATTGTGGTGCTGGATGGGCCACGCAACGTGCATTCCGGTGGTTCAGCCGCGGCGCCAGCATTTTCACGAATCACCGAACATGCTTTAACCCAACTAGACATTGCGCCATCGGAAATTGCAGGTAGTAACGATGCCAACACCGTGACAGTTGGTGCGGCATCGTCATCCAGATTGCGAGCCCGGGCTGCTACTGCCAACGCAACTAACACCTCAAGTGTCTCCAGCGGTGGTGACCGCAATGAAGCTGCGGCAGGTTCTACCCTTGGTCGTGACAATGGTTGAGAGCCAGCCTTATCAGGCGCCCTTAAGTGAGTTGGTCGACGCCGTGGCTGCCTTAGATGGCGGAATTTTAACTACTGGCGTTGACCAAGAGGCAGCTCAGCTGGTCGTTGGTGGGATCAGCTACGACTCGCGGAGTACTGGCCCTGGTGACCTGTTCATCTGTGTGGTGGGCGGCGGCCATGACGGGCACGATTTCGCAGAAGCGGCCATAGCAAATGGTGCCGTGGCGCTCGTAGCTGAGCGCCAATTGCCCCTTCCCATTCCGCAAGTTGTGGTAACCGATGCTCGCCGGGCTATGGCAGCGGTGTCCAATATTTTTTATCGGGTGCCCAGCCGTCGCTTGTCGGTGATTGGAGTTACCGGGACCAATGGTAAGACCACGCTGACTCACATGTTGGCCGCTATTTTTCGGGCCGCGGGGAAAAAGGTTGAGGTTTTAGGAACACTATCTGGTCCCCGCACCACTCCGGAAGCCCCAGAGTTGCAGCAACGTTTGGCTAGTTTTGCCGATGCTGGGGTAGAGGTGGCAGCCATTGAGGTTTCATCACATGCTTTGGCGCAACATCGGGTAGATGGCACGTACTTCGATGTGGCGGTCTTTACCAACCTTGGACGCGATCACCTCGACTATCACGAGAATATGAACGACTACTTCAAGGCCAAAGCGCGTCTCTTTGAGCCCGATATGGCTGCGGCGGCGGTGGTTAATCTTGATGATCCATATGGTCGGTTGTTGCGTGACGCTGCGCTAATCCCGACCCACACCTATTCGATGGCCGATATTGGCGAGGTAGAGCTCGCCCCGTCGTCATCATCGTTCAAGTGGCACGATGAGAAGGTATTGGTGCCATTGGGCGGTCGGTTTAACGTGTCAAACGCCCTGGGCGCGGCCACAGCAGCGAAATTAATGGGAGTTGAGAACGCGGCGGTGGTGGCAGGGTTGGCTAATTTGGCTGCGATTCCAGGCCGTTTCGAAACGGTTCCGTTATCAGCGCCGTTTTCGGTCATAGTAGATTTCGCGCACACTCCCGATAGTCTTGCCGGAGTTTTAGAAGCAACCCGAGAGTTGGCCCTCGGACATCAACTGCACGTGGTGTTTGGCTGTGGTGGCGATCGCGATAAAAGTAAGCGGGCCCCGATGGGTCGCATTGCCAGTGAATTGGCCGACAACGTCATCGTGACTAGTGACAATCCTCGTTCCGAGAATCCAGCTGAGATTATGGCCAGTATTGTGGAAGGCACCGTTAATCAAGATTCAGTTACCGCCGAGGTTGATCGCCGCCGCGCTATTGCGTTGGCCTTGAAACGAGCGGCACCCGGTGATGTTATTTTGATCGCCGGTAAGGGCCACGAATCAACTCAGGAAATCAACGGCGAATTTTTCCCATTTCGGGATAGCGCTGTGGTGGAAGAGGAATATCTTCGGCTCGGGAAGGCTAATTGATGGTTAGGTTGTTGCTAGCGGCCGGAATTGCCATGGCAGTTTCACTAGCGGCCAGCCATTTTTTGGTGCGTTGGTTCAAAGCCAAGCACATTGGTCAACCTATCCACGAAGATGTTCCCGACGGGCACATCATTAAAGCTGGCACCCCGACCATGGGTGGCATTGGCATTGTATTAAGCCTGTTGGTGGCCTATTTCTTCACGAACATGGTTCGTGGAACCTACACGCGCACCGGTTTAATCATTGTTTTCACCATTGCTGGTGCCGGATTTGTAGGCTTTTTAGACGACTGGATCAAAGTTCGCAGCGAACGCAATCTAGGTTTGAGCAAGCGGGCCAAGTCGGTTGGTCTTTTGGTCGTTGCGGTTTCCTTCATCGTCTTGATGCTGGCTTTCACTAACGTATCTACCACTTTGTCATTCACCCGCGCCGGTCAATTCGGAATCGATTTGGGTAGCGCTGGTTGGGCGGTGTGGGCGTTGTTGCTCATTGTGGGTAGCACCAATGCCGTGAATCTTACCGACGGGCTTGACGGGCTGGCCGCTGGTTCCGCCATTTTGGGTTTCTTTACCTTTTTAGTAATTGGTTTTTGGGGCTTCAGAAACACCGACTTTTATGGCTATAGCCATGCCCTTGACTTGGCGGTAATCGCGGCGGCCATGGTGGGCGCCTGTACCGGATTCTTGTGGTGGAATGCTGCTCCAGCTCGAATAATTATGGGTGACACTGGTTCACTGGCCATTGGGGCTGCTTTTGCCACTTTGGCGTTGGCTAACAACACTCAACTACTGCTCCCCATAATCGGTGGCCTCTATGTAATGGAGACCGTGTCGGTCATTTTGCAGGTTGGTTCATTCCGTCTCACTGGCAAACGAATCTTTCGAATGTCGCCGATTCACCATCATTTCGAGCTGCTTGGTTGGCCCGAGAGCACCATTTTTGTGCGGTTCTGGATTCTGGCTGGCTTATCATCGGCGTTAGCGCTTGGGTGTTACTACGCCGATTTTCTATCTAGCACCGGGCTTGGTGAATTGGTGGTTGGTTCCTAATGAACTCCACCGAAATTACGACCACCGAAATTACGACCGCTGAAATGAAGCCCGGCAATGCCACCATCGCGAATCTGATCATCGGGCTTGGGGTGACGGGGCGTGCCGTGGCCCATGCATTGCTAGTGCGTGGGTTTGAAGTGACTGCTATCGATGATTTTCCTACCGACGCGGCCCGCAACTTTGCGATCGCTGGTGGTTTTCAGCTCTTGGAAACGCCAACGCCACAAGAGGTAGCCGATTTGGTGGCCCGGAGTGAGCGAATTTTGCCGAGTCCCGGTATCCCCGATGCTCATCCGGCCATGGTGGCTGCACAGCGTCACGGGATACCGATTCGATCTGAATTCGACTTGGCACAGCAATGGGACACGAGACCGGTGGCCGCTATTACCGGTACCAACGGCAAGACTACCGTCACCACTTTAGTGACCGAGATGCTAAACGCGAGCGGAATCGAAGCCGCTGCGGTGGGCAATACTGATGTGCCTTATATCGCGGCTATTGATGACCCAAACTTGAAGGTCTTTGTGGTTGAGGCGTCGTCATTTCGACTTGGACATAGCGCTCATTTTGTCCCGAAGGTGGCTACTTGGCTGAACTTTGCTCCCGACCATTTAGACGTGCACGACTCGCTGGCGGCTTATGAAGAGTCAAAAGCCCAAATCTTTCGTTGGCAAGCGCCTAGCGACATCGCGATTTACAATGCTGCCGACCCTACGGTAAGAAAGCATTTGGGTGCTGCCCAAGCGGTTTCGTTCGATCTGGAACAGGGTGATTTTCACCAAGAAGGCGACTACTTGGTTGATGCGAGCGGCCATGCAATTGTGGCGATTTCAGAACTGCCCCGGCGTTTACCACATGATCTTGCCAATGCTTTGGCGGCGGCCGCCACGGCCCAGGCCATGGGTGCTTCGGCACCGGCAATTGCAGCCACCCTTCGTAACTTTCATGGTCTAGACCACCGGATGCAATTCGTTGCTGAACTGAATCACATCAGGTTCTACAACGACTCGAAAGCTACGGTGCCAGAAGCTGTGCAAACCGCTACTGATGGGCTGGGTACTATCGTGCTGATCGCCGGTGGCAGGAACAAAGGTCTTAGCTATAAGCCAATTGTTACCCATGCCAACCATCTTCGTGCAGCAGTTGCCATTGGTGATGCCGCAGCCGAAGTAACCGAACTGATGGTCGAGCATCAAATTCCGGTGGTCAACGCCACCACTATGGAAGAGGCGGTTAATAAGGCTTTTGCGGCGGCCGAACCCGGTGACGCTGTTTTATTGTCGCCCGGCGGTACCTCACACGATTGGTATCGCAACTACGAAGAGCGAGGCCATGATTTCATCGCCTGTGTGAATGCTCTCATTCATCGACAAACCACCCGAGTTGGTGGAAAAACCAAGCAAGAACGCCACGTCAACAGCAATGAGGATCGGTCATGACCGCCATAGTTGAGTCATCGCCTAGCGCCAGCGTTTGGGCCAGCCTTGGCCTTAGTCGCCCTACCGGTCGGCGAACCGGTTTATTCCTCGGCCTCTTAAGCGTGGTCACACTGTTGTGTGTGATTGGTTTGGTGATGGTGGTCTCGGCCTCGAGCGTGGTGGGGCTTTATCAGTTCGGTTCTACCTGGTATTTCGCCAAACGACAGCTCATCTGGCTGGCCATAAGTTTCGCCGTGATGTTCATCACGATGCGGATTGACTATAGGTTTTGGCGCAAGTTAGCTACTCCCATATTGCTGGGCTCGATTGGGGCTTTGATATTGGTTCTGGTCCCTGGCATCGGGGTCAATGTGTATGGGTCAACCCGTTGGATCGGCGCAGGTCCCATCCAGATCCAGCCAAGCGAGTTCGCCAAGTTCGGATTAATTCTCTTTTGCGCCGACTTGTTGTCACGTCGGGTGCACAAGCTGGGGAACTGGAGGCTTACCCTTCGACCTGTGCTGCTGATGACTGGCGCCGTGGCGTTCTTGTTGATGCTCCAACCCAACCTGGGCACCACATTAGTAACCGGTGCCATCGTGGCCGCCATCTTGTTTGTGTCGGGCATGCCGCTTTTACCATTAGGGGTTACCGCCATGACTGCTGGCGGTTTGGCCACCGTTTTGGCTTTTGCCGCGCCGTATCGGCGGGCGCGAATTGTGGGTTCGTTACGTCCTTGGGATGACCCGCTGGGTGATGGTTATCAAACTATTCAGTCAATGGTGAGCATTGCCTTGGGCGGCTTAAGTGGGGTAGGTCTAGGGGCCAGCCGTGCCAAATGGGGTTTCTTACCTTTTGCTCATACCGACTTCGTCTTTGCCATTATCGCCGAAGAGACTGGCATATACGGTGCCGCTCTTGTGATCCTTTTGTTTGTTTTGCTCTGCGTGGTTGGCATTTTGATTGCGCTTCGTGCACAGGATCGCTTTGGTACCCTGGTAGCGACCGGAATTACCACCTGGTTGGCCGTCCAAGCATTTGTCAATGTTGGTGCTGCCATCGCAATCTTGCCCGTCACCGGAGTCCCTTTGCCTTTTGTTTCTTTCGGCGGGTCCTCAATGGTCTCAACCATGGCCGCCACTGGAGTTTTGCTAAACATCGCTCGCCAGGCCCGTCCGGTTGGTCGTCAAATGGCGGCTGAAGTACCTACCTCGGCCTAAGCGGGCCGGAATAGAACGATGGTGACTACCTCAGAACTCAGGCCTTCCAAGCCAACGGCCGCAATTTGGTGCTTGGTCGCTGGTGGCGGTACCGCAGGCCACATTATTCCGGGTCTGGCAGTGGCCCAAGCGCTAGTAGAGATGGGGCACACCCCAGAGAGCATTCACTTTCTAGGCGCTAGCCGAGGTGCCGAGGGCGACATGGTTCCCGCCGCGGGTTTCGAGGTCACCTTGTTACCGGGGCGCGGGCTGAACGGCCGTAAATTGAATTTCGCCAACTTAAAAGCCGCCTGGGGCATTGTGCGAGCGGTTATTAGCGGCATTCGTTTCGTCGGCCGGATACGACCCAAAGTGATTTTGGCACTTGGTGGCTTTGCCGCGGTACCTGGTGTGGTAGGCGGAATCGTTTGGCGAGTGCCAATTATCGTCACCGAACAAAATGCGAAAGCTTCGCTGGCCAATCGACTGGCCGGTCGCTTCGCTAAACGCTGTGCACTGCCTTTTGAAGGCACCGATTTACCCAACGGCGTGGTCACAGGTAACCCCATCCGCCACGAGATTGTGAAAGCAGCCGAAGTTGCCGATGATCCAACACAACGCCGCAGCCTGCGTAGCGAATTTGGCGTTGGTGATGATGACATTTTGGTGGCTGTACAAAGTGGCTCTTTAGGAGCACGGTCCGTTAATCGAGCGGTGATCGAACTGGCCGAGCGTTGGAGAAGCCGGAGCGACGTCGTTATCTACCACGTCATTGGCAGGCGGGACTGGCAAAGTGAACACGCCCGTGTTCCTCAATTGGACGACACAGGCTTGCGTTACCGCCAGGTGGAATTCGAAGAACAGACCCCCAAACTAATGGCGGCCGCTGATGTTTTCGTGGGCCGGGCCGGGGCTTCTACCGTGGCCGAGCTGGCGGTGGTGGGTTTGCCTTCGGTGTTGGTTCCGCTTCCTATTGCACCCCGCGATGCTCAACGCGCTAATGCCATGGTTCTAGAAGCTGAAGCGGCAGCGGTAATTTTAGATGACCACAATGTTTCTGGTGAAAGCCTCGAGTCTGCTTTGAACCATTTCCTACTTGATGAGAATCACCAGAAGGCTGCCCGCGTAGGCGCACGACGAGTTGGGCACGGTGATGCCGCAGCGCAGGTGGCACGGTTGGTGGAAGAGTATGCCCGTGACTAGTACCGCTGTAGATCTCGATCGTCCAAGTGTCATTCACATAGTGAATGTGGCGGGCAAAGCCATGAGTGCCATGGCGGAAATTCTCTTGGCTATGGGCCATACCGTCTCTGGTTATGATCCTAAAGAATTGCCGGTACTAAATCGTCTCCGTGCCCTAGGTGTCACCATTACCACCGGCGAAGATTTTGTGCTGCCGCCCCAGGTAGAGCTGGTCGGGTATTCAACCGCTACGCCGTTGAACCATCCAATTCTAGATGAGGCCCGTCGTCGTGGGATTCCAATGATCGCCAGGCCAGCCCTCCAGGGTGCAATAGCTCACACGCGGCGAACCATCGCGGTGTCGGGTACCCATGGAAAAACCACAACCACTGCCATGCTGGTTCATATCCTCTTGGCCACAAATCAGAATCCGTCGTACATCGTGGGCGGCGACTTTGGTCGTGATATTGGTGGGGTTGCCTGGTCAGATGGCGAGTGGCTGATTATTGAGGCCGATGAAAGCGATGGCACTTTCTTGGGTTTAGGTGCCGAGCATGTGGTGGTCACAAATGTCGACGACGATCACTTAGATTTCTACGGCAGTCGGCAAGCCTTGAAAGAGGCGTTTGCCACCTTTATTTCCAATGCCCCTGGTACCAAAATCGTAGGGACTAACAGCGATACGGCACGGGAATTGGTGCAGAACCTGGCAGTGCTGAGCTTTGGTACTCGTAGCGATGCCGAGGCACGCATTGAGAATCTACGTCCGAGTGGTGCCTCAATATCTTTTGAGCTGGCGATGCCGGATCGCCAAGTGGTACCGGTAACGATTCCTGAACCTGGCCTGCATAACGCCCTGAATGCTACGGCCGCCATTCTTGCCGCAGGGGTAGTGGGGGTTGACCCAGCCGATGCTGCTAGAGCGCTTGTCACCTATCCCGGGGTGAGTCGCCGTTTCGAACGCAAAGGTACGGTCGGCGGAATCGAGGTGGTCGATGATTACGCCCATAATCCTGGCAAAGTGCAAGCTGTGGTGGAAGCCGCCGCCCAAGGGGACTGGCGCCGGGTGGTAGTGGTTTTCCAGCCCCACCGCTACAGCCGAACCGCCGACTTGGGGCATGAATTTGGCCCGAGCTTTGCGGCCGCCGATGTGGTGGTTGTGACGGCCATTGACCCCGCAGGTGAACCGGTTCGCGAAGGGATCACCGGGGCTTTAGTTGTAGACGCTATTCAAAACTCCAACCCTCAAGTAGAGGTTTATAGTGTTGAAGAGCCTGGGAATGTATTACCAACAGTTATGGGCATCTTGCGCCCAGGTGACGTCTGTTTAACCTTGGGGGCGGGGTCTATTACCTATTTTGGCGATGAGCTTTTGGCGTCGTTAGAAGCCGAGACTCCAAGGCAGTTGCATCATGGCTAATACCAGTGGCGAGAACGAGTTGCGCGAAGTTGGCCGTGAAGCCGATTTGGTGGCCTTAGCAGACGAACTAGGCGAGTTGGCACAAATAGATGTGCCGCTCAGCCCGCGCTGCACCTATCGAGTTGGTGGTTCGGCCAAGGTTCTGGTTGAGGTAACTTCGTGGGACCATATCGAGCTGCTTTTGTCAGTCACGGCCAAATATCGCCCCAAGGTCTTGGCGGTGGGTAAAGGCTCGAATCTCTTGGTCTCTGATGATGGGTTTTTGGGCTTGGCGGTGGTCCTTGGCCACGGATTCGACCACATTGAAATCGAAGGTGATGTCATCCGAGCTGGAGCAGCGGCCGGTTTGCCGGTAGTTGCACGTCGTAGTGCCGGGGCTGGCCTGACCGGATTTGAGTGGGCGGTGGGTGTACCGGGTTCAGTAGGTGGGGCGCTGCGAATGAATGCTGGCGGCCATGGCTCCATGATCTCGAACGTGTTATTCCGGGCAAAGGTGGCCGATTTGTATTTGGGCACGATCAGCGAGTTCACCGTTGATGAACTTGATTTGTCGTACCGTCATTCCAACCTGGAGGCCCACCAGTTGGTGCTTGAAGCCGAGTTCCAGTTGCGGCCTGGCAGTGCCGAAGCCGCTGAAGCCGAGATCCACCAGATCGTTAAATGGCGGCGAGAAAACCAGCCCGGCGGACGCAACGCTGGATCGGTTTTTACCAACCCACCCGGAGCGTCGGCCGGAGCCTTAATTGACGCGGCTGGTGCCAAAGGGTTGCGAGTTGGCAGTGCCGAAGTTTCCACCAAGCATGCCAACTTTATTCAGGTTGACCCGAACGGCTTAGCCGCTGATGTAGTGGCATTGATGAGGTTGGTACGCCAAAAGGTTTATCAGCATGCCGGGGTGGTATTAGAACCGGAGACCCGTTTAATCGGTCTCGAGTTGGGCGAGCTTGAAATCGACGGCAACGCTGAGGCTGATTAGTGGAACCTACGCCTGTAACAACACCAATGCAGCCGGTAGAAGCACCGAGCATGGATGCGCGATTAAGAGCTCGACGAATAGAGGTTTTACGTTCCCAAGGGCGAAAGCGCCTACGACGCTTGGTGGTTGCCTTGGCGCTAACCGTGCTGTTAGTGGCGGCATGGGGTCTCACTCGCAGTCCGTTGCTTGATGTCGACGAGTTTGTGATAAGCGGAGCTACAAGCACCGCTGAGGCTGACATTATTTCTGCCAGCGGTATTAGCTTGGGCGATGCGTTAACCGACGTGAATTTGGAACAAGCCACCCAGGGGGTAGCTGCTTTACCTTGGGTTCAAAACGCCCAGGTTGAACGCAGCTGGTCGGGCAAGATTTTGGTGAATGTTAATGAACGGGTGCCCGCGGCCATCGTGGAAGATGGACGTTCACAAACATGGTTGATTGATGCTTCGGGCCAAGTGCTCGGGTTGGTAAGCGATTATAAAAGCCCTACCAATGCCACCAATGCGGTTGAGCTAGCGGCGCTAACCACAATTTCGGGTATCGAATCACCAACATTGGGCGAGAAGCTGGAAAGCGTACCGGATCAGTTAATTTCATTGGTTACGGCTGTGCCCGATGATCTAGCTGCCATGGTGCATAGGGTTTACCTCGACGCCGCCGGTGAGATTTGGTTCGAATTGGTGGGCGAGTCGAATGACGCTCCACCCGACAACCCGAGCACCGAAGAGTCCGAGACCGCGGTTGCGGGTCGAATTCGTTTCGGTGATGCTCGTAACCCGCATGAACAGCTGCGTTCAGCATCGCTGGTTGTGGCACAGGTTGACCTGGTCGATCTCGATGTAATTGACGTTCGAGTTCCATCCGATCCGGTGGTTACCAGAATCGATTCCAGCATGGCTGGAAGCAGCGGCGAACAAGATTGAAAGTAGTTAGATAACACTAAATGACCTACGCGCATTCCCAGCCCAGAACCTTGGCTAGACTTCCGTGAAACTAATAGAGTCTGATTCAGTACCTGAGGTTGAGGCCCATAGTGGCCTATATTTAAACCTAAGATTTAACCTTCGTTTGATGCTCGGTTGTCGGCCGGTTCAGGCGAGCCAGCTTCGTCCCTGTCCCCATTCTCCGTGGAGGTAGCCCCCGACCATGGCCGATGTTTCCAGTAATTACCTAGCAGTCATAAAGGTCATAGGTGTCGGTGGCGGTGGTGTTAACGCCGTAAACCGCATGATTGACGCCGGTTTGAAAGGTGTCGAATTCATAGCCATCAACACCGATGCCCAGGCCCTCTTGATGAGCGACGCAGATGTCAAACTTGATATCGGACGCGAGCTCACCCGAGGGTTGGGCGCTGGTAGCGACCCCGAAATTGGTCGCCAAGCAGCTGAAGACCATCGTCAAGAAATTGAAGATGTCCTTCAGGGCGCCGACATGGTGTTCATTACCGCCGGTGAAGGTGGTGGTACCGGAACCGGTGCCGCGCCGGTGGTTGCCGAGATAGCGAAATCGCTCAACGCGCTAACCATTGGTGTGGTGACTCGACCCTTCACCTTTGAAGGTCGTCGCCGTTCGGTGCAGGCCGAGGCGGGTATTCAGCGGCTGCGTGAAAAGGTTGACACCCAGATCGTTATTCCCAACGATCGGCTACTCACCATTGCCGACGATAAAACGTCGATGCTCAACGCTTTCAAGATGGCCGACGAGGTGCTCTTGCAAGGTGTGCAAGGTATTACCGACCTGATTACCACCCCGGGCTTGATCAACACCGACTTTGCCGATGTGAAAATGGTGATGAACGACGCCGGTTCGGCTTTGATGGGTATTGGCTACAGCTCGGGTGAAGGGCGAGCTTTGGCCGCCGCCCGAGCCGCGATTTCCTCGCCATTGCTTGAAGCGTCAATCGAAGGTGCCCGCGGAATTCTGTTAAACATCTCGGGTGGCTCCGATCTTGGCTTGTTGGAAGTTAATGAAGCCGCCGAAGTAATCCACGCCGTGGCACATCCCGATGCCAACATCATTTTCGGTGCGGTCATCGACGATGCAATGGGCGACGAAATTAGGGTGACCGTAATTGCCGCCGGTTTCGATCGTTGGGATGAAAAGAAACCAGCAGTTTCTGAATCTCGAACGCCGTCATTTCTAGAACAAACGTCAAGCTCGCCGAATCAGCCCACTGATATTTTCTCGGACGCCGACGATGATGACGACGACTTTGACAGCGATGACGATTTCGACGTGCCGTCGTTCCTGCGCTGATAAAATATAGCTGACCTTTAGCAACGATCTATGCAGTCTTTTGAACCGCGACCGCTAAGCGATGGCCGGTTTGTGCATTTCGGTTTCACTAGCCGCTCCGATGGCGACTTCGCACCATCAAACGATCCAGCCCGCTTGGCGCAGCTTCGTGACCAGGTGTCAGCTGGAGCATGGACGTCGTTAAACCAAGTTCACGGTGCCAATGTGATATGGGTCGAAACCCCCGGCGCAGGTACCGGTGCCGATGCCGATGTCGCGATCACGGCTACCAGCGATGCCACCCTTAGCATCCACACCGCCGATTGTGCGCCGGTCATTTTTGTGGCGGAGGAAGGGCTAATCGGGCTTGCCCACGCCGGATGGCGTGGTATGGATGCGGGTGTGTTGGAAGCCACGGTGGCCGCTATGCGTCACCGGGGTGCAGCTCAAATCACTGCCTATGTTGGTCCTTGTATTCACCAAGAGTGCTACGAGTTTTCAGTTGACGAACTTGATCGTTTGAGCCAAAAGTTTGGCCGCACGGTGGTCGGTAAGACTGCCTGGGGAACCCCGGCCTTAGATGTGCCCGCGGCGCTGAGCGTGGTGTTAGAGCGCTTAGAGGTGACCAGCGACTTTTCGCAGTGTGTTTGTACGGCTTGTGATGAGGGCTGGTATTCACATCGTGCTCGCCAAGATCAGGGTCGGCAGGTTGCTTATGCACGCATCACAACGCATCCATGAGGTGTGAAAGGCAAAATCCCCAATGGCACCTCATGTTTTGGCTAGCCTTTGACATAACCTGATCTGCTACAGCATTGCTGGGCGGTTAAGCTGGTACGAGAGTTTGAGAGGAGCCGTATGTCGAGCATGTGGCGCAAAGCGATGGTCCATTTGGGCCTCGGTGACGACGACGAATACGACGGCTATGACCCAAAGCCACTTAATTCGGGTCCCGCTGGGCCGAGCGCGCCCCGACCTGAACCTCAGCCGTCAAACATCCATCAGGTGAACGTCACGCCGGTCGCTCCTGTGCCAGAGTCTCGCGCAAGTGGTGTCACTCCACTGGGCTCGGCCCGTACGTCCCACGGTGGTTCCGTGCGTTTTCCACAAGATTCAGGTCCACCTAGCCAGCCCACGGTGCGACCTATCTCCGCTGAAGAAGAAGGGGTCCGCACCATTCCAGCACCAACTTCGACTACTAGTTCAGCTAGCGGGGTTCGAACCATTCCACGCCCTAGCGCCAAACCATTAGTGGTTTCTCCCCGGCATTTCCAAGATGCTCAGCTAGTGGGAGATACCTTTAAGTCGAAGCAACCGGTCATCATAAACCTCCAAGGTGTTGATCGTGATTTGTCCCGGCGTTTCGTCGATTTCACTAGCGGACTTTGCTATGGCTTAAGCGGACAAATGGAAAAAGTTGCCTCCGACGTGTTCTTGTTGACCCCAGCTGACGTTGAAGTGTCGCGTGAAGAACGTCAACGTTTGCAGGAAGACGGCTTATATGAGTCGTAGGTTGGCACTTTGAACGATCTGGTATGCACGCTTCTTGGTTACTATCTCATCATCCTCTTAGCCCGGGTTGTGCTGAGCTGGTTTCCGATTTCGCGGGGGTCTTTTCTAGAAGGGGTAGCGTCACTTCTATACGCACTCACCGAACCACTGTTAGGGCCACTGCGCCGAGTGCTGCCGCCAGTTCGACTTGGTGGAATGGGTCTCGACCTGTCACCGCTGATCGTATTTTTTGGCATCAATATTTTGCGCGAAATTTTGTGTTACTGAGGCCGTAGCCGCCTTTCATCTAGTTTGGAACCTTAATCTTATGGATCTCACGCCAGAGCTTTTACGCAATGTCGAGTTTGCCGACGCCCGCAAGGGCGGATATGTGCATGACGATGTTGATCATTTCCTAGATATGGCCGCCGATGCTCTTGCCGAACAGCAACAGCAACGCCAGGTTCTGGAAGCCCGTTTGCGAGCGGCCGAAACACGTTTAGCCAATACGCCAACCACCGTGGCGGCTGAACCTTCTGACACCGAAGAAACACTGCGACGCACCTTGGTTTTGGCGCAACGTACCGCTGATGCCGCGATCGAGGAGGCGAAAGCTGAGGCTGCCAAGCGCATCGCCAACGCCGAGGCCGACGCCAACAAAATCGTTCGTGACGCTGAAGAGGCCGTGGAACGTGATGTTGGTGCAAAACGTGACCAGCTTCGTAGTGAAATCGCCGCCCTTGAAGTGGAGCGTACCGGACTACACGATCGAATCTCACGCTTGCGCAGTTACGTTGAATCCGAGCGTTCACGTCTAAAGGCCCAGCTAGAGTCAGTCGCTCGGGCCATTGAGCAGGAAGATTTCGAGGTTGAACCGGCCAACACCATTGACGAAGTGCCTCTGGTCGACACACCGTCTTCTGCTGTGGCCACCTCGGTATCTGCTCCAACCGATGAGCCTGCAACAAGGGAAGACACCCAAGCAGTTTCCACTCGAGCGGAAGTGAGGCCAGAATCAACGCCTGAAATAACACCCACCGCTTCTGAAAACGACCTTTCGCAGCTTCCACCACCTCCGGAAGAAGAATCTCTAAGCGAAACTGGTAGCAGCGCCAATAATCGTCACGATCGCAACCTTGATGATGCTGGACCGCCAACCGAAGCAACGCCGGTAATTGTGGCGGGTAGCGGTGCGGGGGCACCTCATCTGGACGAGCTGCGCCGTGCTGTTAGCCAAGGCGAAGATGCCTTCGATCAAGACGACGCCGCCATGGCCGCCTTTTTTGATCAGGACGAAGGTGGCGATGAAGACAAACGCCGCTTTGGGCGTCGCCGTTAAATCATCGTGTGGCTACGTCACGGCGCCATTAAACAATGGCGCCGTGAAACCCAGGCGGCGTTAAACCACTTGGGTGGTCATCGTTGGAGCTCACCCTTGGTTGGAAGCCACCGAGAAGGCAATGCTGACCGCCATGTCATCAATTGATCCTGTAGCGGTGGCCGTGGGAGCTTGAGTTCCAGCCATCGCTTCATCCCCGTAGGTGGTGGCGGTCGCTAAAACTTGAGCTGCAATCCAGGCTTCATGCGCCCTCAAGGCTTCCTCAAGTGAGGTATCAGCCTGAATATTCAGCGCAATCCGGTCGGTCACGTTCAGGTCGGCATCTTTGCGAGCCTGTTGCACCAAACGGACGAGGTCGCGTGCCTGGCCTTCGGCCTTAAGCTCGGCTGTGATATGGGTGTCAAGGATAGCTACGGCGTCATTGCTGCGTAGGGCCTGGCCCACGCTGCCTTCTTTGGGCCGTAACGAAAGGTCGAACTCGGTTGAACTTAAGGTGTGGCCCGCCACTTGAACGTCATCACCGACCTTGGTCCATTCACCGTTTCTGGCTGCCGCCATAACCTTTTGCACATCACCGCCCAGTTTTGGTCCCAAGATGCGCCCAATGGGCTTCAACACAAATTCGGCGTGCTCGGCCAAGTTGTCACTCAGCAGCACTTCTTTCACGTTGACTTCGTCTTTGATGAGATCAACATAGGGCGCCAAACGTTCGGCGTTGCGCCCGGCCACCACTAGTGAAGCCAGGGGCAATCGAGTTCGAAGGCCATTTTCTTCTCGTAGGAACAGGGCTGCGGTGCAAACGTCGCGAACCCGGTCCATGTCTTCCACCAAGGAAGTGTTGGCTGGCAGTGTTTCGGCATCGGGCCAGTCGGTTAAATGCACACTTTCTTCACCGGTGAGACCCTTGTAGATTTCCTCGCTGACCAGTGGCAACAGCGGTGCTACTACCCGCATAAGCACCGTTAACACGGTGTAGAGGGTGTCTTGGGCATCGCCAGAACCGGCACCGTTATCGCTGCCCCAGAAACGTTCTCGCGATCGACGGATGTACCAATTGTTGAGCGCATCAATGAAGCTTGAGACGTCTTGGGTGGCGGTGGCCAAATCGAGGTTGTCAAGATGCTTAGTAACCCCAACCACTAGTTCATGGGTCTTGGCCAGAATGTAGCGGTCAAGCACATGGTTCGAGTCGGTACGAAGGCTTGCTCGACGGCCATCGGCGTTAGCGTACAAAGTGAAGAATAAATAAGCATTCCAGATCGGCATCATCACTTGACGCACCACTTCGGCGACGTCTCTACCGTCTTCGGCAATACGTAGGTCGCCGCCCCGCAAGATTGGTGACGACATTAAAAACCAGCGCAGGGCGTCGGCCCCTAGGTCTTCAAATAGGTCTTCTGGGTCGGGATAGTTGCGCTTAGATTTGGAAAGCTTTTTGCCTTCGTGGTCGAGCACCACGCCGTGACATATCACATTCTTGAAGGCCGGGGTGTCGAACAGTGCTGTGGCGAGCACGTGCAACGTGTAGAACCAACCTCGGGTTTGGGCCACATATTCAACAATGAAATCACCGGGGTGATGATTGTCGAACCATTCTTTGTTTTCGAAGGGGTAGTGGACTTGGGCAAATGGCATTGAGCCCGACTCAAACCAGCAGTCCAAAACCTCCGGCACGCGACGCATCATCGATTGACCGGTTGGGTCATCGGGATTGGGCCGAACCAACTCGTCAATAAAAGGCCGATGTAGGTTATCGGGGCGCACCCCAAAGTCACGCTCTAGTTCGTCGAGCGATCCGTACACGTCGACCCTTGGGTAACGCGGGTCATCGCTGCGCCAAATAGGAATAGGAGAGCCCCAGAAGCGGTTGCGACTGATTGACCAATCACGAGCGTTGGCAATCCACTTGCCAAACTGGCCTTCTTTCACGTGATCTGGAATCCAATTGATCTGCTGGTTTAGTTCAACCATGCGGTCACGAAACTTGGTGACCTCCACATACCACGAACTTATAGCGCGGTAGATGATTGGGGTACCGGTGCGCCAACAGTGGGGATAGTTGTGTTCATAAGTTTCGTGTTTAACTACCCGGCCCTGATCTTTTAGGTAGCGGATAATGTCGGGGTTGGCGTCAAAGACATTTACGCCAGCCCATTCCGGCACTTCAGTGGTGAACTTTCCAGAGTCGTCTACTGGCACCACCAGCGGGATACCAGCTTCTTGCGCGATTCTTTGGTCGTCTTCACCGAATCCGGGCGCAATGTGAACCACACCGGTTCCATCGGTGGTATCGATAAAGTCGCCGGCGATTATCTGAAAGGCGTTTTTAGTATCAGCAAAATAAGGGAACAGAGGTTGGTATTTTCTACCCAGCAGCTCGGCACCCATGACCGTGCCCACAGGCTTCGCGTCTTTAAGTTGAGCTTGATACTTCTCGAGGGTTGCCGCCCCTAATATGTAATATTCGCCTGCTTCTTCTAAGATAGTGTATTCAATATCGGGGCCAACGGCCAGAGCCAGGTTTGAAGGTAATGTCCACGGCGTGGTGGTCCAGGCCAGCACTTTGGTGGGGCCAAGGTCACCGGTGTCGGGCACCAATGAGAAAGCCACCGTTAAGGCGGGGTCCTGCCGAGGCCTAGTGGCATCATCCAAACGGATCTCAAAGTTCGAAAGTGGAGTTTCGGCACCCCACGAATACGGCATAACCCGCAGGGCCTCATAGATGAGACCTTTATCCCATAGCTGCTTAAATGCCCACATCACCGATTCCATAAAGGTGATGTCCATCGTTTTGTAATCGTTAGTGAAATCTACCCAGCGTGCCTGACGGGTAACGTAACGCTGCCATTCGTTGGTGTAGCGCATAACCGACGTCTTACAGGCGCTATTAAAGTTCTCGATTCCAAAATTGGTAATCGCATTTCGACCGGAAACATCAAGTTCTTTTTCAACTTCTATTTCTACGGGCAACCCGTGAGTATCCCACCCAAAGCGGCGTTCTACCCGAAGGCCTCGCATGGTCATATAGCGGGGCACCACGTCTTTTACATAACCCGTTAAAAGGTGCCCATAGTGGGGCAGGCCATTAGCAAAGGGTGGACCATCGTAAAACACGTATTCGTTGGATCCGTCGGGGCCAGCGTCTCTACTTTCAACCGAACGTTCAAAGGTTTTGTTCTGCGCCCAGAAATCCAAAATTCGTCGCTCGATAGCAGGAAATGAAGGGCGAGGATCGACGTTTGGATAAGGCTGATTGCTCATGAAAGGGCCTCAGAAAGTAGGAATGAACGACTAGCCAGCATAACGGCTCTGAACTATATAACCCTCATGAGTGCCGCAACTCTGGTTTCGGGGGCTAGTATCCCACAACCATCGCTTTTCGCTTAAAGGCCTTTCTCCAACCTGATCAATATGAACAAAGAAGCTACAGAGTCTCCATTTAGCGCTGAATTCTTGGAACGGCAGCACGAAGTACTGCTTGAAGAACGCGCTCGTTACCTACGTCAATCCACCATGTTGCGTGAAGAAGCAAACGCCATGATGGAAGACGCTGATCCCGGTGATGTTCAATTCGACGAAGAGTCGGGTGAAGGCACCAACTTGGCTGTTGAACGTGACCGCGACCTGGCCCTTAGTGCTCAGGCGATGGACATTGTAGATGCCATTGATGCCGCTCTTGAACGCTGGGAATCGGGCACCTACGGTATTTGTGTGGTCTCGGGGAAACCCATTCCCGAAGAGCGTTTAGAGGCAATACCCTGGGCCGCTGAACGTGTGGAGTACAAAGTTGGGGGTTTTGGACCGCGGTGAGCAGTGCTCCATCAGCCACCCGGCGATGGGTATACATCACATCGGTAGTACTGATCTGGGTGGTTTTCGATCAAACCACTAAGGCATGGGCCTATCATCATTTAGCCGACGGCCACCCGATTGATATTTTTTGGACCTTACGCTTACGCCTAACCTTTAACACTGGCAGTGCCTTTAGCGTGGGCGCTGGTGCTGGTCCATTCATGGGTCTGGGGTCGCTGTTTGTAAGCGGGGTGCTGGTTTATTTCGCTCGTCGCTTGGACGGCTGGTTGAATCTGACTGCGGTGGCCCTGGTGCTTGGGGGTGCTATTGGCAACTTGCTCGACCGAATTTGGCGGGAGTCTGATGGTTTTCTCCAGGGTGCCGTCGTCGATTTCATTGATCTGCAATGGTGGCCGGTTTTCAACGTAGCCGATATTGGCATCGTGGTTGGAGCGGTTTTCTTAGCTCTTTCAATGTGGCAACGCCAGAGCGGTCCCGTCGACGTTTCGACCTCTGCTTAAGGGGCTGTATCACATGAATTCGCCAAACCAAGATGCTGCCTCGGGTTCGATTACCCATACCGAAGAGGTTCCAGCGGCGCTGGCCGATGAGCGCCTTGACAGGGTGGTTTCAATGCTGACCGATCTCAGTCGATCCGCCGCGGCACGCCTAATTGTAGAAGGCCAGGTGCGCCTCGATGGTGAGGTTGCCTTCGTACGTTCAATCAGATTGTCCGAGGGCCAACGGTTAGAAATTACGGTGGAAAACGAAGCCACCCAGCCGAAGCTAATTGCCGATTCCAGTGTTGTCACTACTGTGGTGTACTCCGATGAGCATGTGATTGTGGTAGACAAACCAGCTGGCTTGGTAGTGCATCCCGGCGCTGGTAACACTTCTGGCACGCTTATCCACGGGCTGTTGGCGCAGTTTCCCGAGTTGGCTGAAATTGGGGCACCGGAACGCCCCGGTTTGGTGCATCGAATCGACAAAGGCACTAGTGGACTTATGGTGGTGGCGAGAAGTGCTGTCGCCTATGAAGACCTCAGTGAACAATTTTCTCGTCATTCCACGACCCGCGACTACCAAGCTTTGGTGTGGGGTGAACTTGAGAACTCTGAAGGTCTCATCGACGCCCCACTCGGGCGCTCGGGTCGTGACGCTACCCGCATGACGGTAGCGGTAGGTGGGAGGGAAGCCCGTACCCGCTATCAGGTACTGAAGCGCTTTAGTGACCCGCTAGTCACACTGTTGCAGTGTCATCTCGACACCGGGCGGACTCATCAAATCAGAGTGCACCTCAGTGCCATTAAACATCCGATCGTGGGCGACGGCGTATATGGCCGTCTGCGACCTGCCATTGCTCTTCCGCGGCCCTTCTTGCACGCGGCCCGCCTAGTGTTCACCCATCCTGGCTCTGGGGACGAGATGGCATTCACCTCGGCCTTACCCGTCGAGCTCGAAGCCGTGTTACAAACGCTTAGCTAAGCGTGCTGACCGTTGCCCGGCCAATCTCGTTTGCCTCGGGCCATCTCGGCAATGTCGGCCAAGGTGGAAGCTTCTAGGTGGCGGCGCATGTGTTCACCAGCTTCGGCCCATATTGCCAACAAAACACACTGACCCTCGTGATCGCAGGCACCATCTTTGTGAGGTTCGCCAAAGTCACCGGCCACGATTGGCCCATCAACCGCGCTCACAATGTCGGCTAGAGAAATTAGCTCGGGCTCTCGGGCTAACACGTACCCTCCGCCAACGCCACGCTTAGACCGAACAAGGCCAGCGCCTTTTAGGGCCAAGAGAATTTGTTCTAAGTATGGTTGGGGCAGCCCAGTGCGCAGGGCGATGTCACGCACCGAGGTTGGCTGGGCGTCCTCGCCAGCATGCAAGGCCAAAGAAAGAAGCGCTCGAGAGGCATAATCGCCCCGGGTGGATACCTTCACTTAAGCCAGTCTATGACTTCTTCGCGCACTCATGTTTGCCCACGGTCTCTTAAGGTGGTGGAGTGATGGTAATGACTTCGACTAAATCCCCGTCGACAGACTCGAATGCGGGAGACGAACCGTCACCAGTTTTGCCTGATTATGCTGGTGGCTGCATATCAAACATCATTCCCGCACTGCTTGAATGGGATACCGCGCCGGCTTGGATACCCGAACCTGCTCGTGAGGCGAACCAAGTGGTGCTTTTGATCGTTGACGGCCTTGGTTGGGAGCAGCTCCAACAGCGGCGTGCGATGGTACCCACCCTGGCCGCAATGGTGGGCGGCGCTATCACCAGCGTTTCGCCAACTACAACCGCTACTGCGCTGACGTCTATCACCACTGGGACCGCCCCCGGAGAACACGGGGTGGTTGGCTATCGAATGGCGTTAGAAGGTGAGGTTTTGAATGTGCTGCGTTGGGCCACCCAAGAAGGTGATGCTCGCCGGCGCTTCATTCCCCAAGACGTGCAACCGTTGGAACCATTTGGGGGTCAACGCGCTCCGGTAGTGACTAAGGCACTGTTTGAACGCACGGGCTTTACTGGTGCTCATTTAGCTAAAACCCGGTTTCACGGGTATCGCATGACTTCAACACTAGTGGTTGAGGTCGATCGGTTAATGCGCCAAGGAGAGCCCTTCGTGTACGCCTATTATGACGGCTTAGATTCGGTGGCTCACGAATACGGTTTTGGCGAGCATTACGATGCTGAGCTACGAGCAGTCGAAGCTTTAGTAAACGATGTTCTGGCGGTGTTGCCCCGCGGGGCCACGTTGTTGATTTCTGCTGACCACGGTCAGATTCAAACCGGCGACAACCTGGTCGAACCTCATCCCGAGGTCTTGACGGAAACAGCTATGCAGTCGGGGGAAGCTCGTATGCGGTGGTTTCATGCTCGAGCTGGTAGAAGTGGGGCGCTACTTGATGCTTTGCGCACCCACCACGGTCACCAAGGCTGGATTAGGACCCGCCAGGAAGCGATAGCGGAAGGCTGGTTCGGTCCGGTAGTCTCGGGGGCGGCCGAGGGTCGTTTAGGTGATGTCGTGGTAGCGCCATGGGGGACCGAAGCTTTCGTTGATCCTGCCGACAGTGGTCCTTTTGAACTTGTTGGCCGTCACGGTTCGCTAACCTCGGCAGAAATGCTGGTGCCGTTAATCGCGGCTGGTCGATGACTTTGAGCCATGGCCCAGTCGGACGTTATTCGCCTTCGAAACTATATAGTGAGCAGCCTTGAGTGACTCGATGATTCCAGAAAACAATATGCCAAATGATTCCGCGGCCAATCCGGCTGCTTCCAACACCGATCGAGTGAGCGAACCTCTCGTTGAGCGGGGCGAGCTGGTTGACGCCGGTCAAAATGAGGCCGGTGAAGCCTCCGGCCGTCCACGCCAAGAGTCGGTGGATGAACCCGCAAAGGTTATGCGAATCGGTTCCATGCTGCGTCAGCTCTTGGAAGAGGTTCGTAGCGCCGAGCTCGACGTCGCGAGTCGTGGTCGTCTACGTGACATTTACGAGCTTTCGGTGAACGAGTTGGGCAGTGCGGTCTCCACTGATTTACGTGAAGAGCTGGAGCGCATTGCTTTGCCTTTTAGCGACGAAGCCACCCCCACTGAAGCCGAGTTGCGCATTGCCCAGGCGCAATTGGTGGGCTGGTTGGAAGGCTTATTCCATGGAATCCAGGCCACGCTCTTTAGCCAGCAAATGGCGGCCAGGCAACAGCTTGAACAGATGCGCCAAGGTCAGCTTCCCCAAGGCGGTCAAACCTCGGGTGAACGCCCGGGCACGTATCTCTAGGCAGCAATTTCTCTAAGCCTCACCTTTCTATGGTGGGGCACCGGTTATTAGTGGGTCTTTAGTTTTAGGGTCAGGGAGATTAGTGGCTAGTCGTGATTCGTTCACACACCTGCACGTTCACACCGAGTATTCCATGCTGGATGGTGCTTCGCGATTAGGTGAGGTGGTGGCGGCGGCGGCCGCCGATGGTCAGCCCGCCTTGGGTATGACCGACCACGGCAACATGTATGGGGTGCTCGACTTCTATCAGGCCTGCCAAGACCAAGGCATTAAACCGATTATTGGTACCGAGGCCTACATGGCTCACGACACCCGATTTGAGCGGCCTTCGAGACGAGGCCGTGTTGATGACTCGGGGGGCGAGACCGAGGGTGGTAAGAAAATCAACTACCACCTCACACTGCTGGCGGAGAATAACGCTGGCTACAAGAATCTAATTCAGCTGGCCAGTCGGGCGTTTTTGGAAGGCTACTATTTCAAGCCCCGCGTGGACTGGGAAATTCTCGCGGAACATAGCGAAGGAGTAATCGCAACCACTGGGTGTCTAGGTGGTCATGTGCTGCAATCTTTGCTGCATGGTGATTTTGACGGTGCGCTAGCCAAAGCGGGACGTCTTCAAGACATTTTTGGTCGCGACAATCTCTTTGTAGAAATTCAAGATCACGGCATTCCAGAGCAACACAAAACCAACCCCGAACTGCTAGAAATCGCGCGACGTATTAACGCCCCGATTCTGGCCACTAACGACACCCACTACACCCATCAAGATGACTCGGTGGCCCATGATGCGCTGTTGTGTGTCCAAACTGGGTCCAAAATGAGCGATCCCGGGCGCTTCCGTTTCAGTAGTGACCAGCACTATCTCAAGAGCGCCGTGGAAATGCGGCAGCTTTTTGATGAACTTCCAGAAGCTTGCGACAACTCCCTTTGGATCGCCGAGCGTAGCAATGTTGAGATTGAGTTCGGTAAACCCAAACTTCCTAATTTCGAATTACCCGATGGTTTTACCAATGACGATGAATACCTAAAACATTTAACCTTTGAGGGTGCTAAACGCCGATGGGGTTCGCAGCTAAGTGATGCCGTAGTTGATCGTTTAGCTTTCGAGTTGAAAGTGATCGGCGATATGGGCTTTTCTTCATATTTTCTGATCACATGGGACTTAATCCGCCATGCTCGAGATAGTGGTATTAGGGTCGGACCGGGTCGTGGAAGTGCCGCTGGTTGTGCGGTGGCTTACTGTCTTTGGATCACTGACCTAGACCCCATTAAATACGATTTACTGTTTGAGCGTTTTTTGAATCCGTCTCGTATTTCGATGCCTGACATCGATATGGACTTTGACTCGCGTTATCGAGACGAAATGATTCGTTATGCAGCGCAACGCTACGGCCGAGATCACGTGGCGCAGATTATTACCTTCTCAACTATTAAAGCCCGAGCGGCGGTCCGTGACGCGGCACGAGTGCTGGGTTACGAATACGGTCTAGGCGACAAAATCGCCAAGGCCATGCCACCTTTGGTGTTGGGTCGTGACACTCCGCTTTATGCCTGTTTGGAAAAGCATCCCAAGTTTGAAGATGGCTACCAAATGGCGGCCGAGTTGCGCGACATTTATGCCACTGACCCCGACGCCAAGAAGGTTATCGATGTAGCTCGTGGGCTCGAAGGGCTACGCCGCCAAGACAGCGTGCACGCTGCGGCGGTGGTGATTACCAAAGAACCGCTGACCGAGTATTTGCCGATTCAGCGGAAAGCAGCGTCGGGTCAAAACCCTGAAGACGCGCCCGTAGTGACCCAATACGAGATGAACGGTGTTGAGGGTTTAGGCCTCTTGAAGATGGACTTCTTGGGTCTACGTAACCTAGACGTGATTCAAGACACTCTCGAGCTCATCCGCAACGTACGTGGTGTCGACCTCAATATCGATGAGGTTGATCTCGATGATGAACCAACCTATGAACTGTTGCGGCGCGGAGATTCCATTGGGGTGTTTCAGCTTGAAGGTGCCAAAATGCGCGCTCTGATGCGAGCCTTGGCACCCACAGGTTTTGAAGATGTGGCGGCCCTAGTAGCGCTTTATCGGCCGGGACCAATGGCCGCCAACATGCATTACGATTACGCCGACCGCAAAAATGGGCGCAAGCCGATCGCGTATTTGCATCCTGAAGCCGAAGAGATCTTGGGTGAGACCCAAGGCCTCATGATTTACCAAGAATCGATGATGCGAATTGCCCAGAAATTCGCTGGTTATTCGTTGGCTGATGCCGACAACCTTCGTAAGGCTTGTGGTAAAAAAGTACGTGAGCTGATTGCACTAGAGCGTGAAAAGTTTGTTGATGGTTGCGACGCTAATGGTTACGGCCGCGAGCTAGGGGAAGCCTGGTTCGACATCATTGAACCGTTTGCTGATTATGCGTTTAACAAAAGCCACTCGTATGGCTATGGTTTTATTGCTTATCAAACCGCTTATCTGAAAGCCAACTACCCGGTTGAGTATTTGGCAGCGCTATTAACGAGCGTAAAAGACAATTTAGACAAGGCGGCCATCTATCTGAATGAATGCCGCCAAATGGGCATTACGGTTTTAGTACCCGACGTCAACGTCTCTGATGTTAATTTCACGGCAGTACCAGGTTTAGGCAGCGACATTGGCAGTATTCCGTTTGGTCTCTCGGCGGTGCGCAACGTAGGCGAAGCTTTAGTGTCGCTAATCGTTTCCGAGCGGGAAGCCAATGGCGTTTTCCAAGACTTCTACGATTTCTGTGAGCGTGTTGAGCTTTCAGTTCTGAATAAGCGAACTATTGAATCGCTGATCAAAGCCGGTGCCTTTGATTCTCTCGGTCATCCCCGTGAAGGACTTTTAAGCGTTTACGACGACATCATTGACGCCACTGTTCGTCGTCGCCAAGAACAAGATGCTGGCATTTTCAGCCTCTTCGATAGTGAACCAACAGCGGAATCTGCCAAGGTAGATATCGAAATACCAGACGTTGAGTTCGATAAGACTTCGTTGCTTCGGCACGAAAAAGAAATGCTGGGTTTGTACGTTAGCGATCATCCCTTGGGGGGCTTAGAGAATCTGCTGGCCAAACAGGTTGATGTTTCGCTCTTAGATTTAGCCGAAACAGACGATGGCAAGTTTGTGACCGCTGGTGGTGTGGTGACAGGTCTTTCAAGGAAATGGACTCGCCGCGGTGATCTCATGGGAACCTTGATTCTTGAAGATCTGCACGGCGCGGCCGAGGTAATGGTCTTTCCTAAGACTATGGAAACCTATGGGCATCTCTTGGACGACGACCGAATTGTCATAGTCAAGGGTCGGGTCGACAAGCGCGAAGATATTCCCAAAATTATGGCCATGGAGATTGAGGCCTTCGACGGCGTTAACTTGGGAGACTCGCCGCCACTACGTCTACAGCTGCCCGAGGTGGGCCTGCCACAAGAAACCTTGGCCTCTCTTCGTAACCTGCTCGACACGCACGGTGGCAACTCCGAAGTGTTTCTTCACCTCGGTGAAACCAAGGTTTTACGCTTGGCCGATGAGTACTGCGTGAACGTCGAGAGCGGCGTCGTGGCGGAATTGAGGGTGCTGCTTGGTCCCGACGCGGTGATGCTGTAGCGCACCTCCAAGTTGCAATCACAGCCGCTTTACACTGGACTAGTAGGTGCTACCGTCGACTCATCATGGGGGAAATAGCAGCGCCATGGCGATTGAGACCGAAACTAGAGACTGTACCTCACTAAGCGACGCCGATTTCGCGGAAATGGCCGATGTTTGTACCGAATCCGCCAATGATTTTGGTGTAGGAGCGCTTTCGAAACAAGCTGAGGACTGGGTCTTGGTAACCCTGGTGCGTGAGAACGAGAAGATCCAGGCTTTCGCTTTTTCCACCTTGGAACGTATTGGTGGGACGCCGTGCGTGTTGATCGGAATTGCTTCTATCAAACGAACTTCTAAGCGTGACTCATACTTAAGGGCGATCGTGGGCGATCAACTGCGTCGAGCGGTAATGGCATTCCCCGATGAAGACGTTTTGGTTGGTGCCCGTCTGAATGATCCGGCGGCTTTCGAGGCCTACCGCAGTTTGGACGACATTGTGCCCAGGCCAGGCTATAAACCAAGTGGTGAAGAACGGGCCTGGGGACGTCGTTTGGCGAAACGTTTTGCGGTGCCCAACAGTTTGTACAATGACCGCAGTTTCCTAGCTACCGGCGATTCCAGCCAGCCTTGTGTGGTTGATCACACGAGCGCCAAGCCCGAAACGCTCGACCCCGAGGTCGTGGCTCTGTTCACCGATATTGACATTGAACGGGGTGACACTTTGGTGGCTTTTGGTTGGGCTATGGCCGAAGATCTTGCCAAGTTGGCCTAGGCCGCACTTCGGTGCAATAGCCGCTTTGCGAGACGGAACTTAAGCGGGTTCGCCATGGAATTTGAGCGGGTGGTCGCCAAACGGGCCATGGTGCGCGCTTTTAGTGATCGCCAAGTTGACCCGGACTTGGTTGACGAGTTGATCGACCTAGCCACTCGAGCACCTTCGGCTGGCAACACCCAGGGTTGGCATTTTTTGGTTCTAGAAGGTGCCGAAGAGACCGCTCGGTTTTGGGATATTTCGTTGCCGTCTGAAAAGCGCCAAAGTTTTCGTTGGCCTCATTTGCTCGACGCTCCGGTGTTGATAATTCCGTTGGCCGATCCAGCAATGTATGTGGGTCGCTACGGCGAAGCTGACAAGGCTAAAACTGGCCTTGGTGCTGGCACCGAACACTGGCGAACCCCTTATTGGACGGTCGATACCGCATTCGCCACTATGACCTTGTTGCATGCGGTGGTGGACAAAGGTTTAGGGGCCTTGTTTTTCGGCCTCTTCGATCGTGAGGACCAGATATTGAAGGCCTTTGCCGTGCCTGAGCACCTAGTGGCCTTGGGTGCCATCGCGATTGGCTATCCGGCACGGCAACAAAGTCCGGGCCGGTCGGCGAAGCGCCGCCGACGATCCACGGACGAAGTGATCCATCGAGGTAATTGGTCGAATTAGCCGACGCGGGGCATCTATGCTCTAGCAGATGGACAAACTTCTTCAAGGTAAAGTTGCCCTCGTAACCGGGGCTTCCAAGGGCATTGGATTGGCCATTGCTTCCATGTATGCGGAACGTGGGGCCAGTGTGATGTTGTCATCGCGCAAACAAGAAGCCCTCGACGAGGCGGCTGCTGGGATTGAAGGTGAAACTTCGACCTTTGCTGCTCACGCCGGTGACCCCGAGGCTGCCGAAGCCTGTATCGAAGCCACAATTGACCGCTTTGGTGCCGTTGATATTTTGGTCAACAACGCCGCCACTAACCCCTATATGGGCCGGTCGGTGGATATTGATATTGATCGCTGGCAAAAGACCTTTGAGGTGAACCTGCGTGGCCCTTTGGTTTGGTCGCATCACACTTGGCACAAGTCGATGCAAAATCGCCCGGGTAGCACGATTATTAACATCGCGTCGGTGGGCGGCTTCAGTGCTGGTTCCTCCATTGGTATCTACAACAACACCAAGGCTGCCCTGATGCACCTAACGAGAGTTTTGGCCGGTGAATTGGCACCAAGCACCCGTGTGAATGCAATTGCCCCCGGTTTAGTTAAGACTGATATGGCACGTGCTTTGTGGGAAGCTAATGAAGCCGAACTAGCCAAAGGCACTCCACTGGGCCGACTTGGTGAACCAGATGACATTGCGAATGCTGCATTGTTCCTGGCCAGCGATATGGCCGCTTGGATTACCGGACAAACAATTGTGGTGGATGGTGGTTCACTCCTAGGCGGGCGTGGTTAGTGCTGCGTTTACGTCGGCGTTAGCTCCACTAAACAGCTAATCGCAGCCTGAACACAGGTCAGCTTCTGGCCTAGTTTGAACGTGACGGCAGACTGTGGCGGGCCAGTTTGCCAATCGCGGTGCGTGGTAGGGCTGCCACGCTACGCAGTTCTTTTGGTGCGCAGTACGTGGGCAGAGCCTCTTTAACGAAGGCTCGAATCTCAGCAAGGGAGACAGGGGAGTGGCCAGTCTCCCACACCACCAAAGCCACTAACCTTTCACCCCATTCTGGATCGGGCTCACCAAAAACGGCGGCCTCGCGCACCGCTGGATGGGCCTCCAAACGGGTTTCCACTGGCGTGGGCCAAACGTTTTCGCCTCCGGTGATGATTAGCTCGCTCGACCGTCCAGTAACGCTGAGACGTCCCGTGGCAGTATCCAGGTCTCCTTGGTCACCTGTCTTTAGCCAGCCATCGTTCGTGAAGGGATGAGTACCGTCACGATAACCACGCAACATCATGGGGGCACGAAGCTGTATTTCTTGGTCGACAACGCGGATTTCCACCCCATCGAGAGGTAAGCCGTCGTACACCACGCCACTGCCAGTTTCGGTCATGCCATAGGTGGTAACCACATTGTCGGGCAGGTTCGTTGGCGGTGTTGAACCACCCAACACAATCCGTTTGAAAACACTTGGATCAACACGGCCAAGCGCGGTTGCAACCAATGAAACCAGGTTGGCCCCTTGGGTCGCGGCCGACATAGCGGCCGTGGCATCAAAACCAGCATGCACAGTCAGCGCCGTGTTGGTGTGAAGAGCCCGGGTGACCACCGACAATCCGCCCACGTGGCTAAAAGGCAAGCAAGCTAACCAACGATCGACCTCGACATCAACGTTGAGCCGTTTTGAGGTTGCTAGTGCCGATGCTTTGACCGCCTGGTGGGTGAGGATCACTCCTTTGGGGTGGCCGGTGGTGCCGCTAGTGGCCATAACCAGGGCGTCACCTGGCGAGACCGGACGTCCGTTGTGGCATTTGTTTGAAGTGATGGTGCCATTCTCCGAAATCTCGATGATTTCGGCGGGCGCCATGGTCGCCAATAACTGATCGCGAGCCACACTTGGCAACCGATGGTCAATTGGTAACACCGCATCGCCATCTTCCCAAAGGCGTTCAAGTTGACGAACCCACGCCATCGACGGTGGACCGTATAGGGCTACAAGTCTTTGCACCGCCACAAGGCTAGAGGCTGAGATTGAACTCGTCTCATCTTACGGGCCACACTCACCTAGTGAGATCGTATGCCCGCGACAAACTATTTGACCATGCTGGCACCGCCTTTGGTGAGGATATGACAGCCGCCGGAGCCCCAGCATGAACCCTTGGGTTGAAGGGGCACGGCCCAGAACTTTGCCGGCCGCTATTGTGCCGGTAGCAGTAGGAACCGCAGCGGCGGTGGGAGTGGCGCCGGTGGTGGCTTGGAGGGCCGTGGCAGCCATGGTGGTGTCGCTGGCACTTCAAGTTGGGGTGAACTACGCCAACGACTACAGCGACGGGGTCAGGGGAACTGACGATGATGCCAAGCGAGTGGGCCCAATCCGTTTGGTGGGGTCAGGTCTCAAGTCTCCTCGTGAAGTAAAACGCGCTGCGTTTTACTCTTTTGGTGTGGCGGCCCTGGCGGGTCTAGCTCTGGCAGCCGCGGTGGGTTGGGAACTTATTTTAGTGGGCCTCTTTGCTATAGCCGCGGCTTGGTTCTACACCGGTGGGCCACGTCCGTACGGCTACTCAGGTTTTGGCGAATTGTTCGTGTTCGTGTTCTTTGGTTTGGTGGCCACTATCGGCTCCACCTATGTCCACACCGGAACTATCACCTGGTTGTCGGTGGCATTAGCGGTTCCGGTTGGCGTTCTAGCCACTGCCTTGTTGGTGATTAACAACCTGCGTGATATTCCGGGCGATAACGGTGCTGGCAAACGTACCTTGGCAGTACGACTAGGGGACAAGCGCACCCGAGTTTTGTACCTGATCTTGATGATGTTGCCATTTATCATGGTCCCGCCCATAGCGGCGTTTGGCCGTATTGGTGCTGTGGCGGCCCTGGCCGCTATTCCTTTTGCGCGCAAGCCTGTGTTGGCGGTCTTAGAAGGGGCTCGGGGGCCTGCCCTAATCCCTGTGTTAGCTATGACTGGCCGCGTGCAGCTGCTGGTGGGGGTGCTGCTGGCACTTGGTGTGTGGGTGAGCGGTTAACTTCGTGGCTGAGCGGCCGCGTGTCTGTCCGTCTGACTTTCTAAGTGTCTGACCGTCTGACTTTCTCAGTGGCTGAAGTGGCGGACTAAGCCGCTGAAATGACAGAGGTGCCGCCAAGTTGGCTTTTACCGTTCTTAGAGGCCGTGTTTGGCTAACCAAGGCTCCAGCAGCGCCATAAAAGCTTCGGGTTGTTCTAGATGTGCAGTGTGTCCAGCTCCATCGACGGTTGCAAAGGTGGCGTTTGACCCGATGGCTTCAGCCATTCGTTCTCCAAGCGCACCAAACTTGGTGTCGTGTGCTCCGGCAATTATCAAGGTGGGCATGTTGAGGGTGTGTAATTGGTCCCAACTCGGTTGTTGGGTCCCAGTCCCAGCCAAACGTAACGACGAGGCCAGCCCCGCAGCGGTATTGGCAAGCCGTTCACTTCGAGCGGCTGCTGCTTCGCTGAGACCACCAAAAAGCGGTAGGGCCAGCCACTCGTCCAGGAAGGCTTGAACCCCTATCTGCTCAATCCGTCTAGCGCGTGTTTCATCGTCGTCCAGGCGTGCAGTGCGTTCCTCTTTGCTCTTTAGACCGGCAGTTGCACCCACCAACACCAAACCTTGTACCAAATGAGGCGATTGAAGGGCAGTGTGTAACACAAAACGTCCGCCCATCGAGTAGCCCACATAGGTGCCGATACCACCGGCTTCACCGATTAGGTTGCCACCCTCTACCAGATCAACTTCAACCTCCGAAGAACCGCCGTGGCCAGGCGCATCAAGGAAAATTACTTCATGGTCACGGCTAAGTTGGGTCCCTATTTCACCCCAGCACCTTCCGGTTTGGGTGAATCCGTGTACCAGCACGAGGCGAGGTCCACTACCAGTGGTGATGCTGTGTAATGTCTTTGGGGTGTCCGCTAACTCACTCACGTTCTAGAACCTAGGATCTCCGCCATGGCCGCGCTATTTGACGAGATGCAAAACACCGTTCCCGAAACGGTGACTGCCACTTTTTGTGCCACTTTGGTTGATGAATGGGTGCGTGCCGGTCTGAGCGAGGCGGTGGTTGCCCCCGGTTCGCGCTCTACACCCATGGCTCTGGCGCTCTTGGCGAATCCTGCTATCAACGTGCACGTGCACCACGACGAACGCTCGGCTGCCTTCACAGCGCTCGGCTACGGCTTGGCTACCGGTAAACCAGCCTTGGTGCTCACCACCAGTGGCACCGCCACCGTTGAGTTACACCCCGCGGTGGTTGAAGCTCATCAGGCTCGGGTTCCCATGATTTGCATCACAGCCGATCGCCCACCAGAACTGCATCATTTTGGTGCCCCCCAAACCGTTGATCAAACCCATCTTTATGGCCGTTCTACCCGTTGGTTTGTTGACCCCGGTGTGCCTGATGCCCATAGTGCGAGTTCATGGCGTGGTTTGGCTGCCCGTTGTGTTTTGGAAGCTACCGGCTCTCCGTCGGGACCAGTACAACTAAATTTGCCATTTCGCGATCCTTTGGTTGGCAAGCCAGGTCCACTTCCACCAGGACGGGGCGAAAACGCGCCTTGGTTTCACAAGCTAGAGCCAAGTGCTAGCCAGCCAAGCGCGGTGACCCCGCTGCGTAGGCTGCTCACTCAACTACGGCTCGATCCCGCCAAAGCGTTGCCACGGGGAGTTATTGTGGCCGGGGCTGGTGTGGGCGGTACGGCGCTCAATCCGAAGATTGTGCATCGTCTGGCGGCTCGTTTGGGCTGGCCGGTGTTGGCCGATCCGCGTTCGGGTTGCCGGACCCCCGATGGAACCACCATCGCCCATGCTGACATGCTTGTGCGGAGCGAAGCTTTCGCCAAAAACCACTCGCCTCAGCTGATTTTGCAGTTCGGCCAACTACCGGCCTCGCGTTTGGTGAACGAATGGCTAGCCGATGCGACCGCCCCTTGGGTGCTAGTTGACGAAGATGGCTGGTTCTATGACCCGGCACGGCGTTCATCAATTGTTATTGAGGCCGATCCCAACCAGGTTGGTCGTCAGTGGGCCAGCCAAACTGACTCGGTGATGCCCACCGAGAAAGCGTGGCTCCAATCGTTTGTTGAAGCCGATCAAACAGCAGCGCGGGCTATTGCCAACACCTTGTCCGCTAAAGATGAGTTGAGTGAACCCGCCATCGCCCGAGCGGTGATGGAACACCTGGAGGAAGGCTCAACCTTGGTGGTGGCTTCGTCCATGCCGGTGCGCGATTTGGAATGGTATGGCGTTCCACGCAGTGGGGTCCGGGTGTTGTCTAATCGTGGAGCGAACGGGATTGACGGAGTGACCTCCACGGCCGTCGGGGTGGCCTTAAGCGGTCCGCCAACGGCTCTGCTAATTGGTGACGTGGCATTTTTACATGACACCAACGCGCTTATAGGTTTAGCTAAACGGCCGCTGCATCTAGTAATGGTCGTTATCGATAACGATGGTGGCGGAATTTTCTCGTTTCTGCCTCAAGGAGAACAGCTCGCCACTGCCGGTTTTGAAACGCTTTTCGGCACGCCCCACGGAGTCGATTTGGCACGGTTAGCCGCCGCTCACCAGCTAGATGCGGTTGAAGTTACAACGATTGCAGGGCTAGAAAACGCGTTAGAAACGGCCAATTCAAAAAACGGCGTGCACCTCATAATTGCCAAGACCAACCGCCAAGAAAATGTGGTCTTACACAACCAGATTCACTCGGCTTGGCAACTGGGTTAATCGGCCCTGGCACGCTAGAGGGCCCAGCTTGAAAAGACCTTCAGCTAGCTTAAAACGGCCTTCACATCAGATCATTAAGGCCGCAAGAGCGCTTGTAAAATGGCCTGAAACTTGGCCCTTGTTTCGGCCAGTTCGGCCTCAGGGTCCGAATCTTCTACCACGCCCACTCCGGCAAAAACGGAAGCCGTGTTGTTTTCGATGTGAGCCGAACGAATACCCACCGCCCAGTCGCCGTTACCCGCATAGTCAACCCAACCCACCGGTCCGGCATACGCTCCGCGGGAATCACCTTCCAAATGTTCAATTAACGCCAGGGCCGAATCGGTTGGTGTTCCGCCAATGGCTGGGGTGGGATGCAGTGTCGTTACCAACTCGATGGCGTCAGCCGCTGGAGATGACAGGCGACCTTCCAAAAACGTGGCCAGATGTGCCACATTGGCCACCCCTAAAACCGTTGGTTCAGCTTCCCAATCAAGATATGAGCAGTACGGCAACAGGCTGTCATAAACCATGTCAACCACAATTTGATGTTCGTGCCGATCCTTGGTTGACGCTAACAACCGTGCGCTTAGCTGCGCATCTTGAACCGGATCGGGGCTGCGTCGCGTAGTTCCAGCGAGCGGGCGGGAACGTACAATATCGGCTTTGCGAGACACCAATAATTCCGGTGAGGCACCCACCATTCCGTCAACTGAAGTGATGTAACAAGTGGGGAAATTATTTCGTAGACGCTGCAAGATTACGGTGATGGGAAGCGGGTTTTCGGTGGTGATGGTTAGTTCACGCGCTAACACAAACTTGCTTAACTCTTTGCCCTCACCCAGTCGTGAGCGGCCCTCCACCAGGGCCTGGCACCAATCTTTAGGGTTTACCGTCGATCGCACGGTAATGGCCCCCGGGTCGGTTTCGCTTTCCTTCGGGAGCGCTTCGCCTAAGGAAATACGTTGATGGAAGCGGGTGATTTCTTCCTCGGTTTGAGGTGCTTCCGGGTCGTTTAGGCGGTGCAAACTTGTAATCCAGCGGGTGCCATCGGCATCACGCCCTAAAACTATTTGGGGTATTCGAAGGTAGCGCGAAGCGTTGGGGTTGAAGGGCAAGGCCCCGAAAGCAATCGGACCGGTACCTGGTCGTTGTACCGGGTCGTCAATCGTGAAAGCCGCCCACACCTGGGCTAGGTCATCTCGGGCGCCACTGGGGTCGCGGGGGCGAACCTCAACGGTTTCTAATACGCCACGCCCAGCTACTCCAACACCTTCATGTTCGAACAAGAAACCGTCGTCACCAGCAAATAGCAAAAGATCAAAATCGTGATCTAGGCGGCGTGTGATGGCATGAAACCCAAGGTCAGTCATCTCGGGTTCCCACTAAGAGCTGGGCGGCGCCGGGGGGTAACAAGGTATGGGTCGCATCTGAGAATCCGGCGGCGCGCAACATACCCAACAGCTGGGGCGGTTCGGGTAGATACTGTACCGATTTCGGCAGGTAGCGGTAGGCGGCGGGGTTTGAAATCAAACCGCCAATTATCGGCACGATTTTGCCAAAATATATGCCATGGCCAAAACGTAGAATGGGGTTATTGGGCACCCCGACGTCGATTAGTGCCACTCGACCGCCTGGGCGCACGGTTCGAGCAAGTTCATTGAAAAAAGGTTCCAGGTCAACCAGATTGCGTAGCGCAAAGCCACAGGTGGCGCCATCGACCGAGGCGTTCGGCATGGGTAAATTCAGGGCGTCGGCCTGCACCAACGACGCCTCGGTGCGGGCACTTTGTAGCATGCCCAGCGAGAAGTCGACCCCGATGGCAGTAATTCCAGAGGCTTCGAGCTCTCGACAAAAATCTCCCGTACCAGCGGCAATGTCGAGCACCACGGAGCCGGTGGGTAAATTCATTTCGGCGATGGTACGCCGTCGCCAGCGGGTGTCGAGCCCGAAGGTCATGATGCGATTCACCAAGTCGTAACGAGGTGCAATCGAGTCGAACATCGTCTGCACTGCCCGAGCTTTGTCGTCGCCTTCAGGGAGTGGTTCACCGGGGTTTAAGAGCTCGGAAAGTTTGCTCATCAGCTGTTCCTTAGCTGTTGGTTTGGGCCGCCGTGATCGCACATTGTAGCGCCCACTGATAGTCGGGTTTACCAGATTCCAAACGCCGAATAGCGGCCACTTCACTGATTACCCGGGGTGTTTTGTAATCGGCAAGTGACGCTCGGCAATGTTCGTCTAGCAGGGTTGGTTCCAATTCGTGACCTGGTCGCATTACTACTAGGGCCGCTACTTGTTCTCCCCAGCGCGAATCGGGTACGCCCACTACTACGGCGTCTCGCACGCTTGGGTGAGCGTGAAGCACGGCTTCAATTTCACCGGGATAAATTTTTTCGCCACCGGAGTTGATAGTCGTTGAGCCGCGACCCAATAAGACCATCTGGTTTTCTTCGTTCATGTAAGCCAGATCCCCCGTTAATGCCCAACGTTCGCCATTGATGATGGGAAATGTGGCTTGGGTAGCTTCATCGTCTTGAAAATAACCAATCGGGATGTATCCGCTGCGCGCCACCCGTCCTACTTCGCGAGAACTAGCGGGGATGAGTTCATTTCGTTCGTTCAACAATCCCGAACCTGGTCTAAGTTCGAATTGTGATTGTCCGCTGACCCCTGGCATGCCAGCCGCATAGACCATTGAGGCCTGCCCGCCGGTCTCGGTGGTGCCGTAGCTGTCGACCACCACTATCCAGGGCAGCACCTTAAGAATTGCTTCACGCACTGGCACCGAGAGCACCGCCCCGCCAGAGAGCATGGTGGTAAGGGTGCTTAGATCCCATTCATCGCCGCGTTCTTGTAGCAGATCACTTAGCGGCAGGGCGATAGCATCGCCTACCACTACTAGGTAGGAAGCAGCCTCGGCGTCTACCACGTCAAGCAAATGCGCGACATCTAGACTGGGCTGGGTGGATAGGAGCACCGTGCCACCACGCAGCAAGGTCAGAAAGGCCATCCATTGTGCAGTGCCATGCATAAAAGGTGCCGCAAAAAGAGTACGGATGGGGTTCGAACTGATATTTGCCAAGATGTCTTCGGGCTCAACAATCGGGGTACCGGAGCGGATGTTTCCACCCATGGCGGCGTAGAAAATGTCTTTGTGATACCACATCACGCCCTTAGGCATTCCAGTGGTGCCGCCGGTGTAGAGAATGTATAGGTCGTTGTCGCTACGTTGGTGCGCAAGAGCACTGTGGCGGTGCTGCGTTGGGTTTGACTGGGGATGCTCACCCTTGCTGGCGGCCATGTTATCGCTGTGACCAGCGTTTTCTAATGAGGGCGCGGTTAGCAGCGCTTCGTATTCTTGGCCATTGGTTATGACCATCGGTTTCGTGGCCACCGTTTTGGCCACTTGCGACATCAACGGGTACTCGGTGTTTTCGCAAAACAATATTGCCGCTCCAGAATCACTCAAGATGTGTTCCAGTTCGGCTTCTTGATAGCGATAGTTGACGTTCACCGGAATGGCACCCACCCCGAAGGCCGCCAACATTACTTCTAGGTAGGCAGGGCTATTTCGCAGCGCTAAACCAACGCGGGTACCAGCGTGCACACCGCGCTCGACGAGAGCCATTCGCAATGCCTCTACGCGCTGGTGTAGCTGGTGGTAGGTAAAGCGAGAATTGCCAGAAACCAGGGCTTCACGCTCGGGCACCGTATTGGCGACTCGATCAAAAAGATCTGCCAAGTTGAACGTCATCGGCTACGACCGTAGTGGGCCAGGCTGGTTACGCCCTAAGCGACGGTGACCTTAGCGGCACCAGTGTGGCCAAATATGGCGATTAGCGCTACCTAATGGAACCAGACTCGCTGGTGTTCACGGCTGATGGGGTGAACCAACAACGCAAAGCGAACCACCGGGAACAAGGCCAGCATTAGGTAGTTGGCGTTTAGAAGATAGCCAATTCCGTCTTGTAAGAGAATCAGCAACAGCTCAAGGATGGCAGCGCCAGTTACGGCGAGTGAAAGTTGGTAACCCCAGCGTCGTTCATTGGCAATGCCAAATGCTCCTGCCACTAGGCCCACCACGGCCAAGGCCCCCACCAGGTTGGGAGCGCCAATTCGACTGCCCAGATAGTGGTAAATACTTGGTGGCAACAAAAATGTTATGAAGGCCGTGGCGTACAGCAAGAAAACCGCAATTTGGAGGGTAGGTGGAAGGCTGGGATTGGTCCAGCGACGCGTTTCCATCGTTACAGTCTGACAGTAATCGCGGCCATTGGGTTATCTGGTGTGACTGATCTTGCGTTTAGGGCTGCTGAGCTGCACCTCGGTTTGGGTGGCGGCCACGTTGGCACGCAGCTGACCGCAGGCGGCATCAATGTCGGTGCCACGGTTTTTCCGTATGGTGGCGTTGATGCCAAGTTGGGCCAAACGGTCTCGGAACCACTGAACCTGTTCAGGCGGCGAACCTTGTACTAGGTAACCGGGGGTGGGGTTGAGCGGAATAAGGTTCACATGAGCATGTAGTGGTGCCGCGTAAGCGGCGAGCTGCTGGGCATCGATTTCTTGATCGTTCACGCCATCAATGAGTGACCATTCGAAGGAAAGCCGACGACCTTTGGCGGCCAAGTATTGCTGTAACGCATCGGCCAGCACGGCCAGCGGGTAGCGTCGGTTAATAGGTACCAGTTCGTCGCGGCGACGATCTTCAGCCAGATGTAGTGAAACGGCCAGATTGACTGGAAGTTTCTCGTCTTTTAGGCGAAGTATCCCGGGCACAAAACCGACTGTCGAGACCGTTAATGAGCGCGCTGAGATACCCATATCACCTTGGAAACGCTCAATGGCCGACCATACATTGTTGTAGTTCGCCATGGGTTCGCCCATACCCATAAATACCACGTTTGAAACTCGGCGAGGTAAAGCCATTTGGCGTGCGAGCACCACTTGTTCCACTATTTCGCCCACGCTTAGATGCCGTTCAAACCCGGCCTGGCCAGTAGCACAAAAACTGCAGTTCATGGCACAACCGGCCTGCGTGCTGACACAAACCGTCGTTCGATCACGGTAGTGCATCAATACCGTTTCAATTTGTTTGCCATCCGGCAGCGCCCACAACCATTTAATGGTTTGACCGTTGTCGCTCGTTGACTGGGTTACCAACCTAAGAGCGCTTGGGTATTCATCGGCGAGAGCGGCACGCAAAGCTTTGGGCAGGTTGGTTAATTCACCTAGCGGTTGGCCTTGCTCGTAGAGACCTTCCCAAAGCTGGTTCACTCGATATTTCGGTTGATCAGCTATCGCAGTTTGCAGCTGCTCAAAGGAAAGATCATATAACGTGCTCACCCGAGCTAGGTTACCGTTTAAGTGGTGTTATGGCGTTAGGCTGTGAGTTATGTCAACGCCCTCCTTTGACAAATTGCCACTCGAGGCGGTCAGCCGAGCAGCTCATTACAACCATCGACACCGCTCGGTTTCCAGTGGTGGTTTAAGGGCGGCTATTTTTGGTGCCAGCGATGGTTTGGTCTCTAACGCCGCCCTGATTTTGGGGGTGGCCGCCGCCACACCCGGATCGGAAGTGGTGCGGTTAGCGGGTATTGCTGGCCTAATTGCAGGCGCTGTATCTATGGCTGCGGGTGAGTATATTTCGATGCGCGCCCAAAGTGAGCTCTATGAGTTTGAGTTAGAAACTGAGCGTCAAGCACTAGCGGCGAACCCCGAGTTGGAAACCCTAGAGCTAATCAAGATTTATCAAGAGCGTGGGGTCAGTCTCAATCTGGCCACTCGCATGGCGGAAGCCATGATGGCCGACCCAGAAGTAGCGCTTGAAGCTCACGCCCGTGAAGAGCTAGGTATCGACCCCCAAGAACTTGGTTCACCCGTGATGGCAGCCAGTTCATCGTTCGTGGCTTTCGCGGTTGGCGCTATTTTACCGTTGATACCGTGGTTCTTTGGCGGCGGTTCAGTGGCGGTGGTGGTTTCGCTGGTCTTGGCCACCCTGGGTGCGCTGGTGTTAGGCGGGGTGGTGGGTTACATGTCGGGCCGTTCGGTACCATTCGCCGCCCTGCGCCAGTTAGTTATCGCTTCTTTGGCGACCACGGTGACGGTGGCGGTAGGGGCCTTGGTCGGGGCTAACTAGGGCTGCTACCCACCAGGGGTTGGTGTTATCAAGGGATGGTACTAACAAGAGCCGGTACTAACTTGCCAGAGCAGCGACGTGTTTTTCATAGACCCGCACCTGCAATTCCAATTCGAAACCGAGATTCTCATAAATTGCCATGGCGGCGGTGTTGTCGGCCTCGGTGTAAAGGTACGCTTCCTTAGCACCAGCCTCATAGAGGTGTTTCAATCCTGCCAGAACCAATGCCTTTCCTAAACCTCTTCCGGCGGCATCGGGGTGGGTGGCAATCACGTAGATTTCACCTTTTGGCCCGGTTTCGGGCGGGTCGAGTTTGGTCCAACAAAACCCTGCTATGGGGTCTCCGGGCCGGGTCGGGGGATAGAGAAGAAACCCTTTCGGATCGAACCATGGCTCGGCCATCTGCTGTGCCAATTCAGCTTGGTGCCAGTTACCTTGTTCGGGATGCCACGAAAACGCGGCGTTGTTGGTTTTCAACCATTCCAAATCATCCTCACCCGGTACAAAGGGTCGGGTGGACAGAATTTCTGCGGGCCATTCAAGGGGTAACGATCGATGCAGACGAACCAGAATTCGCTCGCCTGAATACCCAGCGGTGGCGGCCGCTTGGGTGTGTGACTCACGAAAATTAGGTACCCGCCAACGTGCTAAACCGCCGCCCTGGGCGGCAATACGTTGGTTTAGTTGGTTCAAAAGTTGTGAAGCCTGATCGACATCGAAATCAGTGTCGGTGTCGGGTAGTTCTACTTCCCAGCCATAACGTTCTTGATGAGCGACAGCAGTTTTGCCACCAATACTGGTGCTAGGTGAGGTTGGGTTTGAACCAGAAGAGTTCATGTGCGCCAATGTAGCTGGTTTGAACGTCGGTCAATCCGCCTAACCTATGGGCATGGCTAAACCCCGTTCGCCAAAAGGTCGCGCCCGCGAAACCATGGTTCGCTTGGAAGAAGAATATCCGGTTGCGATTTGCGAGCTCGACCACAAGAACCCATACGAGCTGCTAGCCGCCACTATTTTGTCGGCTCAATGCACCGATGCTCGGGTAAATATGGTTACTCCTGCGCTCTTTGAACGATATCCCACTCCACAAAGCCTGGCCGGGGCTCACCAGCCTGAGGTGGAGGAACTCATTCGTTCAACAGGGTTCTATCGAAATAAGGCCACCAGCCTAATTGGCATGGCGCAAGGCCTAGTTCACGACTTTGGTGGGGAAGTACCCCACAAAATGGCCGAACTAACGACACTGCCGGGAGTGGGCCGCAAAACCGCTAACGTGATCCGTTCGGTGGCTTTCGATCTGCCGGGTTTACCAGTTGATACCCATGTTGGCCGCTTGTCGCTTCGACTTGGTTTAACCACCGAAACTGATCCGGTTAAGGTTGAGATGGAGCTCAACTCAATGATTCCGGCTGCCGAGCGGGGTCGATTTGGTTTACGGCTAATTTTGCACGGACGCCGGGTCTGCACCGCCCGCAAGCCAAATTGTGGAGAGTGTGTGCTCGCTGACTTTTGCCCTTCGAGGGTGGAAGCGCTTTAGTCCAGTTTTCGCATTAAACGGGCTAAACGTCGGCTCGCTGCGCTCAGCTGACGTTCAACTTCATCTAGGTCGAGGGCGATGTCGTCGCGAGCGGTACCGCGGTACTGATTGGCCATAGTGGTTAACTGGCCCAAAAGTTCATCGATACTAGTTACTGTCGACGAGATCTGAGCGCGATGACTTTCCATGAAAGGGCGTGTCTCCAAAGTTGTTGGTTGAACTATTTGAGCACTGATAATGGGTCGAGGTCTGATCGCCTGTACCGTTAACGCCTTGGTAATCCGATTTTTTAATAGCGTTTTAGGTGGTTGAGTGCGTTGGTGAACCCATGCTAACTCGTCTCGATTTTCGTGGATTGTCACGACAAGAAATTGCGCAGCGTTTACCTCGACCTGAGGTCAGTGGTGAGGGGCCAACGGCCGCGGTCCGTGAAATTCTGGCCGAAGTCCGTGCTCACGGTGACCAGGCGTTATTGCAGTACACCGAACGTTTCGACGGAGTGAAGCTCGATGCGTTGCGGGTACCTTCCGAAGCCATCGAAGAAGCCTGGGCCAACACACCCGCTGAACTACAAGACGCCCTTGTTGAAGCGGCTCGACGTATTCGAGCTTTTCATGAAACGCAACGTCCACGTCCTCATGCTCACACTGATGCTGGTATCACTGTAGAAGCGGAAAGTCGGCCGGTTGATCGTGCCGGGCTTTACGTACCTGGCGGACGGGCTTCCTACCCAAGCACGGTGTTGATGACCGCGATTCCCGCCCAGGTGGCCGGAGTGGCTGAAATTGCGTTGTGTGTACCCGCCAGCCAAGACACCGGTCAAGTAGCACAAATTACACTGGCCGCAGCCAAAGTGGCGGGAGTGAGCGAAATTTACGCCTTGGGTGGCGCTCAAGCCGTGGCTGCTATGGCTTATGGCACCGAGTCGGTACCCAAAGTTGATGTGATTGCCGGGCCAGGCAACGTTTATGTGGCTATTGCGAAACAGCAAGTGGCTAACGAAGTCGGCATCGCGGCCGCTTTTGCCGGACCATCGGAAGTGGTGGTGGTGGCCGACGATTCCACCCCAGTTGATTATGCGGCCATCGATGTCATTCTTCAGGCTGAACACGGCCCAGACGGTTTGGCATGGCTTATCACTTGGTCTGAATCGGCTGGCGATGCCATAGATTCCGCCATTGATAGTTTTGTGGCTGAAGCACCGCGCCGTAGCGACATTTCAGCCACCCTGGCTAAGGGCGGTTTCTTGGCGCTGGTCGATACCGCCGAGGCGGCCATTGAGGTTGCCAACCTGGTGGCGCCAGAACACCTGGAATTGCTTTGTGCTGCCCCCGAAGCTTTGGTCCCGCTAGTTAAACACGCTGGGGCGGTGTTCTTGGGGGTCTTGTCCCCGGCTTCGATCGGTGATTATGTGGCCGGGCCGAGCCACGTGTTGCCCACCAACGGCACAGCTCGCTTCTCCAGTGCGCTTACGGTGTCGGATTTCACTAAAGATGTGCACGTTATTACCGTGAGCGACCAGGGTTTCGACGCGGTAGCACCTCACGTGGTGGCATTAGCGGCCGCCGAGGGCTTAGACGCCCACGCCGAGTCGATCCGTATTCGCCAGCGTGCCCGCACTAATACTTCGAGTGGCTCATGAGTGACCGGGCCCCGCAACGACCTCAGCTTCGCGATGATTTGGTGAGGATGGAGGGTTACCATTCGCCCCAAATCGACGTCGATGTTCGTTTAAATACCAACGAATCACCCTTTGAGCCTCCAGCCGAGTTTCGCGCCAAGTTGGCCGAAGGCGTGGCCCAGCTGCATTGGAATCGTTATCCCGACCGCCAGGCGGTACAACTGCGTGAAGCCATTGCCAAGCTACACAACGTAGCGATGGCCAATATTTTTGCAGCCAACGGCTCGAACGAGGTCTTACAGTCGCTCACCTTGGCCTATGGGGGTCCAGGGCGCAACGTCTTGGTCTTCGAGCCTACCTATGCCATGCACAGCCAGATCGCACGGGTCACCAACACCGGGGTTATTAGCGGCACTCGTAGTGACGATCACAGCCTCGATTTGGCCTATGTGAGCGCTACCATGCGCCAACATGAACCCGCTATAACTTTCTTGTGTTCCCCCAACAACCCCACCGGAATGGTGGAGGAACGCGAAACGGTCGAAGCGGTGTTAGCAGTGGCCGGCGAGTTTGGCGGTTTGGTCGTGGTAGATGAGGCCTATGGCCAATTCGCCCCTTGGTCAGCACTCGAGCTCGTCAATGAAGACACTGCTTTGGTAGTTACCCGCACCTATTCCAAAACTTGGGCTTTGGCCGGGTTGCGCCTTGGCTATTTGGTAGGGCCAACCTGGCTAGTTTCAGCTCTGGAAATGGTGGTGCTGCCGTATCACCTAGATGCTGCCACTCAGCTAGCAGGCACTTTGGCGCTTGATCATGTTGATGTGATGGAAGCCCAAGTGGCCGAGTTGGTGGAAGAGCGAGGTCGCTTGGCCGAAGCTATGGCCGACTTGCCGCTAACGGTTTGGCCATCGGGTGCTAATTTTATTTTGTTCCGCCCTAACCAGCACGACGGCAACGCAGTGTGGCAGGAATTGGTGGACCGTTCCGTGATGGTGCGTAACTGCGCTTCGTGGCCGGGCCTCGATAACTGTCTTAGGGTAACTATTGGAACTCGGCAGGAAGACGACGCTTTCCTCGCTGCTTTAACGGAGATACTTACATGACTGAGCCAGCACCTCGCCGTGCCAGCCGCCAACGTTCAACCCAAGAAACCCAAATCGAGATCTCACTAGATCTTGACGCCCGTGAGGGCGGCGTGGTTGATATATCAACCGGTTTGCCTTTCTTTGATCACATGCTGTCGCAAATTGGCCGCCATGGAGGGTTTGATCTCACCATTAAAGCTACTGGCGACCTGGAAATAGACGCCCACCACACGGTTGAAGACACTGGCATTTTGTTAGGTGAAACCTTTGCCGAGGCGGTGGGGAACAAGGCTGGGGTGCGTCGCTTCGCCTCGAACCGGGTGCCGTTGGACGAAGCGCTAATCGATGTGGCACTTGATCTGTCGGGTCGTCCCTTTCTGCACTATGAAGTGGAACCTCCGGGTGAGAAGATTTTGGGTCATCCTCCATTCGATCCGCAGCTGGCTGAAGAGTTCTGGCGAGCCTTTATCACTTCGGGAAACATTACGCTTCACCTTGAATTGGTTAGAGGTAAGAACACCCACCACATTCTGGAAGCCATGTTTAAGGGTGTGGCCCGTTCTTTACGTGACGCCGTGAAAATTGAAGTAGCTGATGGCAAGGTGCCGTCTACTAAAGGCGTCTTGTGAAACTTTTCCCGGCCATCGACCTCCTGGGCGGCCAGGTAGTGCAGCTGGTTCAGGGAGATTTCAACCAAGGCAAAGTGCATGGTAACAATCCGGCGGAAGTAGCGCAGCGTTTTGTTGAAGCTGGTTGTCCATGGGTTCACTGTGTTGACCTAGACGCCGCCCGTACTGGTGAGGCGCACAATTCAGCGGCCATTGCTGCTGTTGCTCAAGCGATTTCGGTGCCCTTACAGGTGGGTGGGGGAGTGCGCAGTGAAGAGTCAGCGCGACGTTTAGTTGACCTTGGGGTAACCCGGGTCGTTATGGGCACGGCAGCCGTTAGCAATCCTGCCTTGGTGGAACAGGTGGCCAAACATCAACGGGTTGCCATTGGTCTTGACATTCGGGGTCGTGAAGTAGCCGTTGAAGGCTGGACTAAAGGCTCGGGCCAAGACTGGACTGAGGCGCTAGCCCGCTTGGAAAACGCCGGAGCCGAAGCAGTGATTGTGACCCAGATAAAAGGCGAAGGTTTGATGGGTGGTCCCGACTTGAGTGGTCTCCAAGAAGTGCTGAGTGCTACCAAGATGGCTGTAATTGCCTCGGGTGGTGTGGGCACCTTGGCCGATTTAGAAGCCTTAAAAGGTGTTTCAGTGGGTGAAGGGGCCGAAATTCGGACCTTGGAGGGTGTGATTGTAGGCACCGCCCTTTATGAGAAAAAGTTCTCAATTAAAGAAGCAGTGGAGGTACTCCAATGAAATTCGTCAGAGTGATTCCGTGTTTAGATGTGGCTGAAGGCCGGGTTGTTAAAGGCACTAATTTTGTCGATTTACGTGACGCTGGTGACCCAGTTGAGCTGGCAATGCGCTATGTGGAACAAGGTGCCGACGAGATTGCCTTCCTAGACATTACTGCCACCCCCGAAGGCCGTGGTGCCACGGTCGATCTTATGCACCGGGTGGCGGAAGTTGTGCCCGTGCCCTTCACGGTGGCTGGTGGAATCCGCTCGGTGAAAGACGCCCGTAAAATTCTCGACGCTGGTGCCAATAAAGTATCGGTGGCCACCGCGGCGGTAGAACACCCCGAGTTGCTTTCAGACTTAGCGAACGAAATTGGCACTGAAAGTTTGGTGGTTGGCATCGACGCCCGGCTCAACGAAGCGGCCAATGGTTCTCGCTATGAGGTGGTTACCAACGGCGGGAAAAAATTTACCGGACTGGACGCCATCCAGTGGGCAATTCAAGCCGAAGAGCTGGGTGCGGGTGAGATTTTGCTCACATCACTTGACCGCGATGGCACCAACGAGGGCTTCGACCTTGAGCTGACCAAAGCCGTGGCCGAAGCGGTTTCGATTCCAGTTATTGCCTCGGGTGGCGTTGGCACGGTGGAACATCTGGTTGATGGCGTTCTGGTGGGGAAAGCGGCGGCGGTTTTGGCGGCCTCCATTTTCCATTTCGGTGGAGTCACGGTTCGTGAAGCTAAAGAGGCTTTAGCTAAACGCGGGGTACCAGTTCAGCTCGGCTGAGTTTCTGAGGTAGATCGCAAGGGTTGTTGGGCGCTCCAAGCACCTCGGCGCGCCTGATCACCGTTAATGCTGGCAATACTGAAACGTTCGGAGACTTGTCGAATAGCCAAGTCTAAGATCGTTCCGATAGCACCAATTACCAAGATGGTGGCTACTAGTTCGTCGTACGCCAGACGATCTCGGCAGTCCAAAATGAAATAGCCAAGGCCAGAATCAACACCCAGCATTTCGGCTGGTACTACCACAATCCAACTCACACCCAAGGCTAGACGCAGGCCAGTGGTTACGTGTGAAGCCACCCCTGGGGCCACTACGAATCGCAACAATTCGAGACGTTTGGCACCAAGGTTGCGTGCCACTAACAACCAGCCAACCTCTAGTGAGCGCACCCCAGCCGAAGTGTTAAGCACAATGGGCCAGGTGGCAGCCAGCGCCACCAACACCTGTACCGGGCGGTCCCCAATACCAAAGATGATGATCACAATTGGTGTCCACGCCAAAGGTGAAATCATCCGAATCAGTTGAATCAGTGGTCCAAAAGCTACCTCCAGTCCGCGCCACCAACCGAGTAACAAGCCAATCACTACACCTGCCACGGTGGCGATGGCGAGGCCGGTAACCAACCGAGTAGTGGTGGCATAGATGTGTGGCCAAATTTCCCCGTTGGTGGCCACACGCCCTAAAGCTCTGGCAGCATCGGCGGGATTAAAGCGCCGTAAAACATCATCGGGTGCCACGACCACCGTGGTAACCAACCACCAAAGCGCCAAGGCGCCCATCAAGGTGGCAGCAGGTGCCACCACCTTGTAAACGCCCTGGTACTTGTTGTTGATGCTTCGACTAGACATTGATTTCTTCTTGGCGGGTAAAGCTTTCAATGCCTAGCGATGCAGCTTGTGAAGAATCTTTCAGCACCTGGGTAATAAAACGATCATCCACCAATTCCTCATGCACCGAAGCCGGGTCGAGGGCAACGAGAAAACCACGATTACCGCTGACCAGCGTGCCTTTCATCTCGGTCACCAAACGTTCGGTGAACGTCGGATAAGGGTAGGGAGAAAAGTCGATTCGCTCGTTGCCCCACGCAGGGTGGTGCAGTGCTTCGGTGGGGGAATGCCCTGGCGAGTCGAAATGGGCCAAGGCCCGTTCCACCACCGCCGCCGGTTGGGGTAGGTAACCTTCCCCTTCGCGAGAAAGAAGCTGGGCTGAGGCCCCTCGATCTTGGCGAGCCGCCACCTGGGCCGCTGCAATGGCATTGATGGTGGATTGAGCCCATTCTGGGTCCTCAGCCACTCGGTCTTCGTGCATCACCACCACGCAGCAGGCATGTTCCCGCCACACATCACCGGTGTAGCGCAGAATGCGTCCGATACCTTCTAATTCGGCGAACGAATTGAATGGGTCGGCCACAATGAACCCCGCAATGTCGCCATTCGCCAGTGCTGGTGGCATGTCGGGTGGGCCCATTACCACTAGCTTTACGGTCTTGGCGCTAGGAGATGGATTACCGGAAATTATGGGGGTGAGTCCTTCTTCACGCAGCAGCATCTGTAGAACCACGTTGTGAATCGAATGCCAAAATGGTATGGCGACCGTGGTGCCTGCCAGGTCGGCTAGGTTCGAAATTTGGGGTCCAACGGTTAGGCCGGAACCGTCGGTGTGGTTCCATGCCACCACTTTCAGTGGCACGTTTTGGTCGAAACGCATTTGTACCGTCAGGGGCATTAGCAGGTGAGCGACATCAATCTGGCGGGCTGCGAAAGCTTCGGCGATTCCTGCCCAACTACGAAACAGGGTTGGTTGAGGAGCTTCAAGACCTTGTTCCTCATAAAGTCCTTTAGCGTGAGCCAGAATCAGAGGGGTGGAATCGGTGATCGGCAAGTAGCCCACCCGCACCGTCGACTCGGCCGCTTTCGCAGTGCTTGAAGACCCCGTTGAACAAGCGCTTAACCACGAGCCTCCCGCGACGGCCAAGCCGGCACCTACGCCTAAACGAACGAAATCACGGCGACTTAAATCAAAGGTCACGAGGTCTCTTTCCAAACAGATTCATAGTGGTTGATAGTTACTAAAGGGTCAGCGCTGGGGCTTTGATAGGCCGCTAGCAATTCGGCTTTATTGGTGTTCGACACGGGGTAAGGACCCACCAAACCGGTTTGATCGCGGCGCATAACGGCCACCAAGTCACTCACCAACAAGGCTTCATCTACATCGTGGGTGACAAAGACCATGGTTAGACCTAGCTGCTGTTGCAACTCACGTAACCAGCGTTGTAAGTCATGTCGAACATGAGGATCGAGGGCTGCGAATGGCTCGTCTAACAACAAGATGTCGGGTTGGGTGACGATGGCCCGTGCCAATGCCACCCGCGAGGCCTGCCCACCCGAGAGTGTTCTTGGGTCGGCTTCAGCTAGGTGGCCAATGCCAAGGCGTTCCAGGGTCTCGGTGGTAATTTGTTGGGCGGTTTGCCGGGTCTGCCGTGACCGTAAGAATGCCCAGCGAGATGACTGGTTTTCGTTGGCTCGCAACCGCAAACCTAGCTGTACGTTCTCGGCCACATTTAGCCACGGCAACAAGTAAGGCTCTTGAAATACCATTCGAACCTTGGCACCTTCGGGTACCTTCACTTCGCCACTAGCCAGGGGTGTTAATCCGGCGACCACTCGCAACAAGGTTGATTTGCCGCAGCCACTTGGCCCCAAAAGCGAGAGGCTTTGGCCCGTTTCGATCGCAAGATTGATCTTGGCGAAGACAGTATGGGGTGGTTGGTTAGCTAGGGGATAAGAGGCTGCTAGGTCGTGGACGGTAAGCATGCTAACTCGTGTCGTAAGAGCGCCTCGGTTGGCGATTGAATAGGTAAGAAAGCCACTTCGCGCAGTCGCCGGGCGGTGGCGCTTTGGCTGAAATAGGCAGCACCGCCGTGAACACGAGCTTCCAGATGAACTGACTCTTCAGCAATCCCCGAAGCTTCTAAGCGTAAAGCCAGTACCTCGCGCTCTACGTCGCGCCAATCGTGACGTGAGGTGAGCTCAGCTAGCTGGGCTCGCGCATCGTTGTACAGTTGGTTGGTCGCGTTGAAACGGTTGATGAAAACTTCGTTTAATCCTCCTAATCGCGATTCGGTGGAACGTAGGGCGGCTTTGGCTATGCCTAGGGCGAAGGAGGCTTGTAACAAGAGGAACGGCCCACGAACCTGAGCTAAGAAACTGCGCAAGTCTTCGGTAATGATCAGGCTTGTAGAGACCCGGACCTCGTTAAGTATCAGCGATGAGGATGCCGTGGCGTTTAGCGCCAAGAGCTCCGGGTAGGGCTGAACTTCAACTCCGCTGGTGTGAGAAGGTACGGCCACCACAATTTCTTGGCCCTGGTCATCTTGAGCGGCGGTCACCACTAAGAAACCGTCGGCGAAGAGGTTAGAGGCCCAATTGATGCGCCCATTTAGCACCACCTCGTCACCTTGTCGCTCGAAACGTACGCCCAGTTGGCCATGTCCCCAGGCATAGTTGACCGCCGCCGCCATCGCTGTCACCCCAGGTAAGGTGCCATCGATTAGGGCTTGGCGGTACGCGATCAGCGGGGCGGAGGCCGAGCTTTGGCCCGGGGTGGACTGGTGCAAATATTCAATCGCCATTCGATGCGCCCAGAGCGAAAACGCTGAAGCCATAGACTCTTCGGCTACCAGTGCCACCAGCTCGCTCATGGCTCCCAGTTCACCGTTGTGATTGCCTGGGGCACCCAAGTCCAGCAGTCCTTGGGCCCCTAGGGCGGCAATACCTTGGCTAGACAGTTCTTGGCCCTGGTCTACGGCGCTGGCGTGGCTAGCGAAATAGGCGGCAATGTCGACAAATTCGGCCGTGTTGGCGGGCCTTGCCACACGAGCGGTGCTCATGATTCAGCCTCTAGAGCGTGCAGCCGGTCTACCGGAGCGCCTACAACTTCACGAGCGGTACGAATGGCGTCTTCGTCGGGACCGTCGTAGAAGCAGAGGCATTTCGCCATGTCTTCTCGCACCCAGGTGCGTTGAAAAGCAACTTCGGGAACTTCAGCGTACTTGGGCGAGTTGGCGGCCTTGCGTTCTAGATACTGCTCCATGGTTAGGCCCTCGGGCAGGTCCCATTCCACCAGCCAGCGTGATTCGCTGCGCTTCTCAATTAGTTCTTGCGGGGTAGCTCCGACCAAGCGAACCGACGCCGGGGCAGTGTGAGTGAGACCGGCGTTGTCAAGGGCTTTGCCGATTTCGGTTCCGGTAGGGGCCTCAGCTACCACAAAGAGTTGTCCCGCTGACTGTGAGGCTTGTTGATCGACGATGGTGGCACCGCTTTGTTTGATGGCAGTTTCGATTTTCGCCAGGTACTCGTGTTCTGCGTTCGTTGCCGGTGCAGTGTCAATGGGAAGCTCGATGAGCCAGTAAGACATGGTAATTCCTTCGATAGCTGATAATTCCGATCAGGTTAGTCAGGATTACCGACAAGCTGGGGACATGTCCAGTTTTTTGTTAAAATCAGCGCATATGTTGACATGAGGAAACGCGCTTTTCACCAGAGCTTGTAGCCTTGATGTCTCACCTACGAACATTGCGCATTACCGTCATTTAAATGACTTCCACCCCAGGAAACGCGTTGACTAGCGACGACAAACTGCCCATCAAAATGTTGAACGACAGAATTCTCGTCACCCTGGCCGGGACCGAAGGTGAGCGTCGTTCCACGGGTGGCATTCTTATTCCAGCCACTGTCGAAGCTTCCAAGCGCCTAGCTTGGGCCGAAGTCATTGCTATTGGCCCCAATGTTCGGGCCATGGAACCTGGCGACCAGGTGCTTTTCAACCCCGAAGATCGTTATGAGGTTGAAGTTCGAGGTGCCGACTACATCATTTTGCGAGAGCGTGACATTCATGCGGTGGCGGCCTCGCGTTTAGGTGAAGGAAGTACCGGTCTCTACCTATAACCACCACAGCAAACAACCAACCTAGCTAGTACCCACGAGGCCTGAAGCAAGACCATCGTTAAACCCAAGAAACGTTTACCACATAAAATCTTATGTCCGAGTTAACCCCACTCCCTCTAGATCCGGCCCGCCTGGGCGAGCTCACCTTTAACGAAACGGGCCTTATTCCCACCGTGGTGCAAAGCCAAAGCACTAAAGAGGTGTTGATGCTGGCTTGGATGAATCGCGAGGCGCTAGAACAAACCTTCAAGACCGGGCGCATGTGGTATTGGAGCCGTTCTCGCCAAGAGTTGTGGTGCAAAGGCGAAACTTCGGGTGACCGACAGTATCTTCGAGAAGCTTTCCTCGACTGCGACGGCGACACATTGCTGTTCAAGATTGAACAAACCGGCCAAGGAGCGTGCCATACCGGTGCGCCAACCTGCTTTTTTAGGAGTATGAGTGACGCAGATAACTAGAGAAGAGTTCCACCGCATTGCTGGGCAATACAACGTGGTTCCAATCTGGCGTCACCTACTGGCCGACTTAGTAACACCAGTGGCAGCTTTCGCCCGGCTGTGTGAGGCCGACCAACCCGGATTTTTGTTGGAATCGGTTGATCATGGCGGACGTTGGAGCCGTTGGTCATTTATTGGTCGAAACCCCATCGCTACTCTCACTTCGATTAACGGTCGGGTAAGTGTCTCTGGTGACCTTCCTCGTGATTTACCTCTCAAAGACGGTATTTTGGCCACACTCGATGCTCTCCTGCAGCACTATAAATCACCTTCTATAGCCGAGTTGCCGCCATTGCACGCCGGTTTAGTAGGTCACATTGGCCACGATGTGGTGCGAGAGGTAGAAGATCTTCCCGACCCACCGCATGACGATCGCCACCATCCCGACGCTGCGCTGGCCATGATTGGTGAACTGGCTGCCTTTGACCACTGGAACCAGCGTGTAGTGTTGGTGGTGAACGTGGTTATTCCACCCGAGGCCACCTCGAGTGACCTTGACCAGCTTTTTGATGAAGGCGAAGCTCGGTTGAATCAGCTGGCGGCCGACGGTTCCAAAACGCTGGCCGAACCGCTCTTGTTGCCACCCGAGGGTGACGAGTTACCCGAATTTCGTGCCGTGACAGGTTCTGATACTTATCGCCAAAGTGTGGCCGCCGCACTGGAATACATCGAGGCTGGTGAGGTTAGCCAAGTGGTAGTTTCCCAGCGTTTCGATGTGGAGCTGAACGCCGATCCGTTCGACGTGTACCGGGTTTTGCGCCAAATAAACCCCAGTCCATACATGTTTTTCATTCGCCAAGCCGATGTGACCTTGGTGGGCTGTTCGCCCGAACCGCTAATTCAACTTCTGAATGGGAAAATTATTTCGAGGCCGATCGCCGGAACGCGTCGCCGCGGCAAAACCGATGAAGATGACCGTCGTTTAGAAGCCGAACTGCGAGAACACCCCAAAGAGATTGACGAACACATGATGTTGGTTGATTTGGCCAAGCATGACTTAGCCAAAATTGGTGATCCGGCCACCATCAAGGTCGATGAACTTATGACCCTTGAGCGATACAGCCATGTGATGCATTTAACCTCTCAAGTCTCGGCTCAATTGGCCGATGGGACCAGCCCGATTGACGTGCTTCGTGCTACGTTGCCCGCCGGAACAGTTTCTGGCGCTCCAAAAACTCGGGCGCTAGAGATTATCGACGAGCTAGAACCCACCAAACGCGGCCCTTATGCCGGGGTGGCAGGCTACATCGACTTTTCGGGCAATATCGACACCGCAATTGCTATTCGCACCATGATCGTCGGTAACGATGGGGTGGCCTCAGTTCAGTCAGGGGCCGGTATCGTGGCCAATAGCAACCCGGCTGATGAAGACCTCGAATGCCGTAACAAGGCGCGGGCGTTGCTGGTTGCTATCCCACCTGCTCGCCGAATGACTGCTGCTCGACACGCAATTAAATGAACAACATTCGATCCAATCTCATCTGGCCAAAGGCACTCGCTGAATCGGGTGCCTCCTTGGTGATGGATCGCACGGTTGTGAAAGTAACCGGCGAAGCCGCCGCCAATTATTTACAAGGCCAGCTTTCCCAAGATATTGAAGCTATGCCGATTGGAAGTTCGGCCTATAGCTTCGTACTCGAACCACAAGGCAAAATTAGTGCCTGGTTCCGAGTGACCCGCCTGGGTGAAAATAGTTTCCTGCTCGACACCGATGCTGGTTTCGAGGAGCCACTTATCACGCGGCTAGAACGCTTCAAACTAAGCACGCCTGTGCAGTTTGAAGCGATAAGTAATGCACAAATTTTGGCGGTGCGATACACCCACCAAATACCCGCTCAAGCAACTGTCCCTGCACAGGAAGCTCTGGCGGGTGAAGCCGTGTTGGCCACTATTCCCGTTCGTGAAACTGGTTATTGCGGTTGGGATGTTTTGGGTATCGATCTTTCGATTCCGACGTCATTAGCACCGTTGCCAAAAGACATCTTCGAGGCCCTGCGAATCGAGGCAGGCATACCCGCCATGGGCCAAGAGATACTCTCGAACACCATTCCGGCGGCAACTCGCATGGTGGAGCGCTCAGTGAGCTTCACCAAAGGGTGTTACACCGGCCAAGAACTAGTGGCTCGCATGGATTCACGAGGCAACAAGAGCCCCCAGTCGCTGGTGACTCTAAGCTTTCAAACTGAAGAGGCACCACAAGTTGGCGACCAAATCTATTTGGTACATGACGAAAACAACGGAAGCCGCCATGAAGAGGCCAAGCCGGTTGGTGCAGTTACCAGCGTGGCACCGCTTGGCAGCGCGGGTACGGCCGTGGCCCTTGGCTATGTGGTACGCGCCGTCGAGTTGCCAGCAGCTGTGAAGGTTGGCACAAAAGAGCTATCGGCCCAGTCGTTCGCGCCCATTGTTTCGGCCTAGGCTAGGCGCATGTCAAAAACCGTGACCATTGCCAAATTGCCGCTCAAGCCTGGTGTCCGTGACGATTTCGTCAAAGCTTTCAACACCATGTTCAACACCGTCAACAACGAAGACGGCACGTTGATTTACGCCTTACACCTTGATGACAGCAACCCCGATTTGGCTTGGGTATACGAGCTGTATGCCGATGAAGCAGCCTTGGTGGCCCATGGCACCTCGGAAGGCATGAAAGCCGGTATGGCGGCCTTCGGCCCATTTTTGGCCGAGGGAGTCGAACTAATTCGTGCCACTCCGGTGTCGGCGAAAGGCTTCGACGTATAAACAATGGCTACCTATCTTGATCGCATTTTGGCTTCGCACCGTGCCGCCGCCAACAACGAAGAGCGGCACTTCGAAGACCTGCGCGATCAGGCTCTTGCCATGCCGCCAACCCGTGGCTTCCGTCGACGTTTAGCGAGCTCCGAAGGTTTGGCGGTAATCGCTGAAATCAAACGACGTTCGCCTTCCAAAGGCGATCTGAACCCAAAGCTCGATCCGGCTCAAGTCGCGCAGGAATATGCCACTGGCGGTGCTACCGCTTTATCGGTTCTAACCGATGAAGAGTTTTTCGGTGGCTCAGTCGCCGACTTGGCGGCGGCGCATGCTGCCACCACCTTGCCGGTTCTGCGCAAAGATTTCACGGTTAGCACGTTCGACGTTTGTGACGCCCGAGTGATGGGTGCCGACGCTGTGTTACTAATTGCCGCCGCCCTTGATGACCACGAGCTGCGTGACTTTATGGCCCTAGCTAACGAGATCGGGCTTGACGCTTTGGTCGAAATTCATGATGAGGCCGAACTAGATCGGGCTTTGGCCGCCAACGCCACCTTGGTTGGCGTTAACCAACGCGACCTAGTTACGTTCCAAGTCGATACCGAGCGAGCCGTTCGTATGGCACCGCTAATTCCAAGCGATGTGGTTCGGGTTGCCGAGTCGGGCGTCAAAGGCGTAGTCGACGCCACTTTGTTGGCCGAAGCTGGCTACGACGCGGTGTTAGTTGGTGAAACACTGGTCACGGCCACTAATCACAGTGCCGGTGTGGCAGCCCTGCGCCAAATTCCAGCTCGTGCATTCGCTGGTTAGTTCCAATATGCAGGCTTGCAACCACCCGAAAAGGCGCACGCTGTGTTCGTAAAAATTTGCGGTATCACCACTGAAGAAGACGCCCTTTTAGCGGTGGCTATGGGTGCCGACGCATTGGGTTTCGTGTTTGCCCCCTCATCGCGCCAAATTGCTGTGGGCCAGGCGCGCGACATTGTGCGGCGATTACCACCAGAAATTTTGACGGTCGGTGTTTTCCGAAATCAAGCCCCCGAACGGGTGGTCGAAATGGTTCAAACAGCCGGTTTGGGTGGTGCTCAGCTACATGGCCACGAAAGCCCTGAGGTCGCTCGTTGGGTGAAAGCCCGAGTTGGTTTGGTGATTCAAGCGTTCGAGGCTGGTTCGGCCAGTTTGGCGCACGCTGACGATTGGCGAGCCGATGTTATTCTCATCGATTCGCCCCAGCCGGGTTCCGGCAAAGTATTCGACTGGTCGCTGGCTGAAGGTGCGCCTTCCGGGCGACGAATTCTGTTGGCTGGCGGGTTAAACCCCAACAACGTGGCCGACGCGATTCGCCGGGTGGAACCTTGGGGTGTTGATGTGTCGAGTGGGGTAGAGGCCCGCCCCGGCCACAAAGACCCTCGTAAGGTGCGGGCCTTTATTGCCAACGCTAAAGCGTCGGTGAAAGCAGAACCCACGACTAGCCAGCAAAGCTCGTCAGATTTGTATGACTGGCAAGAGGACGGCGGATGAAGAATGAAACTGAGATGCCCCACGACAACGAACACACCTTGATGGGTGCCCCGCAAGATGGACGTTTTGGCGTCTTTGGGGGCCGTTTTGTGCCAGAAACATTGGTACCGGCTTGCCAAGAGCTAGAGGCAGCCTTCATTGAGGCTTGGGCCGACCAAAGTTTTCGGGCTGAACTCGATGACCTGTTGCAAAACTACGCTGGGCGCCCATCACCGCTAACCCCGTGTCATCGACTGTCAAAAGAGCTTGGTTTAACGCTTTTATTGAAGCGGGAAGACCTGAATCACACTGGTAGCCACAAAATTAACAACGTGTTGGGCCAGGCGCTTTTAGCCAGACGCATGGGTAAAAGTCGTTTGGTGGCCGAAACTGGCGCTGGTCAACATGGGGTAGCTACTGCTACCGCCGCGGCGCTCCTTGGCATGGAATGCACGGTGTATATGGGGGCGGTCGACATGGAGCGTCAAGCGCTAAACGTGTTTCGAATGCGCCTCTTGGGTGCGGAAGTGCGTGCAGCGACCTCTGGTAGCCAAACCTTAAAAGATGCGGTCAACGAAGCTATGCGTGACTGGGTGGCCACAGTTGAGCGCAGCCATTACTGCTTAGGTTCAGCTATGGGCCCTCACCCTTACCCATGGATGGTGCGCGAGATGCACCGGGTTATTGGTATTGAGGCTGCCGCCCAGTGCCAAGCCCTAATTGGTCGTGCCCCTGATGTGGTGACCGCTTGTGTGGGTGGCGGATCGAACGCCATTGGAATCTTCTCTGGTTTTGTGGACACCGACGCCGAGCTGGTGGGCGTTGAGCCTGCTGGCGGGGCGGCCATCGGCAAAGGCATCCCAGGGGTTGTCCACGGCATGGCGTCGTACCTGCTCCAAGACGAATGGGGTCAGGTAACCGAAGCCCAATCCATTTCCGCTGGCCTCGACTATCCGGGTGTAGGCCCTGAACACGCTTATCTGGCTGATTTGGGTCGTGCGCGCTACGAGCAGGTCACCGATGACCAAGTGATTGAAGCCTTTAAGCTGCTCTCACATACCGAAGGTATTATCCCAGCGCTCGAATCGGCCCACGCCTTGGCATGGGTGGTGCGTGACAAGGCTCTGCTCCGCGACCAGGTGGTGTTGTTGAACTTGTCGGGCCGTGGCGACAAAGACGTGGCCCAAATGATGGAGATTCTAAAAAATGAGTTCTGAGCCCACTGGGGCCTTAGAAAGCCATTTGCAGAGCCGTATTGCGGCCGGTCACAAACTGTTAATGCCGTATCTCACCGCTGGCTACCAACCAAACTGGGCCCGTTTGGTCGAAGCTGTGGCGCAAGCAGGTGCCGATGCCATTGAGGTTGGTATTCCATTTTCTGATCCGGTTATGGATGGGCCAACCATCCAGCTAGCCACCGAAGCCGCCCTGGCTCGTGGTGTTACACCTGGATCGGTGATAGATGAAGCGGCCAGTATCGACTGTGGTATTCCACTAGTGGCCATGACCTATTTCAACATTCCGTATCGGATGGGGTTGAAACGTTATGCAGCTGCTTTGGCCGAAGCTGGCTTCGCCGGGTCAATTCTGCCTGACCTACCACTAGAAGAATCGCCACCATGGACCACCGAAGCTGACCAGGCGGGCATTGCAACGGTCATGCTGGCAGCACCTACTGGTTCAGATGAGCGCTTAGCTCGCATCTGCGAGCGCACCCGCGGCTTTGTCTATGGGGTGGGTTTGGTTGGTATTACCGGTGAACGCGCCGAACTGGCCGCCAGCGCCACAGCCATTGCTAAACGCTTAAAGGCCCTTACCAATAAGCCAGTAGCTATTGGTATTGGCGTGTCGACACCGGAACAAGCCGTAGCGGTAGCCGAAGTTGCCGACGGGGTGATCATAGGGTCGGCGATTATCCGCAAGCTTATGGACCATGGCTTTGAAGCGGCGGTTGACTTTGTAGGCGAAATCCGCCTGGCGTTAGATCGCGGGTAGTCGACCTCTGGCCAACGGTCACAGCGCCGAGCTCTCTTTATTGTCTGAAAACCCCAAACTACGATCACAATTTTTATGCCTGATTCGAACCCCACTGAATTAATCCAAGATGAAAACTGTGAGCTTTGTGAAGCCGCGCGATATACCCATTGGTATTTCGAAGATGAATTATGTTGGGTGGCTGACTGCGAAGTTTGTTCGGTTCCAATGGTGGTATGGAAAGGCCACGGGCCTGACCCCGATGAAGCCTCCGTGGCGATTATGATCGAACGCTTAGTGATTGTTGCTACGGAACGGTTTGGAGCTAATAGGTTTGAAATAGATCGAAATATGCGCCAAATTCCCACTCATTTCCATGCTCACGCGCGTGACGAGAATTGGTGGGCGGAAAGAATGAACCGACCTTTTTCGCTTTACACCGGGGTCGGAACCAAGAGAATTACCCGCTAGCCCGTACTTTTTTGTTATTTCGTTTATGATACTTGGCAGCATTACTGCTTGACTTAACAGGCTTAATGGATCGCTGCATTTAACATCCGCTCAACCAATTGGAAGGTTGAGCACAATAGGAGGAAACCACATGAACAAGTCTGAACTGGTAGCCGCGGTCGCAGCACGTACCGAACAGACTCAAAAGAGCGTTGAAGAGACCATCAACGGTTTCTTTGACGTCGTCGCAGAAGCCATCTCCAAGGGCGAGAAGGTGGCTATCCCAGGTTGGATCTCATTTGAGCAGACCACCCGGGCCGCTCGTGCCGGTCGTAACCCCGCTACCGGTGAGGCTATCCAAATTCCAGCCTCTAAGGCCGCTAAGGTCACCGCTGGTTCCAAGCTCAAGGCTGCTGCTAAAGGCGCCTAAGCTGCATTTGTAACAAAGTTACGACATGTTGGGTCACCTAGGAGTAGGTGGCCCTCATTCGTTTTGGGCATGGTTCTGCTGCCATGGCAATCGCGGCTAGCGTTTAGTCCATGTTCACTCCTGGAGATCCTGCACCAAAGTTTGCACTCAGCGATCAAAACGACAATACGGTGTCGCTGGAAGATTATGCCGGACGCAAAGTGCTGGTGTTCTTTTACCCCAAAGCCAATACGCCTGGTTGCACCAACCAAGCTGTGGGGCTACGTGACATCGCGACCGACATCGGAGACACCGCCATTGTGGGTATCAGCCCCGATGCCCCGGCCGCCCAAGCCAAATTCGACCAGAAGCATACCTTAGGGTTTCCGCTGCTTTCTGACCCGGAACACCAGGTGGCTGAGGCCTATGGGGTGTGGGGCGAAAAGTCGATGTATGGACGCAAGTACATGGGCATTATACGCTCGGCGTTTCTAATTGATGAGTCGGGAAATATTGAAGTTGCCTGGCCGAAGATCAGCCCTAAAGACACTCCTAAAAACCTTCTCAAGGCGCTCAAAGCATGACCGGACTTCCACGCCCCGCCGATATTTTGGCGCACCGGCCACCTTTTTTGTTTCTCGATGAAATTGTCGAGCTAAACCCAGGCCAATCAGCCAAGGGTCTTTGGCACCTAAGTGGTGACGAAGACTTCTTTGCCGGGCATTTTCCGGGTCGGCCCACCTTGCCTGGCGTTTTGATGGTAGAGGCTATTGCACAACTGGGTGCCGTGGCGGTACTCACCGACGAGCGTTTTGCGGGCAAGTTGCCACTCTTTGGCGGGGTAGATAACGCCCGCTTCCGCCGTCAGGTGGGCCCCGGCGACACTTTAGAGCTTGAAATAACTATGGGGCGCTTATCAGCACGTGCAGGTAAAGGCTCAGGCCAGGCCATCTTAAATGGCGAGTTGGCCTGTTCAGCCGACCTGCTGTTCGTGGTGGTTAACGCCGAAAGCTAAACCACCAAAGAACAGCCACATAAAACACAAAAACATCACAGCCGGATAAACCTCTTCACAAGGTCTATCCGGCTGCAATTAACTGTATGGCTGCGGTAATACCGACTACTGCGGCGTTAGGCGCTTGGTGGACCTATAACTAGCGTGCCGTTGTGGCCACCGAAACCAAACGAGTTTGATAGTGAAGGCCCTGGGGTCCAGGCTGCCGGTTCACCGGCCACAATATTTATTTTGGCCATCTCAGGGTCAACTTCGCTGTAGCCCAAGGTGGGGGGAATCTGACGGTGTTGCATCGAAAGCAATACTGCTACTGCTTCCAACGCCCCGGCAGCGCCCAAAGCGTGCCCGGTTGCACCCTTAGTGGAGGTCACCAGGGGCTGGGTGTCACCAAAGACAGCTGCAATGGCCTGGGCCTCATTAGCGTCATTCAGCGGGGTTGACGTTCCGTGTGCATTTACATGCACAATATCCGTGGCTTCTAGACCGGCATCCGCAATGGCCAGGGCCATACACGAAATTGCGCCGGTTCCTCCTGGGGCAGGTGCTGTGATGTGGTGGGCATCAGCCGTGCTGGCGGAACCCATCAACTCGCCCAAAATGGTGGCACCACGGGCTACGGCGTGTTCCCATTCTTCAAGAATTAGCACGCCAGCACCTTCGCTCATCACGAAACCGTCGCGACGGTTGTCGAAGGGGCGAGAGTTGCCTGAAGCCGAAAGCGCGGTCATATTTCTAAACCCGGCTACTGCCGTGGGGGTTAACCCAGCTTCTGAGCCGCCCGCCATTGCAATGTCGCAACGTCCGTCACGGATCATCCGGGCGGCGTTGCCAATAGCGTGGGTACCAGCCGCACATGCGGTAACCGTGGTTTCACAGGGGCCTTGCCAGCCATAACGCATCGAAAGTGATGCCGCGGCGGCGTTGCCCATCATCATCGGCACCAAAAATGGTGAGACGCGGTTAGAGCCTTTGTTGTAGTTCACCTGGATTTGTTCTTCCAGGGTGTTGATTCCGCCCACGCCGGTTCCGATCATAACCCCGGCACGCTGCGGGGTGATTTCTGGGTTGCCAGCTTGTTCGAGAGCCATCGCCGCGGCCGCTAACGCGAACTGCGTGAAGCGGTCGCTACGGCGTGCTTCTTTGCGGTTCTCAAAGTAGGGGGTTGGGTCGAAATCGGTTACCGGACGTTCAGCACCAACCGGTGCTGGCGCGCTTAGCCCATTCCAAAATGCTTCTAACCCAATGCCGCACGGGGCAACCACACCCATGCCTGTTACGGCCACACGACGATTCGTCATTAGAGCTTCGAAATGATCAGGTTGTATGCGGCACCCACGGTTTCAATGCCTTCTAGCTCTTCTTCTTCAACGCTCACGTCGAACTCTTCCTCGAGAGCCATTACCAGCTCTACCAAGTCGAGGCTGTCGGCATCGAGGTCGTCGGCAAAGCTGGCTTCGCGGGTGATTTGATCGGCGTCAACATCGAGTACCTCTACGGCACACTTTTTGAAGCGATCAAAATTCTCTGCGTCACTCACGGTTACTCCATTTCTCGGATTATCGAGGGTTTGATGGTGGAAGGTTATTACGGTTTGGGATCAAGCGACCTTAGCCGCCCATTCCCAGTCCGCCGTCTACCGGAATTACGGCTCCGGTGATGTAGGCGGCAGGTTCAGAAGCTAAGAACGCAATAGTGGCGGCCACCTCGGCAACATCACCGAAGCGACCTAAAGGTACGGCATCTAAAATATTGGCTTGTTGATCGTCATTTAGGGCATCGGTCATGTCGGTACGAATTGGGCCGGGGGCCACTACGTTCACTGTGATATTACGCGATGCGAACTCGCGGGCGAGTGACCGTGCCAAACCTATTAGCCCGGCTTTCGATGCCGAGTAGTTCGCTTGACCCGCCTGCCCCGCGGTTCCGACCACCGATGAAAGCATAATGATACGTCCCCAGCGGGCGCGCATCATTGATTTCACGGCCCGTCGGGCCACTCGGAAAGCTCCGGTGAGGTTGGTGTTGATGACTTCGGTGAAATCGTCGTCGCTCATTCGCAGCACCAAGGTGTCACGAGTGATTCCGGCATTCGCCACAAGCACGGACACGGGGCCAAGTTCAGCTTCAATGGTGTCAAAAGCAGCGTTCACCGAATCGGTATCTGCCACGTCGCATTTAACTGCGAAGAGGCGAGGGTCGCTAGGGGCTTGCGAGCGGTAAGTTACTGCCACTTTGTGTCCCGCGTCGGCAAATGCCGTGGCCGTTGCTAGGCCTATGCCTCGGTTACCGCCGGTTACTAGCACTACCCGTGGCGTTTCGTTTTCCAAGTTTTCTTTGCTCATGGGTTCCATCGAATCAAGGCCGCCGCCCAAGTCATGCCGGCACCGAAGCCCACCATTAATACCAGATCGCCAGCTTTAAGTTTGCCTTCATCAGCGGCTTGGGCCAGCGCGGTGGGAATCGAGGCTGAAGAAGTGTTGCCCGTTTTTTCCAACACTGACACGGCCTTTTCCATGGGAATGCCCAGCTTTTTGCAGGCCGATTCGATGATTCGAATGTTGGCTTGATGGGGGATTACCACATCAATGTCATCGGCAGTCACACCAGCTTTGCGAAAGACTTCTTCACCTGAGGCCACCATCACCCGTACGGCGCGGCGAAAAACCTCACGGCCATCCATGCGCAAATAGCCACCAATATCGGCGTCTAAGATGTGTCGAGCGGTGCCATCGGAACCCAGGTCCCAAGCGATTAGTTCTCCGGGCCCTTCAACAGCTTCTAGCGCAACAGCGCCGGCGCCGTCCGCAAAAAGTATGGCTGTGCCACGGTCATCCCAGTCGGTGATCCGGCTAAGGGTTTCAGCACCAATTACCAAAATGCGTTTCATGCCGGTGGTAATAAAACCGTGAGCGGCTACCAAGCCATACATGAAGCCTGAACAGGCGGCGTTCAAGTCGAAAGCACCGCAATTTAGCCCTAACTCAGCTTGGACGGTGGAGGCGGTGGCGGGTACCTGCTGGTCGGGGCTCGTGGTGGCCAAAAGCACTAGATCCACGGTGTCTGGTTCCCATCCGGCTTTGGCAAGGGCTGCTCGGGCAGCTTCCACGGCCAGGCCAGAAGTGGTGCCACCAACACGGCGTTCGCTGATACCGGTACGTTCAACGATCCACTCGTGTGAGGTGTCTAGGGTTTTTTCTAGGTCATGGTTGGTTACCACTTTGTCGGGTAACGCGTAGCCCCAACCTTTAATTTGTGCCCCACTCATTGTTTAAACCGTCCTCAGCCAGGCTATTGGTTGACTTGTTGTTACTCGCTCGCCTTCAACGGCTAGCCAGCCCATAATCGAGCCACTAAAGGCCGAACGCACTTCGTGTTCACCAACGTTGCCTAGTTGGTCACCAGCGGCGATAACGCTGCCGGGTCCGATTTCGGTGACGGGGGTGAAAACTCCAGCGGCTGGGCTTACCACCATTCGTTCGGTGGCGAAGAGGTGTTCGCCGTCTCTTTGGCCGATATCGGCACGGCCAGTTTCTGGTGACTGAGCAAGCGACTCTAGTAGGGCGTCAATGTCGGAGGGCACCATTACTGAAAGTGAACGGGCGCTTTTCACGGTACGTTTCACCATGCCGGTTAGCACCGTGCCCGGGCCTAGTTCTACAAAAGTGGTAACTCCGGCTTGGTCGAGTCCGTGCAGGGTTTGTCGCCAGCGAACGGGGCTGGTGAGCTGGGCCGAGAGAAGCCCCGACCAGTCAAGACCGTTGGGGTGGGCCATGGCGTCAACGTTGGCATGCACCGGTACTTGGGGGTCGCGCCATTCAACGGTGTGGAGGGCAGCTCGCAGGCGTTCTTGGGCTGAGGCCATGAAGGGGGTGTGGAAAGCGCCACCAACGGGAATGTCCATTATGCGCTTAGCGCCAAGTTCTTTGGCTGCCACTCCGGCATCGACAAGAGCTTCGGGGCTACCGGCAATTACCACCTGGCCAGGTGAGTTGAAGTTGGCCACCCATACGTCACCGTCAACCCGGGCACAGGCAATTTCTACTTTGTCATCGTCGAGGCCCAAAACCACGGCCATCGTTCCGGGTTGTTCTTGCGCTGCGGTGAGCATAGCCTCGCCGCGTTCTTGTACAAGGCGAACTCCGTCTTCAAACGACAAGGCACCAGCGGCCACCAAAGCGGTGTATTCGCCAAGAGAATGGCCTGCCACATGGGCGGGTTCAACACCGGTTCGTTCTACGGCGTCCAACACGATAAGCGAAGTTAGAAACGTTGAAAGCTGGGCGTTTTGCGTGGAGACCAATGTGTCGGCGTCTGCTTCTAAAAGCAGGTGGGCGAGATCTCGTTTGGCTACTTCAGATGCTTCGGCTACTAGCTCCCAAGAGGGGTGTTCGGCCCAAGCGGCACCCATACCAGGGCGTTGTGAGCCCTGACCTGGGAAAGTAAATGCGATCATTCGCTACGGATTTCCTCGTTGACGATAGTTGTGGGTGAGACCATCAAAGCCTCTGTTTGGTTTCACAAAGTTTGGCTTTGATGTTGGATTTCGTTGGTTGGGCTCACCCCGGTTGTGTTTCGGCCTACCGAAGATGATGGAGCCTAAGGCTGGGTGGCCGCCACTCATGAGAGATGAATATCGATTTCGCGCTAGGCCCATGTCGCCACTAGTCTACTTTTCTCTATATTGTGTAAGCACATAAGCCCGGGTGGCGGAATGGTAGACGCGGGGGATTCAAAATCCCTTGTCCGTGAGGGCGTGTGGGTTCGAGTCCCACCCCGGGCACTTATGAGCATTCACAAGCAAGTCTCGTTGCGGACGTGGGTGTTTTGATCGCCAAAGAACGTTTGAAGCGTAAGCTGGCTAAGACGACCAATCGTGCCCAACGAGCCCGCGCCGAATTGGCCGTGTTAGAAGAACAGCTGGTCCAGGTGCGTGAAGAAGCTGCTGATGCCCGCACCCGTTCGATCGTGTCAGAGGCGCCGATGGATCGCCACGATGAACGTGAAGCTACCCGCCAGCTGGAAGCGTTAGAGCGCGGCGCGAACGACCTTCGCCAAGAGATTGCGCGTTTGGAAGTGCTACAAGATCAACTTCTAGATCAACTGGTGGCTTTGTCTTAGCCCAAGAGGTCGACGTCGTAGGCGGATAGGTCGACTGGGGTGAAACCTGCTGGTCTGCCTGCGTAGGCTGTGATGGTGACCAACCTAATGTTGCTCGATGGAAATTCGCTTACGTATCGGGCGTGGTTCGCCTTGCCTCCCGATATGGCCACTGCTTCGGGGCAGGTAACCAACGCTGTCTACGGGTTCACTTCTATGCTATTGAACCTGGTACGTGACCATCGTCCCGATGGCATCGTGGTGGCCTTTGACCGGCCCGAGCCCACGTTTCGCCATGAAGCGGTAGCCGAATACAAGGCACAGCGCGATGAAACTCCGGCGCTTTTGGTGCAACAAATCGGTTTAGTGCGTCAGGTGCTCGATGTGCTTGATATTCCTGCTCTTGACATGGTGGGTTTCGAAGCCGACGACATTATTGCCACGCTGGCCACCAAAGCCGCTGATGCAGGTCAAACGGTCATGGTGGTTACTGGCGACCGTGATTCTTATCAGCTGGTGCGAGACCCCCAAATCAGAGTGCTGTACAACCGTCGTGGCGTTTCAGACTATGTGCTTTATGACGAAGCGGGCATCAAAGAACGCACTGGCGTCGCCCCACTTGACTACGTAGATTACGCCGCGCTCAGAGGCGACCCTTCCGACAATCTCGATGGGGTACCAGGGGTAGGTGAAAAGACCGCTGCTCGCCTGGTGAATAAGTACGGTGATATTGCCGGAATTTACGACCATCTCGATGAGCAAACCCCGAAATTGCGCGAGAATCTGGCGGCTAGCAAAGAACTGGTCGAACGGAATTTCGAGATGATGACCTTGCGTCGCGACCTTGAGATTTCGGTAGTGCCTCGAACCTTGGCGGCCGATCGCATCAACCCTGAAGCCTTAGCCCAGCTCATCGATTTTCTAGAGTTTCACAGCCTTCGAAACCGGATTAACGAACTGCTTGGCGCGCCAGCCGTCAATCACACCGGCCATGAAAACGCATCTGGAGCCTTAGAAGCCAACGTGGTGGTTTTGAACGATGCCGAGACAGCTGTTTCGGCACTGGGAACTCTTGCCACCAGCGAAAACGCTACGGCGGTGCAGGGCGCTTGGAACCCTTCGGGTTCGTGGCGTGATTGGTCGTGGCACACCACTGCCCAGGCTCAACCGCTTCGAGGTTTGGCCTTAACTAACGGCAGCCGCGACTTGGAAACAAATGGCACCAAAACCGAACGTTCAGCCGTGTATTGGCTCCCAGGCGAGCTGCTTAGCGACGAAAACATCAAAGTCGCGCTCGGTGAATTGTTGGGTGCGAACGGTCCGGGCGTGATAGCGCACGATGCCAAAGCCCTAGAACGGGCCCTTCTAGGTTTAGGCGTGGCAATGCCGAAACTAGTGGTTGACACCATGTTGGCCGCTTATCTGCTTGACCCTGGCCAAAGCGACTATCTCTTAGCCGACTTAATTACCCGTTATGCACAGCTTCAACTTCCCACTCGCAGCGCGGTGGAAGAAGGTCGTTTAGATTTCGACGGTAACGAGCTAGAAAACCTCAGCACCGACACCGCTAGCCGGGCGTTGGGTGTCCTGGCGTTGGTGGCACCACTTGAACACGCACTTGAAGCCCAAGGCTTAACCAAGCTTTACCAAGAGATAGAGATCCCTCTGGTGAGTGTTTTGGCACGCATGGAAGCAGTCGGGGTTGGAGTCGACCGCGATGCGTTACAAGCGCTCAGCAACGATTTAGCGGCTAGTGCCGCCACGTTGGCGAAAACCATTCAGGAAGACGCCGGGCAAACCTTCAACGTCAACTCCACGAAACAGCTTCGAAAGGTGCTCTTTGAAGATCTGGGTCTCACTCCACAAAAGAAAACCAAAACTGGTTTTTCCACTGATGCGGCGTCGCTAGAAAAACTGCGAGGCGAGCACCCCATTATCGAACACCTGCTCGAATATCGGGAGGTTGAAAAGCTGCGTTCAACCTATGGTGAAGGTTTATTGGCTGAAGTGGCTTCCGACGGACGAATACACGCCACATTCAACCAAACCGTTGCCCGAACCGGCCGTCTAAGCTCCGACGCCCCGAACTTGCATAACATCCCGGTGCGAAGCGAGCTTGGCCGTAAATTCCGCGCCGTGTTCGTCCCAGCAGCGGGTTTCGAGTTGCTGGTGGCCGACTACAACCAGATTGAACTGCGCTGTATTGCTCACCTGGCGGGCGACCCTGGCCTTATTAATGCTTTCGAAACTGGTCAAGATATTCACAATGCCACCGCGGCACGGGTTTTCCATGTGGCGGCTGACGAAGTAACCCACGCCCAGCGTGACCGGGCCAAAATGGTTTCTTACGGTTTGGCTTATGGCATGGAAGCCTACGGTTTAGCCCAGCGATTAAACATTGCTACCGGCGAAGCCCAAGAAATTCTAGATGCCTATTTCGCAGCGTTTCCGTCGGTGCATGACTACATGGAACGCACGGTCGAAGAAGCCCGCCAGAAGGGCTACACAGAAACTCTTTTTGGTCGACGTCGTCAGATCCCCGAGTTAGCGTCATCCAATTTCCGGGTTCGACAAGCTGGCGAACGCCAAGCCATGAACGCGGGTATTCAAGGACTTGCAGCCGATATTTTCAAAGTGGCTTTGGTTCGTCTTGACGCTGCCCTGCGCGACCTGGGCTCCACGAGCCGCATCGTATTGCAGGTGCACGATGAGGTGATTTTGGAGGTCGAACCCAAAGATCGCCAACAAATAGCCGATTTGGTGACCACGACCATGGTCGATGCCTTCGACCTGCGGGTGCCGTTGGCTGTCAACCTGTCGTTTGGAAACAGTTGGGCAGAAGCAAAATCATGAGCCAACCACCCAGTGCCAAATCACAGCCGAGCTCTACCAACCAGCACCGCGATCTAAAGCACCAGCACACCGATGCCGAGAATCATAACCACGGGCCGGGCCATTGGTTTGAGGCCATGGCTGACCATATGGGTCAGGCCTATCTGCGTTATTCCTTCACCAAGGGAACCGAGCAAGAAGTCGCCTTCCTAACCGAGGCCTTGGGTTTGGTGGCAGGGGAGCGGGTGCTTGATGTTGGTTGTGGCCCGGGGCGACATTCCCATGCTTTAGGCCAACGTGGCATGGAAGTGTTGGGTGTAGATATTTCAGCCCGGTTTGTGGAGCTAGCCAACCAGGTAGCAGCCCCGGGGGTTTCATTTCAGCGCTTAGACGCCCGGGAATTACCGTTTAACGAAGAGTTCGACGCCGTAATTTCGTTGTGCCAAGGTGCCTTTGGCTTGCAAGGTGACACCAGTAGCAACGCTGATCAAGCGGCCGCCGATGCCAATCCGGTTGACCCTGACTTCCCGGTTTTAGCGGGCATGGTTCGGGCTTTACGACCAGGCGGACGTATTGCGTTTTCAGCGTTTTCAGCCTATTTCCAGGTTCGTTATTTGGAAGACCAAGATTCGTTCAACGCCGCTACCGGAGTTAATCACGAAACCACTGCTATCCGTTCCGAAGATGGCCGTGATGTTGAGGTTGACCTTTGGACTTCGTGTTTCACACCCCGTGAGCTACGGCTTATGGTGCAGGCTGTTGGTCTAGTTGACGTTAAGATCTACGGCGTAACCCCCGGTGTCTACGGCACTAACCCGCCGGGGCTTGATCACCCTGAGTTCTTGGTGATAGCAACGAAACCAGCCTGAGGTGATATGCTTTTACCCCTACGCGTGTGAAGTTAGCGACCATCCGACCGGGTGGCCTTCAGCGCCAACCGCTAGCAGTATTCGGTGGTTGTTTACCCAAATATATTTAGAAGGCAAATAGTGTCCGATCAGGCCAGCACCGAAGTAGCCGAGAGCCAAGCTCCCGCCACTGAAGCGCCCTCGAGTTCAGCACCCTCCGCTCCCGCCAACATGGGAACATTCGATTCAGAGGGTGTGTACACGCCCCGCCCCATCACCTCAAACGACCTTGGCGACATCTCAATTGACGACGCCTACACGGCCAGCATGGTCGAAGTTGAAGACGGTCGTATTGTGCAAGGTGTCATCGTTAAGGTTGACCGCGACGAGGTTCTTCTCGACATTGGTTACAAGTCTGAGGGTGTTATCCCCAGCCGCGAACTCTCCATTCGTAACGATGTTGACCCCACCGAAATTGTGTCGCTCGGCGAGCATGTTGAGGCCTTAGTTCTTCAAAAGGAAGACAAAGACGGTCGTTTGCTGCTTTCCAAGAAGCGTGCCCAGTATGAGCGCGCTTGGGGTTCGATCGAAGAAGTTAAGGCCCAAGACGGTGTCGTTTCTGGCCCGGTTATTGAAGTGGTCAAGGGCGGCCTGATTATTGATATCGGTCTGCGTGGCTTCCTGCCAGCATCGCTTGTTGAACTGCGCCGAGTACGTGACTTGCAGCCATATGTTGGCCGCACGCTAGATGCCAAAATCATCGAGCTCGATAAGAACCGCAACAATGTGGTGCTTTCCCGTCGGGCTTGGTTGGAAGAAACCCAGAAGGAACAACGCGAAGATTTCTTGGCCAACTTGAAGCCCGGCGAAATTCGCCCTGGTGTGGTTTCATCGGTGGTCAACTTTGGTGCTTTCGTCGACTTGGGCGGCATGGACGGTTTGGTACACGTTTCCGAACTGTCGTGGAAGCACGTCGATCACCCAGGTTCCGTGGTTGCTGTTGGCGACGAAATCACCGTTCAGGTGCTCGAAGTCGACCTCGACCGCGAGCGCATCAGCCTGTCACTTAAGGCCACCCAGCAAGACCCATGGCAAGAGTTCGCCAGTAACCACCGCGTAGGCGAGCTGGTTTATGGTCGTGTCACCAAGTTGGTTCCGTTCGGTTCTTTTGTTCAGGTCGGCGACGGTATCGAAGGTTTGGTGCACATCTCCGAAATGTCGGCGCACCACATCGACTTGCCCGAACAAGTGGTTACCCCTGGTGAGGAACTGTGGGTCAAGATCATCGATCTCGACTTGCAGCGTCGTCGTATTTCGCTCTCCATCAAACAAGCCGCCGAAGGTGGTGTGGTGGCCGCTGAATACCAGGCTCACTTCGGTGAACATGCCTACGACGAAGAAGGTAACTACATCGGTAGCACCTCCGATGAACCTTCCGACGCTGAAGCTGCTTGGGCCGCTTACTATGCCGAGAACCCACAAGAGGCACCTCCAGGGGCTTTGTCACCCGAGTTTCAGGCTTCGTATGAACAAGGAGCCGCTGGCGACGAAAATGCGGCCAGCAATAGCGCCGAAGAAGGCGACGTTCCGCCGGTTGCTGCTGAAGAAGCAACCGAAGAAGCATAGTTTAGCTACTTATTAAACCCTGGCTGGTTCACTCGGTGGGTCAGCCAAGGGCAGTATTTCATAGCTTCAAAGCGTTATTCAGGTAGGGGTAAAGCAAATAATTTGCTTTACCCCTATTTATCTTTGTGTCGATACACAATAATGATGTGTTGTGCTTGTGAGGTTTGGCCAGCTAAGCCAGCATGATGCATGTACAAGATTTGTTGATCAACCAAAACGAGCCGCGGTGCACACTCGTAGTAGTGTCGTGGCTTAAGTGTTCCTAATCACTGCCCACCACAGACAAACCGTGCGAGGTTAAATTGAGCTCTCGTAGAACTTTGATACTGATAGCCGCTATTGCTATCGGTGCGATCGCCACCTATTCACTGTTTAATTATGTGCAGGGTATTGAAGATCGCGCGAACCGGGGTGCCGAACGCGTTGAGGTCTACAAGATAGCTGAAGATATCCCTAAAGGAACCCCAGGTGAGTCAGCTATAAACGCTGGTTTGATTAAACGCTCCGATATTAATCGGGAAGATTTGCCCGCTAATGCCACCAATAATCTAGAAGCTATCGAAGGCATGGTGGCTTTAAACGACTTAGCCGCCAACCAGGTGTTGGTGAATGGCATGTTTGTCGATCCGGTGTCGGCACGAATTACCTTCTCCGAGCGTCTAACCGATGGCAATGTGGCCATAACCATCATGGTCGACACCACCCGTGGGGTGGCAGGGCTGTTGGTGCCGGGTGATGAAGTTAATATTTTGGTACAAACCGACGGCGATGCCAGCATCCCTGTCGAAGGCGAAATACCTGAGAATCCCACTGTTTACACTAAATCAGCTCGTTATTTGTACCAACGAGTTCCCATTCTGGCGATTGACCGCAATGCCGCACCACAACCTGGTGAAAGTGTGCAAGATACCGGTGATGGTATGACTTCGGGCCTCATCACCTTTGCGGTACCGCCGGAAGCGGCGCAGCGCATCATCTCGGTAGATCCAGGTTCTATTTATTTGTCGCTCATTCCGTCCGACTATGCACCTATAGCGTTACCGCCTCTAGATAACAATGAAACACTGCCTGGTGAAGATCAGGCTCGATTAACCCCGTTTGGCCCTTCGGGCAAGGAATAAGATGTCGTTTGCCTCTGATTCAAGCAGCTTTGGATCAAACCCTGGTGGTCACAGCCCCGCGGTGCCACCTGGTGTCGCTATTGCCGTAGTCGATACCGATCAAGCCGTTCGGAATCGTTTGGTGATGCAGCTTGGAGACGGGGTGACCACCTTTAGCAGCATCGGCGAATTTCGGGCCCGCTTGCTTGGGAATCCTGCGGTTGCGGTTTTGGGTCCGTCGTGTTCGAACAGTGCCCAGTTTGTAGAGGTTGAAGATTTAGTTCGTGCCCATCGCGAGGTGGGTGCCATTTTGCTGGCGGAAGAACTTTCTACTGATTTGTTGCAGCTGGCTCTGCGTGCCGGGGTCCGCGATGTGTTGAACTCACCTGTTGATACTGGTGCTTTGAACTCGGCCGTGCAGAGGGTGGCACAAACTTTGACCGCCGGTTCAGCGGCTTTGGCCACTCTTGACGATGCGAGTGCTCAACTGGGCGAGCTGGGCCGTGTCAGCACCATTTTTTCTACTAAAGGTGGGGCCGGCAAGTCGATGTTGGCCACCAACCTGGCAGTCTCTTTGGCTAGACGCTCGGAACGCCCGGTGGTCTTAGTCGATGCCAACCTGCAATTTGGCGATGTGGCAGTCATGTTGAAACTGGCTCCACAGCACACCATTGTCGATGCGGTAGCCTCGATTGATCGACTAGATGCCTCGCTCATCCAAAGCCTGTTAGTACGCCACGAACCTTCTGGTTTGTTGGTGTTGCCAGCACCGCTTGAACCGGCTTTTGCCGACCAGATCCGGGCCGAAGATATGGTCCGCATCATTGAAATTATTCGTAGTTTCGCGGCGCATGTCATTGTCGACACACCGGCATATTTCAATGAAGTGGTCTTGGGCCTAATCGAGATCAGTGACGATATTTTCTTGATCGCGGGGATGGATATTCCGAACATCAAGAACGTGAAAATTGGTCTGCAGACCTTGAAGTTGTTGAACACCCCGGTTGAAAAGCTGCATCTGGTTTTGAACCGAGCTAAATCGAAAGTCCGCTTAGAAGTTAACGAGGTGGAGCGAACCTTGGGAATTAAAGCTCAGGTGCTGATTCCAAGTGACATCGCCGTTCCTCAATCGGTGAATAAAGGTATTCCAGTTGTTCTTGATGCCCCTAAATCGGGGGTTAGCAAGGCCATTGAAGAGTTGGCGTCGGTGTTGTTAGACGAAAAGAAGGGGGCACGACGCCGTTAGCTAGCGCTAAATCATCGTTGGTTCGTATAGGGATGGTTTTAAATGTCGTTGTATAGGAAATTGCATCAACAAGGGGCACCCGGAACGCAGGGTTTGTCGAGTGTGCGCGACCCGGCCCTCGATTTGTTACGCCAAAAGATCCATCACCAGTTGATTGATGATTTAGGCCCCATTCTTTACGACAAGCGCTTAAGCGAAGACGACCTGAACCGTCGGGTGCAAGAGCATCTACAAAGCTCGTTAGCTCAAGAACGCACGCCACTTTCGGCTTCCGACAAGGCGCAGCTGATTCAAGATGTGGCCGACGATATTTTGGGTTATGGCCCTATCGATCGGCTGCTTCGGGAAGAGGCCGTCACCGAAATTATGGTGAATGGTCCCGACAGTGTGTTTGTGGAACGTTCGGGCCGTATTCAAAAAGACACTGCCTCATTCATTGACGAAACGCACCTCCGTCGCATTATTGACAAGATTGTGGGCCAGGTCGGGCGGCGCATCGACGAAGCCAACCCCATGGTTGATGCTCGTTTGCCCGACGGTTCACGGGTGAATGCCGTTATTCACCCTCTGGCCATAGGCGGGCCGTTCCTAACAATCCGTAAGTTTTCCACCGATCCTCTTCAAATTGACGACCTGATTCGCTTTGGTACTTTGAACGCCCAGGCTGCCCGATTCTTGCAGGCCTGTGTGGTTGGCCGGCTTAACATTATTGTTTCTGGCGGTACTGGTACTGGTAAGACCACCACGCTAAATGTGCTTTCGTCGTTTATTCCTTCCGATGAACGCATTATTACGGTGGAAGACGCTAAAGAGCTTCAGCTACATCAAGATCACGTCTTGGCCCTAGAGGCCCGGCCGCCAAACATTGAAGGTCGGGGTCAGGTAACCATTCGTGATCTGGTGAAAAACACTTTGCGTATGCGGCCTGATCGTATTGTGGTGGGGGAGTGTCGAGCTGGTGAAACTCTTGACATGCTCCAGGCCATGAACACTGGTCACGATGGTTCAATCACCACCATTCACTCCAACTCTCCTCGTGATACTTTGGCTCGTATTGAAACCATGACTCTGATGGCCGGTTTCGATTTGCCGGTACGAGCCATTCGGGAACAGATGGCTTCGGCGTTGAACCTAATTGTGCATCTAAGCCGCTTGCGTGATGGTACTCGTCGTATTACCCACATCACCGAGGTACAGGGTATGGAAGGTGATGTGATCACCTTGCAAGATATTTTCCTGTTCGACTTTGGTATGGGTGTTGATGAAAACGGTCGTTTCCGTGGACATCTAAAGGCTACCGGGGTGCGGCCCAAGTTCGCCGAGAAGCTGGCTGATCTGGGTATTCGTTTGGGTGCCGAGGTGTTCCAGCCCGAACCAATGGGCCAAAAGGCGGTTGGGCGATGAAACGCCTATTGGGGGGCATAGTTGCCGTAATAACCCTGTTGTCGTTGGGTTTAGCCCAGGCCAACGCTCAACAAGACAGCGCGAATGGAACTGGTTTAGCAATTCGTTCGGTTGATAGCCGTAGTGCTTCCGCGGTGCAGTTGGTGGTTGATTACGCTGGCCCGGCGGCTGATTTGGCTTCGGCTGAACTGATCGAAAACGGACAGAGTGTTACCCCGGCAGCCGTCGAAGTCGTGCCTGGCGATGCTAATGCCACTGTCATTGTTGTCGATACTTCGGCGGCCATGGAAGCTTCGGGTGGGATGGTTCAAGCCCGTGAAGCAGCCTCGGCTTACATTCGCAATCGCGACCCGCAAGAGCGGGTGGCCATTGTGTCCCTAGGTGGCCAAGCCCGTGAAGTGCAGCGTTTAACCACCGACACCGACCGGTTGCTAGTTGCCGTTGAAGGTTTAGCTGCCGATGGTGAAAGTGCTTTGTGGGACGGTCTTCGAAGCGCAGCACGTATTTTAGAAAACGCCGATACCTACCAGCGCAACGTGGTTTTGGTGGCTGGTGGTTCGGCTCGTGGTGCTACCATTTCAGCTTCTCAAGCTAGGGGAGCGCTGGTAGCGGCCAAAGCTAGTTTGTATGCGGTTGGCCTAGAAGGGCGTGGCCTAGATGTGGGCTCGGTGCGGGCCATAACCCAAACGGTGGGTGGCGTTTATCACGGCCAAGAAAACCCCACTGCTTTGGGTGCCGCCATGGAAGACGTGGCCCAGCAGATTTCTGGCCAGCAGTTGCTCACTTTTGCATCGGTTAACCCATCGGGGCCTATCGACTTAGTGCTTAAGGTTGGTAACAGCCAGGCCACCGCTTCGTATGTAACCGGTGGTTTTTCGGTCGGCCCGGCGGCTTTAACATTTGTGGGTGTTTCCACCGCTAGCGGCGGTGGTTTCCTAGGCGAGTACGGCTTGTGGATTGGCCTCTTGCTGGTATTAGCCGCAGTGGCTTTAGCGGTTTATGCCATTGGGGCCTTGGTTACCCGCGAGCCGGGTGCGCTCGACATTATCGACACGTACGTTGAAGGGCCGGCGCCCGTTGTCGATGAAGAAGAGGGTGGTACGGCTTCGGTTGTTAAAACCGCCTTTTTGAAACGAGCCGTAAACCTCACTGAGGGTTTAGCCGAACAGCGCAACATGCTGACCAAGGTGGAGGGTATGTTAGAGCGTGCCAACCTGCCGTTGCGGGCTGGCGAAGCATTGTTCTTCTATCTTGCTGGCGCCGTGCTTTTGTTGCTGGCGATTTTGGCTCTAAGCGGAAATGCTTTGGTGGCATTAATTGTGGGCGGAATGATGATTCTTGTTCCACCCGCGGTAGTGAATTTCTTGGCTTCACGTCGCCAAAAGGCTTTCCAGGCCCAACTGCCCGACACCCTACAAATGCTGGCAGGAACCTTGAGGGCCGGTTATTCGCTCATGCAGGGGGTAGAGGCGGTTTCGGTCGAGGTTTCCGAGCCCATGGGTCGTGAGCTTCGCCGTATTGTTACCGAAGCACGTTTGGGCCGACCTCTAGAAGAGGCCATGGAAGCATCGGCCGAACGCATGGCCAGTAAAGATTTCGACTGGGCCGTTCTGGCTATTGGTATACAGCGAGAAGTGGGCGGTAATCTAGCCGAACTTTTGCTCACGGTGGCCGACACCATGGTGCAGCGTGAGCGTTTACGCCGCGACGTTGATGCGTTAACGGCTGAAGGTCGAATCAGCGGTATTGTTTTAGGAATTCTTCCTGTGGCCCTGGGCGTCGCCATGTGGATTTTGAACCCTGATTACATCGGAACACTTTTTGAAGACCCTGTTGGCAATATCATGCTTGTCGGTGCAGCACTGTTAGCACTCGGTGGCTTTTATTGGATGAAGAAGGTGATCGAAGTCGATGTTTGATCTACCCCTAGTGGCCATTGTGATCATGTTTGGTGGCGTTATTGCTGCTGTAATCGTAACTGTCGCTTGGCAAGCCGAAGATAAGGCCATTGTACGCGAATCGTTACGCCAGTTAGATGGCTTCGAGATAGATAACGTCCGCGACCAAGAACTGTTGGTGCCCTTAGCTGAGCGCGCCTTGCAGCCCATCGTTGGCGGGCTTACTGGTCTGGGGCGTAGATACACCCCGGTCGGTTACGTAGACACGGTGAAGCAAAAGCTGGTTCGTGCCGGTAAACCTGAGGCTCAGGAAGCTGATCGTTTCTTAGCTATTCGAGTAGTCACCGTTGTTCTTGTACCGGTTGTCTTTATCATCAACTACTGGTTTAACCCTCTTGATCTCAGCGGTACCGTTCATCACGCAGCTTTTGCGTTGCTAACTTTGGCGTTAATTATCGGCCCCGATGCGATTCTCGACCGTCAAGTAGAAGAACGCCAGTATATGCTGCGTACCACGTTGCCTGACATTATGGATCTGCTGGTCATCTCGGTTGAGGCGGGCTTAGGTTTCGAACAAGCCATTGATCGAGTGGTTACTTCCGTGCCAGGGCCACTTTCCGATGAGTTTGGCCGCATGTTGGGCGAAGTCCGAGCTGGTTCTACGCGATCCGATGCAATGCGCGCGTTAGATGAACGCACCGATATTCCAGAGATTCGGTCATTTGTGATGGCTATTCTGCAAGCCGATACTTTTGGTGTACCGATTGGCCGAGTATTGCGTTCCCAGGCCGACGAAATGCGGATTCGTCGGCGTCAGTTTGCTCAAGAGCGGGCACAAAAAGCACCAGTAAAAATGATGATACCGATGGTGTTCTGCATCTTCCCGGCTCTATTTGTGGTCGTACTCGGTCCGGCCATCATCAATATTCGTGAAGCCTTCGCTTGAGCGAACGACCAGAAACTTGCGGGGCTCATTTGTTTGGGCTATCGGTTCGCTATTTCTGTTAGCTGGAGCCCTTACGGGGGCTAAACAGCTAAGCGATAATAGCTTTTTCACTCATTTAGCCACCGGCCATATTATTTGGGATACGCGCTCAATACCTCGTGCTGATCCATTTACATTTACAGCATTCGGCGAACCGTGGGTGGTCCAGTCTTGGCTAGTGTCAACAATTTACGCTGGCCTGGAAAGTACGGTTGGACTAGTTGGCATTCGATTCTTCCATGCATTCTTGGCTGGTCTAGGTGGCCTAGGCATTTGGCACCTTACTAAATCGGCAGAAAGCCTAATCCCGCGCTTAGCAATAGCAGCGCTTGGCTTTGCCGTTTGCGCACCTGGATTCGTGGAGCGGCCCTTGATGGTTGGCTTTGTTGCGTTCGTGGCGATACTCATCCTGGTTGACAATGGGCCACTGTGGACGGCTATTCCGCTTATGTGGATTTGGATTAATAGCCATGGGTCATTCCCGATGGGTATCCTAATCTTATTAGCTATCACTATGGGTAAGTGGCTCGATGGTGACGATATCGCACGCCAAAAGAAACTGCTGTCATTAGTTGCTATTGGAATAGTGATAGGTGGCTTCATAACGCCCCGTCCAGGTGTACTGCTGTGGTTTCCATTTCAGCTATTGGCGCGGAATCAAGCTTTTCAGGCCATTCAGGAGTGGCAGTCACCCGATTTCAGCACCTCATGGATGAAGATATATCTTTTCCAGTTAGTTTTGGTGATGGTCGCACTCACGTATGCCTGGGTGCAACGCTGGAGCAAGGTCTTGCCAGTATGCCTTATGGTTGCAGCGGCATTGCTGGCTGTCAGAAACGTACCGATGGCGGGTCTCTTTTTTTCAATAGCTCTTGCGGACGCTGCACCTAGTTTTGGCAGCTTCACTGCGTCGCAGAAACTACGGTCAACGGTTCCTCTTCTTGGAGCGGCCGCGCTTTCATTAATTTCGATCGCGGTTTGGGTAATCAAGTCACCGGACTTAAACCTAAAGCAGTATCCGATGAGTATTATTATATATCTTGAGAAACATGAATTATTACCTAATCCTGAAGTCCGGCTTGCCTATCCGGCCAGACTAGGAAACTACCTTAACTATCGTTATGGAGCTACGGGGACCACCTTTTTTGACGATCGATTCGATGTCTACCCGCTGCCAATTCTTGATAGTTTTACTGGCCTTTACCGTGGATCAGATGTGCGGCGGACCTTGGATCAGTACCAAATTGATTATGTAGTGGCGGAACGCGAGACGCCCATTGCTCATGCTCTAGGCGGTAATACAGATTGGCAACAGGTTATAGATTTAACTGATTCGGGTCGAATAGCCACAGGGCCAGTGAGCAGAGCCAGTGACGCTCACTTCGTTCTATTTGAGCGACGTTAGAAGGGCCATCTAGATTTACCGGCAACGTTATATCTGGTTTCTGACTAAAGTCAGATTAGCAAACCAATATATTACGAGGGTAATTACCTTAGGTTGATTGCCAGGCAAGCGGCCGACGTGACATGATAAGGTGTCACTAAAATAAGGCCACTGCCAGACGACACACCGGGCACCGACGCTATTTAGGTTTTCTTATTAACCAGTATAAGCGACTTCTAGTTGTCCAGCGGTCTTGAAGGGGTGAATCTATGGCGGACAGCTCGATCTGTCCAATGAATATTATAATATAGTACAGGCTGAGGTGCATGGCTGACCATCCCCCAACCTGTACTATATCCGGCGACTTGGCAACATTATCCTGATGTCCGCATCACCAAATAAAGTGTGCCCAGTTATGGCGTGATCTCGGAGGGTGTGTCGAGCTGATCATTGACATCGGAGAAGGTCGATTTGACCTTACCGCCGAGGGTGCTCACAGCAAAGATAGCCACGACGGCAATAAGGGCCACTAAGAGGGCGTATTCTACAAGCGACGCACCACGGTCGGTCTTGGCGTGGGCCTTAAGCCAGGCAGCCAGATAGTTATATTGGGTCTTCATTGGGTTGGACTCCCTTTGGTTGGTCTAGGCACCCACGTCTATGAGGCCCATAAATTAATTACCATATTATCGCCGTAAACGCCATACTTCTAAATAGGTCAGACGGCCTATTTACGTAAACCGAAGCTAATAACGTATTTAGTCGAGGCTTACAATGCCCATTCTTACCGCCTGCAATACGGCCTGGGTACGATCTCGGGCATCAAGCTTATGGTAGATAGAAGCCAAATGGTTCTTTACCGTTTTCTGGCTGATGTAAAGCTGTTCGGCCACCTCTGGGGTAGAGCAACCATCGGCAATAAGCTGCAACACTTCTTCTTCACGCTTGCTTACCACTCGTTCTTCTTCAGGCGTGTCATGCGTGTCGAGCTTGCGAACCTCATCCAACATGGAAGTAGCCAGCTCAGGCGACAAACTCGAACTGTCAGAAGCTGCGGCTCGCACGGCCGATGCAATTTCTTCTGTAGAGCAGTCTTTCACCAAATAGCCACTGGCCCCAGCCCGAATAGCGGCAGCCAAAACATCTTGGTCGGCGTGCATAGTAAGCATTACCACCCGGATATTGGGGTGAGCCTGTTTCACCAAACGGGTAGCTTCCACGCCGTCTAGTTCGGGCATGGTTACATCCATCAAAATCACATCGGGTTGCAAGTTTCCAGCAAACTCAACTGCTTGCACGCCATCGGCAGCTTCGCCAACCACATTAAAACCGTGTTCGGTCATGGAACGGCGCAAGCCTTCACGAAGCATACGGTGATCGTCTGCCAGCAATAATCGGATATTTGCGTTCGATTCCATCCCGCTTCTCACCTTGGCGCTAGATAACAACGAATCTTAGTACCTTCGCCGACCCCGGAAATAACGTCGAGGGTGGCTCCGATGCTAGCGGCACGCTCGCGCATGCCCATAATCCCATACGAATCAAGCCGACCGGCCTTCCCGACCGGGAAACCAATACCATCATCGGCAATTTCCAATGCGGCGGCTTTACCATTACAGCGCCACAACACTTGTACAGCGTTGGCATTGGCATGGCGTTCTACGTTAATAAGGGATTCTTGGGCAATACGCCACATTTCCCGCTCCTGCATAATGGGTAGTCGTGTATCCCTATCGGCAAACAAAGCTATTTCTAAACCCGAACGTTCTTTTACCCTCTGAATAAATTGATCAAGGGTAGAGGCAATGTCTTGGTTATCCGAGACGTCGGTGCGTAAATCGTACAAAGTGTCGCGCACCTCGCCGATCACACTTCGAATGTCGTTGCGCAGCTGATCAAGCGACGCCGTAACATCATCACCCCGGCCGTTGGCCGACATAATCCGGTCTAGTTCAAAAGCCAAATAGGCCAGCGACTGGCCAATACGGTCGTGCAGATCACGGGCAATACGGGTGCGTTCTTCATCGGCCCCCACCGTTCGAAGCCGGTTAAACCAGCGGGCGTTGTCGATAGCTAGAGCCACCGGTTCCACAAAACCTACAATCAGCTCAACATCACGATTAGTGAAATGAGCCTCTTTGGTGTGCTCCAAACTCACCAAGCCAATCAGCGAATTACGGGCCATAAGCGGGGCATAAATACCAGAACCCATGGAAGGTGCCAGGCCTGGACGACTATTAGAAAGCTGGTTGCGAATAACCATCTCTTTAGTCTTGGCCACGTTCAACAAGGCCAAAGGCATATCGGTGCGGTAAAGGCGCTCAGGCAGCCGTACCCCTTCGCGCCGTGCCACTATCCAGCTACCGTCAGTTTCATCGGCAATTAGAATGACGGCCGAGTCGAACTCTAACAAGCCCCGTAGGCGGGCAATGGTGGAATCGAGCACCTCTTCATAATCAAGCGAAGCTGGCAAACTCTGCGCCACCCGATGAAGCGAAAACAGCAGGGCATTGGCATCAGCCAAACGGCCCAGGCGATCGAGCGCTACTGAACGTGCGGCGTTAGCTTCTCCCGAAACAATACGGCCGTAACCCGCCACCACCGCCACCAGCATTAACAACACTGCCCACTGCAACGAAGCACGGGCATCTTCGGGCCACACAAAACTACTGCGGGCAGCATCGGGAATAGCCACAATTAGGGCCGTGACCACCGCAATACGTAGACCAAATGAGAAACCACGTGCGAAACCCGCCACCACAATGGCCGACGCCAAAGCAAAGGTGAACGGTGATTCCCACAAACCGGTGCTCACCACCACCACCGTCAAGAGCACTACCTCGCCCAGCACTTCCAACAAACTGCGGATGTCATCGGTGTAAGCAATAGGCGAAAGAGTGCGAATAGCGGTGTATGAAATAACCACCACCACCCAAAACACCAGGCTCCACGGCGGGTTTTCCGTTAATTGGGAAGCGGCCAAAGCCAAACACGCCACGGTGGTTGTCCACCGCACCACCAAAATGGCGGCGTTGAAGGGAATAAGGCGATCAATTTCGCCTTCTAATATGTTGTCAGCCAGAAATTCTTCAGACGCACTCATAGCCAGATGGGTAAGAACTTATACCGAAGTTCTAGAAGCTGATAGTTTCGCACAATATGTTAGTTGTGGGGTTAACCGGGGGCATCGGTTCAGGTAAATCTTCCGTGTCATCACGATTGGTGGCCAAGGGTGCTTTATTAATAGACGCCGACGCTATTGTTCGTGAACTACAAGAACCAGGTGCCGCTGTTTTCGAAGCCATGGTGGAACGATTTGGCCCCGACATTGTGGGTGCCGATGGCCAACTTGATCGCCAGGCCGTAGCCGCCATCGTGTTCAGCGACAAAACAGCCTTAGAAGACCTAAATAATATTGTGCACCCCGCCGTTGCTATAGAAATGGCCTCGCGAATTGAGAGTGCCAAAGGGACCGACACCATCGTGGTCATGGACATTCCACTCCTCACCGAGAAACGGCCCGACATGAGCCATGTGATCGTGGTTGACACCCCAGTTGAGGTGGCCATTGCTCGTTTGGTGGAACACCGGGGATTTGCCGAAGCCGACGCCCGTGCCCGAATAGAAAACCAAATATCACGGGAAGAACGCCTGGCTATTGCCGATTTTGTGGTGAACAACTCAAATGGCATGGGCGAACTTGACGCCGAAGCGGAACGCCTTTGGGCCTGGCTGCAAACTTTGGAGCACAACCAGTAATACCCCGGCCTCAGGGGCACCCGAAGGGGCATTACCCAATAGGCTGATACACGTGCCTGAATTCAAAATGGTCTCGGATTTCGCCCCCGCGGGAGACCAACCCAAAGCCATAGCCGAACTCTCTGAAGGGCTCAACGTAGGCCACCGCTTCCAAACCTTGGTGGGCATTACCGGTAGTGGTAAAAGTGCCACCATTGCTTGGACCATTGAACAAGTGCAGCGCCCCACCCTGGTCATCGCCCACAACAAGGCCCTGGCTGCCCAGCTGGCCAGTGAGTTCAAAGAGTTCTTCCCCGAAAACCGGGTGGAGTATTTCGTTAGCTACTACGACTACTACCAGCCCGAGGCCTACATTGCCTCTAGCGACACCTACATCGAAAAAGACTCGTCGGTCAACGACGAAATCGACCGGCTCCGTCATTCCACCACCTCGGCCCTCTTGACGCGGCGCGACGTGATTGTGGTGGCCTCGGTCTCTTGCATTTACGGTTTGGGTTCACCGGTTGAATACTTAGAGCAGCTGTTGGTGGTGCGGGTAGGCGAAGAACACGATCAGCGCGACGTGTTGCACCGTTTAGTTTCCATGCAATATGAACGCAACGACATGAACCTGGTGCGCGGCAAGTTTCGGGTGCGGGGCGACACCCTAGAAATTCACCCTGCCTACCAAGAAACCCTGCTCCGTATAGAGTTTTTCGGTGACGAAATCGAATCGTTGTACGAGGTTGACCCGCTAACAGGGGAGCGGGTGCGCACCCTGGAAGAAGCTTATGTTTTCCCGGCCACCCACTACGTAGCGGGTGACGAACGCCTACAGGCCGCCATTGGTCGCATTGAAGACGAGCTACAAAAACGTTTGGCGCAGTTCGAATCGGAAGGCAAGCTGCTAGAAGCCCAACGCTTACGTATGCGCACCCAATATGACCTAGAGATGATTCAAGAGCTGGGTTATTGCAACGGTATTGAGAACTATTCGGCTCCCATTGATGGCCGTTCACCGGGCGAACCGCCCTACACCCTGCTTGATTTCTTTCCCGACGACTTCTTAGTAGTGCTCGATGAGAGCCACGTAACCCTGCCCCAGCTACACGGCCAATACGAAGGCGACCACAGCCGTAAACTGAACCTGATCGACCACGGTTTTCGTTTACCTTCCGCCGCTGACAACCGGCCGTTACGTTTCGAAGAGTTCCTAGAACGGGTAGGTCAGGGCATTTTCTTATCCGCCACCCCCGGGCCCTGGGAACTGGAACATTCGACCCAAATCGTGGAACAAATTGTGCGCCCAACCGGTTTGGTTGACCCCCAAGTGGTGGTGAAACCGACCGAAGGCCAAATCGATGACCTAATCGACAACATTAAAGACACCGCCGCCAAAGGTGAACGGGTGCTGGTTACCACGCTCACCAAAAAAATGGCGGAAGACTTAAGCGACTACTTGTTAGAGCTTGGGGTGCGGGTGCGTTATTTGCACTCGGAAATCGACACTTTGGAACGCATTGAGATTCTACGTGATCTGCGCTTAGGCGAATTCGACGTGTTGGTGGGCATCAACTTGCTGCGTGAAGGCCTCGACCTGCCCGAAGTTTCACTCGTAGCCATATTAGATGCCGACAAAGAAGGCTTTCTGCGCTCGCAAACTTCGCTTATTCAAACCATGGGTCGAGCCGCACGAAACGTGGAAGGCCGGGTCATTATGTACGCCGATGTGATAACCGGCTCCATGGAACGTGCCATTGAAGAAACCAATCGTCGACGCGAGCTACAAGTGGCGTACAACGAAGAACACGGCATTAACCCTCAAACCGTGCGCAAAGCAGTAACCGATATACTGGCGTACCTGCGTCCGGGAGAATCGGCCCCAGTGCCCGACAGCGAACGCCGCAAACGTCGCCCCGGCGAAGAAGAACGCATCCGTCAAGAAGTACAAGACCTGCCGCACGAAGAACTAGAACGGCTAATTAGCACCCTAGAAGAAGAAATGGCCGAAGCTTCGGCCGAGCTGCGTTTTGAATATGCGGCGCGACTTCGAGACGAAATTAAAGACCTAAAACGAGAACTGCGCGAAATTTTCTGAAGCGCACCCCCACCCACGCCAAAGACATCAGCACGGAAGAGTAATGTCACCCAGCCAAATTCAGCCACCCACCGAACTTAGCGACTTTGAATGTCCCCGCTGCCACAACCAGGTGTCAGAACGACTGTATGGACCCTGTAGCTCGTGTCGCACCGAGTTGCGGGCGTTGCTTGGCGGTGAACAAAGTGAGCTAGTGACCGAAGACTACATTCCCAAAATGAACGTCACTCCTAACGCTGTGGCCCTAAAGGAGTAGCGTGATTGATTCCATCGTTATTCGGGGGGCACGTGAAAATAATCTGCGCAACGTTTCTTTAGAGCTGCCCCGCAACAAGCTGATTGTGTTCACCGGGCTGTCGGGCTCGGGTAAATCGTCATTGGCGTTCGACACTATTTATGCCGAGGGTCAACGCCGCTACGTGGAATCGCTCTCTTCCTATGCCCGGCAGTTTTTGGGGCAGATGGACAAACCCGACGTCGATTTTATCGAGGGTCTTTCACCGGCCATTTCAATTGACCAAAAGAGTGCTTCTCGCAACCCTCGCTCCACGGTGGGCACCATTACCGAGGTCTACGACTATCTGCGACTGTTGTATGCCCGCATTGGCGTTCCGCACTGCCCGATAGATGGCACCCCCATTGCCCGCCAAACACCACAACAAATAGTTGACCGTATTTTGGCGCTCCCCGAAGGCACCCGATTTCAGGTGCTGGCCCCAGTAGTTCGAGGGCGTAAAGGCACCTATGAAACCTTGATGGCTGATTTGGCAAGCCAAGGTTTTGCCCGTGCCCGGGTGAACGGTGTGGTGCATGAGCTAGGTGAACCGATTGAACTGGCCCGCTACGAACAGCACACCATCGAGGTCATTGTGGACCGGTTGGTGCTACGTGAAGGCATTGAACGACGTTTAACCGACTCGTTAGAAACCGCGCTGCGGCTGGCTGATGGGGTAGCCGAGGTTAATATCGTGCCCCGCGACGAAGAAGTCGAGGAAGAAACCCTAACCTTTAGTCAACATTTAGCCTGTCCCACCTGCGGGTTGAGCTTCGAAGAGTTGGCACCACGCAACTTCTCGTTCAACTCGCCCTATGGTGCCTGCGAACATTGTGACGGGTTGGGTACTCGCTTCGAGGTTGACTCAGAACTAGTGGTTCCTAACCCCGATCTTTCACTAGGAGAAGGGGCAATTGCACCTTTTGCTGGTGGGCGGACCCCGTATTTCAAACGTCTAATTGAAGCGGTCGCGCATGACAACGAAATACCCACCGACGTGTCCTTTAGCGAGCTGTCTAAAGCTCAACAAAAGCTAATGCTGTATGGGGCTAAAGGTAAGGTTCACGTTAGCTACAAGAACCGCTACGGCCGCCAACGCAGCTACGAAGCCCGTTACGAAGGTGCTGTTCCATACCTGCAGCGTCGCCATTCCGAAGCCGAGTCAGATCATCAGCGGGAACATATTGAGGGCTACATGCGTGAGGTGCCCTGCCCAGAATGTGGCGGTGCCCGGCTAAAGCCATTGTCGCTGGCGGTGACGATCGATGGTCATAGCATCAACGAAATATCGGTGATGTCGATTGGGGAAGCCGCCAAAGTTCTAAACGAATTGAACCTAAGTGAACGTGATCGCATGATCGCCGAGCGGGTAGTTAAAGAAATTAACGCTCGCATGGGTTTCTTGTTAGACGTAGGCCTTGACTACCTGTCGCTGCACCGCTCGGCCGCCACTTTGGCAGGCGGCGAGGCACAACGAATTCGTTTGGCTTCCCAAATTGGATCGTCGCTGGTGGGCGTGCTGTATGTGCTTGATGAGCCCTCAATTGGGCTGCACCAACGTGACAACCACCGGTTGATTGAAACCCTGGTGCGCCTGCGTGACTTGGGCAACACCGTGTTAGTGGTGGAACACGATGAAGACACAGTGCGGGTAGCCGACTATGTGGTTGATGTGGGCCCTGGTGCTGGTGAGCACGGGGGAGCGGTGGTTTACGCCGGTGGCGTGAAAGGCCTGCTGCGTTCCAAAGAATCGCTGACCGGCCAGTATTTAGCAGGCAAAAAAATAATTCCGGTGCCCGAAGTGCGACGGGAGCCGAACAAGAATTGGATCACCATTAAAGGTGCCCGTGAACACAACCTTAAGAACGTTGATGTCGATATTCCGCTGGGTTGTTTTGTGGCCGTGACCGGGGTTTCGGGCTCGGGTAAATCAACGTTGGTCAACGATATTTTATATCGGGCACTAATGCAGCGAATCTACAAGAGCCGCACCCCGCCTGGTTTGCACAAGTCGGTGGAAGGCATTGAGCACCTCGACAAAGTGATCAACATCGACCAGTCACCAATTGGGCGCACGCCGCGTTCAAACCCGGCCACCTACACCGGTGTCTTCGACCACGTCCGCAAGCTTTTTGCCCAAACCCAAGAAGCCAAGGTACGCGGTTACATGCCGGGCCGCTTCTCGTTCAACGTGTCGGGTGGGCGCTGTGAAGCTTGTTCGGGTGATGGCACCATCAAGATTGAGATGCACTTTTTGCCTGATGTTTATGTGCCCTGTGAAGTGTGTAAGGGCAAGCGTTACAACCGTGACACCTTAGACATCACCTTCAAAGACAAAAACATTTCCGATGTGCTGGAAATGTCGTGCGAAGAAGCTCTCGAGTTCTTCTCCAACCAGCCTGCCATTGCCCGTCACATGCAAACCATTGTTGACGTGGGTCTGGGCTATATACGATTAGGCCAGCCCGCCACCACGCTATCGGGTGGGGAAGCGCAACGGGTGAAACTAGCCAGTGAACTGGCCAAACGCTCCACTGGCCATACCATTTATATTTTGGATGAACCAACCACCGGTCTTCATTTTGAAGACATCCGCCGGCTGCTAACCGTGCTTAGCCGCTTGGTGGATGCGGGCAACACGGTTTTGGTGATTGAACACAACCTCGACGTGATTAAAACGGCTGACTGGTTGATTGACCTTGGGCCCGAAGGTGGCAGCGGTGGCGGCACTATTGTGGTGGAAGGGACCCCTGAGCTGGTGGCCAAGACTCCGCAGAGCCACACTGGGCGTTTCTTGGGTCCCATGCTTTCCGCCTAAAGGCTCGTACCGGCCCCATACCCGTCGCTCCTTCGTTAAAGTCGACGCTTTCCGCCTAAAAATAAGTTGGGCCCCGCCGATAACCGGCCAGGGCCCAACTTCGTAGTAATTAGGTCGTAGTGCTTAAGTTGTAGTACCTAGGTGAGGGCCAACATACGCTCAAGGGCCACCTTGGCCCAATGCGCAGTTTCATCGTCCACCTTGATCACATTCGGGGTGCGGCCATCGACCAATGCTTCCAGAATCCAAGCCAAATGCGGGCCATCAATGCGGAACATGGTGGAGCACGGACAAACCAGAGGATCAAGCGAAACGATGTGCTTGTCGGGGGTCTCATTCGCCACCCGGTTCACCAGGTGAATTTCGGTACCAATGGCAATATGCGAACCCGCCGGTGCTTCTTGCACAGCGTTGATGATGTAGCTGGTGGAACCAACCTGATCGGCAATCGAGCAGACCTCGTGCGAACATTCTGGATGCGCGATCACAATACCATCGGGGTGCTCAGCACGAAACGCCGCCACATGATCGGCAGTGAAACGCTGGTGCACCGAGCAGTGCCCCTTCCACAACAAGAAAGTGGCTTCTTTAAGGTCGGCTTCTTCCAGTCCACCCATATCTTTACGAGGGTCCCAAATCCGCATGTCGGCTTCGGTGTAACCCATGGCATAGCCAGTGTTTCGACCCAGATGTTGGTCGGGGAAGAAAAGTACCTGGTCGCCCTGGGTGAAAGCCCATTCCAACACGGCCCTAGCGTTAGTAGAGGTGCAAACGGCACCACCATGTTCGCCCACAAAGGCCTTGATGGCGGCCGAAGAGTTCATGTAAGTAATCGGCACCACACGATTGATGTCGACCACGTCTTCAAGGGTTTCCCAAGCCTCGGTAACCCCATCGATGTCGGCCATGTCGGCCATGGAACAGCCAGCGTTCAAGTCGGGCAGAATAACGGTTTGGCGTTCGCTAGTAAGAATGTCAGCCGATTCCGCCATGAAGTGCACACCGCAAAAAACGATGTATTCAGCTTGGGTTCGTTCTTTCGCCAACACCGAGAGACCAAAAGAATCGCCTCTAGCGTCAGCCCATTTCATAACCTCGTCACGTTGATAGTGATGGCCCAAAATAAAGAGCCGTTCGCCAAGCGTTTCTTTAGCCTCGCTAATCCATCGCTCTAGGGTTTCAGGGTCCGCGTCTAGATAGCGGTCCGGCAGACGTGATTGTAGTCGCAGCATTTTTGGGGAAACCTTCCCATCTGGAGCTCCGCTTAAGACCGGTGGGGACAGCCTGGTCGCCACTCCACGGGGATGTCGGTCACGGAACTGATTTGCCGGATACCAGGCCGGCTCAAGTGTGATTGTAGCCACATATTCATAGCGAGTGGTAGATCATTTGGTGGGGAAATTGCAGGTTTCATTAGCCTTGGGGGTGTGGTTGAGCGTCCGCCGGCTGGCACAATTCCCGATACTCCTGGTTCTTACCAGTTCAAAGACCGTGATGGTCGGGTTATTTACGTGGGTAAAGCCAAGTCGCTGCGCCAACGATTAGCCAACTATTTTCAAAGCCCCGAAAGTTTGCCGCCACGAACAGCGGCCATGGTGGCCGCCGCCGAAACGGTGGAATGGATTCAGGTTCGAAACGATGTGGAAGCACTCATGTTGGAGTTCAACCTCATCAAAGAACACCGACCCCGCTACAACGTGCGCCTGGTCGACGACAAAAGCTATCCGTTCCTAGCGGTCACCCTTGATGACCAGTGGCCCCGAGCCATGGTAATGCGGGGCACTAAACGCAAAGGGGTTCGCTATTTCGGCCCCTACGGTCATGCCTATGCCATTCGTGAAACCCTCGATTTGTTGTTGCGAACCTTTCCGATTCGCACCTGTTCTGACGCTAAGTTCCGCCGCCACGAACGCTTAGGCCGTCCTTGTCTGCTGGCCCACATTGAAAAATGTTCGGCCCCTTGTGTGAACGCGATTTCGAAGGCCGACTACGACGAACTGGTAGAACGCTTCTGCGGATTCCTAGACGGCGACACCGATGCCGTGGTGACCCAGCTTGAAACCCAAATGACCGAAGCGGCTTCCGAGCTGGAATTCGAGTTAGCCGCACGGCTACGAGACCGGTTGGGCAGTGTTCGCAAAGCCATTGAACGCCAGCAAATGGTGGCCGAACGCAACGAAGACATCGACCTCATTGGCGTTGCCGATGACGAATTAGAAGCCGCCGTGCAAGTGTTTTTTGTGCGGGGTGGGCGAGTAGTAGGCCGCAAAGGGCTCATTCTCGACAAAGTAGAAGACCTTGACGAAGCGGAATTAGTAAGTCGCATTCTGGAAGGTTTGTACTACGAGTACCCGCCTCTAGGTTTCCCCAAAACCGTGCTGGTGCCTGCTAATTCGGCCGACAACAAACTGTATGAACGCTGGCTAAGCGAGCTGCGAGGCTCGAAAGTAGCCATTCGGGTACCGCAGCGGGGCGACAAGAAAACGCTGTTGGAAACGGTGACCCACAACGCCAAAGAAGAGTTCACTCGGCACCGGTTGCGTAGGGCATCTGATCACAACAGCCGCGCTGAAGCCTTAAACGAGTTACGCAACGTGTTGGGCTTAGAAGAAGCGCCCCTACGGATTGAATGTTTCGATATGAGCCATCTTTCAGGCACCGACTATGTGGGTTCGATGGTGGTGGTGGAAGACGGTTTAGCTAAGAAGAGCGATTATCGGCGTTTCAAAGTGAAGAATGTGGACGGCAACAACGACTACGCTGCTATGGAAGAAGTGCTAACCCGGCGTTTCGAGGCCTACTTGCATGACCGTGAAAAACCGGTATCGGAACGGGGTGGTAAGTTTTCTTACCCTCCTAATCTATTGGTAATTGATGGGGGTTTAGGCCAGCTCAACGTGGCATTGCGGGTGCTGGAAGAGCTCGGTCTCGATGATGAAATTCCGGTGATCGCCCTGGCCGAAGAGTTCGACGACGTCTACTTGCCGGGTGAGGCTGATCCACTTTCAATTCCACGCCAGAGCGAAGCGCTGTATCTGTTGCAGCGCATTCGCGATGAAAGCCACCGCTTCGCCTTGGCCTATCACCGCCAACTTCGCAACAAACGCATGACCAAATCGGTGCTCGATGATGTGGCCGGTTTAGGCCCGGTGCGCAAAGCCCGTTTGGTGAAAGAACTGGGCGGGGTGAACGCTGTGAAGGCGGCCTCGCTAGAAACACTCAAAGGCGTTTCATGGTTACCCGAATCGGTTGCCGAAGCGCTCTATACCAAGCTCCATGGCCAAAGCGCCTAACATCGCCACGTGACCAGCAACAACCCCCACCCCTCAAATTCTGAGCCCAGTAGCTACCGTGACTCGGATTTTGGCCCCACCCCTGGTGAGAACAGCGACGACCCAAGCTCCGACGACGTGATTGAGCTAGTGGGCTCTTTTCGTGATGGCAGCGAACGCAGCGCCCTAGATGACGCCAAGTTGTGGGAAGAACATGCCAGCTGGTGGCAAGAAGGTTTTTCCGAAGGTGCCGATCCAGAATATGAAGAACAAATTCTACCTCTGGCCGCCGAAGGTCTACGTGGCGCGGCTTCGGTACTTGATGTGGGTTGCGGTGAAGGCCAAATTTCGCGGCTCGCTAGCCGTCTTGGGGTGCGCCAAGTAGTAGGTGTAGACCCTACCTGGGCCCAAATTGTAGAAGCTTCCCGGCGGGGTGGCGGGCCCGGCTATGTTCGCAGCGGAGCGGCACAGTTGCCCTTTGTTGACGATAGTTTTCAGGTAGCGGTGGCGTGTTTAGTGTTCGAACACATTCAACAGGTAGACGAAGCTATTGCCGAAGTCGCCCGGGTCTTGCAGCCAGGTGGAAAGTTCCTATTCTTCTTGAACCATCCGTTGCTACAAACCCCAAATAGCGGCTGGATTGACGATCAAATCATCGAACCGCCCGAACAGTATTGGCGCATCGGACCGTATCTGGTGGAAGACGAAACCATTGAAGAAGTGGAAAAGGGTGTGTTCATTCCCTTTATCCATCGGCCGCTAAGTCGCTATGTGAACGCTCTTGCCAATGCCGGATTGTTTATTACCGAGATGGTCGAGCCTTCGCCACCCCCAGGATTTTTGGCTCGGGCGGCTGAATACGATGACGCCGCTACCATCCCACGGCTGTTGTTGTTGCGCTGCCAAAAAGTAGCAGCGCAACAACACTAAGTAACTATTGAGAATTACTGGTCGAGGTAGGCCTGATGCAGATGCATTTCGCCACCTTCAGTGCCGGTACCCTTGTTTCCACTAGGCAACAGCCAGCTAGCAATGCCGTGAATGGCATCGCGGTAGCCCACCGCAGTTGGTGTAGGTGAAACCACAATTACCGGCATTTCATCCGCCAGAATCAAACCAATCTGCTCCACAGCTTCAAATCGCTCGTTGAGATCGGTGCTACTACGCAGCACATCAACCCACCGATCGATTTCTTCGCTCGTAAAGTTGGAATAGTTGGTGGCCGTTGTGGCTACCGGTCCGAACTCGTTCTTAAAAGCCGTGTAAGGGTCGAGGCTACCGGCCCCGGAACGCCAACAACTGATGTTGAAATCGCCGCGGAAAGGCGGGTCGGTATCGGGGGTGCCAATAGTACGTGACACCTGCGCCGCATAGTCGGCCTGAGCTAATGACGCATCAACACCAATTGCGCCCCACATGTTCTGGTACAGCTGGCCTGCCTGCAACAGAGCTGGGTCGGGCATGCAGCGGTATTCAACTGAAATCGGCGAGCCAACTGGTTTATTGTCGGAGCGATCAGGATCGTTTTCGTATTCTTCAATCAGCGCCCGAGCACCTTCGGTATCAGGCTCTTCGGTAATGGGATACGCCTTGGCAACCACTTCTGAATACCAAGGGCTATCGGTACTAAAGAATCCGGTTGCAGGCAGGGTTAGACCATCGTCGCCAATAACTTTCTGTACGGCCAGGGGGTCAATGGCCATGGCCAAACCAACCCGTACCCGCTTGTCGTCAAGGGGTGGCTCGAGGGTGTTTAGTACCATGGCGTGTGAAGTGTTTCCAACATGCACACTTACCTTGTAGCCGCCGTCGCTTTCTAGATCGAGCACTCGTTTCACCATCAAGCCACGCAAGGTTTGAATAACGTCGATGTCTTTGGCGGAGAGGCTTTGTACTCGGCTTTCCTCATCAGGAATCGGGCGAATAACTACCTCGTCTAAATAAGGCAGCTGGTTGCCTTCGGCGTCAACCATCCAGTAGTTGGCGTTTCGGGTCAGCACTAAACGATCGTCGCGGCGCCACTCTTTGAACTCGAAGGGGCCTGTTCCAATGGGGTTGTCACCGAAACCCTCGGGGTCAGCTTCATAGGCCGTGGGGGAAACCATCCATCCGCCACTACCACGCAAAACGTCGGGGAAAGCTGCGTTGGTTCCACTCAGGTGGAACACCACGGTTAAGTCACCGGTAGCTTCTACCGACTCTAAACCGGCACCGCGCAGCGAACCGAGTGTGGTTGAGCCTTCACGCAGCTGCAGATTTTCGTAGTTCCATTCAACCGCTTCGGCATCGAAAGGTGTGCCGTCGTGGAACTGAATGCCCGAGCGAAGCTCAAGGGTCCATTCGGTCAAATCGTCATTAGCGTCGATTGATTCGGCCAAGAAGCCTTCGAATTCACCAGCATCATTCAAGCTAACTAGTGGGTCATACAAGGCGTAGCCGGTGGTGGAACGAATGCTGCCTCCCGACGGAACAAGGGTGCTATTTTCACCTTCGGTGCCAATGGTGATAGAGCCGCCATAGCTGGCTTCGGTGGTGCCATCAGGCTCATCGTCATCACTTGGGCGTTCCTGTAGCAGGGTGGTGCTTGAACCACCGTTACCGCTGCTATTCCCGTTGTCGTCACTAGAACAAGCACTGGCAACAAGCGCCAGAGCGGCAATGAGCAACAACGCCAGACGCGATTTGCGCCATAACCTATCCATAGAACCCCCTATTAATAGATTTGTCGTCACTTAAGCTAGCAGCCACGGCCACGGGTCGTAACCTGGTTTTGCCTCGTATCTAGATTGAGTCAAACCTAGGAGAGGGAGAGACCATGAGCGAATTCATTGTGATCACAGGGCTGTCAGGGGCGGGGCGTTCCAGCGCTGGCGACCACCTTGAAGATTTGGGTTGGTTCGTGATCGACAACCTTCCACCACAGCTCATTCCAAAAGTGGCTGAACTGGCGGTAGCGCCGGGCGCAACCTTTGATCGGGTTGTTTTTGTGGCTGGAACCGGACCTGAATTCGAAGAGCTAGTACCGGTGCTTCGCCAAATTCGAGCTGGGAACTCTACCGTGCGGGTGTTGTTCTTAGAAGCTTCCACCGACGTATTGGTGCGACGCTATGAGGGTTCACGGCGGCGGCACCCATTAGGCGATGACCTGTCGTTGGCCGAAGCGGTTGAGAAAGAACGTAAACAGCTCGAATCGGTCAAAGCCAATGCTGATGTAGTGGTCGACACATCCGATTTGAACGTGCATCAGCTCAGAGACCGAATTGTCGACCTGTTCGCCCCAAGCGCTGACGGTAACGCATTGTTGCGTACCGCCATCACCTCGTTTGGGTTTAAAAACGGCCTTCCCCTAGATGTTGACATGGTGATCGACTGTCGTTTTCTGCCTAACCCATATTGGGAAAGTGAATTGAGGCCACTTTCTGGTCTCGATGAGCCGATTATCGACTATGTGATGTCGCAAGAGGCAACCGCCGACTTCCTTGATCGTTTAGACGCCCTTTTCGAGCTATTGCTGCCAGCCTTTGTGAACGAAGGCAAATCGTACCTAACAGTGGCTTTTGGCTGCACCGGAGGTCGACATCGCTCGGTGGTAATTGCCGAAGCAATGGCGGAACGATTGAGGAAGCATCACCATCACCCTATGGTCACCCATCGCGACATTGATCGCTGAAAGCTCAACTTCAACTTCAAGGTCGCTCTATACGGTGTCGGCGGCACCGGTGATAGCCAATATGCACAACCGTCTTAAGTGTCTCGGGTCACACGGTTACCTTTAGAAGATGGGCCGAATACCATCGAAACATCGGTTTCGCTCTGATTTCGGTTGGATTTCACATGCGTAATACCAACCCAGAGGGGCATTGCTGGCAAGATAGAACCTAATAGCGGCCCAGCGGCCTGAAGACTACGCATGAGGAGATCAGAATGAGCATACGTGTCGGGATCAACGGTTTCGGCCGTATCGGGCGCCACTTCTTTCGGGCAGCAAATATGAGGAACGAAGATATCGAGTTCGTAGCGGTGAACGGGTTGGGCCCTAAAGAAACGATGGCTCATTTGTTGCAGTATGACTCGATGTCAGGCCGTTTCGAAGCCAACGTAGAAGTAAACGACCAGGGGTTCCTAGTCGATGGCCACCAAGTCACCGTCCTATCTGAAAGCAACCCGAAGGATCTCCGCTGGGGCGATATAGGCGTTGATGTTGTGGTCGAAGCGACCGGGCAGTTCAACACTCGGGACGCGGCGGCGGCGCACCTAGACAGCGGGGCACCCTACGTTATCGTTTCGGCGCCAGCAGCCGGGGCCGACGCCACGTTCGTGGTTGGGGTCAACGACGATACTTTCGACCCGGCCCAACATAAGGTGATATCAAACGCCTCGTGTACGACGAACTGTTTCGTACCCATGATCAAAGTGCTAGATGACGCCTTCGGGGTAGAAAAAGGCCTGATGACAACCGTCCATGCCTACACCGGTGACCAAAACCTGGTGGACGGATCACACCGAGATCTCAGGCGAGCTAGAGCCGCGGCAATCAACATCGCACCAACTTCAACCGGGGCGGCTCGCTCTACGGGATTGGTTTTACAATCGATGGAAGGCAAGCTAGACGGCATATCGCTTCGAGTTCCGGTGGCAGCTGGTTCTATAACCGATTTCGTGGGCCACCTCAGTCGCAACGTCACGGTTGAAGAGGTGAACGAAGCGTTCCAACGAGCAGCAACAGAAGGGCCGTTGGCCGGCATCCTTGAATACTCTGAAGCACCTCTAGTTTCATCAGACATTCTGGGTTCAACCGCTTCGTGTGTATACGACGCTCCCCTCACCTTGGCGATGGACAACCTAGTAAAAATATTCGGCTGGTACGATAACGAGGTGGGCTATTCCAACCGTTTGTTAGATCTGGTCCTCATAGTCGGCTCCGCCACCCAAGGTTAGATACTCGTGGACATGCCGCAGCTGGAAGATCTGGGCGATCTTGACGGTCGCCGAGTGTTGTTGCGGGCCGACTTCAACGTGCCACTGCGCCACGGGGAGATAGTTGACGATCTACGAATTCGCGCTGCTCTGCCCACGATTCAATATCTGGTGGATCATGGTGCCAAGGTAACGGCTATTAGCCATCTGGGGCGGCCACCCGAAGCACGTTTTGATCTACGGTTCTCATTGAAACCGGTACTTGATCGCTTAACAGAACTGGCCCCCGGGGTTGAGCTAGCTGAAAACCTACGTTTTGATGCTGGGGAGAAAGCCAACGACCCTGAGTTTGTGCAGCGGTTGATCAAAGACCAAGACGTTTACGTGAACGATGCCTTTGGGGTTTCGCACCGCGCCCATGCCTCTATTGTGGGGCCACCTCAATTCTTACCTAGTGCCGCTGGGCGACTTTTAGCGCGGGAAGTAGAAGTACTGAGTGGTCTTCGTGAGCACCCGAAACGCCCATTCGTGGCGGTGCTTGGTGGGGCCAAGGTTTTCGACAAGATCGGTGTTATCGAAGCATTGATGGATGTGGTAGACACCGTGGTTATCGGCGGGGGAATGTGCTTTACATTCCTGGCGGCTCAAGGTAACTCGGTAGGGGCCTCGCTGCTGGAAGCCGACCAAATCGATAACTGCCGACGCTTATTGGAATCGGGCAAAATACACCTTCCATCTGATATCACGGCTCTTGGACCGGGTGGAAAAATTGGTGACCCGGCGGCCGGCGGTGAAGTACGCCAGGCTGGCACTTCACTACCTGAAGGCTGGATGGGTCTCGACATTGGCCCTGGAACCGCCGCTGAGTTTGGCGATGTGATAGCTGAAGCCCGCACAGTGTTTTGGAACGGGCCGATGGGAGTTTTTGAAGACCCGCGTTTTGCTGCTGGAACCCGCTCGGTGGCGCAATCGGTTGCTGACTGTCGTGGTTTCACCGTGGTCGGCGGCGGCGATTCCGCAGCGGCCGTGGCAGAATTCGGCTTAGCTAGTGAGATCGACCATATTTCTACTGGGGGAGGCGCTTCGCTCGAACTGTTAGAGCAAGGTGACCTGCCCGGGCTAAAAGCACTGAGAGGAGCTCCCAATGCGTAGCGCCCGCAAGCCGCTAATTAGTGGCAACTGGAAGATGCACCACAACCATTTCGAGGCGATTCAGACGGTTCAGAAGCTTTCCTACCGACTGGAACGTGATGATTATGAAGCGGTTGACATATCGGTGCATCCGCCGTTTACCGATATTCGTTCGATTCAGACTCTTATCCAATCGGAGAATATTCCGCTGTTGCTTGGTGCCCAGCACTGTCACTGGGAAGAAAAAGGTGCCTTCACCGGTGAAGTAGCGCCTGCCATGTTGGCCAAGTTAGATGTGACCTATGTAATTGCTGGTCACTCGGAGCGGCGCGAGCTGTTTGGCGAAACCGACGACATGGTGAACAAAAAGGTGAAAGCTATATTGGCAGCTGGCATGACACCTATTTTATGTGTCGGTGAAACCTTGGCGGAACGCGAAGCAGGCCAGGCCGAAGTGAAGGTCGCCGCCCAGGTGCGAGCCGGGTTAATGGGTGTTAGCTCAGAGGCCGTCGGTGGACTGGTTATTGCTTATGAGCCAATTTGGGCCATTGGCACCGGACGAACCGCCACGCCCGCCGATGCCCAGGCCATGTGCTCGCTGGTTCGAGTTACCGTTGCCAGCGCCGCTGGTGATGCCGCCGCTGGGGGAGTGCGAGTTCAATACGGTGGCTCGGTTAAACCCGGCAATGCTAACGAATTGATGTCGCAACCCGATATCGACGGGGCGTTGGTGGGCGGTGCCAGCCTCGACGCCGACGATTTCGCCCGGATTGTTCAATGGCGTAACGGCGCGTAACAGTATTTGTACGTTTCTAAAGCGTGTTTGCCGCCAATGTATGGGTGTAATACCTATGACTTGGCGGCAATGCTGCTAGCATCTAGCCGGTCTCGTTTTACTGCTTGGAGCTTCTGTGCCCATCCTCACCGCACTGATAACTGTTGTTCACGTTCTGGTTAGCTTGTTGCTAGTCGTGCTAATTCTGCTGCACAGCGGTAAAGGCGGCGGCCTCTCCGACATGTTCGGCGGTGGCATCGGCGCATCGGCTGCTGGTTCAACCGTGATGGAAAAGAACCTTGACCGTATGACGGTATTTGCTGCCATAATTTTTGGCATGAGCACTTTCGGTTTGGCACTAGTTATCAACTAGTTTACGCCTGACAAACCGTACCCCCGAGGTATCGCGTTAGGCCACAAAAAGCTTTCTTCAGCTGGTGATTCACGCTGAATGAGCGGCGTAGAAGCCTGATTTTAACCGGTATTGAATTCAGTTAAATTAAGGCCTCACTACATCGTATCCCGCCCTGATCGACAACCTCCAAAAAATATTTCTAGTGAAAACGTGAAATATTGGTGGTATGGTGCCGGCAGTTTGGTAATTCGTCGGATTGCTACCGATGACCATCCAGTCTTGGCCACCGTGTAGCTCAGGGGGGGAGTACCTTTGAACACGCAAGGCTTGGTCTTGGTTACCTTTGCCATTATCGCAATGGCTATTGTGGCGCTTTTCGTAGTCGTGGCGTTGACCTCACGCGGTCCCACTCAACGCCTCGATGAGGTTTCAACCAAAGGTTACGCTCTTCGACGCTGGTGGTTTGCTATTCTTTCCACCACCTTAATATTGGCATTTCTCATCATGATCCCGTTCTACCCATACGGGCGGTCAAAGTCATCAGCAAATGAGAATGCAATTCACTACAACATCATCGCGCGACAGTATTTATTTGAAGGTTTACCACCGCAAATTCCGGTCGACACGCCGATAATCTTCGAGGTTTATGCGGCAGACGTGAACCACGGCTTCGCTATTTATAACCCCGACAACCAATTAATCGGTCAAGTTCAAGCCATGCCTAGTTACCGCAATGAGCTAGTAATGACCTTCACCGAAGTAGGGCAATATAGCGTTCGATGCTTGGAGTTCTGCGGGATCGGGCACCACCTAATGGGCGGCTCGTTCACGGTGGGTGAAGGAAATGACTGAAACCATTAGTGCTCATAGCCGCCAATTTGATTCCTCCGATGGTAGACGAGTCATGGCTGTCTATATAGCTACTGGTCTATCGGTGGCTTTTTTGCTGATGCTGGTGGGATTAACCATGCGCATCACGCAAGCTGGCTGGATCAGCCTTGATCCTGAAATATTTTATTCTTTACTTACCTTGCACGGGGCGGGAATGGTGGTGTCGCTGCTTCTATGCGGCATGGGTGGAATTTGGTACCTCGTTCGGCGCGAGGTCGACATGGACATTCGTTTAGCCTGGTGGGCTTTTGGACTAATTGTGGCTGGGGTAGCAATGGTGATTGCGGCCACCGTTGTCGGAAAGTTCGGGGCCGCATGGACTTTTTTGTATCCGCTGCCGTTTTACAACCCCACTTGGCCTAACTGGTCGATCGGCTCTTTCCTAATCGGTATTATGGTTATCACCGCTGGATGGACGGTTTGGTCGCTACAGATATTAAAAGCCGTCATCCGCCGCTCAGGTAGCCTTCGCGATGCCTTGGGCTGGGACATGGTGTTTCACGCAAAGCAGTTCAAGGCCGCAGGACGTGAACCTTTACCGGCTCAGATGCTACCGGCCATCGTTATTTCTGTTGACGGTATGGTTATGTCGGCTGGCGGCATGGTTATTGGCGTGGCCTTAATCGTTCACTGGATAAACCCCGCTATTCCCTTAGATACTATATGGGCAAAAAACCTTACCTATTTCTTTGGTCATAGCATTGCCAATTTTATTATCTACATGCTTCTAGCGTTTGTATATGTAGGACTACCGCGTTATACAAATCGAAAATGGAACACCAACGCGGTGTTTGTAGTGGCTTGGTGGGGGACCATGATTTTTGTTCTCACCGCCTATTTCCACCACATGTACTTGGATTATGCACAGCCATTGATTCTGCAATACTCCGGTCAGGTATTCTCGTACATGTCAGCGGTGCCGGTGTCGGTAGTAACGGTTTACGGCGGATTAATGCTCATTTGGCGAGCTAAAGTCCGCTGGTCGGTTGGATCGATATTTATGTATGCCGGTATGGCCGGTTGGATCATTGGCGGGGCAGGAGCACTATTAGATGCCAGTGTTCCCTTTAACGTTCATCTGCATAACACACTGTGGGTGCCGGGGCATTTCCACAATTATTTGTTAGGTTCATGCCTCTATTTCGCCTTGGGATGGGTGTTCCTACAGGCCGAAGAGCGACACCATCAACGCTCTAGCCCGGCCATGCGCTGGTTGATAGGCGTGATGGTATTTGGTGGTACCGCACTGTTCTTGACCGGGTTTTATGTAAGTGGGGCCGAAGGTGTTCCACGCCGGTACATGGTGCAGCCCGACCCAGGCCAAGGTTTATCAGCTTTAGCGTCCGTGGGGGCCATTGTGTTGCTGGGCGGCTTGTTGGTCTGTCTTTATGAAGGCGCTCGGTTGTGGAGAAACCAAAGTCAAGATGGCTTGGCTGGGCTCGTCAATGCCGGTTCTGCTGACGGAGCCGGTTCGGCTAACGGTTCACCTGTTTCAACCTTGGAGGCACCGTGAATTCCTCTACCGTAAGTCGCTCGACCGCTTCTCGCCGGTCAGCATCGCGCCGACACACCTACATAATTTTGGTTGTTGGCCTGCTCTTTGTGCTCCAGGGCGTATTCCTTGTCGGTCTTCCACCGCCGGAAACCAGCATTCACGACCACCACATTGAACATCTGTTTTATATGGTCGGAGGTGCGCTGTGGGGAGTGGGGCTGGCGCAATTACTCTTGGGGGACAAAGACCAAATGCCCCGCGACGAAACAGGCCGGCCCCGCATTGGTCACTCAGCGTGGTTAATAGCCGCTATCTTGGCGCCAGCTGCGGTTATGTTTCTTATGTGGCCTTCGATGTATGAATACATTGAAGCACGCCCGTGGATACATGCATGGGTGCATCTTTGGTATGTCATTTTAAGCGTGGTGACCACCTTTGCGGGCTATATGTTTTCAAAGTCAGCAGGCTGGGTGCTGAGCGCGGTGGTGGGCGTGATGGCGTGGGCAGCAGCTTTTGGGTTCGGCGTCGAAAACCGACACGTACACTTGCCCACCCCAGAAGCAGCGCCCATGGTAAACGGCCAGGTGGATGGTGCCGCCGTCTACCAGAACTGTGCATCATGCCATCAACCTAATGGTGAAGGTTTGCCAGGCTCATTTCCACCTTTGGCCGGACACCTATCCGATCTGTTAGGCCATGAAGGTGGCGCGAACTACGTGGCCAATGTGCTGGTTTATGGTCTACAAGGTTCAATCGAGGTGAACGGAGATTCATACAACGGGGTCATGCCGAGCTGGGGGCATCTCAGTGATGCAGAGTTGGCGGCCGTGGTTGACTATGTGGTGACAAGCTGGGGTGGCGATACACCGGCTGGGAAAGCATCGCTTTCTGCAGCGCAGATTGAAGAGGTACGCGGTCAAAATCGGTCTGCGGATGACGTGCATCGGTTGCGTGAAAAACTAGGCTGAACTCGGTTGGATTTTCGGGCCGCAGTTTCCTTGACAGCCACTTTCACATCTCTGTGTGACGGCGCTATGCTAAACGTTCTTGCCTCGACGAGGTAGGCCACGTCGGAGTGGCGGAATCGGTAGACGCGCTAGCTTGAGGGGCTAGTGTCCGAAAGGACGTGGGGGTTCAAGTCCCCCCTCCGACACCACGTGACCAGCGCGAAAGTGCTGGTCATCGCTGGTTTTGGGTAGGGGTTCTGGTGGCGTAAAAGGGTATTTGTCCGCGATTTGTCAGCACTTGTCAGAATACGGGGTGTGTTGTCCCGGTCGGTGGGTGACAGTGGCTCTGGTATCTGGCTGACGGTTTGGTTTCATCGGCGAGCGCCGCCGCGTCCGATTCCTCGATTAACCCGTGGAGCCGGTCTGTGAGGCGCATCGGCCAGTAGCATCGTCTACTTCGGAGCGCCGTCGGGCGTGATGAGATTCCTGGCGGACTGCGGTTCGAGTTCAGCACCTCGACGGATCTGATTGGGGTAGCCGAGTTGGTTGAAGCTGAGCGTGACTGCTGTTTGTTCTTCTCGTTAGCGCTCACGGTCGATTCCGGCGGGATATCGCTTGAGGTCACCGCGCCACCTGAAGGTGCGTCGATGTCGGCCACGGTGTTCGGGGAGGCGTTGTTAACGTGGGAAGCCTCGTGAGTGACGGTGAGGCTGTGGTGGTCGGGTGACGCGGTGGCAGGTGCCCGTGGTGCTCGGCGCTGTCGCCATCGGTCTTACTCTTGGACTGACCACTGAGATCGGAGACCACGCGGAGCGCCTGGTTGTTCCCTCGTTGGTGGGGCTGCTGGCCCTCACGTTCGCTGGTATCCACTCGGGTGCGTTCGCGGAAGCGATCCGCCCGCATCCACGGACGGCGTGGGTGAGTTTGGTCATCAACTTTGTATGGGTGCCGCTGTTTGCTGGTGGGCTCGGTTGGATGTTCCTCGTCAACGACCCGGATCTGCGTATCGGGCTGGTCATGTTGTTGGTAACACCGTGCACCGATTGGTATCTGGTGTTCATCGCTACGGCACGGGGCAACGTCGCACTCGGTGCCGCCTTATTGCCGGTGAACCTGATCCTGCAACTCGCCCTGTTGCCGTTGTTCGTCGTCGCCCTCACCGGCACCGCAGCCGATATTCCCGTCGGCGACCTGTTAGTCAGCGTCGCGGTCGTCCTCGGCATCCCCCTCACGGTCGCCGTCGGCCTCCGCCTGGCGGCGGCGTGGACAGGGAGGGGCGAACGCCTCAATGCGCTCCTCGACCACTCCGAGCCGGTCGGTCTGGCCCTGCTCGCCGTGGCTGTCATCGCGATCTTCGCTACGCATGCTCAGCTGGTCATCGACGAACCGGACGCGCTTTTGCGGCTGCTGGTGCCGCTGCTCGTGTTCTTTGCCGTGGCCTACGGGATCGCCAACGCGATATCGACGTGGCTTGGTCTCGCACCCGCCGAGCGGGTCACCCTCACAATGACGACGATGGCCCGTAACTCGCCCATCGCGCTCGCCATTGCCACCGCGGCGTTCCCCGACCAGCCCCTAATCGCTGTGGCCCTTGTTGTCGGCCCGCTTCTCGAGCTGCCTGTGCTTTCCGGGGCAGCTCACCTCCTCACGCGAGAAGTCGGGTCTCGAATCGTCCGGTGATGCCGTCTGGGTTCTAGTTGGGGATGGCGGCGGGTTCGGTGAGTGGTCCGGCGGCTCTGAACCCGGCACAGCGGTTAACCCGTCAGCGGTTGCGGTCATGGCCTAGGTCGGCATCGACATTGCTCAGGAGTTCCCCAAGCCATGGACTTCCGGGATCGTCCAGGCCGCGGACGTCGTCGTGACCATGGGCTGTGGCCCGTACTTCCCTGGGACCCGGTATGAGGACTGGGAGCTCGAAGACCCCGCCGGCCAAGGCGTCGACGCCTTGGCCGGCCCATCCGCGACGACATCGAGCAGCCCGTCCGTGCACTGCTTGCCAGCCTCGATGTTGAGTTCACTCGTTGACCGAGGCAGCCCGCGTCACCCGCCTGCAAGGAGCCATCCTGGGCGCGACCTATGGACCTGACCACCACTTCGAGTCGATCGCTCGACCCCCACTGAAGTCCACCGACCGGTGGTCGGCCGACGTGGACCCGGACGTGCCCGAGCGGAATGCTCAAGGCTCGAGGGTGTGTTTCAGAGGCGTGTCGCAGTGACGCGTTCGCTGGCTGGCTGGATCTGGCGGACGTGTTCGATTAGTCGGCACTGGCCAGGCCCAGGGTCGGGCAGCTGGTCGGCGATGGCGTCGAGGGTGACGAGTTCGTTGCGGAGTCGGCCGAGCTCGGCAATGCGCTCGTCGATGTCGTCGACCTGCTGGCGGAGAAGATCGCGCACGTAGCTGCAGGGTTGTTGGCCTCGGTCCCGCACAGCGAGGATCTCGCGGATCTCATCGAGGGTGATGCCAAGGCCCTGCGCGGTCCTTATGAAGGTGAGCAGCTCACCGGCCCGTTCGTCGTAGTCCCGGTAGCCGGACGGAGTCCGCGCTGGTTCTGGGAGAAGCCCGATGCTCTCGTAGTAGCGGATGGTCCTGGGGTTCAGGCCGAGCTGGTTGGCCAGTTCTCCAATACGCACGCACACACCTCCAACATTCCTTCTGGCTAGAAGGATAGCTCGGCCGATGCTCAGCTGATCCGGCCTTCTCAAGAAGCGTGTTCTGCGACGCTGGCGCCTTCGAGGTTTCCCTTGACCTTCTAGTCAGATGGAAGGTCTACGGTGCATGCGGAACCACAGATCGACAGGAGTATCCCCCTATGAGCCGTCTTCAAATCACCGTGACTGGCATGAGCTGTACCGGCTGCGAGTCCCGCATCGCCACCTCGCTCAGCCGCCTCGACGGCGTCCGCAAGGTGGATGCCGATCACCGCAGTGGCAGCGTCGTCGTCGACCACGACCCCGCCGAGGCGCCAGAACAGGTGATCCGCCAGCGCCTCAGCGACGCTGGCTACGAGATCCAGGAGTCCCAGCCCCAATGACGACGACCGCATCCGAAACCGAGGCGCTGTGGTTGGAGGAGCCGAGTCACCTGGAGGGCCATGCTCGGATCCGGGCACGGATCGCCGGGCTCCACTGCTCGTTGTGCACCGGAACGATCGAGAAGGCCCTCGGCCGCCAGCCGGGCGTCGAGAAGGTGGCGGTGAGCCTCACCCACGAGCAGGCCCTGGTCGATTACGACCCGAGCCTGGTCCGTCCCGAGGACATCCTGACCACGCTGCGCGACATTGGCTATGACCTCTACGACCCCCGCAAGCTGCGCCCGTTCGAGGAGGAAGAGGCCGACCTCGTCCGCGAAGGCAAACGCCTCCTAGTGGCCGTGGGTGCCAGTCTGACCGCCATCGCGCTCATCGCCAACGTCACCGGCATCTGGTCGGTGCTCGTGCCGCTGTCGGTGTTCGCCCTGATGGTGCCGGTCGCCTACGCCATTCTGCGCCCGGCCGGTCCTGTCCCGGCTGCTGCTGGCGCGCTGGCGCTGATGGGGCCTGCCGCGGCGGCGGTAGCGGGGCGCGCCTCCGGGGTCATCGACGAGTCGGCCGCGGGGTGGATCACGGGCGGGCTGGCGCTGTTCGTCGTCTTCGGCGTGGCGCTGCACATCTTGCGCATGGCGTATCAGTCGGCCCGGCCACGCATCCTCAACCAGCACGTGCTCCTGGAGGTCGGCGCCTTCGCCGGTATGGCCGGCGGGGTCATCGGCCTGACCGGCGTGCTGGATGACTACCCGACCGCGCCGTTCTTCGCTGTGACCGTCCTCGTCGCGAACTACCACATCTTCTCGGAGTGGCTGTCGCTGCTGGTCAAGACCCGCTCCAGCCAAGCGGTCAGGAAGCTTCTCAACCTCCAGCCCGACACGGCCCGGGTCGTGGGCGGCGGTATCGAGCGGGACGTCCCCATCGATCAGGTCCAAGTCGGTGATCTGGTGCGGGTGCGCCCCGGCGAGCGCATCCCCGTCGACGGGCGGGTTGAAAGAGGCCATTCCGCCGTCGACCTGTCCCTGGTCACTGGTGAGCCCGTGCCGGTGGACCGCTCAGTCAACGACGAGGTCATCGGCGGTTCCATCAACGGCGACGGCACCCTGCTGGTCGAGGTCGCCCGGGTCGGTGCAGACAGCTTCTTGGCCCAGGTCGTCCGCCACGTCGAGGACGCCCGGGCTCTCAAGCCCGGCATCTTGCACCTCGTCGACCGGGTGCTCCGGGTTTACACCCCCACCGTGCTATTGGTGGCGGCGGGCGCCCTGGTGGTCTGGCTCATCGCCACGGTCTTGCTCGACGGTGAGCCGGACGTGCGCCGTGCCGTGTTCGCCGGGATCTCGGTGCTGGTCATGGGCTATCCATGTGCAGTCGGCATCGCCGCTCCGCTCGCTATCGTGCGAGGCGCCGGCGAAGCCGCCGACCGCGGCATCATTATGCGCACCGGCGAGGCCTTCCAGACCTTCGGCCAGGTACGTACGGTCCTTCTCGACAAGACCGGGACTATCACTGAGGGCCGCCCCGCGGTGCTCGAGATCATCCCCATCGGGGACGGCATCACCGAAGACGACTTGCTCGCTCTCTCGGCGGCCGCCGAGAGCCACTCGCAGCACCCTCTGGCCCGGGCTGTCATCGACGCCGCCGCATCCCGCGGCCTCGCCGTGGCCGACCCCGACGACTTCGTCTCGGTCACCGGCTTCGGCGTCGAAGCACGGGTCGGGACCCGCCATGTGCTGGTCGGCCGACCCAAGTTCCTCATCGACCGCGGCGTGCCCGCGGACCATCTCGCCAAATCGGTGGAGGCGCTGGAGGCAGCGGGCCGCACCGTGGCGGCGGTCGCCGTGGACGGGACGCTGGTCGGCGTCATGGGACTCGGCAACGAGTTACGCACCGACGCCCTAGACGCGGTGCGCCACATGCGGTCGGCTGGGATGCGCGTGGCGATGGTGACTGGCGATAACGAACACGCCGCCCGGGTGGTCGCCCAGCAGGTCGGCATCGACGAGGTCCACGCTGAGGTACTTCCCGATGGTAAGGCCCACATCGTCCGCCAGATCCAAGCCGACGGCACCCGGGTGGCCATGGTCGGAGACGGGATCAACGACGCGCCCGCCCTCATGCAAGCCGACGTTGGCATCGCTATGGGTGGCGGCACTGACATCGCAGTCGAGTCCGCCGACGTGATCATCCTGCGCGACGACCTATCTGCTGTCCTCACCGCCCAGCAGATCAGCCGCTCTAGCTACCGGAGGGTCCGTCAGAACGTCGCCATCGCCTTCTTGTTCAACGGGATCGGTATTCCGGCCGCCGCCACCGGGCTCGTCTACCCGGTGTGGGCGATGATCGCCATGGCTCTGTCGGTTACGACGATCTTCGTCAACTCACTCGGTGGCAAGCCGTCGTTGCTGTTCGAGGCGATCGGCAGCGTAGGTCGGACCCCCAGCGGAGAACGGTCATGACGCACCAGCGACCAGACGCGGGACTCACGACGGCTGCCAGTAAGGCGCCGGATGAGTCGAATCAACGATCGAGAAACACAGAATGGAGACCAGCCGTGGCTGACATCGTGCTAAAGGTTCGGATCTTTGGAAGGTATTTAGGCTCCCCGGGGGGCGAAAGGTTGAGGCGGTTAGAGGTATCAATTTTGAAGTAAAGCAAGGAGAGATCTTTGGGTTTCTTGGCCCGAACGGGGCTGGAAAAACTACGACAATTAGAATGCTCACGACCCAAGCTCGACCCACGACGGGAGAGATCCTTTTGGGAGGAAGGTCGGTCTGGGATGATCTTGCCGGAGCACGGCGACGTATAGGCGTCGTTCCTCAACACAACAATCTGGATCGAAGTCTAACGGCTCGTGAAAACTTGCTCTTCCACGCTCGGTATTTTGGCCTCCCGCTGGGCGAGAGTGCCCGCAGCACAGATGAGTGGCTACAACGGCTGCACCTCCATGCGAGAGCTGATGATCCGGTCGCCGGGTTCTCCGGGGGTATGGCTCAGCGGCTCAAGATCGCTCGAGCGCTCATGCACGATCCCGAGATTCTTTTTCTCGACGAGCCAACGACGGGGCTTGACCCACAATCTCGCACTTTGCTCTGGGAAGAGATTAAGAGGCTGAATCAAAACGGAACAACGATCTTCTTGACCACCCACTATATGGAAGAACCCGACCAACTGGCTGACCGGGTTGCCATTATCAACCATGGGGAAATCAAGGGACTCGACACTCCGGCGGGGCTTAAGAAGCTCGTGCCAGGCCAGAACGTCGTATCGCTTGAGTTGGACGAGGTAAATGACAGTCTACTCGCCGAAGCGATAGCGCTGCCTGGTGTAGCCGATCTTACGGTGGAGATGAATACCGTGAGACTCTTCATGCGAGGAGCGAGCCCGGATCTCGGCGCGATTGTCGCGTGGGTTCATAGGAGAGGTCGCACGCTAGTTGGACTCAACCTTCAACTCAGCACCCTCAATGATGCCTTTATCCATCTCACCGGGAGAGGATTGGAAGACCGATGAGCGCGTTCTTTGCCATGGTCCAGCGAGACCTGGTGGTCACTAAGCGGAACTTCTGGAATTTTGCTTACCGGGTCGCGATGCTTCCGCTCGTCTTCATCTTCGTCTTTGGTTTCGTACTCCCAAACATTGGGCAGGTCCCGGACACGTTTCCGACGCTTATGTTCGGGGGAGTCCTCGCTATGAGCGTGATGGTGGCCGGCCTGCATGGTGTAGGCATCCCTCTGATTCTTGATTTCGGAGTATCTCGGGAGATCGAGGATCGGCTACTTGCCCCAGCGGGGCCCGCAACCGTTGCCTATGCCAAGATGGTGATCGGCGTCCTCGAAGCGTGGCTGGGCGGCTTGATCGTGCTTCCACTTGCCTGGGCCATCATGGGAGCAGATCTCACAGTCAGGCTGGAGAACCTCGCCTACGCGGTGCCGGTGCTCCTCCTTGCTGGCTTGACGTCCGCATCCCTTGGACTCTTGCTTGGGACGATCTTCAAACCATCGCAGATACCCGCGATGTTTCCAGGGTTCCTCATCCCCATGGTTCTTCTCGGCCCTACCTTCTTCGCTTGGCCGAGCTTGGAGAATCTCCGCTGGGTCCAGATGCTTGTCCTAGTGAACCCTCTCGTCTACGTCAGCGAGGCGTTCCGAGCCATTCTGACTCCCGAAGTTCCGCACATGGCCCTCGGATATAGTTTGCTGGGAACGGCGGTCTCCACGATGGTGATGGCCTGGGTTGGGATTCGTCGATTCATCAGAATGGCCATCCAATAGTTTGGGTGTTTTCACGGGTCGCGTACCTCTACGTTCTTCGGCCTTGACGCCTGCGGTAGCAGATACCGCCTTCTTGTTCAACGGGGTCGGCGTTCCCGTCGCCGCCGGGCTCGTCTACCCGGTGTCAGCCTGAGGCGGGTAGGGACCGGTGGTTAGGGCCGACGGGAGCTTGCCAACACATAACTCAAGACACGGTAGTACTCCAATTTCATGGCTCGCTTCGCAGGTTGTAGATGCCGAACTCGGGTGCATGAGAGGCGAGCCACTGGGAGAAGGCGGCGCCCCGGCTGGAGCGGCGGTCGAAGTCGATGGCGAGGCCCTGCTCATGGTTCGAGGTTCCGGGGCGGGCGGTCGGCGGGCTGCCGTCGGTGTTCAGCCCTCCGCCTCCGCCGAGCGGGTCGTCCAATCCGATGATCCCGGCCATGACGAGAAGCGGCATGCCGGCCGTCATGGTCATCAACGAGATGATGCCAGCGGTTACGCCAGCGCCAATTTTTATGGCAGCCACGAGAACGGCTCCAGCCCGGGCCTTGCAGCTGGAGATCGGTGTTGGTTCCAGGTCGAGGCTGTACCACCCGCCAAGGGGATCCGACCTCGGCCCAATATCTCACGGCACCCCAGGATGGGTTGGACTTCACCAGGTACTTCTTTAATCTACGGAACTATGGAGTATGAGGCCGGGGATGTGTTCGGAGAGGTCGCCCGAACCGCCCGGGTGTTGGGCAACGGCTCGCGGCTGCAGATGCTTCAGCTGTTGGCGTAAGGTTAACGGTCGGTGTTGGACCTAGCGGGTGTCGTTGCCCTCAACGTGACCACGGCGTCTACGCACCTGCAGGCCCTCCGAGGTGTGGGTCCGGTCACGTCGCGCCGGAACGGGAACCAGGTCATCTATCGCCAGGCCGGGCCACCGTGGCGGACATTTTCGAAGCAGCGCTCGAGCTCGCTCGCTCCCGCCTCCCGCGCAGTCGAATGCGACGTGGATCCAGGCGATCTACGCACGCACCTGGGCTCCGCAACAACGGTGGGACGTCTGGCACGACCGAGCGATGCCCAACTTCCTGGCCGACCTGCGCGAGCGGCAGCGCTACGCCACGACCATGCGTCAGGCGGTCGGCATAAGGGGAGGATTCGCATCGGCGATGCTGACATCCTCGCCGAACAGCGCTCGACAGACTGCACACTGGCGTTACGAGCACCGCTATCGCAGTCGGGTTCCTCGGGGCGTACACGACGTTTTCGACCTTCGGGCACGAGACCCATCTTGATGAGGGCAGAGCGGACCGCCGAGGCCGCGGGCTATGTGGCCCTGTCCCTCCTGGCGTTCGTCCTAACCGGCCTCGGCTACCTCGCCGGTCGTGCTCTGGCCTAGGCCAGGCTGAGGCGCACACCTCCAGATGGGCGAGGCGGTTCCCTTGCCCCTCCTCACTCGAGGTAGTGGCGGTGGCGCAGGTCCGGGACGTGGGGTCGCCGTGCACGAGGCCCCCAGGGTGAGATAGATGAACCGATCACCTCGCGTCCCAACTGGTCAGAGCATCGAGCCGAGGTCTGATCCGACGGTGGGATAGGCGGCGGTCATCGACTTCAGCTGCCGGGTCGTGAGGCCGAGCTTGATGGCGAGGCTGAAGACGTTGATCAGCTCGCCGTACTCGGGGCCGAGCATGTGGGCGCCGACGATCGTGTCGTCGGCGGTGTCGACGAGGATCTTGGTGGCTGCGGTTGTCTCGCCGATCCGGTAGTTGGAGTACCAGCCGCTGGTGTCGTTGTAGCGGACGTCCACGTTGATGCCAGCTGCTGTTGCTTCGTGTTCGAGGAGGCCGACGCGAACGAGTTCGGGGATGGTGAACACCGCCGTTGGAACACCGGCGTAGTCCGGGACGGTCGTAGTTCCCTTGAGCATGTTCGATGCGGCGACCTTGCCCTCGAACACCGCCACCGGGGTTAGCGGCGCACCGGGGGTGTCGGCGGAGTCACCCGCTGCGTAGACGGCGGGGTTGGTGGTGCTCTGGAGGTGGCCTGCGACGGTCACGCCTGCGGTGTCGTGGGCGACGTTGGCCGCGTCCAGGTCGAGCGTGGACAGCTGGGGGATGCGTCCGGCGCCGTGGACAACGAGATCGGTCTCGATCTCGGCCGGGTTCCCGGCCGTGTCGAGGGTGACCCGGTAGCCCGATCCGACTGGCTCGATGCCGGTGATCGTCGTCTCGGGGCGCACCTCAATGCCCGCGTCGGAGCCTCGGGCCACCAGGAGGTCGACCAGGTCAGGGTCGAAGCCTTTGAGTGGACGGACGCCGCGGTCGATGATCACCGGCCGGGTCCCGGCCCGGGCTGCGATGTGGGCGAACTCGAACGACACGAACCCGCCGCCGACGAAGAGCACGCGGCGAGGGAGGTCGTCGAGCTCGAGGAAGGCGGTGCTGTCGATCAGGTGCTCATGGCCGGGGAAGTCCAGGGGTCGGGGTCGAGCGCCGGTGGCGATCAGGAAGTGCGCCGACTCGTAGGTCACCTCGTCGATGGCGAGGCGATGCTCGTCCTCGAACCTGGCGGTGCCGTGCAGGGTCTCGACACCGTTGCCAACTAGGCCGGCTTCCATGTTCTCGGGGACCGGATCGGTGAAGCCGCGCTTGTGCTTCATCAGGTCGGTCCAGTTGATGTTCAAACCGTTAGCGTCGATGCCCTTGCCGGCCATGAGCCGGGCGCTGTCGATGATCTCGGCGCCGCGGCGCAAAATCTTCTTCGGGTCACAGCCCCGCAGCGCACAGGTGCCCCCGTAGGGCAGCTCGTCGACGATCGCGACCTTCCACCCCTCGGAGGCACACTTGCTCGCCGCCGCGGCGCCGGCCATGCCCGCTCCGATGACGATCAGGTCGTAGGTGTCGGTCATCGCAGTGATTCCTCGGGATGCGCCGATCTGTTGCCGATGTCGCAAGTTGGGGCGTGAGGGTGCCGACGGCGGTCGAGCCACCACGCGATGGCCACGATGACGCCGAGACCGGCGACAGAAACCGCCGTCAGCCGCCCCGTCGTGGCCAATGCAAACCCGCTGACCAACCCGGCAATGAGCGCCGTCACGCCACAGCACGTGATCGCGTCGGCCAAGGCAACCGGAGCGAGGACCCGGTCACGCATCGAGGATCGCTTCGAGCTGCTCGGTGGTCGGGGACCCGGCCAGCCCGTCGAGGGTTTGGTAGACGCGGCACGCGAGGCCGAACGGCTCGTCCCCCGAAGCGAACGGGTCCTCACCGTCGACCAGGATCGTCGGCGAGCCCCGGAACCGGGCCGCCTCGGCCTCCTCGGGAGTCGTCACGAGACGCCGCTCCACCGTCAGACCACGGTCGCCTGCGACGTCGGCGAGGCGTTCAGCGGCGACCTTCCAGTTTGGGCAGTCGTCGAAGTACAGTAGTTCGATCTTCATGGCGGTCCTTCTCACACTCGGGGTCGCGATCTGCGAGCTACCATAAACCTTCCACCGCAATGGAAGGTCAAGGGGTCGAGAGAATGTTCATCGGGGAACTCGCTGCCCAGAGCGGCGTCACCGCCAAGACCATCCGCTTCTGGGAAGCGGAGGGACTCCTCGCCGACCCGGTTCGCACGCCGTCTGGCTACCGCGACTACGACCCAAACGCCCTGGACCGGCTGAGCTTCATCCGCCACGCGCAGACCGCCGGGCTGACCCTCGCTGAGATCCGACGGGTACTTGCGATCTCCGACACTGGCGAACCCGCCTGCGGACACGTCACCGATCTCATCCACCAACACCTCACCGAGGTCGACCACCGGATACGCGAGCTCAAGGACACCCGGTCTCTGCTTGACCGGCTGGCCAAGCGCGCCGCCGACCAGGACCCGGCCGACTGCGACGGCTACTGCACGATTCTCCGACCGCAGGCCTCCGACTCCTCAGCCCACCCTGAAGTGCCGGTGGGCGATACCGGGCCGGAGTAACACCGAAGCGCGTCCCAGTAGGCGGCGCGATCGGCGAGGTCGCGCTGGCGACAGCAGTGTCCCGTTGGAGCGGAACTGTCAGCGGGTCGAGGTCCCTTGCGGTCAACTCGAAGGTGCCGTGTCGCTCGAGCAGTGCTCGGCCGTTCGCTCCGGGGCCGGAGCCCATCTCAAGTACTTGGCCGCGCAACTCGGTGTCGCCGAGGGCCACGGCAGCACTACCCGGCCGGTGAAGCTTCCCCACGGTGCACTGCGACAGAACGCCCGCTCCACGCTCGACATCGCCGGCATAACCCATCTCCATAAACACGTAGGTGGCGAGGTTGAGGAACTGTTCGCTCTCCCCGCGGCGTCCGGCTCATTCCTCGGGTGAACGGATGGATCGTGCTGTAGTTGCATTAAGACGCCGACATATCCAAATGTTCGGGAAATTTGGTCACCTCATGGATGAACAGTCTGGTGGTTAGGCCGGTGAAGTTGTGGCTATCGACCAGTGCCCAGCCGGCATCAGTCAATGCTGAAGTGGCCAGCGCCATGAAGTTGTCGTCTGGTCCCACGGCCCACACTCGTTCTCTTCCCGCGAGTCCGTCAGCGAAGCGGTCAGCGTCGAGGTAGTAACCAGTGCGTTTCAGCCGGTCGTACTCGTAAGGGGTTTGTGAGAACCATGGACTGGCGGGCAGGGCCGGAGAACCAACGTCCATATATCCTCCATGGTGCCCGTAGTGCTCGGCGGCGACCCGGTAGAAGGTGTTGGGGAAAACCACGGTGTCAGAGGGTTGAACGGACGCGTCTAGAAACGCTGTCGTGGAACGCCAGTTCTGATTTTCTAGACCAGGTTGAGCCTCGAGATTTAGGGAAAAACCGAGAAACAATGATGCAATTAATGTGCTGGCTGTGAGCCATGCAAGCGTGGGTCGAAAGGTAACGACAACGGCTCCTGCCAACATCGCTGCCGCAATGAGGACAGTCACAAGGTAAGGCGGTATGAACAGCGTTTGCTTAGGCAACAAAGCCACCATCACCGCTAATTGAAGAACCACGAACCCGGGCAGGAGCAGGTCGCTTCTCGGATGGCTAATTAGGGTGTCTCCCGAGGCGCTGGGCCGAAACAGGAGCCCGGCTAGCACAAGTACACCGAAAACAAGGCCAGAACGATCGCCAATGATATTGGCGAACACCTGGGGTATATCGCTCTCGGTCAACCAGTTGAGGGTGTTAGTTGGGGCGAGGTACAGCCAGGTCGGAATCATGCCGAGAGCCAACATCACACCGGCCACCACGTGGATTCGATAGAAGCGACGATCGACCAAGACGAGATATCCGACTTGGGCAGCGATAAATAGGATAGCCAGAAGCGATGTGTAAAGGGCTAATACATCGACCACAACAAGCACTAGCCAAGGTGCTAAGGAACTCTGGCCAAGAGCACGAACAAAGCACGCCACCGTCAGCACATACAGCAATCCCAGCATGGCGAAGGGGCGCGCGGTCAGACCAATAGTGAGAAAATAAGGCGACATTCCCACCGCAAGGGCACAGATTAAGCCCGGTAATGGCCCAAACCAGCGAGTCACTAGCCGGGCAGCTATGAAGATGGTCGCGGTCGTCATAAGCAGTGATGGCAGACGCAGAGCCACCTCGCTGTGCCCAAATATCGACGTCCAAGCTTTGAGCATCAGGTAATAGGCCGACATGTTGATGTCGATGTGGGTGACCATTGAGAGCAGCGCACCGAGGGGTAGGTGGACTGTCTGCGCTGAGAAAGCTTCATCGCCCCAGAGGCTCAGACGGTTGATCAGCCACAGCCCGATGCCAAGATGAATCCCTGCGACCACAAACACGCCCCACCGAGCGGCAACGGCTCCAGGGCTGGTCATAGGTTCTTCTTACCCAGAATAGATTACGATTAATTGGCGCTAACGTTATCGACTCCACAGGCTTGGGTCCCCATGGGACACGAACCCTCGGATGGGCGAGGTAGAGCGCCACTGCGATCCTGCATCGGTAGAAGCATCCACCGCTCGATTGGGCCTCAACCGTGCACGACTTTGTCCCAGCGTAGTTTCTGTCGAGATAACCGTTGGTGCTCAACCTTGGCAAAAACAAGTTTCCAACGGGCTCAAGCCGTTGCCCCAGAGCGCGATGACCTCGTGTGCCGTGGCTTTACTGCGCAGCGTTGATCGCTCAGGCAGGGCGGTACGTCCAGTGCCACGGTTCCCTTGGCACATCCTCGACGAACCCGAAGCGATGGGCGTTGGTGCGCATCCACTGCTGCGCCGCTGGGGAGGAAGCCGACGGCACGATAGGGCTGCTGCTAGCTAACCCCCGGTCGCGCCGTCACTTGCTGATGGCTAAAAGCTCCGCCATGTCGGTCCTGGTCGCCAGCGGCGCGGTGTTGACCCTTGGAGGGTCGTATCTCGCCCCGGCAATCCTAAATGTCAACATCGGAGCGTCAAACCTGCTGGCAGTTAGCCTCCATCTGCTGTTTAACGCTGTGATATGGGGTGCGATCGCTACAGCGGTTGGCGCGGCTAGCGGGAACCGTTCCCTTGCCGTCGCGGTTTCTACCGGAGCAATGGTGGTGAGCTATTTTCTAGTTGGGCTACTGCCGTTGGTTAACTCGCTGGCCGATCTGGCCAAGGTGTTGCCGTGGTACTGGTTTGACGGCCACGACCCGCTCAACAACGGAATCAACCTCACCTATCTCACGTTGCAGGCGGGGTTGATCGTTATCTTGTTTGGTGTGGCGTGGTGGGGGATTGAAACCCGCGATCGATCTAGCTCTACTGGCACCCACAACATGATGGTTAACATCGTTGATCGGCTGCGGCGCGATGAACATGCCGCCCGACTTGTGAACCGGTTGTCGGGTAGCGCTCGTGTGGGCAGCATCTGGGCGAAAACAGCCGCCGAGGGGAAGGCGTTGGTGCTGGTTGTTGGGTTTGTAATGTTCACCCTGATGGGGTTGATGATGGGCCCCATGTACACCGCCATGGAAGACACGCTCGCTAGCCTCGCCGCCGACCTGCCCGAGAACCTGCTTGCCATATTCGGCGGCGGCGACATATCGACCCCTCAAGGCTGGTACCAAGTTGAGACCTTCAGCCTAATGGCACCAATCGCGGTCGCACTGGTGGCCTCGGCAGTAGGGGCCCGAGCTCTTGGAGGCGAGGAACATGCCCGCACCATGGGGCTCCTTCTTGCTAACCCCCTAACCCGTCGCCGGGTAGTCCTTGAAAAACTTGTGGCACTGGCCGCCCATACCACAACCGTCGGTATCATCATCTTTGCTGGTGTTGCTGGAGGCTCGCTCCTCGGACAACTCGACATGTCGATAGCCCACATTGGTGCCGCATCCTTGCAGGTCACCCTGCTTGGCCTCATGTTTGGCACTTTGGCCTTGGCTATCGGCGCAGCAACCGGAAGTGTGCATGGCGCCACCATCGGCACCATTGGGGCGTTCAGCGCCGCATATGCGATCAACTCAATCTTGGCGGTGGCTCAAAACCTGGAGGGCTGGAAATGGTTGTCACCGTTTCACTGGTACCTAGGCAACAACCCCCTCAATAATGGTCTCGACTGGGTATCAGTAAGTCTTTTTACCGGTTTTTCCACAGTATTCGTAGTAGCGGCGATCGTGTTGTTCGACCGCCGCGACCTACGACACGGCTAAAACAGTGCGTGGCATCGTTAATACGGCACACGCAGCTCAACTTCTAGCTTCCAAGCCGGTACCAACGGCGGGTGATGGCAGCCGAGGCGAGGCCAGCAATAATGAGGGATACTCCCAAGGCCAGCAACAACCCTGTATTGGAGCCAGTAACAGGCAGGCGGTCTACTTGGGTGGTGGACTCGGTGCCCTTAGCCCCAGGATCATTCTCAGCGGACTTATCAGCAACTTCAATAGCACCGTTGTCAGGGGCCACCGAGTCATCCGAGTCCCCTGAGTTGTCGGGGTCCGCTGCTGGGTCATCGGGCACCGTGGGCGGCACTAGCGGATCGTCGACGACGGTTGAAGGCGGGCTGGGCGGTGGGGGAGCACTTACCGTAATACCCGGACCACCTGGGTCGGTGATGGTGCCGTTAGCAGCCCCGTCGGAGTCGCCGCGGGCACCGTCGGTGAGGTTGAGGTTCCACACCCGGCTGTACCCAACCCCCGGTACGTCGCGTGTTTCGAGGGTGGCTCCAGTACCGGCAACTTCGTCAAAATCAAACCGGTACCAACTGGGTGCGGCTCCGGGGTTGGACGGGCCGTATTTCCAATATGAGTCACCAAGGATGGGTGATTGGCCGTCGAGTGTGAGCATGGCCACCTCGGTGCTGGCACCCGGTTCAAGGTCGCGAACCTCAAAGCCCACGGCACCGTGGGGCAAAGTGAAATCACCGGGGTGTTGACCGGGGGCAGGGTCGTCGACGGCGGCAACATTCCTCAATCGCCCGTCACTGGCTGCCAACAAAAAGAGGTCACCGCTGTCGGTAACTACCACAGCACTCTGCGGATCGCCAGCGGTGCCGACGAGGTCTTCAATGGGGTCGAAGGTACCGTCACCATCGCTATCGGGATAGACCGATCGGGCCTCGCAGTTAGACAGAGCTGAGGTACCTTTCACCGGATGGGTGTAGGTCACGGTGAACGCATCACGGTCCCCACGGTCAACTAAGGGAATCACCACATAGTCACGGCCCGCTTTAACCGGGGCAGTCACCCAAAGGGCGTAGTGCGCTTCGGGATCCGCACAACTGTCGTTGGCGAATACTTCAACGGTTCCACCGTCTGCGGGGAGGTCTGTGACTACCAACACCGTACGGTCGGTGTCCCCGCTGTAGGCACGTATGGCTGCGGTGATTCGGGGCGCCTGGGGTCCAGACCCTGTTTTGATGGGTATTCCGGTGGTGTTGTATATACGGTTGCCTTTGAGCTGCCCAATGGCGTCGGAACCAACAATGATGCCGAAGTTGCCGCTACCAACGATCACGTTGTTGTTAACGGTGGCATCGGCATCTAACGCCAACCCCGCCAGAGGGCTACCGTTGACGGTCCCACTACGGCTAATCCCAATACGGTTCGAGTCGATTGTGGTGCCGGCACCAGTGTTGAGGATCCCTCGTTTAGCGCCCAGGATGGTGTTGGTGGCCACCTTGGTGCCCTCGGATTCTTCGCCGATGATCACCCCGGTATCGCCGCCGGTGGTCGTGTTGTTTTCAACCACAGCACCGGTGGTGGGGCCCATAAGGCTAATAGCAACGCTATCGCCGTCAACCTCGTTCGAGCCGCTACTCATAGCGACTTCGACGGTGTTGCCATCGATGGTCAGATTCGAGGTCGAGGCCGCTCCCGAGGGGTTGCCTTCATCCCCGTCGTCCACAGAGGCTTCGGTACCAATACCAATGTTGGTCGTGACCAGTTCGTTGCCAGCTACCTTTGACCCGCTCGTGTTCCCAGCCAGGTTGACCGCAGCTTCCTTGGCGTGAACCACGTTGGGTTGTCCCGCCGAGCCAATGTTTACGTTGGTGGCGTCTTCAATCCGAATACCGAACGGGGATTGGAAGTTTTCTGATCCCGACGCGTTTGTACCGATGCTGTTACCCAGTACTTGGTGGCCGGATCCGCCTCGGATCACGACTCCGGAGCGTTGTTGGTTGCCGATGATGTTGCCATCGATGCGCACATTCGACGCCCCTGCCCACACAAAGATCCCGTCGACCGACTGCCCGGAGAACCGTGTGTTGCCATCAGAGCGGACCCCGATTCGGTTGTTAGTGATAACCGTACCACCGCCGGTGACCGGCCCCGGTACTTCATCATCGGGGCTCAGCCCATAGATATTCCCGTTATCGAGTTCACTCTGTGGGGAACCGGTCACAGCTATTGCTGGGCCGACATTACTGTTCACGACGTTGTTAGTCACCGTCACTCCGGGTGCGGCATCAACGCGGATGGCCTCTTTGGCACTGAATAGGAGCTGGCCTTGCCGAGAAACCCCAATCAGGTTGGAGTCGATGCTGGAACCGCCCGAGTCTTTACCGATTAGGGTGATTGCTCTGCTGCTGGTGTTGAACACGTTGTTGACGATTTGGGCGTTGGCATTGATGGCAAGGACGCCGAAGTTGGTCCCAGTCAGGCCCACTCCAGTGTCATTAACACCAAAGTTGTTGTCCGCGATTTGCCACCCAGATCCCCCTATCACCTGCAGGCAATCACCCCCGGTGCAGTGAATTATGTTGTTGGCAATACGGGTGTTTGTAGCGTCAATAGCCCCGACCGCGAAGCCCATAGATGTGATGGTCTTAGTTCCGGGGTGCCATCCGAATCGGTTGCCTTCCACCACGTGGTCGGAGCCGCCATCGATAGTAATTCCGTTGCGGTCTCCCTGAAACACCAGGCCTTTAACGGTGGAGGACGCGCCCGCAAGGCGAAGGCCATGAGCAAGTGAACCCCCGTCCAAGCTGACAAACCCGCCGGGCTGGGTGGTTCCATTCACAGTGATCGGCGATGTTAGATCGGGTAAGGCCGTTCCGGGTGTGATCTTGGGCACGCCTCCACCGGTAATATTGAAGGTGATCTCCCCGCCACCTTCGGCGTTGGCCGTCTCGATCGCGGCCCGCAACGTGCATTCCGGTTCACCTTCGACGGTAGCGCCGGTGTCACAACCGCTCACCTCAACATCGGTGGCGGAAGCGTCGCCGATTGAGTTCACCACCAAACTGGTGGGGATTACCACCTCGGTTGTGTAAGCGTCGGTTTGGTCCTGGCTATCGGTCACCACCAGGGTCACTGGGAAGGTGCCAGCCTTAGAGAAAACGTGTTCGGGGTTCTCTAAGGTTGAGGTGGCCCCGTCCTCAAAAGTCCACTGGTAGCTGAGAGGTCGCTCTTCGACGGTGGTTGAGGTGTTAGTGAAGTTCACCAGGCGAGGTGTTGTTTCTGACAACGCCCATGAGAACTCGGCTGTTGGTCCCTCGGCGAGCGTGGTAGTGGTGGTTGTGGTATTAGGATTTTCGATGTAGGTGCGGGTAGCAGCCCCAGTAAATGTCGTGCGGGGGCATATCGTCCCGTATGGCCGTGTCAGGTCCTCGGCACAATCTCGCCGTTCAGCGGTGACGCTCCATTGAACTGTCACCGAATAGCCATCGGGCGCAGGGCAAAACCAGTTGGTCGAGGTTTCACAGCGGACGTGGATGGTGCCGCCCTCGGTGTTAATGGCCGCACCAGGAGGGCCGCTTATTGTTACCTCTCGAGACAAATCGTAAAATTTCACCCAAGTGGTGGTCAGCCCATCGAACGGTTCACGTTTCGGTACTTTTATGTGAAGGACGTGGGGTCTCAGCTGTTTGCCTACCAGCAAAGCAAAGTGGTCGCCGTGGTTATCTTCGGGGTTGGGCGAGATGTGCCACCCGGAATTTTCGTAGAATATTCGGCTGTTCGGGTCGGCCGCCACCGCATCCGGTTCCGGCGGAAAAATATCGAGCAGAGCGCTGAACATGGCCACAACCGCGACCAGGGCCATGGCGAGAGTCACCCGTCGTCGACGTTTCGGTGCCGAGTGCTCATCCGTCATAGGTGTTTGAGGCATTGTTGTAACGTACTACAAGGGGCGCGAACAGAGCGCGAACGGCCAATGGGCAGGTTAGCTGTACCCGTGGTTACCCACGGTTATTTGGGTTGTTATGCGTGGCACAAAAAGAAGACGGCTTGCGTTATGTGACCCAACCCGACGGAAGTACCAACCAGTGTTGCCAAGACTGCGCTTACTACTACTGCAGCGATTGCCAGCCGCCGGTTTGTGCTCGGAGATTCCAGGAGTGCATTCACGCGTGAGCTGGTATTGAAACCGATGAACGTCAAAGCCAGTGTTCGGGGTGCTGTTGGGGACATGAGAGCGACTTTGGCGATGGTTCGAGCGACCAGGGTTCTTGAACCAACTTGTTTGGCAGCTGTCTCATCTGCCCACCGTTCGGTCATGTAACGCACTTGGCGGGCGAGGGGTACCAGCAGCGGAAACATCGCCGCTATAAGCCCGGTAAGGTGAACATAACGGTGGTGGTTCAACCGGAGGTGGGCTTGTTCGTGGGCCAAGAGAGCGGACTGTTCTTCGCAGTTGAGGGCGCGCATGAGTTTCGATCCGATGACCACACCGCCGGGTCGACCGGGAATCGCGATAGCTATTGGTTCGTCGGTGACAATTATTTTAATACCGTTAATACCAGCGAACGTAGCGTGGTGACGGTACATGGAACGGAGATACCGGTACCCACGGAAAACCGAAACTGCCAAGAAAACAGCAGCGATAGTAGCTACTTCAACCGGCACAGCATGCCCAACAGGGTGAGGTGAGGGACACCACCCGACGCGATCAACTAGGTCGTGTAGCTTGGGTAGAGCAATTGTTGCGGTCATCAGAGCCCCACAGGCAGTGGCGATACCGGTGACAACGATAATTCCCGTCATGAACCTGGTCGTGCCAGCTGGTCCCAACACCCTCGGAACCAAAATTCCACTGACGCCACCGGCTACCAGCAGTAGACCAGTGGCCAGGGCGTAGTTCACCGCTCAAGCTCTTTTAGTGCTTTGCGCAGAGCGCTTGTCTCTCGCGGGTCGAGGCCGTCTACAAAACGGCTCATAGCTGCTTGGGGGTCCGTCGCCGCTGCCAACATCGCTTGCATCTTTTTTGCCGTGTAGTCGGCTTCGGCAATGGCGGCGGTGTAGGAAAAAGCGCGCCCCTGTTTCGAGCGTACGGCCAAGCCTTTGCGCCACAGCCGGGTCAGGATTGTCATAACCGTGGTGTAGGCAAGGTTGTCGTCATCAAGCGCCTCTCGCACTTCTCGGGGGTTCATGGGTTTATCGCTTCGCCACAGGCACTCCAGAATCTCAGCTTCTAGTGACCCCATGGGGCGACGCTTCCTCACCTAGACCTCCATCGTGTGATCGCAACCAAGCTTAGCTTATTACGACGGACTGTAGAAGCAGATATGTTACGACAAGGTGTAGCATGTTCTGATCTGGTCAAGAGACGACGCGGCCAGCTGGGTTCGGAGGGTTTCGCTATGGAACATACAGGTTCTAACCATGGAGACCATGGTGGACACGGCGATCACGGTGGCCATGGTGGACACGGTGACCATGCCGAGATGTTTCGTCGGATGTTTTGGTGGAGCTTATTAATTACCGTTCCACTGGTGGTTACCAGCCGCATGGTCATGGACTGGTTCGGCTACGAACTCGACTTTGTTGGGATAGGTCTAGTCGGGCCGGTACTGGGCACATTGTTGTTTATGTGGGGCGGCTGGCCGTTCCTCTCCGGCGGAGCACAGGAAGCCAAAGACCGTCAACCCGGGATGATGCTGTTGATCGCCATGGCGATCACCGTGGCCTACATGGCCTCTATGGCCACGTCTCTAGGTTGGTTTGACCTGGACTTTTGGTGGGAGCTCGGGGCGCTCATCACCGTCATGTTGTTGGGCCATTGGCAAGAAATGAAAGCCCTCGGTGCCGCCCAAGACGCCCTAGGTGCTCTAGCCGAGCTGTTGCCCGATGAGGCGGAGCGGATTGGCCCTGACGGCACGACCGAAACCATCTCGGTAGGAGAGCTACAAGCCGGTGATGTGGTGCTGGTGCGCTCAGGCAGTCGGATTCCTGCTGATGGCAGCATTGTTGAGGGCGAAGCGGAACTAGATGAATCGATGATCACCGGCGAATCGCAGCCGGTGCCCAAATCATCTGGGGATTCGGTGGTGGCTGGTTCGGTATCAACCGACTCTGCCGTGCGGGTCAAGGTAACCGCTATTGGAGAAGACACCGCGCTTGCTGGAATTAGCCGATTGGTGGCTGAGGCCCAGGAATCAAAGTCCCGTACCCAGGCCTTAGCCGATCGGGCGGCGGCCCTGTTGTTTTATGTAGCGCTCGGCGCCGCCATCATCACCGCCATTGTGTGGGTGCTGCTCGGAGAAACTAACGAGGCGGTGGTGCGGGTAGTGACCGTGCTTGTTATCTCCTGTCCTCATGCCTTAGGTCTCGCCATTCCCCTAACCACATCCTTATCGAGCTCTATCGCCGCTAGCAACGGTATTTTGATCAAAGACCGGCTTGCGCTAGAAGCCAGCCGTAGCCTCGACGCCGTACTCTTCGACAAGACGGGCACCCTCACCAAAGGGGAACATGTTGTTGTTGCAGTAGCCGCTGCCGACGGCCATACCGACAGTGAGGTGCTGCGGCTTGCCGGTGGTGTTGAAGCCGACAGTGAACACCCACTAGCGCGGGCCATTGTCAACGCCGCTAATGATCATTCAGGTGTCGCTTCGGCAACCGAATTTCGTTCCCTAACCGGCCGAGGCGTCGAAGCCACCATCGACGGCACTATCTATGCGGTGGGCGGTCCAGCGCTACTCGCCGAACGTGACCTCGCCGTACCCAACGAAATCGCCTCCACTATCGAGGAGTGGAAAGACCGGGGATCATCGGTCCTGTATCTCTCCAACCCCGACACTGTCCTCGGGGCGGTGGCCGTCGAAGACGAGATCCGGCCCGAGGCCCGCCAAGCCGTGGAGCAACTCCACGCCACCGGACACCACGTGGTCATGATCACCGGCGACGCCCACCAAGTCGCCGACGCCGTCGCCGCCGACCTCGGTATCGACGAAGTCTTCTCCGAAGTGCTCCCCGAAGACAAAGCCGCCAAAGTAGCGGAGCTGCAGGGCCGGGGCCTGCGGGTCGCCATGGTTGGTGACGGAGTCAACGACGCCCCCGCTCTCGCCCAAGCCGACGTCGGCATCGCCATCGGGGCCGGTACCGATGTCGCTATCGAATCCGCCGGGCTGATCCTGGTCAGCGACGACCCCCGCAGTGTCACCTCCATCATTCGCCTCTCCCAAGCCGCCTACCGCAAATCACTACAAAACTTGGCCTGGGCTGCGGGCTACAACGTGCTCGCCATCCCCCTCGCCGCGGGCGCTCTGCAATGGGCTGGCATCACCATGCCCCCGGCTCTTGCGGCCATCTTGATGAGTATCTCCACCATCGTGGTCGCCTTAAACGCCCAACTTCTCCGCCGAATTGATCTCCAACCCGACCATGACGACGATCTCAGTACTGCCAGGGATCTTGAGGCGACCAAACCAACCAACCGCGAACGAAAGACGACTCGATGACTACCCCCGTCATTACTGCTGGCACCGTAGGGGCCAAGGGCCGGTTCGGTCCGCACCTACTGGCCATCCTTGCCCTGGTCCTGGGTCTGTTTCTGGCCGGGTGCAGCAGTGACAGTTCAGCGACTTCGAGCGACGGAGTAACCGAGCAAGGCGAAGCGGTCTACCAAGATGCGTGCGCGTCATGCCACGGCACTGACCTGCGCGGCACCAACGACGGGCCTCCCCTTCTGTCCCAAGTGTATGAACCGGGCCACCACCCCGATATCGCGTTTGTCTCGGCGATCAAGAACGGCTCCCCCGCGCACCACTGGGGTTTTGGTGACATGTCGCCGGTGCCGGGACTCGACGACAACGAGATTGACGCCGTGATCTCCTACATCCGCCAACAACAAGAAACCCACGGGTACGAACCCTACCCACCCCAATAACCCACCACCGGGAATCGGCCCCCGCCAATGACATGGGCGACCGAAAGGGGGAATCAGGGCTTTGTTGGGCGCCTTGACCCGTGATGAGTAGCCACCTACTATCTACTACACTGCGTAGTATTTTATGGAGAGATCAATGAACCGCTTCTACCGCCCCTTGATTGCTATTTTGGGTTCCGCACTGTCCCTGAGTCTCGTCCTTACCGCCTGCGGTGATGACGATTCCTCAGCCAGGGACCAACCCGTGGGGGCCATGTCCGAAAACATGGATAGTGACGACATGGAGCACGACCACAGCGAGTCGAGCCCAGTAGTAGACGGGGCCCGGCGGGTCGAGGTGAACGCCACCTCATTCGTATTCGACCCCGACGAGATCACCGTCAACGTTGGTGAAGACGTCGCCATCGTGTTGAGCTCCGACGATCTGCTCCATGACTTCACCATTGATGAGATCAACGTGCACGTCGCCGCCGATCGAGGCGAGATCGCTGAAGGCGGCCTTCGGGCCGAGGCCCCGGGTGAGTACACCTTCTACTGCACCGTTGCTGGTCACCGGGAAGCGGGTATGGAAGGAACCCTGATCGTAGAAGCACCAGAGTAGTCGTTTAGTTCCCTCGGACATCCGAACTACTCAGTGTCTACTTTCGAAGTGGCCCGGACCTCCTTGCCCTCGTCTCCGGCGTGCCCCATATGCTGAATCATCATGGCTGCGCAGACGCCGGCCGCTATGAGGCCAAGGGTTAAGGCGCTGGCCCAGCCGAACGTAACGCCAATTATCGAGGTCATCACCACGATGAGGCCCATGGGCACGATGCAACACAGTGCTATCGCTGCGATCATCTTCCGGTTCACAGTAATCACCAATCTCTGAGCGAGGTACACCTGAAGCATCGATACGAAGTGTAATTAAGCCGAAACGACATACGACAACTTGTAGTTGATCGTAGTGGGTCATCACCTAAACGGGTACCAGTAATGAGTGTCTTTGGAGTTGGGCGTGTACGGTCAACCGACAAGAGCCGCGAGGGATCTCGACAGCCACTGGGTCCTACCGGCAGGAATCGGGCTGCTGCGACGGCTTTCCGGGCGTTGGACGCGATTGACTTGTGAGGGTCATCAGTGATCCCTTGGAGATGGGGCTTGAGCCATCTCCGCAGTTCATCGTCATCATCGACCCAAGCGCCGAGGACGTTCATCGAATTGTTAAGCACGATCTAATCATCATTGGATGATCTCAACGGTCCATGCCTGCGCCTCCTCGCTCAGCAGCGAGCCGGTCCATGAAATCCATCAATAGTTTTGGGGTCCGATCCAGCGAATCGCCATGCGGGCCCGATGGCTCATGGTTTCTTGCCGAACTCGGCGGCGGGTCGTATCAAGGACCCGGACAGCTACCCGCACAAGGGTCTGACTAGCGTTGTTCGGCCGCCAGTCTTGGATCAGCTACAAAATCCCCAATTGTCACTATCAACATGACAACAAAGCCGACGGCCGCCGCGATAGCTGCGTATAGAGCGATTGTGGAAACCACGGACCAACCCCAGGCGTAAAGCAGTAGCCCACGAAGCGTTTCACCTCGAAAAAGGGCTTCGACTTGACCAGCTAACTTCTGGTGGTCCCGTAACCGTCTGCCGTATGGATCTGGAGCTCCAACTCGGTCTCCGAGCGAGCCATCGCGAGCCGATCGGCAAGACCTCACCCCTGTCGAAGGCCATCCACCGGCCCGCACACCATCGCCTGGCCAGGCAGCTCGACCCCGACATCCTGGGCGTCGTCGTGTACGTCCTGCCGCTAGCTAACGGAGCGCTCGGGAAGCTGCCCGACTCGATTCGACCAGGTCACAGTCGATTCGCGTCCTGACCCAGCGTGCCCTGCGCCGCTGTCGATCAGGCTGGAGCGCGCACGGACTCGGGTCGGAACCCGTCCACAGCCGCGCCCCATGCGAGCGAGCCGGCGACGAAGATACCGCCATATGCGGCCAGGATCCGACCGAAGTTGGCGTCGTCCTGCAAGGTGGCGACGAACCCGTAGGTGCCGAGCGCCGCCACACCAGCACCGATCCAGGCGACGCCGCGGTCTTCGCGGATGCCCTGCCAGATCAGCCATGCGCCCCCAATCTCGGCAAGCGCAGCGAGGGCGAACAGGGCGAGGGAACGAGCGACGGGCACGGCTCAACCTTAGGAACGGAGAACCGGTGATGTCCTTTTGCGAGCACGGTCGGCAGCTAACCTGGCCCGGCTGTAAGATCTTAATACGCTGATGTCATCAGTGGACTATGATGATCAAATGAAGACGATGGCTGTCGAGACAAGTGAGGTGGAGGTGGTAGCCCGCCTCTTCCATGGGCTCAGTGATCCCACTCGCCTGTCAATCCTGTTGGCTCTGCTCGATGGTGAGCTCCCGGTGCGCTCGATCGTGGACGTCGTGGGCACGTCCCAGCCCAACGTGTCGAACCACCTTGCTTGTCTGAAGGGCTGCGGGCTGGTGGTCGATCGACCGGGGGAGCGCCGACAGGTCTTCTATTCCATCGCGCAGCCCGAGGTCGTCGAGCTGATTCGGGCGTCTGAGCGCCTACTCGCTGAGAACGGACAGCGGGTGAGTCTGTGCGACGCCCCGATGATGGGTGACCGGTAATGGCCGACGCCTGTTGTGCGGGCCCGCCGTCGTCGGTGTCTGAGGAGGATGGTGCGCTGGCGGTGCAGTGGCGGACGCCAGCTGCGCTCATCGCTGCGCTGGCCTGGCTGGTCGGTGTCATCGCCGGTCTGAACGATCTCGAAGCTTTGGCTGATGGCGCCTTCATCGCGGCTCTCGTGGTAGGCGGCGCCACGTTCGTCCCTGCCGCTCTCGCTGCCCTCGCTCGACGGCGCCTCGGTGTTGGCTTGTTGATGACGGTTGCCGCCATTGGAGCGACTGCGCTCGGCCAGCTCGGTGAAGCCGCCGCCCTGGCGTTCTTGTTCTCGATCTCTGAGGCGCTCGAGGAGTGGGCGGTGGCCAAGTCACGACGGGGACTGCGCGCCGTACTCGCGTTGGTGCCCGACACCGCCACCGTCCGACATGGGCACGACACGGCACAGGTACCGGTGGGCGAGATCGTTTCGGGGGATGTGCTCGTCCTGCGAACGGGGGACCGCCTCCCGACCGACGGCCGGGTGGTGGAGGGCAGCTCCTCTCTCGACGTTTCGGCGGTCACCGGGGAGGCGATCCCTGTCGAGGTGGACATCGGCGATGATGTGCTCGCGGGCAGCGTTAATGGCGGCGGCCTGCTTGTCGTGTCGGCGACGGCACCCGTCGCTGACAGCACCCTGTCGCGCATCGTTCGTGCCGTCGAGGAGGCCCAGGACCGCAAGGGGAACGCACAACGCCTGGCAGATCGGATCGCTGCGCCGCTCGTCCCCGCCATCATCGGCATCGCGGCCGCGGTCGCGATGATCGGCGCGCTGGTGGGTGATCCGGGATTGTGGTTCGAACGTTCACTCGTCGTGCTGGTGGCGGCGTCGCCGTGCGCGTTCGCCATCGCGGTGCCAGTCACCGTGTTCGCTTCAGTGGGCTCCGCCACCAGGGCCGGACTCGTCATCAAAGGCGGCGCCGCCCTCGAAGCGTTGGCGGCCGTGCAGGTCGTCGCGCTCGACAAGACCGGCACCCTGACCCGGAACCAACCAGTCGTCATCGAGACGGTCACCGCCGCCGGATCCAGCCCCGACGACGTCCTCGGGGCTGCGGCCGCTCTTGAAGCGCAGAGCAACCACCCGCTGGCCGCCGCCATCACCACCGCGGCACGAGACGCCAGCGTCACGGTGCCACCGGTATGGGATGTCGTGACAATCGTCGGCCACGGCCTCGAGGGCACGGTCAACGGGGAGCGGGTGCGGGTTGGCAAGCCTGGCTACATTGCTGCGACGACGCTCATCGACGATGTGGCTCGGCTCCAAGCCGCAGGAGCGACTGTCGTGCTCGTTGAAGCTGAGGGCGAGACCATCGGAGCGCTCGCGGTACGCGACGAGCTCCGCCCCGAAGCCACCGCCGTGGTCGCATCACTGCGATCGGCGGGCATGGCCTTGGCGATGCTCACCGGCGACAACGAGACGACCGCATCGGCCATCGCCCGAGAGGCACAGATCGATGACGTCGCTGCCGGTCTCCTCCCGCAAGGCAAGGTCGAACAGATCACGAGGCTCAGCGAACACGGCCCGGTCGCGATGGTCGGAGACGGCATCAACGACGCTCCGGCCCTGGCGTCGGCTGCCGTCGGCATAGCGATGGGTGCCGCAGGGACCGACGTAGCGATCGAAGCCGCCGACGTCGCGATCATGGGCGACAACCTCGGCCACCTGCCGCCGCTGTTCGAACACGCCCGGCGCACCCGGACGATCATGGTGCAGAACCTCGTGTTGTCCGGCTCGATCATCGCCATCCTCATTCCCGTCGCCGCGCTGGGATGGCTCGGGCTCGGAGCGGTGGTCGCCCTCCATGAGGTGGCCGAGATCGCCGTCATTGCCAATGGCCTGCGCGCCCGCCGCCCTGTCGCCGCCCCAACCGCAGGCGAACACCCGGCTTACAGACCCACGATGGAGCATGCCAATGCCTGAACGACCCCGCCGCGCCGACGCTGCGACCCGTACGTGGGTACAGGCCGAGCTCGCGTCTGTTCGAACCTCCACCGATCCGTGGATCGCTCTCGAACGGGCCCACATCGTGTCCCAGCCCTACGCCGTGCTCCACACCCGCGTGCACCTGGCCATGCTCCGTCGAGCTATCGCCGACCGGAACCGACAAGAGACGCTCGGACAAGTGCTCCGCATCGTCTTCGCTGGTCCCGGCTCGCTCACCGGCCGATACCCCCGAGGGAACATCGGCACGACCGCCATGGGACTACGCGAGACCACCGATGTCCCGCCGGACCTGGCCCAGCTGGGGCGCTAGCGCCCAACGTCACCCACCGAAGGACACCCGGAGGTCCGAATGGAAATTTTGTGCGCTGAATGCGGATGCCTCGTGAAGCGAGGCGTAATCACCCGACCATGCCGGACCTACCCGGACTGCTGCTGCCGGGACCTCAAGCTACGCGCTGGCGACCCTTCGAGGTAGCCAATGCGGCCGCGATCCCGCCAACCTTGACGTCGTTTGCTCCGGATGGCGATCTGCCTGTACTGCCCGAGCGCCGGCGTCCCGACCGTCGTCGCCGGCCTTTCTGTCGGCGCGGCCCTTCGCGACTAGGTTGCGAAGCGATCCCCCGTTGGGCGAACGGATCGCCGCGATGGTCACCCGCCGGGGAGCTCGACCAGCTTCGCGCCGAGATCGGCTACCTTGTCATTTTAGACAAGGCCCTACAGGAGGATCCCGATGAGCCCACAGATCCGTCGGCGACCGTCGACCTGGAGCCAGCTACGACGAGAGCGGCTCGCACTCCTAATCGGAGCTGTTGTCCTTGTTCCCGTCGCCGCCTGGGGCGTCACGCAGTTGGCGAACGACGAATCGGATCAGCGAGATGGAGTGACTGTCGACCCTGGTGTTGCCCACGTTCATGGCCTCGGTATCAACCCCGCTGATGGATCGCTCATCGTCGCCACCCACTATGGGTCGTTCCGCATTCCCTCAGACGGCGATGACGCTGAACGGATCGGCAACTCCCTTCAGGACACGATGGGGTTCACCGTCGCTGGCCCCGATCACTTCCTCGGTTCGGGTCATCCCGATTTTGCCGGGATGCAGGCTGGTCAGCCCGGTCAGCTCGGATTGATCGAGTCCACCGACGGGGGTGCTACTTGGGCCAGCATCTCGCTAAGCGGCGAGGTCGACTTCCATGGCCTAGCCTTCGCTCACGACCTGGTATATGGCTGGGACTCCGGCACGGGCCGGTTCATGGTCTCTGCGGATAGCGAGGAATGGGAGACCCGCTCGACGCTGGCCATGTACGACTTTGCCGTCGACCCGAAGGATCCGGACCACCTGGTGGGCGCCACACCGGACGGTTCGGTCGCTTCGACCGACGGCGGACGAACCTGGAACGACACCGACGGGCCGCCGTTTCTCGCTGTCAGCTGGGATGCCCACGCCGGCCTGTGGGGAGCCGACGAGCGTGGCGGCATCTGGAGCCACACCGACGGTCACTGGGAGCGCGTCGGCCTTCTGCCGGGCCAACCCCAAGCCCTGCTTGCCACGCCCGACGGCATGTATGCAGCGGCGCACGACAACGCGCAGGTGACCGGCATCTACCGCTCCACCGACGACGGCCGAAGCTGGGATCTCCGCTACCGGGACGGGCAGCAGTGAGCCTGGCCTCTACCTCCGACGCAGCGCCCCGAATCGACGGCGCAGCGGTTCGGTGACGAGACTCGACGGATGCTGGTCTCAACGGAACCGGGTCGCCGGTGAGAGGGCAGATGAATCATCGCACCTACGTGCAAGCTGACTGGATACCCACGACACAAGGTGGGCGACTGCGCCGCGCTCGAACGTTCCAGGTAGTAGCGATCACCATCGGAGTCCTCGTCGGCGCTTGCGGTATCGGGGACAGCAGCGAGCGGGTCGCGCCTCCGGTCGAGTCGACCGCCACCCAGTCGACGGAACCGGACTATGGGTCGATGTGCGTTGCACTCGACGCGGCCCTTGCTGGCAACGTCGATGTGGCTCGGTCCGCCTTCGATCACGGCCCCCTGCACGTACTCGCTGATGAAGCAGTGCAGATCGACCGCGGCGTCGCAGCCGAGCTACTGCGGGCCAAGGAAGCCGTGGAGAGCGACCTGGCCGACGACTCGACTCCGATCGCGACGATCGCCGAGGACTTGCGGGTTCTCGTCGCGGCCACGGATGCCGCTCGCGCCACTACCGCCGGTTCTTCAACGCCCGTATGCGAACAGGAGACGCCCTGACCTCCACCAAGATCGCCGGTCTGCTCGCCGTGATCGCTATCGCATTGTCCGCGTGCGGAGGCGCCTCCGACGACGAGACCGCCGACACCTCCGCGGCGAACGACCTGTCGGCCGCTTACGGGGCGCAAGTTGCGAGCTACGACGTTGCGGCCGCCGGCCCCCAACGATTCCTTGTGGGTCTGATTGGCACCGACGGGGGGACAATCGTAGGTGGCGAGGTGACGCTCGACTTCACGTATTTCGGAGCCGATCCAGGCGAGGCCAGCCCCACCGAAGAGCCTGCGATCGACGACGTCACCGCGTCGTTCGTCCCCGTCGCCGGAGGCACCGCACCACCCGCCGGCGAAGGGCCGAGGTTGCGCACCGGGGATGAGGGCGTCGGTGTCTACGAGGCAACCGAGGTGCGCTTCGACGAGCCCGGGTTCTGGGGCGTTACCGTCCACGCCACGATCAATGACGTTGACGTCGAGTTCGACGCGGCCTTCGAAGTGAGCGCCGAGCACCAGATCGTCAAGGCCGGGGACCCTGCTCCTCGCACTGTGAACCTGCTGCCCGGCGCCCCTGGTGCGCCAGCTACGGCAGTCGACTCGCGTGCCGAGGACGACGGGACAGTGCCCGATCCCGAGCTGCACCGCCTGACCGTCGCCGACGCCATCGCAACCGGCAGACCAACGCTCATAGTCGTCTCGACGCCCGTGTTCTGCGTCAGCCGGTTCTGCGGACCCATTACAGACAGCGTGCAAGCCCTTGCCGACGAGTTCGGCGACCAGGCCAACTTCGTGCACATCGAGGTCTGGAAGGACTTCGAGGGCAACGTCCTGAACGCTAGCGCCGCCGAGTGGATCTATCCCGAAGAGGGCGTCGGCGCGGCCGAACCGTGGGTCTTTCTCATCGACGGCTCCGGCACCGTGGTCCAGCGGTGGGACAACGTCGCCAACCAGGCCGCCGTCGGTGCGGCGGTGGCCGAGCTCGTCGGCTGAAGAAGCGACCGAACAGCACCACCGACAGAGTGAATATGCTGGCCTGTGCGCCCACTAGCAAGTGACCCGATTGAAGCCCAGTTCCGGGTGACGGCTAAGACGTTCCCGCGTTCATCGAGCAGCCAGAAAGAACTCGGCCTTCTCCTCAAGCTGCTTGTCGTCCGAGCAGTCGGTCGAGGTCGGCGCGTGGGACTCGGAGGGTTCGGCCGATTTCGATGCAGGGGAGACCGGTTTGGCCGTTGGTTGTTCGCCATTGTCGGGCGGCTGCGTAGGCGGCGTTGCGGCTTATTCGCAGGAGTGTTGCTGCTTCTTCGATGGTGAGTACTGCTGGTTCAGTGGTTTCGGTTGGGGACATGGTGATCTCCTGAGCTAAGTGGTTACGTTTAGTGCCACTAGGCCGCCCGGAAGCCTGGATCTTCACTTTTCAGAAGTCGATCACAATTCCCGGTTCTGGACCGTTGAACCGGTTGGTGGGGTGGGCGAGTTCCCAGGCGGTGATTTCGTTGGTGGAGCGTTGAAGGCGTTCGGTCACGGTCTGGTCGGCCGGAGGAGCCGCTAGTTTCGGGAGTGTTTCTCCGTCTAAGGGGTTGGTGGTGGGGGTGAGGTAAAGGTGGTTGGCTTCACGTCCGCGGGTGATGTTTACGTAGGTTTCGGCTCGGGTGGTGGTGGCGTCGATTCGGCTGGTGGATAGGTGGTGGGTGGAGCCTTGGACGGCGTAGCTGGTCAGGGCATAGGCATGATCGATCCCGACTTCGGTGCGGCCGTTGCTTGTGGGGTGGTGGTCGAAGAATGATCGGGGTATGTCGAGTTTGTCGATATCGACGGGATCAGGTCACCTTGCCACCGCCTTTGGTGCTTCCCGGCGCACACAGTTCGCGCTATCGCGGTATCATGTGGTCATGACTAAGCAGACGACGGTGCGGTTGCCGCAAGAACTTGCCGAGGATGCTGAGGCGGTAGCACGGGTAAGGGGCACCAGTGTGAATCGGTTGATTGTTGATTCACTGGAGGCTGAGATTGAGCGTGTGCGGGCTGACGAGGATTTCACTGAGCGGGCGAAGCGTCTCCTGGAGCGGGATAAAGAATTACTGGACCGTTTGGCTCGGTGACGCGCTACCTCGGGTTGGCTGAATATCTTTGGTTGGCAGAACAAGTCACCGGTATTGATACGGCGACTTTGACTAAAGCCAGTCGTATTGATCTGGCCGATAGTGCACTGCATACGCCTGGACTTTTCGTTGGTTGCGTAGCGGATTGCGGGTTGGGTCAGGTGAGTTGGGCGATGAGCTCGCGAACGCGGCGCTCGATTTCGTCCCGGATCGGTCGGACAGCCTCAATGCCCTGGCCAGCGGGGTCATCGAGCTGCCAGTCTTCGTAGCGTTTGCCGGGGAAGATAGGGCAGGTATCGCCGCAACCCATCGTGATTACAACATCAGCGGCCTTCACTGCGTCGGTGGTGAGCAGCTTGGGGAACTCGGCGGTGATGTCGATGCCGACCTCGTGCATCACGTTTACGACGGCTGGGTTGAGCTGGTTGGCGGGCTCAGACCCGGCAGATCGCACGTCGATCCGATCACCTGCCAGGTGAGCGAGCAGCCCGGCGGCCATTTGTGAGCGGCCCGCGTTGTGGACACAAACAAATAGGACAGTCGGTTTCGGTTTGGAAGTGGTCATGGTGGTGTAGTTTCAGGTTGGTAGGGATCGATGTGGAACCAGCGGCGGGCAGCCCAGAGTGAGACGTAGACCAAGGCCACGAGGACAGGCACTTCAATTAGCGGACCAACCACACCGGCCAGGGCCTGGCCTGAGGTAGCGCCGAAGGTCCCAATCGCCACGGCGATGGCAAGCTCGAAGTTATTGCCAGCTGCAGTAAACGCCAACGTCGTGGAGCGGGCGTAGCTGAGGCCGAGGCCTTTACCGAGGAGCAAGCCGGTGAACCACACGAGTGTGAAGTAGACCAGCAGCGGCAGCGCGATCCGAGCCACATCGAGAGGTCGGCTGATGATCTGGTCTCCTTGGAGGGCGAACAACAGCACGATGGTGAAAAGCAGTCCGTAGAGCGCCCACGGACCGATTAGCGGGAGGAAGCTATCTTCATACCAAGCCCGGTCGCGCCGGTGCTCGCCAAGCCAGCGCGATGCGAAACCAGCGACCAGCGGGATTCCGAGGAAAACCAAGACATTAAGCGTGATTTTAGCGAGGGAGACGTTCAGGTCCTGGGTGTCCAGACCCAGCCAACTGGGAAGGAGGGAAAGGTAGAACCAGCCGAGAAACGAGAACGCGATGACTTGGAATATCGAGTTGATCGCGACGAGCACCGCTGTGGCTTCCCGATCACCGCAGGCGAGGTCGTTCCAAATCACTACCATCGCGATACAGCGGGCCAAGCCCACGATGATAAGACCTGTTCGGTATTCGGGCAGATCAGCCAGGAATACCCAGGCCAGAGTGAACATCACCGCCGGCCCGACCAGCCAGTTAAGCACGAGCGAGGAAGTTAACAGTTTCTTGTCACCGGTGATGGCAGCCACCTTGTCATAGCGCACCTTTGCTAGCACTGGATACATCATCACCAGCAGACCCAGAGCGATCGGCACCGAGATACCGGCGACTTCCATGCGGGTGAGCAGATCAGAAATTGTAGGCACAAACCGGCCGAGCAGGACCCCGGCGACCATTGCGAGCCCGATCCAAGCGGGCAGCCATCGGTCGAGTGTTGACAACCGCCGAGCACTTTCCATGACCGGCGCCACTACCGTGCTCATCTCGTTCGCTCTGGTCACGCGGCAGGCTTCACAGCACGAATGATGGCGGAATGAATACCATCAGCAGCTTCGTGGGTGAACTCTACGGTGGCTTCGGTGAACCCAACCGCGGTCAGACCGTCGAGGAATTCGGATCGGGAGAGCGCACCGGCAATGCAACCTACGTATGAGCCGCGCTCTGCCCGCTGGTCAGGAGTGAGATGGTCCTCGGCTACGACATCGGAGACCCCGATACGTCCACCGGGGGACAGAACACGGAACATTTCGGCGAGGACGGCAGCTTTGTCGGTGGAGAGGTTGATGACACAGTTGGAAATCACCACGTCCACGGAGCCATCGGGCAGAGGCACGTCTTCGATGGTGCCTTTCAAGAACTCGACATTGGTGGCTTCGGCTTTGGCGGCATTCTCGCGGGCGAGGTTCAGCATTTCGTCGGTCATGTCCACCCCATAGGCGAACCCTGTAGGACCGACGCGCTTGGCGGAAAGCAGCACATCGATGCCACCGCCTGAGCCAAGGTCGAGAACTCGTTCGCCTTCGTGTAGCTCGGCCACCGCGGTCGGGTTACCGCAACCCAAACTTGCCTCTATCGCCTCAATTGGCAGCCCGGCGGTTGTCGCTGCGTCATATAGGCCAGCTCCGAAGGTCCATTCCATTGCGGTTTCGCCGCAACACGATGAATCGTCGGTCGAGTCTTTGATCATCAGCTCAGCATTGCGGGCGCCAGCCTTAACCGCTGTCGCGGCCTCGGCATAGCGAAGGCGAACTTGCTCGCGGAGTTCATTGACTTTGGTCATGGTGTGTTCCGTTCCTGTGGGATGAACTTAATCATATCGATGATTATCGATGCATCGATATTTGTCAATATGTTGAGCTAGAGTGGAATCATGACGACTTCACTCCCTCTACTACCAATGGATGCTGCTGGCCGCTGTACGCCGGTAACCTCGGGCGTGATGGACATCGAGAACGCGCAGCGCCTAGCGCGAGTCTTCAAGGCGTTGGGCGATCCAACCCGTGTGCGGCTGTTGTCGATGATCGCCGCGCATTCTGGCGGGGAGGCGTGTGTGTGCGATCTAACCGAGCCAGTCGGTTTGTCTCAACCCACCGTGTCACATCATATGAAGCAGCTCGTAAATGCCGGCCTGGTTACGCGCGAGCAACGGGGCAAGTGGGCCTACTACGCGATCGTGCCCGAAACCTTGGCAATACTATCTGGTGTGCTCGATCCCAACCTGGGAGGGCTCGTTCGGGCGACGCAGGAACACAGCGCTTGAGCCAGGCCAATGGAACTGATACCGGTATGTCTTGTAGTGGAGATATGTCCACTTGTGGCTGGTTTAGCAGTTGTGGAGAAATCTACACAACTGATGGAATTGTGTTGATGTGTAAATATGACCGCATACGAGTTGGTGCTGCCGGAGGGTGCTGACATTGGCCGCACCATCAGCGAAGCGCGTTGTATCCGGGGTTTCACCCAAGCTGAACTCGCCGATCATGTTGGCATATAACGCACGGCCATTACCCGTCTTGAACTGGGACCAGCAGTCCAACAAATCGAGCGTGCGTTCAAGATTTTACGGTTGCTAGGGGTGTTCGTCACTGCCCGACTTGATGTCAAGGATGAATAAGCGCACTCTTGCGTGTTGGTGGGGTGATTTCCATGTGGCCGATATCACCGCCAAACGCCCGTGGGACTTACGTCTGCGCTACGCCCATGTAGCAGATCGTGGGCGTGGTAAATACGAAAACGGTGGAGGCAGATCACTGCAATAGGTAGTAAATCTGTGAGCAGTTCACACTGCCAAAATCGTGTTTCCACTCGTCCAAGAATTGGTTACCAGATGGAAAGAGACATTCAGGTTGAACAATTCACTCGTCTAACCCACAGTAATAACGAGAGGGTTGAGTTCGTAGCAGCAGTACTTGTTGCCCGCAGAGCTTAGTTCCTAAACGTGCCTACGAATCTCAGAACCCTCTAGCGGTGCTGGAAAAGCAAGCCACGACATACCAGCGGCAAATCAGTAGCAGAAATCCTACTATAGGCTAAGCCGCAAAGAATACCTGGGCTATGATGAGCAAAGTTCAATACTAAGACTTATTTTGTGGACAACAAACTTCACACAGCTTAAGATATGGAGCTCTATTCGTGGGCACAACCAACTATACCTCGAGCCTAAACGGCAAAATTCAATCTGCTTGGGCCCCCTGGCTCCTCAGCATCGTAACTCTTGGCATTTATTTTCTATTCTGGTATTACCGTATTAACCGCGAAATGCGTGATAACGGTATACCAGTGAATCCGGGGCGAGCAGTTTTAGCTATATTCCCTGGTGGGTTAATTATTGTGCCCGCGATAGTAAGCTCGTATAACACTGGTCAGAGAATCAACGCTTTGCAACAACAACGAGGCTTATACCCAAGCGCCAGCGGCTGGATAGGACTATTACTTAACTACGTAATGTCAATTGGTGTTATTTATTATCAGGCAGAAATCAACAAGGCTTGGCAGTCCGCAGGTGGCCAACCAATAGCAACATATAGCAACAACCAAATATCAATGCCATCGACAGGTAGTGGTATAGCTAGCGCTACAAACGTCAAACCAAGTGCCCCCGCCGGTTGGTATCCAGCTCCGGACGGCCTCTCAGCACAACAATACTGGGATGGTGCAAAATGGACCGAACACCGTGCCTAGTCTGACCTACCACGCCACTAGTGCCTGACAACTATCGACCCACAAGAGACTAGGCATAACCTAAGTTGACTATTAAGTCAGCTTAAAACGTCTAGAAATCTAAAGCATGATTCTAGAGGGGGACCATGAGTCTGTTGCTTGAAGTGCGGTTACACCAACGCTGCTTCGGTAGTTTCCACAGTTTCGGCAGTTTCGACTTGTGGTGCCGATGTACGGATGAGATGGTCAAAGGCCGACAGTGCGGCGGTAGACCCGGCACCCATGGCGATCACGATCTGCTTATAAGGCACGGTGGTGCAATCACCAGCTGCGAACACCCCCGGCAACGACGTTTGGCCACGGCTGTCGATCACAATTTCGCCTCGCGGACACAACTCAACGGTGCCAGCTAGCCATTCGGTATTGGGCAAAAGACCAATCTGCACAAACACTCCGTCAAGCTCAACCTGGTTGGCTTGGCCCGAAACACGATCGTTGTAGCGCAGAGCGGTCACACGGTCACCATCGCCCACTACTTCGGTGGTGGCAGCGTTCGTGATGATTTCCACATTCGGCAGGCTTTGCGCCTTGCGCTGTAGAACATCGTCAGCTCGAAGTACTCCTTCAAATTCGAGCACCGTCACATGAGACACCACTCCAGCCAGGTCGATGGCGGCTTCAATACCCGAGTTGCCACCGCCGATCACGGCCACTCGTTTACCTTTAAACAGCGGGCCGTCACAGTGTGGACAGTAGGTAACGCCCTTATTGCGGTATTCGTTTTCGCCCGGCACATTCATTTGTCGCCAGCGAGCACCGGTCGACAAAATAATGGTCTTCGAGCGAAGTGACGCACCCGAAGCCAGTTTCACTTCGGCCAAACCGTCGTCGCCAGCAGGCACCAGCTCGACTGCTTGTTGTAGGTCCATTACATCCACGTCGTATTCTTTGACGTGTTGTTCCATGGCCGCCACTAGCTGGGGGCCTTCGGTGTGGGGCACTGAAATAAAGTTCTCGATCGACATGGTGTCAAGCACTTGTCCGCCAAAGCGTTCGGCCAAAACACCAGTTCGAATACCTTTGCGAGCAGCGTAGATGGAGGCGGTAGCTCCGGCCGGGCCACCACCGATCACCAATACATCGAAGGGGTCTTTGGCGTCGATCTCAGCGGTGGCACGCTCGGCCGCACCAGTGTCTAGTTTGGCCATGATTTGTTCAAGTGTCATGCGGCCCTGATCGAACATTTCCCCGTTTAGAAAAACTGTTGGCACTGCCATCACACCACGGGCGTCTACCTCGTCTTGGAAGACCGCACCGTCGATGGAGGTGTGGCGAATCCGAGGGTTGATAATGCTCATCAGGTTCAGGGCCTGAACTACATCTGGGCAGTTCTGGCACGACAGCGAGAAAAAGGTTTCGAATTCGTAGTCACCGTCTAAGTTTCGGATTTGGTCTAACAGGTCGGGAGAAGCCGTGGATGGGTGGCCTCCTACTTGGAGAAGAGCCAATACCAACGAGGTGAATTCGTGACCTAGGGGGATTCCCGCAAAGCGCACCGAGATCTCTGAATCAGCTCGACGGATCGCAAATGATGGGCGTCGAACGTCAGCGTCGGCCTCTAGTACCGAGATCTTCTCGGAAAGCGAGGCAATTTGATTGAGTAGCTGCATCAATTCCGCTGATTTGGCTCCGTCGTCAAGAGTGGCCACCAGCTCGATCGGTTTCGTGATCTTTTCCAGGTGGGTCTTAAGTTGGGCGGCGAGAGATGAATCGAGCATTAATTACTCCTGCGATCGAGATGGCAAACGTAGGGGAAACGTGGCGGTGGTGACCGGCGGTTGAAAAAACACGGTGTGGGTGAATGCCGTTACAGACACCCACACCGGTGAGGATTGGCTAGTGCGGCTGACTAGTTAGATCTTGCCCACTAGGTCTAGGGAGGGGGACAAAGTGTCGTCGCCTTCTTCCCATTTGGCTGGGCAAACCTCATTCGGGTTTTGGCGCACGTATTGAGCAGCCTTGATCTTGCGGAGCAGCTCAGTGGCGTTTCGACCAATGTCACCAGCGTTGATTTCGATGATCTGGATCTTGCCGTCGGGGTCAACTACGAAGGTGCCTCGGTCGGCTAGGCCCTTTTCTTCGATCATGACTTCGAAGTTTCGGCTGATGGTTCCAGTTGGGTCACCAACCATGGGATAGCGAATTTTGCCGATGGTATCAGAGCTGGCGTGCCAAGCCTTGTGGGTGAAATGGGTGTCGGTTGAAACCGAATAAATTTCGACCCCGAGCCGTTGGAACTCGTCATAGTTGTCGGCTAGGTCGCCTAGTTCGGTGGGGCAGACAAAGGTAAAGTCGGCTGGATAGAAGAAAACCACTGACCATTTTCCGCGGAGGTCGGCGTCGGTTACTTCAACGAATTCGCCGTTGTGGAAAGCTTGGGCGGTGAAATTCTTAATTTCGGTGTTAATCAGAGACATCGATTGACAATCCTCATAGTCGGGAGCAAGTTACGATAGTAAGTCTATATCAATTCAGCATGAACACATAGACATAACCTATTGATTCTGCCCATTAACGAGATAGCCAACATCTATCGACCACGAGTAAATCGTGTGGAATGCCAATCGCGATTAGTCCCAGCTGATACGAAGAACGAGCTCAGTGACGAACCCACGAAAGGGTGAGCCCTACTGGAATGCTCACTAGAACGATCAGGGCCACCGCTCGATAAACCAACCCGGCCCACCTTGGAGCATTGCCAAGGTCTCGGACCCCAACTAGGTACAGAACCAATGCAATGGCCAGTACTATTCCGCCCAGTGTGGTTACAACTGGTGACCCCAATAGCGTGCCCGTGACGACTGCTACACCGGCCAAGTTCCACGTTGCCACCTGTTTCCAGACCAATCGCAGATCGGGAACAGTCTGGCCAATCCAAACTTGTCCAGCCCCGAGTGCAATCTGGGCTACGCCACCAACCAACACCAAATACGCTGCCACCCAAGAGCCAGCATCGAAATCCGTGGGTCCAGCTGCGGCGGCCACCAGACCTCCAACCACAATCCAAACCGAACCCACAACCAAGGCCGGTCGAAGGGCGGGCCAGTGGTTGAGGATCTCTTGAGAGGGCGTGCTCATCACCACATTATAAAGACGCTGCTCGACCAAAACATGTGATAGGCAACCTTCGAAATGTGGCTTGCGCCGCACGCAAAATGTCGCTGGTATCGGTTGAGACTTGGGGTAAAAGTAATAAGGGCGGGGAAGGCCATATTGTGCTCTTCCCCGCCTTCGTTATTTGGTTAGTTGACTGTTATTTGCCGCTAGAGAGCAAGTTGTTTAGTTCGGCTGAGTTAACAAAGAACGCTATTAGGCTTTGGGGGCTTATGCGTTGTCGTTCCAGCATGGTTGTCCAGTAGATGAGACCAGCTTGGTCCGCTTGTCGAGCCAGGACATTGTTGTATAGGAAGCTCACTAGGCGGTGGTTGTCAAGGTTTCCAAGCGCCCTGCGACCTTCTACGGAGTGTAGGAAGCTAGTGATGATTTGTTGTTGAGATGCTCCGCTTTTCTGGACGCTGACCCAGTAGCTGATACCGGTGTGGTCGGCGGCTCGTTGGAAGATGCCAAGGTAGAGACGTTGCAGGAAACCTTCCGGTGTCTGTTCGCCTACTGCGGCGGGTGCTGCTGCCCATTTCGCTTGGGCTTTTTCTATCGCTGCGGTTACCGGATCATCCGATGGCTTATCCGCTGGTTCCTCCGCAGGTTTTGAAGGCTCCCAAGGTGTGACAGGTGTATACGGCGAAGTGCCATCACCTGGGCAGGTGATGTTGGTCACGGTGATTAATTCAGCACTCGAGAGCATCCAGCCAACGGTGGTTGATCCTACGGTACCTTTTTGGGCGGCATATATGGCGAGCTTCCTGCCATCCATAGCGTCGCAGAGGGTTTTAACGGCAACGTCAATGGTTATAGCACCACCTGTGTTGAATTTGGCTAGGCCAAGTGGGTCTTCACTGTCGTCATTGAGGGCTACGTAGAATTCGAGGTCGTCGCCGGTGACTCCACTAAGGGTGATGGTGCCGTCGTCGTATTCAAGCCCAGCGTCTTTGAGAACGCCCTCGCTATCAGGGGCTGTGAGGTCGACTTCGAAGGGTAGTGTTGTGCCGACTGGTACGTAGCCGTCGTCAACGTTGGCTTTGAGTTCGGTGATGGTGATGGTGCCTGTCACACCGGCTTTGACAGTGACGTCGAGGGTTACCGTGCCGGAGTCTTTATCGAAACTGTTGTCGTCCCCTCCTTGACCGTGGTCGGAGAAGTCGAAGGTGTCGACGCCCTTGTCTAGCTCAATTTCGCCGATGGTTGGCTCTGTCTCTTCGTTGTCCGAGATGGTGGCCTTGGTGGGGGTGACGTTGCCTTCATTTTCGAGGCTCAGGCTGCCGTCAACGCTGATTTTGAAGGCGGGGATGCTATCGTCCTCCTCCTCCTTTGTCCACTTCCAGGTGAGGGTGATTGGAACACTGTCTGGCTCGGCTACGTAATAATACGGGGGCGGGGTTGGCTCAGAACTAGGTTCTACTACGACCGGGTTCGATATTTCACCGGAGGCGATATTGGCTATTAAGCCCGAGCCCGCCAAAATAACGCCAGCAGCAATCGCTCCTAGCGCGCGTCTAAAACGGTCATATCTCAAGATAAATTCCTTCCGCCGATCGGACACGTCTTAAGAATCGGTTACTCAACTCAGATGATTAGCCCTTAGGATCGAAAGAATTAAGATAGCTACTGTAGTTATTGATAGCCCAAACACTTGATGGCGTTTCGCCTGGTCACAACCTTACAAGCGAACAAGAGTGCGATTATAACGCTTTTCAGCATTTTGATCGTAGCAAAGTGTAAAATATTTACTATGCATTGAATAATTAATTGCAGACATTCACCAAGGTGAGCCGCAGGCAAACCAACCTGTGGCGACCAGAGCCCAGCAAGACCCACTTTCACGGGAGCACAGGAACGCCAAGACAACAGGCCGACGCTTTACAGGCCCAAACCAAGTGGCATAATTAGGGATGGCAAAACCTACAATGTTCCATTCGTTAACGTTTGAAGATGCCGCTCGAGGCATGGAGTTCATGGAGGCCTTGGGCTTTCGAAAAGTGGCAGTCTACACCGATGAAGCCGACCCAAACATAGTGGTGCATGGCGAATACCACTGGCGTGAAAACGGTGGAGTCATGTTCGGCTCAAAACGTAGCGATAGCCCGTTTGCTAACACGACTGGTCAGTCGAAATGCTACCTTGTAACCGAGTCTGACGCCGACGTAGACCGGATATACGAGACGGCGCTAGGCGCAGGGGCCACATCGATTAGAGAACCTCAAGATCCAGAATATGGAGGCCGTGAAGCTTCCGTGGCTGATCAAGAGGGCAACCTCTGGAGCTTTGGTTCATACCCGGGAGCATCGACCTAGCTCAAAGCTTCTGTTCACTGTGCTCGCAAAAGGTTGTTGTGCAACTCAACTTCTGGGTGCTCTTGTGGACGGTATCGAAAGCAGTGCCAAGACAATTGACGCCGTCAAGGTAAAAGTCACTATGGCAGTGAGTAAGCCCCATTTCAGTTCACCGTTATCGGCGGCAGACCTGTAGGCAGCCGAAGCTAGAATGCCAGAGCAAGCTCCGATGAGACCACCAACAAGAAGCGGAAACAAAATTTCTGCTGTGCTTCTACGGGTCCTCTGCCAAGAGGAAGCACCCAGAATAACGAATCTATAGTCAGCCTCTTGGGTGATGAGTGCCCTCTCGACACTGGTGATGGCGGAACCTAATAGCCCGAGAACCAGTGCGACCATTGCACCGGCCACAATCCAGTGATCTCCGGCGCTGGGAGCGATCTCGAGTAGGTCGAATGAACTTCGCTGAACAATTGCGAACGGGTCGCGACTCGTTTCTTCGGCCGTAAACTGATCAACCGCACTCCGATCGACCACTACATACCACATGATCGGAATGCCCAATTCTGTGTCATTCAAATCAACATGAGCCGGGTCAAATCTACGCAACCCATGCAAACTTAATTCGTCACTATTGGTCAGCTCTAAAGGCTCATCGGCGCTCCCAACCGCCAATGGTAGACCTAGACCGTCGTCCACTATGCGCAGAGTTCGCTCCCTCTCATCACAGCCACGAAGTGGGCCCGCGTTAAGCACCTGGAGCTCTGCACACGACGCGATTATTGTTTGAAACTCGGCGCCTTGCTCGGATAAAAGTGGCACAAACGCATCTACCGCAACCGAACCATCGTTCGGTTGCCAAGACGCTATGTCACGCGAGGGTTGAACAGTTAGCAATGCCTTGCCGTCGCTTCTTCGATACGTATTTGACCACGAAAGGTCAACCCAAAAGCTGGTAAGTACCACCGCACTTACGATCAAGACAAAAGTCGACATACTCAACAAGCGAGCGGGTCGAGAAGCAGAATCCGCCAAGATTGCTACTCGTTTAAGACCTGTATGGCCAGAAACGTTCAGGCGGCGACGCTGGACTATGAAGTTCGTTGCCGCACGTATCAGGAATGGTAGTGAAGCTGTCATCGAGATTCCGAGAATCGGAATGGCTATCTGCAATACAGTGAACTTTGACTCTTTGGTGCCAAGTCCATCTACCCAGGCAGTAACGACCATCGTCAACGCGGCAGCCACCGCAACAACCAGCCAAACATGCGACGGATTCTGTACCGTTCGGCTACGAGGAACCGCCGTTTCAAGCTTCAATTGCAAATGGCTTGAACCAACTCCCAGAGCCGCGGTTGCCGCGGTCATCAGGAAAATCGCAATGATCGTCAGTGTCCACACCTTCACATCGCCGGGGTTGAGGTGGGAACCGTTAATACTGATCTGGCCCAGGTGGGGCAGCACCAAGGCGACCACAAGCCCACCAAAACATGCACCAATAACTGCCACTACTACCAACTCGGTGGCAGCAACAACAGCTAGGCGACCGCGCGACACACCCAACATGCGTAGAGAACGCAGGCGCGAGTCTTTACGCAACGAATTCAATCTGGCGGAGGCCCACAACACTGCCGACATCGGCAATAACAGGAACAATAGAATTCCGAAACTACGAGCCCAACCGACCCCGCCTCGTTCCTCCAGCTCTGATCCGAAACCTGAGATGTTAAACGCCCTATCACTACCGCTGGAAGCGTCAACTAGCTGGTAGGCGATTAGGTCACCACGATCTTCCAAAGTGCTCGCTTCAATCGTTTGCGCGCCGCTCACGAAGGGAAAGGCTGTGTGGAATAGCTGGGATTCAGCTGCCGCGTCTTTCAATGCGGGCGACACGAACCAATTGTTAGAAAAATCCGGCTCTGTTATTCCCGGGGGCAGAACTGATCCAACATGACGTGCGAGCCGATTTAGGTAAACGGTGCGCCCTTCGAGGTGTACCCGATTCTGTTCAAATTTGGCCCCGATGGCCTGATCGGTTCCTGAGCGCGGTGATCGGGCTTCGGCCCGATCTTTACGCGCATCAACAACGCGGGGAGCGGCCAGCATTGCAATCAATGCGACTGTGGCGACAGACACAGATAAGAGTGTCAGCACAGTACCTGCTAACCAGGCGGAATCGCGACCACGTGCGAACCGCAAACCGAGTGCGAGCAGCGGCTTCACAGTGCTAGCTAAACTAAGCAGCCGTTCGAAAGGCTCAAGACACGGTCGCATTGAGCTGCAATAGACATCGAATGCGTCACAAGCACTAGTGAAGCGCCTTGTTGCTTGGACGCTTCTAGTAGGAGCCGCAGCACTACTTCTCCATTAGAGCTATCGAGTGAACCGGTGGGTTCGTCAGCCAAGATTGCTTTTGGGCGATGAACAAGGGCACGAGCTACTGCTACTCGTTGACTCTGACCCCCAGACATGTGGTCGATGGAACGGTCTTCAAGCTCGGCAATACCGAGAGCCACCAGCAACAATCGCGCCGCTTGGTCGGCATCAGCTCTACCGAGAAGCTTCAAGGGCAGCGCCACATTTTCGATTGCATTTAGTTCGGGTAGCAGCTCACCAGACTGCATCACGAAACCAAAATTAGATAACCGATGTCGGTCACGTTGTGACAACGACATTGTTGTCAGGTTCTCACCATCAAGCCAGATTGAACCGGAGAGCGGCCGAATTAGGCCACTAAGTACTCCCAATAGAGTCGACTTGCCGCTGCCGCTCTCTCCAACAATTGCTACGGCCTCTCCATTGGCGACATCCAATGAAACAGCCTTAAGTATTTCCTGTTCACCAATGTTGTATGAGACTTCCTCCACTTGCAGAGTCATGGTTCATCTGCTGGGGACAAGGTGCCGAGGGGTTTACTCAGATCAAATTCATAAGTCAATGTGTCAGACTGGGCGTGAACAACAACCATGATTTCGCACAGATCAACACTGTTTCCCTGACACTCGACGGAGCCTGCGACAACTGCATCTTTCGAGTTGGAAAGCTTGACCGGGTTGAGCCGCGAGGAGCTGCCAATTTTCGTGTCAAGAAGCTCGACTTGGGTAACTTCATTCGCTACAACAGCAGCAAGCACCATTCTGGTTCCAGAAGTATCACTCTGTTGGGCCCCGCTCACCAATGGGACCAAGTACGTTTCGTTTCTGACCCCACACCGGCGAAATGGTATCTGGTTACCTTGTCGGATTTCGAGGCACTCCCACTTTCCACCGGGAATTTCTTCCTCTATTGGTGCCTCCTCTCGGGAAAGCGAAATCTTCGATTCTGTTCCGTCGAACGTCACGGTGGCGTACGGCGTCGAATTCGAACACGAGCTCAAAAGAGAAGCGAGGATTAACGAGAACAGAACCGATCGAACCGAGATTGGCCTTCGCCTAGTCATTTATGCGCTCCTAGTAATCATCGCTAACCAGTCACATCATGAAGCAACTACTGCTACGAGTCAGTCATGCACGTCGAAGACGTGTCAGCACTTTAGCTATTGTTCAATACTCAAGATCGATTGCCACTCGACAGTAGCCGCCAACCAACCAGCCTCGCCGCGAATGTCGCGTTACGCGACGTAAGTACTGTGTTTATGTCGTTTTTTGCCAGCTACGATTCGACGGGTTTGCCACTCTCGTGACCCCGATCTAGGGATTTGAACCGTGGCGAGCGTCAGCCAGATGGTGAAGCATTTCGTGCAGGGCAAAGCGGATTTTTGATTCGATAGTGAAAACCTCGGTGCCACGACGAGTACCACGACGTGCCCAAACATTGCTGGCATTGGCGGATTCATCGAAATCAACCAGCTCGGCCAGGTGGGTGGCGTTAGCAACGATGTTTTGGCCTATCTCACTCGGGTCAGATCGATTAGCCGAACCGTCTCTGATTGCCTCTTCGTGATCCCACCAACCGAGATCGGGCTCATCTTCACGCAACATAAGCTCAATTCGCTGGGCGAAAACCTGCAACACGTCACGAACATGTACCGCATACTCAAGCGGAGACCAAACACCGGCCACGACATGTTGCCTAAGCGCTTCACTACCGGTGTTTTCTAAGAAACTTGCCCAGCTTTGTGCAGCCAGTTGGAGTTCATGACCCAACTGGTGCCTTGGTACTGCTGCGGCTTCGAATCCACAACCTGCGCATTTCTTATGCTCGACAATTTCTAGCCAAGAAGCGTCGCTAGTACCCGCTCGGCCGTCGGTGGGCACCTTGGTCACCCGCGAATTTTCTTCAGTGTTCATATGCGTTCTTCGATCAATCTATTCACTATTCGCCATCCTACGGCTCTAGGGGTACGGCGCTCCGAAACCGCACGCTCAAAGTCGACACAACGCACCAAACCAACGCTCCAAGAGAAAAGCCAGCAGCAAAAGAGCCGGTTAGCTATCTCGTGGCAACGTTTTAGCCACTATGGCTTGTTGAAGTTCTTCAGCTATTTGAAGGCGGTCTTTGCCCCCAATTTCGACTAAATCGACCCATTGTTGACACGGATCAGCCAGCGGCAGCCCCAATATTTCCTGGCGCCAAGGAACCGCCGGTACCAACAAGGATGAATCATCCGTTACACGAAGCACCAAAGTCGCTTCTAATGCTGTTTCAACCGCCATGAACCCAGCTTCTTGTATGGGCAACACACCATCTAAGTAGATTACTGCCCGTACCGACGAGATCTTTGGACTGAGGAGTTCGACTCCAAGATCGGCCGAGATCGCCAACTGCGAATTGTGGTGCTTGGCGACGGCCAATAACTGCTGTGCCTGTTCAATCAACGCCGATGGTGCACGCCAATACGATTCGGCTTCAACCAAATTAGGACGGCTACGAGTTCGGTAAAGCTCGAGTAACACTTCGGGCATACCGACATAGCCAAACTCAGTCGCGTTCACAGCCCCGGCCTTGGCGAGTTGCGAAAGCACTTGTGACACTCTCGGCTGAGTAAGACCAACAGCTTTGGCAATAGCCACACCGGTTAGGGGAGTGTCGGCCGCCACTAGCAGACGCACCACTGCCCCGGTTCCAGCGCCCCAACGACGCACCGCTTTTGTTGAGGCCACATGCGAACTCACGCCCTCAATCTACCAGGCATTGATCCATGCAGCAATAAGACTTATAGGAACACTTATAGCAAGGCTTATACCCTCTCAAAATCAAAAATCCGCAATTGGCACTGACTGCATTTGACCCTCAATAATGGGAACCGAGGGAGTAATTCTTCGCTGAGTGATACCTAGCCTCAGACGGACATGCATTAATAAGTAATGTGATTCGCTTCATAATGCGTGCGCATGCATTTAGATAGAGAGATTTGCTTGCAATTGCATGCAAATACATTTGGATTGCATGCAATCTACAGGCGGCTAAACTGCCGAAATTAAATGCTTGTGCATGCACTTCGGGTTGTAGGAACGAAAAAGCTGGTATAGCTCTCCGTTTTAGATGCGGCAGCATGCTTATTTCGTGATAAGTATATGCGTCCGCATGCATTATCCCTGAATTTGTCCAGAGTTTGGGCGCCAAGGTAGTAATATCCATGCATGTGCGTGCATCTTGGCGACCTCTTCGTGCACCAAACGCTATACAACGGGTATGTACATGCTTGCGCATGCAAATATAACCCCGCTAGAGCGAATCTTCGCCCACCGGATTAACGCCGATGTCGACGGTCTAATCGATCAGCACACCCGGATTCATGATGCCTGTCGGATCGAGATGTGATTTAACGGCACGGAGGGACTCGGCAATGAGCCCTGGAACCTGCCGGTCATAACCCGGTCGATGATCTCGGCCAACTGAATGGTGGTGGGTAACGGTTGCTTTGAAATCGGTAAGAATTTCCATGGACGCCGCCTTGATTTCATCCCACATCGACAGTTCTGCACCTGGTTGAGCAGCTGCTGAAACCGTGAAATAGGGTGCAGCGCCATCGGGGTAGACATGTGTAAAGCGGCAGTTAATATGGCCCGGCGGACCAGTAATTTCTGCAATGGCAGGGGAGAGGCGTTCATGAACACCTTCATAAAGGTCATCGACACGATCCCAGGTGGTGGCGGTTTCAAACGTTTCAGCAATGCCACCCATCCGAGCCAGCGCATCACGCCCATACGGCATGCTTAGAAAGGCCGACCGCCAGGCCTCAGAGGCTGCATCACGGTTGGTGCTTCCTTCGCCAGTAGAAACCGGTTCGGCTTTCTTCGCGGCTTCCGGCACAACACCACCACAATCACGTGCGATTTCAATCATGTTCTCTATCGCATAATCAACAGGGGCGAAAGCCGATTCTGCGCCCATTACCAACACCCATTTTCCAGCCGCTTCATTACCAAGAGAACCAGCTTCACCAGGGTCTAAAAGTCGACAGTTAGCCGGAAATATTGCCGCCTGGGCAATGGTGCGAACCGCAAGAAAAGCTGAAGTTCGATCATAAACGGTTGAAAATTCGAAACTTTGTGGAAAGTGACGCAAGGTGTAGCCGTGAGGTCGGAGCTGATCTTCAAGCACCGGACCAAGGGCACCCGCTTGAATACGTGCTGCTCGGCTAACCGGGTCAATTTCGAGCACCTTATTCATACGAGTCAGATCGAGCGAAACAAATGCCCGGTGGCGGTCATCTCGGTATTCAACACCGCCAGCCAAACTCGGATTACTGAAACGTGTGGCAGCGAACCTGGGCCACCGACATGTGCCCATTGTGTACACCATGCACCTGTTCGTTCCCTAAAAATTTCAGCCGAAGCACATTCCACATGAAATGACTAGAGCTACGTGCAACGGCCTGATCGCACTCTGTCATAGGTTGGCCGCCACCACATGGTCAGTCGTGAGCCCAAGCCTAATTACAGCCATTTACGCTGGTCATCATAAAAGTGCTTGTGGTGGGTGTCTATACGCCGTATAGTTCCGTTTATACGCTGTATAGCTGAGGGGTATGCAGCACTAACAACAAACAGAGGGGGTTTTAGTGGTTGATTTTCTTTCGCAGTATTCAATCCAAAGATGGCTGGAGATGTGCCCTCAAGGCTACTTAGATGACACCATCGACGGCCACGACCCAGGCTTGACTGAACCAGAAGATGTGCTCGGCAATGAAGCCATGCGCGAAGCCGCCATTAAGACCACCGTTCAGCTGATTGCGGGCGAACGTTGTGCCTTGGCTGCTTCATCTGGATTGGTTAATCTGGCTCCCGATTACGGCAGCAAAACCTTCCTGGCAACTCAGGTACTCGACGAAGCACGCCATGTTGAAATCTTTACTAACCGTCTATACGACCTTGGCGTAAAAAAGGCTGACCTCGAATCAACCATCGCCCAGTTCGCAAACCCGAATCTGGTAAAGTTCGCCGAAACTCTATTGGAAAAGATCGACGGGGGAGACTTCCTAGCGGGCGTCGTTGGCCAAAACATTGTGCTTGAAGGCATGGCTTTTTCGGTTTTTGAAATGCTCCAAGCAACCTCAAAAGATCCGAACCCCAAATTTGCTCAGACCTTGGCGGGCACCATTGCCGACGAACGGCGACACGTGGGTTTCGGCGAGAACCGTATCGGTGGGCTAATTGCTCAGCACCCCGAGCGCAAGAGTGACATCGAACGGATGCAGGCCGAGATGTCGTATCACATGCTGGCCACCTTCTCCGATACCTTCCGAGGTGACGGTGGTACCAGCAATACTTACGCTCAAGAAGCATCTAGCCGAGCGGGCTCTTCGTCAGTGGAATGGCAAGGAACCCAGCTTTCAACAGCTTCACCTGCCGAGCTAGAAGCACTGTTAGCCAATACCGTGCTGGGTGAATTTAAAACCCGCCTCGGACGAATCGGCCTCGACTATCAGTCACCGAGCCTGCCAGTGTAATGCCTACCTCGTCACCTTGGAATGACGAACCACATAAGTTGGACGAAGAGGATTTCCTTCGGGAGGTCCTCTCGTTCAACTTCTGGTTCGAAGCCGTAAGCGGCTACTTGGAAGATCGACCTTTTGGTTTCGATCCCACCTTGGCCGACAGCACTTTGGATCCGGGCGAACGAGACCGCCTAATCACCACGCTTTGCAACTATTGCATAGGAGAAAAGGCGGCCCTCGAAGCCTCAAGCGGTTTAATCCGCCTGGCCCCCAACGAACGCTCACAAATATTCTTAGCCACACAGGTAGTTGATGAAGCGCGTCACGTTGAGGTCTTTATCAGGCGACTGGAACAGCTTGGTGTGGTTGACCCCGAAGCTGAAATTGAGCATCGAGCCAACCCTGGCCTACAACAGTTCCGCCAGAAACTTTCGGAACTAGTTGACCGTGGTGACTGGGAAGCCGCCATTTTCGCCCAGAATGTGCTGTTGGAATCTCTGGAAGACACCGTCTTTCGGTTCCACTCAGCAACTGCCGACCCCATTACTAAACAAGTTTTGGAAGGGGTTGTGGCGGATGAACGCCGACATTTGGGTTTTGGCGAGAACCATTTGGGCATGGCCCTTCACGGTGACCCCAGGGGACGGGAACGTTTGACGCTGGTGCGCCAAGAACTAGACCCATTAGTTCTGGAATCCTTTGAGGGTGTTTATCGTGACCTTGGCCTTGCCAAGACCGATCAGCCCGAGCTTGGTCGCCACTATTTGGAAGCCGTCACTCGGTTAGGACTCACGACATGAGCGAGATCGATACCCAGGCCGAAGAACGAGTGGTACAACGCGAGGCTGACGATCGGCCCAGACGCACCTATGAACTTGAAGATACGGGATTTCGTGAAGTCCCCAAGCGCTGGCGCAAGTTCTATCGGGTGTGGCAAGGTGCCGGTGACGTACTCGCCCCCAACGAGGTAATATGCCCGGTTTGCAAGGTTGTGATTCGCTCTTACCGCGATTTCCGACCGGGCGACCGGGTGTATTGCATGCCGTGTATGTCACGGCTCATCATTGTTGAAACTCCAGACGGCGGCTACATCGCCGACACCATTTACTAGGTTCTGTTAGTCGTCTATGAGTTAATGCTGGTGACCAGGACACCACCAGGTGGTACGGGTGCTAAGCGTGTAATGCTCTAGTGGCGTGCCATCGTTTGGACAGACCGCACCTTTGTTGCGATGAGGGTAAAGCTCGCCGGTGTGCGAACCGCCGCGCTCACCGAGGATCTTTAAAATTTCTGGTATTACCGTGGCTAACTTGGCTGTTTCGCCTTCCGAGAGCGAATTGGCTGGCCGACGAGGGTTAATACCCGCTTCCCAAAGAATCTCATCGACCAACAAATTACCAATACCAGCAATCCTGCTTTGGTCTAGCAAACGAGTCTTCACCGCAGCGCGACTAGAAGCCAAGATCTCTTGCAGGGCGTCGGGGGTAAGTTCGAAAGCATCGACACCCATCTTTGAGGTATCGGGATCAAGCCAAACACTCCCGAATCGACGGGGGTCTGACATGACCAGAGAACCACCACCCACAAAGGTTAGACCAAAGCGCCGCCATTCTGGTTTGTCTTTGTATCGCTCGAAATAAAGTTGATCTAGTGGAACCTGCTCATCAGCAACCAGGCGTCCGGTCATACCAAAACGTAATCCGAGGGTCAGCCCGGTGGTTTCAAGCAGCAACAACTTGCCGATTCGACGAACTTCTTTTACTTCTTGACCCGGCAAAAGCTGGTTTAACGCACGAGCTTCCACATTTTTTAAGTAGTGATCATCGGGGGTATAAACCGATTCGATCACACGGCCTGTAGCGACTTCCGCCTGTATTCGAAACGATTCGACTTCTAGAATTTCTGGCATATCGTTCCTTTAAACCAACGAGGCTAAACCTTCAAGACCTGGTCTCAAGGCTTTGGTGTTTATCTCAAGCTAGGCCCAAGGCGACAACGCCCACCACTTCAAGCACCCAGCCCCGGCGGTGCGGCTAGTTTGAGAGTTGAACCTGAGCGAATCAAGAGTTCCGCCGCACTGGTCTTCAGGGCCGCCATGTGTTTTTCGTGACCATACAGGCTTGGGTGCCGTCGCATTGAACCTCCACATGACTAACCAGATATAAGGAAAGCTATGACAGAAATGGATTACATGCCCGGAGCTATGGGACCGGCCAGTCAAGATTTCGACGGTCGTGTAGTGGTTATTACCGGTGCTGGCTCTTCGAGTGCGGGCATTGGGAACGGCCGGGCTGCCGCGGTACTTCTGGCCGAAGCCGGTGCCCGATTGGTCTTGGTTGATCGCAACGCTGATTCGGCGGAAGAAACCCTTGCCATGGTGACCAATGCTGGTGGCGAGGCCATTGTGGTGGAAGCCGATGTTTCCCAAGCCCCCGACTGCCAACGAATTGCGGAAGCGACGATCAGCCAGTTCGGTTCTATTTACGGACTGGTGAACAACGTCGGAATTGGTGGGGCAGTGGGTACCGCCATTGATGTTGACCCCGATGAATGGGACCGAAGCATGCAAATAAACGTTAAGAGCATGGTTCTAATGGCTAAATATTGTGTGCCTCCCATGATTGAAGTTGGTTCGGGTTCGGTGGTGAACATGTCATCGGCGGCTGGGTTGCAAGGCGGACAAGCCACCTTGTTGTATCCAACCGCTAAGGCCGCCATTTTGGGAATGACGCGGGCCATGGCATCGCACCATGGGCCGGCAGGGGTGCGAGTAAATGCCATTGCTCCTGGTCTGGCCTACACCCCCATGGTGGCGGAGCGAATGACTCCTGAAGTCCGGGAACGTCGACGTCGTGCCTCACTTCTTGGCACGGAAGGCTCGGGCTGGGACATTGGTGCTGCCATCCGCTTCTTGCTCAGCGACGAGGCCCGTTGGATCACTGGCATCACCTTGTCCGTCGATGCGGGCATAACTGCTGGAGTTCGTTCCACGCCACCCCTAACCCGAAAACGCAACGAAAGCTAAGCCTGCCAACGTCTAGGCTGCGGGCATGTCACGCTTACCATTCATTAGAGAAAACGACCTTGATGCCAAAGGTCGTGAAACGTGGGATCAAATCACCGGGGGTGACCGCGGCACCCTTGAGCGCATGCTTACCCCCGAAGGCGGCCTGTATGGCCCCTTCAATGCCATGTTATACAACCCACGCCTCGGTCGCGATGTAGCTCGCCTCGGTGGTTCGCTACGTTTTCGCGGCCAGTTATCCGACCGTATTCGGGAATTAGCAATTTTGATCGCTGGTGCCCATTGGAAAGCCGACTTTGAGTTCTGGGCGCATCGCAACATCGGCCTGACCGTTGGTCTGAGCGAAGATGAAATTGAAGCAATTCGCACCGGCAGTGAAGTTTCATTGGCCGACGCCGGTGAAGCGGCGGCGGTGACCTTTGCCAGGGAGCTGCTAGCCACCGGCAAACTCAGCGACTCGGTCTACGCCGAAGCAGCGAAGCAGTTGGGTGAGGCGGCTCTGGTGGAGCTGGTCTACCTGGTGGGCTACTACTGTTTAATTAGTTTGTCGCTGAATGCTTTTGGCATTGGGCTACCGGAAGGCGAAGACCCAATATTTGGTGCTTAAACCTCCACCACCGAACGGGCCGCTTCGGCGAGCAATGCCAACAATTCTTCTGCCGAACGCTCAAGTTTGTGCTCAAGGCCCAAAGGCAACCCAAAACCAAAAGTATCCACAACTTTTATCTCGACCAGAGTACCCATTTCAATCGTTGACAATTCGACGGTGGCGCGCATGGGCATGTGTTGGGGCTTGGCCCAAAACCCCATGGTTCTTAAACGCGCTTGAGAACCTCGCCTTACTTCAACCAACCACGTTTCCAGATGGTTAAGTTTGCAGCCTTTGGTAACGGCTGCCGCTTGAATAGCCCGCAGCACCGTTGCAGCATCAGCAGGAATAACCTCGCGCCACGTAGTGGTAACCGTTGCCATTTTGTGCCCTCATAATGAGCTTAGCTACCTGATAATGGAATTAGCCGTTGGCGAAACGCTAGATTTCGCTTCAATACGGCGAAGTGGGGTACCGCATGGACGATATACAAGCATTTAACCTGGCAGTACTCTTGCTTCGCTGCCTAATTGGCGTGGTAATGATGGCCCACGGCTACAACCACATTTTTGGAGGTGGCAAAATTAACGGCACCGCCAACTGGTTTGAATCACTGGGCATGAAACCCGGCGTTTTTCACGCCTGGTTAGCGAGTGTGGCCGAATTAGGTGGCGGCGCCATGCTGATTGCCGGGCTGTTAACACCCCTGGCGGCTAGCGCCGTGGTGGCCACCATGCTGGTTGCCTGGCTCATCAATCATCGCGGCAATGGTTTCTTCATCTTCCGGCCTGGTGAAGGCTGGGAGTATGTGATGACGTTGTTAGTAACCAGTGTCGTTGTAGCCGTGCTTGGTGCTGGTGAGTGGTCACTCGACCATCTGTTTGATTTGCCAAACTGGTCGGGCGTGACAGGCTTGGTGCTGGCTTTGCTTTTGGGAATCGGTGGCGGTCTTGCCACGTTGGCCGTTTTTTGGCGGCCTTCAAAACCTACCTAGTTGGTGCCTTAGCGAAGCTTCCAAGCTTGGACGCCTAAACACGAACCCGTTGTCTAACAAAACTTCAGGTACTACCAACTGCGAAGCACACACAATCTCTTGAACCGTTTCACGTCCAGCCACCAGGCTAAGCACTGGCCTGGGAACATGAGTTATGGCAGGGCGACGAACGACCCGTGCGAGAACCTTAGTGAATTCACGGTTATCAACCGGGTTTGGTGCCACCGCATTTATGGGCCCTTCTAGGTTTTCATCAACCAAAGCGTGGGCATAGATGTCGGTTAGATCGTCTAGGTCTATCCAAGACATCCATGACGAACCATCGCCTAAACGACCTCCGCCACCAGCCAAAAACAGCGGGTAAAGCAAACGTAAAAGCCCACCTTTGGGTGACAAAGCCAAACCCGTTCGGACCTTTACTACCCTAAGGCCCGCAGTTTCGGCTGGTTCGGCAGCCGCCTCCCAATCAGCTACTACTTGTGCCAGGAAACCTTGTCCCATACCCATCGATTCGTCGAGGGGGAGTGGTCCTTCGTCGAAACCATAGAGGCCAACCGCCGAAGCGGTAACTAGCACTTTGGCATCACCGGCCGCTGCCACGGCTTGGGCCAGACGGTAGGTAGGTTCGATTCGGCTCTCGCGAATCTGGGCTTTGTGTTGCTGGCAAAAGCGGCCAGCAATCGAGGCACCCGCCAGATGAACAACCGCGTCGACACCTTCAAAAATTGCCGGATCGGGATCGAGTGGTTCCCATTGCCGCTCAAGGGGATGGTTGGTGGGATAGCGAACCAGGCGAATCACCTGGTGGCCCGCAGTACCTAAGTAAGCTGAAAGCGCTGAACCGACAAGTCCGCTAGAGCCGGTAATGGCCACTTTCAAAGAGCCCGACTCGAACCTTGATAACACTTCTTGCGCCGCTAGATCGTCACGAAGTTGGGTGTGGCGGTAACGAAACATTTTTCGCACAAACCTTGTTGGAACCGGTGTTTTCAAGGTGTCAATCATGCGAGTTTCATTCGGTGAAATCGCCTCAAAACGATGTTCGTGGTGCCACGGCAGCGGTAAGGAAGTCAGATCATCAACAAATTGATGCGGTGGATCGTAGTGAGAGTGCTGCGCTACCCATCGCAAACCAAGAGGCAGGCGAATAACGCCGCGGCCCCCGTCTAAGGAATCAGCTTCACTGATAATTTTGGTGGGGTGCCACGGTGGCGACAATCTGGTGAAGGCGCCGGGGCGTTCATGCCATGTGAAAACCTGCCGTTGGGGATGTGGTAAAACACTTTCGAACCGAACGCTCATGTGGGCTCCAAGACCTCGACCTCAGGGAGACCCAAGCGTTCCCGTTCCCTACGAATAATCTCATTCTGTAATTGGGGAGTGATCGCCAGGGCCTCATCGTCAACATTAGCGGTATCTATGGCGGCATCAGCAGCATCCTTAAGCGTGCTACCCGCGGCATATTCGTCAAAGAGACGTTGTTTCTCCGCCAAAATTTCAAGCATGCGCTCATCGACCGAGTTCTCGACTAACAATTTGTGCACGTACACAGTGCGGGTTTGGCCCATTCGATGGCTACGAGCAATGGCTTGTTCTTCCATTGACGGTTTGATTTGAGGTTCGGCCATGATCACGACCGAAGCTGCTTGGATGTTCAGTCCTACACCACCCGCAATCACTTGGGCCACGAGTACGACTGGGCCCTCACGGTTAGTGAACTCGTCAACTAGCGCTTGGCGTTGCTGTGGCGTTACATCTCCAGTAATCGGCTCCAGCGCCGAATCGCCCAAAGCATTGGCCACGCTAGTCAGCACCCCTCGAAAATAGGAAAATACAATTACCTTACGTCCCTGCTCCGAGACCTGATCGACAAGCTCCACCACGCGTGCCAACTTGGCCGATTGTTCAGGCGTACCAGGTGCATAAGCTGCCTGGCGCATAGCCATAAAATTGCTGGACTCGACAGCGCGGCGATAGGCCGCGGCATCGCCTTCGCCAAATTCGAGCCATTCGGCAACATCGATACGTTCGGGCAGCTCGCTCAGCACATCGGCCTGATTACGTCGTAGATATACCGGTGCGACCTTATGCCTAAAACGCTCGGGCCTTACCAAGAAATCCGACAACTCAAATTGCGACACTAAACTAGGCTGAAGTTGTGAAATAAGACTCTTGAATTCACTGACCTTATTCTCCAGTGGTGTGCCGGTCATATATAAAACGCGCTCAGCCTGGTCACCTAAGCTAACTACACTCTTTGTACGTTTCGCTCGAAGGTTTTTCACATAATGAGCTTCGTCAACCACTAACAGCGAGAGTTTGAAATGCTTCGGTATCAGGAGCGCACCCAATGTACCGTAGGTAGTAATTGCCAATCCGCCGTCTTCCATCCACGCTTTAGTTTGAGCATTTCGGTTTGGACCATGCAAGCGAAACGAGCGTAGATGTGTATGCTTCGTAGTTTCATGTAGCCAATTCACTAATACACTCGTGGGTGCCACTACTAACACATGGGTTTTGCCTAAAACGCTCAGGTGACAAGCCACAGCTAAGGCCTCAAGCGTTTTCCCCAATCCCATCTCGTCACCCAAAATGGTCCGGCGTTGGGTGAGTGCGAAACGAGCCCCGAAAGCCTGGTATCCTCGTAGTGTCGCCTTTAGTAACGTCGTATCAAGCGGATGGTCGTTTATCTTTCGAGCTAGATCTCCTGACAGGAAGACTTGGTCCAACGATAGAGTAGAAGTTGCACCGCCCAGCTCGATGACGAGCTGGTTGAAGCCAACTGCGTCGTCTTGAAAAGCCTGCCAAGCCTCGTGAACACTTGGCAAGAAAGTGGTAAGCGAACGTCGTAGATGTGCGAGCTCATCCAACGCAACGTCAGAGTGTGCCAATACCTCGTTTATCTTGTGAATCGCATCAGAGGCATCTTGTCGGTTCTTGTGTGAGCGGAAGTACATTAACATCCGACTCGACATCGGCCTGGCAATGCGCGCCAAAGAATCTAATTGTGGCAATAACGGTTCATAGCGTTGTAAGACGGGATCTGCAGTGGCACGAGACCAAGTCAGCCGGAGCAAAGCCAAAACGAGAGCCGAGTAACCGCCGCCCCTGTTATCAATACTTAATTTAATCGGAGTATTTACCCTTAACTTCTGCTCTAGCACCCCAACCGCAGCCATTATTTTGTTTGCACTTGCACTGCCAACCCCATCAATCGACATCAAGTGCGACGCGGATACTTTGGTTAAACCTGCGACTGTTGGATATTTTTTGGCGACTAATCCTAACCGAACGGAACTATCCAGCAGATCACGAAGACTTTCAGTGGCGATACCGTCCAACTTCTCGTAATAAAGTTCAGATTGGAGCTGCTCTAGCGCCCTATGTGCTTCATCCTGGCGTGACCTCAGCTCGTGCTGTATTGCCCCGATCGCCCTCGGAATTGCCTCCACCGTGTTCAAGAGCCGCTTGGCCTCACCTCCAGGCTGAATTCTCCGATTCGATGGTTGAGCTTCAAATGAAGGTCGAGGCACTTGATTCTCCTACTGAAGTTAGACGCGCAGTGTTCCGGAAATTCCAAGGTTCTTAGGGATTTAGAATCAGCGTTGAACCATGGCCGTCGGGTCGCAAACGAACCTCGATTCCAACATGAAGATCTTGCTTCATAGACTCGACATGGGAAATTACACCCACCATTCGGCCTGAGTTTTGAAGTTGATACAGCGTTGCTACGGCGTCGCTCAAAGCTTCTTCCGACAAGGAGCCAAACCCCTCATCGATAAACAACGCTTCAAAATCGTGGCCTGAACTGCGACCACCGCGACTAACCACATCGGCCAAGCCAAGCGCTAAGGCCAACGAGGCTTGAAATGCTTCACCGCCCGATAGGGAACTGGTTGAGCGAGCCTTACCGGTATTGGCATCAAACACTTCGATGTCGAGCCCGAAACTTCGGCGTCCATCGGTTCGGTCGACCCGACGAGACAACGAATATCGCCCTGCTGTCATCTCATAAAGCTGAACGTTGGCGGCCTGAGTAACCCGATCGAGTTCGGCGGCTAACACCCAACGTTTCAGTGATACTGCCAGAGCTGACCCACCCCTAGCGCAGACTTCATAAACCCTATTGGCCTCTTCGTAATTCACCTGCAAGGCAGCATTCGTAGAGCTCAACCGTGAATATCGCTGGAGTGCTGCCTGTAGTGCTTTGTAGTGAAGCTCACCTTGAACTTGCCGCTTATGTTCAGGTTCACGTTCAAGCTCGTAGGCAGCAACCGCCTCCGCCAAGGTTGAAAGATCAGGAAGATTTTCGGGGATGTCCTCACGTTGTAGCTCTTCGATGAACCCTTCGGTTCGGGTTAAGAGTTGCTGGTGCTCAATCGAATCTGCCAGCCATTGGGCTTCAGTCGTCTCTGGTAGAACCGCGGCCTCAGCTTCGGACAGATTGGCAAACGGTGAGATCTGCAACGCTTCGCTTAAATCATTCTGCGCGGCGGCCGCCCGTTCACCCTGTACGGTTTCGTCTCGTTCGAGGCGATCTAATCCCTCAAGATCTCTTTCAACTTGAGCCAGGATGTTGCCGTGAGCCTCGAGCTCCGCTTCATCAATGGCGACGGCGGCGGTATCAGCTGCGCCGGCCGCATTTTGTGCGTTTGCCAAGTTGTCTTCCGCTTGTTTTACACGTTCGGCCAAACCTGCTTTTTCGCGATCCAGCTGAGCCAATTGCTCATCAAGTTGGCCGAGTTGATGTTCCAGCACCGCCATTTTTCGGTGGCTATTTTCGGCATCAACAACCCGCGATTGAAGTGAACTTACCACTTGAGACAGCTCTTGTTGGCTGCTGTTTTGGGCTTCTCCCAGATTCGTACCGTATTCGCGCAATTGCAGGGTTATCTGCGTGCGCTCAGCCTGAAGTCGCTCGGTCTGCTTTCGTGCCGCCTCAACCTCTTCAAAACTAATGACCTGGTCGCCCTGGGCGGTAGCTGGTGTTGGATGACTTGTTGAACCACACACCGGACACGGATGATCATCTCTCAATGAGGCGGCTAACCGAGGTGCCTGGCTGTCAACAAAGGCTTGAAATATTCGGGTGGTTTGGCCTTCGGCTTCCTCAACCCGGGCGTTAGCTTTGACCAGATGGCCGAGGGTTAGATCGTAATTTTTCTTCGCCTCAAGTTTCTCTTGAGCCAAGCCCAAGAGACGTTCGAGTTCACTCGGATTTTCGGCCTTATCGCGTAGGTGTTCATACTCGGTGGAAGCTGTGAGCCGTTGCATTTCTAGCGTTTGGTGATGCTTTTGTTGCACGTTCTCATCGCTCAGAACCTTCGCCAAGTTGTTTTGGCAGCGCTTGAGCTCATCATGGGCCTGTCGCTGCACGTTAAGGATCTGGGATTGGCGGTCTAGGTTTTGTTTAGTCTGGTAGAAATGACGGGCCAAGGTGTTTGCCGATAGGTCATCACAAGATTGACCTAAAGATGTGAAGGCACGACTGAGATTACCGGTTCGGTTGGCGAGAAGTTCGGCGGTGCCTTGCCACAACGTAGTGGCGTCTTTGGCTTTTGCTGCGAGGCCGAGGATGGATCGGGCTTGTTGGGAAACGTTGGCGGCATCGGCGCGAGATACCACCGCTGCCTTCTTATCTAGGAGGGACTGAAGCGCAAGTTTATGACGTTCAAGATCTTGGCTTCGCTTGTGAAGCTCTTTGGCCGCAGCCAATTCCTCACGAGCCCCACGGAGGGTCTCATCTAGTTGCAGGATTCGTTTGGTTTGATCGTCGATGGCCAATTGAAGCGGTGCCAGCTCAGTTTCAAGACGATCGTAGGCCCAATCTTCAACCTCGGGAACGGCGGTGTTGGGCCTCAGGCTTTCATGCGCCGCCACCACAGCCCGCCGGGCTTGATCAAGCTCGCCTTCTAGGCGCGTGAGTTGGTCACCGAGCTGGGCCTTGTGCTCATCACGAATCTCTTTCAGGCGGTCAACAATATTGTCATACACGTCACCCCCGAAAAGACGTGCTAAGAGCTCTTCACGCTCGGCACTAGTGGCCAAGAGGAACTGGGCGAAGTCGCCTTGGGGCAATAACACCACGCGTTGGAATTGCTGGGCGTTCAGGCCAATTAGCTCTTCAACTTCTTTGGAAACCTCGTTGGCCTTCGTTGCCCGGGTAACACTTGAGGTCCCGTCGAACTCAACCAGAGTGGCTGAAGCAGGTTCAGTAACATGTCGAGAGCCACGCTTGGCCGGGCGTAGCTGTTCAGGGTTGCGTTCCACCCGAAAGCGGCGCTTTCCAACTTCGAAGTCGAAACTGACCGTGGTCCGAGTTGTATCGTCGACAAAGTCAGAGCGAACTTCGTTTCTTTCTTTACGCGGCATAACTCCGTAGAGCGCCCAACACATGGCGTCGAAAATGGTGGTTTTGCCAGCACCGGTGGGCCCACTTACCAGATACAGGCCCCTCGCATAAAGCGTTTGAAAATCTATGACTTCGCGGCCGGGGTAAGACCCAAATGCACTTAGTTCAAGGCGAATTGGTTTCATCGGGCCTCGTTAGAAGTAGCTGCTTCGACTGCCGATGTCAGTAGTTCCAAGGTTGATATCGACGGAGCTTCGCCTTCGACATTGCGCCAAAATTCCGACGCCACTTGCAAGGGCGTACTTTGTGCGAATTGCGGTTGATGCTGGGCGAAGTTGGGCAGGTTACCTTCGGGCCGAAGCTGTACTTCAATAACATGAGGAAAGCGAGCGGCGAGCTTGGCCTTCGCGTTGAAGACCGTGGCTCGATCGGTAACAATCGCCCTCAAAAAGCATGCTTCTGCATGTAAATACGCTTGGTTGGTCAGTAGATCGTCAATTTCTCCACTGAGTGTGACCACACCGCGACCAACCGGTACCGCCACTTGTTCGGCCTCAAGCGTGCCGTCGCTATTTAGGTCAATGACCGACACAGACTTCTCATGTTCTTCGGAAAACGAGTAGGCGAGTGGGGTGCCGCAATAACGCACCCGAGCCGTGCTACCAATGTTTTGTGGTCGATGAAGATGGCCTAGCGCGGCGTATGAGAACCCTTCAAATAGTTCGACTGGAACCTCGCCAGTGCCACCCACTACCAATTGGCGCTCCGAGTCGGAGGCGCTGCCGCCGGTTACAAATGCGTGGGCCACTACTACCGAGCGAGGCGCGTTCAGCCTAAAACGAATTAGTTTAAGGGATGTGCGCATAACCTCGGCGTGGGTACGCGCCAATCGACGTTTAACCAATGTGTCGTCTTGTTCGGCCGTGTTCAGAGCCAAATTGGCGTCGTTGGCCTCATAATCGGTCTCGTGATGATCAGCGGAATCCTGATTAAAGCCGAAGTCATCGGGGGCGCTACGCGGCTCTAGGTAGGGGAGTAAAGCCAAATCCAGCGGACCATCATCAAAATTCAGTGGTATGACTTCGCCAATTTGTCGATATCCACCACGCAGATAAAAGCGGCTCGACTCCATCAGGCTTAGATACGGTGCAACCCGATCCGCGGCGTCGTGATTGCCTGTGATGGCGGCCACCACAATGCCCGCCTCGGTGAGGGCTTTCACCGTAGAGGTAAACAGTTCGATGGCCTCGACTGGAGGAATGGCGCGGTCGTAGATATCACCAGCCACAATGACCAAGTCAATACCCTCGGCAATTGACCACTCGGTCAACCATTGACAAAACGCCCGTTGGTCTTCGAGCAGAGACACAGGTCCAAAATTTCTACCGAGATGCCAATCACTCGTGTGGACTATGCGCACAACCACTCTCCCTACCACCCGGTACAACTATTTTCCGGACGTGCTCGTTCTCTTGCAGCTTTCCACAACAGTATTGAACCGCTGTGACACTTAAGCTCGGCCCGGTTGGCACGACTTAAAATAACGCGCCCGGTTCACCAATGGGATCAATTAAAGAAGAGCCTTGCGACCTGGCACTATTAACGGCAGTACTAACGCGGAAATAGTCAACCTCAACTCCAGAATCCGCCACCAAAAGCGCTTGTAGCTCATCGGTATTGTCGTTGGTGTGATCGAGCCAAATCTCCCAAGAATCTTCGGCCAAAAAGACCGGTTGACGGTGGTGTAGTACCGCCATCTTTGGTCCCGCATCTACCGTAATAATGGTGCAAGTTTCTATATCGGGCCCGGTACCGTGTGCGTCTTTCCAGTGCTCCCACAAACCGGCAAAAACCAGTGGCCGGTTGATGGAATCATGGATAAACCACGGTTGTCTCTTGGCTTGAGCAGGCTCGGTTGTCCATTCATAAAAACCATCGGCCGGAATTAAGCAACGGCGTCGCCTAAAGGCGGAACGAAAGGAAGGTTTCTCGGCAACTGTTTCGGCACGAGCGTTAATCATTTTGGAGCCAACGCTGAGATCTTTGGACCAGCTGGGGATCAACCCCCAACGTCGCGGTACCACACGACGTTCCTCTTCTTCTTGAGAAATAGTTAGCACTGGCTGAGTTGGTGCCACGTTGTAGCTTGGTCGCACCTCATCGGCCGCGGGAGTAAGAACTGCACCAAAATAATTGGCCAAATCATAAGGTGATGTTGTCGCGACGAAGCGTCCACACATTATTTATTAACTTCCGTCCTACTCTTATAAAGCTAAACTCAAACTTTACCGAATTATCCCGCCAGGCGAGTTTGGCGGGTAGTGGCGAGAAGTTGTCCGTCAGGCAAGTAGATCCAACCATCTTCCACCGCAAAACCATCATGCGAGTGGAAAGCATGCATACGCGACGTTAGGTATTCATCGTCACCCAAAACCCAGTTCCCATCCGCAGAATGCACTTGGATGGAATATTCAATCGTTACCGCCCGTTGCGGGGTAGTGGCTTTAGCAAAAACCGCCGGTGGGAAGTAATCACCAAACATTAATAGCCAGGCAGAATCGAGGCTGCCTCCATGCAGCGGACGACTCCAAGCCATCCATTCGGCTCGATCGGCACCCGCCAAGATGGCGGTAGAAGAGTGTAGATGCGTTTCAACGTTGTTAAGGTGCGATTTGGTACCTTCACGATACAGATTAATTGTCTCGCTCGGGCGCTCCGGCATTTCTGGAGCATCACTATATTCCATACCATCCCAGGGTGGCGAATGATAAAATCGCGCCACAGTAGTGGTCTTTCTGTTTTGACTTGTACGCACATGAGTAGTGCTTAAAGCACGACCTCGACGGATTATCTCCACTTCGATATCAATATCGCCAACAACGTTTCCAGATACATAGCCCAAAGTTGCGGCACGCATTGATGCTTCGGCACTAATACCTTCACGGGCCAAAACCTCTTCGGCTGCTTTAAGCGCTAACGCCGCCACAATGCCGCCATGCGCGCCCTGAAGAGAGGTCCACTCATCACTAATGCTGGCACGAAATTGGTTGCCAGCCTGGCCCAACGTGGGCTCCACCACTAGCTCTTCATGCCAATTCATACTGTGAACACTCCAGTTTCGATTCCCAACCTGAAATAGGACTACCCAGGCTAACGTCAGTGCAGCTTAGGGCAGCTATTCACTACTGTGGGGGTTAGTGAGTCGTTCCACGATTTTGCCCAACACATGGGTGAAGGTCTCGATTTCTTGAGCACCGGGAATTATAAAACTGTCTTCAACGACGAATGCTGGCACACCGGTGATGTCACGTTCGGTGGCGGCGGCCATGTCTCGGGCCACCTCGGAGCGAAAGGCGTCGCTGGCTAGCATTTCGGCGGCTTCACCACCCGAAAGACCGACGGCGTCGGCAAGTTTCATCAGTTCCTCGGGGCTAGCAATATTGATTCCCTCTTCAAAATAGGCCCGAAATAAAGCATCAATAATCTGGCCCTGTTTTTCAGCGCCAGCGGTTTCATAGGCCCAGGTTGAAAGGCGGTGGGCGTTGGTCGTGCTCACGCGTAGAGCACGATCGAATCGGTAATTGATGCCCACATCGGGGCCCAGAGCTCCAAGGCGTGAGGTCATGCCTTCAAAAGAACCCGGACCATACTTGGCCTCGAGTGACGCTTTAAGGTTGCTGGGCGTTGCGGTAGCGGTGGGGTCTAGTGCAAAAGCACGCCAATGAATATCCCACTTGACCGGAGTTTCAAAAAGCGAAAGAGCCCGCTCGAACCGCCGTTTACCTAGGAAACACCAGGGGCAAACTACATCCGACCAAATGTCGATGCGCAAGGTTGGAGCGGAGCTCATTTCAGTCATATCTTCAGGTTAGCCGCCGAGTTAGGCATCGGTTTTGATTGCCGAAACCTCGAATTCAAGGGTTACTTTCTCGCTTAACAGTAAGCCGCCTGCTTCCAGAGCAGCATTCCAGTTCAGACCCCAATCTTTACGGTTCACAACCACACTGCCTTCAAGCCCCATTCGAGTATTGCCAAAGGGGTCGACTGCCGAACCAGTAGTCTCCAGATCGAAGGTGATTGATTTGGTTACATCTCGCATGGTGAGATCACCCGTAACCGTATAGGTATCGTTACCAGCGCCTTCCACCTTGGTGGACACAAACGTGATGGTGGGGTTTTCGTCAATTCCAAAGAAGTCGTTGGTACGCAGATGGGCGTCACGATCAGCATTGCGGGTGTCGATACTTCCCGCCTGGATCGTTAAAGAGAGGCTGGAATTGCTGGGATTCTCAGCATCAAAATGACCGGAACCTTCGAACTCGGTGAAATTGCCACGAACCTTCGCCACCATGGCGTGGCGTGCAATGAATCCTATTTGTGAGTGTGCAGCGTCGATGTTGTAGTCACCAGTAGTAACGGTTGCAACAGTCATAACGATTTAATCTCCTTGTTGAAGTCGGATACACCAGTCACGGTACATGATGTGTCATGAACTTGCTACTTCGGCTATAGTAAATTTCATGGAATCCCAAGGTTGGCTAAATGAACAGGAGCAGTCCGCATGGCGCGCCTTCATGTCGATGCAGACCAAGCTGATTGCTCGCTTGGCTAACCAGCTCAATACCAACTCCGGTCTGTCATACCCCGATTATGAGGTTTTGGTAGCCCTAACCGATCAAGAAGAAGGTCAGCTTCGAAACTACGAGCTCACCGAGGCATTAGCCTGGGAACAAAGCCGTCTCTCTCACCACATCGGCCGCATGGAAAAACGCGGGTTGGTAGTTAGAGTGCGTTGCCCCTCCGACAAGCGTGGCTCTTTCGTGCAGATTACCAATGATGGTCGTTCGGCAATTGAGGCCGCCGCACCCGGGCATGTCCAAGAAGTGAGGCGCTTGATCATCGACCGTCTCTCAAGCCAAGAGCTTGAGGCCTTGGCCAGCATCTCCGAGAAAATATTGGCTGGTTTCGTATCCGATGATGAATCAGAAACCATTGTTACTACAGCCAACGAAGCCAACCTTTGAGATTCAGCCATCACAATGGCCTTGCTCTAGGGTGTCGAAATGGATTTCGCGGACGCAACTGCCATCACGCCCCTTGGCGATGGCGAGTATCTAGTCAATCTTCAACCTGAATATTCGATTGGTGGCGGCAAACCTAATGGCGGCTATCTTCTGGCCTGCTTAGGTCGAGCCGCGGTAGAGGCGGCACGTGCTAGTGGTGCAACGCAACAGCACCCCATTTCAGCTGGCGTGCAATATTTGTTCTCACCCGATCTTGGTAAAGCCACCATTCAGACCGAAATTTCGCGATCTGGGCGATCGGCAAGCCAGGTAAGCGCCAAATTAATTCAAGACGACAAAGTCTTTGTTGAAGCCCGCTTTACCCTCGCCAATTTGAATGCCGACACGCAACCATTTTGGGGCGCCACAAAACCAGTGGAGATTGCGCCGATAGAAGATTGTGTGAGCTTTGCCGGCAACAACGAACGACCCCCAAGCAACACTCGTGTGATCTTCGATCCCCAGTACGCCTTTAGCTTCGATGACACGCCGATCCCACCTGAGCGCCAAGGCGAAGTCCGAGCTTGGTTTGAGGTTGATGATGATTTAGCAGTCGACCCGATCATGCTGCTTTATGCTTGTGATTCTCTACCCCCAGCCACTTTTAGCATCGTCCGAACTGGCTGGGTACCAACGCTTGATCTCACCGCATACATTCGTGCGATTCCAGTGCCAGGACCTCTGCGAATCCGTTTCCGGGTCCAGCTAATTCAAGATGGTTTTGTGGATGAGGTTTATGAAATTTGGGATCAAAGCAACCAGCTGGTGGCCCAGGCGACCCAAATCGCAGCCATCCGACTGCCTGAACAGTAGGTTTTAAGCCTTGGAATCGGGGTTCGAAGCGGGCCAATAGTAACTATCAGCGGTTTCACGACTGCCGAAAATCGCTTGGCCCACGCGAACTACCGTGGCACCTTCTTCAATTGCCACCTCAAAATCACCCGACATCCCCATCGATAATTCGCTCATCTCGGCAGCCACCGCCAAGCTTTCACGTGCTTCGTCCCGAACCTCACGTAAGCGAACGAAACACTCCCTCACGGCAGCCGTATCTGAGGAAAAAACAGCCAAAGTCATAAACCCCACCGGCTTCAAAGTAGGGAAGCGAGGCAGTTCTTTAAGAAACTCGGCGACCTCATGTGGTGCTAAACCATATTTTGAAGCCTCACCAGAGGTGTTCACCTGCACGTACACCCTGAGTGTTTTCCCGGCATCCATCAGCCGTTTATGCAAGGCTTCGGCCAGTCGAATGCGGTCTAGCGAATGTAGCTCGTCAACATATTTGATCACGGTGCGAGCTTTGTTGGTTTGGAGGTTCCCGATCATGGTGAATTTGGCACCTTCGGCACCGAGCAGCGGCGCTTTAAGTTCAATTTCTTGAACCTTGTTCTCACCAAGATCGACGATGCCAGCTTCTATGGCCGCCCGCAGACGTTTAATTGACACCGTCTTACTAACCGCCAAAAGCCGTACGCTTTGGCCGTAAGGCGAGCGTTCACGGGCAGCTTTAATTCGTGCCTTAACGGCAGCTAAACGGCTAGTAAAATCGTCAACGGTCTCAGCCGGGCTTATATCGATGGGAATCACCATCTTCCAACACAAATCTGCTTAACGCCGGGTAGGTGAATGCACCTATTGCACTGGCAATGATAGATGTTTACTTCCTTGGCCCAACCACCAAGGCCACCTATTCCCAGCTAAAGAGCCCATGAGCGCACTGCTTAGCGTGGCCGTTCAGGCTCACTTGAGCGCCTAAGTTGAGCTGCGCATACGACTTTTGGAGCCATGTTTTACTATATTTGAGATGTCTTCCAACCAGCCAGTGCTGCCAAGCACCTACACGACTGGGGAACCAAATGGCAGATACCCCAACTAGCGGTACCACCACCGAAGACGCCACCGACATTCAGAAGCGTTGGTGGCGCTGAACGTGCTTCTAGTTCTGGTTATATTTGCTGTAGTCGGTTTGGGCCTCATAGCCGCCAATACCAAAATTAATCACCATGGAATGCTAATTGCCACGCTTCCCATGGTGGTATCGCTAATTTACGTAGCTTCGAAGCTGGGTAAAGTCCTAGATGGTCTCGGCCAAACCCAATCCGTATCGTGGGTACCGCAACTAGGTCTTAGTTTTGATTTGGCTTTAGATGGTCTGAGCGCCACAATGACCATAATCATTGCCGGTATTGGGTTAGCGGTCATGCTTTATGGCTACCGCTATTTCGATTCCAACGGCCAAGACATTGGTCGTTTAGCCGGACTCTTCACCCTCTTTGGTGGGGCCATGGTTGGGGTTGTACAGGCCGACCACCTGCTGTTTTTATACATGTGCTGGGAACTGACCTCTGTCACATCATACCTGCTCATCGGTAACAAGCATTCCGATCCAGAAGCCCGAACGGCGGCCTTATATGCCATCTTGATCACCGGAGCTGGTGGTTTAGCCATGTTGGGCGGGTTTGTGTTGTTAGGCCAGAGCGCGGGCACATACCGCATCAGTGAACTTATGGCGACATCGGTTCCGCTAAGCACCACTACCAGCGTGGCAGCATTGCTAATTTTGTTGGGTGCCTTCACCAAGTCAGCCCAGTACCCGTTCCATTCCTGGCTACCAGGAGCGATGGCGGCACCAACGCCAGTTAGTGCCTACCTGCATTCAGCCACCATGGTTAAAGCTGGGGTCTACCTGGTGGCTCGGCTGGCACCAATTTTGGTGGTAGTGGGGCTGTGGCGCCCTTTAATTGTGGCTGTGGGGCTAACCACCATGATTCTTGGTGGACTGCGAGCGCTTCGCCAACACGACCTTAAGCAGCTCTTAGCATTCAGCACCGTTAGCCAACTTGGTTTTATGATGGCACTTTTCGGTGCTGGAATTCCCGAAGCCCATCTAGCTGGTTGGCTGCTACTGGGTTCCCACGCCCTATTCAAAGCAACCTTATTTATGGTGGTGGGCATTCTTGATCACCAATTGGGAACCAGAGACCTGCGCGAGCTGCCCGCGCTTGGTCCTCGCTGGCGTGTTCTTTCGGTGGTAACCGCCATAAGTGCTGCTTCGATGGCTGGTCTGCCTTTGGTCTTTGGTTTCATCGCCAAAGAAACTGCATTCACCGCTATTGCCGATTCTGGCTTGGCTTACCAAGGTCTAGTACTAGTTGGTTTGGTAGCAGGCTCAATGCTGACTCTGGCCTATGCAGTTCGATTCTGGTGGGGAACTTTCGTAGCCCCACATCGCAGCAACACCGATAGCTACAACCAAGCAATTCCGGCATCGCTGCTTGGGCCCCCCCTGGTGTTGAGCACCTTGACTCTTATCTTTGGTCTGGTACCGGGGGTCTTAAATCGATTGGGGCAAGTTGCAGTTCCTGGCTGGTGGCCGGAACTTGAACCCGTGAAGCTGGCCATTTGGCATGGTTGGAACCTCCCCGTGGCCCTAACCCTGATCACATTCTTAGGGGGCGTGCTGCTGTTTGTATTCGATGCCCAGGTACAACCAGTCTTGCGACTAGGACACGCCATTCCGACCGGCCGAAGTGTTTATGCCAAAGCGCTAAACGGGCTCCTTAACGGCTCGAAACAACTTACCCGTATCGTGCAAAGCGGTTCGCTGCCCGTCTATGCCGGCGTGATACTAACCACCGTGGCTATCGCCCCAGCCGTAGTTTTGTTGAACGGACTCTTCGATATCAGCTTGCCACCGTGGTTTCATTGGGCTGAAGTCCCAATCGCGGCCGCTCTAGTGGTGGCGGCTTTGGGGGCGCTTTTGGTGCCGCACCGTTTTTCGGCTGCCTTGTTCTTGGGAACAGCTGGTTATTCGATGGCCGCCTTATTTGTCTATTACGGGGCGCCCGATTTGGCCCTAACCCAGGTCACAATCGAAACCCTCTCAACCCTGGCCTTTGTTTTGGTGTTGCGCCGTCTTCCGGCTCGTTTCGAGCGAGAATTAACCAACCGTCACCGGGTTACTAGAGCCACAATCGCTGGGATCGTCGGCATAACAGTTTTTGCTTTCGCTCTTGTTGCCGCCGACGGTTCTCTTGGTTCGTCGGTGTCTGATGACATCGTGGCCCGCTCCTTACCCGATGGCCATGGGCGCAACATTGTGAACGTGATCCTGGTCGATTTCCGTGGTCTCGACACTATGGGGGAGACAACGGTCTTAGTGGCGGCGTCTATCGGTGCCGTGGCGATTGCTCGCGCTGGACGTCGACCTCGCCAGGCGGTCGATAACACGCGAAGCGGTGCTATGACGCGGATCGTATTCGTCGATGTTTCGGTACGGCTCGTCATTCACGCCGTGATCTTGACGTCACTTTGGCTGCTGTTTTCAGGCCATAACCAACCAGGCGGGGGATTTGTGGGCGGTCTATTGGCCGGTTCAGCCATAACCATCCGCTATGTGGCTGGTGGCATGCATGAGGTACGCAGTTACAACAAGTTCAAACCTTGGTCGGTGCTCGGCTTAGGTCTACTTTTAGCAGGCGTAACCACCGTGGCCCCACTGCTATGGGGCAAACCAGTTCTGTATGTAAGCCAATTTAGCCAACACCTACCAATCGTGGGAACCATGCATTTGAGCACGGCCTTGGCCTTTGACGTGGGTGTCTATCTCACCGTAATTGGCATGGTGCTGATGGTCTTTGAGGCCTTCGGGGAAGATCCCGACAACGATCCAGCCCTTGAGGAACTGGAAGTTAGCGTATGACCGTGCTTTTGGCTGCCACTGCCGCCTTGCTCTTCACCGTTGGTACCTATTTGGTTCTGCAACGGCGACTCAGCCGAATCATCATAGGTTTGGGCCTTATCACCCATGGTGCCAATACCTTGTTGGTTACCTCGGGTCGACGTGGCCATCCTCCGATTCTTGGTCCCGAGAAAGAAAAAATCTTCAGCGATCCGGTGCCCCAAGCATTGGCTCTGACAGCCATCGTAATTACCTTCGCGGTGACGGCTCTATTGTTGGCGATGGCCTATCGAAGCTGGATTTTAACCAACGACGACCAGGTGGAAGACGACATTGGTGATCGTGCTATTGCCAACCGAATAGCAGCTGAAAAGACTACGACTGACCAGGAGAAATGGTTGGCGGCCCTTGATGACGAGGAAGCCCAATGAACGCCCTGGTACCGCTTCCGGTAGTGCTGCCTGTTATCAGCGCCGCGCTGTGTGTGCTGGTAGGTCGCTACCGAAGCGCGCAACGTGTCATTGCTGTTTCCACGCTGTTAGCAGTAACCGTAATTTCGGTTGTCATTCTGCGTGAAGTCGACACCAACGGCACCCTTGTAGCCCATGCCGGTGGCTGGCTGGCACCAATGGGAATCACATTGGTGGTGGATCGACTAGCAGCTATTTTGTTGGTTCTGGCAGCTCTTATGCTGACCAGTGTTCTTATTTACGCCATTGGTGAGCCTGGGGCCGAAAGAAACCATGTGGGGTTCCAGTCGGCCTATTTGGTGTTAGCTGCCGGGGTGTCAGGTGCGTTTATCACCGGTGACCTTTTCAACCTTTTCGTGTCCTTCGAAATGATGTTAACGGCCAGCTACGTGCTTCTAACACTCGGCGGAAAACGCGAACAAATACGTTCTGGCATGACCTATATCGTCATTAGCTTGGTGGCGTCCTCGCTCTTCGTTACCGCAATTGCCTTCATATATTCAGCCACTGGCACGGTCAACTTGGCCGACTTGGCCGTTAAAATCCCGCAACTTCCGGGTCCGACTATCGGGGCCTTCGCGGTGTTGTTGTTGATCGTTTTTGGTATTAAAGCAGCGCTATTTCCCTTGTTTTTCTGGTTACCTGACAGCTACCCAATTGCACCTTCGCCGATTACGGCCGTCTTTGCTGGTCTACTCACCAAGGTGGGTGCCTATGCCCTTATTCGAACCCAAACCCTGTTCTTCCCCGAAGCCCAACGCTACGGCACCCTAATTCTGGTCATTGCCTGTTTCACTATGGTGGTAGGTGTTCTAGGTGCCATTGCACAAGACGACGTAAAGCGAATTCTCTCGTTCAACATCATCAGCCATATTGGGTTCATGATGATGGGGCTCGGATTCTTTACTGTGGCCGGCCTAGCGGGTGCCATTTTCTACATAATCCACCACATCATCGCCAAAACCACGTTGTTCCTAGTGGCCGGATTGATTGAACACATCGGTGGTTCAGGACGACTAAGCCAGGTTGGTGGGATGGTAAGAACCGCACCCACCCTGGCCGTGCTATTTTTTATACCTGCTATGAGCTTGGCAGGAATTCCGCCACTGTCCGGCTTTGTAGCCAAATTATCGCTGGTAGAGGCTGGCATGTCCGCCCAGGCGTGGCTGGTGGTGGCCATCAGCCTTATCGCTAGCTTCCTAACCCTGTTTTCGATGACCAGAATCTGGGCGGGCGTCTTCTGGCATCCGGCCGAGCGAAGCGACGATCAGCCTTCTGATACAAGAATTACAAATGGGGCAATCGGTGGACCGGCCTTAATGATGCTTCCCACCATGGCCTTAGTGGCGTGCAGCTTGGCGGTATCGCTGTATGCGGCGCCTTTATATTCTTTAGCAGAACGGGCGTCTATTGAGATACTAAATCAATCTGCTTACATTCAGGCGGTCTTGGGATGAGGGGCAATGCCGCACGATTCGTGATGCTAATCACGCTTTGGATCTTGGCTTGGGGAGATGTGTCGTGGGCCAACGTAATTTCAGGATCACTTTTGGCCACGGCGTTGCTCTTTGCCGTGCCTTTGGGGCCTCCGGCTGAAGTCGGCCGCCGAATTACTCTAATAGGCCTCGCCAAGTTGTTAGGATACATAGCGGTTCAATTAGTTACCGCTAATATATTAATGGCCCGAATAATATTGAACCCAAAAGCAGATATTCGGACGGGAGTCTTGGCCTATAAAGTACGGTCGCCATCGCCTTGGACTGTTACTCTAATATCTAACATTATCGCATTGACTCCGGGCACGATGACCGTTGAGGCGATCGACGGTGTTATCTATGTCCACTTCTTGCCTTTGACCGACCCTCAAAGTGCTTATAACTCGATTGCTCGTATCGAACACTTTGTTGTTGGATTCCTGGGAGAGCCCGTTCGAACACCAAATAGATTGAGTTATGGCGAGGTGGCTGAATGATTGCTGCAATCTATGTTATGTGTTTAACCGCGGCTGTATTGTTTATTTTTCGGTTGGTAAAAGGCCCGACCATTGCTGACCGGGTCTTAGGCTTAAACGGTCTGCTACTGGTTGGCATGGGCAGTATCGCCGCTACAGCTGTCAATACTGGATCCGGTGCCTTCCTTCCGGCCTTGATCGCTCTGGCCCTGGTCGGCCCCATTAGTAACGGTATGATCGCTAGATATATAGAAGGTTTGACCAGGAAATGATCGGACAATTACTAATGCTTACCGGTTCCGCTTTTATCTTGCTTTCGGCGGTTGGCGCGGTTCGTTTTCCTGAAGTTTTAGCTCGTATGCATGCCCTAGCCAAGGCATCTACCTTTGGCATTGCATTAATGTTAATTGGGGCGGCAATTGAGATGAAAAGCGTGAATTATCTGACCAGTATTATCTTGGCTTTGATACTACACGTGATTATGTCGCCGCCAGCTTCCAACATGTTGGGCCGCGCTACCTATATGGCGGGAGCCATGCCTGAAGAAGGCACCGTAATAGATGAGGGCGCTAAACCTCTAGGTATTACCCGCCACGATCCTAAAGATGGTATGTATTAATAATCTTGCCGACTATACGTTATTAAAGCGCTGGCGGTGCATAACGAACCAGACCATCAGGCAACTTGGCAATGAGATCGCCAATTTCGCTCATTAGGGGGCTAAATATGCTGGTTGGCCGCCATAACAAAGCCAGATTGCGGTGAGGGACCGGATCGGCAAAGTTACGTAACCTCACTTGATCTGACGCCGTGCTGGGCGAACTTACCGCCAGACGAGGCATCAAGGTGATACCAACATTAGCCACCACCATTTGGCGAAGTGTTTCTAAGCTGGTCGCCCGAAATCCGGTGCGTTCAGTAGCCCCGGTGAGACTACACACTTCTAAGGCTTGGTCTCGCAAACAATGCCCCTCTTCTAGAAGCAGCAGCACCTCTTGATTCAAGATCGAAGGGTTTAGCAGGCTGTCGCCTTCGGCCAATGGATGCGACTTGTTGACTGCCAGTACAAAATCTTCAGTGAAAAGATATCGACGTTCCAAGGTTTCATAGTTGGCTATGGGCAATGCAACTATGATCGCTTCCAAATCGCCGTTTTCGAGCCGTGACAGCAGCTCCTCGGTTTTTTCTTCCACCAACAAGAGTTCCAGATTCGGAAAACGCTCGTGCAGCGCCGGAACCACATGGGGCAGTAAATAGGGGCCCAAGGTTGGGAAAATTCCAAGGCGAAAAACACCAGATTCGGGATCTTGGGCGTTTAAAGCAATGCTTCGGATGTTGTTCGTTTCCGCCAGAATGATCTGTGCTCGCTCCAACACCTTCTGCCCAGCGGGGGTCAGACCGAGACGTCTGGGCGTACGCTCAAAAAGCTCTACACCGAGCTCGGCTTCAAGCTTTTTGATCTGTGTTGAAAGCGTAGGCTGCGAGACGTAACAAGCATCGGCGGCTCGGCCAAAGTGACGGTACTCAGCTAGCGCTACTAGATATTCAAAGTCACGCAGATTCACAGCGCCCTAACCTTTTCACTCGCGGCTCGAACATAGGCGGTTGCCGGGTGGGTAAATACATCTTTCGGTGCACCATGTTGGGTGATCCGACCCGATTCAATAATGTACATAGTTTCGGCTAACAAGTAGGCCTCTTGCGGATCGTGGGTGACCAATACTCCCACCGTACCCGAGCTGATTAGATTCTCGTTCAGCTGCACCAGCACAGCAGCCGCGCTTTCAACATCCAACGCCGATAGCGGCTCATCTAGCAATAGCAAGGTTGGTTCAACAGCTAAAGCTCGGGCGAGGGCTACCCTTTGGGCTTGGCCACCCGAGAGCGCAGTGGCCTTAGCGCCAATCAGCTCGCCCACTCCAAATTCCTCAGCCCATCGCTGAGCCTGAGCGCGCGCCACCGCTTTAGGCACCCCACGAGCTCTTAGCCCAAAGGCAATGTTGTCCAGCACGCTGAGATGAGGAAAGAGCAATAGGTCTTGGAACACCACTCCCACTCGCCGGTCGACGCTGCGAAGGAAAATATTTGATTCCGGGGAGTCAAATATTTGGGAACCCAGACGGATTTCACCGAAATCGATCGGCAATAAACCGGCTAGAGCGGCCAACAAGGTGCTCTTACCCGAGCCGTTGGGCCCCAAGATGGCCACCATTTCACCCGGCGCAGCCAATATCGAAACATCGAGTTGAAACGAGTTGGAACGAGCCACCACAACGTGCGCGTGAAGTTGACCGGGCCTTGAAGCCGATTCCAAAGATGTCATCGCGCCCACCAATGACCACGCAGCGCCACTAATACCGCTAAGGCAATCACCATCAAAATTAGGCTTAAAGCCACGGCCAAATCGCGATCGCTTTCCATGGCCACAAAAACCGCCAACGGCAAGGTTTGGGTGCGGCCACTCAGGTTGCCAGCAAAAGTGATGGTTGCACCAAACTCACCTAGCGCTCGGGCCCATGCCAAAGCCATGCCCGCGACCAATGACGGCACAATGCTAGGTAACGTGACCCGCCAAAAGACCCGCCACGACGACGCTCCTAAGGTGCTGGCGGCGAGCTCAAGTCGGCCGTCCATATTCGCCAATGCCGCTTCGATCGTGACCACTAAAAACGGCATGGCCACAAAAACGTTGGCCAGAATTACCGCCCAAATGGAATAGGGGAGCACCACACCAGTGCTTTCATATAGTGCTTCGCCAACCACGCCTCGTCTTCCAAAGGCAAAAAGCAGTGCCACACCACCCACCACAGGCGGTAATACCAGGGGCATAGTCACCAGCGCTCGTACCAGCGTGCGACCCGGAAATACGCTGCGCGCTAGTAACCAAGCCAATGGCACACCGAAAATCGTGCTGATCAGGGCGGCCGCAAAGGAGGAAATCACCGACAGACGCAGTGCTTGGGCCACCATGGGTCTACGCAACAAAGTATCTAATTCACTCCACGGCGTTTGCCATAACAAAGCCAAAAATGGCAATAAGAAAAATAGCGTTGCTATTAGACCGAACAACCACAACAGCGGAACGGTACCGATTGGCGCTATTGGCCGCTTGGGGTTGCGCGACCACCTGCTTGAGCCTGGTTTGCTATTTCGACTGGTATCGGTCCGAGGTCTCATTTTGGCGTTTGAAACCCGTGTTCTTCCAGGATCTGGGCAGCTCTATTCGAGTTCACATAATCGAAGAAGGTTTCCGCGCCCTGGCGGTGTGGGGCATCTTTCACCACGGCAATTGGGTACGGAGTGGTGAAGTTATCATCGTCGGGCATTTCTACGCCCTCTATCACAGGCGCGAGAGCTACGATATCTGTGACATAGACCAACCCAACATCAAGTTCGTCTAAGGCGATTTTGTTTGCCAAAGCGCGAACATTTGGTTCTTCAGTCGCTAATCGGGGCGAAATGCCAGCTCCAACAAGTAATCGCCGTGCTAAATCACCACATGGCACCCCGGCAGTGCAGAGCCCCACTAGAAGGTCATCGCGTTCCAGGTCAACCAGAGAAGTAATTGCTTTAGGATTACCCGCTGAAACGGCAAGCGCCATGCGGTTCAGCGCAAATACCTGAACCGGGTCAACCACGAGGCCGACCGAACTTAAGGTCTCCATATTGCCCAGGTCGGCCGACGCAAAAATATCGGCCGGTGCACCCTGTGAAATCTGTTCACGCAACAGGCCACTACCGGCAAAATTAAACTCCACCCTAACCTCGGGGTGAGCCAGCTCGAAGTCTTCTTGAAGCGACGCAAAGGCATCGGTGAGCGAAGCGGCCGCGAATACTAGAACTGGTTCATCTTCAGATGACGAACTTGTGCACGCCGAGCTCAACACTGCGAAGACCACCAACAAGATGTAAATCTTCCCGCGTTTCACTGGTGCGACAAACCTTCAATTAGCTGACATTGTGGTTATCTTTTTGGCCCACGATCACGTCGAACACTAGTTTTCTGGCCTCGAATTGTGGTCCGGCTTAGAACCTTAATCACTTCATCGGCACTGCGGGCTGGCACTTCAACCGTTGTGAAACGCGATGCCACCCGAATGGCACCAATATCTTTCCCGTTGAGACGAGTTTCATTCGCGATGGCACCGACCAAGTCGGCAGGGCGAAGCCCTGAGCTCTTGCCAATACCTATGTACAGACTTACCACGTCGCCGCTCAGTTTGTACCCCTTTGTTCCACCACGGCGATCGCGTTCGAAACGCTGATTTTTCCCTTTACCCGTTCGTTCACCGCGGGCTGATCGCTCGTTGTTGTGACGTCGTTCAACTGGTGGTATTTCAACATCATCGTCGACACCGACGCTGTGATCATAAGCAAGCTTCAAAGCACCCAGTGCCACTTTCCGTAAGTCTTCTTCGCTGGTGAGCTCATCAAGCAAGACTTCAAAATCGGCGGCGGCTGAAATATCGACTTGGCTGATCTTGGTGCTGAGGCGAGCTAGTCGATGCTGTTTCAAGTCTTCAACCGACGGGACGTCTTTCGGCGCCAGAGAAATTTTTTGGCGGCGTTCAATATTGGAAAGCTGTCCAAGTTCCCGCGGGTAACACAGCGTCAGGGCTACACCTGAACGACCCGCTCGACCTACGCGACCAATTCGATGTGTGTACGTTTCCGCCGACGAGGGCGGTTCGAAATTCACCACGTGAGTCAACACATCAACGTCTAAACCACGCGCCGCAACATCGGTTGCCACCACCAAATCAGCTGAACCAGAACGTAAACGGTTCATCACTCGATCCCGCTGAGGTTGGTCCATGCCACCATGAAGTGCCTCGGCACGATAGCCGCGCTGGTTGAGTGTTTCGGCCAAGGAATCGACTTCGATACGGGTGGAACAAAATACGAGCGTCGCGGTTGGCGCTTCCACATCCAATATGCGGCCGAGAGCCTGATTTTTGAAACCACGAGGCACCAGATATGAGCGCTGTTCGATCAGCGGGCTATCGCCCACCACCTTTTCTTTCGCCACCTGGATTCGTTGCGGGTTAGAGAGATAACGACTCGCAATATCGGTAATGCGACGAGGTAACGTGGCCGAGAACAAGACCGTCTGGCGCTGTGGCGGCGTCGCTTCCATGATGGCGTCCAGCTCATCGGCGAAACCCATGTCCAACATTTCATCGGCTTCGTCAAGGACCACTACCTCAAGGTCATCGAAATTTAAGCTGCCCCTTTTCAGATGATCCAAAGCTCGACCGGGGGTGGCGACCACAATGTGCATGCCACGATCGAGTGCTGCCATTTGGCGACCAATTGGCGCGCCACCGTACACAGCCAGCACCTGAACTCCCAGCTGGCGGCCATAATCGTGAATAGCTTCAGCCACCTGGACTGCCAGCTCGCGTGTGGGTACCAGAACCAAGCCAATCAAACGGATTGGGCCACCCTTGGTCGGCAACATCTGCAACATTGGGAGCGAGAACGCGGCCGTCTTACCCGTACCGGTGGCAGCACTGCCAACCAAATCGCGCCCGGTCATAAGTACCGGAATCGCCTGTTCTTGGATGGGGGTTGGTTCTTCAAAACCAAGGTTCTCGAGCGCTAGAACCAGCGCGGGCTTCAAGCCGAGATCGGCAAAACTTGGCCGCGACTCGATCAATTCTGGTTCTTGCACGAGGAAATATCTCCAAACAGGGGAAGGTACAGCAGCTACAAAGCTTAAATAGTTACGGCTAGGCCGAGGTGGTGAGTGCCCAAAGACCACTACGCCAACGCCGATAAAGCACACCAAAGCGTAACCACATAAACCCAAAAAACGCCCACCAGAGCCATTGAATTGCCAAATTCTGCCAAACAACGAGCACCACGAGAATCAGGTAACCAACGGCGGCGATGAGCATCGCTTTCGCCAAGAACGTCATGTCGCTAGCACCAATCAAAAGCCCATCTAGCACAAAGGCCAGCCCGTTAATGGGCTGAGCTACCGCCGCTACCAACAACAAACTGCCAGCCAGGGCGGCCACTTGGGCGTCGTTCGTAAACCAGTAGGGAAGGAAACTATGCAACGCCACGATAGCTACCAACGCAAAAGCACCAGCGGCGAAGCCCCATTGGAGCATGCGAGTTCCAACCGCCTTAGCTGACGTCAATTCACCTGCTCCCAGGAAGCGTCCAATCATCGCCTGGCCTGCAATAGCAATGGCATCGAGCGACATGGCTGCAAAGTTCCAAATTTCAAAGGTCAATTGATGAGCACCCAAGGCCGTGGCACCGTGTCGAGCCGCAGCGGCCGTTGTAGCCACAATCGCTCCTCTCAAAGCAACGGTGCGCAAGAAAAGATCGCGACCCACCAAACCCAACTGACCAATCGTATGCCAATCAGGTTTGACTCCAATCGAATACTGCTTTATACCCCGGTGTATAACATACACATACCAGCCAGCCGACAAATATTGGGCAATTACCGTGGTTAAAGCTGAAGCGCCGATGTCGAAGTTGAATCCATAAATTAGTATCACTTCCGCTACTAAATTAAATACTGCTGAAACCACCGCTACAAATAGTGGTGTTCGGGTGTCTTGCAGGCCACGCAAATAGCCTGTTCCGGCTAACACCACCAGCATGGCGGGTACGCCCAGCAAACTGATCTTTAAGTAGGTTCGAGCGAAGGAATGGAAATCAGGTTTCGAGCCAAGCCAACCCAACAAGTTGTCGCTGCCAATGAAGAAAACGGCTGCCACGACGACACCAATCATGAAGGCCAGCCACAAACTTTGCACTGCCTGATGGGCAGCCCCGGCCAGGTCATTGGCGCCCAGCTTGCGACTGACAGCAGCCGTAGTGCCATAGGCTAAGAATATGAAGATCGAATAGCCGACCAACAATATGGTGGAGGCCAAGGCTAAGCCGGCCAAACGATCAGTACCTAACCGGCCAACAACCGCTGTATCTGCCAAAATATACAGCGGTTCCGCCAGCAAAGAACCCAACGCCGGAATTGCTAATCGCAGAATTTCAGCGTCAATACGCTTTTTCGAAAGGTTCACCCGGTTGATGTTTAATTCTAGCTCGACCTAAACCGAACCTCGCAGCATGGCGGCTTGCGCGACTCTTTCTACCGCCACAATGTAAGCCGACTCTCGCAAGCAACAGCCTCTAGTTTCAGCCACTTCTTTCACTTCGCGATAGGCGGTAGTGAGCGTATGTCGCAGCTCATCGTAAATTCGTTGTTCCGCCCATTGCTTACCCTGCGTATTTTGAACCCATTCAAAATATGAGACCGTAACGCCACCAGCATTGACCAAAATATCAGGGACGAGATGGATACCCTTATCACGCAAAATCTCGTCGGCTTCAGGGGTAACCGGGTGGTTAGCAGCTTCCATAATGATCTTCGCGTTGACCGAGTCAGCATTTTCAATGGTGAGAACCTCGCCCGTAGCGGCAGGTATTAATACCTCGGTTGCCAACGCTAGAAGTTCATCACCAGAAATTGATTCTGCCTTTTCGAATCCGTCGAGTCGTTCAGCCTGCGCGTAATGAGCTTTCAGCTTAGGTACATTAATTCCATTCGGAGAGTAAATAGCTCCATTAATATCTGAAATTGCGACCACCTTGTAACCCTGCTCAAAAGCGTGTTGGGCGGCCCAAGCGCCAACATTGCCGAATCCTTGTATAGCTACGGTGGTTTCACCCGGATGCGACTCGTGATCTTTTATTACTTCGTTCAGAATTGAAATCACACCTCGCCCGGTAGCGGCCTCACGTCCGGGCGAGCCTCCAAGCGCCACCGGTTTTCCGGTAACCATGGCGGGGGAGAGCCCCTCAAGTTGTTCATATTCGTCTAACAGCCAAGCCATGACCTGGGCATTCGTTCCCATGTCGGGAGCTGGAATGTCGAGATTCGCCCCGAAATCGCGCCGCATGGAACGGGCATAACTGCGGGTTAGTCGCTCGAGCTCAAGCTTAGATAAATCGTGTGGATCAACCTGGATTCCACCTTTGGCACCACCAAAAGGCACGTCTACCAAAGCCGTTTTCCAGGTCATCAGCGACGCCAAAGCCCGTACCTCTTCGATGTCGGCGCTCGGATCGTACCGAATACCACCCTTGAACGGGCCACGGGCATTGTTGTGTTGCACTCGATAGCCGATAAAAACCTCTAAAGTGCCGTCGTCCCTCCGCAAGGGCACTTCAGTCCGAACTTCTCGCTCCGGCGTAGACAATACCTGTCTAGTTGAATCCGACAATCGACAGACGTCAGCAGCAATAGAAAAGTAATGGTTTACGGCCTCAAGTGGAGTCATAGGCACTACCGTAGGCACCCCTCGGTCAAGAATCACACTACGTAGCCAAAACCTTTGCCTGGTGGTCGTGGGTTTTCGTTCTAGTCGACCGCTTCAGTAATATAAGTCACGTCTACAGCATGAAGTTGTCGAACAAAATGGGGGATTAACGTGTCGGACGACGAGCTCAAAGAAGGTCGCCAAGACAACGAAACCGAAGCCGCCTTTCGGTCTAAAGTACGCGCTTGGTTTCACGATAACGTGCCAGCCAAGAGCGACGGAGCACAAGAGTCAACCGAAACAAGGCACATTCCAGGACCGATCGCGCCTCGCCCTAGACCAAGCCCAGAAGAAGAACTGGCAGTTACCAAGCAGTATCAAGCAGCTCTTTACGATGCAGGGTTAGCTGGACTGACCTGGCCGAAAGAATTCGGTGGCCAAGGTTTAACGAACCGTTATCAGGAGATCTTCAACGAGGAGGCGGCTAACTTCCGCCTGCCGCCCACGGTATTAACCATTGGTCTTGGAATGTGCGGTCCCACCATCTTGGAGTGGGGCAATGACGAAGTTAAGAAGCGTTACATTCCACCAATGCTGCGCGCCGATGAAATATGGTGCCAGCTCTTTTCAGAACCCGGTGCTGGCTCAGATGTTGCTAGTTTGGCTATGCGCGCCGACCGTGATGGCGATGAATACATCTTGAACGGTCAAAAGGTATGGACATCAGGTGCACATTACAGCGATTTCGGCGTAGTAATAGCTAGAACCGACCCTGAACAACCTAAACACCGTGGCATCACCATGTTTATTGTTGATATGAAAGCACCCGGGGTAACCATTCGTCCATTAGTGCAAATTACGGGTGGCTCTAACTTTAATGAGGTGTTCTTTGACAACGTTCGAGTTCATGAATCTCACCGTTTAGGTCCTGAAAATGAAGGCTGGCGTGCCGCGGTCGCCATGCTCGCCAATGAACGAGTGGCCATTGGTTCTGGTAGCGGTGCACGCAGTGACCCGCTAAAGCCATACGTTGATTTGGCCCGCGCCAAAGGAGTTGATGGTGACCCTGTGATTCGCCAGCGTTTAGCGAAACTGTATTCACGCCAACGCGTCCTTTCATTCATAGGGCTTCGAACCCGCGCCGCGGTAAAATCAGGCCAAGCACCGGGGCCAGAGGGTTCCATTGGCAAGCTTTTTGGCGCCCTGCTCAGCGCCGACGCTGCTGATTTGGGGGCTTCGCTAGCCGGTATGGACGCCGCCGCCTGGGACGACGACCAAACCGATAGTCGTTGGGCAATGGCTGTAGTGGCCGCGCCCGGTGGTGCGATCGCCGGTGGCACCAACGAGGTGCAACGCAATATTTTGGGCGAGCGGGTACTGGGCTTGCCTAAAGAGCCGCAAGTCGACCGCGACGTTCCGTTCCGCGAGTTAAAGGTTGGTACGCAGCGCTCTTAGGTTTGGTCTTGAGGTAAAGACCAATCGATCGGCGGTCGACCGGAGCTAGTTAGTGAAGCATTAACTCTCGAGAAAGGTCGACTGCCGAAAAAACCTCGGTGTGCTGAAAGAGGTGAAGGATGAGCGCTTTCGATAATGATGTGCCGAGAGTCATCAATTAGCGCTTTCTTAGATCTGGCGGAGGCACCCCAAAGAACGAAGACCACCGGCTCGACTTTGTTAGACACCACCCGAATGACTTCGTCGGTGAACGACTCCCAACCTCGGCCTTGATGCGATCCAGCTTCTCCTGCCCGCACGGTCAAGGTGGTGTTTAGTAGCAATACGCCCTGGGCAGCCCACGCCGAAAGATCACCGCTTTTGGGCACGGGCAGACCTAGATCGTTCTCGCGCTCCGCCAGCACATTTCGCAGCGATGGCGGCAAGGGCACACCGCTCGCCACTGAGAACGCCAGACCGTGCGCCTGTTTCGGACCGTGGTACGGATCTTGCCCTAAAATAACGACCCGCACCGATTGGTACGGGGTCGTATGTAAAGCCCGAAAGACCTGCTTATCGGGGGGATATACAGTGTTGGTACTTCGCTCTTTGGCTACGAAAGCTTGAAGCGGACCCCAGTAGGGTTGTTCAAATTGGTCCCGCAAAAGCGGGTTCCAGTCAGTTGTTGGCACAACCCCAGTGCGATCCGTTTCAGTCGTTGCTTACCCGTGCCAGCAGGTCAATCTTTCGTTCTTCAAATTCATCTTCGGTGATGAGCTTGGAATCGAATTGCGATTGCAGCTGCTCGACAGCTTCTAATAGTTCAGAAGCCGAAAGCGGTTTGTCACTATCGCCGATTGTCCACTCGGCGTCAACGGAAGTGGGTTCAGCCGGGATTTCATTACCTGGTGTTGGTTGTCCGAGTTTGCGTGCACGTTTGGCGGCGGCTTTAGCCTTTTTTGCCCGATCGCGCTGCAGTTTCTCGAACGTGGTGCGATTAGCAGCCATGAGTTCGTCCCTTTGCTAGACAGCTATAATAAAGATGGCGTGTGGAACGGTGAATAGGCGTTGTCAATACAAGATTTCTCAACGAACATTCTGAAGCGTTCTGGGTCACGCCACACGTTGAGCCATTCTAGCTTACGCTGCGTGCAATAACACAGATGGTTACCGTGTTTACCCTTGCGTCACCCAAGAATCGCAGGCGTCCACTCACCGTCGCCCAAGGGGATTCGTAACGGACCGTAGTAACGGCCTTGGGCCAGATCGCAGCCGAGTTCGCCAAGGAGGTCGCGTTGGATTGAAGTTTCAACCCCTTTGGCGATAGTGCCAATGCCAAGGGCGTGGGCGATGGCAATTACGGATTGTACAAAATCGCGGATCTCAGCCGAGGAAACAACGTCTCGAATGCAGCGTTCATCAAGCTTGATGTAGTTAGGGCGCAGCTCTTGTAACAATCGTAACGACATGGCGCTGGCACAGAAGTCATCGATTATGACTCTGACTCCGGCTTGTTGTGCCTCAACCAAGGTCGACTTTGTACTCGCAGGGTCGGCATTGAGCACCTCTTCAGTCACCTGGAGTGCCACAATCGAAGGATCTAGATGCGATGCCCGCAAGCCATTAAGCAAGGTGTCATTAAAATTCGGATGTAATAATTCAAGAGCCGAAACACCACCGCTTAACCAGCCCGGCACCGGTGCCGATATTTGGTCTGTGGTATCGCTCGGTCGGTGATTAGGTTCACGATAGGCGGGGTGTGCCTCGAGATATTCAAGAACCAAACGCAAACCTTTGGTGCCTAGCAGCACCGAAAGGTTATCTTCGGCTTCATTGCCCACAACTTCTTCAATATCAACAAGGCCTTGAACTGGATGTTGCCATAAGAAGACTGCCGCTACCGCTTCGATTTGATTGCTAGCAATACTGAATATTGGATCGACCGCGAACATTACTTCATCGTTTTCAATGGCAGCTTTAATTTGGCTCATTACTTCTTGATGACGGGAACCAATGGCCAGCATAGATTCATCGAACCAAACTGCACGGCTACGCCCCGCACGCTTGGCGGCGTACATCGCGGCATCAGCATGTTGCAATAATGAGTATGCTCCGGGATTTTCAGCGGTAACTAAGACCCCAATACTTGAATTTATAAATATATCGAAATTATTAATGTGAAATGGCGTTGCCAAAGCACGGTGAATTCGGTCCACAACGAGCTCTACTACAGCGGGAGACTCTAGATCTTCCACCAAGACCACGAACTCATCGCCACCTAAACGTGCCACGGTGTCGCCTGGTCGAATCGACTGCAGCAGGCGCTGTGAAACCTGGATCAACAATTCATCGCCGACATCGTGGCCATAACCATCGTTGACGGCCTTAAAGCGATCTAGGTCTACGAACAACACACCGTAGTGTCGTTGTGTTCTGATGCTACGAGCACCGGCTAGTTCTAGGCGATCGAGCATCAACGAGCGATTCGGCAAGCCTGTTAAAGCATCATGAGTTGCTTTATAGACCAGGTTCATTTCAGCCAGGCGCTGGCTACCGACTTCCCGGATCATTATTTGAGTGGCTTGTTCACCCTCCCACATTACGGGAGCGGTGCTGAACTCGGCGCTGGCGGTGCTGCCGTCACAGCGAGACAGATACTGCTCGGTAGCAACATGTAATTCCTCGGGTTTGTCCCAAGGCATGAAACCTTTTACATATGTTGTTACAGGTGTATCAACTACTTGTTCCGGTGTATTTGCACCCAAAAGATTCAATGCAGAGAAATTGGCAAATACTATTAACTCATTGCGCGAGATGATTATTGGGGTGGTAGTTACTTCTACTAAGCGACGATAGTCACGATCTCGTCTACGCATACTATCTTTAGCCTCAATTGAGGCAGTGATATCATTTAATGACAAAACGATGCTGGCCAGGTTAGGTTCTTGCAGCTGGTTGGTAACAACCGCCCGCACGTACCGTGGCGTACCATCAGCATGCAAAACCCGAAATTGTGTGGGGCCAGCGGTTAAACCAGGCGCAATCGTTCCGAGTTCACCCCTAACTGTTGCGTGATCATCGGGGTGAATAAGGGTTGTGGCGGTGATACCGATCAAGTCGGCGGCATCTTTGCCAAGTACTGACGCTAAGGCACCACCAGCAAAAGTTATGGACAGCGATGAATTTAATACCAGCAACGCATCACTAGAAACATCGGTCAAAGCACTCCACATATCGGAGCGCAAAATATCGTGATCGAGTTGCGGGGGCTCAGAGGTGTCCATGAGATACGAACCGTGCTTTGTTCGGCAGGCAACAGCGATACCTAGCAAGAATTAACGGCACCGTAATGCGAATTGTGGTGGGATGTTACGGCGCGTTTTCAAGCGCAATAACACTGCCAAGTAGCTATGGCAGCCGCCCCGAGTGCCAGAACTACATATCTGGTAATAGAAATAACCAAGCTGAGCGGCCTCTTAGGCATAGCGGCTGGCTTAGGTGGTCACTGATACTTCTCCGTCACCGGCCTGACGTTCCCAGGTAGCGAACATCTTGGCGTATTCACCGCCCAAGGCCACTAATTCTTCATGGGAACCAAGTTCAATGATTCCACCTTGATCGACTACCGCCAATCGATCGGCGCGCATGGCTGTGGAAAGCCTATGGGCGATGATAATTGCAGTACGGCCTTCCAAGAGTGTGTCAAGGGCCTGTTCGATCTTGACTTCTGACCGCAAATCTAGATTCGAGGTTGCTTCGTCTAAGACCAACACCCTGGGTCTGGCTAGGAAAGCTCTGGCAAGGGCCAAAAGTTGTCGCTCGCCCGACGAAAGTGACACGCCTCTTTCATGGCACGGACTGTGGATGCCCTCAGGTAGACGGTCGATTAAATCTTGCACGCCCACCGCCCGACAGGCAGCCAACACTTCTTCATCTGTAGCCTCAGGGCGGGCAAAGGCCACGTTGTCTCTAATCGAACCACCAAAAAGAAACGGTTCTTGCGGCACTATACCCAGTTGGGAACGAAGTGATTTCACACTGACATCTCGAAGGTTAAAACCATCGATGCTCACCACACCATCGGTGGGGTCATAGAACCTGATTACTAGGTTAGCTAAGGTCGATTTCCCGGCACCGGTGGGCCCCACCAACGCAAAGGTTTCACCCGCAGCAATAGTGAGGTTCACATTTTGGAGAACTGGTTTGTTCGGTACATAAGAAAAACTCACGTCATCAAAGCGAATTTCGCCGCGCACCGGCGGCAAAACCACGGCATCAACCTTTTCCGGTGTCGTTGATTCCGTTAATAAGAGCTCGCGCAATTTCGATAACGCAGCCTGTCCTGATTGATACGTATTGTACAAGGTCACCATCTGTTGAATGGGCGCGAAAAACGTATTCAGATAAAGCACAAAGGCAGTCAGTTTGCCAAGCGTAAGCTCCCCGCGCAGCACCATTCTTCCGCCGATTAGAAGCACCAATGCTTGACCAATAATGCCAACGACTTCGGTACCAGCACCGTAGGTGGCACCGACTTTGGCAGTGTAATTATTGGCTTCTTTGTAATCGCCCACAATATTGCGATGCTCAACCACATTTTGGTGTTGACGGTTGTGGGCCACCACAATTCGTACCCCAGAGAGGCTTTCTTGAAGATGCGCCAAGACATCCGCAATTCGCTCTCGAACCGCTTGGTAGCCTTTGTCGGAAGCACTGCGGAACCAAATTGTCATGGCCACCATGAAGGGCACAATGACTAACAGTGTGACCAAGGCCAGCTTCACGTTGTAGAAAAACAGCACAACCACAACGAAAATCAGGGTCAATCCCTGGACCACCATTTGCACCAGGCCATCGTGGAACAGTTGGGTGAGGCTCTCGACATCGCTTGTCATGCGAGTCATCAGACGTCCGGCTTTCTCTTCCGTAAAAAAAGCCACGTCGAGCCGCTGGAAATGTGCAAATACTCGTACCCGCAAGTCGTACATTAGCCGTTCTCCAACGCGGCCCGACCAGGCAACTCGCGCCCGAGCAGTTGCAATATTGAGAGCAATACTCAATAGATATAACGCTGCTACAACATAAATAACATTACGGTTGCCGTCGCCGCCCCCAACCCGAATACCGTCATCAATACCAATTTGAGTTAACAGGGGCCCCACTTGTTGAGCCGCAGTTTCCACTACCACCAACAAGAACGAACCGACGAGCGCTAACCAATGGGGTGCCAATATTGTACGAAGGCTAAGAGGTCGCCGATCGTAGCTGGAATGGCTAAAAGGAACTTCTGGGTCATCTTTTGCGACTTCTGTAGCTAATAACTCATCGACCTTGGTTTGAAGCTCCGGTGGAATCCCGGCAAAGGGCAGCCCGGCCGCGGCGCTGCTGTTGCGCCCGCCACCGCCAAAGCCTCCACCGAAACCACCGCCACCACCCATCATGCCCATGAGTTACCTCCCACAGACTGGCTTTGAACGTCACTCATTTGAGCAGCAGTAGTCTTGTTCTGCCTGGCCTCACGGGCCTTTTCACGTCGTTCTTGGTCTTCTTCCAGGTGCGCTAAAACGGCCGCGTAACGAGGTTCGGTACGCATCAATTCGAGGTGGCTACCCGAAGCCACTATGACACCGTCTTCTAACAGCACCACCCGTTCTGCCAGGGCGATGGTTGAGAGGCGATGCGCAATCACAATCGTTGTTCGCTCGACCATAAGCGAACTGAGAGCATCATGAATTAGCTCCTCGATTCGAACATCAATTGCTGAGGTAGCATCATCCAAAATTAGGACTTTTGGATTTACTACCAGGGTGCGAGCAATGGCTAGCCGCTGGCGTTGACCGCCCGAAAGGGTGTAGCCACGTTCACCCACCAAGGTCTCGTATCCCTTGGGTAGACGATCAATAAATTCGGCGGCGTTGGCGGCATTGGCCGCCGCTACGATTTCTTCCATGGTGGCATCGGGTCGGCCGTATGCAATGTTGTTGCGAATGGTGGTTGAAAACAAAAATGGCTCGTCTAGCACCATTCCAACGTGGTTTCGTAGGCTCGTTAGGGTTACGTCTTTAACGTTGTGGCCATCAACGAGAACTTCACCTGAGGACACCTCGTAAAACCGTTCTAAGAGTCTCGCTACGGTGGATTTCCCACTGCCAGTTCGGCCCACGATGGCCACCGTCTCACCAGGTTTTACTTCCAGGTTGAAGTTTCGCAGAACCTCATGGCCATTGGCATAGGTGAAACTTACGTTCTTGAAGCTGACAGCGCCTTCAACGTTCGTTAGGTCAATAGCACCCGGTCGATCCTCAATCTCAGGGGTTTCGTCCAAGATTTCATAGATTCGTGCTGCTGAGGCTGACGCACGTTGACTTTGCATCATGATCATGCCGATCATCCGAAATGGTGCCTGAAGCATGACCACATAGCTCGTGAAGGCGATTATGGCGCCGATTGAAATATCGTCACCAATTACCAAAAGGCTGCCGTATAACAACACCAGGGCGGTTGCTAAGCGGGGCAAATTTTCCATAATCGGGGCGTACTTGGCCCGAATGTCGATTTGCTTGGTTGTGGCCCAGCGCAAACGCTCGGCTGCACCTGCCAGCTTGTTTAACTGCTGACCCTCAGCTGCGAACGATCGAACCACTCGGGTTCCGGTAACGTTTTCCTCCACGATTGTTGCCACGTCGGCAGTACGGGCTTGTACCACCCAAGAAATTGGAAACATGTAGGAGCGCATGCGTAGACCGACAAAAAACACGAACGGCAACGGTAGAAGCGCCACAATCGTAAGACCCACGTGGATGGAAAGCATAAGGCTGAAGGCCATAACAAAGCTGATGCCCTGTAATGCCACCATGGGTGCAAACGTTAGAAACATCTGGACCGAACGGATATCCGAGTTGGCTCGAGAAATGAGCTGACCAGTTTGTACCCGGTCGAAAAAGCTGAACGACATTCGGGTGAGGTGCCGATAAATAGTGGTCCGTAGATCGTATTCCAGGCCATAAGCCACCTTGAACAGGAACAAACGGTAATACAGCATCGCCACACCACGAGCTACTGCCAGGGCCACCAAAATCCATACGTAATGGTTAAGGGGAGCAGCACGTCGTTCGAGTGCCACGTCGATGCCTTGCATCAAAACCCTTGGTACAGCTACTTGGGTCACCATCGAAACCACTGAAAGCGCCATAGCAGCTAGAAAGAGCCACTTGTTAGCCACCAAGAGCGGCTGCATACGGCGAATCCAACCTTTGGAGGCATCGGGGTCAATCTCGGCGCGTGGGGGAGGGTAACGCCCGACCACAGCATTGGGTTCAAATGGAGAAACCGGTTCGTCGAAATCTCGATTGCCGAGACGTTCGAAGTCTCGCTCCAAAGTGTTAGTTAAGGTCAATAGGTACTACCCATTCGTTAGAGACTCGTATAGTTAGTCTGCCATACCAAAATACGAATTGTGCGGAAAACTAAAGGTAGGTTGGCACACTTTGTACCAACCTACCTATAAGTGCTGTGTTTCTAGTGTGGTTCACCGACAAGGTTGGTGAACCGATTGCTTAGACGAAAGCCGAAGCAAACACCAGCGATACGATGGTCATAACCTTGATCAGAATGTTCATGGAGGGGCCAGAGGTGTCTTTGAAAGGGTCTCCCACGGTGTCGCCGACCACCGCAGCCTTGTGGGCCTCAGAACCTTTACCCCCATGGGCACCAGCCTCAATATATTTCTTGGCATTGTCCCACGCCCCACCCGAGTTGGCCATGAAGATAGCCAAGCAGAAACCCGAGACCAAGGCACCAGCCAGGAAACCACCCAAGGTGTCGATGTTGATGAAACCAATCACCAAAGGTACAACCACAGCCAGGGCACCAGGCAGCATCATTTCTCGCAGTGAAGACTTGGTGGAAATAGCCACACATCGGGCTGAATCAGGCTTCACACCTTCTTTACCTTCACGCAAACCCGGGATTTCACGGAACTGGCGCCGTACCTCTTCGATCATGGCGTTAGCAGCACGACCAACCGCATCGATGGTGAGAGCGGCGAAGAGGAAGGGCAACATGGCACCGATAAAGAGACCAACAAAGACCGGTACTTCACCCACGTTCAAAGAAAGCACAAAGGTTGGATCCGCCTTAGTCAGGGCTTCTTCGAAGCTCTTGAACAACGCTAAAGCGGTGAGAGCAGCCGAACCGACCGCGAAACCCTTGGCGATAGCAGCCGTGGTGTTACCTAATGAGTCGAGAGCGTCGGTGACCTCACGAACTTCAGGGTCGAGATGCGCCATTTCAGCGATACCACCGGCGTTGTCAGAGATTGGGCCATAAGCGTCGACCGAAACCACCATGCCCGTAGTAGCCAACATTCCAATGGCCGCGAGCGCGATGCCATAAATGCCCAAACCCTCCAGGGTCTGTTGGCCACCCCAGTAAGCTACCAGCACACCCGCAGCAATGAGCAGTACCGAGGCTGCTACCGAAACCATACCAGCCGAGATTCCGCTCAAAATGGTGGTGGCTGGGCCAGTTTCACTTTGTTGCGCAATCTTCTTGACAGGACCGAACTCATCTGAGGTCCAGATTTCAGCGACTTTACCAATACCAAAGCCGACCACTAAGCCGCCAACTACCGAAATGGGTAGACCCCACCAGTTTTCAAACCGATCGACATCTCCGAGTTGAGGTAGAGCGATGGTATGAGAGTCGTTAAAGACCCAGAAGCCAGCGGCGAAGGTACCGATAATGGTGAGCAACATGGCCACGTTCGTACCACGATGTAAGGACTTAGAGAGCGCCGAAGCTTCGGTGCTATCGCCAGATTTCACAGCGAAAGAACCGATAATCGAGGCCACCATTCCAACCGCGGCAATCAACATCGGGAAGATTAACAAGTTAATGATGCCAGCATCGCTTGCTTGGTCAGCGGTAATACCAACACCCATAAAAGCGGTTAGCGCAATTGGGGCCACAATCGAACCGGCATACGACTCGAAGAGGTCGGCACCCATGCCAGCCACGTCACCTACGTTGTCACCTACCAAGTCGGCAATGGTGGCGGGGTTGCGAGGATCGTCTTCGGGAATCCCGGCTTCAACCTTGCCCACCAAGTCGGCACCCACGTCGGCAGCCTTGGTGTAAATACCGCCGCCCACACGAGAGAACAGGGCGATCGAGGAAGCACCGAGGGAGTAGGCGGTCACGATGTCGAAAGCGTCATCTGCCTTAATCACCTTGACGATCAGAATGTAAACGATCATCAAACCGGCTAGTGCCAAACCAGCCACGGTGAAGCCCATAACGGCACCACCACGGAAGGCCAGTGGCAGGGCCTTAGGCGCACCACCGGTTTTGGCGGCTTGGGCCACACGGGCGTTAGCTAAGGTGGCCACTTCCATGCCGACGTAGCCAGCACCAGCTGAAAGCACGGCACCAAATACATAAGCCAAAGCACCAAGTGGTGCCACGAAAACGCCCACCAGGACCATCATGACCACCACGAAAACGGCTACGTAGCTGTATTCCTGGCGAAGAAAGGCCTTGGCTCCATCCTGGATGGAGGTCATAAGGTCGACCATCCGGTCGTTACCCGGGTCTTCCTTCTTAACCGCAGCGTAGAAGAACGCGGCAAGCCCAAGGCCTGCAATCGCGCTCAACAGCGCTAGTAAGGGTATGGAATCCACTCTTTACTCTCCGTTTATTTATGGGTGATTACTAGGTTCAGGACGAACACCTGGCCAGCCAGCATGGGGCCAAGTACGCGGTCCTTTTTCTAATTTTCGACGACCCGAAACTAGGTCGCAGACCCCACCAGGTCAAACACCCTCGCTATAAAACCGGGCCTTTAGTCCCGTAGAAATTCTGTTACACACGTCACAAAAGTGGGAATGTCGGCGGTACCAGCCATTTCGCGAGCCGAATGCATCGAAAGCTGCGCCACACCAACATCTACTGTTGACACGCCCAAACCAGCGGCACTTAGTGGTCCAATGGTAGAGCCACAAGCCAGGTCGGTACGGTGAATATAGCGTTGGGTTTTCACGCCAGCCCGCTCAGCCGCCAGCTGGAACGCGGCTACCGACAAGGCGTCAGAGGCATAACGTTGGTTAGCGTTGATTTTGATCACGGGACCACCGTTGATTTGGACATGGTGGTTCGGTTCATGCCGATCGGGATAGTTGGGATGTATCGCATGCGCCATGTCAGCCGAGAGCAGTTGTGATCCGGCCATAGCCGCTAGATAATCGCTCCGGCTACCACCACGGCTTAATACCGACTGCTCAAGCAGGTGAGCCAAATACGAGCTCACGGCACCAGTCTGGGTGGTGCTGCCCACCTCTTCATGGTCAAACAAACACAATACGGCCACACTGTTTTGGTCGCCGGAAGCTACCAGCGCTTCAAAAGCGGCTAAGCCAGCATGGGTCGACACTAGATTGTCGAGCCGGGGAGCAAAAATAAACTCGGCGTCACGACCACCTACTACCGAGGGTGTGAGGTCATGCAACATTATGTCCCAACTCAAAACGTCGGCTGGCGCAACTCCTAGGCGTTCTGCCAAAAATTCGCTGAATTCACCTTCGTGGCTTTCGCCTAAGGCCCAAACCGGCACCAGGTGCTGTTGTTTGTTAAGCAGCAAACCCTTATCGTTAACCTCTCGGTCTAGGTGAATTGCCAGTTGAGGCACCCGCAAGATTGGTTCATCGACCTTCACCAGACGAGTCTCATAGCCTGCCGCGACCTCGCTATTTCGTAGTGCCACCCGACCAGATAGACCCAAATCACGGTCTAGCCACGAATTGACCAGTGCCCCTCCGTATACTTCAACCCCTAATTGACGCCATCCTGCACGACCAGTCTCGGGTAGTGCTTTGACGCGTAAGTTGGGACTGTCAGTGTGAGCACCAAACAGTCGAAAGGGTAGGGAAGCCGCTGCATTGGCAGGTGCCGCCCAAGCAATTACCGAGCCACCAAGTTGTGCCACCCCGTGACTAGCGCCCGTGGTTGGGGCACCCGGATCGAAATGAACGAACCCGGCCGCTAGTAGGCGCTCGGTAACGTTTTCTGCGGCATGATACGGCGATGGTGAGGTGTCAATGAATTTCAATAGATCGACAACCGCGGGTGCCACCGCTGGGCGCGCTGCGCTCGCATCAGCACTGATGGTCATGTTTAAGGCTCCTTAGTTTCAAGTAAACCACGGCGCAATAGGCCATAAAGTTGGGTAATCACTTCGAAGGCTGGCCGCTCCGAAACTGCGATTAGCTCGGCCACCGAAACCTGGGTATCTATAAGCAGCAGCAGTTCATATTCAGCACGGTTTAGCGTTACCGATGGCATATCGGCTGGCAGTGTTTTCGCCCGCCGAAACTCACTTTGAGTATCAGGAATAGCCTCGGCTATCTGACGCCATTCGCCAACTCGAGTGTTTAGGTCACTTAGAACATCTTCATATAGAAAACCGGGGTCGATGGCCAGGCGATGAGATACACCAGGTAGAAATTCAAACTCGGTGTCACCGGGTACCAAGAGTTCAAATAAGGCGGTGATGACATGTTCATAAAGCACCTCGCGCATAGCCCCATGGTCAACGCCCGCTTCAACCAATGCCACTAGCGCGCCACCAGGTCTATTACCGCCGTTAGACAAAGCCGAAAGCCATGTTTCTTCATCCACCAATTCGGCTGAAACCAAGTCGGCACCTAAACGTTCTTCAGCAGTGGTGACCAAATTGATGTAGGGAGGTTCGACCACCATCACGCCGCGTTGCTCACCTCGAAGCACCAATGCTCCAGGGTTGCCGGCATCGAGCAAACTTTGCAATACGCTCGCAATATCGAGCTCATCAAGACGTCCCGTCAGGCGGCTTTCATGCGACCCCATAACTGGCACGTTAGCTTGCCTAGCTGCCCCACCCCATAAAATCTGTACCTCAGATACTTAGAAACGACTTAAATAGATGCAGGTGTGGCCGATGAGGGGAGGTATGGGCAAACTAGACCCTCACACCATATTTTTCATTACGCCGATTTATGAGGCTTAGATGCTACGAAATTCAACCGTTGGCACGAAACTGATGGCCGTTATCTTGCCGCCATTGCTAGTTCTAGTGGGGATTACCGCCTACGGAGTGCAAGACCGTTTCGCGGTAGCCCATCGAGCCGAAGACGCCAGCTTTGCGGTTTCTATGCTGTGGGCAGGACGCCAATTGACAAGTGAGCTTCAAATCGAGCGTATGTGGTCGGCGCTTTTGTTAGAAGGTTTGCCGGTATCCAACGAGCTCTCGGAACAACAAGCCATCACCGACCGCAGCTGGACGTTGTATCTAACCTTGGCGGCGCAAGTTACCGACGACGTGGTATATCAACCCATGGTAGAACGCTCGGTTACGGCGTTGCGCGACCTGCAAAGCGTGCGCTCTTCGATTCAAGATTCAAGCCGCGACCTCTTTGGTGCTTTCGACTGGTACGGAAATGCCATCAACCAGATCATCAGCATGGGTACCGGTGCCGTGGGTTCGGTACCTGACGCCCAGGGCTCGCTCGATTTGAGCACCTATGTTTCTTACGCCCTAGCACAAGAAGCCTATGCCAAACGGGCAACCAACCATCTAGCGGCCCAAGGAGCTGGCAGCTTCGACGCCGCCGGCAAAATGTGGCGTTTGGAGCGTTCGGCCAACAATCGTGCCTTCCAACAAGAACAGTTGCTTTACAGTTCAGCCAATCCGGCCCAAACCGAGGCCTACAACGACCTATTGAATTCGGCTGAAGTGCAACGTTCGCTTAGCTATCAAGACGGTATTTTCGAGTTGATCCGACCATCGGTTAACCAAGGCGACGGTACATTAATTGCTGAGCCAGTGCTATTAACCCCTGAAGTAGTGGGCCAAAACGGGCCGGTGGGCCAGACGAGCCCGGTCACGCCGATCGAGTTCATAGAGATCGTGACAACTCAACTGTCAACCTTGGACCAGTTCGGGGCGCAAGTACTTACCAGCGTGGATGAAAGTGTGCATGCAAGTCATGCCAACGCCAAAAACACGGCTTGGAAATTCATCGTTGGAGCACTGGCTGGTCTGGTTATTTCGGCGCTACTGGCGCTGTTGTTAACCAGACGTATAACCCGTCCAATTCGTAAGCTCAACAAGGACGCCCGCGAACTCGCAACTGAACAAGTTCCAGCATTGCTTGAGAAGATGAAATCGCCAGAAGGCCTGCCGGAATCGACTGAACTTAAGCTGCTCTCAAGCGCTCGGCGCGATGAGCTAGGTCAACTTGCCCGCTCATTCGATCGGGTACAGACGGCAGTGCTTGAAGTCGCCGAAGAGCAGTCGGCGTTGTTGCATAAAGGCATTAGCGACATGTTTGTGAACATTGCTCGACGCAACCAATCGCTAATCGATCGTCAAATTGAATTTATCGACCAGCTGGAAACGAAAGAGAAAGATCCCGAGCTCCTAGAATCTCTATACAAACTTGATCATCTAGCTACTCAAATTCGCCGTAACGACGAATCTTTGTTGGTTCTGGCCGGAGTAGAAACCGGACTGCGCAGGTCACGACCGGTAGAACTACGTGATGTGATCCGTATGGCCATGGGTGAAATTGAAGAGTATCCACGGGTGAAGCTAGAGCGGATCGACCCCGTATTAATTATGGGCAACGCGGCCAGCAATGTGGCCCACATTTTGGCCGAACTAATGGAGAACGCAACCACTTTTTCACCACCGGAAAGTCCAGTGGTAATACAGGGGGTGGCGGAGGATGACGGCACGTACACCATTGCCATCACCGACCATGGCATCGGCATGACCCAAGACCAGATCAATCACCTAAACGCACTATTAAAGGAACCGCCTCTGGTAGGGCTTAGTTTGAACCGTGATTTAGGCTTGGCTATTACCGCACGACTGGCAGTTCGCCTTGGTGCGACCGTTGTCTTGTCATCAACGGCTACCGGCGGGGTAGAGGCGGTTATAAAACTACCTAGCTCGATTGTGCCCAAAGCCGATCCTTTGGCCGACCAGGCGTTACCACCTCGTGCATTCCGACCAGCCATAGATGTACCAGCGATTGACCGAACAACCGGCGTTGATTCAACACCAACCGAGCTGACTTCGATAGCCACTGAGCCCACGGTTACAAAAGAGCCACCGAAACGAGCACTGACCCTGGTGACCTCGGCCAAAGACGACACCGATCATTTAGTCGAGAAGCAGGCCGAGAGCGCTCAATACGACCTCACCAAGTTCACCGAAGCCGGTCTCGTACGACGCAAGCCTCTGCCAAAGCGAACCTCAGCGACCGAAACGCCTCCGGCTACGGCGCCCCCGGCTATGGCCACTTCGCCATCAGAAACGAAAACCGACGTGGGCGCTGAATTAGGTAGCGGCCCCGACATTGGCGCTAGGGAAGAACCAGCCGAGGCTGGCGGCGCTAAGCGTTCGCAACGTTCTCCTGAAGAGGTTCGGGAAATGCTTTCACGTTATCGATCGGGACTGCGCCAAGGGCAAAGCGCTGCTGCTACGCCTACCAAACCCACCAACGATGCCGAGGATCCGCAATGAGTGAAATGAGCGCTTCTGCAAACAACGTCAACTGGTTGGTTTCTAACTTCGTAGAACGCGTTCCGGGGGTGCGTGAAGCGGTTGTCGTGTCCTCCGATGGCTTGCCAATTGCAGTTTCCACTGGCATTAGCCGCGATACCGCCGATCGCTACGCCGCAGTCGCTTCGGGTTTCATTGGCTTGGCCCATGGCGCAACGGCGCGTTTCGATGGCGGTGCAGTTAACTCAATTATTGTCGAGATGGAACACGCGTTTTTCTTTGTGACCGGAATTAGCGATGGCTCAGCCCTAGCTGTAGTCGCCTCTGCCAACTGTGATGTGGGCTTGGTCGGCTATGAAATGGCGCTACTGGGGGAGCGCGCTGGGCGCGCCTTGACCCCGCAGCTTCGAGCTGAACTACAAGGAAACCTTCCCTATGGACACACCTGAGAACGACGATGAGGTGAACCGGCCGGAACAAGCGAACGGCTTGGGCCTTCGGATACCCCCTTATACGCTCACCGGCGGTCGAACCGTTTCCAACGTTCATCTCGAGGTTGAAACCATGGTAGTGGCCAGACCAATTGGCATCTCCAGTAGCTTCGAGCTCCAACCCGAACATCACCAAATCATTGAGCTGTGTGCCACCGCGCAATCGGTAGCCGAGATTTCGGCACTCTTAGGTTTGCATTTGGGAGTGGCCAGGGTGTTAACCGGCGATCTCATTGAAAACGGTTATCTGGACATTAACCACGAAACCGTCAATGAGCGGCCTGATTTGCGTCTATTGGAAAGGGTACTCGATGGCCTCCAAACCCTTTGAAACCAATCCAAACGGCACACTTCGGCACCCCAACGATCATGAGCACCAGGCGATAACCGAGCCCGGCGGCCTACCCACGTCGGTAAAAATTGTGGTGGCAGGAGGTTTCGGTGTTGGCAAAACCACTTTCGTAGCATCGATCTCTGAAATTGAGCCTCTGACCACCGAGGCCATTCTCACCGAAGCTAGTGAGGGCATCGACAATCTAGCCGTATCTACCGGCAAGAGCTCGACCACCGTGGCCATGGACTTCGGACGAATTTCGCTGGCTCAAAACCTAATTTTATATCTCTTCGGTACTCCGGGTCAGCCGCGATTCCATTTCATGTGGGATGACCTAGCCCGCGGTGCTATTGGGGCTGTAGTCCTGGTTGACAGTAACCGCCTTGAAGAATCGTTCGCGGCTGTTGACTATTTTGAAGAGCGCGATCTGCCCTTTGTGGTGGCTCACAACGTCTTCCACGATGATGAGAAACACACCTTGGTAGAACTACAAGAGGCCTTAGCAGTTAGCGACACTGTTCCTATGATTGCCTGCGATGCTCGCAGTCGGGAATCAACAAAAGCCGCCTTAATCACCTTGGTTCAACACGCCCTATCAAAAGCAACAGCTTGACCTCAAGATTTGAATTCTCGAGGTCAAGCTGTTTTGTCACTACCAAACGATTAAGCAGATAAGTCTTTAGTCGAAGGTAATTACGCTTCGTGCCACGCTGCCTTGCTTGAGGGCGTCAAAGCCTTCATTAATTTCGTCGAGTTGAATCCGCTGAGAAACCAACTCGTCGAGCTTCAAGCGACCATCCATGTAGAGGTCGATGTAGCGGGGCATATCGATGCGGAAACGGTTGGAACCCATGTTGGAACCCTGAATCTTCTTCTCACCGAGGAAAGAAACACCAGGCAATTCAATATTCTGGCCGACCGGAATCATACCGATAATAGTGGCTGTACCACCGTTGCGAAGCATGTGAAACGCCTGCTCAGCAGCGACCTTTAGCCCAATGGCTTCAAAAGAGTAATGCACGCCACCTTTGGAGAGCTCAAGCACCTGAGCTACCGCGTCGCCGTTGCTGGCGTTCACAAGGTGGGTAGCACCAAATTCACGAGCAAGCTCGAGCTTGTTGTCGAGCATGTCGACCGCAATGATTTGGCTCGCGCCAGCAATGCGGGCACCTTGAATGGCATTTAAGCCAATACCACCAGCGCCAATCACAGCTACCGAAGAACCAGGTTCAACCTTAGCGGTGTTGAAAATAGCGCCCAGACCGGTGGTGACGCCGCAACCGATGAGCGCAGCACGGTCAAGTGGCATATCTTCACGGATCTTTACCAGGCCGTGTTCGTGGATGAGCATCATCTCGGCAAAGGACGACATCTTCAAGAACTGATGGACTGTTTCGCCGTCACGTGACAAACGTGGGTCTTCGCCCGGAGCGCGGTTGGTGGATTCCGCATCTGAGCAAATCGAGAGGTGTCCAGTGAGGCAGTTCTCACAATTACCGCAGTAAACCGAGAGGCAAGTGATTACGTGGTCACCCGGCTTCACGTAGGTGACCTCACTACCCACGGCTTCAACAACACCAGCTGACTCGTGCCCGAGCACGGCCGGTGTCATATATGGATACTTACCTTCCATAAAGTGAAGGTCACTGTGGCAAAGGCCAGCCGCCGCCACCCGAATTAAGACTTCTCTGGGGCCAGGGCTACCGATTTGAATCTCTTCAATATCGAGCTGACCAGGGATACTATTTAGAACTGCTGCGCGCATGGGTTGGATGCTCCCCCTCTGAGTTACATGGCTCGTACATACTGCCACATGTGAGAGCGGTCACACTAGAAAGGGCGCGCTTCGATAAAACCGAGGGCCTCATCTATGAAGGTGAAGTCTTTTGGCGTGCCAAAATGGTCAACGCGGGGCAACAACAAAAAACGAGCATCGGGGAGAGCTTCCACCAGCTCGTCAGCTGGCATTACGAAATCTTGTTCGCCCACCACTACCAGCGCCGGTGCGCTGACCTTGGCTAAATCGTCGCGTGTCAATGCCGGTGACTCGCGACGCATGAATGCTGCGAGGGCCTTGGGATCGTTATCGGGTGTGTTACCTAAGGAATTGAAATGAGCCAAGACCATATTGTCAGGATCGAAATCACCCTCTACAGCCCGGGCAATGGCGTCACCACCTTCTCGGGCAAACACGTTCTTACCAATTCCCGCCAGCACAATGCGACGGAATCGGTCGGGATGAGCACTGGCTAAGGTCAACAGAACCCGGGCACCCATAGAAAATCCGATGGCATCTACTGGTTCGTCGGGGAGCTGCGTCAGTACAGCTTCCTCCAGATTCTCGTAATCGGCTGGATCATGTGATTTGGGGGCGTTGCCGTGTCCCAATAGATCAACCGCAATCACTTCGCGGCCGGCATCATTAATGAGATCGATCCAGCCTGGTTCGCGCCAAGTACGTTCGGCTGAGGTGGCAAATCCATGAATCAGTACAACAGGCGAGTTGGTCATTCGGCAAGCTTAGTGTCGCGACCGCTACGGTGATTCGCTACTGCCAGCAAAGCCATTAATATCACGGCCGAAAAGGTCAACTGATGCACACGTTCAAAGTGTTCTGGCCACATTGATTCCACCGGATAGCGCCAGCGCCATTGCAACAGCACGATGTAGGTGGCAGAGGTTGTCACCATAAGAGCTGGAAGAACACCCAATCCTGGCCACAACTTTGGTTTCCATCGGCCCAAGGCCAACAGCATAAAGAGGCCCAAACCCCACCAAACTGAAACCAAAGCAGTCGCGGTCAAACCGCCGAATATTGCCATGGGCCAAGTAATGGAGCGTTTATGTGATGACCTGACAAATTCGGGCTCAGGCACGACATCAATGCTTGCTTGGGTGGTTACTTGGTCGGTTACTTGGGTGGTAGCCAAGCCACCTGCAGGTCCTAGGCTTCTTTTTCGTCGACGCCAAGAAAATCTGCCGTTTTCACTGCTACCGAAAACTATTAGTCCCACGCACAGCACAACCGCTATACCCGACACTGCAAGGGCCACGTTCACCGCACGTTGCGGCGTCCATCGAATTTCAACCTCGGTCGGAACTGAGTTCGGCTCGATCCACCAGCCCATTCCCCACAGATCATGCTGTTGTGGTTCACCGAGGCTCTCGCCGTTCACGCTGGCGTGCCAACCCTTGTTCCAGCTTTCATCAATTACCAGCCAAACCGGCTCCTCCCATGCTCCCACCGAAACATCGAACGATGAAGACGAGCTCCGGTTCCACTTAACTTCCGGCACAGCTTGGTGCTCTGTTATTGGGGAAACCTCGTTAGCTAAAACCAACTGGTCAATATTGAATCCGCTTTCACGACCTGGGGCAGACCGAATTATGTCTTCAACACCCGTCGTGGAAAACGTTTCTTCACAAAGGTTTACCTGAAATGGCTGCCCAGCCAACGCCTGGGTAGTTTCACCTTGAACCTTTACGCCAATAGGCTGCCCATTTAACGAAACTAAATCGTATCGACAACTCTCGTCTAACTGGGCAGGGTATGTAATTCCATCATGACCCGGTATCTCTATTTCCACCACGCCCACCGGTAATGCAATTTGTTGGCCAGAGTACCAATCGGTGGTGGTACGTTGGCTGACTTCGCTAAAGACAAATTTGAAATCATGCCCAACCAGGGGTCTGTCTAGTTCCAGATCAAAGTTGCTGGTGGCACCGACTGTGCCGGGATCAGCTGGATCCGGTAATTCGATCTCATCTTGATATTGACCGTCCACTTCAATAGCTACCTTGGTAGGAACGCTGTGGTGACCGTCGTTTACAAGAGTGATATTAAAGGTTTCTAGAGTAATTTCATCAGTAGAAACCACTTGTAGCCAGCTATTGGTCGGCTGGCCGAACACTGAGGTCCAAGCAGTGTCGGTATGGCCGTCGAAGGCCGCGGCAGCCCGGCTTTCCAAGCTGCTTGCTAAATGTGCGCTCGAGCGGAACACGAAGCCACCAGCTTCCAAGGTTGGAATTCCAACCAAACGGTCAATTAGTTCTTCAGGGGCCTGTGGCGATAATCGTGCCTCACCAGCCAAGGTCAAATCTATGGGTTCGGTGAACCCTAAGACCCGGCTAATTCGTTCTTCCGGATCGGCTCGAACAACATCCGAAGGATCAACCCACAAGCGATTAAGCACCACCCGAAGGGGATGCGAATATAGTTCAGTATCAAGTGCTGCTATTAGGTCGGTCGGTAGGTGAACTAGTTCTTCAACCACGACACCAGGAATTGTTATTTCGCTGAACCCAACCCGACCCGAACCTGGTTCTGCGGAAAGTACCTGCAGTTCAAATGTTGTGAAATCCTGGCCGTCTAATTCTATCAATTGGCCCTGGCCGCTTAACGATGTTTCATCTAAATCAACCCGTAGTGTGCGAGAGTTATCGAAAGTGAGTTCAACTTGATGGATACGGCGCCAGCCCGGGTTGTTGGTCTCTTGACGTAACCAAATTTGCGACGGAGCTAAAGGCTTATCAAGCTCTATTCCAATAATCGATGGGTCGTTGGTAACGCCGTGCGACATCATCCAAGCGGTATTAAAATCGCCGTCGAAGGCGTTAACGGCACGATACTCGGGGGTCAGCGTTATGGGGTTTCCATAGCCGGTAGCCCAAACATTCTTGGCGCCCCGAAATTCTCCAATTGATAAGGAGCGCTCGGAAGTCGGCTCAACCGGTAACAAGCGGGCATCACTCTCATCGTTCGGAATAGCCGGATTACCTGGTATTTCAATGGCTCCAACGTTGTCTTTGAGTGAGAACCAGTGCTGGCCACGCAGACGGTTCGAGTCGGTAATGATCAGCGTGGTGGTGTTATCCCGAATAGCCTCGTTCAATGTACGTTCACTTGAAGTGACCTCGGCGGCGTAACGGATTGGGCCCTTCATGTCGTCCAGTAATCCCGCGGCGGCGGCTGCCACTACACCGTCGCCCGAACCTGCAATTACAGTTCCACCAAAGCTAGATACGGCGCGAACAGGTTGGGGAGTGTTAACGACCGGGAAAACCGCCACAGCAGGCGGACTTGAAGCCTGCGGATCGAGTGCCAGCTCTAGCTCGTCGATCATCGGCAAGCGTTCGGGGGCACGGTTTGAGTAGCCTTCACCAAAAGTTGAAGGGTTGGCCAGGCCTTTCGGAACGTCACGAAACCATTCCCACACCCGTTGCGGACGCATGGTCCGGTAACGTTCGTATTCCAAATCGCTTCGCAGCACAACCTCGCTAACCCCAAGTAGCCTTGCCACCGGGGCCAAGGCAGCGGGTTGAAATGTGCCGTCTTGGATCGTGCGATCCAAAGCACCCACCAAATCCGCCGCGGCTGGTGATCCAGAAGGAATCAACTCACGCCAAAGACCTGGTCTGTTGGTCAGTCCGGCGAGCACCGGGTCGAGCGTGTGCCCCCAGCGGTAAGAAGCAAAATCGATACCCGGAAGTTCCCAGTAGCGCCCGCTACCAGCATCGAGAGCGGCTGCTGTTTCGTGCCAATATCTGGGTACTTCATTGCCCCGATGAAATCGCTCACCTACTAAACCAGTGATCCAAAAAGAGGGGAACGACACCGCCAGCGCCGCCACCATGGCCCCCGCCACGACACGTTGTACGTTGACGTTATAGGAACGAACCACCACCTTTGACAATGCGTGCAACGCCGCGGTCAATATTCCTGCCAGTCCCAGCAGCAACAGGGGAGTGGCCCGCTGCGTATTTCGCAAGCTCATTACCAACGGCGACAAATCAGCCAGGTTGTAGAAAGCAGCACCATAAGGTGAACGACCACTAGCGTTATAAGCACCTACCGACACCGTTAGGCCCACCACCGTTAACAACACAAAAAAGAGGCGCTCTTTAAACCGCACAAAGGGTGCCACCAAGATGGTCGCTATCGGAGCGAGAAAACTTACCGCCAGGAAGATCAGGTTGGTGGTGTGAAGGGGAGCAATATTATTTAGCCAAGGTCCGTCACGATCGGAGCCGTAGAAAAACCAATAGCCAAGACCCCTCAGGATTTCTGGTGCGGTGGTGGTGGCTGAAGTGACCTCAATAGTTTCGGTCATGGCCAAAATTGGGAGCCCGTAAGCTCCGCCTACCTGATACGCCACCAACCACCACAACTGGGTTACCAACGTCAGCACCCCAGCGCGAGCTACGGCACCAACAGCGTTCCGCCACGATATTTCCGGGGTGGAGGCAACCAACATCGGGGCCCAAAGAACGGCACCCAGAACCACAAAAAAAACTGAGCTGCCATTCAAGGAACCAGCGGTCGTGACCACCAATGCAAATGCTGCGGGCCAACGCCAACCGCCTCGCCGAACCGCTAAGCCCATAAAGGCCACCAGATAGGGGAATGCGCTAAAAGGTAAGAGCAACGCCGATTGACCGGTGACGTGCCCCAACACGTAGGGACTGAAACCATAAAGAACTGCCCCGACCACATTCACCCAACGTTTGGGAAATACCTGGTCAAGCAAATACAAGGCACCGGCGGCGGCCGTGAAGATAATCGATCCGATCCAAAAGCGCTGCGCCACCCAATCGGGGATACCAAGACGTTCGAAGAACCAAAAGAACGGGCCCATGGGCCACAGGTAGCCAATGGTCTGATGGGTAACGCTTCCACCGCCCACACTTTGATCCCACAGCGAAAGAGCGCGCTGCATGAGATCGGCAGGGTTGAGGTAAAGAAACTGCTTAGTGTCGGCCCCAACTTTGTTAGGGGCGGCCACCAGCAACGGTAAGTATGAGAACACCGCCAGTAGCAAATAGCGCTGGGCAGATTCCCACCTAGTTTGAAAGCCGGTCACGATCGTTTGAGCCGGGACACTAAGTTGGCCCGAATTCGCGCCATTGGAGTGTTCTTTTTGGCCAGTGCATCAACACAAAGGGCATCCAATATTGAGGCGGCACAACTGGCCCAGCTGAACTCACTGGCCCAGGCCAAAGCGCCTTCGCCCATCTCTTGGCGCAGTTCATCATCGCTCAGTAGCGCCACAAGATGATCGGTGAATTCTTGATCATCCTCAGCAAGCAAGCCGCTTTGGCCCTCACTTACGGCGTCGGTGTGACCCGATATTCGCGTGGCGACTACAGGGGTACCGCAAGCGGCAGCTTCCGTTAAGGTGAGACCGAACCCTTCACGATGTGACGCCGAAGCCACCACCCAAGCTTGTTGATAATACCGAACCAACTCGGCTGCACTGACTCGACCAGCGAAATGCAACCAATCATCAGCCCCGAGGCGTGAGCGCAGCGCTTCCAGCTCGCCACGTTGTGGGCCGTCTCCCACCACCACCGCGGTAAGCGTTGGCACCAACTTTTTAACCGATGCCAGAATCTTTAATAGATCGGCCACCCCTTTTTGGGGCATCAATCGCGCAACCCCCACTACCAGAGGCGTCTCTGACTTAGTGGCACCAGGAACAAAGTGACCTTCAATGCCAGGTCGAGCCACGGTAATTTGCGAGGCCGGAATTTTATAGCTGCGCGTGATTTCTTCTTGGGTGGACGGTGCCAAGGTGGCTACTTGAGCTCTTCGGTACAACAACGGAACCAGGTAACGTTCGATTAAGTCACCTAGGCGGTCGAGGGGAGGGGTAATGAGGTGGTGCCAAGTCCCAAGGTGAACGTGATGAATTACCGCCACCCGGGGACCACGTGACCAGAGCGGTGCGAAAAGAGGTAACCCATGAAAAACTTCGATCAAGCCGTCTCGTTTACCCATCTTTCCGCGCAAAGAATCAATAGCGGTAGCGAAAAACACACCGAAGCGGCCACCGCGTCGCACAACACGTACGCCATTACGTTCACTCTCGTGCGGAGCACCAGGCACGGCCCCAGTGTGATGAACGACTTTTAGGCCAGCCGCCACCAAATGTGCCGAAATTTGGGCAGCATGTTCTTCCGAACCACCAGCCTCCGGGTCATCCAAGTCGCGCCAGGTGACCAGATGAACGTGCTTAATGCCAGCACTTTCAGCACGTTTCGCCATGGCACTATGCAAAATATGGGAACTATCGCTCAAAGGTGAAGACCTATTTTCTAAGAACACGATTTCCGAAGCACATGTTTTGGCCTTTGCGGCCGAAGTGGTATTCCCGTACTATACGCGGCTATGACACGGGGCTTTAGCCACCGAGGTGAAAGGATACCGGAGGCTGAATGACACCGTTAGATCAACCAACCCGACAGTACGAACGCTCCCTTGTAATACCCATGTACAACGAGGTTCAACGAATTGGTTCTTCGTTGAAAACAATCGCCGCTTCGAACCTGGCTGCCCCCAACTGTGAAATAATTCTGGTCGATGACGGCAGCCAAGACGGTTCAGCCGATTTAGCAGAAAAGATTGCTGCCAATCTGGGGCTAGTCCATCTGCGTGTTCTTCGTCTCGCTATAAATCGAGGTAAAGGGGCCGCCACCAAAGCTGGCATGCTGGCCGCCACCGGGCTTTATCGGGCCTTTGCCGACGCTGACCTTTCGGTAGGCGTCGACGACATTGAAGAATGTTTCCGCCGATTAGAAACCGGTGAAGCTGACGTTGTTTATGCTAGCCGTGCCCACGTTGACAGCGAGATTGGTAATTCACAACCAGGTTTCCGGGTGCTAAGTGGTCGCACCTTTAATTTCATTTTGCGACGTTTGGCTTTAACCGATGAGCTCGACACCCAATGTGGGCTCAAAGGATTTAGTGCGGAAGCCGCTGACTTGCTGTTCTCCACCTTGACCACGCATGGTTTTGCCTTTGATGTTGAACTTCTCGCGCTGGCCGGGCGCGCCAATTTGCGGGTGAAGGCCATGCCGATCCATTGGTCTCACGTTGAAGCCAGTCGAGTCCGAGCAATACGAGACGGGGCAAACATGTTTCGCGACGTTCTCGCCCTGCGTCGAGCCTTAGGGGCCAAACCGGCAGAACCGGTTGCTTCGGCGGGCCAGATGGGTATTGAGAAGTTCGAAATAATGGAACGCCTCGAAGACCAACATTGGTGGTTCCGTGCCAAACGTGTGTTAGTGAGCGAGCAAATAAGGCGTTTTTACCACGGCCAGGGCCACGGTCTAGACGTTGGCTGTGGAACTGGGGGAGTGCTGAAAGTTCTTGAACAACAACTCACCTCGGTGACCGGTGCCGAATATGACCCGTTCGCGGCCGTGGTCGCTAACAACCGCACTCGGGTCACAACAGCCATTGTGCAATCACGAGCCGAAGCCCTGCCCTTTAGCGACGGTTCATACCAAGTATTGACCAGCCTCGATGTGATTGAACACCTGGATGATGACATAGAAGCCTTAACAGAATATCGTCGGGTTCTGGCTAATGAAGGCGTGCTAATTATTGCGGTTCCGGCATATCAATGGGCTTGGAGCCGTCACGATGAGGCTTTAGGACATCGACGGCGTTATACCCAAAAAAGTCTTCGCAAAGCAGTAGAGGCAGCCGGTTTCGAGGTACGCCGAGTCACCTATTTTCACAGTTGGTTAGCTCCGATAGCAGCCGTGCTGCGTTTAACACCGTTGCGATTTGTGCTTCGGGGAAATGAAGAAGAAGTTAGCTATGTGAACCCAGCGATAAATAAGCTTCTTTACTTTGTCGCTTCGATAGAGCGCCAGCTCATGCGATACACAAATTTGCCCTTTGGCTTATCGGTGCTCTTAATTGCTAGCAAACCAACCGAGCAGCAATAGCGATTAAATCTAATTCTTACTTAATAGTTCTTCTATTTCTGGCAATATAGTATCGACTATCCACCGCGCTCCTTGCGGTGAAAAATGCACCCCATCTGGCCGAGGGTCGGCAACATCGCCAAATTCGTCTAAGTAGACACCCCCGGGGCAGACCAACGCATCCAGATCATACAAAGTCAGGCTCGGGAATTGGGTGGCCAATTCTGTTAACACCAGTCGCTGCGGAGCGCGGCGCTCTGGTTGGAAGACAGCTTGTTCGGCTACCTCGCGCGGATGGACGCATGGCATGTTGAACCAGAGAATCGGCGCGCCACCAGCCGTCAAAACTTCCACGGCTTCGGCATAGTCACGTCGCATCAGGTCGAGGTAATAGGGGTCGTCGGGCGTCACGTAGTCGTTCCGCCCTGCAAATCGTCGACGCTTGGAATCCCATGGACCCGCGTGCACCACCACCAAATCCGGAGCAAAGTCACGCACATAAGCGGCGAAATCGGTGGCCCATCGCACACAGCCCTCAGGCATTTCACCACGATCGCGCAGTTCACCCTCTCGGATTAAGGCACATCCGGGACGGGCAACATTCCAAACAGCGGCCCGCGAGCTTTCTTCAGCCCATTCTGTAAAACCCCACCCCAATGACTGAGCAATAGAATCACCCACAATCATAATTCGCCAGGTGCCAACCTGGGTTCGGATACCAGTGGAGAGCTGTTTGGCCACTGCGTCCAAGCCTTCAATCAAGGCAGCGTCGTGCAGAGGATAAGCCTTCATCACCCGTTCAGGGGGATAACCCTCGGGTGGAGGTTCCAACTGGCGGGCAAGGTCGACTATTTGGTCGTCGAAATGTTGTGCCAAGGCAGCTATCTGGGCCCGATGATAATCGAGTTCGAGCATCGAAGTAGGGGGCACCAACACCGCTTCTGTAGCTTCTGGGGACTCTAGCGTCGGCGGATGGGTGACCCAGGTAACTTTCACCGAGGGTGGCAACCAAGCGCGCATTGCACCCAGGTATTCAATGTCTTGTCCAAAGGGATCATTGGGACCGATCAATATCACCAGGTTTTCCGCCCCACGGCTGCCTTGCAACCAACGCCATGCCACCCCTAAGCAAGATGACCGTGCATTAGCAGAACATGATCTATCCGACAGGTTGCGAATCTCCAGGGTTTTATCGCTGTCAGGTTGTTCCGACAGCTGAGTGCTTAACTGCGCTGCTAACTCGCCACCCCATATCGCCATCGTCGGCGGACCAGCGGTCGCTACAGGGACCACTGGTGTTGACTCATCGAAACGAAGTAGTGGTGCCGGTGCAGCTTGGGTGACCAGCACGGCACCCACACCTAACAAGGCCATGGGCATTGGAATTATGCTTCGCTGCCACCAGGTTGTGAATGGCACTTGCCGTAGAGGGCGCTCCACGAAACGGAACGAGAGGTCGGCCAGTAATACGCTAAGCGACAAGCGCAGCATAAATAGTGGCCAGCCCTCGAGGCCCACTCGCAGGGGGCTTAACCACAGAAACACTGGCCAGTGATAGAGATACAAGCCATAGGATCGAAGACCCAACCAGCGCAACGGCCACCAAGCCATGGCACGAGCCAGCATTCCGGTGCCCAAGAGTGACCACACCAACACCGCCGAGGTGGCGCCAACCGCTACCAATCCACCCCGATATAGCCAGCGAGACTCTAATGCCGTAGCCATAACCAAGTAGGTCAGAAAACCAGCCGCAACAACGCCTGCGACCCGGGAAACTTGTGCTAGGACACCTTTAATGGCTGGCGACAGCGAACGTTGAAGATAAAAATGCCGATACAAGAGCGCTAGAATTGACCCGCTTAATAACTCGGTGGCTCGAGTATCAGTACCAAAATAAATGCGATCATCGGTAGCACCGGCTAAGCCCAATGTCGCCGCCATCGAAATCAGCCATAACGATACAACTAGAATTGTAATCGACGCGATCCGCCGCGTGGTCAGTTTAGTGACAGCCCAAATCAACGCTGGGAATATCACATAAAATTGGCCTTCAATAGCCAAAGACCAAAAATGAATTAGCGGCGAAGGTGCTCCAAAGATGTCGCCATAGCCAATATCTTGGATTATGTAGCGCCAGTTCGACATATAGGTGAGAGCCGCCCAAACATCACCCGCAAGATGTCGTTGCTGGCTATCGGTGGCCACGCTCAGGCCAAACACCACCGCCAGGGCCACGCCCACGAAAGCTGCGGGCAACAGCCTGCGAGCCCTCCGCGCCGCGAAGGCTCCATAACGCACAGTTCCGCTCTGGCTAATTTCAACTAGTAGCAGCGAAGTGATCAGATATCCCGAGAGCGTGAAAAAAACCGAAACGCCTAGATATCCGCCCTTTGCCCAGCCAAATTCTTGGTGATAGGCCAACACGGCAAAGGTGGCCACGCCACGCAGACCATCGAGAGCTGGAAAGTGTTGGCTTAACTGGGGCTTGGTCATGTTGTTCGGTACGGTGAGGGCCCCATTAACTTGGCCATGTTAGCTTGGGGTCTCTGTACGTTAGCCGTCGAACCAGAAGATTGATGATTCCAAAAGAACTTCGAAAAATCACGGCTGTGAGCGTAGCAATTTCGGTGCTCGTGTTCGCTTGGATTTTAACGGCTGGCCGTTTTGATGTCTTCGCCTGGCAGTTCCGAGCCGCCGATTTTTATGACGCGCAAGCCCACAGCTGGCTACGAGGCTCCTGGGCCATTGAACCAGGTGTTTTAGGCATTGAAGCCTTCGAGGTAAACGGTGCTGAATACACCTACTTTGGGGTTTTCCCGGTGCTATTGCGCCTGCCAGTGGCATTTTTCACCAATCGCCTCGACGGGCGGTTAACACAAATATCAATGTTGACGGCTTACATAATAATTTTAGTCACGCTCGCTCAGGCGAGCTGGTTAATTAGATGTTCATTACAACCGCGTACCGAACCTGAACGAGCCAAGCGCCTTAACAGCAGATACCTAGAAGAATCTATATCTTCGAGAGACAGAATTATCGCATTTTTGGTGCCTCTAGTTGGGGGTTTGAGTAGCACTTTATTGTATCTATCGAGTCGAGCTTGGGTGTATCACGAAGCAATTCTATGGGGGGTGGCATTGGCCCTCATATCACTCGTCGCCCTATTTCACTACTTGGGGAACAGCCGCTCGTCTTGGCTGGTGCTGGCCGGTGTTGCCGCCATTGGCTCGTTACACTCACGACCATCGGTAGGTCTCGGACCTCTCGTGGCGCTCGCACTTTTGGGTGGCTTGTCGTTGTGGCAAATAACGGCCACAAAAACTAATCGGAAATGGTGGTTAATAAGTATCCCGGCACCTAGACGCACCGCCGGCATCACCGCAGCCACTGGGGCCGCAGCGCTTATTAGCTATGCCTTCGTAAACGTTATGCGCTTCGGGGAGCTGTTTCGGTTACCTCTTGAGCTTCAGACCTACGCTTTGCAAAGCAGCGAACGCCAGGCGGTCCTCGCCGCCAACGGAGGAAGTTTCTTCGGTCTCCAGTTCCTGCCCACCACCTTGTTTGCCTATCTTCGACCCGACGGACTGAGCCTTTCACGGGTTTTTCCCTTTATCGGTTTCGCGCCTGATATTCGTGTCTTTGGGCAGGTCAGCTTCGACACCCTCGACCCGGTTGCCAGTCTGAGTGCGGCTATGCCCCTGTTATTGGTTGGTGCGGCGGCAGGCACGTTCTGGGTCTTACAGGCCTTCTGGAAACGCCAGGAGTTAGGCCGCTTCACAATTCCACTTCTCGGAGCCGCCGCAGGGGCTGGCACCACGTTGGTTTTTGGCTATATTGCAGCGCGTTACCAAGGCGATACTATGCCATTCCTGTTGTTGGCATCACTGGTGGCCGTACACCAATTTAGCCAGGTCACCGACACGATAACCTCGGTGGGTCTGCAACGAGCCATCTTGAGTGTGGCGGCCATGCTGGCTCTGTGGGGAGTCGCCACCAACGCCGCGCTAGCCATTGGCTATCAACAACAGGTGGCACCCGATGTTCGGCCTGAACTGCGTGGCAGATTGTTGGCATCACAACTGAATGTGGCCCGCTGGCTTCCCGGGGCCAGAAAACCTCATGTAGAACGCGGCGAAACATTACCCGCCCAACCGTCTTCCTCACCCACGGTCTTTGTGCTCGGTCAATGCCAAGCTGTCTATTTCGGGCCCGACGCTAATGGTCGTTGGAGCGGTGTTGAACGAACTCGCAGTGCCGGTTTCTACCAGCTTGAAGTCGTTTGGAACGACATTGCGCCTGGCGTAATACAACCAATTCTGGCTAACCATCAAAGTGACACCGGCCTCAACGCGCTGGTGGTTCGCGACGAAACAAATGGTCAAGTTCGTGTGGGCTACCTATGGAGTGATGAGACCGGCACTCACCACGAAGACTGGGGAAAGCCCTTCAGCCTAAATCGCCATCAAACCATTGATATGAAGCTGGTTTTTGACCCGAACAACGTCGAAATCAGCGTGGAGATCGATGGACGGTTACGCTTCGAAGGATTTCGCTTCTACCCAACACCGGGCGAAGAAATCGGTATCAGTTTCGCTGGCGGTCAAATCACGCCCGAGTTCTTAGGTTCCATCACGCTTCAAGCTCAACCTGAACTGAAGCTTTGCCCACGACTTTAGGGCTAAAACACAATTCAGCTCGACCCGAGCACCATGTCAGCCAAGCTTCTAGGGAACAAACCGTTGATTCAGCGGGGCGAATAGAAAGTTGTTGATGTAATCAGCGTGAAGCACCTCTTCGCCAAAGGCCAACTGGTCGCGCTCCACTCGAAAGGTGTTGAGTGGCTGCCACCGACCTTGTTTCAAATACCAACCCTCATAACCAAGACCAGCCAACGTTTCAAAGAGCTCAGTCACCGGATGATCTAAATGGCGTTGTTCAGCCTCCAGCATCAACCTCGGCTGGCCCTGTTCAATCACGCCGGTGGCACCGTCAATAACTTCGGCTTCGTGCCCTTCCACATCGATCTTCATAAAGGCCACCGGACCTAGATCGAAAGAGTCGAGTCGCAACACCTCGACTTCGTGGTGTACGAAATTCGAAACATCAACTCCCTTAGGATTAAGCGACGCCAAGGCATTCGAACCGTGTCTTGTGGAAGGTAGATAGAGCGGCAACACGCCTGGCGCATTCGACAATGCACACTCGTGCACCTGAACATTGCTTGGCACAACTCGCCGCAGGTAAGCAGCTAAATTAGGTTGTGGTTCGAACGTGTGGACCTGTTTCGACCAGCGAGCCAATTCACGGGTCCATGGGCCCAGCCAACCACCGATATCAACCACGGTGCGCCCGGCAGGGACGAATGTGCGTAATTTGGCTAACTCGGGCTCTTGGCGTCGATACAACCAAGGCGAAATTCGAAACACCACCGGATCAGGCAGCGCGTTGACCAAGGCTGCTTTGATCGAAGCGGCGTTAACCATCAGCCCTTTCTCCGCGGGATGATAGGAGCGTCACGGCCTGTACCTAAGTTTTTGCGGCCTTCCACCACTGGAGACTTGGCCACCTCGTGATAATCCTCCTCGACATTCACTTCCCACACGTCATGGTTAGTGCCATCGATAATGTTGGCCACGGTAAACATAGCAGTCAGCATCGAGTGGTCTTGGTTGTTGTAGCGATGCATACCGTTTCGACCAACCGGATGCACCTGAGGTGTGTTGGCATCAAGCCACTTGCGAAGCACGTTTACGTTGTTTTCATAAAACTCGTCGTAAACCGGATAGGCCTTTGGCATACGAACCACGTAACCCATCTCAACTTTGCCTTCATCCACCAGACCCAGCTTGGCCAGCTCACGCTTACCTAGCTCAATTAGATCGTCATCAGCGCTGGCCCAAAGTTCGTCATCTTCAAACACGAAATATTCGAGACCAAGACAAGTCCGTCCGTCTTTGACCATGTAAGGCGACCAGGAACCAAAGTTCTGAATACGACCAACTTTGACCTCGGGGGAGTGGATATAAATCCAGTTATCAGGAAAGGCGTATTCCTCAGGAACGACTAGAGCCACCGTTAGGAAATCGCGGAAATGCAGGTCGTTGGCAGCTTCCAAGACATCGGTTGGAATGGGCGGATCCATGGCTCGCAACAGCGAAGGCATCGGCATGGTGGAAATTACATGATCGGCCGGATAGGTATGTTCTTTACCATCGGCATCAACGGCCACAACCGCTTTTACCTGGCCGTCTTCATGAATCACCTTGCGGGCCTTGGTGTTCATGACCACTTCCGACCCGGCCGCCTCGACCTTGTCGCGACAGACCTCCCACATCATGCCCGGGCCAAATTTAGGATATTGGAACTCTTCGATTAGCGAAGTAATGTCAGTCTGGTTTCGGCTTGGCAGAATTGCGTTAATAACGGCATTGAAAAGCGACAGATTCTTGATTCGCTGCGCCGCCCAATCAGCCGAGATTTCGGTAGCGGGAACTCCCCAAACTTTTTCGTTGTAAGTCTTGAAAAAATGCTCGTAGAGACGACGACCAAACCGTGCGGAAATCCAACCTTCTAGATTGGATTGATCTTTCGGAGGCTTAACCCGTGCCACGCCGTAGGAAAGTACGCATCGGATAGCCTCAATAATGCCTAGATTACCTAAGGCATTAAGTGGTTTTAACGGATAATCATAATATTTGCCTTCATAAAATATCCGACTCATGCGAGGCCTCAACAAGAAATCCTCATCGGGCAAAATCTCATGCCAAAGGTCTTCGACTGGCTGGACCTTGGTAAAAAATCGGTGGCCACCAATATCAAATCGCCAGCCGTTGCGTTCAACAGTTCGGCTTATGCCACCAACCTGGTCGGTTCCTTCCAAAACCGTGCAGGTGACACCGCGGCGAGCAAGCTCGAAAGCAGCCGTCAGGCCAGCAGGCCCGGCACCAATTACCACAATCTGCGGCGCGTTATCAGGCGTCGTAGTTTCCGGTTCGGTCATTTACAGTTTCTCCACGGGGGTATTAAAGGCGCTAGCGTATCCGCTTCGTAGCACCATTTTTAATAGCAGCGAGGCAGTCAGCACCAAACGCGTATCTTCGTGAAGCCTGCACACTTTTATCAAACAATAGACGACGATGGACCCCACTAGCACGCAGCCTCAAAACACACCGCCCGTCAAGGCCTTAAGCCGAACCGAAAGCACCCTGATTGCACTAGCAATCGTGGTGGGTATTGGGCTCCGCTTTTATACCCGTTCCGCACTATGGCTTGATGAAGCCTTAAGCGTGAACATTGCGGCCGTGCCCATGGGTGATATTCCCGCGGCCTTGCGCCACGACGGCCATCCTCCCCTCTACTACTTTTTGCTGCACATCTGGATGAGCATCTTTGGAGAAGGCGACAATGTGGTACGGGCCCTCTCAGGGTTCATCTCCTTGGCCACATTGCCAGTGGTTTTCTTTATTACTAAAGCTAAACGCGGCCTTGCCACGGCCACTTTGGCCACCATGGCGTTGGCCCTTTTGCCTTATATGCTTCGATACTCAACCGAAGCCCGCATGTATTCATTAATAGTTTTCTTGGTGGCTCTTGGCTGGCTGTTCATTCTGCGCTTGATCGACCGGGCCAACCTGGCCAATGCCATTGGCTTGTCGCTAATTACAGCGGCGTTGCTTTATACCCATTATTGGTCCATCTGGCTATTAGCTACCGTTGGTTTGGGTGCCTTGTGGTTGGCGTGGAAGTCGATCGATCCGCAGCTGCGCCGAAGTGCTCGTTATGCCATAGCAGCATTGGTGGCAGGTGGTGTGCTGTTTTTACCGTGGTTACCATCTTTGGTGGATCAGCTGGCCCACACCGGAACGCCCTGGGGGACTAGACAGCGTCCCACGGCCACGTTAGCCATCACCCTGACCGATTTAGTAGGCGGGAATCTAGTGACCGAGGGCCTGTTCTCGGCGTTGGTGGTAGTGATCTTGCTACTGCTGTCGTTGACCGCTCACCCCGATGGCTCCAGTGGAATTGTCGTCCGTCTCGCCACGGTGGCAGGTATTCGCATCGAATTTGTGGTCGCTGCCGCTGCATTGGCGCTAGGGATGCTTATTACTTTCGCTACCGGAGGTGCCTACGCCAGCCGATATGCGGCCTTTATAGTGCCTGTTGTGGCGGTCGCATTGGCTTATGGACTCGTTGCATTTCCTGGCGGTTTACCTCGAACGCTGGCACTGTTCGTAACGGTGGTCGCCCTTGGCACTACCAGTGTGTTAGGAGTCGACGATCAGCGTACCCAGGCCCGCCAAGCAGCCAGCATCATCAATGATCAGGCCACTCCAAATGATGTTGTTCTGGTCTGCCCCGACCAGCTTGGTCCCGCTCTCACGCGCCAACTAAACCCTGGCCCCACGGTCTTGGCTTATCCAACTTTGGATTCACCAGAACGAATTGACTGGCGTGACTATGCCACTCGTAACCAAGCTGCCAACCCCGTCACTATCGTTGAAGAGCTGCAACAACAGGCCGGAGACCATGCAATTTGGTTAGTTTGGATGGGTGGCTACACCACTTTCGATGAGCAATGTGAAACTGTAAGGGCCCAGCTCATGGCCACTAGAGCCATCCAACCGTTGCTGGTACCAGCCCCGGAAGAGTTCTTCGAACCGATGGCACTAGATCGGTTCTTAGCTCCCTAAGGCTGTCTCTTTGGCCCAACGGTAATCGGCTTTACCTGCCGGTGAGCGAGGAATCTCACTATGACGAATGATGGCCTTGGGCAGTTTGTAGCGAGCGATGTAGCGAGCAGCAGTATCACGCAAATCATCATCGCTAACCGAGGCCTCTGGCCTTAGCGACACAATGGCTACTACCTCTTGGCCCCAGCGCGGTGACGACCGACCAACCACGATGGCATCAGTAACTTGAGGGTGTCGTTTGAGAGCATCTTCGACCTCTTCGGCGAAGATTTTTTCGCCACCTGAGTTAATAGTGGCCGAATCTCGACCATGCAGCTCGATGCTGCCGTCGGCCAAGTGGCGTGCTCGATCGCCAGGTACGGAATAACGCACACCTTCGATCACTGGAAAAGTAGCTGCCGTTTTGTCGGGGTCGCCCAAGTAGCCACGTGGAATACGTCCGCTTTGCGCCAACCATCCAATCTCATCGCCACCGGCCTCAAGCACTCGGGTTAAGTCGTCACTTAACACCACTGAGGTTTCTGAGGGCACAAACTTCCCAGTCGCAATAGCATCACCGGCCTTGGAGGAACGCGTTCCCATGCGTCCACTTTCAGATGATCCGAGTACGTCGACGATCGTGACGTCTGGTAAGTGGTCGACAAAGCGCTGTGCCAAATCAGGCCCTAACGCCGCGCCGCCAGTTAAAATGAACCGTAGAGAGCCAAGGTTGTAGTTGTTACGGTCGAGCTCATCGACGAGGGGACGGGCAAACGCGTCACCCACAATCAGCAATGACGACACATTTTCGTTTTCTATGGTTTGCCAAATATCAGTGGCATCTAAACGTGTCGTTTCGCTTTGGATAACCACGGTTCCACCCGCCACCCAGGCACTAATGGCGTTCCAGTGCGCCGCGCCGTGCATGAAAGGTGCTGAGGGAAGCGCACGTAGGCTTTGTCGTCGAGCGCGTTCCACAATGGGCTCTAACGATTCGTACTCGGTGCCGTTCTTGTGCCGAATACCAAGCGCCGCCACCAGGAAGTCGGCTTGGCGCCAACAAACACCTTTAGGCATTCCAGTGGTGCCACCCGTGTACAACAGATACAGATCGTCACCGCTCCAAGATTCAACCAACTGGGGCGACAATTCGTCGGACACTGCAGCTAAGAATGCTTCGTAGTCTATGGAGCCTGGCAGGGGAGCGTGGCCTGTTCCGTCGGCCACCCGCACTAGAAGCGAAACGCCTTCAAGCTCGGGCAGAACCTCGGCCAAGGTTGGAGTAAACGCCTCGTGATAAACAATGGCCCGGGCTTGGGCATCGTTTAGGAGATATTTAAGCTCTTCGGCCACATACTTATAGTTCAAGTTGATGGCCGCAGCCCCAGCCTTCATGGTGCCGAGCATCGCTTCTAGATACTCAACTCCATTGTGCAGATACAACGCCACGTGATCGTGGGGCGATTCCCAACCTTCCAGACTTGCCAGCGACCCCTGTCGACGGCCAAGGCCCGCCTGGTTTAGAGCATTTGCGAATCGGCGGGTACGGCTGGTGACCTCGGCCCAGCTCAAGTGTCGCCCAGCATGCACAATGCAGTCACGCTCGGGAATCACCTGGGCGATTGCCTCATGAATCTGGGCGAGGTTGAGTTCCAAAGAACTAATCTTTCGCAATCTCTTCAATGGTCAGCGAGTTCATTTTGTCGCCGATCTCAATGGACAGCGCAACGTCCATCCCTTCCACAACTTTGCCGAAGTAGTTGTAGGCCTTGTCGAGACGACCTTTAAGGTTATCGATGCAAATGAAGAACTGGGAACCATTGGTATTCGGACCAGCATTAGCCATGGCGACGGCACCCAGGTGGTAGTCACCTTTCACGGGTTCGTCTTCAAATTTGTAGCCGGGTCCACCGCGACCCGAACCCTCTGGACAGCCACCTTGGATAACAAAGCCTGGGACCACCCGATGGAAGGTGAGGCCATCGTAATAGCCATCTCGGGCCAGAGAGATAAAGTTGTTAACAGTTTTTGGGGCCAACTCTGGGTCAAGGTCGAGAAGCATGTCGCCGCGATCGGTAGCAATGGTTACGCGGTACAAGGTGTTGGTGTCAATAGTCATGGGAGGATAAGAAGCCATCCTCTCATGGTCGCGCACCACGGCCACGAAGGCACAACATTGCCTCAGATTAGGAAGCGGCTAGGGGTTCTTGAAGTCGTCAAACGATGGCACTGGTCGGTCTTGATAAGCAGCAATGCCCTCGGGCAGCAGGTGTGACATGCCTTTCCACGCCAAAAGCCCGACTAGATCAACCAGATCCTCGAATTCCAGTTGCTCATCCTCGTTTTCAAGGTGAGCCATCACTGCCGAATGCAACAAGCCCGACAGAGCACCTACTACCACCCGAACTTCCGGGGTGCCGCCCCAACGGGCCACAATCATCTCAATCCGTTCGGAACGAGCCTGCAAAACACTGGGGTGCTGATTGGCAGTAGCGGCCCCGATAATCGACCACGCTTCGGGGTAGTCGAAGGCAAATTGCAAATAACGCCTAATCCACGAACGTGCCTGTTGGCCTGGGGTTTGACCGCTGTCAAAAGCCGGAGCAATGGCGTTATCCAGCAATGAATAGCACTCAAGACAAACTGCCCCGACCAGACCGCTGCGATCACCAAAATAGTTGTACACCAGTGCCCGTGAAACCCCAGCCGCCTCGGCAATCTCCTCAAAGGTCACCGCCGATGGATCACGACCAGCAAACACCTTGACCGCCGCAGCAGTGATCTGTGCTCGACGGTCTTCAGGTGCTAAACGAGTTCTGGTGCGTGAGGGTGGATTCGACACGTCCATTTGGCTCAACCTTGCGAGTCAACTAGTTACTGGCTGGTCCTCGAGCACAGGAATTAATGGGAAATGGCATGCCACCCAATGGTCTTCACCAACCGCACGCATAACGGGCTCGGTTTGGGCACAGACATCTTGCGCTCTTGGGCAGCGAGTGCGGAAGCGACAGCCCGAAGGAGGATTAATCGGCGACGGAAGCTCGCCAGCTAAGGTGCCCCGCTCCTCAGGTTTAACCGTTGGGTCAGGAATCGGAATCGCTTCTAAGAGGAACTGAGTGTAGGGGTGCGCTGGTGCGGCGTAGAGATCGTCGGGGTTCGCAACCTCACAAAGCTTGCCCAGATACATAACTGCAACGCGATCGCTGATGTTCTTGACAACTGCCAAGTCGTGAGCGATGAAGATCAGGGTCAGCTGGTATTCAGCCTTCATGTCTTCGAGAAGGTTCAGAATTTGGGCCTGAACCGAAACATCAAGGGCCGATACGGGTTCGTCACAAATAATTACTTTGGGGTCAAGAACCAGCGAGCGAGCAATTGAAATACGTTGGCATTGTCCACCCGAGAACTCATGGGCCCTCTTCGTACGAGCCACAGCGGGGTCTAAACCCACCGATGCCAGCACTCGGTCAACGTGCGCATCGCGTTCTTCTTTGTTACCCCTGCCCCAAATAGCCAGAGGTTCGGCAACCAAGTCACCAATTTTGCGCCTCGGATTCAGCGATGAAATTGGGTCCTGGAAAATCATTTGCATTTCAGGACGCAGCCGCCGTAGCGCTTCACCGCTGAGTTTGGTGATATCGGTTCCTTTGAACACGATCGAGCCTGACGTCGGCTTTGGTAGCTGCATAATGGCGCGGCCAGTGGTGGATTTGCCACAACCAGATTCGCCCACCAGGCCAAGGGTTTCGCCTTCTAGGAGGTCGAGGCTAATGCCGCTTACAGCATGAACCTTGGCATCTTTACCAACAGGGAATTCCACCGTGAGATGTTCAACGGTGAGCAGCGGGTCTTTTTCTGGACGTAGATGAGCAGTCCCAGATCCGGCCATGTTCAGCTCTCCATTACGGCGCCCGCACCAGCGCCTTCAAGGGTGATCAAAGTTTGTGGGAGACCAGCTTCGAGGTTGCGTTCATAAGCGGCCTTGTTTTCGGGGGTGCCAACTGGATACCAGCAGGCAAACTGATGCCCTGGGGTTTCGGCGTCTTGCAGAGGTGGTTCCTCAACATGACATTTCTCTTGCGCATAGGGGCAGCGCGGCGAGAAGTTGCAACCCTTGGGCGGGTTGATCAGATCTGGTGGACGACCGCCGATCACTTTAAGTCGAGTGTGGCTCGGATCGTCGATCTTTGGAATCGATCGCAACAAGGCTTCGGTGTAGGGCATCTTCACGTTGCTAAATAGCACCGAAGTTGGGGCCTTTTCGACCACTTTGCCGCCGTACATAACCACGATCTCATCGGTTCGACCAGCAACTACGCCAAGGTCGTGGGTAACCAAGACCATGCCCATGTCACGTTCACGTTGTTGTTCTGCCAGCAGATTAAGAATCTGGGCCTGTACGGTCACATCAAGAGCCGTGGTGGGCTCATCAGCCATTAACAATTTAGGCCCGCAAGCCAAGGCAATTGCGATGGTGACCCGTTGGCGCATTCCGCCGGAAAGCTGGTGCGGATACTCTTTGAGACGCTTTTCAGGCTCGGGAATATTCACCGAACGTAACAAGGAAACCGCTGTTTTATTGGCGTCAGCAGCACTCAGATCGAGGTGGAATCGTAATGATTCAGTGATTTGACGACCAATACGCACCACTGGGTTAAGCGACGTCATGGGATCTTGGAACACCATGGCAATATCGATGCCCCAAATGTCGCGCATTTCTTTGTTCGACAGACCCGTTATGTCTTTTCCTTCGAACAAGACGGTTCCGTCACGCACCACGTTGTTACGGGGCAAAAGGTTCATAACCGAACGTGACAGAACGGTTTTACCAGAACCCGACTCGCCGACAATGCCAATGGTTTTCCCACGGTCCAGAGAAAAACTTACGCCGTCAACCGCACGAACCCGGCCTCTTGCGGTGATGAAGTGGGTCTTTAGATTGTGCACCTCAAGAAGGTGGCCTGAATCAGCCGCCTTGGGGGCTTCAAGCTTACTTACCGAGCGGCCACGGCTCATAAATACTGCTCCTGGACATGTGCTTAGCAGCGCTTTTTAGGGCGATACGGTTACGGATAACAAAAACGTGCGGGTGAAAACCAAATCTGGTGATTTGTGATGTGAGTCACAATATTGGGAAGAACCTATGCAATTGGTGGTCACACTGTCAATTACCCTAACCAATGTTTAAACGACGGTATGAGTTGTGGTAACCAAGGACAGCGTTTACGTAGACATCTGACTGGTTATACGACAGAATCGCCGAACGCAGTACGACCGCATTGTCGAGCCTCGAACTGTTCTTACAGAGGTATGCCGCCGCCGCAGCTGTGGCGTCATAAAGGTTGTGCGGATCACGAATCCCGTCGCCGTTGCCGTCACGACTCCATGCCCGCCAGGTACTGGGTATGAACTGCATTGGCCCAACGGCGCGGTCGTAAGTGGCATCGCCATCGTAGCGACCGCCGTCAGTGTCGTTTATCAGTGCTACGCCTTCGCTGCCATCCAAGGCAATCCCAATGATTCGAGGACTCACCACACCGTTAGGGCGCGGTTGTGATCGGCCAAAAGTGCCATGGAAGCTCTCCACGCGACCGATACCAGCCAACACGGTCCAGCTGATTCGGCAGTGGGGCACGGTCTCGACTGCCCCCAAATAGGCGTCTAGCGCAACGACAGAAAAATTGGCCCCCACCACGTTCGCTACTAGATACGCGTCACGATATTGCTCTTGTATTCGAGGCACTGTGGGCTCAACGCGGGCGAGTTCAGCCTCGGCTGCTGCGCGCTGATGCTCAGTGTCGCTGATTTCTTCTAACGTCGTTAACAGGTCGGCTTCATAGCGGTTCACATCCGTGGTAGCGCTTGCGAAGTCGGCCTGAGCTAGACCGAGGTTTCGGCGGAGGGTCGATTCCACTTGGCCCACAATTACTGCCTCGCTACCGGCGACATTGGCACCAGCGGCACCATATATTAGTGACTCGCTCGAGCGTCCTCCGCCCATGTAGGCCTGGATGGCCAGCGAACGCAGTTCTCCACGATGACGTTCCATTCGAAAACTGGCTTCAAGCTGGCTATTACGGGCCGCCGATAAATCCGCTCGAAGGGTGTCACGTTGGTTTTGCAATTGGGCTAACTTCACCACGGCCGCTTCGTGAATCATCCGATTTGTAACGATTGTTTCTTCGAGATGTTCAAGCTCAGCGCGCAGCTGGGTCAGGTTCCGACTCGACGCTTCAACTTCTCGAACGCGTTGCGGTATTAGCGCTTCTGCTCCCGCTACCACCTCAGCGGAAATCGCAGGCTCAGGTTCCTCGGCGTCAAGATTGTCGGCCTCCAAAGTGTCATCACTGTTTTCAGCATTGCCCACCGACGCGCTCGCAGAAATAGGCAGCAACAACGCCGTGATGGCTAACGCCGCGGTCGCCATTAAGGCAGCAGATTTTGCGACGAGCTTCAAAGGCTCCGACGAGTTCGACAAAGTAGTAATTAACCACCCGCGGTGAAGGTCAAAGAACTAAGGTAGGGCACAACGTAGCCCGTACGAGGGGGAATATGTAGTGTCCGAAGTGAACATCAAAGACCGGATCCGAGTCACCATTGACGAAGGCGTTGCCGACGTAACCCTAATCAGGGCCGACAAGATGAATGCCGTGGACGGTGCCATGTTCGAGGCACTGCTCGAAGCCGGTGAAATGATTGAAAACGACTCGTCGGTGCGGGTCGTGGTGTTGTCAGGCGAAGGGCGAAGCTTCTGCGCCGGTCTCGACTTTTCGAGCTTTGAGCAGATGGAAAAAGGTCCGAGCAATGCGATCAATAGCGAGCTTTCCAGAACGGATCGACAACCTGAAGCCCGCATAGGGTCGCGTGGTCAGCAAGCAGTGTACGTTTGGACTGATATGGCGGTACCAGTCATCGCTGCGGTTCATGGGCACGCTTTAGGCGCTGGTTTTCAATTAGCACTTGGTGCCGACATTCGTTTTATCGCACCCGATGCGCAAATGAGTGTCTTAGAAATTCGTTGGGGGTTAGTGCCCGACATGACAGGTACCCAAATGTTGCCCCGCTTGGTAGGTCTCGACGTCGCCAAAGAGCTCACCTTCACTGGGCGTATGGTGCCGGGCACCGAATGTGTCGAGCTCGGCTTGGCTACTCATGTATCTGACAGTCCAAAGCAAGATGCTATGGCTTTGGCCCGCGAAATTGCAGCTAAAAGCCCTCAAGCTATTCGTGGCGGTAAGAGGCTCCTGAACATGGCCGGCCAGGTCAGCCTTGAAGAAGGTTTCACCCAAGAGGCCACCATCATGCGGTCACTGATTGGGTCACCAAACCAGGTGGAATCTATTCGCGCCTATTTCGAAAAACGGCCAGCGGTCTATCAAGACTAACGACACAGCCGTCACGTAATGAACCTGGTTTCTCAACTGCAAAAGCTAGTGGGAGAGGCCTATGTTCTTGATCAGCCTGACGATCTGAGGCCGTATCAAACTGACTGGACCGGGCGATGGCATGGTCACGCCCGGGCGGTCGTGTTCCCCAAGAACATCCACGAAGTTCGCCGTCTGGTACAGCTATGTGCCAGTACCAACACTCCGTTAGTGCCACAGGGTGGCAACACAGGCCTGGTTGGTGGTGCGGTACCAAGCAACCTAAGTGTGGTGCTATCAACCCGGCGTCTAAACACGATTGAACCTGCTGACCCTAACGAAGCACGTATTACGGTCGGTGCTGGTGTAACAGTGGCTGCGGTCCACCAGGCGGCCAAGAGCATTGGTCTTCGATACGGAGTTGATTTTGCTGCCCGTGAATCAGCAACGGTGGGCGGCAGCATTGCAACGAACGCTGGTGGTCACCATGTGGTCCGGTACGGCATGACTCGGCAGCAGCTCTTAGGCGTTGAAGCGGTACTTGGCAACGGCGAAATTATTAGCCATCTTCGAGGGCTAACCAAGGACAACACCGGCTATGACCTAGCGGGCTTATTGTGCGGAAGCGAAGGGACCTTAGGTGTTGTCACTAAAGCAGTTTTGCGACTGTGGCCCGCCACCGCGCAGGTTTCAACTGCTCTATTAGGTTTTGAACGTTTGGGCGATGCCATCGAGGCCTCGATAACACTGCGTCAGCGCCTGGCCGAGGTTGAGGCGGTTGAATTGATGTTTCAGCCGGGGATAGAAGCGGTGGCGAACCGTTTCGATCTAGCATGGCCTCTCACCACCAATAAAGTGGTGTTATTGGTTGAAACCGCAGGTAGCGAACCTAGTGCCGACCAGCTTGCAGAAGAACTGAGTCGGCTACATGGGATCGTGGATTCGGCGCTAGCCACTGAAAGCGCCCGCCGCGCTCAGCTGTGGCGATGGCGAGATCTACACACTGAAGCAATTTTACACGCAGCTGAAACACCGCCCCATAAGCTTGATATCACCCTTACTACCACAGCGATGGAGGCCTTCTTCACCAGCTTGGAACAGTTGGTGTCAAGCCATAGCGATCACACCAAGTTGTGGCTTTTTGGCCATCTTGGTGATGGTAACATTCATGTGAACATCACGGGGCTAGAACCCGATGATGAAGCTCTTGATGAAGCAGTGTTGAGGTTAGTAGCCGAATATGGCGGTGCTATCAGTGCTGAACACGGCATTGGTCGTGCTAAAGCCCAATATCTACACCTCAACCGTAGTGCTAGCGAGATCGCTGCCTTTGGTGCCATCAAGTCGGCACTAGACCCTTCCGGCATCTTAAATCCGGGTGTGTTGCTGCCGCAGCGAGCTAGCACCGACCGGCAATAGAAGAGAAGTTAGCGGTAAGTGATTGAAAAACAGGTTTGCCGCCCTTACTAGGCGGCAAACCATCAACCAGAATCGCTTATATCTAGTTCGAGTGGGGCACTAAACCAGCTTCGAGTCGTGGCCTTTCCAATACTCGTCCCTCAGAAGGCGCTTGTAGAGCTTGCCGGTGGGATGGCGAGGCAGTTCTTCGCGGAAATCAACCGAACGTGGCGACTTAACGTCGGCCAAATGCTCACGCACGTATTTAATGAGCTGTTGTTCCAGCTCAGGCGTAGCTTCATACCCTTCCGCCAGCTGCACAACCGCTTTGACTTCCTCACCAAAATCAGCGTTAGGCACGCCGATCACGGCCACATCTAAGACCGCGGGATGCATGGTGAGCACATTTTCGGCTTCCTGAGGGTAAACATTAACTCCTCCGGTGATGATCATGTACGAGCGTCGGTCGGTGAGATACAAGAAGCCGTCTTCGTCAAGACGGCCAATGTCGCCCAAGGTGCTCCAGCCGCGACCCTTTGGATCACGAGAATCAGCGGTCTTTTCAGGATCGTTGTGATATTCAAAAGCGCCTTCGCTTTCAAAATACACAATTCCTTCTTGTCCTATTGGTAGTTCATTGCCGTCTTCATCAAGGATGTGCACCACTCCGGTCAGCGCTTTACCGACCGTGCCTTTGTGCTCCAACCAGTCTTGCGAGTTGACATAGAGGAATCCGTTGCCTTCCGTTCCGGCGTAATACTCATGCAAGACCGGACCCCACCACTCGATCATTTGCTCTTTAACGGGGATGGGACACGGCGCGGCAGCGTGCACCGCCACCTGCAAACTTGAGACATCATATTTATTGCGCACCTCTTCGGGCAGCTTGAGCATACGCACGAACATGGTGGGTACCCATTGGCTAGTGGTGGCCTTATATTTTTCAATAAGTGCCAACGCCTCTTCTGGGTCGAAGCGACTCATAACGATTACGGTGCCGCCAACCCGATGTACGCCCATGGTGAAACGCAAAGGGGCAGCATGATACAGAGGAGCCGGGGACAGATACACGGCGTCTTCACTAAAGCCAAAGAGCATCTGCGCCAAGCCGGTAACAGCGTTATCGCTACCCAATTCGCTCGTGGGCAACGGTAGTTTCACACCTTTTGGTCGACCAGTAGTGCCCGAAGAATAGAGCATGTCTTGGCCCTCATACCGAGGTGCCGGTAGCGGCTCGGCTACCTGGGCGGCGAGCGCATCTTCCAGGCGCTCATAGCCCTCGAGATCAGCATCCAAAATAAAGCGGTGCTTGACCCCAGGGTTACGTCCTACCAGGGCTTTAGCAACATCAGCCATCGCGGCACTGGTAATGAAAACCTTGGCACCGCAGTCGTCCAAAATATACTCAAGTTCTTCAACCGTGAGGCGCGAACTAATAGCCGTCCAGTAGGTACCAGCGTAATTAGCACCCCAAGCAATCTTGAAATAATCAGGATGGTTCTCTAAACAAAACGCCACATTGTCGCCGTGTTCAACTCCACAGGCTCGCAGTAGCTGCGAAAGTCTATTAGCAGCATCGTCTAATTCCTTATATGAAATTGCGCGACCAGTGTCGGCCATTATGTACGCAGGATGGTCGGGTTTAGTTTGGGCCCAGGTCCCCGGAAAATTCGCCATGACCAAAAGCTACACGGATGTGACCGGCGACATCACAAAAGCCACCACGACTAGTCATCGTATTCAACATCTGTGCCAGTATTAAGCACATTCTTTACGCTTATTCGCGCATTACTTTGAGGGGATTACATGTCTGAGGACGAAACCACGGTGTCGCCTGATGAGGCTCGAGTTCAGGCCTTAATCGATCAGCTGCTAGCCGAGAACGACGTCTCCGATCCGGTGGCTTTTCTAGGGGCACAATTTGACCTTGGCCTGGCTTGGGTCCATTTCCCAGAAGGTAATGGGGGACTAGGTCTTTCACCAAGGCTTCAAACGACCATCAATGCCCAGCTAGCCGAGGCCGGGGCCCCAAACGCAACTTCGCGGAACCCTATTGGGTATGGCATGAGTGCCCCAACAATTGTTACCCATGGCTCAGAAGAGCAAAAGCAACGTTACCTACGGCCTCTGTTCACCGGGGAAGAGATCTGGTGCCAACTCTTTAGCGAACCGGGAGCCGGTTCCGACGTGGCCGGGCTTTCCACCCGGGCCGAAAAAGACGGTGAAGAATGGGTGGTAAATGGTCAAAAGGTTTGGACCACGCTCGCTCACATTTCAAGCTTTGGCACCTTGGTGGCTCGCACGGACCCCGATCAGCCCAAGCACAAAGGTCTCACCCACTTCGTAGTCGATATGCGTGCACCAGGTGTCGAGGTACGGCCACTTCGCCAAATTACCGGCGATGCCGAGTTTAACGAGGTCTATTTCACCGATGCTCGGATTCCTGATTCTGAGCGCCTGGGTGATGTAGGCCAAGGTTGGGCGGTGGCAGTGACCACGCTGATGAACGAGCGAGTATCGATTGGGGGCAATGTTGCGCCTCGTGGTTCGGGTTATATCAGCGGTGCCGTTAAGGCCTACCACGAATACGCGGCTTCCATGCCACAGAGCCAACGCCAGGCACTGCGTGACGACCTTATGAAACTGTGGGTGCGTGCCGAGGTCTTGCGCCTTACCAACATGCGTGCTTCAGCTAATCGTAAGCTGGGCAACCCTGGTCCCGAAGGTTCGGTTGGAAAGCTGGCCTCCGCCGATCTCAACAAAGATATAACCGCCTTCACAATGAATCTCATGGGTCCCCACGCCCTGCTCTTTGACGACTATTCAATGCGTGCACCCGATCGAGCTATGGACACCAGCACCGCCCAGCGTGGCTTCCTGCGCATGAGAGCCAACTCCATTGAAGGTGGCACCACCGAGATCATGAAAAACATCTTGGGTGAGCGAGTGCTAGGTCTGCCCGGTGATGTTCGAGTCGACAAAGACCTGCCGTGGTCACAGGTGCCTCGATAGGCCCATATTGGCCATATGTTGTGGGTATGGCGAGGTATCTAGCTAATTTGGGTAGATGCCCCGCCGTACGAAAATTATCGCCACCATCGGACCGTCTTCTGATTCGCCTCGCGACCTAGAAGCGTTAATAGAAGCCGGGATGGATGTAGCGCGCATCGGGTTGGCCCACGGCACTATTGAAGAACAGCTTGAGCGCTACTACCGAATTCGCGCCGCGGCCCGCGCCGTTGGGCGAAACGTGGGCATTTTGGTCGACCTTCCAGGACCAAAAGTACGTGCCGGATCCTTCGGGGAAAACGGCGGCGTTGAATTAGCACCAGGAAACCGGGTCATTTTGCGCCCGGGGAACGGCGTTAGTACCGCCACTGAAATTGAGGTCGACTACGAATACCTCTTGGCCGACATTCATGCTGGTGATCGCCTTATGTTTGGTGATGGCACCGTAGTGGTGGAAATTGAAGAACACTGTGGTGATTATCTGGCTGGGGTAGTTGCCCACGGCGGAATTGTTCAAGGCCGCCCCGGAGTTCATATTCCGAGTGATCGGCTTAGAACTTCAGCGCCTACCGAGCGCGACTTGCGTCTTCTCGACGTATTTGTTGACGCTGGCGTTGACATGGTGGCTTTGTCTTTCGTGCGTTCAGCCCACGATGTGCGCCGCATTGGCACCGAACCACATCCACGCGGACCACTAATCGTGGCCAAAATTGAGACCCGGGCGGCGGTACAAAACCTGGAAGGAATTATTGCGGCCTCAGGTGCCATCATGGTGGCCCGGGGCGATTTGGGTGAAGAATTCGAAATCGAAGAACTTCCGCATCTTCAAAAAGAAATCATCGCCAAGTGCATAGCCATGGGGCGACCGGTGATTACTGCAACGCAGATGCTTGAATCAATGATCACCGCGCCTAGTCCAACCAGGGCTGAAGCTACCGATGTTGCCAACGCCGTTTTTGATGGCACCTCGGCGGTGATGCTCTCGGCAGAAACCGCCATCGGGCATGATCCGATTGAGGCCGTGGCAACCATGGCACGTATTGCTGGCCATGCTGACCAACGCTTTCCCTACGATTCGTGGACGGCCCGGCTCACTGACCGGCATGTGTTGGGGGAAGCTGCCAGCCTCGATTCGAAGATGACCGACACCATTACTATGGCCGCCTGGCGGGCCGCCGCAGAAGTGAAGGCCAACGCCATTATCTGTATTACGCGCTCGGGTTTCACGGCCCGTTCGATTGCTCGTTTCCGCCCCCAAGCCCGTGTTTTGGCCTATTCACCCGATCCGCGTGCCGTACTGCAGCTCTCGATGAGCTGGGGCACCACCGCCCTGGGCTCGCAAGCCCACGGCGCATTCACCGACATGGCTGATTGGGCAGTCAACGACGCCAAACGTCAAGGTTTGCTTCGCTCGGGCGATGTGGCGGTTGTGGTGGCAGGCTCTCGTGAAAGCTCGGAAGCCACCGACACCCTTCGCTTGGTGCGTGTGCCATAGCTTTATGGGGCCCGACTATTATCTCGATCCGCCGCACCTGGCGGTTTATGAACGTCTGCCAGACACCGGGCAAAATGCAGCACAGCTAGTGGTGCTGGTTCATGGCACCATGGATCGCGCTACCAGTTTTGCCAAGGTCACACGTCGTCTCGCCGAGTTCCATACGCTGCGCTATGACCGGCGTGGCTACGGCGATTCAGCCATCAACGTCGATGGAATGCCAGTGTTGCCTGCCACCGATCTGCAAAGCGCTGCTAACGATCTCTTGGCGGTGGTGGACGGTCGGCGCAGTGTTCTCGTGGGACATTCCATGGGTGGCACCATTGCTTTAGCAGCCGCTATAACCCAGCCTGAGATGGTCGAAGCCGTAATCGCTTATGAGTCACCGCTGCCCTTTGCCACCACGGCTGACCAGCGGCCAAGAAATCCTGAGTCCGATCCGGCCGAGGCTGCCGAGAAGTTCATGCGTCAAATGATTGGCGATGCCCAATGGGAACGACTGCCAGCTTCGAGCCGTAAGAAGCGCCGAGCTGAAGGACCGGCACTGATTGCCGATCGTGAGCTTTGGAACGGTGCAAGCAGTTATCAGCCAAGCGGGTTAGTGGTGCCGGTAGTAGCCGCTTATGGTGGCATCTCGAGCGAGCACCATCGCCAAAGCGCGTTTCGGTTAGCCGAGCTAGTACCCCAGGCCACCTTGGCCGAGATAGAGGGCGCATCCCACGGTGCTCATCTCACTCACCCCGATGCTTTTGCGGAACTGATTCGCGCAACGGCAGCACAGTTTCGCTAAATATGCTCGAACTACTAGCCCCATTCTTTCTTGCTCTGAACTTAGCTTTGTAATATGGGGAAAGCTTTGAGATGCGATACAGTTTTACTTATATTGCTTTATGGTAAATGCCCTCCCTTAAGGAGTACCCGTCTTGGAAATACCCTTCATTAACATTGAAGAACTAGCTGAACGGCTAGAAACCGAGACCCCGGTTGTTATCGATGTTAGGGAAGAATTCGAATGGGATGAGGCAAGGATCGCTGGTACCAAACTGGTGCCATTGGGAGAGCTAACTCGTCGAGTAGACGAGTTGCCAACCGATCAAGCACTTCTTATTTTGTGTCGTAGCGGAAACCGAAGCGGCCAGGCCACCGCCTGGCTACGTGAACAGGGCTACGACGCCTTTAATGTGGATGGTGGCGTTTTGGCATGGGCTTCAAGTGGCCGCCACCTTGAATCTGGCCCCAACCCCGCCTAGGCAGTGACCTCTCCGAAACCCATAACGAACAACAACGCCTTCGGCGAGCTTCTTGAGCAACTTCGGGATGAACCAGTAGTAGCCCTTGATACCGAGTTTCATCGCGAGCGCACCTACTTCCCCAAAGTGGCGCTGCTGCAATTAGCCTGGCGAGATCAAGTTGCCATTGTCGATCCACTAGCGGTAGATCTCGAACCTTTCGCCGATATTCTCGACAGTGATGCCACGATCGTCATCCACGCCTCTTCGCAAGACTTAGAAGTGTTGGCACGCTCGTGCGGTACGACTCCAAGAAACCTATTCGACACCCAAGTAGCTGCCGGATTTTTGGGCATGTCGAATCCATCGCTCGCTTCGCTCGTGGAAGCCCATTTTGGCGTTCATTTACCTAAAGCCAGCCGCCTAACTGATTGGCTGCAAAGACCGCTCTCCAACGCCCAACTTACCTACGCCGCATCCGACGTTCTGTATTTGATTGAGCTGCGAGAACGTGAAATTGCCGAGCTTGATTCCCGTGGTCGCCTGCCTTGGGCGGAAGACGAGTTCCAGTCGTTGCTCAACAAGGTACAGGTTTCACGCACTCCTGAAACAGCGTGGCGGAAAATCAAAGAGGCAAAACACCTCCGCGGTAAGGCTCGCGACATCGCCCGCTCGGTTGCGGCCTGGCGCGAACGACGCGCCATCGAAAGTGACCAACCAGCTCGTTTCGTACTACCAGACTTGGCAGTGGTTGCCATCGCCCAAAAAGCACCAACCACGCCTAGCGAACTAGCCAACATACGCGGTTTGGACGAGCGGCACCGGCGGGGTGACTACGCCATAGAAATCACCGCCGCGGTGCGTGAAGGCCAAGAAACTCCTATCGAAGTTACGCGCAGACCGGTGTCAAACGGCGAAATCTCAAAAGAGCTTCGCCCCGCCGTAGCATTGGTTTCTTCTTGGATCAGCCAACTAGCACATGATGAAGGAATCGATACTGCCATTTTGGCCACTCGTTCAGACCTTGAAGCCCTCTTACGTGGCGATGAAGACGCCCGTTTAGCATTCGGGTGGCGCGCTGAGATGGTGGGCGAACCGATTCGCCGTTTGATTTCAGGCCAAGCATCGCTGGCGTTTGGTCAAAACGGTCGGTTAGCGCTTGAAGAGCGTTCCGGACGACCGGTATTGCATTAACGCTACCAAGGCTTCAACGCACCAGCGTTTAGGCATCGGCTAAGAGGCTCGCTGTCTCGGGCGATCGTGGATCACGGCCCAGAGTCGTCCCAAGCGCGCAGGTTAGCTCTTAAACAGCCCATCGACGGCTTAAATAATGGCCGCTAAGGCACCAATTACAATCACAGTGAGCAAACCCGCCGCTACCATGGCGAAGAGCCGGTCGCCTCGACGCACCCAACGTAAAAAAAGCCAAAGAACTCTAATGATTGGCACCGCGATTAGCGTCGTCACCATGGCATAGCTTGCTATCTCATTAGCGGGGGCTGGCAAAAGAACCCCGCCAATGGCAAGAACAAAGGCTAAAACGGCGCCAAATTGTAAGAAGGAAACCAGGTAACGTTGACGGCCGATCAGCGGATGACGATTGACCTCTGGATCTGGCTCGCTAGAACCCAGCGGCGGCGCGAATTCACTCAAAGCTGAACCACCAAGACCGTTGCAATAACTATCAACATTACTGACAAAAAGCGTCGTAATATTACCGGTGGTAAGGCGTCTTGTACCGCTGAGCCTAAAACGCCGCCAATCAAACCCCCTAGAGCTACCGCCGAGCTTTCGAGCGGGTCGATTCTACCTTGTAAGGCAAAGACCAACAGTGCCGTGGACGATGTAATAGCCACGCTAAAAGTTGAGGTAGCGGCGGCCACTTTCAACGGTATGTACATGAGCTCACGCATAGTTGGCGTTTTGATAAAGCCAGCTCCCACCCCTGAGAGTCCAGTCACCACACCAGCGAAGGTCATGACCACCAATCCGGTACCCATGTTGCGAGCACGATAGGGGACCACACCCTCGGCGGTGGCAATTGCGCCATCGAGCGAACCGGGCCATTCGGCCGACGGTTCACCCGCTAAGGCTGCTACCGGACCATAGCCACTGGCGGGCCTCAAGAAGCCTGCTAAACCAGCGACGAAAGCGGTTGCCGCCAAAACACCTTGCAGGGCCGTGCCGCTAACGGCGCCTGAGACCCAAGCGGCAATCACTGCTGCCGAGGTAGCCGTTAGTTCCAAGGTAATGCCCAGTCGGTGATGCACTAACCCGCTAGCCAGTTGTTTCGGTGCTGCCGAGAGCGAGCCGGCGGCTACTGAAATTAAACCAAGTGGAGCCGCAAGCACGGGATCGACACCAAGTAGTACCAAAGTAGGCACTAATAGTACTGCTCCACCAAAACCGCCTAAGGTTCCTATTGTGGCCGTTGCGAGCGCTAAAGCAAGCAAAGCTGGAATAGTCATATAGACCTCATATCCCTAAAGTCTAACTAACGGAGCACTGTACGCAGATTCCGATGTTTTCAAGACACTTAGAGCAAGCATGACGAGCTTTCGACTCATTAACGGCTATGATGTATCGAGCTTTCATCTTTTGCAGACAGGAGCTGGCCCGTGGTGAAAAAGGGTCGCCATCGGCGGTTTGAAGAGGCACGAGCACTCAAACGCACGACAGACATAGATTTTGAAGACTTGTTCGAGTCGCTACAAGCGGATCGTCCTGCACGCGACGATGACGCGTCCGATTCTGAATGGACTGATTACGAAGACAGCGACGACGACCCACCTGACTACGACTAGTCAGGCCGGTTGGCAAGTTCTATCTAAATACCGCTTCGTGTTGTGGAGAGAACACCTTCTGGCAGTAACCTTTCAAATTCGTGTCATATAGCGAACTGCGCAACGTAGCCATTATTGCCCACGTCGACCACGGTAAAACCACCTTGGTAGACGCCCTGCTTCGTGCTACCGGTACTTTCCAAGCCCACGAAGCCGTAATCGATCGAGTCATGGACTCGGGCGATCAGGAACGGGAACGGGGTATCACGATTTTGGCTAAGGCCGCCTCGATTACCTGGAACGGGGTTCGGATCAACCTGGTCGACACTCCGGGACACGCTGATTTTGGTGGCGAAGTTGAGCGCGCCCTGACCATGGTTGATGGGGTATTACTGCTGGTAGACGCGGCTGAAGGTCCACTACCGCAAACCCGATATGTGCTTTCAAAAGCTTTGGCTGATGATCTACCGGTGGTGGTGGTCATTAACAAGGTCGATCGAGCCGATGCTCGCGCTGATGAAGTCTTAGATGAGCTCTTCGCTCTTTTCATTGACCTTGGCGCCGAAGATCACCAAATCGATTTTCCAGTAATTTCCACCATTGCTAAAGAGGCGAAAGCCACCGAAGGTGTAGGTGTCCCGGCACCCGATGCCGATTTGGTTCCGCTTTTGAAGGCGCTTGTAGACACAGTGCCTAAACCAAGTGGTGACCCCGACGCCCCGTTACAGGCCATGGTGACTAATCTCGACGCTTCCGACTATCTCGGTCGGCTTGCGGTTGGACGGGTCATGAACGGCTCGCTCCGCCGCGGCGAGACAGTGGCTTTGTGCCGCGCTGACGGTTCTGTAATTAAAAGGCGTTTAGGCCAGCTATTTGGCATCAGCGGTGTCGGTCGCAGCGAAGTGGAGCAATGTGGTGCTGGCGATCTGTTCTACGTAGCGGGGTTTCCCGAGGTCGAAATCGGCGACACCATCGCCGACGCCGCCGAACCAACCCCATTGCCGCGTTTGGTGGTAGACGAACCGGTGATGCGAATGACTTTCGCGGTTAACACTTCACCGCTGGCAGGCAAAGAAGGCAAGTATCTAACCTCGCGTCATTTAAGAGAACGATTAAACCGAGAAGTGTTGGGCAACGTTTCAATTCGACTCGCCGACACTGATTCGCCCGATGTGATAGAAGTGGCCGCTCGTGGAGAGCTGCAATTAGCAGTACTAATCGAGGCGATGCGCCGGGAAGGCTACGAGCTACAAGTGAGCCGACCCGAGGTGCTAATCCGCGAAATCGACGGTATAAAACACGAACCGCTTGAAGAAGCAGTGGTAGACGTGCCCGATGACTATGTGGGCACGGTGACCCAGGCCATAGCACCCCGCAAAGGCCGAGTTGAAGACATGCGTCCTGGTGATATCGGCCGCACAATTATTACTCTCAAAGCACCTTCGCGAGGATTGCTCGGCTTTCGTTCAGGGCTCTTAACAGCGACTCGGGGCACCGCCCTTATTCATCAACGTCACGAAGGCTGGACGCCTTGGGTCGGTGAGCTGCCCACACGGAGTGGGGGAGCAATGCTTGCCGATCGCTCCGGCAAGAGCACCTCATACGCTCTAGACAACCTACAACTGCGTGGTGAAATGTTTGTTGGTCCAGGGACTGAAGTTTATGAAGGCATGATCGTTGGTGAATCGGCACGTGGTGAAGACATGACAGTGAATATCACCCGTGAAAAACAAAAAACTAACATCCGCACTCACGCCGCCGACGACGCCATCAAATTGACCCCGCCGAAGATATTTACGCTAGAAACGGCCATCGAGTGGATTGGCGACGACGAGCTAGTTGAAGTTACTCCCGAAAACCTTCGTCTTCGTAAGCGGACTTTGAAGGAACAGGACCGTAAACGTCTGCGTCGATAACAGTGCCTTGGTAGCGGATGCCGTACCAATCGCTGTCCTGCCAAAGTGCCGGATGACGAAATTCAATGGCACCGCTCGTTAGCTCACCATCTCGCGCTCGAAACGGCCGCACCACACCACCTTGTGTTTCCAGCTGACCGACAAATTTCATGATTTTTTCATGAAACTCAATCGACTCGTCGCCTACGAGTGAAATAGCACTCTCAAGTGAAGGACCTTGCGCACCTAGCTCGTACATCAGCCGAGCTGGTTCGTATACGCGCCCAAGGGGACCGAATCGAATTCGCTGAATCTCCCGTAAACCTAAACGCCGCCTACGCAGTTTAATTAGTCGTGAGTCTTCTAAAACGTGGCGGGCAGCTGCCCCGTTTTCTAGGGCAGTGTCAACCACACTTGATTGAAGTTCGCTCGCCAAATTAGTTCGATTCACGACCTCGGGTGTGAGTTTGGCGATCAAGCTGAGCGAGGTGATCAATAGCTGATTCTCGTCACAATCATGTGAACGTGCAGGCACCGCACAGACCATGACATCTTGATGACCACCGCTGGCACCCTGGGCAGCAACCGTTTCGCCCCACAAGATCGGACCTCGAATTTCGCCGTGGCAGTGCACGGCATGGTGTTCAAAAATCGAAGCCAGAGAACGACTGATGGTGGGCATGGCGGCTAGCAAGACCTGCGCTTCGATGCTGGACGCCAAAATCAAGGCTTCAATCGAAGTTGCTTGTTCCCGGCCCAACCCAAATAGGGTGCCAATCGCTTCAGCGAAATCCATGGGTCGACGAAGCTTCGCCCAAAGCTCGTGGGTCGCCGTAACGGAGGTATCGCTGCTCATGGCTTCAATTTCTAAATGACCAAGTCGAGGCCGAGCACTTCGCCGATAGTTCGTTGTGCCTCAAGTTGTTCTGATGGATCAAATAGGGGTTCAACGGCGCGATATAGTTCCGTGGCCCGACGTTCGTCCATACCCTCAAATTGAGGCAGGAAATACGCATAGAAAACCTCGAACAAGACCCGTGATCTGGGCACCACATCGCTTTCACGGCGTGCCGCGTAACGTGCAGCATCGAGGTAGACAGCCGGTCCAAGGTCTTTGAATTTCCGCAGTATCAACAAGTCAGCCACCATGTCGCCAGGTCCTTCTAGGACTTGTCGGAAATCAGCTTCGGCCGGTGTGCCGACCTCAATGAACGCAAACCGTCTCATCAGCGCGTATGACATTTCAAAGAGCAGGTTCTTGTCGAAGACATTCATGGTGGCGATGATCCGCCAAGAAGCCGGCAAACGAATCACGTCGGTATCATCGGGTGGCTCTACACCAGCGGGTACCAACGATAAGGGTTTAGATTGCCCAGCCCGTTTATAAGGTAAGACCACTGGCGAACCGGACAGTACAGTGAAGAGCTGACCGAATGCTCGGTCAAAGTTGGAGCGGTTCATCTCGTCAATCACTAGCCAACGTCCGCTCATAATTGCTTCTACGAAGAGGCCGGGTCGAAAGATTAGGCCTTCCGCAGTCGGTTGTAGTCCACCAATAGTTTCGAAGGTGGTCCATTCGCTGGTGGCTGTGGTTGGCAGATAACCAGTGCACATTAAAGAGTGGGCCGCCACTTCAGCCGCTACATAAGCCAGTGTCGTTTTGCCGGTGCCAGGAGGTCCGGTAAGCACCACATGTTTACCAGCGTCAATTGCCGCCACAACCTGGTCAATCACATAGGGTGGAAAGATTATTCCATGCTCATCGATGGCCCGTTGCAACGATTCCCGATCAAATCTTGCCATTGTCAGCTCCTACGCTGTTCAGGTCGGTAGATTGCCGTTTCAATACGCTAGCGTCTTCTCGAGCTGACGCGCCTAGAGTAGGTAGCTAATGGCTGGTGAGTTCGAAGACATACGCAGTCGCCTAGAAGCTATCAGTGAAGAGCTAGCTGACTTGGCTATTGTTCGGTTGCGCGAATCCATCGACGCTGGTGGCCACGAGCTACCAGTAGACGAGAAGCGCCTGACGCGGGCCAGGCGTGCAGTAGAAAAGGCAGTGAACATCCTGCGTGATCCCAATGACGAATATACATTCTGATTTTGTCACACCTAAAACTAAACCAATTTTGCCAGGCTTCTACATCGTTGTTTCGGGTGGACCTGGCTCAGGCAAGACTCTTTTAGCGCGCCCGGTAGCGGAAGCACTACGCCTTCCGCTGCTGTCCAAAGACACCATCAAAGAAGCGCTTTTCGATGAACTAGGCATCGGTGATCGGCTCTGGTCACGCCGGCTTGGTCGTGCCAGTGTGGCCGTGCTCTATCGAATAGCAGCCAACACTCCGGCGGCAGTGTTGGAATCAGTGTTCCACCACGATCTGGCCGTGGCCGACCTGCAGGCCCTCGAAAAACCGTTGATTGAGCTGCATTGTCAGTGCGATAAAGAAGTCGCACTGCAGCGATTTGAAGAACGAGCCACCGATGAACGCCACCCCGGCCACCTCGATAGCCAACAACCCCGAAACCGACTGGTGGAGTTAGTTGAGGAGGGCTTAGAACCGCTCCGACTGGGCGGACCGTTGTTGGAAGTGAACACCAACAATCGTGTCGATGTAGCTCAGGTAGTGGACTGGATTAAGGCTCAGCCTGAATACCAAAAAACCTTAGACTTATAGTGCTCTATACCGAAAGCCGCAGCTGCTTCAACTCACCGTTCGCTCGGAAGCGTGAGAGCTAAAACAAGCTATTCGCTTTCGTTCTTAGAAGTACCGAGCTCGTTTAGACGATCAATAAAGATCCGCAGACGAGAAAAACTCATCTGGTTGAACTTGAACGACAACCGCTCTAAATCTAAAGCGTCGTTATCACGCACCTCACCCGGCGACGGCTTCGGTCGGCTGATGCCATTTTCGCTCATAATGTCAGAGAACTCATCCTGCAAGGCTTGCAGTTCTGCGTCGCTCAATCGTCGAGAATGACGTATTACTAAATTCTTGCCAACCATTCGCATCGAGTGATAATTAGCATAAAACGCTTCAATATGAGCGGCCGCTTCTTCAACGTCGTTAGTCACAAAAAGCAACCGATAATCGTCTTCGCTTATCAGCCGTCGTTCGCCCAGTTCGTCTTTGACAAATTTTAACCATCCGGGCCAATAGCTCGAACCCGGCGGGTCAAGAAGTACCACGGGGATCGGGTATGACTTACCGGTTTGCAAGAGGGTTAAAACTTCGAACGCTTCATCGAGGGTTCCAAACCCACCGGGCAGCATACAGAAACCATCTGACTCTTTTACAAAGGTCAGCTTACGGGTAAAGAAGTAACGAAAATTAATAAGTTTTGGATCGCCAGCGATGGCATTATTAGCGACTTGTTCAAACGGTAAGTTGATATTGATACCAAAGGATTTGTCCCGTCCGGCCCCTTCGATGCCTGCCTGCATTATTCCGGGCCCGGCACCGGTCATAACCATCCAGTCAGCCTTGGCCATCCGGGCAGAAAATGCTTTGGCGCATTGATACGCAGGGTCATCCGCAGCAATTCGAGCTGAGCCAAATACGCTTACCTTGCGCACACCACGGTAAGGCGCAAAGACGTTGTAAACATAACGCAGCTCTTTTAGCGTATAGTTCGCCATTTTCACTTCGCCACGCGCCACGTTTTCTAATTCCATACGAAGCGACGACGCTATAATTTCGAAAATTAGTGCCGCTTTAGAACGGGCATTGGTACTTTCAACCAACTCGGCGATTCGACGATCGAGCTTAGCAATACCAGTGCGATATCGTGGTAACCCCTTTATAAATGGGCTTTCACCTTGGTCTTTAGGGGTGGCTTGTTCATCTTCATCATCGCCGAAACTGGTTTCACCGTGGGGGATCTGACCCGGGCGCGCTCTGTATTTAGTCATTTAATGTAAATCATATCAAGATTTAAGTTAAGATATTTATATTAAAGCCAGGCCTAAAGGAACGATTGCCTAACACCTTGTAGGGTATCGAGCACATCGCTGAATGACTTCTTAAACGAATCGACACCGTCGATCTCTAACTTGTTCGCCACGTCCGCAAACGAGATGCCCAAAGCTTCAAGTTTCTCAAAAGTGTTTTCCGCCGCCGCAAGGTCAGTATCAATAGTTCGAGCAATAGTGCCGTGGTCTAAGAAGGCGGCGATCGTCGACTCGGGCAAAGTGTTCACACTCTCAGGCCCGATCAATGCGTCAACATACAACGTGTCTGCATAGGCAGGGTTCTTGGTGGAGGTTGAAGCCCACAATGGCCGCTGTTTGTTGGCCCCGAGTGCGGCCAAGGCCTGCCAGCGGGAGGTGTCGAAAGCTTGTTGAAACAGACCATAGGCAAGCTTGGCCTGGGCCACGGCGGCTTGGCCGTAGAGCTCGGTGTCTGGCGGGGCGATTTGGGCCAACCGTGCATCAACCTCGGTATCGACGCGGCTTACAAAGAACGATGCCACACTACGAATTTTGGAAAGATCACCAGTGGCGGCCTCAAGACCATTCAAATAAGCAGCCATCACTTCGCCATATCGCGCCAAACTGAAGATCAGCGTGATATTCACGTTGATTCCCTCGGCAGTTAGCGTTTCGATTGCCGGAATACCCTCGGCAGTTGCAGGCACCTTAATCATGACGTTTGGTTGGTTGATCTGGGCGTGCAGCTTTCGAGCGGCGTCGATAGTGGCTTGTGTGTCGTTGGCCAGCTCAGGTGATACTTCAACCGAGACATAACCGTCTTCGCCGTTCGAATTTTCATAAACCGGCGCCAAGACCGAAGCAGCGTCGACAATGTCGCTTATAACCAACCGCCAATATGAATCTTCAAGATCCACACCGTCGGCTACCAGAGTTCTTAGTTGTTCATGGTAGGCGTCGCTTGAGGTCATAGCCCGTTGAAAAATTGTTGGATTCGAGGTCACACCGCGGATGCCGTCGTGCACCCATCGCGCTAACTCACCGCTTTTGATCCAATCACGTCGCAGGTTATCAAGCCAAGGGCTTTGCCCCCCGAGCTCATGAAGTTCAGATAATGTCGCCATAATCACTCCTCTGGCAGTTTTATCGGCCCGCTACTCAGCCCAAATCGAGCGACTCAAGCAATGCCTGCGCTTGGGTCACTACGTTGGCGGCTGTCATGCCGTAATTGGCGAGCACCACCTCACCGGGGGCACTGGCACCAAATTGGTCAATACCAATTGAAGCGTCGCTCCAGCGTTCCCAACCAAAGGTAGAACCGGCCTCAACCGACAATGTTGGAATGTCCGAAGGTAAAAGTTCTTCGCGATATTCTTCAGATTGTAGGGCGAAAAGTTCCCACGAGGGCATAGACACCACTCGCACATCGATATCGTGTTTGGCGAGTTCTTGAGCTGCCTCCACGCAGACCGACACCTCGCTGCCGGTCCCGATTAGAATGAGATCAGGCTCATCTTCGCTCTCAACCACCGAATAAGCGCCGAATTCAACCTCAGCAGCATCAGTTCCGGCGAGAACGGGCAAGCCTTGGCGTGACAATACAAGACCAACTGGTCCTTCGGCGTGCAATGCTTGTTGCCAAGCACCTACGGTTTCAGTGGCATCAGCAGGCCGAATCACGGTCAGGCCGGGCATAGCCCTAACACTGGCCAGTTGTTCTACTGGTTGATGTGTCGGTCCGTCTTCACCAACGCCCACCGAGTCATGAGTCCATACAAAGATGACCTTGGCTTCACTCAGTGCCGCTAGGCGCACTGCAGGACGCATGTAATCGGTAAATACAAAGAACGTTCCACCGACCGGTAGTACGCCGCCGTGTAAGGCCATACCGTTCATAATGGCCGCCATGGCGTGTTCACGGACGCCGAAGTAGAACTGACGACCAGCGGGATTGTTGAAGCTTTGGGCACCGCTTATACCAAGAGTGGTACCAGTGTTCGAAGTCAGGTCGGCGCCACCCGCGATTATCGAAGGCACGGCTTCGGCTACCGCCGCCAGGCATTTGCCGCTGGCGGCTCTAGTAGCCACCATTTCGCCAACTTCCCAGCTGGGCATATCTAATTCAACACCGGGAACTGCCGTGCCGCCTTGGCTGGCGACCCAGGCCAAGAGTGAAGCTTCGTCTAGTTGATCCAGCCGCTCTTGCCACGCTGCCGAATCGGCAGCACCACGTTCACCAGCAGCTAAATAGAATTCGCTCACATCGTCGGGAACATAGAAGGTCTTCTCGGGGGGGAGCCCCATTGCGGCCTTGGTAGCTGCAATCTCATCGTCTTTTAGGACGTAGCCGTGTGCCTCGGGGTCATCCATAAACCGCTCCGATGGATACGCAATATGGCTCCGCAAGACCACCAAAGTCGGAGCATCATTATTGGCCATGGCCGATCGCAAACCAGTCTCAATGGCATCTAGGTCGTTGGCAACTTCGCCCAGTTCAATGACGTTCCAGCCGTAGCCACGAAAACGCAGCACAACATCATCACCTAAGGAAATGTCGGTTGGGCCATCGATGGTGATGTGGTTATCGTCATAAATCCACACCAGACGATCGAGTTTAAGATGACCAGCCAGCGACGCAGCCTCGTGGCTCACGCCTTCTGATAGGTCGCCATCGCCACAGATTGCCCAAATACGGTGATCACAAATTTCACTGCCATAGGTTGCTCGCACAAAACGTTCAGCCACGGCCATTCCCACGCTGTTCGCAATACCCTGGCCGAGGGGACCGGTGGTCACTTCTATACCTGGAGTTCCAAAACCAACCTCTGGGTGCCCAGGAGTCTTGCTGCCCCACTGACGAAATTGACGCAGATCTTCAATAGTCAGGTCGTAGCCGGTCAGGTGCAACATGGAATACAACAAGATTGATGCGTGACCAGCTGAAAGTATCACTCGATCGCGGTCGGGCCAGTTGGGGTCATTAGCGTCGTAGCGGAGAATACGGGTCCACAGCACATGTGCCAGGGGGGCCAAAGCCATGGCGGTACCTTGGTGGCCTGAACGTGCGGCGTTCGGTGCATCCATCGCAAGACCGCGGATCACATTTACTGCCTTGGCTTCGATGTCGTTGGTCATCTGTCCTCCAATAGACATATTCCCCGTATGTGCTCGATCATAAAGAGTTTCGGATTGATTGACTCAATCACCAAAGACCACCACCGAAGTAGTGCCACGGTGAAGTAGGGTCGTATTGCCATTTCGACCGAATTCGTCAACAGTAAAGACACCACCCACGGCGTTGCTTTCAATGGCGCTGGCAACTACCGCCGCATCATGATCGGGATACCCAAAGAGGCCCGAGCCCCGAGCGGCGCTGTTGAACAGAAGGGCACCTTTACCGGTTATTCCATCTAATGCATTGCGCAGATTCGCGTCGGCGCTGTGAGCATCGGGCACATGAAACTGCACAATTTGACCAACGTCAAGCGATTCGCGCAGTGCCAAGATACCTTCGGTTGGATCAGCGCCCATTACTCGTTGCGTCACAAAATTGTTGCTGTCGTACTCGAGCTGGTTTTCGTCCAAGACACGCCCCAAATACAAATTTGATGCCACCTTGGCGCGTTCTCTCGGTTCCAAAGCTTCTAACAACTCTCGCATGCGCTGAACCGCTGGTTTTCCGGCCAGTTCAATTAAACGCGCGTCTTGTGACTTCGTGACGACTAGGGGCTCGCCCAGGGCCTTCGTGCCTTGGGCGACACGAGTCTTTATGGGTATCTCGGCGGGAAAGAGCACGCCAACAGCACCGTCAGAATACAAAGATCCATTCAGCGAAAACCGAGCCTGGCCAAAGCCATGTCGGGGAGCTATTCGGCCGCCAACCACACGCAGTTGCGGGCATATTCGTCGAATTGATTCGCCAAACTGTGAGGCCGGAAAGGTTTGAGGATCAGCAAATAGAGCCAGTAGGCGAGGGGAGTGGCACACCGCTTTTGGGATGCCACTCACCAACCAACCAGCACCGCGCCGCTGGGTTTCGATGCGAACCAGCTCAACGGATGCACCAGAAAGCGCCCACACTGCCACCGCTGGGCGATCTTCAATCTCATGGGCACCGCCCACAATCGAGCTTCCCACTACACCAACCACTACTTTGGCAGTGGTAATGGCAGCCACCGTGTCGCACATGTCGCCCAAGGCCCCGCCAAAACCCAAGGTAACGGTTACCAGAGCTAAATCGATGCGGCCTTTGATGTTTTCAAGCACGCTGCCCAAAGCCTCACCGATGGCATGGGTGGGAATGGGGTGTTCCGAAACTCCACTGGCGATTGATAGCTGGCTTTGGCGAAATCTCAACTGAGCGGAGGCAAAAGCGTGTAGGGCACCACCGTGACCTCGCCTTGGTCGATCCGGCAGTGCGCTTCGATGGTTTGGTAATCCAAGAACTCAAGCTCAGCGCGAATCAGCCGGTAGTTGAACTTGCCAGGCTCCACCTCTAGGGGCTGAACATTGCGAGCGATTTGTTCGCCGTCGCGATAGAACACCGCTTCAAGCGCTCCTACGCCAGTGCTATTAGATGGGGCATGCACTATTACACAAAGGTGCGGCATCAGCGTGATGGGCGGGGGGCTCTGCGCAGCCACCGAGAATTGAATTCCGGTCAAATCTATTCGGGTTGAAGGGCCTGGAACCGCTCGAAGCTCAATGTCGTCAATGAAGAGCGCGGCGAGTATCTGCATACCAAGACCGTACTAGGTTGAGCTGGCCAACTACTAGAGGCCTCAGGGTTATACAGCCCATGGTTAACACGGGTTAGCCACCTCACTATGAATTTCAGGTAGCCTCATGGCGGTGAGTGAGCTGCAGGATAAGAAGGATCAAAGAATCGACACTCCTGCTACTTCTGTCGAAGTTGAACCGCCCCTGACTACCCGCCAGCAAATTCTAATTGAAGCTAAACGGTGTTTCTCGGAACACGGTTTTGACGGCACTTCACTAAATGACATTGCGGCTGGTGTTGGTATTCGCCGCCCAAGTTTACTGCATCATTTTCCATCGAAAGATGCCATCTATCGAGAAGTCTTCGAGCTAGCACTGGCCGAATGGTATGAGCGTCTTGAAGTGGCCCTAACCAACGAAACCCATCGTGAAGGCTGGGTTCTGGTCGATCATGTCTTAAGCGCCGGTTTCCGCTTCTTTATGGAAAATCCTGATTTCGTACGTTTAGTGCGACGTGAAGCGCTTGAGGGTGGCACACATCTGGGAGTCGACTTGGGGCAGGCACTTAAGCCTGGGTTCGACCAAGCGTGTGCTTTCTTCGAACGCGAAATGGCGGCTGGCCGTTTCCGTCGTCAAGACCCAGCGCAACTATTGATAACTGGTTACGGTGCCCTGCTCAGCTACTTCAGCGACGTGCCTTTCATCGACGGCCTCATAGGTGAAGACCCCTTGAGTCCGGGAGCGTTAGAAACACGGCTCAATCATGTTCGCGAGTTTTTCCGCGCCGCTCTTGAACCCTCGGGCGTCTTTCCTTAATCACTTCTTCCGGGAATCACTTCTATCGGGGCTAACCCAGCCAATGACCTCGGGGTATCAACACCTGTGGTTGTTTGCATCAGGGCAAGGTGGCCAAATGACCGCTTGCGGTACCCACCGGACACATGGTTGTAGAGCCCACTAAGCTCGAGGCGTGTCTAATGCCGAAACAACAACCACGCTTTCAGAAGCAGCGTCAAAGCAGCTGCTCGGCCGCTATGGAGTGCCCTTTGCTGCTGAACGAATTACTCCCAATGCTTCCGAGGCCGTAAAGGCCGCTAACGAACTTGGGTTTCCGGTCGTAGTTAAGTTGAATGGCGACAAAATCGCCCATAAAACGGAACGCGGTTTGGTTCGTTTAGGATTATCGAACGCTGAGGCTGTTTTGGCAGCTGGTAACGAACTCTTAGCCAAGTCGACTCCTGAAGACGGCGACGTCGATCTGCTGGTAGCACCCATGATTTCGGGAAACCGTGAACTAATTGCGGGCTTGGCCACCGATCCACAGTTTGGAACCACCATCATGGTCGGCATCGGCGGAATCTTCGCTGAAGCAGTGGCCGATGTCAGCTTACGGTTGGTCCCAATTTCGCCGATCGATGCCGAAGAGATGATTGACGATCTAAAAACCCAAGCCTTGTTGGGCGAGTTTCGCGGTGAAGCAGCCATCGATCGGGAGGCCCTCGCACAGGTGCTTCTGGCACTTTCTGAGGCCGCCGTGGCTAACCCTGAAATCGTGTCAGCCGACTTGAACCCGTTGATTGTGAGTAACGGACGACCAATAGCCGTTGACGCCTTAGTGGAAATGAGAAGTTAAGTGCCCAGCATCGAACAGTTCCAAGCACTTTTTTCACCCCGTGGTGTGGTGGTGGCCGGGGCTTCCAGCCATCCCGGAAAATTTGGTTTTGTATCGCTACACAACATTTTGGCTAGCGGCTACCAGGGTAAAGTTTATGCCACCAACCTGAATGGCGAAGAGATTCTAGGCATCCAAACTCTGCCTTCAATTTTGGATCTACCATCCGGCGAGGTCGACCTAGTTTTTGTCTGCACTCCAGCTTCCACCAACATCCAGCTGCTACATGAATGTGCCGAACGCGGTATTAAAGCTGCCTTCATCACCTCTGCCGGCTACGGCGAAGCTGGCCCAAAAGGCCAGGCCGCTGAAGACGAACTAGTGGCCGTGGCTAAGAGCTTAGGTATTTTGATTGCTGGTCCCAACGGCCAGGGCGTGGTGTCCACTCCGATAAATCTTTGTGCTCAAATCGTGGCGCCCTACCCACCAGCAGGATCAATTGGAGTGGCCAGCCAATCAGGCAACTTTGTGTCATCGTTTATGAACCTAGGCGTACAAACCGGAATTGGTTTTAGCCGCGGGGTTAGTGCCGGGAACGCCGCTATGACCAATGTCGCTGACTATCTCGAGTTTTACGCTAGCGATGAGGCAACCTCGGTTGGTTTGGCATATGTAGAAGGGCTGAATGACGGCCGCGATTTTATTTCTCGCCTCGAAAGCGTCACCCGTCAGAAACCAGTGGTTTTGCTAAAGGGTGGTACCACTTCAAGTGGCCAGCAAGCCGCCGCCAGCCACACTGGATCACTCGCTACGAACGACAAGGTTTTCGACGGTGCTTGCCGCCAAGCTGGCGTTACGCGGGCAGCCAATGTGGAAGAAGCCTTCGAAGCCGCCGCCACCTTCGCCACCCAACCACTGCCAAAGGGTAATCGCGTAGCAGTCTTAACCACCGCTGGTGGTTGGGGAGTCGTGACCGCCGATGCCCTCGCCCACACCTCGCTAAAGCTGATTGACCTACCCGAAGACCTACGGGCCGAAATTGACACCAAGTTGCCACCACGATGGAGCCGCAGCAATCCAATCGACCTAGCCGGTGGAGAAACTCGTGACACAATTCCAGAGATAATGCAGCTAATTGCCGACCACCCTGAAGTCGACGCCATTGTCTATCTGGGTTTAGGCATTCAATCGAACCAAGCCAAACTCATGCGCGATGGAAGCTATTACCCTGACCACGGTCTTGAACGCATTGTGGCCTATCACGAACGTCAAGACGAACGTTTCGCGCAAGCTGCGCACGATATTTCCATGGCGAGTGGCAAACCGATATTGACAGCCACCGAGCTAGCGATTTCAGACCCTAACAATGCCGGGCCTCGCACGGTGCGTGCCACTGGGCGGCTTTGCTATGCCTCAGCCAACCGAGCGGTAACGGCTCTCGATCACCTGTGGCGCTATGCACAATACCGACAACGTCGGGGGCTATAGCCGGTGCGTTTCGTTTTAGTGCTTTTAGTAGTGGCAGTGCTTGGTGTTACAAGCGCTGCCGGGGCACTTCAGAGCGGTTACATTACGCCCTCTGATCGACCAGCCACAGGCCAAGCAAGCGTTATAACACCAGTTCTTTCACCCAAGAGAACACCACGCGTGATGCTTGGCACTATCCGAGATGCCAACGCAAACGCCGCGGTGGCGTCAATGGTGCCCTCAATCCCGGGTCACGCTTGTGTGGTAGTCAGCAACGGTGAAAAAAATGTCTACGAGCTGCGGCTAGACGAAGGTTTCACCCCGGCTTCAACCCAAAAACTATTGGTGGCTCACACCATATTGTCGTTGATGGATGCCGATGATCGTTTCGTCACCACCGCCTTCGCTGAAGCGGCCCCCAACAATGGCACTATTGAAGGCAATCTTTATCTCTTGGGTGGTGGCGACCCGATTTTAGAGACCACGAAATATGCTGCCCGTCGTCAAGACGATGATCGTCCGTATACCAACTTCGATGAGCTAGCCGATCAACTGGTGGCTCAAGGAGTCACCTCGATCACCGGGGCCATAATTGGCGATGGCAGTCGCTACGATGCCGAGCGTTCAATTCCAACTTGGGAGGCCCGATATCTTGACCAGGTGTCCGCTGGGCCGCTGTCAGGGTTAGGTGTGAACGACGGCTTAGCCACTTTTACGGAAACCGAAGTGCCTTCGTATCCGGGCACACCGGCCTCCGATCCACCTGCTAATACGGCCAAGGTTCTGACCGAGTTGTTGCAGGAGCGTGGTGTGAGCGTGGCTGGTGGACCCTCCTCGGGTGTTGTTCCGCCAGAACGGGTTGAAATCGCACAAATTGTGTCACCACCGCTGCGCGAAGTTGTCGCTCAAATGCTTGAATATAGCGATAACACCACCGCTGAGCTGCTAACAAAAGAAATCGCTGTGCGCACAGGGGCTTTGGGCACCAGCGCTAACGGAACCCAAGCCATTTTGGCCAATCTGGCGAGCCTCGGAGTGGATACCACCAACCTGGTGTTAAACGACGGCTCTGGTCTCGATCTTGGTAACCGTGTGACGTGTAGTGCGTTGGTACAGGTGTTAAACGCAGCCGGTGCTAATTCGCCGCTTGCTTCAGCCCTACCTGTTGCCGGTGAGTCAGGCACCCTGGCGCAACGGATGGTTGACACGCCCGCTGCGGGGAATTTACGGGCCAAAACCGGTTCCCTGCGCAACGTTTCGGCGTTAGCCGGATACGTACGTGGCAATGACGGACGAACCTATACATTTGCCTACATCGACAACGCTCCCGGCGGTTCAGCGATTCCTGCGGGCGATGCCGAAGCACAAAGCGCTCTTGGTTCGGGCTTAGCTTCGCTGCACGAAGTAGAACCACCAACCGCTATCTTGCCGGTTCCAATTGGTTAGTTCGCCAAAGGCCTAGGCCAACACGTTTCAATATCGGGCGCTTGTCATACCTCGCAGCTTCCGAATTGGGTGTCTAATAGGTGCGCCTAAGCCTTAATCGACAATCGACGTCATGGGATACCGACGTTCAATTCGAGGCCGTATAAAGAAATACAGCACCATCACCGAGCTGGTGAAACTTCCCATAATCGCGAAGGTAGCTCGCAGGCCAATGGCATCGGCCACCACACCAATCGGCAGTGCCATCAGGCCGAAACCAGAAAACGTTAGCGACATTAGCGACTGCATTCGACCGTGATAAGCCATTTCGCTTCCCATCAACACCATGGTGTTGTTTAGCGACTGGAACGCGGACGTAGAACCACCGACCACCGTGAGAATCACCAAAGTCAACCCGAAGGTCGGTGCCACCGCTAACACGATTAGCCCGACGCCAAACATAAGCCCCGCGAAGGCCTGAATTCGCCAAGCATTTGGCCCACCCGAACGACTAGCAATAAAGAGAGATGCCAAAACGGCACCGATAGCGGTAGCACCGCTCATAAAGCCGTAGCCAGTATCACCGCGTTCATAAATGTCTTTGGCGAGCGTTGGCAGGAACGAAATATATGGGAACGCACCGACGATCACTGCCAATGAAACCAGCAAAAGCAACATGAGGTTGGGGTTGGCGCGAACATATCGTAGGCCGTCAGCAAAATCTTGCATTGGCTTGCGCGCTTCTTTGTTGGGAGGCGGGTTTCCTGGTGGCAGGGAATAGGTGAAGGCCGATGCGATAAGGGTCAGCGCGGCGGTCGAAAAGTAGACACCGGCGTAGCCAAACCAGGTAACGCCAATCAACATGCCAGCGGCTGCTGGTCCAAAGACCCTGGTGCCGTTCATGCTCATCTGTTGCAGGACCACAGCATTCGACAACAGTTTTCTACCCACCAGTTCGCCGGTGAAAGCCATTCTGGAAGGGCCCAAAAACGCGAAAGACGCCGCCTGTGCTACCGATGAGGCGACGAGCATCCAAAAAGCCATGACATCGAATACCAACGCCAAAGCCACCAAAAAGGCCGAGACCGCCAATAGCCACTGTGACAAGATAATGACGGTGCGCTTTGGTAAGCGGTCGGCAGCCACCCCGGCCATTGGTGTTAGCAATAGCATTGGCAAACCAAAGCCAAACATTACAAACCCAAGCGCCGAGTTGCTGTGCGTTAAATCCCACGCCAGAGCCCCCCGGGCAATTACCTGCATTTGGACCGCTAAGAACGAAAATAGCCCGCCGTACCAAAGATGTCGGTAACGCCGGACTGATAACGCAGCAAAGGTAGAGGTTCGCCCCGCTGGAGGCGGCGAGGGTTCTGGTGGGGTGACGTCAAGCTCGGGTGGTAGTGGGGCCCGGTGTGAGCTGTCTAGAGGCGTGCTTCGACCAACTACAGGGGGAGCGTCTAGGGAATCGGTTGAACTAAAGAATTCCCGCTCGCGGTCGTTAAGTTGGCTCACTAGGCATTCTCACAGTCGATAAACATTCACCAAGATCATTAGAGACTCTAATTGTTAGTGTAGGGGTAGGCAACCATTTTGAAATTGTTGCGAAAATGCTACCTACTCGCATACCTGGGTAAATGTTCAAGTAGGCTTTGTTTTCATCCAGGCCGCAATTTGGCGTCAATCGCAGAGAGAACCAGTGGTTAACTTCAAGCGAAATTCCAGCCCGACCGAATCAATTAGCTCCCTCAAAGATCTGCTCATCGCATACGCGAAGCAAGAAACCATCGATCCGCTTCGAAGCCTGGGCCGCTACCTTGGTTTTGGGCTTGGTGGGGCAGTGTTGGTAGCAATTGGCATCATCATGTTGTCCTTGGCCGGGTTGCGTGCATTACAAAGCGAAACAGGCAGTACCTTTACCGGCAGCCTCACCTGGGTGCCCTATCTCATCGTAATCGCTGCATTAGGGCTCACTATCTGGGTTCTGCTCCGCTTGATAACCAAGGACCGATCGTGATGACGAACACCGCACCTATTACCCGTGACGATCTTCTCCAAGGCTTTCGCGAACTTGAAGGAGAAGTTGAAGATCGCAAAGAAGAAGCGTTGGGCATGGCACTTTCTGTGGGTGTAGCCCTAGGTCTAGCGGTAGTAGTTTCAGCCTTCGTTTTTGGTCGACGGCTGGGTCGACGTCGCAGCACCGTGGTAGAAATTCGACGGGTATAATGCTGGCCTCTCTGCAACGTCTGGCCTTTGCGCGAGGCCTCACCAACAAGAGAAATCAACCTTGGCTAATCGCCGCTGCGGCGCTGTGGCTGGTACGCAAAGCATTGACATTGCGCAAACGCCAAAGCGAGGTTGTATACCGATCGGTATTGAAGCCAGGCGAAAGCCTACATATTGACCATTCGCTGTTAGACCAACGAGGTAAACCAAGTCGTGGACGCACCCGAGGCTGAATTATCCCTAGGCAAGCCTCTTTGTGCTGGCGAACAAGTTCTTCTAATCGACAAAAAGAGTCGGCGCTATTTGATAACGCTTGACGATCAAGGCACGTTTCATACTCATGCTGGCATAATTGCCCACACCGAAATGATTGGCAGAGCCGAGGGTGTGAAGGTGGCCACCAACCGAGGCAATAAGTTCCTTGTGTTGCGACCAACCTTAAGCGACTACGTCCTGAAGATGCCCCGGGGTGCACAGGTAATATATCCCAAGGATTTAGGGCCAATCTTGATGCACGCCGACATTAGGCCAGGCGTGCGGGTCCTTGAATCGGGTGTCGGTTCCGGTGCGCTTTCAATGGCACTTCTGCGCAGTGGAGCTCAGGTAACTGGTTACGAGATCCGTGAGGACTTCGCCAATCGTGCCCTCAACAATATTAAGAGTTATTTGGGCGATGAGGCCCTTAGCCGGTACCAAATCGAGCACCGTGATTGCTACCTCGGTATTGACGAACGCGGCTTTGATCGCGTTCTGCTTGATTTGCCTGAACCATGGCAGATTGTGGGGCATGCCGAAGCAGCTCTGGTTCCAGGCGGAATCTTCTTGGCCTACACGCCTTCTGTGGTACAAGCCATGCAGCTTCGGGAACGGCTTACCAAAAGTTCGTTCGCGTTGGCTTCAACAATTGAAGTGTTAGAACGCGGTTGGCACATCAAAGGCGAAGCTGTTCGCCCCGACCATCGTATGGTTGGTCATACTGGCTTTTTAACGACAGCTCGTCTGGTGGAATCACCGTTTCGTGACGGCTGATAGCTCGCATTAAAGGTGTCCCAAAAACGAGAGCGATTACCATGGGAACTATGGCGGCCACCAGGGCACCTGCAGCTAGTGGTGCCTGAGTTTCACCGTAGATACCAACGTGTCGGGCTAGCTCCAGCGGTAACGGCCAATGTTGGCTACCTTTGTTACCCAAAGCCGTTAAGGCCACCGTGTAATCATTCCAAACGGCAATAAACACCACGAGCGCGGGAGCGACGAAACCAATTAGCCGCTCACCACTATTCCGGGCGAATAAGTAGCTGGCCGCAATAGCCAACGGGGCGAACACCACCACTTCACTCATCCAAGCTGCCGGATAGGTGCCAAGCAAGCTTAAAGTTCGCAGAATCGCCTCAACCGGGAAGAGCACAGCGCTAGTTGGTATGAACACCGCCGCCACCAATAGGGCCACAATGAAACGGCGCAACCTGGTCGACAAGGAAATTAGCCAGGGTGCAACGTAGCGGCCAAGAGCAACCAACGCCACCACAACCGGCACCGTAATTACCAATGAGCTAACAAACGCTGGCCATAAACCTCGGCTTTGGTCTAGGCCTGCAAGCGAATCTTGGAGGTTATGTAGGGTAAATGAACCACGGTTAGTCCACCAACTGCCATCACGAATGACATCAGCGGGCGTGAATGCGGTTACCAACATACCGATGATGGGCAGCAAGGTTATAAGCACAAAAGCCACCAGGACTATGACTTCCACGATTGAAAGCAGCCGCCACGAAAACTGGTTGTCGGGCAGGTCGGCTGAGGCGGGCGGTGCACTACGGCGGCCACCTCGGCGTAGGTTCGAAAGCTTGGGAGCTACAGGCACGCTTTTCTGCCACAGAATCCAACCAACGGCCCCAACCACTCCGCTCGCCAGCAAGGCAACCAACGCAATGGCCAAGCCTCGCCCACTTTGTTGATCGGCAAAGAGCCGACCCCAAGCATTAACCTCTATGAGGGACGTCCCAAAAGAACCGCTGGTAGCCACCTGAACCAGGGTGTGCGCGTTGAGCGAAACCAGCACCGCCAGGGTAACCGCGGTTATTAGCGGACGTTTTATCCATGGCCACGCCACAAATCGGAACCTTTGCGGCTTGCTGGCACCATAACGTCGCGCCGTGGTCAACCATTCCGCCGGTAAGTGCGATATAACGCTGCATAGCCACCAACCGGCCAAACCAGCACCCAGCCAAACCATGGCTGAACCTAATACCACGGTGTTGACGAGCGGCTCTTGGGTAATCCACGAAACCGAGGGTAAGCCGAGGGAGGTGAAAACATAGTTGACCACTCCTATTTGGGGTCGATAGCTGGGGTGGAAAGCAAACGCCAATCTCCACACCACTGCTACGGCGGAAGCACCCATCGCCACTGGAAGAACAGTCACGGTCAATAATCGTTGAAGCCGTGGCCGCTCAAAGGTTAAATACGCCACGGCCAAGCTACCCACACCAACGCCGCCAAAGGTGCCAATGGCCCAGATCAGGTTGTTGAGTATGGCGGAACGCTGGGTTCGAAACACCCAGGGGAGCGAAGGCAACCCCAGAGCCAGAAGGCTAATGAGAGGCACCAACAACGAAATAGCCAGAAAAAAGACAACCAAGCCAGCTCTTAGGTGGCTTGGTTGTTTAGAAGATGTCACAGTTGTAGCAGCTTAGCGGGCGACCACCGCCCACCAGCTACACTTAGATGTTATTCAACCTCGATGAAGATGCACTCACCAGGGCATTCTTCAGCCGACTCGATGACGTCATCGAGCAGATTCTCTGGAATGTTTGCCATACCAGCGGCACCGCCTGGGTCGGAGAAGATTTTGTCGCCTTCTTTGACGTATGCCAATCCATCATCAAGAAGGGTAAACACATCGGGGCAGATCTCTTCACAGAGACCATCACCTGTGCATAGATCCTGATCAATCCAGACCTTCATGGCCACCTCGCTCGGGGTTGTTAGCTAAGTGAGCGGCCGCAGCGGCGACTCGCCTACACACAGCATAGACACGTCGATGAATAAACACGGCATTTCATACATAAATTATTTTGCCGACAATAACGTACCTGGATAACGATGATCCGTATTCCCGTGTAGGGTCAAAAATGTGGAAGAACACAATGCGTCGCAGCAGGTGCGAGATCTAGAAGAACAGCTGCTCGAAGTCAAGGGAAAGCTGGCCCGTTCCCTGTCGCAGAACGAAAAACTTACCTACACGCTACAACAGGCCCGTGAGCACATTGAAGACTTGCGCTCAGAGGTGGACAAGCTCGTTCAACCGCCCTCAGGTTATGGCACCTTCCTCGCTCACAACGAAGACGGCTCGGTGGACATCAACTCAGGTGGTCGAAAATTACGGGTTGAGCTTCACCCGGGAATAGACCCCCATCTACTGCAGCGCGGCCAGGAAGTCGCCTTAAATGAATCCTTCAACGTGGTCTTAGCCCGCAACCCGGGCCAAACCGGCGAAATTGCGGTATTGAAGGAAGTGATCGATACGACTCGAGCAATCATCGTTAGTCGTGCCGATGAAGAACGCATCGTTGACCTGGCAGAACATGTAGATGCCGAGCGTTTACGCTCCGGTGATCGATTATTGCTTGATGCCAGCGCCAATCTGGCCGTTGAAGTGCTGCCCAGAAGCGATGCCAACGACTTGGTATTAGAAGAGGTACCCGACGTTACCTACGATGACGTTGGCGGATTAGATTCCCAGATCGAGACCATTACCGACGCCGTTGAGTTGCCTTTTCTTTACCAAGATCTTTTCTCGGAATACCGACTACCGGCGCCCAAAGGAATCTTACTTTACGGCCCACCGGGCTGTGGAAAGACGCTAATTGCTAAAGCCGTGGCTAACTCATTAGCAAAACGGGTTGCCGAACTTTCAGGAAACAGCGGTGCGCGCAGCTATTTCTTGAACATCAAAGGCCCTGAGCTATTGAACAAGTACGTCGGCGAAACTGAACGTCAAATTCGTTCAATTTTCCAACGAGCCCGCGAGAAATCCGCCGAAGGTTGGCCTGTAATCGTGTTCTTCGACGAAATGGAATCGCTATTTCGCACTCGAGGAACTGGCATCAGCTCTGACATGGAATCAACCGTCGTGCCACAGTTGCTGGCCGAAATTGATGGTGTGGAGACCCTCAAGAATGTGATCGTGATTGGGGCGTCCAACCGCGAAGATCTGATTGATCCTGCCATTCTGCGACCGGGACGCCTTGATGTGAAGATCAAGATCGAACGCCCCAGCGAGGCCAGTGCTTACGCCATCTTCTCGCGCTACTTAACTCCTGATTTGCCGCTCAACAATGATGAAATCGAATCGCTCGGCGGGGGAGACCGCGCCAAGGCTGCCCAAGCCATGATTGAGGCCACCATTGAAGAAATGTACCGTGCCGATGAGGCCAACGAGTTCCTTGAAGTCACCTACCAAAACGGTGACAAAGAAACGATGTACTTCAAAGATTTCTCGTCGGGTGCCATGATCGAAAACATTGTGCGTCGAGCCAAGAAACTCGCTATAAAACGGTTGATCGCCAACGGCGAGGAAGGCATTACGACTAACGACCTGATCCAGGCGGTACGGCAGGAATTCAAAGAACACGAAGACCTTCCCAACACCACCAACCCCGATGATTGGGCCAAGATCTCGGGCAAGAAGGGCGAACACATCATCTACGTGAGGACCCTCATTCGTGAAGAAGATGAAGAAACCACTGGTGGTCGCAGTATTGAAAGGGTAGTGACCGGTCAATACCTTTAACCGCTAAGGTGCGCACTGTGGCGGTAGCAAAGATTCTTGGCTTAGAAACTGAATACGGAATCACTGTTCGAGGCACTCCGGAAATTAATCCGATTGCCGCCTCATCGACCCTGATTTCCTCATATCTCACTTCGATTGGTCAGCGCAACAACACCTCGCCTGGCCCCGTGCTGTGGGACTATCAAAGTGAATCACCAGGGCGTGACGCACGAGATACAAATATCGACTACAGCGCCCTCATACCTCAAGCTGATTCACATCTGGTTAACACCGTCTTAACCAATGGGGCACGCTTCTATGTAGATCACGCCCATCCCGAAATATCGCTTCCCGAGTGTCGTGATGCACTCTCAGCAACCCTTTATGACCGTGGTGCCGAGATGATAATGGCGCACGCCATGGAGGCCGCCAACGAGGTCGTGGGCGAAGGCCGCGAGATCGTGACCTACAAAAACAACAGCGACGGCAAAGGCAACTCGTACGGTTGCCATGAGAACTATCTACTAGACCGCCGCTTCGCTTTTCGAGACATTGCTTGGGCTGTGATTCCCCACCTGGTCAGCCGCCAAATTTACACCGGGGCAGGCAAGGTTGGTGCGGAACACCTGGGCTTAAACCATGGGGAAATCACGTTTCAGCTTACGCAACGCGCCGACTTCTTTGAAGAGGTAATGGGGCTTGAAACCACCCTTAAACGGCCCTTGGTAAACACTCGTGATGAACCTCACGCCGACCCGACAAAATATCGTCGACTACACCTCATAACTGGCGATGCCAATATGGCCCAGCTGGCAACCTTCCTTAAACTTGGTACTACTGCGCTGGTGTTGGCCATGTTTGAAGATGGTTACTTAGCAGAGCCCCTAACATTTCAAGATCCGGTTACGGCGTTACGCACGGTGTCGTATGATCTAACGCTCAAGTCACCCCTCCGGCTTGATAATGGCACGGAACTGAGCGCTCTTGAGATCCAATGGCTGCTCTTCGAAAAGGCTGTCCAATATGTTCAAGACTTTGGCAGTGAAGCGACTGGATCTCACTCTACGGCACTGCTGCTCAAACACTGGGAACGCGTCTTATCGGGATTAGAACACGATCCAGATTCACTAGTTGGTCAACTTGATTGGCCAACTAAATTATCGCTCCTGAAGCGTTATCGTGATCGCGATAATTTGAGCTGGGATTCAGCTCAGTTGGCCGCCATTGGCCTTCAATACCACGACCTGCGACCAGAAAAATCGTTGGCGGCACGATTAGGGCTCTACCAGCTGGTCGACGACGAAGCGGCGGCAGCCTCGATGACGAATCCGCCTGAAGATACGCGTGCCTACTTTCGAGGCGAATGTTTGCGCAAGTTTCCAGATGCGGTAGTCGCTGCCAACTGGGATTCCGTCGTAATCGACCTCGGAGCGCATACACTTCGCAAAATACCCATGCTAGAACCTTCACGGGGAACGAAAGATCATGTTGAAGACCTGCTGCGCGCCAGTACCAGCCCCCAAGACCTAGTTAACCGCCTGGCAAAACGGGCCTAACCCCAACCGCAAAGCAAGCTTCGAGACAAGAAAGGACGTTCATATGGCTGAGCAACAAAAAGGCCAAAAGGCAGCCCCCTCTAAAAATGTCACGGCCGAAGAAGTGTCCACCTCATCGGCTGCTGAGACCGGTGAAAAAATTAAAGCTGAGTTAGACGATCTGCTTGATGAAATCGACGACGTACTCGAAACCAACGCCGAAGAATTCGTTAAGTCATACATCCAAAAAGGTGGCCAGTAAGCGCTAGAGTTCAATGTCGTGACCTTCTTACGATTCTCTCCGAGCGATGACCCAGGCCCCAGTTTCGTTGGTTTGTTACACCGGGCTGGCTATCAAAATCCCGAATTCCAAATCGATGCCGCCGATCGGGCCGCCTTTACACACGCCACTACGGTGATCGCAGTTAAATACGCTGATGGCGTAGTGCTCGCTGGCGATCGTCGCGCCACATCGGGAAACTTCATCTCGCATCGCACCATTGAGAAGGTCTTCATGGCCGACCGACACTCAGGCGTGGCTATTGCTGGAGTTGCTGGACCAGCCGTTGAAATGGTGAAACTCTTTCAGCTACAACTAGAGCATTACGAAAAAGTTGAAGGTTCATCGCTGAGTCTTGAAGGCAAAGCCAACCAGCTTGCCCAAATGGTCCGAAATCATTTTCCGGCCGCCATGCAAGGTTTAGCAGTCGTCCCAATCTTTGCTGGCTACGACGTGCGCCGAGGCCTAGGCCGACTGTTTCAATTCGATGTTACCGGTGGCCGTTACGAGGAAAGCGCCTACGCCACTTCAGGCTCGGGCAGCCTGCACGCCGGTACTGTGGTGAAGCTTGGTTACCGCGAAGGTTTAAGCAGAGAAGAAACTCTTGACCTGGTAATTTCAGCGCTCTTCCAAGCTGCTGATGAAGACTCGGCTACCGGCGGCCCCGATCTCGTGCGAGGCATTTACCCAAGCATTGCTACTATCACCGCCGAAGGTTTCGTTTCGGTTGAAGATGCCGAAATAGCGGAACGCTTTCGTGCTTTGATCAACACCTTGGCAAATCCGAATTCAATTGTGAACAACGGCGAAGGGGCGCAATCATGAGCATGCCTTTTTATGTAGCACCCGAACAGGTCATGAAGGACCGCGCTGACTACGCCCGTAAAGGTATAGCCAGAGGGCGAAGTTTGGTGGGGCTTTCTATTCGAGACGGCATTCTGCTGTGCGCCGAAAACAGCCAACGGCTACGCAAAATTTCTGAGATTTATGATCACATTGCTTTTGCGGGCGTAGGTAAGTACAACGAATTTGACCAGCTTCGCATCGCCGGGGTTCGCCACGCCGACCTCAAGGGCTATTCATACAGCCGTGAAGACGTCGATTCGCGCTCTCTCGCCAATCAATACGGTCAGTTGATCGGGCAGGTATTTACCCACGAGATGAAACCAATGGAAGTGGAACTGTTGGTTGCTGAAGTGGGTGACACCCCCGAAGCCGACCTGCTTTTTAGGGTTCTGTACGACGGCACAATTTCCGATGAAATAAACTTCGCCGTTCTTGGTGGCGAATCAGACACTATTCTTGAACGACTTCGACAAGCCTGGAATGTTGAGTTGTCCCTCGCCGAAGCCATAACCGTGGCCCGTGATGCTTTAGCCGGACCTGAACGTACCTTGGCCAACAACCAACTTGAGGTCGCCATCTTGGCCCGAGCGGTAACCGGACGTGCTTTCAGGCGAATCTTGTTGCCCGAGCTTGAAAGCTTATTAGGCACGACCGCTAACGCGGGAGGCTAAACCTTAGGATGGTGCTATGCAGCGCCGTATTTATGGGTTAGAAAACGAATACGGTATTACCTGCACGCTCGATGGAAAGCGCCGTTTAAGCCCCGACGAGGTAGCGCGCTATCTGTTTCGTAGGGTGGTGGCCTGGGGTCGCAGCTCAAATGTATTTTTGGGGAATGGAGCTCGGCTCTACTTGGATGTCGGCTCGCATCCCGAATACGCCACGCCCGAGTGCGACAAGCTTTACGACCTGGTGGTATACGACAAAGCAGGGGAGTGGATTCTTCAGCAACTATTAGAAACCGCCGGACAACGCCTCAACGACGAAGGAATCCGGGGCGATCTTTACCTCTTTAAGAACAACACCGATTCGGCCGGTAATTCTTATGGCTGTCATGAAAACTATCTGACCACCCGCACCGATGACCTCGGCTACCTTACCCAGGTTCTAATTCCATTTTTGATCAGTCGCCAGATTTACACAGGTGCCGGCAAGATACTGCAAACGCCTCGCGGTGCCATGTTCTCATTAACCCAGCGTGCTGAACACATTTGGGAAGGTGTGTCGTCGGCAACCACCCGCTCTCGCCCCATCATTAACACCCGAGACGAACCACACGCCGACGCCACACGGTACCGTCGCTTACATGTGATTGTGGGCGATTCGAATATGAGCGAGTACACCACTTTCTTGAAGATGGGTGCCACTGGACTGTTGTTACGCATGCTGGAAGACCCTGGTGTTGTTATGCGTGACATGACACTTGAGAACCCGATTCGTGCCATTCGAGAAATCAGCCAAGACCCCACCTTGAAAGCCAAAGTTCGCCTGGCAAATGGCCGAGAGCTCACGGCACTTGAAATGCAGACGGAATATTTGGAACGAGTCCTTCGCTACGCCGAGCACCATCAGCTCGACGACGAGGAACAAAAGGCCCTGAACATGTGGGAATACTGCATGAATGGCTTGGCGAATGATCCTCTTAAGTTAGATCGTGAACTAGATTGGGTTATCAAATATCGGTTGATGGAAAATTACCAGGAACGGCGCGGTATTCCCTTAAGCGACCCGCGAATTGCGCTATTAGATTTACAATATCATGATATCAACCCTGCACGAGGCTTATTTTATAAGCTACAACATCGCGACCTGGTCGAACGTATAACCAATGACCAGGATATTGAGCGGGCTGTCGAATACGCACCTACCACGACCAGGGCGCACCTACGGGGCAAATTTATTAAAGCGGCTAAAGCTCGCAAGCGTGATTACACAGTTGATTGGGTTCACCTTAAGCTAAATGATGAAGCACAAAAAACTTTGGTTCTGAAGGACCCGTTCGCAGCTGACGACACGCGAGTGGACCGCTTCATTTCGTCCCTTTAGCGCTAGGTAAAAGATGCCCTCTTTCCATCCTGCCAAGGTGTTAGAAATCCTGGATCGGCGTTCGGGACTACAAAAAATTAGTATTTCCCGAAATGGTGTTATTGAAAAAGCTTACGTACTCACCGATCTTTTGGGTGAGGTGCACGTTGATGACGAAGTAATTATCAACACCACCGCTGTTGAATTGGGGCTTGGTACCGGCGGATGGCACTTTGTGCACTGGAACCTGTCTAGGGAATCGTTTGTGAGGCCCGGGCCAGGTCACATTATGAAGCTGAAATACACCTCATTACAGTTTGACGCTGGTGCGGCTGAAGAAACCCACCAAGATATCCCCACAACACTTGAGAACACGCCGGTAATTGCGTGTGGGCTGCATAGCCAGGTGGGTGCCGTGATTAGAACCTTGGCGAATCTGGCACCGCAGCTGCAGATTAGCTATGTGATGACCGATGGTGGGGCATTGCCACTGGCGTTGTCCGATCTTGTCCACGAACTTCAACAAGAACAAGTACTTAACGCCACCGTAACCGCGGGCAACGCTTTCGGGGGAGACTTGGAGGCTGTCGCACTGCCTTCGGCTCTGCTGATGGCTCGACATGTACAAAAAGCCGATGTGATCGTGGTTGGCATGGGTCCAGGGATTGCAGGTACCGGTACGCCTTTTGGTCATAGCGGAGTTGAAGTAGCTAACACCCTCAACACCACCGGGGCGCTAGCAGGAAGGGGAATTTGCTGTGCGCGCATGTCGAGCGCCGACGGACGCGACCGCCACCAAGGCGTCAGCCACCACACCCTGAGTGCCTTGGCGCTCACCGTTCACGAAATAGCAGTACCAATACCAACTGAGTTTGTGGCCGACCCAATCGAATCACATCGAGTGATTCCAATTTCTGTTCCTGACGACTTGGTGACGACTGCTAATTATTCAACCCACTTAACCACTATGGGTCGCAACGTAACCGAAGATACACTGTTTTTTAAATCATGTGCAGCTAGTGCCATTTATGCAATATCTCTTATCCCTTAGTTCACCGTATACCAAAATATGTCAAAGATAGAGCGTTTACTTACCTTGACGGCCATACTTCTCCATCGAAGTACTCCAATAACAGCCGACGAGCTACGTCAAGAGATTCCCGATTACGCGACCGAATCTAATGCTGCATTCTTAAGAAAATTCGACCGTGATAAGAATGAACTGCGTGAGCAGGGTGTTCCTATTGAAATAGTGAAAGTTGCGCGAGGTAATAACCTCATCGATGCCTATCAGGTACAAGCATCGCAATACTATCTTCCCGACCCGGGCCTCGATTCCGAAGAATTAAGCGCCTTGGCCTTAGCCAATTCTTTAGTACGCACCAGCGAACGTTCGCACAAAGACGCTATCTGGAAACTCGGTGGCCATGGCGTCGATACCTCCAACTCGGCCTTGGTGTCGTTGCCTAATGATGACCATTTGGTCCAACTGTTCGGTGCCTGCATGGACCGCTGCCTCGTTTCGTTTACCTATGGCCCCGACCTTCGAACGGTGGAACCCTATTCACTTCACCTCGAGCAAGGCTTGTGGTACCTGCTGGCCTACGATCGCACTCGTCATGCCGCCAGGAGCTTTCGACTTGACCGGATTGCTGACCAAATCGACGTTCACCACGACCAAAAATTCACTCGCCGAAGCGAGATTGAACGCTCCACATTGGCTGGAATTTCAAAGGGTTGGAAACTCTCGATTGATCCGCCAGTCACCGCCAAAGTATGGATTGATCAGCGGAGCTTATTCCTCGCAATTCACGAATTTGGCGAAGATGCCATTGTCCAGCGCTTAGACGACGGCTCGGCAGTCTTCGAGGTCACGGTCACCAATCGCAGCGCTTTTCGAAGTGTCGTCTTGGGATACCTTGAAGACGCAGAAATTCTTGAACCAGCAGAGCTTCGCCAAGATTTAGTGGACTGGTTAGAAAAAATCGTAGGGGCTGAGTCATGAGCCGGCTTCAGGCCAGTGACCAACTCACACGCTTGCTAACACTTATTCCTTGGCTGGCCAAGAACTCACCAATTTCGCTTGATGAAGTCGCCCAACGCTTTGATGTCACCCGGAAACAATTAATCCGGGAACTCTCAACCGTGTCTTTGGTTGGAGTGCCCCCATTCACACCCGACACTCTGATCGAAGTGTTCTTTGACGACGAAATTGTTGAGCTGCGCTTAGCTCAACCGTTCGATCGACCGTTGCGATTAACTCCCGCCGAGGCCTTGTCGGTCTTTGGAGCAGCACAGGCCATGGCCACTCTGCCAGGAAAACCTTCTGACGATCCGCTTCGGCGTGCCCTAGACAAGTTGGAATCAGCTCTCGACCTCGGCACAAACACCCTTCAGGTTGATTTAGATCGAGTCCAACCAGAGATAATGAACGTCTTACAACAAGGCATCGCCGAGCGCCGCAGCGTTGACATTGACTATTTCAGCTTTGCTAGAGGTGAACGAACCGAGCGCCGCATCGATCCATACCGGCTTTCTGGCCAAGGGGGATACTGGTACCTACAAAGTTGGTGTCACAAGGCCGAGGGCCATCGGGTGTTTCGGGCTGATCGTATCGAGAGCGCGAAGCTCACCGAAAGTGTTTTTGAACCGATTGAAAGCACCTTAGCGCTGAGCGAATTCGTACCGTCTAAGACCAGCCCGCTTGTTAGGTTGGAGGTAACGAACTCAGCGTTTCGATATATCGAAAACTATCCGTTGGAATCTGTTGAGAGCACCAGTCGGGGAACCCAGGTAGTAGGGTTGCGCGTAGCTGGCGAAGCATGGCTTGCACGTTTACTGCTTGGTTTGGGCCAAGAGGCGAAGGTGGTTGAAGCGCCCGAGAATCTACTCGGCGTAGATCGAGCAGCTGCCGCACGAATAATTAATCGCTATCACAAACGCGAGACCCAAAGCTCGAGCGAGTAAAATTTGACCAACATGACTGAAACTAGCGCCACCAAACAAAACGGCGAGACCGCCAAACGGTCACCGTGGCGCAACGCTGTTGAATGGGTGCTAGTTGTTGGGGTGGCATTAGCGGTCGCATTTGCCATCAAAATCTTTCTGATTCAAGCGTTCTATATTCCTTCAGCCTCAATGGAACCAACGCTTAAAGCTGGCGACCGAGTACTAGTAAACAAGGTCAGCTATCGGCTCCACGACGTGCATCGCGGTGACGTAATCGTGTTTCGCCGACCTCCCAATGAACCTCCGAGCAGCATCGAAGACCTGATCAAACGAGTGGTTGGTTTACCAGGCGACACCGTCGAAGGCCGCGACGGCATGGTTTACATCAATGGTTTGCCCTTAGATGAGCCGTACCTGCCCGAAGAGACCTACACCAGCACTTTCGCCACCATCCACGTACCAGCCGGTCACGTCTTTGTGTTGGGCGATAACCGTGGCGACTCTCGAGATGGTCGGTTCTTCGGCCCGATCAGCACCGATCTGATCGTGGGGCATGCCTTCGTAAAGGTTTGGCCTCCCAGTCGCATCGGGCGGCTCTAGCCAGGACGGTTAACACTTTCGCCGTACGCTTTTATGCCTTCCATCATCAAATCAACGTGATCGCTGTAAATAGCATCGACACCCATATCTAGAGTTCGATCGATTACATAGTCGAATTGGGTATCCCACGCTAAGGCATAGCGATCAAAGCGATGAAATAGGGTTACTAAACCACCCGACCAGTCAGACTGATGCATGTTCATAGCATCAATACCAAGTTCAGCTAGGGTGGCGGCACGACGTTCGGGACCTTCTTTTAGTCGGTCCAGCCGGGTCGAATTCACTAAACGCACCTGGTCATCTTGGTTTCGCCAGGCCTCAAGCAACTCCAGGTCCGGGTGACACAACCATAACCGTCGAACAGCAGTCTCCGAGGCTTCATAGGCGCATTCCAAGACACGAGGCAAAGCCGCCGGATCCTTTATATCGAGCGACAGCTCTAGTTCTGTGCCGACGGCCTCATACAGCTCAGCCAAGGTTGGAATATGGGCCGGCAAATCAGCACGTTTAACATCTGCAATGTTCTTTCTTCGACGCAGGCTCACATAGGAGCCAACCACACCGTCGTGATCTAAAACAGCTTCACCATCAGCAGTAATCCAAACATCGCTCTCTAAACCGGTTGCCCCAAGTTTCACCGCCAGCAGAAACGCTTCCAACGTGTTTTCTGGTGCATGAGCCTTGGCCCCACGATGAGCGAATCCAATAGGGGGGAAGCGGAGGGAAGGCAGGTGTAAGCTCATATAGCCATCATCACAGCCGCATACCTCAAATGCCACCACCAAGAGAAAAAGGCTATTAATCTGACGGTATGAATCCCTGGTGGGCTTTAACACCGATCATTGGCTTGGTTGCGCTGGTGCTGGCCTTCATGGCTAAGCAGCGCCTGGCTGCGGCTTCACGTGAACTACGCGCCGATATCGCCCAGTTGAACGAAGTGCTGACATCGACACAGGAAACAAAGAACGAGTTCAACACAGCACGCGTTCGGCTTCGCGCTATGAGATTACCGCGGACCGACCACTAGGCTGTGGCCAATGTTCAATGTTGGTGGTGGCGAAATAATTGTTATCGCCCTAGTTGCTCTAATCGTGCTCGGTCCCGACAAGCTACCCGACGCATTACGCAAACTTGGCCAAATCATGGGCGAAATTCGCAATGTTTCTACTGGTTTTCAGGCTGAGATGCAAAGCGCCATGCGCGACACGGACGACGCACCGACAAATCCACCCCAAGGGCTAAATTCGCCTGACACCAAGGCATCACAATTATCGGCAGACCCGAGCGATCACAGCAGCGAAGTTCCTCAAACCTGGGAAGAGTCGGGGACACAGAATCAAACACCTTCCGACCTGACGAACAACGACCAAGACGGGCCTGCGCCTGAGAAACCAGATACGACCAACAACGGATGATCTTTAACCGTCCTTCTCGATCCCGAGCGAAGCGGAATGCGAACCCGAATGCTCAAATGCCTTTTGTTAGTCATCTGGCCGAGCTTCGGCACCGAATTATTGTTTCGCTAGTCGCGGTGGCCGTAGCAGCGGTCGTGGCCTTCGCCTTGTTCCAGCCGATATTAAACGTACTTACCGGTCCATACTGTGATATTAGACCACCGGGTGAATGTACGTTTTTGCAAACAGACCCTCTTGAGGGCTTTGCGATTCGTATTACGGTAAGCACCTATGCCGGTATTGCTCTAGCCATGCCAGTGTTATTATTCCAGTTTTGGCGCTTTATAACTCCTGCCTTAAGCAGTAATGAAAAACGATATGCGGTGCCATTTGTAGTGGCAGGCGTCATTCTATTTCTGCTTGGGGCAGCTTTAGCATTTTGGACAGTACCTAAAGCCCTCGAGTTTTTAGTCGCCATTGGTGGGGGTAGTTTTGAGCAGCGCTTTACAGGTTCGGCTTACATATCATTTCTCACCAAGATGATGGTTGGTGCTGGTATTGGATTCGAATTTCCAATTGTGCTGATTTTTCTTCAGATCGCCCACATCTTGCATCCCCACCAATTAGCAAGGGTGCGACGTTACGCCATTGTCGGTATCGTGACCTTGGTGGCGGTGCTCACGCCTAGCGGCGACCCATTTAGCCTCATGATCTTGTCGGTACCTATGTACCTGTTTTTCGAGTCTTCAATTGTAATTGGTAGGTTCCTTCGCAAATGAGCCACTCGGCTGAATTTGAAGCACGGCTAGGCTTTCCTCTTGACCAGTTTCAGCGTGACGCCATCTCAGCAATCGACAACAACCACTCGGTTCTGGTTGCGGCGCCAACCGGTTCCGGCAAAACGGTCGTTGCAGAATATGCGATTGAACGTAGCCTCAACGAGGGTTCCCGAGCGTTTTACACGACTCCCATTAAGGCGTTATCAAACCAAAAATACCACGACTTTTGTGCTTTGTATGGCACCCATCAGGTTGGTTTGTTAACGGGTGATAATTCGATAAACGGATCAGCACCTATCGTTGTGATGACCACTGAGGTACTTCGCAACATGATCTACGAGCGATCATCCGATTTAGACTACTTATCGTGGGTCATTCTTGATGAAGTCCACTATCTACAAGATGAGTATCGGGGACCAGTATGGGAAGAAGTTATTATCCATGCCCCAGCGCCCATTAAACTGGTCTGCCTTTCTGCGACGGTCTCTAACGCTTCCGAACTAGCAGATTGGATAACCACATTACGTGGCCCTACCGATGTGATAGTCGAAACTACCCGACCGGTTAGGCTAGAAAACCACTATCTTGTTGGCGATCGTGCTGCTGGTTATCTTCGTTTAGCCGATCTCTTAGTCGACGGAAAACCAAACCCTCGGGGCAAACGCTTCGACGTGGGTTTTCGTCCTAGCGGCGGCTCGGATGAAAGGCGTTGGTACACCCCTAGGCGCGCCGAGGTGATTGAACTACTTCACGAGCGCAACTTGTTACCGGCCATCACGTTCATTTTCAGCCGGGCTGCTTGCGATGATGCCGTTCGGGCATGCATGGCATACGGCCTGCGTCTCACCAAACCTGCTGAGCGAAGCATAATTCGAGAAGTGGCGGCCCGACACGCCTCGGTTCTAACTGAGGCCGATCGAATGTTGCTTGGTTACGACCGATTCGTGGCGGCCTTAGAGGAAGGTTACGCCGCTCATCACGCGGGTATGGTGCCGCCGTTTAAAGAAGCCGTTGAAGAGCTATTTGCTGCGGGTCTGGTTAAGGCGGTGTTTGCTACTGAAACCTTGGCTCTGGGTGTAAATATGCCAGCACGGACCGTGGTTATCGAAAAACTGACGAAGTTCACTGGTGAACGCCATGAACGACTGACCCCGGGGCAATATACCCAGCTAACCGGGCGGGCTGGTCGCCGGGGCAAAGACAGCCTGGGCCATGCTGTCGTGTTATGGAGCCCCTACATTTCCTTCGATGAGACGGCAGCGTTAGCGCTAAGTCGATCATTCGAGCTCACCTCAGCTTTTCGCCCTACCTACAACATGGCCGCCAATCTGATTCGACGCTACAACGCCGACGAGGCCCATGCGGTGATAGAAAATTCATTCGCACAGTATCGGCTAAACCGTCGAGTAGTTGAAACGGCCCAAGAAACTCAACGACTTAAGCGCCGTCGAGATGCCTTGCACGACGAAATTATCTGCGAAAAGGGTGATATCGCGGCCTACATGGCCGAGTTCACCAAGTCCGCGGCACCCTCACCTTTACCAAACCGTAAAGAGGTTGCTCGGGCCTTGCGCAGCGTTAAGCCAGGCACAATTTTACAAATTGAAGGTGGCAAATCCGGCGGGCCGGCGGTCGTGCTTTCCGTTTCTGAGCGCCGCGGGGGCGCGGTAAAGCTTCGGCTGGTAAGCCAAGCGCCCAGAATCATCACCCTTTCTGATACCAATTTTAACCACCTTCCAGAACGTCGCGGGTCAATCGAACTTCCAACACCGTTTGCTCCCAATCAACGCAAATTCATAAATGAAGTGCGGCGACGACTACGAGAAGCCCGCCTCAGCGCGCCAAAGCGTCATCGAAATTCAAAACGTCCAAGGCGTGTTGGGGAGACCGGTCACCCCCTTGAAAACTGTGATGATTTTGCGCGGCACATAGAAGCTTTTCGCCAATCCGAACGTTTGGATGCCCGTATCAAGCGCCTCGAACGCAAACGTTCGAACAGCAGCGGTGGCCTGGCCCAACAATTTGATGGTCTCTTGGAGCTCCTTGAAGATTGGGATTATCTCCAAGACTGGCATCTAACCGAAGCGGGTGAGCTTCTGGCACGTATCTATTCCGAGGTAGACCTACTCGCCGCTGAAGCTCTGCACCAAGGTCTGCTAGATGGTCTAGACCCGGCCACGCTAGCAGGCGTCGTTTCGGCCTTCACCTACGAGCACCGCAGCCCAAAAGCGGCACCAAACCCCTGGTTTCCGCCAGGACCAATGCGCGAGCGTGTAACCCAAATTGAAGCTGTTGCGCATTCGCTTAACCGGGCCGAGATGGCGGCCAAACTGCCCGTAACCCGACCACCTGATGCTGGCTTTTGTGCCATCGCCCACGCGTGGGCTTCGGGAAACTATCTACAAGATGTGTTGGCCGAAGAAATGTTAAGCGGTGGTGATTTCGTTCGAAACATCAAGCAGTTAATTGACCTACTGCGACAAATTGGTGGACTCGCACCGAACCCTGTCACAGCCTCAAACGCTCGAGCCGCCGCCAACCTATTGTTACGAGACGTGGTCGAGGCTTCCTCTAAGGTACATGTAGGTGCGAACAGTGACGATCCGCAAGGGTGAGCCCTGGGGCCGCTCGGGTGCCTTACCAAGCAATGGCGTAATCATCCGAACCGATGCTGAGGCAAACCAGATAGTCAATCATGCAATTCAAAATGGGGAAGAGATCCCCACGCTTGGGCTGATGGGCGGTGACTTAGCACGAGCTCTTGGCGCTACTGGCAGCGATGAACGACTTCGGTCGGCGGCGGCCCAAACCTTGCCGCTCGACCTAGGCGTAGCAACCTTTAATGGAAACACCACCTATTTTGTCGCTCATCTGGTAATTAGACAGCTGTGGTGGCAGGGCCGTTTTGTGGCCGTTATGAACTCTGATTTTTTCGGTCCGTGGAAACTGGCCCCGCGTGCGCACCCCAACGATGGGTTGTTAGACGCCCTAGATGGGTCGCTGGGATTCAACGACCGTCTCAAAGCACGAAAGCTGGCACTAACTGGTGAACATGTTCCGCACCCTGATCTAACCATTCGACGTGGCAAAGAGCATCACATTACCCTCGCACGTCTCACCCCAGTGTGGATCGATGGCACTAAGTCGGCTCGCACCAAAGAGGTCGTGATTCGGGTAGTGCCCGACGCTCTTCAGTGCGTGGTGTAGCCAGGCTACGGTTGAAAGATGGATTCTATGGTGCATAAAGACGAAACAGCCGCGTATATTCGTTCGATTAGCGACCAGCTTCTCCATGTATCTCACCAGATTCATAGCCAGCCTGAGCTGGCCTTTGGCGAATATAAGGCCCACGACTTAGCGTGTGACACCCTAGAGGCCGCCAATTTCGAGGTTACGCGACACGCATTTGGCCTAGAAACCGCCTTCTCGGCCACCGCCGGCACGAGCGGCCCGACCATTGCCATCCTGTGTGAGTACGATGCTCTGCCTGAGATTGGACACGCCTGTGGCCACAACATCATCGCGGCCTCGGGCCTTGGTGCGGCCATGGCAGTGGCCCAACACGCCGAAGCATTGGGTGGACGGGTTGTGGTGCTTGGCACTCCAGCCGAAGAAGGTGGGGGAGGCAAAGTATTTATGGCCCGCCAAGGAGCATTCACCAACGTTGACGCCGCGATGATGATTCATCCAGCCGATCACGATCTAGACGCCATGAGTACCATTGCTGTGCAACCGATTAGAGTCTCTTATAAAGGGCAAGAGTCTCATGCCGCTGCGCATCCTGAAGCGGGCCGCAATGCACTCGACGCCGCCGTGCTGGGCTACATGAATGTGGCTGCTCTTCGTCAGCACATCGCCCCACATGAACGTGTACATGGCATTTTCACCAACGGCGGTGCGAAACCGAACATAGTGCCCGCTAGTGCCGAGACTCTTTGGTACATCCGCTCAGGCACCCTCACCACCTTGGCACCGCTCAAGGAAAGAGTTTTTGCATGTTTGGAAGCTGGTGCTTTAGCCGCTGGTTGTGAAATGCAGATAGAGCTTGAATCTCCAGCATTCGCCGACATGATTGATAATCGTGCTCTGCTCAACGCTTTCACTGCTAATGCTAAATTGGTGGGCCGCACGTATCGCCAGCCGGAAGGTGATTACGCGGTCGTTGGTAGCACCGACATGGGCAATGTCAGTTACCTGGTTCCCTCTATCCACCCCATGGTGAAAGTGGCACCCGCTGGCGTTTCAATCCACACTCCCGAGTTCGCCTTACACGCTGGCAGCGAAGCCGGTGATCGTGCTGTGATCGACGGTGCAATAATGATGGCCGCCACGGTTATTGACCTGTGGACCCAGCCAAACCTTTTAGTAGAAGCCACCGAGGAATACCGAAAAGCTACTAGCCACAACCACCCGCCAGTGATGTGACCAGCGCCCCCTTAGGCATCCCCACACAACAGCGCTAAACAGCGTAGGGTTAAGCACCGTGAGCGTTTACGCAGCCGAAGAATTTTCTCCTTCCGAAGCCGACATTTTACGGCGCTATTTCACCAATCTTGACCAACCGGTTTTCGCCCTGGTGAATTTGCCAGAGGTCGTGAAAGGAGCACTATTTGCTCGCTATTCACGTTCCTCGAAGAGTCTGCGGCGCTTATTCTTAGATGAATTTGTGGGCGATCTTGATATTGAAGGCGACCGATCAATCGACGCCACTATTGGTCTCGAGCGCGCCGAACAGCTCTACGAACGTGTTTTCTTTGAATATGGCGACGACTCGGTGGCCCAGCTAGGTGGGGTGCACCTCGCCTGCGAGCAGTCTTCCAACCTACTCACCAAGGTTCTCGAGTGGGGAAGACTAATGTCGTATTTAGAGCAATCTACTCGCTACATTGCTTATGACACTCGTTTGGGTGGGCGTTATCGATATTATCGCGACCCAGCCATTCTGACCTCGAACCTAGGCACTCGTTACGTGGGTGACATGGATCGCTTATTCGACTCTTACGCGGCGCTGGTGCCCGAGATGTTTGAGTGGTTCAAAGCCAGATACCCCAAAGAACCTGAAGACTCTGATTTTGTTTATCGCCAAGCACTTCGGGCTAAGGCCTTCGACTCGCTGCGTGGAATTCTGCCAGCTGCTTCGCTTTCAAACGTGGGCATCTATGGTTCAGGCCAGGGCTACGAAATGCTGCTGTTACGGATGCGATCGTTGGCACTGCCAGAAGCACAGGCCTACGCCGATCTCATGCTCCAAGAATTACGCAAAGTAATTCCCTCCTTCTTGAAACGAGTTGACCTGCCCGACCGGGGTAGTGCTTGGAGCGATTACCTCAGCACCACCCGCAGCGGCATGGAAGAACTAGCCGAATCACTTTTTAGACCTGAACGCTCCACAGCACCGACCACCCACAGCGAAGACACCCCAGAGGTAACCTTGGTCGATTTCGACCCCGACGCTGAGGTGAAGTTGGTGGCCTCAATGCTTTACCCCTACACCTCACAATCCGAGACCGCCTTGATAGAAACGGCTCGCGCTATGAGCGTGGAAGACCGTCTCAGGGTCATGCAAACCTACGTTGGTGAACGCTCTAATCGGCGGCACAAGCCTGGTCGGGCGCTAGAACGCATTAACTATCGCTTCGATGTATTAGCCGACTACGGCGCCTTCCGAGACTTGCAGCGACATCGTATGCTCACCATCGAATGGCAAAAACTAAACCCATACCATGGTTACGTTGTGCCCGATGCCGTTCGAGATTCGGGACATGAACTGCCTTTTCGCGAGGCCATGGAGAGATCTTTTTCGCTCTATGAAGCGCTAGCACCCACTTTCCCCGAACAAGCTCCTTACGCCGTGGCGCTTGCCTATCGGGTGCGCTTTGCAATGCAATTGAATGCACGTTCCGCCATGCACACCATTGAATTACGCACCACACCTCAAGGACACACTGCCTATCGTGCCGTAGCAGCTGCCATGTATACACACATTCGTGATACCGCTGGACACCACGCCGTGGCCGAGATGATGAAATATGTCGATCTAAGCGGAGGTAGCGACCTCGAACGCTTGGAAGCCGAACGACGTGCCGAAAGTCGCCGAGGTAACCAATAACTTGCCCTGTATCATCCAGTAGGCAATTTTTGTGGCGGAGTTGTGCAAATCGAGAAACTTGTGCCTAAAATCCGCCGTCGCTAACGCACCAATTCTCTGCAATTCTTTAAGACGATCTGAGGACTGAATGTCAGACGAAGAACTCGAAGACGAAGAACTCGAAGACGAGTTTGATGAAGACCTTGAGGAGGAAGAGCCCGACCTCGAGGAAGACGATCTTGACCTAGAAGAAGATGACCTAGGGCTCGAAGACGAGATGTCGGATGACCTCGATGAAGATTCGCTCGACATTGAGGACGAAGACGAAGAGATAGAAGCCAAGGCCAAGCGCACCCCATCAAAAACCGTTGATGACGAAGATGACGACGATGAAGACATCGACCCTGACGATGTAGAAGCCGATCTCGACGCTATCTTGAAGGTTCGTATCGCCGCGGCCGATGAAGACGAGGAAGATGAGGATGAAGAACCCACCGACACTGGATCACGAGCTGATTCAGTCGATGGAATTCAACCTCGGCGACCAGGGGAATTCGTCTGCCAATCATGTTTCTTAGTGAAGCACCCAAGCCAGCTAGCCGACCCAGAACTTCAATACTGTAAGGACTGTGTATAAATGAACCAAGATCGCTCTGATGCGTTACGTGAACTTCTCGACTTCACCGTGTATGCGCCAATCGGAGCGATGCTGCACGGTCCCAAAGCAGTTGCCGACCTGGCCAACAAGGGTCGCCAAGATGTAAAAAACGCCCGACTTATCGGGCAAATGACACTAAAGCAGCACAACACCTCGCTTGACGATGCGTGTAACAAAGTTCGAAGTGGGCTCTCAAGCGTCCTGGCAGCAGCTTCACGGGTGGCGGCTCCTAAGGATGGCAATAATGGAGACGAAAGTTGATGGAGAAAGCTCGCGTCGCAACCCAAGACGACCTTCCTACGCTCACCGAACTCGCCAGCAACGTGATCACGGAATTGGTTGACACTCGTGGGGGCGCAATTTGGTCCATCACCCAAGCCAGAGTTAACCCAATTGAACCGGCAATAAAAGAGGCCATTGACGATCCCAACCAATTGGTTTTGGTCGGTCTCTTAGACGCAGCGATTTTGGGTTATGCCATTGTGGTTGTGGAGACCACTTCGAATGGCGAAAAACTGGCGGTCATCACCGATATCTATGTAGAAGCCGATGCTCGCAGTGTTGGTATTGGCGAAGCGATGATGGATCAAATAATGGACTGGGCGCAGGAGCAAGGCTGTATCGGGGTTGATTCCATGGCTCTGCCTGGAAATCGGGCTACCAAGAACTTCTTCGAAACGTTTGGGCTAGTTGCCAGAGCCATCATCGTGCACAAGTCGTTGCGCTAGACGGCTACCAAAATGGCTGCAACACCTCGCAAGGTGGAACTAAGTGTTGGTGCCATCGTTGTGGACGATCAACAACGATTGTTGTTAGTGCAACGTGGTCGCCCACCAGCGGTGGGCGAGTGGAGCGTTCCCGGTGGACGCGTAGAACCGGGAGAAACCATGGCCGAAGCCGTGGTTCGTGAAGTCGAAGAAGAAACCGGCTTGGTTGTTTTTTGTGGTGAGCTAGCCGGTTATGTGGAAAAGATTACCGATGAATACCACTTTGTAATCTTTGATTTTTTCGCCTCAACGCTTGACCCGGTGCCACCGGTGCCCGGTGATGACGCGGCCGCCGCTGAATGGGTGCCATTGGCCGAGGTTGAAAACCGTCCCTTGGTAAGAGGCCTAGCTGAGTTCTTGTTCGATACTGGCGTGATTAGCGAGCTGATCTAACCCAATAAAACCGGTCTTTCAAATGGGGATGTTTGCGCCGTAGCAGACCGTAGGGTCGTGTTGTGTAGCCAAAAAGATGTGGCGGCCGCCCAAGCGACCGCCATAGTAACTAGCTCCGTTTTACGGCCAGCATTTTTAAGGCCCGGCCCTGTGAAGGCTCTAGCGGCCCTTCCACTGCGGAGCACGCTTCTCGATGAAAGCGCGTGGACCCTCGGCGTAGTCTTCGGTGGAAGCTAAACGAGCAAACGCTTCTCCCGAAAGACGGAAAGCAGCCTCGTCGTCAACCATGCGACTGGCACGCATGACATTTAGGCTTTCACGCACCGCCAGGGGAGCGTTCTCACTGATGCGCTCAGCTAAAGCCAGAGCGGCGTCTACGGCCTGGCCAGGCTCGCACAATTCGTTTACCAAACCGAAATGATGGGCCCGCTCAGCCGAGATCGGGTCACCAGTTAACAGCAGCTCGGCTGCGATATTTTGTGGCATCTTCTGCGCAAGGCGGAAAAGTGCTCCAGCCGCTGCGACCAACGACCGCTTAACCTCGGGCACGCCGAATCGGGCTTCGGTAGAGGCCACCACCAGATCGCAAGACAACACAATCTCGGTGCCACCAGCTAGCGCAGGACCATTCACGGCTGCAATCAAGGGCTTGGTGCGCTCACGCTGCACGAGGCCGGCGAAACCACCGCGTTTGGTTCCCAGTCCTCCGCCTTCGCCACTGGCAATGGCTTTGAGATCAGCGCCAGCGCAAAAGACTGGACCTTCCCCGGCCAAGACCATTACCCAGACGTTGTCGTCAGCTTCGGCCTTGTCGAGTGCTTCTTCCATGCCAGAGGCCACCGCGGCGTTGACCGCGTTGCGGGCGTCTGGGCGATTGATGGTCAAGATTGCAACGTGACCACGAACTTCATAATCGATCATGGCTGAAACCTTACTCGTCGGCTGACGGAGCGTCGCTAGATTCTGGCTTTTCAACCTCGGCCTCCGCGCCTTGTTCAGCCGCAGGTTCAGCGCTCGGCGGAGGGGCTACCTCACCAGAGGTTTCTTCCGTCACCGCTGGCACGGTTTCTGCTTGGCTTTCAGCTGTTGTCGCAGCTTCCGGTTGAGTTGGCGTGTCGGCAACCTCTGTCGAAGTTGTTTCCGCTGGTTCTGGCGCTGGTTCTGGCGTTGGTTCTTTAGTTTGCGTGCCGTCGGTGGTGTCGGTGCCATCGGCCTTAGCGGCAGGCTTGCGTGTCCGCCTGCGCCGATTAGGGGCCTCCTCGGGTTCGATACCAAAGAGTTTGGCAATCTCAGGAACACGACTGGCCAGCTTACGTACCACGACCAATAGGTTTTCCGATGGTTCCGTTGGAACTGCAACCGGTTTAACTTGCTGGCGCACTGGGGAGTAAGCCACGGCGTCGAGCACCGTTGCCCAACGTTCTTGGGTAATGTCTGGACCAAAAGCCTCGCTAGCGGCGCTAATCAAGGCACCGGCGACATCACCAGGCAGGGGAGAGCCCGCCTTTGGAGGACGAGAACTCAGGCGTAACGAACGCACAACCCGGCCTTCGGTCAAGGTTCGCTTCATGTCCTCAAGCCAAGCGGCATGCTCGGATTCCACTCGGGCTGACAGGCCTTCACGAAGCTGAGCTGCCAAGGCACGGCTTTGTTCGTCGCGGGCAGCTCCGTCGGCGGCTGTCACTACTGAACGTAAGTCTCGCAGGTCGAGCTCGTCGAGGTTTGCTAAGGCCGCGTCAGCGCGGTCAAGCCATTCAGCACTACGCAGCTTCGGCAGAATCCGCTCGGCAATGGCAACCAGAGCATCACCATTAACAGTGGGTTGCCCATTAGCAACCGCTTCTTGATTTTGTTTGTCGATGGCCTGGCGAACGGCTGGGATACCGCCTCGTAAAACCTGCTCAGCAATGGGGCGTTCTTCCTCAGGCAAAGCAGCTACTAGTTCGGAACGATGCTTGCGACCTGGTCGAAGACGCTTTGGCTTGGGTCGTGCGTCTTGTTGAGGACGGGGCGTACGCTCTGCACGCGGGCCTCGCTCGCGACGTTGACGCTTTTCGCCCTCACCGTCACGGGCACCATCTTGTCGCCGGTCACGACGAGGACCTCGCCGCTCGCCGTCGGCTTCGCCACGACCGGTTTCGCCGTCTTTAGCACGGTCACGATCACGTCGTGGGCGGCGCGGCCGGCGGCCTTCTCTATCACCGTCATCCCGGGAACGACGACCTTTGGGCGCAAGCTGTGACGTTACGAGTTCGTCCTCTTTAATTGGTCGCCCAATTATCTCGATTCGCTCGGGCTCTTTCCTGGGCCCTTTTGGTGGTAGCACACCAACGATTTGGATGCCTTCGACGTCAAACTCAGCGTCTGCACGTACTACATCTCCAACCTTTGCACCTTCATAGAGAAGGGCTCCATCCAGCTCTCCTTTGGGCTGGCGGGCACCGGCGGCACGCCACGTCCAAACACCGTCCTCACGGCTGCTGGTAAGTTCAACCTCAATGCGTCTTGGCATAACATACAACGCTAGTCGTCGCGGAGGGTTTCACTTGAAACTGAAACCAGATGAGATCTCCAAAATGGTTGATCAGTATGGTGGCACGCGGTACCAACAAAACGCCGATAATGCACGTTCTGTTAAGCTGTGTGACTGTGTAGCTAAAATTCATCAAGCAATCCCTAGATACAGCCGGGCCCGCTCGCTACTGACGACAATCAGAAAACCACCCTCTGATGGCTTCACTCATCCTCGCACTTCGCCGCCGTACGAACCCTCGCCAGCCAAATGATGAGACTAATTACCATAAATTTGACACGTTTTAATTATTAAAACGCTCTTTCAAGACCCGCTTTCTTCCCTTTCAAAGATAATGTGAAAATTATATTTGTGAAGTTGCGAGTACGATAAAGTATCAACTAGCTGGTATTACATATCGTAAATACGGTTCGAATGGACAGCGCTTTCCAAAATCTCCGTTGACATTTCTTCGGGATTTGCCCATAGTGATAGGGACAGCAGTTGAACACTACAGGAGCAACTTGAGCAAAAGCCCTTGTTGTAGCCAACGATCGACTTAGAGTCGCCATGAATGTGTTTCGGTGTCCGGAGTCGATCCAAGAAAAGGAGACCCGGCATGAAAGAATCCATACCGAGGCATAAAAAGCGACGTTTGGTGGTTGTGGCCATTGCGATTGTCGCTCTGACATCAACCGTTTCGAGCGTCGGTGCCACCGAAAACTCGATCAAAGCCACAGAGACCTACCTAGGTGACCATGGCGCTGAGGTGCACGTTGAACGTGGTAACGATTGCGACGGCACATCTATTGAGGTAATTAGCGGAAGAGTTGACGACCCAACTCCCGATCTTGTCAGTACAGTTATCGTCGAAATCGATGAACGATGCGGTGTAACAATCGTAGAACAGGAGGTAAGAGCACCACTCGCGCCAGAAATTAGCTCGGTCGTTCGAGAAAGCGTAGAGGTTAGTTCGGAGTCGTCATCAATCGGAGAGAACACTTCACATTTCGCTCCAATGGCACTATATGGGAACTATGTGAGATCCTCCCAGACACTGCAGGATATCCTCTCGATTGACATCGCTAAGTTCAAGTGGACACACGACCGTCAATGGGACGATGTTTATAACGCAACCCGGTTCAAGGCAGCTTCGGAGTGCTGTGACGTTTATTGGGGCGAGTCATCGACTTCAGTTGCTTGGAACCATCCGGTAGGAGCATATTTTGACACGGCGGACACAACCTGGCAGCCAACGATTGCACGTTCGTTCGCTCATGGTAGTTTCCACAGTGACTTCCTATGGTGCAATCTTCAACCAGGACAGAACTTCACTCTGTCGACTGAACTGCAGTCCTGGGCTCCCGGTGGATATGATGCAAAGTTCCGTCAGAGCCAGACATGTTCAGGTACCCATATGGCCACTAGCAAGTGGACATCAATAACGCCGCCACCTTACTAATCTGTAATGGCAAAACGCATAATCGCGGCACTGGCCGCGGCGGTATTGCTTAGTGTGAGCTGCTCCTCCTCAACGGATCGAGCAGCTCACACGCGAACAAACTGCGGCACATCGCTAGGCCCTATCAATGATCTTAAGTTGCCTCGCGATCTAAAGGAGACCGCCGAACAAATTCTGCCAATTGAAATGCCTGGTGCTGCAGAGCTGTCTATGTCGATGTTCGAGTTTGAAAGTCTCGAAGAACCAACAGGTGATTTAGCAGTTTTTGTTTTCCATTCCTTAGAGGCTGGCCCACTCATTCCTCAGAGGGCCGTAGCTGAACCAGTCGAAGGCACGACAGGCCCCCTCGGCATTATGGGGGTGAACATCTTGGAAGGCGATTCTCTAATCGCAGCCCTGATGTCGCGGTCTATCCCAACCGACAACTTAATACGAATTGCGTCTGACGCCACGGTCGAGAGCGACGGCACAATTATGTTCCCCGGACATACCGCAAAACTGGTATCCTTACTTCAACCAAGCGATATACCGGGTCTGGGTTCAGTTGCCGTATCTGGAGCGCGTAGCGGCACGATTGAATCGTACACTAATAATCACTCCCGTCACCCTGACGATGACCAACGAGCCGTCGTTATTGCACGCTTCTGCAAAGAAGTCAAAGATATTGGTCGTGCCGAAGCAATGAGCTGGTGGTACGGTGTACCCGTCGAGATCATCGAACATAATGAGCGGCCGATCTACCATCTGTTCTACGATGCCCCCGCGGGCAACGGAATTACGCGTACCCAGTTCTGGGAAGATGAAACCAGTGTCACCATGGTGACAACATATGGATTAACAGTGGCCGAGAACGACCAAGTGGTCGTTGAGATTGCAGACAAGACGGTTACCAAATGAGCAATAATCGAGTTTTAACAATCTTGATTGGTCTATGGGCGCTATTGGGCGCTGGTCTTGCTATCTACACCGCCGGAAACACCAACCGCGATTCTCTGTGGATCGTAATTGCGGCTGCCCTAATTGGTGTAGCCGCAGCGTTGGGATCTGCCGCTTTGGCGTACCGTGGCAAATACCGCGTGGCCGGCGCTCTACTTATCGTGTCGGTGATAATTCCTAGCGCCATGGCCTACATACCCAACGTAGTGGCGCTGCTTGGCGGTCTCGCCTTGGTTTTTCTTGCTCCAAAGCCTGGCGAACGGCGCCGATAACATACACCGATCCAGACACTTAACCATGTTCAGTCGCGCCGTTTTGCGCCTCACTGCCTTACTAATTGTGTCAGTAGTTGGAATCTCATGTTCCGCTACCACTCCTAGCACACCCGCTGCGCCTGAAGTACCGAGCACATTCGCTACGTCATCAACCACCACAACCACGTCTGCCGAAGAAACAACTGACCCAAGGCCGACCTGCCCCAGCTATTCACTGGCACACATCGGTGGTGTGGCCGATGATTCGTTGTTCGAGATTTCTGGTGCCGCTTGGGATCACCGCGACCCAAACGTGGTTTGGGTGCATGAAGACTCGGCCAACCCGGCCGACGTAATAGCCATTGACACCAGCACCGGCAATACCCTGGTGCGCGTCAATCTAAGTGGACACGAACAATACGACTGGGAAGACATGTCATTAGCTACCTCTTCCGATGGCGCAACTTACCTGTTTGTTGGTGACATTGGCGATAACCTCGATAGCCGCGACTACCTGGAGTTAGTGCGCCTACCGGTACCGGAGCTCAACACAACACCTTCGAAAGTTGAAAACTTTGAAACGGTGCAGCTCCGCATGCCAGAACCAGCCAATGCCGAAGCGCTGCTGGTTGACCCACGGAGCGGTGACGTTGTAGTTGTAACAAAAAGTGTGACCGGCTTGGCTCAGCTATTTGTAGGGGAAGAGTTAGCCTTCACCACTTGGAACCCTAACGTTCCAGTGCCGCTGGAGCTTGTAGGTACGCTTGATTTAGGAGTCTTCGGCGCTGTGTTGGCTGGCGATATAAGCCCAGATGGACTAAACATAGTGCTTCGAACGCCAGCAAACCTTTGGTATTGGCATCGAGAACCAAACCAAACTATCGCCGAGGCTATAAACCAGAACCGGCGCTGCTCGCTCCCCTCTCGCTTCGATATTTATGGGGAAGCAGTGGCGATAGCTGACGACGGGCGCTATGTACTGCTAGGAGAAGGGCAGCACTCCCCTATTTACCTTGGTGTGCCAGCCACCTAAAACCGAGTTGCTTAGCGGTGAGCCTCCAAAAGGCGAGCGGGCCAACGAACAGAGAAACGCTGTGGCTAATCACTTTGTCGGTTGAGAACCCACCGCCTAATGAAATCTTCCGGGCTTAGATTTTCTAGGTCTTCACGCAACAAGGTGCCCAAATCCAGCCGATCGAAGGCGGTTTCATCTAGATCGATAATGGTTGCGTTATCTCTAATTTCCACGATTCGATAGCGCTTCAAAATGGGCATAACTGTTCCCATGTCTTGCATGGCACCGGCGGTGACTAAAGTACCCACCCACGACCAAAAACGTTTACGGCGGGGTGCCTTCAACTGTTCAATTCGATAAACGCTACTAGCCGGTTCAAACTCAATCACTGCTAGCCGTTACTGATTTAATTACGTCGATTGTGCGTTCCAAATGCGAAATTTGATCGGCCGCGGTTTTACCGCGAGCTCCAAGGCGCAATGTGGTTACTCCGGCATCCTTAAAAGCTCTTATCCGGTCGCGGACCATGTCTTCCGTACCAATTATGTATGCTGCCAGCACCATTTCTTCTGGCACCGCCGCTACCGCTGCCTCACGTTCATTATTCACCCAAAGCTCTTGAACCTTGGCTGCAGCATCGGCAAATCCCGCTCTAGAGTATGCGTCGTTGTAGAAGTTCGAATCTGCTGAACCCATGGCCCCCAGTGAGAAGGCCATCTGCATTTTTGCATTCTCAATCAGCTTGTCCACGTTCTCGTCAATGGCGACCGACGCGTTCACTTGAATTTCGATGTCCCCAAAATTACGCCCCGCTTTTTCGGCTCCAGCACGAATGCGATCGAGCATGATATGACCTTGTTCAGGAATGAACGAGGTACCAATCCAGCCATCGGCCAGCTCGCCAGTTAGCTCTAACGACTTGGGGCCGAGTGTGGCCAAATGAATAGGCAGCTCTGGCCGAGGTGGAATCGATGGTCGCAACGCCTTTCCTTCACCACCTGGCCTAGGCAAAACGTAATGTTCACCCTGATAACTAATGCGTTCTCCTCGCAACCCCATTCGTACAATTTCTACATATTCACGCAAACGCCCCAGCGGATGTGCGAAGGGCATACCGTGTAGCCCTTCCACCACTTGTGGCCCACTCACACCTAGTCCGAGTGAAAAACGATCGTTAGAAATCTGTGCCAGCGACAAAGCTGTGAGTGCCGTGGCAGCCGGGGTGCGAGCACTTATTTGCATAATGCCAGAACCCAAACGAATGGTGTTGGTAACCGCAGCCAAATACCCCAATGACACTACGGCATCCATTCCCCACGCTTCGGCCGACCAAACCGTATCAGGCCCAAAAACGCTCTGCAGCTTTAACGTATTCCACCAGTTCTCCCCACCCAGAACCGTCGTAATACGCGCTGCCTACCGATACTGAAACCTTCATATCCCCCTCCTATTTAAATATGGTACAGCGGCCGCGTCTCGTGTCTTTTTATCCCAATGAACTCACATACCACCGCTCGACCTAATTGGTCGTTGTCGAAGCTAACCTGACGCCGCTAATTGTTGCGCGATAGCTGTCAATTGGCCTTTAGCAATCTTTCCGATGCTGACTTCGGGCAACTCTTCCAGAACATGAATGGCACGCGGAACCTTGAAATCGGCCAGGTGTTCCCGACAAAACGAGATAAGCATGTCACCAATCTCAGCGGTCTCATGGTTGTCCGCCGTCAAACTTACAAAGGCCACCGGTACCTCGTCGAGCAACGGATCGCGCAGTGCTACGACCCCGGATTCACGCACAAGTGAATGACTGTTCAGTACCCGCTCAATCTCGGCGGCCGCCACATTTTCACCACCTACCTTCAGCATGTCCTTTATTCGAGTGACAAACTGGATCTCGCCTGTGGCTAGTCGCCGCAGCGAATCACCGGTACGGAAGAAACCGTGTTCGTCGAAGGCTTCGCGGTTGGCTGCGTCATCGCCCAAATAACCGGCAAAAAGAGACAAGCCGCGGATGCCGCCCACGCGAAGCTCGCCAGCTTGGCCAGCTGAGACCTCCATACCACGCTCGTCACAAATCCGAGCCTGGTATTCCTTGCTCAGTCGGCCGATAACGCCCGCACTGCCACGGTGCGGAATACTGCCGATAATGACTTCCGTGACGACTTCGCTCATTCCCCACGCTGTCATAAGACGAACTCCGAACAGTTCCTCGATCATCGGTGCCTCAGCACCCGACGACCAGATTCTGTAACTATGCTGCGGAACTGGCTGTCCTTTCAGAGTCGTCAGCATAATCTTCAAGAACGCAGTCACTGTACAGCCATATTCCACGGATAAAGACCAAAACCGGCTAGCACTAAACTTAGGCTGTAACACCACCGTGCCGCCGACCCAAAACGTCGCGAGGAACTGCCAAGAAAGCGCCATAGTGTGAAAAAGAGGCGCATAAACCAAATTAATGTCGGACGAGGTCATTTCAGCATGGCTTGCGCCAACCTCGGCACCCCAAAGCGCGTTGGCATGCGTATATAAAACCGCTTTCGGCCGAGCGGTGGTACCTGAGGTGAATTGCACGCAAAGCGGGCGTTCAGCCACGGGGTCTATCGGTGGAAGTGCCTGCGCATCACCGTAAAGCTGTTCGCAAAGTCCGGTTTCATCGTCCATTAGCTCTACAAAACGGCCGTCGAGCAGCGGCTCTAACGTTTCCAACATCGGTTGGTGCGTGATGATCCCAACAGGCTTGGTCAGGCTGGCAGCATGTACTAATTCGTCGGTGTTGTAGCGCACATTGGTATCAACGGCTACGGCACCAATACGTGCACAGGCAAACCAGGTAATCAAGAAGGCTGGAGAATTAGGCAGCACCAACATGACTGCATCAAGCGGTCGAACTCCTCGTTCGATCAAACCACTGGCCGTCCGGTTGACAAGATCTTCAAACTCTTGGTATGTCCAAGCAGCTTTCTGTTTAGAGGGCCCAGGTTCCCAATAGAGAAACGGCTTATCGGCATAAACCGCAGCGCGCTCACGAAGAACACTCGAAACGTTCATACCCAGATATGGATGTAGTTGCGGCAGGATGATCGAGCTCGTTAGTTTCACAGGATTTTCAACTCTCCTCTAGAGATTTACTAGGCAAGCAAGGCTCTGGTTTGTGCGCGGGCATGGTGCCAATCTTCGATTAGCTCTGCGACCAGTTCACTGGTACTAACAATGCGAGAAACAGCACTCACCGTATGACCACCGCTTCCAGCACCGCTCCGCAAAGTGCTCGCTGACACACCGTTTGGAGCTACGGTTACTGCCACATCATCGATCGAGGCATTTATCAGGCCCGATCGCCATTCCTCGTGAGCACCACTTTCATGGGTGGCTATGAAGCGAGTTCCGAACCAACCAAGGTCGTAGCCTGCTGTTATCGCAGCCCAAAGTGCATAACCATCACTCATTCCGCCCGCTACCGCCAGGGGAATATCACTGATTGCTCGCACTGCGCGCACGAAAGCCAAAGGGTTTGCCCATCCGGTATGACCTCCAGCGCCAGCGCTAAGGAGTGCTAAACCATCGACACCAAGTTCCAGTGCTTTCTCTACGTGTCTCATTGAAGCTACGTCTGCAATTACCAGAATTCCCGCTTCATGTAGCGGCTCGATTACGGCCGACGGGTTTCCGACGCTCGTTACTACCAGGGGCACCTTGTGTTTTACAATGGTTTCAAGGTCACCCTCTAAGCGGTGGTTTTGTCGACCAACTATCAAGTTGGCCATTAGCAAACCTGCACGATTATCGTGCGCTGTAGCTCGGCAAATCTGATCAAACCACTCGTCAAGTTGCAAAAGCGAAATGGCGTTGCTTGTTGGAAAGGAACCGATAACTCCGGCTTTGATTGCTTCGGAAACCAACTCTGGTGTTGAAACGGCGGTCATGGGTGCCGCCGCAGCCGGAATAGCGAGCGATGCAATCAGCATACGTAACGGATCAAGAGTGGTGTTGCTTCTTGTTGACGGCATTCTGCAACGATCCCCCAAGGACGTTTAGTCGGGTCCGGTTTCTTAGCTTGGTTCCATGCCACCTTGCACACCAGGAACTACCTGAGTTGCACTGGGCGGCGGCACCAAACGGTCTGTTGTTCTTGAACCATCTGTCACATTGGGTTCATCACTTGGCCAGGTCTTGAGAGGCACTTCGGGTAGCAGCAAGCCAAAGAGCAACATGATGATGGCCACCGGTACCGCGATTACAAAAACGCTCTTGGTGCCTGCCACTACCGAGTCGATCACGATCGACCTCATTTCGTCTGGCAGCAAACGAATCTGGCTGGGCGAAGAGAGAAGCTCGTTAGCATCGAAGTCGGCGTCGCTAGGCAAACGCTCGGCCAGTACGTTGCCCATTCGCGCCGCCAAGGCCGCTCCGTAGGCCCCTACTGCAATTGTTTGGCCCAAATTTCGGGCAAAGGTAATGGTGGCCGTGCCAGCACCCATATCCGACATTGGCAACGCATTCTGGGCGATCGTGGTAGCCGTGGGCATAACAAAACCCATACCAATACCCATCACCACCAGCCACGGCAACAGCCCAAAAGTACCCGTTTCATTGTCTATCTGGGTTAAGGCAACCGACGCCGCCAGAATCAAAGCCGGGCCAGCCACAATAAAAACCTTGTACCGGCCAAGTCTGGTCATTAGGTTGCCCGCCACGATCGAACCACCGGTCATCATAACCATCAGAGGTGCCAGCGCTAGCCCCGATTCGGTGGCCGAGGTATTGCCCACCACCTGCAAAAACAGGGGTAAGAACGCGTTTGCCGCGATCATGGAAGCCCCGGCGGCCAAGCTCATTAGCACGGCAAAGGTAACAACCTTTGAACGAAAAATACGGGGCGGAATCATTGGTTCAGCGGCCTTGAACTCTTGGCGAACTAATGCTGCGGTGCTGACCAGAGCCAATGCGCTCAGTCCTAAAATTGTTGGAGATGTCCACGGAGATCGATCGCCACCCCAGGTCATCACCAGAATCAAAGCGGTTACTGCTACCACCAGCAGCACTGCGCCTTCCACATCCACACGGCGCTTGACGGTAGGCACCGGCATTCGCAACACTCGATGCACTATGGCCCAAGCCACAAGCCCGACCGGCAGGTTGAAATAGAAAATCCAGCGCCAGTGCAGGCCGTCAACAAAGAAGCCACCAATCAGAGGGCCAATTAGCGCGGCCGAAGTGAATACGCTGGTGAACCAGCCGATATAGCGACCGCGTTCCCGGGGCGAAACCAAGTCACCAATAATCACAAAAGTCAGCGAGGTAATACCACCGCTGCCGATACCTTGAATCGCTCGACCTATTACTAGTTGCGTCATGTCTTGAGAAGCTCCGGTCAGAGCCGACGCCACCAGGTACCACACGATAGCGATCTCAAAAAGTCGCCGCCGACCCCAGAGGTCAGAGAACTTTCCCCACAACGGGGTTGAGGCTGTGGTGGTGAGCAAATAGGCGGTGAGAATCCAGGGCAGCTGGTCTACCGAACCTAGCTCACCTGCCATCGTTGGTAATGCCGTTGAGACCACCGTGGATCCGAGAGCAGCCAAGAATAAGGCGATGAGCAAGCCGCCAAATGCGGTTAATACCTCTTTGTGTGTTAGCCCGCTTGGGCTGGTGTTACCCGCATCAAGATGACTAGCACTGTTCACAGAGCCATGACCAGGAAAAGGTGCTCTAGCGTCTCCAGCACCACTTGCTTTGGTGCCGTTTGATTGAGATTTACGCACGCTCACCGACCAACCCCCCGGAACGTAGCTAGCGTCTGGCCTCAACGTTAGTAGATCAACCTCCAGCTCTGGGTCGAATTCACTCCTTAGTGACGGACGACACTTTTAGGCGTCGGTGGCGTAGTCCCCATCGGGGTGATTACTTTCTCCAAGTTTCCAATAGCCCCGTGTGACCAGGTTTTCTACCGGCATCCCGCGATCAAGAAGCGCTCGGCGAATTTTCCGTACTGCTTTGGCTTCAGTGGCCACCCAGATTCGCAACTGATCATCGGGCGCCACATCGGCCAGGGCGTTAATTAAGGTGCTACCGGGCTGTTCAGTAGCAGCTAGGGTATGCCATTGCAGCCTCGCATTTGGATGTTCTGGCATGACAATGTGAGCATCCTCACCCCGAACCTCAATGTCAACGGTTATTTGTGCCGATGTTGGTAGCGATTCAAGTAGCACTGCCAGGGCTGGTATGGCGGCTTCATCACCAGCCAGATGAAATTTTGTGGCGTCGGTATCTATTACATAGCCTCGTCCAACTCCCCCAACCGCTAGTTTCATTCCGGGCTTCGCACTTTGCGCCCAGGTACTAGCCTCACCGTGTCCATGCAGCACGAAATCTAAGACCAATTCTTTGGCGTCACGATCAATTCGTCGTGGAGTGTATGTTCGAACTACGGGACGCGGGCGGTCTTTCGGATACATCAGACCATCGGGTCCCATCTCTGGTAGCGCCGGTTCGGTTTCACCTTCGGCGGGCAAGAACACTTTGCAGTGGCCAGTGGGGTCACCTTCGGGCCAGTCAGCCAAGGCCTCACCCGTAACGGTAATGCGTACCATATGGGGCGAAAGATTTTCTACCCGAGCCACTTCGACTGGCCGGGGTGGCTTGCGCGGGCCCCGTCGGCCACTTTGTGGGGCGGATGGAGCGGCAGCGTTATTACTCACTTATGTACCTCCATAAGCGTTAGTCGAAATAAACACCAACTAATTTGCCATCAATTTCATGCACATCAATATGCATATCGAACACTTCGGCAAGTGATTTAGAACAGATAATTTGGTTTGGTGTGCCTTCACTTATTATTCGACCATCTTTCATCGCAATAATATTTTGGGAATGGAAAGATGCGAAATTAATGTCATGCACTACCAAAACTACGGTTTTGCCAAGTTCGTTGGTCAGCTGCTTGAACAACCTCATCATGCTGGCCGAATGGCGCATATCTAGGTTGTTGAGCGGTTCATCTAATAGTACATAGTCGGTGTCTTGACACAACACCATGGCAATGTAAGCCCGTTGGCGTTGACCACCTGAAAGCTGGTCGAGATAGCGATGGCTGAGGTTGGTTAGTTCTAAATATTCAATCGCTGAATTTATATGTACTTCATCTTCTGGGGTTAGACGACCTCCCGAGTAGGGAAACCGTCCAAAAGCCACTAATTCACGAACCGTTAAACGGACCGATAAAAAGTTCTCTTGGCGTAGAACTGACAGCCTTTTCGCTAGTTCCCGGCTAGGTGTGGTGTGCACCGGCAGACCACCGACAACCACAGTGCCGCTGTCGGCATCTTGCAAGCGGCCTACGATAGATAAAAGGGTTGATTTTCCAGCGCCGTTCGGGCCGATGATTGACGTTACTTGGTGAGCAGGAATGGTGGTAGAAATATCATCTAACACCTTGACCGCGCCATATGATTTATTGATATTTCGTATTTCTATCAATGTTTCGCTTCCCTAATGAGCGCACCAATGAAGTAAATACCACCAACAAAGTTAATAATAATACTCAGCGTGGTATTAAAACGGAAGATTTGTTCTAGTATAAGCTGACCACCAACCAAGGCGAGCACACCCAAGAGAACCGCGGTTGGAATGGTGAAGCGGTGTTTGAACGTGCCTAACAGTTGGTACGAAAGGTTGGCGACCAACAGTCCAAAGAAGGTTATGGGCCCAACCAGGGCAGTGGATACAGAAACTTGAATTGCCACGAGAATCAGCACCTTATTAACAACCCGGTGGTACTCGACTCCGAGGTTCTTACTGTGACTTTGACCAAGGGCCACCACGTCGAGGGTGCGCGTTAGGCGCCAACCGTAAAGGCTGGTTGCAACCAGCAACACGGCAGCAATTCCCAGCAGGTCTTTATCAACTGAACCAAAGCTGGCAAAGAAACGGTCTTGTAGAGTTACGAAGTCGTTGGGGTCAATAAGGCGGGAGACCAACGAAGTCAAGCTGCCAAACATGGCCCCGAAGACGATTCCCACCAGGACCAGCACGTAAATATCGCTATCTTTACGACCAAATAGCCATTTATAGAGGATTCCGGCAAAGACAATCATTAACGATACATCCAGCAGGAACATGCCTCGGGGTCCGAAGTTACTAAAGACACTAGTCCCAAAGAAATAAGCTATTACAGTTTGAATTAAAACATAGAGAGAATCGAACCCCATGATACTAGGGGTAAGTATTCGGTTTCCTGTAACGGTTTGAAACAATACCGTGGAATAGGCAATACCCCCGCCTACCAAGGTCATGGCCATGACCCGTCGGCTTCGAAGCTCAAAGACGAATGACCAAGATCCACGAACGTTCATGGTCATGTAAGCAATGGTGGCACCAGCTACTGCCAAGCCCAACACAGTTATTATGAGCCAGGCACGTTTGCGATTGGTGCCGTCATCTACCGCACTGCGGCCAAGGGTTACGTTAGCTAGCACGGGTACGACCGCGAAGAATTAGAACAATGAATATGGCGCTTCCAAGTACGCCGACCACGGTACCAACGGGGATTTCATAGGGGTATCGAATGGTTCGGCTAATTATGTCCGCTACCAGCACGAACGCCGCGCCACTCATGGCGGTGACCGGCACTATTCGGCGGAGGTTGTCACCTAGTGACATGGTGACAATGTTGGGCACAATAAGCCCTAAAAATGGGATCGCCCCTACTGTCACTACAACGACTGCCGTGATCACTGACACCAAGGCAAGCCCGAGGTTAACCGTTCGTTCGTAGTTTAAGCCCAAGTTGGTAGCGAAACTTTCGCCCATACCGGCCACGGTGAACCGATTAGCAAAGAGGTAACCAACTATCGTGGCGGCGGCCGCAAAATACAGCATTTCATAGCGACCGCGTAGAACACCGGAGAAGTCGCCGTTGGTCCAGGCACTCATGGTTTGGAGTAGATCGTAACGGTAAGCAAAAAAGGTGGTTACCGATGAAATAACTCCACCGAACATGATGCCTACCAGTGGCACCACAATCACATTGGCAAAGGTGATACGGCGCAGTAGCTGCAAGAAAATGAGGGTGCCTAACAAGGCAAACAGCACCGAAATAACCATTTTGGCCATAACCGACTGGGTACCAAAGAACATGGTAGCCACCAAGATACCCAGACTGGCTGACTCGATCGTGCCTGCTGTGGAGGGTGCCACAAACCGGTTCCGCGCCAGGTGTTGCATTATGAGTCCGGCCACACTCATCGCTGATCCCGAGAGCAGCACGGCAAATAAGCGAGGCACTCTGCTGACAAAGAAAATCTCAAGTTTTTCTTCATCACCCGAGAACAAGTCGGTGAAAGAAATATTGCTCACACCGACAAAAAGGGAAAAAAGTGAAAGCCCAACCAACCCGATGGCCGCCACCACCAAGTGCCAGCGGCGAACACGTTCGGGATTGCTGACCGAGCCGGACCCTTCTGTTGGAGAAGAGTCTACGGCCCGGTCGAGCTTGGTCGGGCTAGAACTCACTCCAGGCTGCTACGTACGTCAGCAATCATCGTTTCGATGGAGGTCAGTCCGCTAGGGGCGATATACCACGAGAATCCATCGAGGTAGGTTACCTTGCCGTTCTTCCAAGCGTTAGTCCGTGCTACTAGCTCATTGTCGAGGACCTGCTCAGCAGTGGCGCCCTCTTCCCCAATGGTGGCGTCACGGTCGATCACGTAAAGAATGTCTGGGTTAGCTTCCAAGATGAATTCGAATGAGACGGCGTCGCCGTGGGTTGCTTCTTCCACTTCCTCAACCGCTGGTGTTACGCCGAATGCGTCGTGGATAATGCCAAAGCGTGAGCCAGGGCCATAAGCAGTCACTTCACCACCGGTGGTCAACACAATCAGGCCGGTACCTGCATCGGCTGCCAAATCCTGAAGTTCGGTGATCTCAGCATCAATGGCGTCAAGGCGTGCCGCGACCTCGTCTTCATAACCAAAAATTTCGCCCAAGGTTTCGGTCCGTTGGCGAACGCTGTTTAGAAAGTCGCCGTTATCGACACTGAGGTCGACGGTAGCTGCGATTTTTGAAAGGTCAGGATACACGGCGGCCGAACGACCAGCCACGATGATTAGGTCGGGTTCGAGGGCATTCACCTCTTCGTAATCAGGCTCGAAAAGGGTGCCAACCTTGGTGTAGTCGCCGCCTTCAAACTTCTTCAGATCAGCAGGCAACGAGTTGATGGTGGGAACACCAATTATGGTGTCAACACCCAACGCATCGAGGGTGGCGATAACACCGACATCGAAGACCACCACACGTTGGGGCTTGAAGGGCACTTCGGTCGTGCCCTGGGCGTGTTCAATCTCGAGCACGCTCGGTTGCTCGGGCGAGTCAGCGTCGTCGTTGTTGTCACCGTTGTCGCCAGCAGCTGCGGTGGTAGAGGTGGTGTCGCTGCTTGAAGATCCGTTGTCGTCAGATCCACAAGAAGCCGCTACCAAGGCAAAGGTGAGTGCTAATACTAGAGCCGCGATTTTAGAGCGACGCAGACGATTCATAGATGCTCCATATCTTCTATGTTAGGTAATCCTACTATGAATAGTCGGCTATCCTATACAGAAAGTGCTACAACACGGCAAACTTTCGGACAAAGATGATTTGTGTTCCTCCCTGCGATGCCTTCCGCCGAAACCTCGACATTGTGAACGCCACCACTTCCTCGGTTCTTCAAGAAGACGCCCATGCCCCTAGTGCTCCACCGTTGCCAACTGTGCCTAGCAACATGAGAACCATGAAAGATTACATGACTACGAGTTGAGAGTTGGTAAGTATTAGCAGCCCCAAGTCGCGGGGCTATGCTCGAAGAATGCCAGCTAGCCCGCTTATTTCCGCCGTTGACCTTAAAGATGCAATGAGAACGGCCACTTCACCGCTCGTGCTCGATGTGAGGTGGGCCCTAGGTGTGGGCGCCGATCGAGAGGCTTTTAACCAAGCTCACATTCCAGGTGCCCAATTTGTCGACCTCGACCATGATCTTTCCGGGCCTCCGGGTAGTAACGGTCGCCACCCACTCCCCTCACCCGAAACGTTTGTGAAAGCCATGCAGCGGGTTGGCGTGAACAACACCTCATTGGTGGTCTGCTACGACGAGCGCGATGGAGCGGCCGCTTCACGGGCCTGGTGGCTACTGCGCTATTACGGACATGAAAACGTACAGGTGCTCGACGGCGGTCTAGCGGCTTGGAAAGAAGCCGGCTTCATTCTGCACGACACCTCCATCTACCGCTATCCCGGCAACTTTTCTGGTGCACCCGGGGCAATGGGGGTAATCGAGGTTGATGCGGTAATCGACTACACCGACTCTGGCACGCTATTAGATGCCCGAGCCGCCGAACGCTTTAGCGGAGAGGTAGAGCCGATTGACCCTGTAGCTGGGCATATTCCAGGTGCTCGGAATGCTCCCACTACCGACAATCTGGCAGAGACGGGCCAGTTTCTCTCACAAGAAGCCTTAACCGAACGTTTTCAAGGTCTGGGTTTAACACCTGAGAGCCAAGTGGGCGTCTACTGCGGTTCCGGCATTACCGCCGCACACCAAGTTTTGGCATTAGAAATAGCCGGCATTAAAGCCGACTTATACCCCGGTTCGTGGTCGGAGTGGTGCGCCGACTCATCACGACCCGTCGCCACCGGCGACTAGCTAGCTAAGGCTCAATAACAGCCACTCAACTCTTAACTTGGCGCTGAAACTGCTAGACCTACCGCTCGAGCCGCGCTCGACAGTTCTTGGTCGTAGGTGAGAATTTCATCTACCGCCAGACGCATGGCCACCGACAGGTGAATGGCATCGTGTGACCGCAATGGGGCATGGGATCCCGCAGAAATCATGTCACCTCGGGTGAGGTCAACTAAGTGTACAGCGTCTAGCACTTCGCCAATTATGGAAGTCTTAACGAAGGACGGGTGTCGACCGGCCGCACAGTAAAGCTCGGTATGTAGTAGCCATGAAGAAGCCAAACGGTCGTGACTCATCAGATGCTCAACTAGAGCTTCTGATTCGGCTTCACTTACCACCAGTTTCATGGCTGCAGACGTATCCAGATATGCCAAGCTCACCATGGCCCCCTGACATCAGCCAGAATTTCTGTCGTGGTTAAGCTCGACTCATGCGGTACCACCTTACGAAGGTCGCTTATCGATCGCCGTGGTATACGTACCTGCCCTTGATCAATTAGCTGAGCTAAAGCGTCGACAGGAGGCGGACCAATGATTGCTGCTACCTGGCCATGATTGGTAATTAAGATTGCTTCTCCTGAGGCAACACGTCGCAGAATCTCCCCGCTCGCATTCCTCATTTCTCTATGAGTTATTTTCTTCATGTAGCACATTGTAGCATTCGCTCGAGCGGTTTCCGGTGGCCCTCAGTCCGCGTCTGGTCCGTTTGTGCCTGGGCCTTGGGCGAAATCTTCTTTAGATAGAATGCGGCTAAGAGATTTGTACGAGGGAGAATATGGCTCAAGAGTTTCGGCAAGTGAACTTCACCCCACCGGCGGGTTCTACCCAAATTGTGTTAGTGCGTCACGGCGAATCAGCCCCCCATGTAGCGGGCGCATCATTTGGATTGGTGGATGGTCACGGCGACCCGCCCCTTTCCGAACTGGGCCGATGGCAAGCTGACCGGGTAGGCGAACGCCTAGGCGGCGAGCCCATTTCGGCCATCTATGTGTCCACCTTGCAACGCACCCACCAAACTGCCGCTCCCCTCTCAAACCAGCTTCACCTTGACCCAATTGTGATTCCCGATCTACGCGAAGTGTTCCTAGGAGAATGGGAAGGCGGCCTATACCGGCAACGCATGGCGGAAGGGCACCCCGCGGCCCTGGCCATGCGTCGCGAAGAGCGTTGGGACGCGATTCCTGGGGCGGAATCGAACGAAGCATTAACCACGCGCACTGTGGGGGCAATTAACCAAATCACCAAGCAGCACCCCGATGAGATGGTGGCGGTGGTGGTACACGGGGGTGTTATTGGCGCCCTGTTGGCTTACGCCTCAAAGTCACGGCCATTCGCGTTCCTCGGAGCTGACAATGGCTCGATACACCACCTAGTCATTTCGAAAGATTTCTGGGCGGTGCGACGTTTTAATGACACTGGCCATTTGGGTGGCCTTACAGCGAGGTCAGCGCCGCCAACCTAAAAAGCGAATGTTTCCACCAAGGCGGCTAGCTCCAGGGGCTTGTCACCCTGGATCGAGTGGCCTGCGCCCTCCACCAGTTCAACCCGAGTATTGGGGCGGCGGCGCAACAGTTCGGCCACACTTTCATCAGTCACCACTGAGCCTTTGGCCCCGCCACGCACCAACAAAAACGGTACGTCAATGGCATCAATAACCTGCCAAGGGTCTTGAATTGGTGTGGCTGATGCCGTGGTCTCAGCCCGGGGTCGTTCTCGCCGGTCGTAACGCCACTGCCACGAACCGTCTTCGTTGCGATACGCATTGTGCATGATACCCCGACGCAGGGATGACTCGCTTCGGGTCGGGTTGAATTCCATCGTGCGATCCAAAATGTCTCCGAAGCTAGGAAAACTCTGCGGACCAGACACGAAATCCTCGATATCTTTCACCGCGCTACTCGATGGATTAGGCAAAATATCAACCCCGACCAAGGCCCGCACCAACTCGGGGTGTTCAGCCGCCACGGAATAAGCCGTGGAACCACCTAGCGACATACCCACCAACACCACTGGCCCCTCACACCAAGCCCGCATGGCGGCGGCCACATCAGCGGCATGCAGGTAAGGACGATAACGGAAATCATCTTTCCAATCGCTGTGGCCATGACCGGCCAAATCAACCGCTATTGCCGGTCGGCCAAGCGCCAGCAATACGGTGTCCCAGGTGTGGGCATTTTGGGCGGAGCCATGGATAAACACCAGTTCGGGGGGATTACTGCCCCACCGCAACGCACTAAGTTTACGGCCCGGCGCCACTTCGGTTTCTATCCTGGTGACCTCGGGTGGGCCGGTCCAGGCCAATCCTGCTTCCGCAGCGTTTTCTGCGAAATAGGCAAACTCGTCATAAACGAAAGTGTCTAGACGTGGATCATTGGTGATCGACATTGGTTCTCCCCCATATTTTGAACCGATACAAGGCGAATATGTTCTAGCGAATCAGTTTTGGTGAAATACTCGCTCCAAATACCCAAACCATTGCTTTAGGTAACCGCATCAGTAAATGATTCTTATTAATGGTTCTTACTGCACCGTGGAAACCCGCTGCGCTAAAGCCCGACGTGGGTGTCGGCCATCTACATAGCCCACAAAGGGTGGACAAATGTTGTAACCCAATAGTTCCTGCAAACGCTCTGGCAACTCGGCGGCTACGTTTTGAGGCACTGCTAATAAGTGGCTCTCTTGAGCCCTCAAATAGGCCCACGCATATTCCAAAATAACACCTAGTCTCGGTGAGTCAGTGTTGTTAGCCCCTCCCCCATGCCACAGACTTCCCGGATAAAACAGCACCGAACCGGCAGGCATCTCGGCTGCGATGGTGGGTTTATCGGGCTTTGGCTGTCCGCCGTGGCTAGCGGGAATGACTCTGGTGGCCCCATTTTCCTCGGTAAAATCCACAAATGCCCACATGGTGTTAACCACAAACTCGGGATGTGGATCGGCTAAAGGGTAAATAGAGTCGTCGCGGTGCAAAGGTTGCGGTACCGATCCAGGGCCAATTTCAATGCCGGTGGGCGCACTGAGCTGGTAATAACCCAGCACTTCATCAAGCACCTCTAACAGCACCGGGTGCGTAGCCAAATCATCAAAGGCCCTGGTCTTCGCAAACAGCGAATAAATCCGTTTGGTCGCAAATCCTTCAAAATCGTTGCGGCCATACGGTGTTTCAGCCAAGACTTTTTCGAGCTCGTCCCGCATCTCTGCGACCCGAACAGAGTCTAAGAAATTTTCGACGATGGCATAACCATGCTTGTTCATCGACGCCACAATTTGGGCGCTGGTTACATCCGGACCGAAACGGGTTTCTGCAGACATTTCGCCACCTCCACAACGCCCATCCTAGGCAACCCGGCAACCCGCCATAACTATGCAGCTAAATAATAGGTGACACCCGACCAGGCACTACCTTCATACCTAGATGAAGTTGCAACGTTTTGAACGAACTGAGGACGGGCAAAGCTTTCCCTATATAGTTTGGCGGCTGCCAGAACCACGACTCACACTCAGCTCAGCCAGTTTGGGAGGCGGATTAGGCCTTCGAGACTGGGTTCTAAACGCCACGGTTCACCACAATTACAGTCGCGAAGATCCGGCGGTGCACTTACAATCTCTTGCCACCAACGCCGGTCTTGCTGGCTCTGGAGTTGGGCTGATGACGGCGGTTTGGGTCGATTCCTACACCTCTGCTCGCGAAGATGGGGTGTCAGCTTGGGTTACTACCGGAGTTGACCATGCATTATGGGCCGCAGCGCCCTCGCCCATTTGGCACCAGTCATCCGCCACGCCAGCAACCAACAAGGTCGGCACCATTAACATCGTGGTCAATGTTGAGACCACACTCAACCCTGGGGCATTGGTGAACCTGGCGAGCACCGTTACCGAAGCCAAGGTGCAGGCACTCTTTGAGGCTGGACACGAAGGCACTGGCACCGCCACCGACGCCTTCTGCATAATGTGCATCGCTCGTGGCGCGGCACCCAACGAACCTCGAGCGCCGGTACTCGACAACAACCAACCAGCCAACGCCAAGTCCCCCGGCGCTTCGCCCAGCACCACGCGCACCTTGTGGGATGACGAGCTCTATGGTGGTATTCGCTCGGTTTGGGGTGCCAAGGTTGCCCGGGTGGTGCACACCGCGGTGACGGAAGGTTTAAAAGGGTTGGCCTAGAGTGATCGTGCTTTTTTTAGGTGGCTCCCGCTCGGGAAAATCGCAATTGGCCGAAGATCTAGCTTCATTCTTGGCTGGCGCCAACGGTTCGGTTTCCTATTTCGCCACCATGTATGACAGTAGTGATGACCGCGATTTAGACGAGAGGATTGAAATTCATCGTCATCGCCGTCCTAGCCATTGGCAAACAGTAGAACCACCCTACGATTTAGCCCAGAAACTCATCGAAACCACCGGTGTGGTGTTGCTCGATTCTTTGGCTACCTGGTTCAGCGCTCTAGAACCAACCACAGAAAATACAACGGCGGCTGGTGATGCCCAAGCCGACCTCGAACGCACCAACTACACGGAGCTCGTTCAGGCCCTGCGAAATCGCCAGGGTCACACCGTAATTGTCAGTGACGAAGTAGGCATGGGTGTCCACCCGGCTACCTCTAGTGGTCGGGCATTTCGCGATGGTCTTGGTTTGCTCAACCAAACGGTAGCCAACACCGCCGATCATGTTTATCTCGCCATAGCGGGCAGAGTAATGCCCCTTACGCCGTTTCATCCTGAAACCCTGCTCGGCTAGTTGGCGACTAGGGAATATTCGTACCTGTGGACACCTCACCCCAGCCAGCCCAACCATCCGAACCACCCGTCCATCAGTCACCAGCGGCGAGTTTTCGTGAAGCTCTAGGTTTTCTTACAATTTTTGGTGGATCGGCCGCCCCTACACCAAGGACTATGGCGTGGTTCCCACTGGTTGGTTCCCTAATCGGCACCACCTTAGGTGGCATCTGGTGGGTTTGTTCCCAATATTGGCCCCCTCTGGTTACCGCTACCTTGGTGGTGGTTGCGAACCTAATCATCACCGGTGCCTTGCACCACGACGGCCTGGCCGACAGCGCCGATGGTCTATTGCCCCACCTCAGTCGCGAGAAACGCCTAACCATAATGCGACAACCCGATATCGGATCTTTCGGGGTGCTCGCATTAATTGCCACCTTTTGGCTCCAGGTTGCCTCCCTCAGCACAACGACAGTGAACGTTGCCCTTATGGCCGCCATCACCACCGCTTCGCGCACCATGATGGTGGCCGTGGCTACCACTGTTCCTTATGTTCGCCAAAACGGTTTAGCTAGTAACTTCTTAGGCAAACGAAGCCACCTGAGCGTGTTATACGGACTTGTTTTGGCACTGACCTTGGCCGGTGTCAGCGCCGGGGTAACCGGGATAATTAGTGTGGCCGCTACGGTGGTTGCGTCGCTTGGGGTGGCATGGTTAGCCACGCACCGTATCGGAGGTTTTAGCGGTGACACCTTGGGTGCCGGTGGTGTAATCGGCGAGACTGGAGGCTTATTGCTAATGGGAGCAAACCTATGAAAGGCAAGAATTCAGCGGCGGCTGCGGTTGGTCTTTTGGCTGATCCGCTGGTGAGGTTTCCGAAACGTTTACCTCATCCGCTGGCATATTTCGGTAGTTTCATGAACCGGATTGAAGAGCGCCTCTATCGCGACGACGCTAAAGCCGGTTTGGCATACACCGCGGTCGGGTTGGGTAGCGCAGTTTTGGCCTCACGCTTGGTGCCTTCTCGGGCACTTGCCACTTGGTTGTGTGTGGGTGGCGCACAGCTACACGATGTGGCCGAAGAAGTGGCCGTCTGTCTTCGAACCGAGAACCTGGCGGGGGCCCGAGAATTAATGCCTTCGTTGGTGGGTCGCGCACCCGAGTATTTGGACGAAATTGGCATGGCACGGGCCGCGATTGAATCGGTGGCTGAAAACACGGTCGATGCCATCATTGCGCCGGCTTTTTGGGCGACGGTCGGCGGTTCGGCAGGTGTATTGGCCCATCGCAGTGTAGACACCATGGATTCAATGGTGGGTTACCGCAACGAACGCTACGAGAATTTTGGGTTTGCCAGCGCTCGGCTCGATGATGCCATGGCCTATTTGCCCGCACGCTTAACGGTGGGTCTTGTCACTTTGGTACGCCCCGAAGCAACGCGAGCGGTTTTCAAGGCTCTACGCCAACAAAGCAATGCCCATACTTCGCCCAACGCTCGAGTGGTTGAAGCCACATTCGCGGCTGCCCTCAACGTGCAACTAGGCGGACCAGTGCGCTACGAGACCGACATTGTGGAGCGGCCTTACATTGGTCTTGGTCCGGTACCTGGGGCCGACGATATTGCGGCAGCCGTGAAGCTATCAAAAGACGTTTCACTGGCGGCGGCAACTCTGTTAGCTGGTTTTGGGGCGGGTAGGGCGTTTCGCCTGTAGTTATGGGTTCACCCACCGAATCTGGTGTCTTGCCGCTTGGCCCCCACGGTGGCGATGTTCTCGCCGTGGCGCAATTCTTGGGTGTTGCTGCCGAATCGATTTTAGATTTATCGGCTTCGCTGAATCCGTACCCGCCACCCATAGCGAAACTGGTCAGCGCCAATCTGGGTGCTCTTGGCCGCTACAGCGAAACCAAACAAACCGAGTCGACGTTGGCCGACTATTTAGAGGTCGACGCCGAATTGGTGGTGGTAACTAACGGCGGGAGTGAGGCCATTACGCTGGTGTCGCAGCTGTGCCCTAGCGGTTGGGTGGAAGAACCCGAGTTCTCTCTTTATCGTCGTCATCTTCAACAGCTTGATCCAACCGGTCCACGGTGGCGTTCGAACCCTCACAGCCCGAGCGGCCGACTAATCGATGTTCCAACCAACGACAATCAGGCATTCCCAAATCAAGAGCTTCCACTGTCGATTTGGGATGAAGCCTATTGGCCGATGGCTACCGGCACCTGGACCTCAGGGATACACCAAGAAGGTGCGGTGGTACTCGGCTCGCTCACCAAAATTTGGGCTTCGCCCGGTTTGCGCCTCGGTTATATCATCGCCCCCACACCTGATTTGGCGGCCAAGCTACGCCAGCTGCAACCTCGCTGGTCGGTGGGAACTTTGGCGGCCGCTGTTATGCGCGACGCCTTAGCGCTTACAAATTTGAGGACCGTCGCCCAAAGAATCACCGAAGCTAAGACCCAGGTCGTAGCGGCGCTGGAAGAACGCGGCCTTGCCGTTGAGGCACACGAGGGCCCTTGGGTGCTTGTCCGTAAGGCCCCCAATTGGCGCACTCAGCTGGCACACCACAAGGTTTTGGTGCGTGATTGCACAAGTTTCGGGCTGCCAGAAACCATTCGAGTTGCCATTCCATCGAGCACAGATCTACCAAGGCTATTGGCTGCTGTTGATGCAATCTTAGAAATCAACACCGCTTAACCATTGATGCAGCCACGACGCACCACTGTCACCGCGTCATCAATATCGACACCTTTACTTACCTCCTGAACTGATCGAGAAAGAAACCCCCAACACATGTCGAAACCCGTACCAAATGACATTAAAGCCATTCTCTTTGATGTGGGTGACACTTTGGTGGTGGCGGCTGCCGGACACACGCCAGTTGGTGAGCTGACAGTTACGCTTCGGCCTCAGGTAATAGAAGATCTAAGGGCGCTGGCGAAGAGCGGATTTCGTTTGGGTGCCGTTAGCGACACCGCCGTGATGTTAGAAGCTGATTTACGTTCACTGCTGGCGCCGAGCGGCATTTCAGCAATGTTGGAGGTAGTGGTTACCAGCAGCGATGTTGGAGCCACAAAACCCAACCCCACCTCGTTAAACACCGCCATCTCGCGTTTGGGTTTAGGGCCAGGTGAGGTGCTTTATGTTGGTGACCGGATGATAGATGCTGAAGCAGCCAAAGCAGCGGGCACCTACTTCGCCTTCATCCGCGACACGGTGGCCGAGACGTGGGAACGGTTCGCCAACCCACCCTTTAACACCTATTTGGAAATTCAAGAATCCTGGAAATCTTGCCAAGACAATCACGACCAAAATGAAGTGGAACTGCTCGCCAAGACGGCACGGAACCACGTTGATTCGTTGGCAAAGCCGCTTGGTTCGCTTGGTCGGGTCGAAGATTTGGGCGTCACGCTCAGTCTGATTGCGCGCCAGTGCCCACCTCCACTTCCCCACCCTGTAGCAGCCGCGGTCTTTGCCGCTGATCACGGGGTACATGCGGCTGGGGTAACCATTTGGCCCCAAGAGGTAACGGTTGCTATGGCTGAAACGATGCTAAGTGGCCGTGCCTCTATCAACGCCTTCGCCGAAGCGGTGGATGCCACGGTTGCGGTGATCAATGTGGGGGTGGCTAATGGCATTCCCTCCCAAGACGAAACTACCCCTTACCTGGTTCGTTCCGGCACCCGCAATCTGGCTCTGGAAGCGGCCATGACTTTGGCTGAAGCCACTGCGGCCATAGAGGTTGGTTACCAAGTCGCACAAGACCTTATCGCCAGCGGTGCCAACTGCTTGGTAACCGGGGAAATGGGTATTGCCAACACCACCGCCGCCGCCGCCATCATTGCTGCTTTTACCGGCCTTGGCCCAGCCGTGGTGGCCGGGCGGGGTGCCGGTGCTGATGATGCTACTTTGGCTCGCAAAATCGAGGCTATCCAACAGGGTCTAAACCGTCACGATTTAGCCACACCCAATGCCCCATCGGCTCACCCACTTGAGTTGTTAGCATCACTTGGTGGACTAGAAATTGCGGCAATGGCTGGTTTCATTGTGGCCGCCGCGATCCAGCAAAAACCAGTACTGATCGACGGGGTAATTGCCAACGCGGCGTTGCTAGCGGCGCAAGCCTTGTTCCCTGGCGTAAAGCAGGTGGCCATTGCGGGTCACCTTTCAACCGAACCAGCAGCCACCGTGGCCCTCAAACAGCTGGGTTTAGTACCGTTGCTCGATCTCAACCTTCGTTTGGGTGAAGGAACCGGTGCCATGTTAGCGGTGCCGTTGGTGCGCGCCGCGGCGCTTATGATGCGCGAAGTGGCTGCCATCGATGAGCTGGGCTGACCGCTTTTATCTAATCAGATAGAAGGTTAAGGCGCTTGGCGCTTGAGAATACGCTGATAGCTCTTATGGGGTGGTACCGGTCTTCGTTTCGGTGGCCGCAGCCGCCACACCGTTAACTTTCCGGTTGGCCAATGGCTGCACGATGGCAGCATCTATTTCGTCGCGGACACCCTCAAGTGGCAAAACATTCAGCACACCCTGGCCACCACGAACCACATCAATTAGCTCTTCATCGGTGCTTAGCAACACCTTGGATCCTCGAATGACAAGGTTGCTGCTCGCCACATCGGCTTGAAGGTGTTCTTTTAGGAAGCTAAACGCTTCACGAACCGACTCAAGCTTAATGCCAGCATCGAGCAGGTTCTTGATGACCTTGAGCTCTAACAAGTCGGTGTAGGAATAAAGTCGGCGGCTTCCGCTACCTGCGGCATCCATAAGCGACGGACGCACTAAATCGGTTCGAGCCCAATAGTCGAGTTGGCGGTAGCTAATGCCTACTACCTCGGCTGCCCTCCGACCAGAAAAGCCCTCAACTGCTACCGATTCAGGTTTGGAAGCCATCTAGCCTTGTTACTCCTCAACTGGGCTCAATACATACACGTAGTTACACGGTTGTAGCATACTATGGCCCGCTTGGCTATGGGCCATAAGGCGCAATGGTTAGATGCCGGGCGCGCTAACTCACTTTAAGTCGTTAAACCGCTGTTAGGGCTCAAAATCTTCCGGTTCTACGTTTTCGATGAATTCCCGGAACATTTCCACCATGTCTTCGGTCATGGCTTCGCCTTCAATTTCGTCGGGCTCAACATAACCCGCCTCGGCCAGCACCGCCTCGGCGGCGTAAATAGGCGATTGGGTACGAACCGCCAAAGCAATAGCGTCGGAAGGTCGACAAGAGACAACACCGGTACCGCCAGTTGTCGCAATATGTAACTCGGCGTAGAAAACTCCGTCGTGAACTTCGGTAATAACCACCTGGTCAAGTACCCCGCCGAATTCTTCCAGCAAAGTCTTCAACAGATCGTGAGTGAGGGGCCGTCGAGGCTGTATACCCTCCATGGCGACCGCGATGGCGGTGGCCTCAGGCCCAGCAATAAATATTTGGAGCATCCGAGGTGGTCCAGCAACACCTTTTTCTCGCATGACAAGCACCGGTGTAGTGGCCGGAACTTCTACACGTACACCTAACAGTTCCATTTCCACCATGTTTCAACCCTATCGCTTAGGTCTCGCCTTCAAAGGTGCACCCAGCATGGTTAGGTGCCACTCAGTAGCTCTCGAAGTGCTCGTGACAGCATGGCACCACGTAGTTGATCTCCAAATTGGGCCAGCTCTTCCAACATTTGCGTTGCTTCGGCCCGAGCTTGTGGCCCACGTTGTTTCAGAATTGGCATGGCCACCTGACCCAAAAACGCGGCTTCACGTTCCGCCGAGGTGCGGTACATACGCAGGTGCCGGCCTTCAATCCCATATTTCAAAAACCCTTTGGCCAGCCGGGCAATGCTTAAAGCTTCCTCGTCGTAGAGAACGACCGAACCAAAGCGCCGTCCTACCAAGAAACCAAAACGTTCCAAATCAGCTATTTGAGTCAAGGTGAGATCAGCTTTTTCGGCTAGCTCGTCGCGGCTTAAACCCATGGCTGCTGGAATTGCTTCGGCCGCCACCGACGCCGCCAAGTTGCGCTCAAAATTCGGTGGGGTCAGCTCAGTGCCAGCGGCTATAGCGGCAATAGCTGCGTGTTCCGATGTCGTCGCTACTATGTCGCTAGCAACAGCACCACTTGAGACATCGTCGGTCAATCCACTTTTGGCTGAAGTGGCCTTGGAGGCAGAATTCGAGGAGCCAGCAGATGGGTCAACCTCATGGGAAGGTTCACCCACTCCGTGTAGTTCGCCACTTTCCAAACGCTCTTTAATCACCTTAAGCGGCAAGAAGTTTTCGCGTTGCTGATCTAAAATCCAGTGCAGACGTTCGATATCAGCGTCGTAAAATTTACGGTACCCCGAAGGTGTACGCTCCGGGTCAAGTAGACCTTGGCTTTCTAAGAAACGAATCTTTGAGATAGTGATGTCCGGGAATTCGTCTTGGAGCAGGCTAAGAACTTCGCCAATCGACCGGTACGAACCTCCTGTACCGCCCTCTTCGTTCACTCGGGCCATTCCCGCAGGTCACCTAGCTCGAACATCAGCTTAAATTTACCGATTTGCAGCAGATCGCCATCCAACAGTGGCGAGCTCTCAACCCGATGCCTATTTAGATAGGTACCATTCAGCGACCCAACATCGGTCACTACATATTCGTTGCCGTTTCGGCGAATATCGGCGTGACGACGTGACACGGTGATGTCGTCTAAGAAAATGTCGCTTTCGGGGTGACGACCAATTGAGGTGACTTCCTCATCAAGGATGTAGCGAGAACCGGCTTTGGCACCTCGGCGCACCAACAAAACACCCACCTCAGCCACCGGTGGCTTGCTGCTTTGCGGGTGGGCTGGGCTGGGAATTTCCTGGCTAGGAATCGACATCGTCGGATGTTCAATTTGCGCGTCTCGTAGGGCCGAACCACACGACGAACAAAAATTGGCACCAAGGGAGTTATGGTGCCCGCACGTTCCGCAAATCACATCCGCCATATCTCAGCCCTCGATTAACGCCTCATACTCACTAGCACTCATCAGCGTATCAATTGCCGAAGCATCCTGGGGTTCGAGCACGCAGAGCCAACCCTCACCGTAAGGATCATCGTTAAGGCGCTCTGGAGAGTCGGCTAACTCAGCATTGACCTCAACCACCGTGCCAGCAACCGGCGCAAAGATGTCGGACACCGACTTGGTGGATTCCACTTCGCCAAAAGCTTCACCAGCCTCAACTACCTGGCCCACCTCGGGCAGTTCGGCATACACCACATCACCCAGGGCATCTTGGGCGTAGTCGGTGATACCAACGCGTAAACGCTCACCCTCTACCCGAACCCATTCATGGTCGGACGAATAACGAAGTTCAACAGGCACGTTCATAGCAAGAACGCTAGTACCGAAGCTAGGCCTAGGGCGAGCAAATATTAAAGATCAGCCTCGCGCCGCGCGGCCTTCGACTAAGGCCTCACGGGCAATAGGGATGTAGCCAGCAGCAGCATAATAGGCAATGGCCACACCGGGGATACCACAGAGCCAAGCCAAGACTCGACTGGGGTCGGCCAAAGCCCAATTCGCATGTGATGCCAGGAAAAGTGGGAAGCTGAACATAAGAAAGAAGGTGCCGGTTTTACCCCACCAGGTCACATCAATACGACGCGCCCCCATGGCCCCCAAACCAAGGGCTATAAGCGAAACGACCGCTTCTCGCGCCAGTACCACCGCCGCGAACCAAATTGGTACGCTTCCGTCTTTGGCAATGGAAAACACAGCGACTAACAGCATAATGCGGTCAGTAGTGGGGTCAAGCAACTTGCCCACCGAAGAAATCTGGTTCAAATGACGAGCTAAATAGCCGTCAATCCAATCGGTGGCACCCAAGCCGGCCAACAAAAAAGCAGCACCTAAACGATTCTCGTTAGCAAAGAGCAGCCACACAAACCAAGGGACACAGGCTAAGCGCACCAAGGTAACAAAATTGGGGATTGTGACAATCCGATCGGTTGATTCATCCTCAGAGGTCACTCAAACACTCTACGCTTCTCATATGGCCACATTGTTTACAAAGATAATCAACGGCGAGCTACCAGGTCGCTTTGTATGGCGAGATGATCAAGCTGTCGCCTTTATGACCATTGCCCCACTCAAACCCGGACACACCTTGGTGGTGCCTATTGCCGAGGTTGACCATTGGGTTGACCTTGAGGCTTCGGTATTAGAACACCTCACCAAAGTTTCCCACGCCATTGGTAAAGCTATTCAAACCGCGTTCGAGCCCGAGAAAGTGGGCATGATGCTGGCCGGTTTGGAAGTTCCGCATGTGCATATTCACCTGGTGCCAATTTGGGGGGTGCACGATATGGACTTCTCGAACGCCGACTCTAACGCCCATGGTGACGATATTGAAGCAGCCGCTGAGCGAATTCGTGCAGCGCTTCGAGCCGATGGGCACCATCAAGTAGCGAGCTAAGGCTAAAGCTGACGTTCATAGATACGAATGCCGTCACGGCGATAGGTCATTTCAAAACCACGCCGGTCTAACTCTTCACGAAGAGTTCCCCACAAAGCGGCACTGGTATTTTGGGGGAAGATAGAGGTATCGGCGACGACTAGGTCAACCCCAGCCACTAGGTCGGTGGCCAGGTTGCTAACGGCTTGGCGTGACCAACCTCCACCGAGATCAGAACTCGCCATACCGCTTTGTGTTTGGGCTTTATTATTCTCAAGATAATCGGTTTTAGGCCATGGCAAAAGCGTTTCACGAGTAGCTAAATGCCCCATGAAGGCTGGCACCGCCCGCACTCGGGCCTCGTCTGGCACTCGCTCGATAGCAATCACTCTGGTTTGATCGGTGTTGTCGCGCCGACCCCAACTCCAAGGCTGTTCATATGGTGAAAGTGGACTGGCCAGGACAAAAAACAAGGCGGCCACCAGAGCTAGGCCGCTCACCACTCGGCCATCGACCGTAATGACTTCAATGTTGCGACGTCCAAGATGCCCTAGAGCGAAAGGGACCGCTAACAGAACGCCAAATAGTCCGGCTATTAATAAGGTGATGTCGCGGCTTTCATCAAAACTGGCACTTGAGAGCAGCGCTAAGACGACGGGCGGAAAGAACGGTAAAAGACGCCCCGGCACCAACAGAGGTAACAATCCGACTGGTAAGAGCATGGATGCCAAGATGGCAATGCTTCGGCGAGAGCCCATATCAGCCAGGGCATCTTGCGGGTTGGCGATAGAATCCCACGAGAGATTCGCCACCACTCCCCCATCAATTAAGGGTTGCAACAACAACTGTGCAATAAAAAGCCAAGCCAATCCAAAGATAATGAAACGCCAACCATATTTTTTGTCTTTGGTAGGCAATAGCAAAACACCAAAGCCGGCCACTGCCAAGCCCAAATCGGAACGCCAGCTAATCGCCAAGATAAAAAGTAAGGTTCCAATGCGCCATCGCCCACTCAGGCTGAAGTAAGCCGCCCAAAGTAGTGTGGGTAAAGCTAAAGTTTCCGGGTGAAAATCAGCCAGGTTCAGATGGTGCACCATAGGGTGCGCTCCATAGGCGATTATGGTTGCCCCGCTGGCCCCAACCCGAAGTAAACACACTCGTCGTGCAATTTTCCACAGCGCCGGGGCACCAAGGCTGAGCGCCACAGCTTGTAACACGACCAGGGTTGGCATAGCGGAGAGCCATTTAGTAACGAGCGCTATCGGGTAGAAACCAAATGCTAATTGGGGGGCTAAGAGGTGCTGACCGGTCACAGTAATGTCGGCGGGATAGCCGTTCCGGATCAACCAGGCGCCCTGTACCCAGGTAGCCATGTCATTGCCGGTAGAAAACCCGTGGATTCGTGCCAGGGCTGTAGATATGAAGACGATTGCTAGACCCAAAGCTGCGAACCACGGGAAAATATGGTCGGCCCATGAGCCGTCGAGGCGGGCCTGCCAACGCAGCAGTCGGTAGTCTAAGCGACGACGAAGGCTGGGCTTAGTGCTCATCTGTTGTAGGCAGTTGCCAATAGGAAACTGTTGGGTTCGTTCGGGCAAACAAGAACAGTCAACATTAGTTCATGCTTCGACATCGCTGGCCAGCACCTCAACCCTATTGTCTCACACGGCCTGGAAACATTAATCGTCCTAACCCTGCTTTTCCTCGTTAAACAAGTAATTTCGTGCAGGCTGTCGCATAAAACTCCTTCCAGTGGCCTTATAGAGGGCCGATTCCGATGTTGATCTATTGGTTCAACCGCCGATGAATGCAGACCTGTTCGATCTTCTACATTTTGAAGAGATACTTTCGAGAATTTTAGGTCGAATGGTTGACTTGATCAGCTACAACGGTCTTGATCCCGACTTAGACCGTGACATCCTCGAAGACCACGTGATTCTCTAATGGAGCTCCGCGTAGCGAAAGAGCTACTACACATCCAACAGTGGTTAGCGATCGAAATTCTCAGTCAGGCCGCTCACATCTAGGCGGGGTTAGTCACGGTTTTTAAGGGCTTGGAGCCTTGAGCCGAAGGTCAGGGCAAAGCTCACCAATGTAGCGATGGTGAGCGCCAAGACTATAGCTAGCACCGTTGAGGTAATGGACGCTGATAGCACCGAAGTGGGCCGTAATACGGGCGGTTTCGTCCATCCCCACCACCAGAGAGCCAACCCGGTGCCGCTACTCCAAGCAAGGGCTGCCACAACAGCGTTTTCGGCCACCACCTGCCCCACGGTACACAGCCTGCCGGTACCCAACGTTAACAACAAAGCCATCTCGCCCCGGCGGCTTCGCAGCAGAAGCGCCCATAACACCCCAACCACAAAACCCACCGCTAACCAGGCTTGTCGGGTTACTCGACCCGCATATTGGGCAGCAGGGTCACTTTGGAAGAGGTTAGTTTCAAGCAACGGCCGCACCAGCACCGGCGCATCTACGGCGAACCATGCCGAAAGCCCAAACAGTTTGTCTTGGGTGAGGGGCCGATCTACTTCCACCCAACAACGATCAGCCCTGCTCGCTGGGCTGGCCGGGTAGATAAGCCGTGCCCCCATCTGAGGGGCCCGCACTGGTTCAAACCGTCCTGTGATCTGCACTGTGGTCGCGACTTCCGAACCAGACTTTCCACCCGCTAGGGCTAACAAAGCGTCATCGGTAACCCCTAAACGGGTGGCAAGTGAGCTAGTTATCCAAAAACCGTTGCTGACCGCTGGGTGGTTGGCCTGGGTCGGGTCCCATATGGCCACCATGGGTCCGGACACTTCCACCGGCAAGATCGGCGAACCAGGGGCCTTGGCTAGTTCGATTTGGTTTAACAAACCCTCACTGCCCGCCCTCAGCACCCCGGTTTGGCCGTTTAGCGCCACGCACCGCCCTGGGTTCAAACCACCGCCTGCCAAACTGTCTGACACTGGTTCCACCACCGCCACGTTGGCACCGGCAAAATCCAGTTGATTACGTAGCTCGATGGCCCGCGACCCCGCATCCAGCTCGGCTATGGCTAAGACCGATATTAGACCGGTGGTGGTAGCCCACAGCACCACCCACACCAGCTGACGGCTTTTGAGGTTGCGGAAAACCTCGCCTACCAACACGCTTGGCCGCCAAATCATGCTGCCTCGTTTATCTGGCCATCCACGATTTCAATTCTGCGATCACAAATCGCCGCCACGATCGGATCATGGGTGGCGATAATCACTACGGCACCACTTTCGCGCAACGCCACCAAAGCATCGGCCACCGTTTGGGTGGTGGAGCGGTCTAGTTGGCCGGTTGGCTCATCGGCCAACACCAAGGTGGGCCTACAAGCCAAGGCCCGGGCAATGGATACCCGTTGCATTTCACCACCCGAAAGCGTGGTTACCCGACGTGTGGCGAAACCGGCCAGCCCCACTCGCTCCAAGGCTGCTTCGGCCACTACTAGTGCCTCGGCTCGTGTGCTGCCTTGGGCATAAAGTGAAACCGCCACGTTGTCGATAGCGCTGCGACGGCCCAACACGTTCACGCTTTGGTGTATCCATTGCAATTTGCCAGGGCTGATATTTGGTCGGGTCACCTGGCCAACCGATGGTTTAATAAGGCCACCAATAATGGCTAGGAGCGTAGTTTTTCCCGAACCCGACGGCCCTAGAAGCGCCGTAATAGTGCCAGGGTGAAAGCTGGCGTTGATGTTGGTTAAGACGGTGTGGGTGCCGAAATGATGCGAGACCCCGGCTACCTCGACGGACATACGGCCCGCTCCAACACTTCAATTGGGTTGGCAAGAATTTGGGTGCCTTCAGGCAGAGCTTCGGCCAGGGTGACTTGTCCGGTTTCACCCGCTGATGAAACCAGCACTGGTAACGGCTCCCAGGAATTGTTTCGTTGGCTCCAAATACAATTGGTGAGCCCAGAAGCATCAGTCATAATGGCAGCAGCTGGTATCACCTGGCGTTCAACCATGCTGGGGCGCGACAGTGTCACCTGGATCTGAACACCACTTTCGGCCGAAGCGCCGGGGACAGCGGTATCGTTGGCCGCGAGCCACTGGTTGAAGCCTTCCGGGTCGAGTTTTACGGTGCCATCAGGCGAAGCCAAGGTGCCAAGTAGGGTTCCGGTGGTCCTATCGGTCACCTCGCCACCCACAAAACCATCGACGAAATTTTCGTTGTTCACCAGGCTAAGTTGGCTTAACAAAACCTGGGCTCCGCCCTTGAAGATAGCTTCGCCCGCTGGGGGTACTGGTTTACCTTGGACTAATGCCATCTCCGCCACCGCCACTTGTGGGGTTGGAAGCCAGACTACGAGATCAGGGTCGAAGCTCATCGAAGTGTTCGGTACGCTCCAAATACGGTTTAACTCACCTACTGCGCGTGCCGTGCTGTTATCAAAGCGTGCTGATTGGTTGGCATCTTCGGCCAAGAGCCCAAAACCGATCAACAGGTTTTTTAACATCACCACATCAGCACCAACGGCACCGGCTTCAAGGTTCCGGTAGAAGGGTTCGGGGCTATGAGCACCATAGCGACCCACCCCGTCCACATCGAAGAGTCGCTCCCCGGTGGTAATTTCATCGCCAGCTGCTACCCACACCGCTGTCACCAACCCAACCGAAACATTGGCAGAAATTTCTAGCCCGTCGGTCACCACCAACTTCATTTGGGTGTCGATAGGTTCTTTGGTTTCTAACAACGTGGCGCTGACCAACAAGGGTGTGGGGTCGGTGGCAAGTTCCGAAATGTGGTCTGATCGCCGAACGATAGTTAACGCCAATACAACTGATGGTATTAACACCACTAGTGCTAACGCCACGTTTGTAAACCCTGCGACAACTCGGTTCATGGCTGACCAACCAGGCTCATCGGTTCGTACCTTTTACGTAGGTTGCTCGCCAAAAAACTGGGGCTTGCCTGTCCAAGCTTCCTCTTGGCACAACCCGGCCTGTGACAGTCGGCCGGCGGGACCGTCCAACTTCTGGCTGTATGCCGCATCCAGATCGTCGAGTGAAATGTCGGCGCCTACTAGACCTGGGAAAAACTCATCTGCACAATCTAAGAGCCGCTGGCGTAATGCTTCTCGTTGATCACCGGTTAGTGGGTTCGCCGCTATGTAGGGCTCCATCACCACGTCGAAAGCATCGCCACACTGTTTAATGATTAGTTGATTGACCTGGATCTCAGCTTCGTCTCCCCCAACGGTGATATTGGACTCCATCCCATAGCTGCGTTCCAGGTCGAAGCGAACCCAACCTGAAAGGCCACCTTCTTCGTAGCACTCAAGCAGGTCGGTGAAGGCTGCTTCAGCCTCGGTTTTGGTTGGCGGCACATCACCAGTCCAAACGGTTTCTGGTCTGGCAACGGAGGTTGGGGTTATTTCGCTGCCAACCTTACTGTCGGTGGCGTTATCTCCTGGTTTCGAGCCATTCGCATTGTTTTCACTATTTCCGCTACTACAGCTGGCCACCAGCATCATCAGAATGAACAACGGTGCTATCGCGGCCGACCTGACATACTTATTAATAGTTTCGTTCATGACTCACCAAAATGTCGTTTCGGACCTGCCCAAGCTTCGTCCAGGCATTCGCCCGCGGCAATTATTTCGTCACTGTTTTTCTGATGTGAGTTGTATTCAGTTGTCAGGTCGTCAAGATAAATATCGGGATCGATCTTGCCGGGAAAAAACTTATCTGCACAGGCCAGGAGACGTTGACGGACTGCTTCAAGCTGAGCATCATTTTCAGGGTGCGACAGCAAATATGGATCCATCACTGCCTCAAAATCACGTCGACACCGCTGCATAATAATTTCATTGGTCTCGGCCTCTTTTTCAGTTTTGCCTAGCACAATATTGGCGGTCAGCACGTGGCTACGTGACAGATCAAACCGCATATAACCTGATAAACCCGACTCTAAATAACACGCCACCAACTCGGCATACGCGGCCTCAACATCAGCAGCCGTGGGTGACGCCGCACCAGTCCAAGCCGTCTCGGGTCCTGCCACAGTCGTTGCGGTATTGTCATTCCCCACCACACCCACCAAAGCCTCACCAGCTGGCTTCGAATCACCCCCACACCCCACCAACGTCATCACAAAAGCAATGAGAGTCAACCCGACAGCAACAGATTTTACCTTCACCACACCCTCCAACTACATATCAGTTACTAATTTCACTTCATCGGTATTTGTTTGAGCATTAGTTTGATGAGAGTTAAGCGCTTAAGCACAAAGAATATTTAGAAATATCGCCAACACTCGTATCGGACTAATTCGCATACGTACCTCTCTTTTCTATTAATCAACCCAAAGATTGGCTATGGGAACAATAGTGATCGACGAGGCAGCCCAATCGAAAGCCAACGAGGCACACACAAATTCCGGTTCGCTAGCAGGGGCGACAGTAACGGTCCAACCAGAAAGCCCAAGTGCTTCTAGTTCATTACGAGCAATTTGGGCCCCGTCGCTTAGAGCGAGACACTTATCAAGAAATTGCGAGGTGATTCGTGATACCAACTCTTGTTGGAGCTCGGCGGGTTCGAGGTCCTCGTCCCACACTGCCAGACCTAATCTTTCACATACATTCGGTGGCTCATTAGGGAAGACCCCAACTACTCCCCCCTCAAGCACACAGGTCGCCAGGCTGGGTATGCGTTCTTGAGAAAATACTTCTTTGTATTCCGGGTTTTGCCATGCTTCACGGCACTGTGCGATCGGTGATTTCTCTAACGGCAAGACCACCACACTGGCATCAACCAAACTCGCTACGTTGTAACACCCCACCTGGGTGAGGTCGACGGCGGGCTTAGTACGCAACAGGGCAGCCGCACTTAAGAGCAAAGTTGCCGCCACCAGCACTGGCACAAGCAGCCGTTTCGCATACCAAGACTTGGGGCGTTTACCAGTTGCATCGTGGGGCACATTGCGGTTCTGTTCTTGAACCACCTGGGCGTATATCCGTTGTGCAACCGGATCTTCATTAACTGGAGGTTGCGTGGGCTGCCCAAGAAGCGGATCACGCGTTTTAAGCCACTCAATTAGCTCGAAGCTTTCAAGTGGGTCGAGCTCGTTCCGGCGGGAATCGTTGTCGCTCATTGCTCAACCCCCCGAATCAGTTCTCGCACACGATCTTTGACACGCTGCAAACGCATTTTGGCGGCGTTGTGCGAAGACTCAAGGATTATCGCCAGTTCGGCAATTGAACATCCTTCCCATGCCATCAACGCCAATATCTCTTGATCATCGTCGGAGAGAGACCCAAATATCGCTCCGAGGTTGGAATCGGTAAACTCATATGCTTCGTCGATGCCCAAGGTATCCAACGGTTCCTGTTGCGATTCGGCCATTAGCCGCAGTTGCAAGTTATTTCGCCGACGATTCGAACGATAGAGATTCAAGAGTGTTAACCGAGCGGTGCGAATCAGCCACAGCGACTGGATTTCCGCTTCGGTGGGAATTTCGTCCCAGCGCCGCCACGCCACGGTAAAGGTTTCAGCAACGACATCATCGACTTCGTGGGTGATCGTTCGACGGCTGACATAATCACGTATCCGCTGGTAGTTGGCGATAAACGCGGCATCGAACGCAGGGTTTGTCGACTGAAAATTTTGGGCGCGAGTGTGTTGCGAGCCGTCAACTTTTTCTTCACGCTCCCACTCCGCAACCATTACTAATAGATAATGTCCGGCAACAGCCGTTTCGTAACGGGATTCGGGAAAATACTTTTAGCTCGTCTGCTCCCAGCTTGCCAACTGAAGTTCTATCACCAATAGGCGCGGGTCAGAGCTAAGGCAATAGCCTCGGAATCTTCGAATGCGTCGCTCGATCGGGTAATTCGGAGCGCTAAATTGATCTCGCCACGTGTACGAAGTCGATCTTGAATCGAATTTGGCTCGGTTGGAATGTCGTTCGTTACGTAGACTTCCATCCAACCCCTACGAGCATTTCGTTGCACACTAATGTAGTGGCGGGCCAGCGGATGATCGGACTCGCCAGTAGCGGTGAGTTCAATCAGTGAGTCCCAATCTTCGCGTCGGGCGCGGCCTGGTCCAATTGCTCGCCTAACCTTCAATCCAGGTGGAGGGACCAAAACTGCTTTGGTGAGGGCCGCCACGAAATCAGGATCGGGCGGCAACCGTACTCGCTCATCATGTTCTTGTGCGATTGCTAGTCCAATCCAAAGCATTAATGCCAGCCCGACGGCCACCAAAGGATGCAGCCCGAGTCCAACCAGAACAACCACCGTCACTAGAGCCCCAACTCCGACGGCAATAACCCGATAAAGAGCAGGGGTAATCTGTTCCCACAAAAAGAACCATTCGTGCACCGGTCGCAACAGGAAACTAGCCATCTCTACAACCCCAAACCCGCGCTCACTTAGCGCTCTTCCCCTACGATGTGGGCTAGAAACTCTCTCCGACGTAATGGATTATGTCTGACAGCAGGCCTAATCCGAGTGCTCTGCGCTGATGCAGCATATATTGACTGTCAGTTCTGGACACGGCCTCTCACCTAACTCTGGAAGCAATCAACTGTTCAAGCTGAGTTATGGTAAGCCCATCAATACCCTCCACCAATCTACGCTCATCGTGCACGGTCATATTTACGGTCTCGCCGGGAATCACATCCGAACGCGGCTCCTTATCTTGAAGTAATCGGCCATCAACTAACGGCACAAAACCCTGGTACAGTCCTGTAATCCACCATCCATCTGAGCCCCGAATCTGGTTGGTAACCGCAGACGCTTCCTGAAGAAACAAGACACCCTCGACTTGGGGTAAGACACCTAAACCTTCAGCGGATACAACGACGTTTCCGGATTCCTTAGCCTCATTTAAAGCATCATTTTCAAAGTTCGGAGAAGTTGAAAATACTGTAAGGCGACTAATAAGATCACCTTTGATTACCTTTGAAACCATAACTTCCTGTGAATATCCGACGAAATATCCTTCACTATCTACAACCATATTTCGCATAGGGCGTGACGGCATTCCAACAACTATTAGGTCACTAACGTCAATAAGTTCATCGACAGTTGTAAAAGCAACTGTGTCAGACAAGATTCCCACACCGCCAAGATTAACCGATACGCCGGGCAATGGATCCTCCACACGGGACGTTGCAGAATCAGGAGATGTGTTCATTGATGTTTCATCGGCCGACGAGGTGACGGAAACACGATCAAGTATGTCTTGCCCAGGCGACTTCGCATTGGATGTTGGTCCGCACGCCAAAGTCATAAAACCAGCAACTAGGACAAATGACACCCTAATGCGGCTCTTGAAACTTTTCATTCTAGCTCCTCTCCGATTCAAAGACGTGAGCTAATATTTTGCATTAATATCTGAAATGTCGTGTGATCGAGGCGAGGCTGGAGGATTGGCTACATGACACTGCTAAAGATGCTCGCCACCTCTCATTAGGGTACTCGAGGATGGTTCCGTGCCTGAACCTTCTACGGTCCGATGACTATGTGACAACCCCGTACGATGAACTTGCTCATATGTAGTCGTACAAGGCTTATCGTCGTAGCCAGTTCCCCCTAGACTCATGATCTAAGGGGTGTGCGTCTACCGGCTGCGGCGAAAGCGCGCCCATATACGCTAACGCCAATCCGCCTAACAGCGTAACTGTCCCTCGAAATTTATTCTCGTTGAGCATATATGCCCCCAGCAAGCGCTCAGTCATCGTCTCTAAAGAGCTCTGACTCGCTATTCACATCACACCATTCGATAATAGTCCAGCCTTTCTAGACCTCGATGCCACATCAAGCCACAGGGAGGGAGATTTAGAGCCAGATTCGAAAGCGGAACGTAACACACGCAACCGAGGTCCTCGTAACAGAGTTTATGCTCGATGGGACAATTAGCCGGAAATCCCTAATGCTTACCAGTCACCTTCTACGGCAAGATTGCTGGCAGGATCAAACAACCTTCTTGTGGAGAAAACCTCGTGAAATTAGCTAATTACAACCACCGTGCCGCCCTGGTGTTAAACAACGCAGTCGCTGACGTAGCCACCGTTTCCAAGGGCCAGTTCGGCCCCGATGTGATGTCGCTTTATAACAATTGGGATGCCTTCACAACCTTTGCCAAAACCGTCACCGACACCACGGGCCCCCTCGACATCGCTTTACTGCGCAACCCGGTCCCACAGCCCCGACAGGTGTTTGCCATTGGGCTTAACTACCGGGCACACGCTGAAGAAGCTGGCATGGAAATCCCTCAGGTACCGGCCACCTTTACCAAATTTCCAGCATCATTAAGCGGCCCTTACGACGATATTCCAATCGTGGGCGACAAGGTTGATTGGGAAGTAGAGCTAGTGGCCGTAATTGGCCAACAAGCCCACCAGGTCGAAGAAGCCGACGCTTGGAGTCATGTAGCTGGGCTAACGGTAGGCCAAGACATTAGTGATCGGTTTCTGCAGCGGGCGGCCGGCGGACAGTTTTCATTGGGTAAATCGCACCGAGGTTTTGGACCGATGGGCCCGTGGCTGGTCACAACCGACGAGTTCACGGACGCTAACGATTTGGTGCTGGGCTGTGCCGTTGATGGCGAGACGGTACAAAATGCTCGCACCAGCGACATGATCTTTAGCGTCCCCCAACTGGTGGCTGAACTTTCTGTAGTGTTACCTCTACTACCAGGTGATGTGATCTTCACCGGCACTCCCTCTGGGGTGGGCATGGCCCGCAACCCGGCCCGGTTTCTCCAACCTGGTCAAACCCTGGAAACCTGGGTTGAAGGCATCGGCACCATGCGCAACCCATGCGTAGCCCCCTAGACCCACCAAGCTAAGCCAGTTCCACGGCCACCCGCCGCCGTTCCAGCAACCGGGTATTTGGAGAAACGCCTTACCAGTAGGGGTTTTTGAGTCGGGCTGGCGAACATATATCCGTTCAGGACATGCCACAGATAACGCGTAACACCTCAGGCAATTCTAACCAATCTGTGACCGGAGTCCATAGCGTTTCTTAATACAACCTCCGTTGTCAGGAAAGGCCAACCGGTGGCTGAGGTCTGAGCGGCATATAGCATTGCTAGGTCTTGGATATACGAACGCGTAACCCGTTCCGGACTGAGAGCGACGCGACGTTCCAGCTAAAGACACGACGATCGAAAACATCAGCAAACGCAGTTGGTGATGACACGATAGAACTGATGGTCGATACCCGGAAACCTCTCGCTAGCGAGCGGCTTGACGCAAGTGAAGCAACGATCGCCTACATCACTGACCAGTCAGAACCACACAGGCTCCTCTGCGACATCATGCGGCGACTCCTATCTGCCTAATCAGTTGCGTCTGGTTGTCCAATTTGGAACAGCCTCGAGCGATACCCAGTAATACTTGGCATATACGGAATAGTCATGGCTAGCCTGGCAGCTGAACAGCCCAGAACATTAAGCCTGCCCTAAAGGTGGGGTACGGCCATAGCTGCAACGAAATACGCAGTTTGTCCTTTCCAGTTCGATGTCTGTCGTGAATCGAGAGTTCTGCAATCGGTTCCTCCAAGGAGTGACCGGCTGCGAGCACAATACTCCGGTGTCAAACCACCTTTGCTGGCCGCTTTGCGACATCTTGTGGACGCGACAGCGTAACGTCATAACCTGCGATTGTGGCTTTGATTTCTCACCTCATCGCTGATGGGCTACGCAAAGAAAAGACCGAAGGGGCAGAAGTCACAATCACTACGTATTGGGAACGTGTGAACCACTTCGGTCTTACCTGGTAGATAACTCACCGCGTCGAACAGCGGTTAACCCATGAACGTGAAATTGCTTGCTTAAATTTCCGGGAGATAGAGCCAACTTGCCGGGTCTCGTGCTGGCTTCTTGCCCTGGCCGGTTGATCTAGCGGCGGAAATTGCCTTATCGAGGCAAGTGGCTTGTCGGTACCCAGCAAGCAGCCCTTGGCGACCCGTCACACAGGCCTACTCGTAACAGTCCACCGTCGATAGTCTGGTTGGGCTCTTACGGTTGATCTTCTTTAGCCCGAGGCACGGTTACCATGTAACTGTCCGAAACTAATCCTGAGGATCTGCGCGGTGGTGACCAGGTAAACTGAGCAGCTCACGCGGGTCAGTCCAGTGGCGTCGCCCCCTTTTTGGCGGCTAGTCGAGTGGGTCGGATACTGGCGCTAGCGGGAGGAGAGCGGGCGGGTGTTCCTCCTAGGCGGCGTCGGCAAGCCAGTAGAGCGCTTCGGCGATCTCGGTGGGTCTGAGGAGCGTACCGGTGTCATCGTTAACGATGACACCGGTACAGATGATTCGTTTGTCGTTCGACCGTCCATGACGTCCGTTATGTGGCAGCCGTCGAGGGCGCCGGGGTATTCAGGCTGAAACACGAGGCCCCGCGACCGAGTAGCTCCTGGCTCGCTAGGCGCGCATCGTTTCGGTAGGTACCCGGCGTTACGCATGCAGGGCATGCGGAGAGCGCGGAACCGGACGACCATTTCGTGATCGACGTTGTGGTCATCACTGCTCACCTCGGCTGAGCTAGCTCCATGCAGCGGTATCGAGCCGGAGCGAGTACACCTCATCAGCCCTGCAGGCGCTGCCCATGTGACTCGGCGGCCGAGGATGTCGTCATGACCAGGCCTTACCCGTGGGAGTTTCGTGTTGATGCGGTTCGGGTTCCTCAAAGCCGCACCGATGGGATGTCTTTTGAACAGATCGCTGCTGCTTTCGGACTTGTCCAAACAATGTTGCCAGAGTGCCCTAGCCAGCCACTATCGATGATGGGATCGAGTCCGAGACGACCGAATAATAGAGTTTCGAAAACTGTTAATTACGAAAAAACGTGCGGCTATTGGAACAAGAAAGCATAATGCTCCCTCAAACGGTTGCCGATTTAGGACAGGAGAACCTCCCAATCCGATGATATACCTGCTAGTGCACTAGTTCACTCTTGAGGGGATCCCCACAGTGGTGTCGCGTAGGGTTCTAGGTCTATCTCGCCAACCTTATAACCGCTGGTTAAAAAGTCGTTCACCACCGCCCAGGTAGCCGAGGCGAGGTTGGTGAACACAAATTTTGACTCACATCGAGACGACTCTGCGTTCGGAAGCCAGTTCCTTGCTGACGACGCTCACCAATCGGCCACCCTTGAGCGCTATGGCAGCACACGCTCGATCAGGGCACGGATCCGGGTGAGACGTATCGCGGCCCCATTTTCTGACAGCCCTTGTTCTTTAACAATTGCAATTATTCCGGTTGAGGCACTCGAAGCGAAGAGCGATCGAATGTGCTCGGCTGCCTGGAGTTCTTCCTCTGTCGTGAAGTGCCTTGGCTTTACCCCAGCCGCGTTGGCAACTTCGAGACACCTCCAGATATCCACAAGATCCGTGGCCTTATCTCGAACTCGCGTGGCTCCAACTTTTAGTATCAGTGCTGCCGTCTCATCTGGCAGTAGCAAGGAGGCTACGAGGCGCTTACCGTTTAACCGTCGCATCTCAACGTCAATTGCTACCGCCGGGCGTTGCGACGCTACGGCCAATCCAGGTACCTCGGTGGTCACTAAGTGATCCCCGAATCTGCGGTTCTGACGTGCCCGCGACGTATAGGCTGGCACGAGCACGTCGACCAGAGCCGACCGTTCTGATGGTTCGTGACCTAGTTCTAAGCTCGGTAGATCGGTTACCTCGCGGCTGAATCGGTTGCCGTCGATCTTCCGGTAACCACGCTCGATCAAGGCGTTAATCAGCGTTGGTTCATTAACTACCACGGGCGGAACACCGAGGTCAGTGTCACCGGTGGCACGGTACAGCTCTCGGCCGAGGCCCCATCGTGCGACGAGCAAAGTCACCATGTGCCCACCGATTACACGGTACGGCTGCACCTTCATCAACTCGGCGATGTCAGTGAGAGCGACGAACCCTAAATCGTCGGCCACCGAAGTTGCCCGAAGATCGAATCTGGTCACGTCTGGCTCACAATCCACTCGCGTAACATCCCGGCCGCTTCCTCACGCTCTGCACCACCAAGATCGAGCAGGTCCCACACCATCTGCACGGGATCGGCCAACGGAATCTCAATGCCCTGGTAGGAGGCGAACCGCTGCCGAACCGAGAACACCGATGTATCACGAGGTGTCCGCACGATTACGTTGGCACTGTCACGATTCTCGGCCCGAACAGCACCAAGTGCACGGTCGGGTATATTGCCGCGGCTATAGAGAACGAGAGTGGTTGGTTTTCGCCAAGGCACCACCAAATCGGGGCCAACGTCGGCAGATGCAACGATCTGGCCGTACTCGTCAACTGCTTTCGCCCCACGCTGGGCCGTGACGAGAGGCGGGTCAAGCGAGTACAGCAACCGTTCAGACCCTCCCGGTCCTCGATACTCGGCAAGGAACCTATCTAACAGTGCCTCCCGATCAACGACACGTCGTTCGCCGCTCCCGCTCTTTTCCACAAATCCCAGCTCAGTCAGCTTCGCCATCACCTGGGAAGCACGAGGTTGAGACACACCCGCTGCCTCAGCCAGTGCCGAGATTGTTGCTAGGGGCTGGTCATGCCACCCGTAGATAAGGTTGCGGATGATAGCACCGCTACCCGAACCGGATGGCAGTTGCCGCCCCCGCGAACGATTAGGTTTAGAGCTCACCCGCTGATGCAAACGAAGCCCTGGTGCCACCAGTAAATAGTTACGTTGCTCGTCTGCCCACGACCACCCCGCGGCCGCCAAATGATCGCCTACCCTCGGGGTGATGAAGGGAGCAGACAGCAAGGGACGAGCCACCCGAGCGATTTGCTCTCGACGCTCTTGTAGATGAGGCACTTCGTTTGGGTATGGCGCTCTGCCTTTTTGAACCACGGCGAAGATGAATTGCTCCCCGTCAACATCAAGTTCAAGATATGCGTCACACTGATCGTCGACCTCGACCCTGCGCAGGCGCGCTCCGATTCCCGCCGCCAATAAGCCCTCAACCATATCCATAAGCACTTTAACACTATAAGCACAGTGCTTATATAGAGCAAAAGGTTAATAGCTGACGGATGTTATCGACGCGACCTAACCCACGCCACGTCAGTGTCTAAGCAACATTCGTCCACAACGCTCGTTTAAAGCAGAAGAGCCAGCCCCGCGACTGACGGAAACTGGCTCTGACCTGTTGTTTTATTGAGTCGGGCTGGCGGGATTTGAACCCACGACCTTCGGTCCCCCAGACCGACGCGCTACCAAGCTGCGCCACAGCCCGTGAGGTTGAAAGCTTAGACGCGCCCTAGAACCAGTGTCTAAAAGCCCAGTCGAGACCCTGCAAAAAGCGCCAGCCTAGGTAGATAACCAACGCCACAATCATCAGCCAAAAATGCCACGGTGCGCGAACTCGTTCCTCGGTGGCGGCCCCAGCTTCACCAGCGACTTGATCGGCCGGTAATTTCAGTTCATGGCTTGGAATCTCGACCTTGCGGCCACAGCTAGGACAGGTTCCATCTTCGTTTAAGGCATTCGGTGCGAGATAACGGTCGCAAGTATTACACCAAGGCATTTAAGACCACCTAATAGCAAGAATCGCCACATCATCCTCGATGGGCCCGTCGGAGAAATCGCGGGCTGCTTCAAGCAATCCCTGCACTAGCGACGAAGGCGACGCACCTGGATCACGCCTCAGCGTGGCACCGATTCGATCTTCGCCGAATAACACACCGCCAGCTCTAGCTTCGGCCAAGCCGTCGGTGTACATCACTGCCATGTCGCCTTCTTCCAGAGAAATCTCCCTAGAAAAATAGGTTCCATCGGGCAGAAGCTTCAAAAGCGGACCGGTGGCATGCAGCGGCGTGACCTCACGGCCATGCCACAACCAGGCCGGTGGATGCCCTGCCGAGGCGTAACGCAAAGTGTTGGCATCCGTGTCAAAGACCAGCACACACAACGAAATAAACTCGTCACCCCGACTAGCCGACATTTGCACATTCAGTTCTTCCAACGCCTGAGCCGGGTCACGATACTGTTTCAGAAAGCTTCGCAACAGGTATTTGGCCTGAAAAGCAGTGATCGACGGCTCGATCCCATGGCCGGTAACATCACCAATCACTGCCGCCACCCGGCTCGGAGCGACCCGGAACCAATCGTAAAAATCTCCAGCCATCAAACCGGTTCCAGCTTCATACACCCGACCAACCTCGAAACCGTCAATGTGGGGCAGATCTTCCGGCGCCAAGCGCGCTGCCCAACGTTTGGGGGCAGTGTCGGCCTGATCAATCACCTCAAGTGCTTTACCTTCAAGCTCTAAACGTTGCTGAGAAAGCCGGGCATCAGCCACGAACTCCCAGCCAATAGCCATAGTCAACATGGCAGGAATCACCAGCACCGCCATCAATGCTGGAGATAGCTCCGCCCACAGAGCCACAATGAGGGCCACGAGCAACACATACAAAAACGCCGTATGACCGTCTTTGCGGAAATCAGACAAAGCCAAAAGCACGGCTTTGTCGTCAGTACCTTGGCGTTCAAGCTGTTTCCAAACCCGACGCCGATGAACCGCCGAGCGGGCCCAAAGCACAGCCGCTATGACACTAGCCACCCCAGCTAAAGCTAGGGCAATGGTTTCAAGGGCACTCATTTAGTTATTCCGGCGGCGAACCCGCACTTTAATAGGTGTGGCACCCAGTTCGAGATCTTCTCGCAGCCGGCGCTCTAGGTAACGCAGGTAGCTTCCAGGCAGCTCACGGTTCGCGAACAAAGTGAAGGTCGGCGGGTCGGTGGCACCCTGGGTGGCATATAACACCCTGGCCCCGCCCGGTGCCGGTTGGGCCTGTTGCGCCAGGCGAATAACATCATTAACCCGCCTGGTTGGAATGCGAGTGTTGTAGCTGGTGATTGCCTCAGCCAATGCGGGCAACAAATTATGAACGCCTTTACCGGTAAGGGCACTGATCTTCAGAACAGCCGCCTCACCCAAAAAATGCAGACGTTGACCCAGTTGATAGGTCACTTCGGCCCGGCCCTCCGCATCTAGTAGTTCCCACTTGTTCAACAACACCACAATCGGACAACCAGCAGCATCAATTCGTTCCGCCAAACGCTGGTCTTGGTGGGTAATACCCTCGGTCACATCGATAACCAACAGCGCCACATCAGAAGCATCAACCGCCTTTAGGGCGCGCACAAACGAATAATATTCGGTGCCTTCATCAATTCGGCTCCGGCGACGCATACCAGCGGTGTCTACAAACTTAATTGGGCCATCAGGCGTTTCAACCACCGTGTCGACCACGTCACGAGTAGTACCAGGCATATCGTGAACAACCGAACGGTCTTCTCCAATTAGCCGGTTAAACAACGTGGACTTGCCTACATTGGGCCGCCCTACAATAGCGACCGCGAAAACTCGTTCGGCATCTAAGGCCGACTCAGTCACCGTTTCATCATCAAAACTCGGGGTCCACTCGGGTAAACGAGTTACCAAAGCATCCAACAAATCGCCACTGCCACGACCGTGTAAAGCACTCACCGGCCAAGGCTCACCAACGCCAAGGGCCATCAAATCCCAAATCGCTCCCTCGCGGCCCTCATCATCAACCTTGTTAGCCACCAGCATCACCTGGCTACCGCTACGTCGAACCAACTCGGCCACCCGAGCATCTTCCTCGGTGATACCCACCGAAGCATCCACCACCATCAGAACCACATCGGCCTCGGCCATGGCCCGCTCCGATTGGCGTGAAACCTTGTCGTCTAGCACCGTACCGCTAGCTAGCCAACCGCCAGTATCGACCAATAAGAACGGCCGCCCTAGCCACTCGGCTTCAACTTCTTTGCGGTCACGGGTAACACCAGGGCGTTCTTCCACGATTGCTTCGCGGCGGCCTAACACCCTGTTCATTAGCGTAGATTTCCCCACGTTAGGGCGACCCACAATCACTACCGTGGGCAACGCTTGCGTTGTTTCGCTCATCAAATTCCTTTACCTGGCACCCAACCGGGTTCAATTGCTTGGCGCAAAGCCAGGCCGTCAGTGGGAACAATCTCTACCAGTCGGGGCAACTCTTCGGGAGTCACCCCGTCGAGAAATCGCCCTTGCGACAAACACACATCAGGCAGCAAGTAACGATGCCCTTCTGGCTGCGTTGATAGCACCCGCGCCACATCTTCGCCCACCATCAAACCAGTAACACCCACGTTCCCACCAAAATAGTCATTTTCAACCGGCAACACCCGCACATCATCACGCCCAAGATCATTAATGAGCGGCCCAATAATTTTCGCGCCCAATGGCGCTGTTAGCACTGCCACCGGGCTCTTGCGGCTGGGCCCAATCCGCAGGGTTGAACCCTGAGCTAAACGCGGCGCGCGGTAACCCTCGGGCGGCGCGCCATCAACCCAGGCGAAGAAGCCCGCTGCAACACCCGTGGCTTGGTCAACTTCGCCCTTGAATTCCATTTCGAAGGTGCGGCCCATACCAATACCATCTTCGTGCATGGGAAAACCTTCATAGCTTTCAGCCGGGGGAAACGCCGCGTCGGCCAAGAGATAATATTCATCGGCCGCGAACACTAGACGATGGCCCAATAGAGCCAAATAAATCTCTTGCCACTCCCCTACCAGCTCCACCACCCGGCGCGCTTCGGCCGTGGTATGGGCACGCATCCGCGGCTCGTTTGAAAAACGGCTAATACCTAAGGGCACCAAACACAAACTAGCCAGCTCAGGGAACTCATCGAGCACCCCGGCCAAGGTGTCATCGAGAACGTCACCATCATTGATACCGGGGCACACCACAATTTGGCCGTGAATTTCGACCCCGAAATCTAACAATGCTCGCAACCAACGCAGGCTCATAGCACCACGCCGGTTTCGCAACATATCAACGCGCACCTCTGGATCGGTGGCATGAATGCTGACATGTAGCGGGGAAAGCCCCTCGGTGATAATCCGTTCTAAGTCCAACTCGGTGAAACGCGTCAAAGTGGTGAAGTTGCCGTAAAGGAATGACAAGCGATAATCGTCATCCTTCAAATACAGGCTTTTTCGCATGCCCGGCGGCAGCTGGTAAATGAAACAGAATTCGCAATGGTTATCACAGGTGCGAACCTGATCAAATAGTGCCGAATCAACCTCTGCACCCAAGGCTTCGCCTTCTCGTTTCTCAACCGTGAGATCGAAACTCAATCCACCGCGGTCAATCTCTAAGATCGGATCTGCATCATCAACCAGCATCCGATAAGCAATCACATCGCGGGGAACGTCACCGTTGATCGAAACAATCTCGTCACCAACTTCCAGCCCAGCCGCCGCAGCCGGCGAGTTAGGCAGCACATTTACTACACGAGGACGAGATATCACGCTCAAAGGATACGCCGAACGCGACAAGTTTGGATACCCTCAGAGCTTGTGAACGTTGACCGGGTGTTACTTGCTGCTCCTCGGGGCTTTTGTGCCGGGGTTGAAATGGCCATCAAAGCACTGGCCTGGATGGTTCGGGCTTTTGAACCTCCGGTGTACTGCTACCACGAAATCGTGCACAACCAAAAGGTGGTGCAACGCTTCGAAGACCTTGGCGTAATTTTTGTGGACGAAATCGACGAGGTACCCGCTGGACGGCCCATTATGCTTTCGGCCCATGGCTCAGCACCCGAGGTTGTGGCCCAAGCACAAGCCAGCGGGGGGTACGTAGTTGACGCCGTCTGCCCCCTGGTTACCAAAGTTCACCACGAAGTCAAAGTACGTTCCCGTCGGGGCTACCAAATTGTGTATATAGGCCACGCTGGCCATGAAGAAGCCGCCGGTACCATGGCCGTAGCGCCCGACAACATTCATCGCGTGGAAACATTAGAAGAAGTGGCAAATCTGCCCGAGTTCGACCAACCGGTCGCGCTGTTGGCCCAAACAACCCTTAGCCACCGTGACTGGGCAAACGTGAAAGACGCTACCGAAGAGCGTTTCCCCGAAGTGTGGATGCCCGGCAAGAGTGACTTGTGCTTTGCCACCACCAACCGTCAAAGCGCCCTCATGCAAATAGCACCTCGATGCGACACCATGGTGGTAATTGGTTCCGCCAACTCGTCCAACACCCGGGCCCTTGAAAAACTGGCCATTGAAGAAGGTTGCCAAAGAGTGTTTCGGGTGAACGGGCCCGAAGAGCTACCCGACGACATTACCGGCGTCGTGGGCGTAACGGCTGGGGCCTCCGCGTCGGAGGAGCTAGTGGAAGCTGTGATCGAAAGGTTAAACCCCACCCAAGGAGTGGAAGAAGTTCGTATTCGAGATGAAGAAGAATACTTCCCTCCACCTCGGTCTTTACGAGACATGCTCTTAGGCGTTGACCTTTTTGCCACCTTCTCACTTGGTGCTTCACTAGCCGATAGGCCAATGTTGAACGACCGCGAGCTTTCAGCAAGCGCTGTGTTGGCGTCGCTTTAGCAGACAACCAACCCAATGTTGGCTGACTAATCGCGTCGGTCAGGCCCGGTTTTCTTGGCTTGACCACGGTGACACCAGAGCAAACCGCGCCCAGGTTTTGCCGCCTGAAAACACGTTCTTCCTCCATAGATAAGAGGCCAACCAGGATGCTCCCAATATCCGTTGACACCATCCGCCTGTTTTTGCATGTGCTGGGCGCAACTATTTGGGTAGGCGGTCAGATAACCATGTTGTGGCTTCTAAAAACAGTGAAAGCACAGGGAGAAGCCGCACCCCAAGCCGTGGCCAGCCGTTTCAACAACCTGGCTTGGGGTGGACTAGCACTCCTCATCGCCACCGGAATTTGGCACATTTTTGCGATCAACGTGGGCAGTCGTACCATTGAATGGCAGGTGACCTTCGCTCTGAAACTGGCCTTCGTAGCTATTTCAGCCATTGGAGTGGGTTGGCACATTTATGGCCGGTCGAAGGTGGCCTTGGCCGTAGGCGGAACCTTAGGTTTCGTGTTCGCCATAGTGGCCTTGTTCTACGGCATCCTGCTACACGGTTAGACCGTATTTACATTACGTCGAAGGTTCGATCGGTAGAGCGGGCTTGTTCGGTGGTGTTGGTGGGTTTCATGGGTTCTTCTGAACGACGACCCCACAAGACTGCTACCAACACCGCTACCACGAACACCGTACCGGCGATCGACCATGCCAGAATTTCACTCATCGCTACGCCTTTCGATTGAGGTTCAAGGAACTCCGCCCCCCGGCGTTCCCGCTAGTGTAGCTGGGCCTGGCCAAAGGTGAAGCGGTTAATCTAAACGCACGTCATCGTCGGCAGGTCGATTCAACGCACTAATGACCGCTCGCAGCGACGCCGACAAAATACTGCCATCGACGCCAACGCCCCAATGCAACTCACCATCGGGTCGCTTAGTTTCCACGTAAGCAACTGCGGTGGCCTCAGAACCGGCGCTGACGGCGTGCTCGGAATAGTCGGTTATATCAATGGCAGCTAGTGGCCCCAACACAGAACCCAAATTTTTACGAAGGCCGTTCACGAAAGCGTCAAGCGGACCATTTCCGGTGCCTGAAACCGTATGCGGTTCATTATCGACAAGCAGCTGAGCTGTGATGTGGGTAGTGCCGTTGTTGCTCGAAATTTCGGCCGTTCGATATTGGATACGAGATGGGGCCAAATAGGTGTTATCGAAATGCTGCCAAATTTGTGACGGGCTCACTTCGGTACCGGTATCTTCGGAAACCTTTTGAATGGAGCGAGAAAACTCAATCTGCAGGCGTCGTGGCAAGACGTAACCAAATTCAGCTTCCATCAGATATGCCACACCCCCTTTACCCGACTGGCTGTTCACCCGGATAACGGCCTCGTAGGTTCGACCTACATGGGCAGGGTCGATGGGCAGATACGGAACTTCCCAAACCGGATACTGGCCGTCAATTTCGGTCTCGCGCAGGGCCGCGAAGCCTTTCTTAATGGCATCTTGGTGCGAACCTGAAAATGCGGTGTAAACCAAGTCACCGGCATAAGGATGACGGGGATGCACAGGAAGACGATTGCAATACTCGGCCACCCGCCGAATGCGGTCAATGTCTGAAAAGTCGATTTCCGGATCTACCCCTTGGCTCATCAGGTTGAGACCTAACGTCACCAAATCAACGTTGCCGGTACGCTCGCCGTTACCGAACAAAGTACCTTCCACCCGATCAGCACCGGCCATAACCCCAAATTCGGCCGCCGCCACCGCGGTGCCACGATCATTGTGGGGGTGCAGGCTTAGAATCATGGCGTCACGATTTCGGATCGTGCGATTAAAATATTCAATCACGTCGCCATATACATTCGGCGTATACATCTCAACCGTTGCCGGCAGATTTATAATAAGCGGGTTTTCTGGGGTCGCGGCAATAGCATCCATCACCGCTTCGCAGATTTCTATGGCGTAATCGATTTCGGTACCGGTGAAACTTTCGGGCGAATATTCATAACGCACCTTGGTGTTTGGCACGCTAGCTTCAAGTTCTCGACACTGTTTGGCAGCATCCACCGCAATCTGGGTGATACCGGCCCGGTCGAGGTTAAAAACTACCCGTCGTTGCAGAACTGACGTGGAATTATAAAAGTGCACGATGGCGGTTTCCGCACCTTCAATAGATTCGAAAGTACGTTCAATCAGCTCGGGTCGACATTGGGTCAACACCTGGATCGTGACATCGTTGGGAATTAGATCTTTAGCGATTAATTCTCGGACAAAATCGAAGTCGGGTTGCGACGCCGATGGAAACCCCACCTCAATTTCTTTGTATCCCATGGCCACCAACGTCTCGAACATGCGCAACTTGCGTTCAGGGTCCATAGGGTCAATCAGGGCCTGGTTTCCATCACGCAAATCAACGCTGCACCACAACGGGGCCGCCTCGATACGACGGTTGGGCCAGGTACGATCGGGAAGCTCAAGAGGACGAAACGGTACATACTTGTCGAATGGCATTGTTCGGGGTTGGGCCGGTTCGGGGGACATGAGCTGTTCCTAACTTGTTGCGACTTTTTAGTTGGTTGCGGGTGGACATTGGGCCAGAAAACGAAGAAACCTCCCGGCCGAAGGCACGAGAGGTTGGGCGAGCACCTATGACGGTTACTCGCCTACATGAGAAGAAGGAGGTGGTTGAAAGTCTTCACAGTTACCAACATTGCCACGCTTGGGCCGTGGGGTCAAGACTCTTGTGGTGGATTGGCGGGGTGTGGCAAAACCACCTCGTGACCACGTCCGGCTTTTCGCTGTGCTTCATCAAAGAGAGCCTGAATACGCGAATGTAGGGTTCCCGACAATTCTTTCACCACTCGACGCGGCACTCGAGCCCCTTCTTCACGTGTTGGTGGGTAGATTGGCTCACCAATCACAATGGTGATCTTGGCGGGCTTCGGTATTTTCACACCTTTGCCCATAGCGTATTCAGAGCCTCCGATACCAATGGGCACAATGGGGGTGTTGGTGCGTGCCGAAACAAAGGCCGGGCCGTCGTAAAGTCTCCAGATGTGGGGGCCGGTGCGCCTGGTTCCTTCTGGGAACATGATTAGCGGTTCTCCTCGGCGTACAACCACTTCAGCCGCGTTTAAGGCACTGCGATCAGCGCTGCCACGCGCTACTGGAAATCCACCCACCGAGGTTAGGAACCAACCGCCAAACTTGCTGGCTTTCCACAACGAATCTTTGCCCATCGCTCGCAGGTTGCGTTTGGAAATAATCGCCATTAAGGGCGTGTCGAGATTGGAACGGTGCGCTGGGGAAACAATAAAGGCCCCTGTTGTGGGCACGTTTTCACGACCTTCAACTTCAACCCGAAACCACAGCTTCGCTACCGCAAATATTACCGCCCGGGCCAGCTGGTAAAGAGCTCGCTGCGGAGCACTAAGTGGCGCGCTTGAAACTTCCGGTCGATCATCATCCATCAATAAGCCTCATTAGTTCTGCCACCACATCCTCGATGGTTAAATCAGAAGTATCGAACCATAACGCATCTTCAGCTTGGCGCAGCGGATCGTTGGCCCGTTCCGAATCCATTTTGTCGCGTTCGGTAATTTCAGCCGCAATTCGGGTTACATCAGCCTCAGAGAGTTCTTGGCTGCGACGCCGTGCACGCACCTCAGGCGAAGCCGTTAGATAAATCTTGGCTGAAGCGTCGGGGAAAACAACGGTGCCAATATCGCGACCTTCCAACACTCCTCCGCCGCGTTCAGCCACCCAGGCACGCTGGCGTGCTACCAGCTCTTTACGGACTGCGGCGTTGCGGGCCACCAAGCTCACTTGCGAAGTGACCTCGGGGCTACGAATAGCTTCGGTGGCGTCTTCACCGTTAACGACCACCGAATTGGCTTGGTCAAGTTCCATGTGGTGGGCAACTGCCGCCACGGCTTCAGGATCCATCAGATCGACCCCTTGGCGAAGCGCCGCAAAGGTGACCGCTCGGTACATGGCACCCGTATCCAAATATGAAAGGCCCAGCTTGGCAGCCAAGGCTTTAGCCACCGTCGACTTCCCCGAACCTGCCGGACCATCAATTGCTATCACACGCACTTAATTTGCACCGAGAGAATCAAGCACATCGAAAAACCCAGGAAACGTTTTGCCCACACACACCGGGTCTACAATTTCGATACCTGGCACCCGCAGACCAAGTAAGGCGAAACTCATCGCCATACGGTGATCATCGTACGTTTCAACCTGTGCAGGCTGGGGGGTGCCGGGGTGAATAACAAAACCGTCGTCAAACTCTTCAGCCTGAATACCGAGGCGTCGCATCTCGGTCACCACGGCACGGATTCGATCGGTTTCGTGATGGCGGATTAGGGAGACACCCCGCACCCGGGTGGGCTTGTCACCAAAAACAGCTACCGCCGCCACGGATTGGGCCATGTCGGGGAAATCAGACATGTCGATATCAACGCCGCGAATATCAGCGCTGCCCCTCACCTCACTCCAATCTTCATTCACCTCAACGTGGGCACCCATTTGGCTCAGCACATCAAGAAATGCCATATCACCTTGTAACGAACGACGACCTAAACCAGGCACCCGAATTCGTCCCCCAGTAATGGCGGCCGCCGCGAAAACATATGATGCGGTACTAGCGTCTGGTTCAACCTCATAAGTGGTGGCCACATAACCACCCGCGGGCACCACGAATTGGTTTTCGTTCGGCCGTTCTACCGTAACTCCGAACGCCGACATTACCGAAGTGGTCATAGTGAGATACGGCCTAGATGCGGTAGCCTCCACCATGTTCAGAGTTAGACCACGGCGCATATAGGGCCCGGCCTGCAATAATCCGGTCACGAATTGGCTTGAAAACTCTGCCGACACTTCAACCTGGCCGCCACTGAGGTTGCCTCCACGCACCGAAAGCGGCAAAAAATTAAGGCCCGTACCGTCGACATCTTCTACCTCCGCACCAAGAGTCAACAACGCCTCGGCAATGGGCCCGATGGGACGTTTACGAAGCGGTTCGTGGCCATCAAGTACATAGGGGCCAACACCCAAGGCCAACACTGGCAACAAAAACCGCGACGTGGTACCCGAGAAACGGGCGTTAATGTTGAGCGGCCCTGCGGGTATAGCACCACCCAACCCCTGCACCAACCACTGCTTGTCGTCGCGCTCGACTACAACCCCTAAAGCATCAAGTGCCTCTAACATGGCCTCTGAATCGTCAGCCACCAAGGCGTTAGTAATCGTCGAAGTTCCCTGAGCCAAAGCTGCCAAGATGAGGGCGCGATTGGTGTAACTCTTCGAACCCGGAATCACAACAGTGGCATCAGGTGGGCTGAGCAAAGGTACAACAGCGCGAGACGGCAAATCTTCTCCTCTTTGGGTCATAAACAACTCGTAGGTGACGCATTAAAAATAGGCCTCACTTGTCGAGCGGTCGTGACACTGGACGATAACCACGTGCCATTAACCCGCCAATAAAGCGCTCACTCATTGCTTGGGCCACAACCAGCACCAACAAACCACGGGCCCGCTCGGCGGAATGGTCTATTTCGATATCGTAAATGTTTACATCGAGGTCGGTAGCCAGGGTGGTTATACCCGACAATTCGCCAGGACGATCGAGAATTGGCACTCGAATTTCGGCTAGTTCACCGGGACGCACGGAACGCGACGGCAACGAATCACGCGCTGAACGGGCGGTATCTAAGAAACGGTACAGTCCGGCGCGGTCTGAGTTATCAACCACGGCCCGCACCCGCGACAATCCAGTGATCATCTCATCAAGCACTGTCACAATAGCTGGCCGGTTAGTTTCACAAATGTCAGGCCAAATGCCGGGATGCCCCGACGCCACCCTGGTCATGTCACGAAAACCGCCGGCGGCCAGGCGTAAGAGGCCAGGGTGTTCTTCGGAACGCATTGAAGCCAACGTCATTAGTGTGGCGGCCGTTAAATGTGGAACGTGCGACACTACGGCAACCAAATAATCGTGGCGATCGGGTGTAACTTCCACCACTTCAGCCCCAAAACTCGCCACCAGCGAACGTACCAAGGTGAAATCATCGGGGTCGGTTTCCGACATCGGTGTGAGCACCCACACCGCCCCTTCAAAAAGATCGGAGGTGGCACCTTTCACACCTTCATGCTCTGAGCCAGCCATGGGGTGGCCACCCACAAATCGTGGGTTGTTCACCTGTTCCATCACGCTCAGCTTTACGCTTCCCACATCGCTAACCACGCCCGCGGTTTGGGTCAATGCCTCGCGGGCCGCTTCAGGAATTTGCCCGACTGGTGTCGCGATAAAGCTGACGGCCGCTTGGGGATTTATGCCGACCTCGTCAATGACACCCAACGACAGTGCGTCTTCAATGCGTTGGGGGTTGTTGTCGGTACCGCTGACATGCCAGCCTCGCTCTTTTAAGGCCAACGCAATCGACCCGCCGATTAAACCGGTGCCAATCACATTGGCAAGGCGATTCGAGGCATTGCTCGCGGTGTCGTCGTTCATTGTTTTTATGCTAGTTCGCACCGCTCTCGCGGGGGTAACGTTCCAAGGCTCGAACTTCTTCCACACTCAAATGGCGGAACGTACCGGGGCGCAGTTTGGTGTCGCGAAGCGGTCCAATACGTACCCGCACCAGTCGTTTCACGGGGTGTCCCACCGCCGCACACATGCGCCGTACCTGACGGTTACGGCCTTCATGGATGATCAAGCGCACCAAGTTAGGTTGCAAGAGCGAAGCCTGCGCTGGAGCGGTTAGTCCATCATCAAGCTCAACACCTTCACGGAGGGTACGCATAACACCACGCGAAGGTTGACCCTCGACCTCAGCTAGATACTCTTTGTCCACCATGAATGAGGGGTGACTGAGGCGATGAGCCAAATCGCCGTCGTTGGTGATCAACAACAATCCCTCGGTATCCGCGTCAAGTCGTCCCACCGGGAAAACTCGCGGCTCATCGGGCACCAGGCTCACCACTGTCGGCCGGCCACGAGTGTCAGAAGCTGTGGAAACCACGCCAGTTGGCTTGTTTAACAAGTAATAAACCAAACCAGGTTTCACTCCAACCGGTACGCCATCCACCTCCACCTGGTCAACGTCGATATCTACCCGGGCGCCAAGAATAGCCACCTCACCATTCACGGTGACGAGGCCATCTTCGATCAGCTCTTCACAATACCGGCGGCTACCAAGACCTATTCGCGCTAGTACTTTTTGCAGACGTTCAGGTTCCACGTTCCACCATTAGGCCATGTTCAAGTGCTTCAACCACATCGGCCCCGGGCACAAAATCACCTAACGCTGGCAGATCGTCCAATGAGTTCAAACCCAAACGCTCTAAAAACAGCGAAGTAGTGCCAAAAAGCACCGCCTGGCCTGGCCCATCATCTCGACCTAGCTCTTCGACGTAGCCGCGCTGGGTGAGGGTGCGCATCACTCCTTCAGCGCTGACACCGCGAATAGCCGAAACCTGGGCTCGTGAAATGGGTTGTTTGTAGGCCACAATCGCCAATGTTTCTAAAGCCGCCCCCGATAGCCGCGCTGACTGGCCTTCCAGAACGTAGCGTTCGATGTAAGCCGACTGCGCCGGGTGGCTTTGATACCGGTATCCACCAGCCACCTGCACCAAAACAAAGCCACGCTTGTCTTGGGCATATTCATTGGCCAGTTCGCCCATTAGCATGTCAACTTCTTGGGAGCTGGTTTCCAATACGGAAGCCGCCAACTCCGCTGATAAGGGCTGGTCACTCACCATCAAAAGTGCTTCCAAGGCTGGTTTTAAGTGTGTCATCCTTCGTAACTATCTAACTGGGCCAAATTAGCGTTTGCCGTATCGTCGAGCGGCGCCCAGGTTACTGAGATTTCACCAAAAGTGCCGGGTTGTTGTAGGTCAATCAAGCCTTGTTTATATAGCTCTAAGACCGCCAGAAACCGCACTACCACCTCCAGGCGTTCTACCAAGCCAATGGTGAGACGGCGGAAGCTGATGGTCCCAACTCGGGGAAGCTCATCTAGCAGTTCCACTACCGCATCAGCAACGCTGAGCCGAATAGGGCTCACGTGATCCAGTTGAACCCTAGGAATTGGCTTGGGTTCGATAGCCCGCAAATAAGCAGCTCGCAGTTGATTGGCCGACACGCCTGTTAACAGATCTGGCATCAGATTCAGGAATGGTTCTTCCATACCGGCCAGGCGAGGCACGCTAAGTGATGCTTGCATCTCAAGGTTTTGTAGCACCGCTGAAGCGTCTTTGAAGGTCTTGGCTTCTAAGAGCCGAGAGAGCAACAAATCACGCTCTTCCCATAGCGCCAACTCATCGTCGAGTTCCACCCCAACTTGGCCGGGTAGCAACCGGCGCGCTTTCAGCTCGACCAGGGTCGCTGCGATTAAGAGGAATTCGGTCATGACATTTAGGTCTCGATCGACCATTCGGTCGAGCTCAGCCAGGTAGGCATCCACAATCGACGAGAGCGACACTTCGTAAAGATCGACCTGTTCCCGTAATATCAAATGCAATAAAAGGTCGAAGGGTCCATCAAAGACCTCGGTTTGTACCGCAACAGCCACCTGCGCAGGATAGCTTGCCAGCACGAAAGGACTCCATGGAGAAGGTTCTTGTTACTGGCGGTTTGGGTTACATCGGCTCTCACACTGCCGTGGTTTTGGCTCAAGCTGGTTATGAGGTTGAGATTGTTGACAATCTTTCGAACAGCGATCTGCGTGCCCTTGGGCGTATCAGCGAGTTGGCAGGCCGAGAGGTAAAGTTCCACCGCTTAGACCTACTTGACGAAAAGGCGACTGACCGGCTGTTCGAGGAAACAAAGCCCGACGGGGTAATCCATTTCGCCGGGCTAAAAGCGGTGGGCGAATCGGTAAGCGACCCGCAGCGCTACTACCAGGTGAACCTGGGCTCTACCTTGTCGCTGACCAAGGCTATGGCGGCCCACGGCTGTCGCACCTTGGTATTTTCATCTTCGGCCACCGTTTACGCCGAAAACCCGGTGCAACCACTACCGGAAAGCGCCACACTGGGAGCAGCTAACCCCTATGGTCGTACCAAATTAATGATTGAAGAAATTCTGGCCGACCTCTACCATGCCGACCCTCGCTGGCAAATTGCTGCACTTCGTTATTTCAACCCTGTGGGGGCCCATCCTTCAGGCCGTATTGGAGAAAATCCGCGGGGAATTCCTAATAACCTGGTTCCATTCCTCACCCAAGTTGCCACTGGTCAGCGGGAATACTTAGCCGTTTTTGGCAATGACTACCCCACCCCTGATGGCACGGGAGTACGCGATTACATCCATGTGATGGACCTGGCCGAGGCCCACCAAGTAGCACTGGCATACCTCACAAAACACGGCGGACATCACACTTGGAACCTGGGTAGTGGTCAAGGCCACAGCGTGTTGCAAGTCATCCAGGCTTTCGAAGAAGCCAACCAGATCGCTATCCCCTACCAAATAGCGCCACGGCGCCCGGGTGACATTGCCCTTTACTACGCCGATCCGTCGCTCGCTCGCGCCGAGCTTGGCTGGCACACCACCCGCAACTTGCACGACATGTGCCGCGACGCGTGGAGCTGGCAGCGTAACAACCCGGATGGATATAACTCATAGACAACCAACGGCCTAGCATCATGGTATGGCACGAGTTTTTTCTGGCATTCAACCGAGCGGCGACCTGCATTTAGGCAACTATTTAGGCGCCCTGCGGCGCTTCGCTCGTGAAGAAGCCTCCGACGATGCCCTGTTTTGCATCGTTGATTTACACGCCATCACCGTGCCCCAAGACCCAGCCAGCCTGCGCCGACGCACCATTGAAATGGCGTGTTTGTATTTGGCTTCGGGTCTTGATCCCAACCAAGTCACGCTGTTTGTGCAAAGTCACGTTCCCGCCCATACCGAACTGGCCTGGTTGATGGAATGCACCGCTAGTTTTGGCGAGCTCAGCCGTATGACTCAGTTCAAAGACAAAAGTGCCCAAGCCGATTTCATTTCGGCGGCGCTCTTCACCTACCCGGCCTTAATGGCCGCCGATATTTTGGCCTACGACACAGAACGCGTGCCGGTAGGCGATGACCAGCGTCAACACCTCGAGTTAGCCCGGAATGTGGCCCAGCGTTTCAACTCTCGCTATGGCGAGACCTTTGTCGTACCAGAGGCCATAATTCCTGTGGCCGCCGCCCGAGTGATGGATTTGCAAAATCCCACCAAGAAGATGTCGAAATCGGCGGAGTCGCCGCAAGGCACGGTGGGCATGTTAGATGAACCAAAGGTGATTGAACGCAAATTCCGCCGCGCCGTAACCGATAATGAAACCACGGTGGCCTACGACGTAGAGAACAAAGCCGGAGTTTCTAATCTGCTCTCAATTCTGGCGGCCGCCACCGACGCTGACCCGAAAGCCCTAGCCAGCCACTACACCCAATATGGGCCGTTAAAAGCCGATGCCGCCGCCGCCGTAATCGCGGTCTTGGAACCAGTGCAAAAGCGTTACTACGAACTCGCTGATGACCCGGCCGAAGTCATGCGGGTTTTGTTAGCCGGAGCAGCCGCGGCCAGTGAAAAAGCCGCCCCTGTCATCATTCGCGCCCGAGAAGCGGTAGGCCTTCTCCCCCGCTCCTGAGGCTTTTGACGCACCGGGGGTCCCCCGTTGGAGAAAATGCTTAGTCCCCGTCGGCGGCTCGAAGCACCCGGCCAATTTCGCGGGGCACGCTCCAGCGATCTTCAGCCCAATGATGCTCACGTGCCCAAGCAACCACCAACTCGTCGGAGCCAGCCATAGCCAACATGTCGGCTCCTACGCGATCATGTTCGAGGTATAAACCGACCTTGCGTGTAAAGCCTCGCTTCGACACCCAAACAGATGCCATCTCATAACCCGCCACCTTGGCGGACAGCGTAGCTATAACCCGTCCATAGGTACCCAAGTCGGCGGCAACTTTGCCCACATCATGAAGCAAAGCTGCCCGCACGATGGGGGTAGTAATAGCGGTGCCTAGAACATCTGACACGGTGTTAGCAACACCAAAGGCGTGGCGTTGGTCGGCCTTTGACATCCGACGCCAGAGCACCATCTCCGTAGGGCTCAGCCACTCTGTGACCCGTTGTGCTTCCGCTTCGTTTAGTGGTCGGGCCCTCAATGAGCCGAAAAAACGTCCGGCAAGATGCGTAATAGAAGGCATTTCAGTTGCGTAGCGCTAAGTCGACCGTACCGTCACCATCGGGGCCTTGATTAGTCTCAAGAAGTTCTAAGGCGACTTCAATTTCATCAAGCGCTACGGTGATTTCGCTGGCTAATTCGGCGTTGTTGATCTCGCTTGAGGGAGACGAATCAGACACGCTAGAAGTCAGCGCCTCGGGCCCTTGGGTGGGCTTGTTCATAAACCTTCCATAAGCGTTCATTGGAGACCAGGGTATACACCTGAGTTGTGCTCACTGATGAGTGACCCAACAATTCCTGAACCACACGAAGGTCAGCACCGTGGTCAACCATGTGGGTGGCGCAAGAATGTCGAAGCACGTGGGGTGAAATTACGTCGTCCAAACCGGCGGCTCGAGCATATTTCTTAACTACTCCCCAGGCACCTTGACGCGAGAGACGACCCCCTCTGGCGTTCAGAAAAACCGCTTCCACATCATGTCGAAACTGGCCTTTGGCAGGAATCATTTCCGCTCGACCGACTTGAAGCCAGCTCGTCAAAGCTTCTCGAGCCAAGCTTCCCAGTGGCACCACCCGTTCCTTGGAGCCTTTTCCGAAAACACGGATTCGCCTTTCCGAAAGGTCAATATCACCCCGTGAGAGACCCACTAGTTCTGAAATTCGCACTCCAGTTCCATAGAGCACTTCCAAAATGGCGCGGTCGCGTAACGCCGCTGGATGATCACCAACCACCATGTTCAGCAACGTAGAGATTTGTTCTTCACTCAAGGCTCGGGGCAACCCACGCGGAACCCTCAGTGAATCAACGGTGCCCACCTCGATCGATGTTTCCTCTTCGTCGGCTAAGAAACGGTACAAGGCTCGCACTGCTACTACCCGGCGCGCCTGTGTAGCTGGGGCTAAACCGCTCTGGCGAAGCCCTTCGATATAGCGGTTGACGTCATCGGTGTTAGCCGCCACCAACTTCAGGTTGTGTTTCAGCAAAAACGCTTGATAGGCCCTAAGGTCACGGCGGTAAGCCGAAATTGTAGAGCTGGAACGGCCCTTATCTACCCGCAACCAGCCCAGGAACTCCTCCATAGGCAGCGGCAGTTCAACCTTGGGCAGACTCAACGGTCTTTCGTCCTCGACCGGCGGCTTGAGCACGCTCAACCGCGGCGCGGATTAAACCTTCGAACAATGGGGTGGGACGATCGGGGCGACTTTTGAACTCTAGATTTGCTTGCGATCCAACCCAGTAAGGGTGGTTCTTAAGCTCGATAAAATCTACCCATCGACTATCGGGCGAACTTCCCGAGAAGATCAGATCGCTCTCGGTGAAATAGTGATGAAGTTTGGGGTTCAGCTCGTAGCGATGACGATGGCGTTCGCTCACGACTGCTTTACCGTACATTTTCGCGACCGCGGAATTAGGTACGAGTTCGCTCAGTTGAGCACCGAGGCGCATAACCCCTTCAAAAGCGGCACCGTCGTACCCGGTTTCAGAAAGATCGACCACCGGATACGGCGTTTCAGGGTCAAATTCGGTGGAATTTGCACCTTCTAAGCCCAAGACATTGCGTGCGTATTCAATGACCATGGCTTGCATGCCCAAGCTAATGCCCAAGCACGGTATTTTGTGTTCCCTTGCGAACCCGGCTGCCGAAACTTTGCCTTCGCTACCCCGCTCGCCAAATCCGCCGGGAATCACTATGGCATCGAGGCTACTTAGGCGACTTTGAGCTAACAGGCCTTCAGCCTCTTCCGCCTGGATCCAGTCGACTGAAATGTCGGCTCCATGTACAAAGCCGGCATGGCGCAACGCTTCAACAACCGACAAGTAGGCGTCGGGCAGCGCTACATATTTGCCTACGATTCCCACCCGAAGAACCTTGGTAGTGCCTCGAACCCGCTCTAGTAGTTCTTCCCAGGAATCTAGGTCAGGTTCCACCTCGGGTAATCCCAAGAGTCGGCACACATAGTCGTCTAAACCCTCGTCCCGGAGAACCAAGGGAATTTCATAGAGGCTTTCAGCGTCGGCAGCGTTCACAACTGCTTCCACCGGAACGTCACACAAATTCGAGATTTTCCGCTTTAGGTCATCGCTTAAGGCCCGTTCCGAACGGCATACAATGGCATCGGGTTGAATGCCTCGACTTCGTAACTCAGTCACAGAGTGTTGGGTGGGCTTTGTTTTTTGTTCACCGGCCGGCCCGACATAAGGCACTAAAGTCACATGAACGTAGCAAACATTGTCGCGTCCTACGTCTAGTCGAAATTGTCGAATGGCTTCCAGGAAGGGCAGAATTTCAATGTCGCCAACGGTGCCGCCAATCTCAGTAATGGCAACATCTATATCCTCGGCGTCTAATTGAGCAATACGACGTTTAATCTCGTCGGTGACGTGGGGAATTACTTGCACAGTTTTACCCATATAATCACCACGCCGCTCAGCAGCTAAGACTGCCGAATAAATTTTACCCGAGGTAGCGTTTGAGGCTTTGGTCAGGTTTACATCAATAAAGCGTTCGTAATGACCCAAATCTAAGTCAGTTTCGCCACCGTCTTCGGTAACAAACACCTCGCCATGCTCAAAAGGGTTCATGGTGCCCGGATCTACATTTATGTAGGGGTCGAGCTTTTGCATGGTTACTCGCAAGCCACGAGCCTTCAACAAGCGGCCCAATGAGGCCGCCGAGAGACCTTTGCCTAGAGCACTTACAACACCACCGGTTACGAAGATGTGCTTCGTCACGCAGGCCTCCATCCGTGAGTATTAGGACGGGAGTTCATCTTAACGCAATGGAGCCAACTGGCGTCACTCAGACGCTATGAAAATGGTGCTCCGGAGTTGCGGCCCCACATGTCGAAGCTGTTGAGCAGCTTGTTCTTGGCAATGATCTTCGAGAAAGACACCCGCTCAGAAACCAGGTTCAAGCCCAGCAAGACAACCAGCAAACCCAACTCAATGGCCGCTGGTGCCACCAAAACCGCCGTCAAACCAATGGTGGCACCAAGTGGATTAGCGCCAGTGTCACCCAACATAACCTTTTCAGAAAGCTCGGGTACCAACAATCCCCAAGACATGCCTAAAACTAGCGCCGCCGCACCCCACGCGGCGTGTGGTTCAGGCAGCGATCCTGCGGAAAACACCAAGCTGATAGCGACCGCTGCCACGGTAAGAAGCGTTGACACTTTGGTTACCCGTGCTGGAGCACGGTCAAAAAGATTGGCCAGATTGGCAGCCAAAGCTACCACTGCCCCACTAAGCAATATGCGCCACCACGAGCCACTCGACCAAAGCGCCGCCAAGGCCAACGCACCCATAGAACCCGCAACGAGCTTTAGCGCACCGGTACTGAGCTGTCCGCGGCGAAGAGCACCAAGATGACCTCGAAAGCCTCGCTCGGTGCCACTTGCCAATAGGTCATCTATCAAGCCCAAGACACCAAAGAGGCCAACGGTGCCTGTGGCCAAGAATACCGCCTGCAGGTATTCACCACTGAGAATCTGATAGCCAGAGCGTTCATGCCATGCAATTACTAGCCATATGGGCACTAACGCAACGATAAATACCAAACCACCTGCGGTAGCAACCGGCCTTTGATTCACATTAGTCCGGCTTAAAATGGGGTTAGCAAAAATATCTTTTACAACAACATATACACTAAAACTGAACAGGCATCCGGTTATAAGTAACGCAAACAGTAGTGCCATTGCTACACCGTTGACGACCTTCTAGGACCGTGAACCACCACTGGTAGATCATGATCAACGACATCGAGCGATACTGTTGCCAAGTAAGCTAAAAGGTATACCAAGAACAATGCTATAACTACCGGTCCTGAGTCATTTGCAATAAAACCTAAGAGGGCTGCCGACATAACCGATATTGCCCCCACCCGCAGTGGAGAACCCAAGGGCAGCAATTTCGTCCAGCCACGAGCCCATACCAATAAGTACAGGGCAAAAGAAACCACAATAGGAATCATCCAAGTCCAGATTGAAACACGGAAAATTCGAAAGTTAGCTGCCTGCTTCCGTAGAAATGTTTGCACTAAAGGTTGAAAACCTTCGTCTAACATCTGGGCCGCGAAGCGTCCCAAATGGGTACGATTTTCTTCCGGGCGAAGCAGATCTAAACCGGCTACTGCCAATAGCACGACCAGGGTTCCCAACCCAACCAATAATAGGGTTCGCACGCCTAAACGTCCGCCCGCCAAGACCATAAGGGTCAAGGTGAAAACCGGTACAAAAGTGATGATGCCGCCCACATCACCGCCCAAGAATGGTAAACCGTTGGCCACGGTGACCAAGAAAAACAAGGCGGCGGCCATAAAGAGCGCTTCGTGACGTCGCTTGGCCCGATAAACCCATGAACTGGCCAACAAAATCGTAGCGGCACCGAAGACCGCGAAAGTGGTGTTTGGCATGCCATAGAATCTGCCTGCACTGTGGAGCGAATATCCTAGCCAGCTCGACAGATGCAGTTTGGTTCCTGTGGAAGCATCAAAGAGAAGCACCGCCACTGTCAGGGCCAGTACCACTTCGAACGCTGCCAAGGGATGGCCACGTCGTCGAATCGAAACGGTGGCAATGACCATCGAAAACAGCACTGCCAGAGCCGTCGGCAAAGCCACGTGCTGGGTAGCACTTGGAATGAATTTAACTAAGAAAGTAGCCACCGGATAGGAAACCACCGCCAGAACAGACCAGCGGGTAGCTCTATTGGCGCGCTGGTCGTCTCGACGGGTAGAAAGGACCAGCAGAGCACCAGCGTAAATAACAGCCTGAATAGTTATAAACACCAGCGCCTGCGGATAATAGGTGCGTTCCCGAATTATAGTATCGCGATCATATTGTTCCAGCTCAGCAAGATTGACCGGGCCGCTTTCGTATCGAAGTGGGTTGCCGGGAAAGCTGGTCGGATTGTTGCCGGTTAACGCTGAAACGATGGTCGGCGCTATGTCGGTTATGGCTGATAAGCCGGTGCGTTTTGTCGAGGGAGAGGTGATCCAAGTGCCCGCTGGAACCCCATCGCCAACCGCGAACACGGGCGTCAGACGAAACCCGCCGATGGGTGTCACCGCGACCACTAGTACCAGAGTCTCAGGCCCCACTTGATCCAAAACCTGACCCAGCAGAGCATCGGTACTGGCCAAGGCTTGCAAGCGAGCTTCATCAGCAACGTCGCTCAGCACCGTTGGCCTATAGCGAGCCGACCGTTGCAAGTCGCCCGGATCGATAAAGACCACTGCTGCTTCATCTAACGCGGCGTCTAATGCAGCGAGCATGGCTTGGTGGTTTGATGTCACGCCGAAAGGAGCATTGACGTCTTCAACCAAAAGCTCAGCGGGGTCGATATTACCGGCCGCCAAGTTCATGTTCTCGTCCATGGCCGCCAGAGCCAAAGGACGCTCGATTTGTTCGGGTTCAGGATCGAGGCTGCGATCGGCAACACCCACCACCGCAGTCTCAAGGCCCGCCTCAGACAACACGCTGGCCAAAGCGCCCGGCGGCGACGCCACCTCAACACCTTGGTTCACTCGTACCGAGTTCACAGCACCCACCACCGCAATTTCGCCGGTTGCGACCTCGCCGGTAATTTCACTTAGCGTTTCACCAGCGGTGATCTCATCCAAGATTTCATTCACCGGATACGCCAAGGCAGCATTGCCAGAAGCACGCAGTCGAGCCCCCGCCCCCAAACTCAAATAGCCCTCAGCCATGGCTGGTCGCCGTGCCAAGGTACGAACGGTCATGGCCCCAAGTGCCCCTTTTTCAGGCAAACTATTAAGAACCGGCGTTTCAGGACCGCCCATAACGGTGAAGTCAAAGGGAGCAAAGCCAAACACCACCACATTCTTGGGTGTAGCCGCCAAAGGGCTAGTAGTGGGTGCCCAGCGCGTGCCCGACCACAACATGAGGCCCAACAGCAACATGGTAATCAGACCAATGGCACCAATCCGCTGACGCTCTGTAGTAATTCGCGGCCAGAGTGAACGCCAAATATCAAGCCCTTGTTGACCACGGTGACGAAACCCGCCAAGGGAACGCCCGGTGTGGTCGTGTTCAATTTCAGTTTCGATTTCAACAATACGAGCACCGGCGCGCGCCGCATCGATCGTCATCGCCACTTCAAGCCCAAACCGATCGGCATCAGCAAGTTGACGCAGAAGCGGCCCTCTTATCGCACGCTGGCCCGACAACGGCGATCGTGCATCGTAACCGCTGGCCGTCTTTATCCCCTGCCGCGCCAAATTCTTGACAGCGCCAAACCCGCCACGACCAGCCGCTGGTGGCAACACGGCGATGACCAGGTCGGCTTCATCAGCCAAGATCGGATCTAATAAGCGCCTCGTTTCACTAGCTGTGCCGCGTAGATCAGCATCGACTAGCAGGAAGACATCAGCATCAGGACTCGCAGCCACTCCCGCTAAAACGGCGCCACCTTTCCCCTGGTTATAGGGTAAAACAGCCACCTCAGCCCCAGCTGCACGCGCCACCTCGGCGGTGTTGTCACTTGAGGCATCATCAACCACCAAAATACGATCGATCGTAGTGATTTCACGTAGAGCGGCCACCGTGTGGCCCACCCCGGCGGCAGCGTTGTAAGCCGGGACAATCGCGATCGTGGTCATGAGTTACCCAGCTGAGGAATCATGAGACCACTGTCTGGTGCCCGGCCGTAATGGCCAATCTTGACATCATCACCAAATAGATCTCGAAGACCAAGCACCAAAGCAGCTTGCCCGGTGAACTCATTCAGATTGTCCACAGTAGAAACACGTTCTCGTAAAGCACTGTCGCTACGAATCTCGACAATGACCTCCGAAGCGCTCAAAACAGGAATTTCATCGCCTTCATGATCCTCTTCTTTTAAGGGGCCCACAATCAATGCTGGTGCTGCACCACCACGGCTTAACCCTCGGACGAGGGTCGTCATGAATTGAGATGGTGACAACGAGCTCGAATCATCGGTCAGAATCACCATGCGCATGTTGAACGCTGGTAATGGAACCGCTGAATTATCGCCAAAGAATTCTAGGTAGCCAAGGTCTAGAAGTGCTTGGAGGGTCGGTGCTTCCGGATTTGTCACGATATCGGCATCGCCATCTACCTGGGCTTGGGCTTGAGCTTCAAGGTCCTGCTCAGGGCCAACCTCTTCACCGGTTGTTCCTATCACCTCTGCATCGGCCAAGCCCAATACATCATTGGGTAGTCCCGCCCCATCAGCGGCACCATCTGGGGTCGGCGAATCATCACCACTACCGGTGCCTTCCAAATCGACCTCGCCAAGTTCGTCGCTCTCGCCTTCCTCGGACGCGGCCGGCAGTTTTGCGGCCGCTCCCAGCTCATCGGCCAAGCGGTTTATTACGATTGAACGCACCACCGTTTCGTTGGCACTGGTAAGCCCAACCGCCCGGGCCAAAGACATAGCCTCATCGGCGCTCAAACCATTCCAGCGCGACGAAATCTGCAGCACCCCAGGGACAACGGCACCGGCAGCCACCAACGCCGAGCGGGCCTCTTCTACCAAGTCATCATCGGTGCCTTGAACGGCAACAATTAGTACCACCTGGTCGGTAAGATGACCGGCGAAAAGCGCCCGGGCCTGGGTATACACTTCGGCTTGGCGGCGGGCCTCGGCTTCCTTATCTCGTCGCAAACGAGCGTTTTCACCATCAGTTTTGTCCAAGCGTTCCGCCTGAGCGTCAAGGCGGTCATTGAGCGTGCCAACCGTGGCGCGCTCAAGCAGCGTCGAGCCGAGAGCGATACCAATCGCTAACGCTAAAAACACCGCGGTTATAGAAACAATGTGGTAGCGCAGATTTATCATAATTTAGAAAGTGAGAAGATAGCCGCGAATGATTAGGCGTAACGGTTCGCTCACCACAAAGATCACGGCAATAGTGATTATTGCCGCTATCACCATGAAGAGCAGGTCACGTTTACGGACCTGCTGTCGATAAAGCCGCGAAACGCCTTTAGCATCGACCAAGATTGGCCCCACCTTTAACCGCACTAAAAAAGTGGATGCCATGCCCGCGCGACCTTTATCCAAAAAGTCGCTCATCGAACTGTGCGTTCCAACGGCCACAATCAACTCGGCCCCGAGCTCCCAGGCCACCAGCATGGCCATATCTTCACTGGTGCCCTCCGAAGCAATCGTGACGAAGGGCAACTTCAAGTTGTCTAGTCGTGCAGCACCAGGAGCTCGACCGTCGCGGTAGGCATGTACAACAAGTTCGGCACCACTACGTAGTGCTTCTTCACTCACTGAATCGAAGTCACCGATAATCAAGTCGGGCTTCAAACCCATTTCTAAGAGCGCGTCGGCACCACCGTCGACGCCCACCAGAACCGGTCGAAAATCCTGCATGTAGCCGCCACGACGTAACATTTCGAGGTCGTCACGATAGTCACTGCCTCGCACCACCACTAGGCACTGCCGACCAGCGAAATCGGTCTTCAGTCTAGGAATTTCTAGATTGTCGAGAAGTAAGTGGCTTTCACTTTCGAGATAACCCAGGGTGTTTTGCGCGAAACGAACCAGTTCGACACCCATGGTCTGGCGTGCCTCGTCGATAGCAGCCGACAAGGTGGTAACTGTTTGGGGAATACCACGGGTAATAAAGCGATCTCCAACGTAAAGATCACCGCCACGAAGTATTAAAGCTTCGCCGTCTGACAACGCGTCGAGTACATCGCTACCCACTCGGTCGACAATCGTTATGCCAGCCGATGCCAGAATAAGTGGGCCTCGATTGGGGTAACGGCCCGATACCGATGCCGCCGCGTTAACTACTGCTTTCACTCCAGCCAAAAGGAGTGATTCAGCGGCCACTGGATCGAGATCTTGATGATCAATGACTGCAATGTCACCGGGTTGAATCCGACTGACCAACTCTTTGGTCCTTTTCCCAGCTCGGACAGGACCAGTAACAACCAGGTTTTCACGACGATGGGAACGACGGCGCTTGGCCGCGGGCGGGACCGGAGGGTGACTCACCGGCGCGAATCTCCGGCGCGTTCCAACAGCTCTTCGGCGTGCGCAAGCGCAACCTGACTAGCACCATCGCCCGAGAGCATTCTTGCCAGTTCGGCCGCTCGCTCGTTGGCTTCAAGCATTACCGCTTGTGAAACGGTGGTGTTTCCGTCCTCAGACTTGGCTACTTTCACTTGCCAATCAGCATAGGCGGCCACCTGGGCCAAATGGGTTACCACCATCACCTGGCGTTGTGGTGCCAGCGCCGCCAGTGCTCGTCCCACAGCCACCGCGGCTTCTCCGCCAATGCCGGCATCGACCTCGTCGAAAATCAAAACCGGGGGGCCAGAACTTAACACCAAACGAATTGCCAACATGATCCGAGCGAGTTCACCACCCGAGGCCACCTTGGTAAGTGGGGCTAACGCTAGGCCCGGGTTAGCGGCAATCTGAAATTCAATTGCGTCACCTGGATCTTCAGCACCGACGGCAACAAAAACCTGTGCCTTTGGCATCGCCAATTCACTCAGATGCGACTCGATAGAGAGGGCCAGTGGTGCCGCGCCAAGACGGCGACGCTCACCTACGGACGCTTCCACTTTGGCCAGCGTGGCCTTCGCTTCAGCGTAAGATTGTGACAAGGTTGCGATGGCTTGGTCATGGCTTAGAAGTTCATCAAGACGGGTTTGGCTCTCCTGGTGAAAAGCCATGACCTTGGCCAAAGAATCGCCGTATTTGCGCTGCAAGTCACGTAACAAAGCTCGTCGAAGGCGAAGCTCTTCCAGGCGTTGTGGGTTGGGTTCCAAGGCTTCGCCAAGGTTACGGATTTCTTGAACTAAGTCGGCTAGTTCTCCCGCAGAGCCCCGCAAGCGATCTTCCACCTCTTTGAATCGGCTCTCACCTGCAACCGCGCTGATAGCTTCTCCCACCTGCTCTAGGGCCCCTCCGTCGCTGGCAAGGGCTTGTGCCACCAATTCCACTATTTGTTGGTGTGCCACCACATTGTTCAGGTCGTCTTCTTCGGCTTCTAGGCGCGATTCTTCGTCTTCATCGACCAGATTGGCCGCTTCAAGCTCCTCAATCTGATATCGAAGCAAATCAATCTCACGGGCTCGGGCATGAGGGTCACCACCTAAAGCCTCCATTTCGCGCTCGATTGAAGCTACCTTTTGGCGAGCATCGTTTAGCGGGGTGAGGTCGATTTGGGCGAAACGGTCAAGCACCTGGCGTTGTGCCGCGGTCGAAAGTAGCGACTGATGCGCATGTTGGCCGTGTAGATCAATTAAGCGTTCGCCCCATTCGCGCAGCTGAGCAACCGAGGCAAAATTACCATTGATATAGGCCCGCGATCGTCCGACCCTCGGCACGGCACGAGCCAAAACCACCTCTACCTCATCGCCACCTACGTCTTCACCATCGAGAATAAAGCGGCCTTCAACCCAGGCCTCCTCTGCACCGCTACGCACCAAGGCTGGATCGCTACGACTACCAACTAAAAGTTCGATGGCATCAATCAGCAGTGTTTTTCCAGCACCGGTTTCACCGGTGAGTACCGTCATACCCGAGTGGAATACAAGTTGCAGTTCGGAGATCACCCCGAGGTCACGTACCGCCAGCTCAACTAGCATTCTGAACCTGCTATTTCATAAGCCATATACGGGTTTTTAGCGTTCGTTCAGGCCGAACTTGTCTTTCAAGATGGCATGAAATTCGCGTAAACCAAAATTCACCAAGCGTGCCCGGTGAGGGGATGTTCGAAAATAGATTCTATGACCTTGCTCGAAAACTCCCACGCTACGCCCATCAACCGACAGACTGGCCGGACGTCCATCCCCGACCTCAATAATGATCTCGGTATTAGGGTTCAGCACTAGCGAGCGATCAAAAAGCATGTGTGGTGCTACTGGGGTGAGGATCAACGCCTGATGGCTCGGATCCACGATCGGTCCACGGGCAGATAGCGAATAGGCAGTGGAGCCAGTTGGGGTGGCCACTATTAATCCATCGGTGATGTAGTTAGTGAAAAAATCACCATTCACATAGACGCCCAGGCGAATGGTGTGACCACTCGCCGTTTTTTCAACAACAGCTTCGTTGAGTGCTAGCTCTGCCACCTCGGGGCTCGAAACCGACAACAGCATGCGTTCGTCAATTTTGTAATCGCCTTGGAAATACCGTTCCAACGCTTCGACCATGCCGGCGGGTTCAACCTCGGTCAGATACCCCAGTCGACCAACATTAATGCCCAAAATGTCTACGTCGTGGGGTGAGATTAACCGCAACGCCCGAAGCATCGTTCCGTCTCCACCCATGCTTAGAATAAGGTTCAGGCCGTGACCGAATTTGGTTTCATCCCAAGCCTCGCTAACGCCGACCAATGCGGCGTCGTTAGCCGGAAATCGTACTTCGTGACCGTTGGCTATTAACCATTCTCGTGCTTCACGCGCCAAAGTACGGGCCAAAGGGCGTTCGGTGTGTAACACAATTCCTACAGTTGACACCAGATCTAAACTCCCTCTGCTGGCAAAGGAGTTGACGTCGACGCTTTGGCGGATGCCACTGCCGATTCAATATGTTGGTCGCCGAGGAAGGTCTCGCTGCGAGTAAGTTTCACGAGGAATTCTGTGTTTCCGTCCTTACCAGTAATAGGTGAAACCATAGCCCCTCCCACAAAGAGGCCGTAGCCAGCGAAGGTACTTTTGACCTCGTGCAGAACACGTTCCCAAATAGCGGGGTCGCGGATGACGCCACGCCCACGATCGGCTTCTTGACGTTCAGCTTCAAATTGGGGCTTCACCAAAATTAGCCACACGGCGTTGGCTGTGCCAAGCCTCTCAAGATCTGCCGCCACTAATCGCAGCGAGATGAACGACAAATCTGCGACCACCACGTCTGCCGGTCCTCCGACGCTCGCCACATCAAGGTCCCGCAAGGTGGTGCGTTCATAGTTTCGCACCCGGGGATCATCACGCAGCCGTTCATGCAATTGTCCATAGCCAACGTCAATGGCGGTCACCTTCGTGGCACCATGTTGCAACAAGCAATCGGTGAATCCGCCGGTTGATGCGCCGACGTCGATGGCACGCCGTCCCTCAACTGTCACCTCAAATTGCTTGAGCGCGGCCTCTAGTTTTTCACCACCCCGGCTCACAAAACGGTTTGGTAAGGCCAAAATCTCAATAGCTTCATCGGCGGCCACCTGTCGCTCAGCGTTGTTAGCCATAGCACCTCCTACGGTGATGCGACCTTGGGTGATCAACTGCTGAGCGGCAGCTAGGTCGTTAACCATTTGGCGGCGCAACAGTTCACGGTCGAGCCGTCGGCGAACACGTTTGGCAGCTATGATCCAAGCTCCTGTCGCACTAAGGCCTGCAGGTTCGCGCCAACAAAATCAGCGGGAGGCACGGCCGTAGCAGGGTTGGAAGTTACCCCGCTCAAGACCAACCCAAAGCGAAAGCCAAGTTGGTGTGCCAAGCGCCCATCAGTCGATGGAACATCGCCGACTACCACCCCTCGAGATCCCAGCTCTTGACGAATAAGCTTGGCTACCGGCTCATGCGGCTTTCCAGCGTATGTAGGAGACTGCCCCGATGCTGTTTCAATGGCGGCCACTATTGACCCTCCGCCAGGAAACAGGCCTTGTGGAGTGGGATAGGTGGGGTCGGAATTAGTGGCGACGAAGCGTGCGCCATCGCGTACGGCACTGCTTGCTTGATGCAAAATCTGATAGTTGAAAGCCGGAGTTAAGCCGGCCACGACCACATCGATATTGGTTAACACCGCTAGCATCGTGCCCTCCACAATGCCGCCAACAACTTCACCGCCAGCATCCGTAACGGCCTCCACAATTCCAGGGCCACCACACACGAACACCCTCTCGCCAGCCTCAACCAACGAACCGGCCGCCATCGCCGAAGAAATCACCGCACCGTGGGCAACCACACCGGTTTCAGCCAGTTTGGCTTCCACTTCAGCACGGGTGGAATAAGAGTTGTTGGTAACAAAGAGCACCTCTTCGCCAGATTGGCGCAGTTGTGCAATGGCCTCGGCAGAACCGGCAATAGGGGTGTTCGCTAACCACATCACACCGTCGAGATCTATTACCCAACCCATTCACCAAGTGTGCCGCCCTAGGTGGTTCGCGGCCCAATCTGGCAAGATTGAAAGTATGACCACCTTCTCCCCCTTTGCCGGTCTGCGCTACAACCCCGCCAAGGTTTCATTGGCCGACGTGACGGCACCCCCCTACGACGTGATTAATGACAAAGCACGTCAAGCCCTGGTAGATCGTCACCCCAATAACATTGTCAAGATTGACCTGCCTATGGAGGAAAACGGTAAAGGGCGCTATGAGGTCGCCGCCGGGCTGCTTGAGCAATGGCAAACAGATGGCATTCTGCTCACCGATGAGAAACCCGTTTTTTATGGCTACCGCATGACCTTTACCGATTCGATGGGGCGCTCACTGCATACAACCGGGGTCATCGGTGCGCTCACCCTGTCGGAACCTGGCGAAGGCAACATTCTGCCGCACGAGCACACAACACCTAAAGCCAAAAGCGATCGTTTAGAGATGTTGCGCTCATGTCGTGCCAATCTGTCCTGCATTTGGGGTTTAACACCCGCTGATGGATTAACAGCCCTCATTGGCGAGCCTCATTCTGACGACCCGGTTTGGGTGGATGAAGACGGAACCCAACACTCGATGTGGATAATTTCTGATCCGGCTCGAATCCAAGCCATTGAAACAGCAGTGGGTCGACATCCGATTGTGATCGCCGATGGACATCATCGTTATGAGACTTCGGTTGCCTACCGGAATGAACAGCGCGAGATCCACGACGGCAACGCCGGTTCGGCTGAAGCGGCCATGATCTACGTCGTTGAACTTGTCGCAAGCGAACTTACGGTGCTGCCAATTCACCGTTTGATCAATGGTCTGCCCGAGGATTTCGACCTGGTGGAAGCCCTCGCGCCTTGGTTCAACATTGAAGAAGAAATTGACCTTGGTTCACACACCCTAGACACCATGATCAGCGAAGGTGTTTTGGTTTTGGTGTTGCCAAACACCGCCAGAATTTTACGCCCACGACCAGGTGCTTTCGATGTTGTGCGTGATCTTGACACCAGCCGGGTGGACGCGGCCTTAGCACAATTGCCAGCCCATGAATTGATTTATCAACACGGAGTAGAAGAAATCCGTGACCTGGTTCGCAGCGGTGAAGCCCAGGCTGGAATCTTGGTACGACCTGTGGGTATCGACGCCATATCCGCAACCGCTGACGGCGGCGAACGCATGCCACCTAAGAGCACCTTCTTTCATCCCAAGCCGCGCACCGGTCAGGTTATCCGTTTGCTCGACTAGAACTTAGGGATTTTATAGGACGAGAGCTTAGGGATGTGGCACGAACCACTAAACCAGGTGAACTCTTAGCCCTCTGTCCTGGAAGCCCGGATTGGATGATCAGCTCTCTTGCAGATTGATCACAACTCGACCGCGAACCTGACCTTTCACAATTTGTGTGGCGAGCTCGGGAACTTGAGCCAGTTTGACCTCGGTGATCATTGTTTCTAGTAATTCTTGATCGAGACTTTCCGAGAGTGCATCCCAAGCCGCGATGCGTTTGGCTAAGGGCGTTTCCACCGACTCTACCCCTACCAAAGTCACCCCACGAAGAATAAACGGCGCCACCGATGCCGGTAAGTCCATACCTTGAGCATTACCGCACGCTGCCACCACCCCACCGTATTTCGTGGCCGCTAACACATTCGCCAAGGTAAGACTACCTACAGCATCTATTCCAGCTGCCCAGCGGGCCGAAGACAGCGGCCGCACCGGTTGGCTGAACTCGCTACGGTCCAAGATTTTCTGAGCACCTAATCTTTCGAGGTAGGCCGCCTCTTCGGGACGTCCCGTAACAGCCCAAACCTCGTATCCCCGCTTCGATAGTAAACTGATCGCCACACTACCGACACCACCTGAAGAACCCGTGACAACCACCGGGCCACCAGCAGGGGTCACTTCATGGCGTTCCAGCGCCAGTACACAAAGCATGGAGGTCAACCCTGCGGTGCCAATGCCCATCGCGGTACGTGTCGAAATATTTTCGGGCAACTTAACAACCCAGCCAGCAGGTACCCGTGCGCGCTGGGCATGACCGCCCCAATGACGTTCACCCATTCGACAGCCATTGACTGTGACCCGATCACCAACTGAGAGCCTCGAATCGTTGCTCTCCAGTACCGTTCCGGCTAAATCAACACCAGGAACTATTGGATACTCATTAACAATGCCCGCAGCACCGGTATACGCTAATCCATCTTTAAAATTAAGAGTCGAGTATTCAACGTTTATCGTAATATCGCCATCAGGCAGCTCATTCTGACCGATCATGCGCAGGTTGGCACTAACACCAGAAGCCGAAGCTTCCAATACAATTCCAATAAAGTCAGTGTGCAGTATCATACGATCTAAAGCTGCTTCAGACGTTCAAAGACATCAGCATAATCAACATCATGATCCGCAATTCTTCGGAACCAGGTTCGAGCTGAAGGCACATCACCACCGCGTTCATACAAATCGGCCAGCACATAAGCTTGCCGCAGATCGATTTCTCTTGGTTTACGTGACAGTTTGAAATCAGTTCGCAACAGGTCGGTTGCACTCGCTAAATCACCACGATCAGCCAGTGACCCGGCGTACACAATTAGGCCTTCACCTAGGGTATCCGCAGAGACGTGCGGTGATTGCAGCCTTGCCCACCAATCATCTACCTCATGCCACAAACGTAAGCCACGATAACAATCCATAATCACTGGTGCTTGAACCAGGCTGCCTCCGGTTTGGGCAACAAACACGAGCTCTTTCAAAGCCTCTTTCCAGAGGCCTAGCCGATACAGAGTTAAACCAAACAACTCTCGCAGAGCCACCGAAGAAGGCGCATCCACCACCAACGGCACCAGAATAGAACGGGCTTCACCGTAACGCTCATTGGCATAGGCCACGGCAGCCTCGCGCAAACGAGCTTCGGCACGCTGACCCCGAACCTCGCCCAACAGTTTGACTAGGTCAGCCACCGCAACATCAACATCCACCTGTACCGAAGCTTCATCTGATCGACGACGTGCCGTCCCTCGCCGGGATTTCGGATACTCTCGGTCGCTAATTGGGCCCTCATCGTGCCACTCTTCAGCTACCCACGCATCTGGAATACGCTCATCGGGCAGAGCAGTACCCGCATCACGAACATCTTCACTGAGCCTGAATGCACCCTTGCGCGCCAAAGCTCCCCAGGTTCTGGGGGGTTCAGCAGGCTCTTTAGCAGATCGTCGGTCGTCATTGGCCATACATATCATCCTAGCTACCGGCTGTAGTGAAATTTAAGCCGCAAAACGCAAACAGGGCTGCCGCAATGCGACAGCCCTGTTAATAAGAAATCCGGCGACGTCCTACTCTCCCAGGGGATCTATCCCCAAGTACCATCGGCGCTAGTGGGCTTAACTTCCGTGTTCGAAATGGGAACGGGTGTGACCCCACTGCTATGGTCACCGAAACCTGTTGGAAAGCAGTTATCTGCTCTCAAGAACTTCATAGCGAGCACGAACATCTCAAATACACATGAGTGTGTAAAATTCAAGCCCTCGGCCGATTAGTACCGGTCAGCTGAACACGTTACCGTGCTTACACTTCCGGCCTATCAACGTGGTGTTCTACCACAGGCCTTACCCGGTTAACCCGGTGAGGAACCTAATCTTGAAACGGGCTTCGCGCTTAGATGCTTTCAGCGCTTATCCTTTCCGCAGGTGGCAAACCAGCCATGCTCTTGGCAGAACAACTGGCACACCAGAGCTGCGTCCATCCCGGTCCTCTCGTACTAGGGACAGCCTTTCTCAAGTTCCTTACGGCTACAGAGGATAGGGACCGAACTGTCTCACGACGTTCTAAACCCAGCTCGCGTACCGCTTTAATGGGCGAACAGCCCAACCCTTGGGACCTGCTTCAGCCCCAGGATGCGATGAGCCGACATCGAGGTGCCAAACCTTCCCGTCGATATGGACTCTTGGGGAAGATGAGCCTGTTATCCCCGGGGTACCTTTTATCCGTTGAGCGACGGCGCTTCCACACGCAACCGTCGGATCACTATGTCCTGCTTTCGCACCTGCTCGACTTGTAGGTCTCGCAGTCAAGCTCCCTTGTGTCATTGCACTCGACGCCTGATTGCCAACCAGGCTGAGGGAACCTTTGAGCGCCTCCGTTACTCTTTAGGAGGCGACCGCCCCAGTCAAACTACCCACCTGACACTGTCCTCGATCCAGATTATGGGTCTGAGTTAGAATTCCGTCATACGCAGGGTGGTATTTCAAGGGTGGCTCCACACTGACTAGCGCCAATGCTTCCTAGCCTCCCACCTATCCTACACAACGTATAACAAAATCCAATATCAAGCTATAGTAAAGGTCCACGGGGTCTTACCGTCCTTCTGTAGCTAACGAGCATCTTTACTCGTACTTCAATTTCGCTGGGTCTGTGGTTGAGACAGTAGGAAAGTCGTTACGCCATTCGTGCAGGTCGGAACTTACCCGACAAGGAATTTCGCTACCTTAGGACCGTTATAGTTACGGCCGCCGTTTACTGGGGCTTAGGTTCAAAGCTTCGCTCCCCTATGGGAGCTAACCTTTCCCCGTAACCTTCCAGCACCGGGCAGGCGTCACAGCGTATACATCGTCTTTCGACTTCGCACGCTGCTGTGTTTTTAGTAAACAGTCGCTTTCCCCTGGTCTGTGCCACCTCTTCGAGCTCGGGGAGCAAGTCCCGTCACCCTAATGAGGTCATCCTTCTCCCGAAGTTACGGATGTATTTTGCCGAGTTCCTTAACCACAGTTCTCCCAATCGCCTTGGTATTCTCTACCTACCCACCTGAGTTGGTTTGGGGTACGGGCACCGTGAGAGCTCACTAGAGGCTTTTCTTGGCAGCGTGGGATTAATGACTTCACCATTCGGTTCGGTTCGTGTCTCAGACTTTATGGGGCCCGGATTTGCCTAGTCCCCGTCCTACACACTTACCCCAGGACAACCGTCGCCTGGGCTCATCTACCCTCCTGCGTCCCCTCATTGCTTTCCGCCTCGGAGTGGGTCGGTTCGTCGCACCCGTAGGTTTGACAGCCCCTTAGCAACTCCAACTTGGAATGGGCGCGCTCACAGTGGTACCGGAATATTTACCGGTTGTGCATCGACTATGCCTTTCGGCCTCGCCTTAGCTCCCGACTTACCCTGGGAGGATTAGCCTTCCCCAGGAACCCTTGGGTATTCGGCGGAGGGGTTTCTCACCCCTCTTTCGCTACTCATGCCAACATTCTCACTCGAACGCGCTCCACGCCGGTTTCCACCGTCGCTTCAGTGCACGCTCGACGCTCCGCTACCACCCGTCATAAGACGGATCCGCGGCTTCGGCTCTAGACTTGAGCCCCGTTACATTATCCGCGCAGGATTACTCGACCAGTGAGCTATTACGCACTCTTTCAAGGGTGGCTGCTTCTAAGCCAACCTCCTGGCTGTCTATGCGATCCCACCTCGTTTTACACTTAGTCTAGAATTAGGGGCCTTAGCCGGCGGTCTGGGCTGTTTCCCTCTCGACCATGAAGCTCATCCCCCATGGTCTCACTGCTGCGCTCTGGAGTCATGGTATTCGGAGTTTGGTTGGGGTCGGTAAGCTTGTAGGCCCCCTAACCCATCCAGTGCTCTACCTCCATGACTGAACACGCAACGCTGCACCTAAATGCATTTCGCGGAGAACCAGCTATCACCGAGTTTGCTTGGCCTTTCACCCCTATCCACAGGTCATCCCCTCAGTTTTCAACCTAAGTGGGTTCGGCCCTCCACGGGGTCTTACCCCCGCTTCAGCCTGCCCATGGATAGATCACTCGGCTTCGGGTCTACAGCATGCGACTAAACGCCCAGTTAAGACTCGCTTTCGCTCCGGCTTCCCATCACTGGTTAACCTTGCCACACACCGTAACTCGTTGGCTCATTCTTCAAAAGGCACGCCATCACGACCACCCGAAGGTGGCGACGCTTTGACTGCTTGTAAGCCAACGGTTTCAGGTACTATTTCACTCCCCTCCCGGGGTGCTTTTCACCTTTCCCTCACGGTACTAGTTCACTATCGGTCGTCTACGTATACTTAGCCTTACGAAGTGGTCTTCGCAGATTCACGCCGGATTTCACGGGTCCGGCGTTACTCGGGAACATCAATCGGAGATCAATAAGTTTCGTGTACGGGGCTATTACCCACTACGGCCTACCTTTCCAGATAGTTCCACTACTTATTAATTTTGTAACTCCGTGATAGCTCTGGTGCGCTATCTATTGAGTCCCACAACCCCACAATGGCAAGGCCACCAGGCTTTAACACCACTGCGGTTTAGGCTGATCCCGTTTCGCTCGCCGCTACTTAGGGAGTCGCTGTTGCTTTACTTTCCTCGGGTTAATGAGATGTTTCAGTTCACCCAGTTCCCTCTACCGGCCCTATATATTCAGACCGGAGTGACACTCCATGACGAGTGCCGGGTTTCCCCATTCGGACATCCACGGATCGAAGCTTGGTAGACAGCTCCCCGTGGCTTTTCGCAGCCACCCACGTCCTTCATCGGTAGTAGACGCCAAGGCATCCACCGTTGGCTCTTTGTAGCTTGAATAAATAAATAAATTACAAAGATGCTCGTGCTCGCTATGCAATTCTCAAGAAACAGACAACACTCACAAAAGTGTTCCTGGGCGCACAAAGACCCCGTCAGAGACGGGGACTAGGGCACTCCCTCAAAGCGGAATAGAAGATGACAGAACCAGCTGCCCATAACCAAGAGATCGAAACCTACGATTAGTTATAAACGAGCTAGGACTTAGTAGCTAATGCATCAACTGGGAGTCCTAATGTGGGTGCACACCTAATTGATGTGACCACTTAGGAATAATCTCCTTAGAAAGGAGGTGATCCAGCCGCACCTTCCGGTACGGCTACCTTGTTACGACTTCACCCCAATCACCAACCCCACCTTCGACAGCTCCCTCCCTTGCGGGTTGGGCCACTGGCTTCGGGTGTTGCCGACTTTCGTGGTGTGACGGGCGGTGTGTACAAGGCCCGGGAACGTATTCACCCCGGCAATGCTGATCCGGGATTACTAGCGACTCCAACTTCATGGAGTCGAGTTGCAGACTCCAATCCGAACTGAGACTGGCTTTGTGGGATTCGCTTGACCTCGCGGTTTCGCAGCCCGTTGTACCAGCCATTGTAGCATGTTTGCAGCCCTAGACATAAGGGGCATGATGACTTGACGTCGTCCCCACCTTCCTCCGAGTTGACCCCGGCAGTCTCCTACGAGTCCCCGGCATTATCCGCTGGCAACATAGGACAAGGGTTGCGCTCGTTGCGGGACTTAACCCAACATCTCACGACACGAGCTTTCGACAGCCATGCACCACCTGTGTAGAGCCCAAAAGGACACCGTATCTCTACGGCTTTTCTCTACATGTCAAGCCTAGGTAAGGTTCTTCGCGTTGCCTCGAATTAAGCAACATGCTCCGCCGCTTGTGCGGGCCCCCGTCAATTCCTTTGAGTTTTAGCCTTGCGGCCGTACTCCCCAGGCGGGGCACTTAATGCGTTAGCTACGGCACGGAACCCGTTGATAAGGTCCCACACCTAGTGCCCAACGTTTACGGCGTGGACTACCAGGGTATCTAATCCTGTTTGCTACCCACGCTTTCGCTCCTCAGCGTCAGTTCCAGCCCAGAGCGCCGCCTTCGCCGCTGGTGTTCCTCCTGATATCTGCGCATTTCACCGCTACACCAGGAATTCCACGCTCCCCTACTGGACTCTAGCTACAGCAGTATCAGGTGCAATCTCAGGGTTGAGCCCTTAGTTTTCACACCTGACTTACCGAGCCGCCTACGAGCTCTTTACGCCCAATAAATCCGGACAACGCTTGCCCCCTACGTGTTACCGCGGCTGCTGGCACGTAGTTGGCCGGGGCTTCTTCTGTAGGTACCGTCAATTTCGTCCCTACTGAAAGGGGTTTACAACCCGAGAGCCTTCATCCCCCACGCGGCGTTGCTGCGTCAGGCTTTCGCCCATTGCGCAAGATTCCCTACTGCTGCCTCCCGTAGGAGTCTGGGCCGTGTCTCAGTCCCAGTGTGGCTGATCGTCCTCTCAGACCAGCTACCCGTCGATGCCTTGGTAAGCCGTTACCTTACCAACTAGCTGATAGGCCGCGAGACCCTCCCGAAGCGAAAAACTTTGCCCAAAAGATCATGCGAACTTTTGGGATCATCCGGTATTAGCACGAGTTTCCTCGAGTTATTCCAGACTTCGGGGCAGGTTCCTCACGTGTTACTCACCCGTTCGCCGCTAGGTCTTCCCCAGTGTTGCCACTGGTTGGACCTCGCTCGACTTGCATGTATTAGGCACGCCGCCAGCGTTCGTCCTGAGCCAGGATCAAACTCTCCGTCGAAATCTTCTAGCGAGTTACCGAAGTAACCGCCAAGATCATGGAGAGCCGGCTTCGGAGGGGCTTCCTCGTCGACCGACTGGCACCAGAACAGACAGTGTTGTCCGTCTTAGTGCATTAAATAAATAAGTGTCGCTTTGCCGAAGCAATTGCGAGCACTCGCACTAGCTTTTTCATCCTCTATTCCGTTTTCAAGAAGCGCCGCAGTTAAATTCTGCTGCCGTTGGACTCGGGATTACCCGGCCGTCCAAGTTGCCCACTGGGTGGTTTCTAGAGTGAAACCGTTCCGTTGGGGCGAGTTTTAAAGCTACTAGCACTTCCCATTTCGAGTCAAATTCGACCCGGTTTGTTGTGCTTGCCCGTTTGGGGCGAAACATCAATGTAACAGCTTCACCAGGGTGTACCAACTCGAAACCAGAAGTTTCTTGAACGAGCACGACTTACGCCTTTAATCATATGGATTTAGGCGTCGGAATTGTGACTCTCAATCAGATGGTAGGTTCGCTTCCCACGGCGGAACAGCAAGAAGCGTTCGTGCAAAAGACTATCGGAATTCACGAGTGTGTCAAGAGACACAACAGAATCATTCAGGTAAATGCCGCCCTGTGAAATTAGATTGCGTGCTTCACCCTTGGACTTGGTTAAGCCGATTTCAGTCACCAAATCGACAACCGGCACGCCCGCGGTAAAACGCTGAGCTTGCACGAGCGAGGAAGGAATTTCATTCCGCAAGGCGGCCAACGCGGCTTGGGAAACGGTGGCGGCAGAGGTCGATCCAAATAAGACTTCCGAAGCACCAACAGCGGCCTCAGCTGCTTCAGTACCATGCACCAAGGCCGTCAACTCATAGGCCAAGCGGCGTTGACCTACCCGTTCTTGCGGATTGGCGGCGTGAAGGGCGGCCACCTCTTCTACCTCGGCTAAGGGAAGAAAAGTGAGCTGTGCCAACAAGGTTCGAATATCGGCGTCGTCGGCTTGCATCCAAATTTGGTAGAAACCATAAGGAGATAACCGGTGAGCACCTAGCCACATTTGGTCGCCAGCCATCGACTTCCCATACTTTGTGCCGTCGGCTCGCGTTAGCAAAGGCCACGTTAAGCCATGCACGCTTTGGCCTAAACGCCGCCGCACCAGATCGACACCGAGAGCAATGTTGCCCCATTGGTCAGACCCGCCGATCTGCATCTCACAACCTTCAAGTTCAGCCAAGTTCACATAGTCGTTGGCCTGGAGCAGCATGTAGCTGAACTCGGTGTACGAGATTCCCTGTTCGCTCGCGATGCGATTCTTCACCGACTCTTTGGCGAGCATTTGATTGACCGTGACGTATTTACCCACATCCCGTAAAAAATCGATGACAGAAGTAGCCACCGTCCAGGAACGGTTGTCAACTAACCGGGCAGCGTTAGGCAGATCTTCATTGAAATCGAGGAACTGACGAAGCTGAGGCACAATACCTTCCAAGTTTTTGGCCAAGGTAGCGTCATCCAACAAGTTCCGTTCTTCTGAACGGCCACCAGGATCGCCAATCATTCCCGTAGCACCACCTGCCAACACAATGGGACGATGCCCAGCCAGCTGAAAGCGGCGCATAACCAAAAGACCAATTAAGTTGCCCACATGCAGGCTGTCAGCTGAAGGATCGCAACCGTAATAGACTGTGATAGGGCCTTCTGCTAAGCGTGAGCGCAGCTCGGCAAGATCCGTAGAATCCTGAATTAGGCCACGAGCAATTAGGTCATCAAGAATGTTACTGGTTGACTCTGACACAACTTTATGGTGACCAACAAAGACGCAGAAGCGCAACTAGAACCGGGTGATACTTCAACTATGTGCCTCACGGCACCAGCCAAAATCGCCCACAAAAGAGGGGTCGACCGCCCGGACATTCGACCCTCCAAACGGCACAATATCTATATGAAGCGCTTTCTAGTCGCGTTTTTTGCACTGGCCATGGTGGCCACGGCCTGTAGCTATACGCCTGTCACTATTGTGCCCGAGCTACCTGAGAACGCTCAGTCTTCGGCCATCTACGCGTCCGACGGCACCCTCTTAACGGTGCTGCACGGCGAAGAGAACCGCATCAATGTCACCTTTGAACAGTTGCCCGACCATTTGGTAGAGGCAGTGGTGTCCATTGAAGACGCCCGATTTTGGCAGCACAACGGTATCGACCTAATCGGACTCCTTCGCGCCGCGCGAAGCAATGTGAGCGCCGGTGGCGTGGCCCAGGGTGGTTCGACCTTGACCCAACAAGCGATTGGCGTGCTGTTATTAGAACAAGGCCGCAGCTTAGATTCCAAGATCGAAGAAGCATCTCTATCGCTGCAGCTAGAGCGAACTCTGACCAAAGAGAAAATTCTTGAGCTGTACTTAAACGCTATCTACTTCGGAAAAGGCGCCTACGGCGTTGAGGCAGCCGCCCAAACCTATTTTGGAAAATCGGTAGAAGAAGTAACCCTGGCTGAAGCTGCTCTGATCGCGGGACTAATCAAATTCCCCAATGCCGCTAACCCCATCGACTGGCCCAACCGAGCTCTTGACCGGCGTGACATCGTTCTTGAGGGCATGTACCGCCAAGAACTCATTAGTGAAACCGAACTCGATGAAGCGTTGGCAGAACCGCTACATATTGCTGAACGAATTTCGGTAGAAGCTGTTCGTTACCCAGCGGCGCACTTTGTAGAAGAAGTGCGCAATTGGTTCCTAGCGAACCCCGAGTTTGGGGAAACCCGCCAAGCCCGGGCCCATATGCTCTATGGAGGCGGCCTAAGAATTTTCACCACCGTTGACCTGTCGCTGCAAGCCAAAGCAGAAGCCGCTCGCGACCAGATTTTGCCGAACGGCGAGACTGACCCTGAAGTTGGAATTGTGGCCATGGAACCTAACAGCGGAGCCGTACGCGCCATGGTGGGTGGACGCGACTTCTTCGGCGAAACCCGTTCCGCCAAGTACAACCTGGCCATGAGCTCAGGCCGCCCTGGTGGCTCTACCTTTAAACCCTTCGTCTTGGCCACGGCGCTAAGCCAAGGAATGCCTCTGGACACGGTCTATCCGGCACCCTCCACACGCTCATTTGAGATGGGTGAAGGTCAAGATGACTGGGTGGTTACCGGCGGCGGGCAAGGTTCGGCCAACCTGCGGCGCATGACCACCTCGTCAATAAACACTGCCTATGCAGCTCTAATGATCGACGTGGGTCCATCAAATGCCATCTCAATGGCGCACCGGTTGGGAATCAACACCCATATGAACCCGGTTCCAGCCGCGGTATTGGGCTCGGAGAACGTGACGGTCCTTGATATGGCCACCGCCTACTCAACCTTCGCCAACTCGGGTTTATTGGTACCCCCAACCTTCGTCGAGCGCATCGAACGCGCCGATGGCACCTTGTTATGGCAACATGCCCACAGCCAAAGCAGGGTTCTCAGCCCCGATGTGGCCGACACGATCACCAACATTTTGATTGACGCCGTCAGCTTTGGAACGGGTACCTCCGCTCGTCTTCCCGGTCGTCCAGCCGCTGGCAAAACGGGTACCGGGGTCAAGTATAGAGACGCCTGGTTCGTGGGATACACCCCGCAGCTTGCGACCGCAGTTTGGGTGGGTTTCCCCGATGCTCAAATCCCAATGACCTACCCCAATACCCCCATCTCGGTTTTCGGTGGCACCTATCCAGCTCGTATTTGGCAGGCCTTCATGGCCCCGGCGCATGAAGACCTTCCGGTTCTCAGCATGCATCCGATGCCTAAAACGATTCGCCGACTGCCCGGCGACTAGCAGTGCCCGGTAGCCTGCAATTGGTCCCCTGAAACCTCCGGAGCTTCATTGTCTAGAACCCACCACGCCACGCCAGTACCAATTGATGATGAAGAACCGCCCCGCAAGGTAACCGTGGGCAAGGTTATAGCGGTGGTGGCATTTTTGGCCATGGCGGTTTTTTGGGCCTGGGCTTTCAACTACCAGCTCACCAATCAAGGCGAAAAAGACATGTTAGATCGTCTTGACGATCTAGCCTGGACGCCAGCCGCCGACGACATTTGTCAACTGGCTCATGATGATATTGCGCAGCTAACACCAGCTCATGAAGCCAAAGATGCCGACGAACGTGCCGACACGATCGAGGTTGCTACGGCCAGAGTTGAGCAGATGCTGGTGCAATTAGAACAAATCGCGCCCACTGGCGATTCGCGTGACGCTCGTATCACCCGATTGTGGATTGCTGACTACCGTGTATTCCTCGCCGACCGTTTGGCTTATGCCGATGCCATTCGCGACGACCCCCAAGCACGCTTCGTAGTCACCGAGAAATACGGTAGCCACATCACCAAGCCCATCGACCGTTTCGCCCGGGTTAACGAGATGGAAGCCTGCATGAGCCCAGGCGACGTCTAGGCATTTAACCGTTAGCCATCTCCTCAGGCCCTATAAGCGAGCGAGGCTTAGCCGAGCCGGTGAAAGGCGGCTGTCGCACTCTCTACTAGCCGCAATGTGCCTTCATCAAGGGCCCACCTGGGGTTAGCAATATCGGCTAGATCAACCCAAGCTAGGCCATGCGACTCGTGATTGCCGACGGCAACCGCCTCGGGTGGTGCCACCACTAAGAACCGAACATCTAAATGGTTGTGACCAGGTTCTTTGGCGGTTTCTACCCAGTGGATATCAAGATCAATGGGTCGGGGGTAGACCTTAAGATCGGCGATGCCGGTTTCTTCAGTGGCCTCACGCCAAGCCACACGAGCCAGGTTGGCATCACCATCAGCATGTCCACCAGGTTGTAGCCAGCGCCGAAGTTTTTTATGAGCCATGAGCAATGTTCGTGCACCCATGGCGTCGAACACCACGGCCGAGCCGGTGAGATGACCTGTTTCACAGGTACGCCACAACGCATTGGAATGGGAGTCAACGAAAGCCAAGATTTGTGCTTGCACAGCAAACTGTTCGGCTGACATTGCTTGATAATCGGACACCAAACGACGGGCATCGGCTAAATGTGTTTTGGCGGCTAAGCCGGGGTGATCTCCATCAAATAACAATGATAAACCTTCGCGAAAGTGGCCTAATTTAATGACCCGAATTGAATCTTGTTGACTGTTATCGGCGTGAAACGTGGGGATCAGTTTCGATATAAAACCGCCACGGTAAATCGGCACCAGCCGAGAGCCCAATTCGGGTTGAAACCATCGGTGGATCTCGCAGCACAAAACCGTCGTCGGCGAGAAACAGCCGCTGGTCGCCACCCACCACATCGGCGCCGTTAAAAGCACGGTCGATACCAAGAGCCTGGCAAAGTTTGGCGGGACCGTTACAAAGATCAATATCGCGCTTGGCTTTGGGGCGGGCCGCTCGCATTTCGGGTAATCCTTGCATGGGTGCCAAAGCACGCAGTAGGACAGCTTGTGCTTCGCCAACCTCGCCACCCACGACGTTGGCACAAAAATGCATGCCATAGGTGAAATACACGTACAGATGGCCCGCCGACCCAAACATGACCTCGGTACGGGGTGTCATACCACGATAAGCGTGACTGCCCGGATCGTGTCGGCCAGCGTAGGCTTCCACCTCCACAATTCGACCAGCGCGCTCGCCCACCACGAACACCTTGCCCAACAAGAAGGGCGCTATTTCTAGGGCCGGACGAGCCAGGCTTTCACGAGACAGTATTTCTAGATCAGCCACGCCATCTTCCTAGGCAAAGACTTGGTTAAGCCGCTGTCGATCGAGTTCCAAACGCTCTCGTAAGCGGACCTTTTGAGCCACGACAGGTTGAGGCCCTCCCCCACCGCGGGTCGTGCGACGTTTAGCGGCGCTGCCTGGTTCTAGAAGTTGCGTAGCCTCGGACCCAAGAAGTGGGTGATCCGCCACCAACTCGGCCAGGTCACGGCCGTGATCAAGGCTCTCTCGCACTAAGGCACCCACCACGGCATGTGCCTCACGAAATGGAATGCCACCAACCACGAGAAACTCAGCGAGATCGGTTGCCGCTGTAGTGGGAGCATCGGCCGATTGGGCCATCTTCTGATGATTAAAAGTAACCGTTGACAACAAACCGCTCATGGCGCCCAGACCCAAGAGCACCTGGTCGACGCTGTCAAAGAGCGGTTCTTTGTCTTCCTGGAGGTCACGGTTGTAGGCCAATGGCAAGCTCTTCAAAGTGGCTAGAAAGCCGGTCAGATTTCCGATGAGACGTCCTGATTTACCCCGTGCCAACTCGGCAATATCGGGGTTTTTCTTTTGAGGCAGCATGGAGGAGCCAGTGGAGTAAGCATCGTCGAGTCGACAGAAACCAAACTCTTCACTCGACCACAACACAATTTCTTCGCCAATGCGAGACAGGTGAAGTCCAACGAGGGTCAGATCGAAAAGTGTTTCGGCCACAAAATCGCGGTCGCTAACGGCATCGAGCGAATTATCAAAGACCCGGGCAAAACCCATATCAGAAGCTACGGTTTCAGGATCGAGTGGTAACGAGGAACCAGCCAACGCCCCAGCCCCAAGCGGCGACACATCAAGGCGCTGGTAGGTATCGACCAGACGATCAAAATCACGGGCCAAAGTCCAAGCGTGCGCCATCAGATGATGGGCCAAAAGTACGGGTTGGGCCCGTTGTAAATGTGTGTAGCCAGGCAGGTACGCGTCACCAGCCTTTTGAGCTTGGCCAAAGAGAACGTCTTGCAAATCGAGAATTCGGGAGGCCACTAGACCCAAAGCTCGCTTGGTAAAAAGCCGTAGGTCGGTGGCAACTTGATCATTGCGGCTGCGGCCGGTGTGAAGCTTCCCTCCCACCGGCCCCGCAATTTCAGTCACCCGTCGTTCGATAGCGGTGTGAATGTCTTCATCGGCATCAACAAAAACGAAAGTACCCAGCCGCAACTCATCTTCGGTGGCGGCTAACGCCTCTAGGATGGCGCTGACCTCGTCTTCGTCCAGTAGCTTCGAGCGGCCCAACCCTCGCACGTGAGCCCTGCTTCCCGCGATGTCATCGGGAAATAACCGTTGGTCGTACGGCAAGCTAACCGTGTACGCCATTAGCTCCTCAGCGGGACCGGCCTCGAAGCGGCCGTGCCAAAGAGTGCTCATTGGCCCGACTCCAAACCTAAGACACCCAGATCATCGTCGCCGCCACCCAGAACACCGGTTTTGCTGTACAGGCCGAGCTTACGACGAGAGTCTTCAATATCAAGGTTGCGCATGGTGAGCTGGCCAATCCGGTCCAACGGACTGAACACACTTTCCGAGCGTTCCATGGAAAGCCGCTCACCGGAGTAGGAAAGATTGGGTCCTTCAGTGTTCAAAATCGAGTAATCATCACCACGACGAAGTCGTAACGTAACCTCGCCGGTGATGGTGGAACCCACCCACCGCTGAAGTGGTTCTCGAAGCATGAGCGACTGCGGATCGAACCAGCGCCCTTCATACATAAGCCGACCCAAACGACGCCCCATAGTGCGGTAATTATCAATTGTGTCTTCGTTGTGAATCGCACTGACCAGGCGTTCATAGGCAATGTGAAACAGCGCCATAGCTGGGGCTTCATAGATGCCACGACTCTTGGCTTCAATGATGCGGTTCTCAATCTGATCGCTCATACCCAAGCCATGACGGCCACCAATGGTGTTGGCCTCCATAACTAGAGCCACCCGATCCTCGAATTCAACCCCGTTGATAGCCACCGGCCAACCTTCGTGAAAGCGAATCGAAACATCTTCAGCATCAATGGTTATGGTCTGATCCCAATGGGCAACGCCCATGATTGGCGCCACAATTTCCATGCCAGTATCAAGTGATTCCAAGTCTTTGGCTTCGTGGGTCGCACCCCAAATGTTGGCGTCAGTGGAATACGCTTTTTCTTCGGAATCGCGGTATTCAAACGAGCGCTCGGCCAACCATTGTGAAAGCTCGGCACGCCCGCCAAGCTCATTCACAAACGCGGCATCAAGCCACGGCTTGTAGATTCTTAAATTAGCGTTTACTAAGAGCCCATAACGGTAGAACCTCTCGATGTCGTTGCCCTTATAGGTGGAGCCGTCACCCCAAACCTCAACCCCATCCTCCTGCATGGCCCGAACCAGCAAAGTTCCAGTTACGGCACGCCCAATGGGAGTGGTGTTGAAATACGTTCTACCAGCGGTTGCGATATGAAAAGCCCCGCATTGCAAGGCCACCAAACCCTCATGCACTAGCTCTTCACGACAATCGATAAGCCGTGCCACTTTGGCGCCATATTCAAGGGCACGTTGCGGCACGCTAGCTAGATCAGGCTCATCGTATTGGCCTAAATCGGCGGTGTAGGCATAGGGCACGGCACCTTTTTCGCGCATCCAAGCCACAGCTGCCGAGGTGTCAAGACCACCAGAGAACGCAATGCCCACGTTTTCGCCAACGGGAAGAGAAGTTAAGACTCGAGCATCTGACCGATCGGTCACGATACATCCTTTCAGGGGGTATTCAGACCAGCGAGGTCGTAGAGAACATCGAACAAACCTGGGCCACCCAGCTCTTCAGACGCCACGCATAACACAGTGTCATCACCAGCCACCGTGCCAATCAAGCCAGCCAGTGAAGAACGATCTAGCGCCGAGGCTACGACATGGGCCGAACCGGGAGGAGTGGTGAGCACAACGAGATTCAACGACGATTGGATTTCAACCACCCAATCGGAGAGCACACGCCGCAGATGATCCTGCGGCGGGGCCGGATCGACTGCCCGATGAGGAATGGCATAAGCCGCACTAGCGCCTCCAACACGGACCTTGATCACGCCCAGTTCTTCCAGATCACGAGAAATAGTGGCCCTAGTGATCGCAACGCCGTCGTCAGCTAAAAGCTCGACTAGCTGCTCTTGGCTTGAAACCGTGTTTGATTCCAAGAGACGAGCAATCCGATGTTGGCGCTGCGTTTTAGAAAGGCCTTTGACGCCTGACATGGCCTAAGCGCCTTTCTGCTGCGACATTAACCACCACAGTAATCCTCGGGCAGCATGCATCCGATTTTCAGCCTGTGCCCATACTTTTGAACGCTCACCTTCAAGTACCGCTTCAGACACCTCTTCGCCGCGGTGCGCGGGCAGGCAGTGCAAGAATATGGAGTTCGCAGCGCTATGTTCGAGCAATGTTTCTGTGATCGTGAAATTGCTGAACGCCGCTAAACGTGCGGCACGTTCCACTTCTTGACCCATGGAGGTCCAGACATCGGTGTAGATAACGTGAGCTCCGACAACCGCCTCTGCCGGCGAGGTGGTTTGGGTGAAGCGGCCATGCTTTGATATGTATTCAGCATCAGAATCGCTGAAGCTATAGTCCTCGGGGGCAGCAATTGTGAAGGTGCCACCGGTCATTAGGGTGGCAATGGCCAACGAACGCGCCACATTATTGGCATCACCGATATAGGCCACCGAAACGTCTAGGGCACCGAAGTGGTCTTCGATGGTGAGAAGATCGGCTAAGGCCTGCATGGGATGGGCGGCATCAGACAACAAGTTCACAATGGGCAGCTGGTTTACAGCCACCATGCGCTCAAGGTGCTGGTGATTGAAGACTCGGGCCCCGATAAAGGCGTGATACCCAGCCAAGGTACGAGTCACGTCTTCAACTGATTCCCGCGTGTCTAGGCCCACCTCATCGGCCATAACCGATATCGGGTGACCGCCTAGAGCCACTGTGGCCATCTCCATTGAATTGCGGGTACGAAGTGATGGCTTCTCAAAGAGTAACGCTCCACCCTGACCGGCTAACACCGGGGCCGGATGGGTTTCTTTCGCTAGCCGCAACACTTCCCACAGCTCTTCAGTCGAAAGATCGTCGATTTCTAAAAAGTGTCTCATCCAATTACCTGGCCTAGAACGTTTACTGCGGTGTGAATTTCCTCGTCAGTGACTAAGAGCGATGGGGCCAAACGAATGGTGGTTGGCGTAACAGCATTCACTACCAGGCCAGCCTCTAGCGCTTGGGCCGCCACAATTTTGGCGTCGATGTCGCCTTCAAGCTCAAGACCTAGCAGCAGGCCAGCACCCCGCACCGAGACAACCCCCGGCAAAGCAAGTGCTTGCTCACTGAGTAAAGCGCCAGCGCGTTTAGCCCGAACGGGTACATTTTCGGCTTCCATCACTGCCAGTACTGCCCGAGCCGCCGCCATAGCCAACGGTTGACCGCCATAAGTGGTGCCGTGGTCACCCGGTTCGAACGCCTGAGCAACGTCGCGGCGTGCCCAGGCGGCACCCACGGGCATACCGTTGCCTAAAGCCTTGGCCACGCTCACAATGTCGGGTTTAACCCCGCTTGCTTGGTGCCCGAACCACTCGCCGGTGCGCCCCAGGCCGGTTTGTACCTCGTCGAATATCAATAGCACGCCACGCTCATCACAAATTCGACGCACACCTTGTAAATATTCGGACGAAGCAGGGTTCACTCCGCCCTCACCTTGAATTGGTTCCAGTAAAACCGCAGCCACACTTGGATCAATAGCAGCATCGAGCGCCTCTAAATCGTCCCAAGCCACATGACGGAAGCCATCTGGCAGCGGAGTAAACCCCTCCCATTTGGCTGGTTGGCCAGTGGCATGCAAAGTAGCCAAGGTACGGCCGTGGAAAGATCCATAGGCGCTAACAATCTGGTAACGACCATGTCCGCCCCACTTGCGGGCTAGCTTGATAGCCGCTTCGTTCGCTTCGGCGCCAGAGTTCGTGAAAAACACTTGTCCGTCACCGCCCAAGAGCCGGTCGAGCGTGACGGCAACCTGGGGGCCAACTTCGGTGCCAAATAGGTTGGAGACATGCAAAAGCGTATTGGCTTGCTGACTGATGGCTTCGGCCACCGCCGGATGAGCGTGGCCAAGCGAGGTAACGGCCAAACCAGATAGGAAGTCGAGATACTTCTTGCCGTTACGGTCCCACAACCACGAACCTTCACCCCGCACAAACATGACAGAGGGTGCACCATAGGTGGGCATAAAAGGACAACTCGTGAGATCGGTATTGCCCATAGCCTGGGCATGGGTTTGGGCCGCGAGGTTGCTTTGGCTCATTTTGGGGCCTCCTTGGTGACCATGGTGCCGATCCCATGGTTAGTGAAAATTTCGATCAGCAATACGTGGGGAATCCGGCCATCGACCATGTGGGCTGAGCGAACGCCTGCTTCGGCAGCATCAATACATGCCGCCACCTTGGGAATCATGCCGCCGGTGACGACTTTTGATTCGACCAGTGCTGCCAAGTCAGCCGAGCTGATGCGCCTGATGAGCGAACTGTCGTCCTCGACGTTAGAACGCAAGCCTTCAATATCAGTAAGGTAAACAACTTTTTCGGCGTCGAGCGACACGGCAATGGCACCAGCGACGGTGTCGGCATTGATGTTATAGGCCTGGCCCGAGTCATCGGCACCGATGGTTGAGACAACCGGTACTAAACCCTCAGCTAAGAGTCGCAGCAAAATGGTGGGGTTTACACCCACCACATCGCCTACAAAACCAAGCTCGGGGCTTCGCGCCCCAGCAGTAATCAATCCGGCGTCTTCACCTGAAACTCCTACCGCAATAGGGCCATAAACGTTCATCGACGACACTATGTCGCGGCTAATTTTACCGACCAACACCATCCGAGCAATGTCGAGAGTTTCAGCGTCAGTCACACGCAAACCATCACGGAACTCGGGCTCTTTGCCTAGTCGGTTCATGAGGGCACCAATCTGGGGGCCACCTCCATGGACCACGACTGGTTTGATACCCACCGAATGCATTAGCACGATATCTTGGGCGAACGACCGCGATAGCGCCTCGTCGCCCATAGCATTGCCACCGAATTTCACCACCACGACTTTGTCGCGAAATTCCTGAATCCATGGCAGTGCTTCGAGCAGGATTTCGGCTTTAATGTCGGGGCTGATGGCGTTTTGAGTCATGAGGTACCCATGTTCTCGTCGATGTAGGCGTGCGTAAGATCGTTGGTCAAAATGGTTGCCGAGCCTTGGCCAAGCCCCAGGTCAGCCACAATTTCTAGGTGGCGTTCTGCCATATGTGACCGTACCTTTTCTTCGTCATGCACAATTGAAACACCCCCGGAGGCAACCAACGTTCCGCCATAGGTGATGGTGAGCTGATTCGGGTCAAATTCAACACCACTTGAACCCAACTCTGAAGCGATCCGACCCCAATACGGGTCTTGGCCGTACCAAGAGCACTTAACCAATTGGCTTTCAGCCACCTGCCGGGCGGCCACCGCCGCCTCCTCGTTGTTAGCAGCACCGGTTACCCAAAGTCGTACCACCTTGGTGGCGCCCTCAGCATCACCAGCCATCTGACCCGCCAGATCAGCACAAACCTTAGCGACGGCCTCATGCAGGGCCTTGTAGTCAACGCGACCGGCACGACCACTTGCCATCAAGATTACGGTGTCGTTGGTTGAAGTGGCACCGTCGACGCTAAGGGCGTTGAAAGAAACTGGAAGAGCTGCTACCAGGGCCGCTTTTAGTTCGTCGGGGCTTGCTTCGGCATCGGTGGTTAACACCGCCAACATGGTGGCCATATTGGGGGCCAACATGGCGGCACCTTTAGCCATACCTCCCACCACAAATCCGGTGCTTTCGACGACCGATGTTTTGGGATGGGTATCGGTGGTCATGATGGCCGTGGCAGCATCGCTGGCGGAGAGATCGGTGGCACCTAATGATTGGGTCAGGTTCGGAATGCCTGCCTCTATTACTTCGATTGGCAGTGGAATACTGATGAGTCCGGTGGAGCAGACCAGTACCTGTTCAGGTGGAATTGATAGTTGTCGAGCCACCCCATCACACATGCGTTTGGCATGGTCGAGACCAGCTTGACCTGTCGCAGCATTGGCATTGCCACTATTTATTATCACAGAGGTGGCCATACCCCCGGTCGTTTCTAAGTGCTTTCGGCTGGTAACCACCGGGGCCGCCGTCATCTTGTTTTGGGTGAATACAGCAGCGGTGGGCACCGGTTGGTGGTCATCGGTGGCAACTAGCGCTAGATCTTTTTCACCGCCAGCTTTAATGCCAACAGCAGCCCCAGCGGCCATAAAGCCCCGAGCAGCGGTCACACTCATTTGCGATCTCCTAAATGAAATTGGCTCGAAAAGTAGGCTTACGGATTAAGGCCAACTCGTGGCAGCCCTAAGGTCTCTTCGTAATTATTGAGAATGTTGGCGCATTGGATGGCTTGACCAGAAGCGCCTTTTACCAGGTTGTCAATGGCGGTAATGACCATTAACCAGCCAGTTCGAGGATCGATACGGGCGGTGATATGCGCCGTGTTGGCCCCTAAAGTTGCCTTGGTGGAAGGTGAATTTGGGGAAACAACCACAAATGGTTCATCGGCATAGAACTCTTGGAGGAGCTCTAGCGCATCGGCCGAAGTTGCTAGTCCACCGGTTGGCCTCGCGTAACAAGTAGCCAAAATTCCACGGTTCATCGGCGCCAGATGTGGCGTGAAGAGAACCGTTGCGCCGAGCACCAAATCGATTTCGGCGGTGTGGCGATGGTCTAAGAGTCCATAAGCGTTGAAGTTTTCATCAACAGCACAAAACGTAGTGTTTGGCTTTGGTGGCCGACCGGCGCCCGAAACACCCGAGACGGCATCCACAATGATGCCGTTTAATTCAATTGCCCCGGCACGAGCAAAAGGTGCCAAACCCAAATTGGCCGACGTTGGGTAACACCCTGGCACCGCAACGTTTTGGGCACCGGTAATTGAGTCTCGAAATAGTTCTGGCAGGCCATACACGAAACGATCGAGCAGCTGCGGCACTTTATGGGCTTCACCGTACCAACGCTCATACAGCTCAGCCTCGGGCAGACGAAAGTCGGCAGAGAGATCCAAAACTTGGATGTTTCGATCTAACAGGCTGGGCACAATACTTTGCGAAGCTCCGTGTGGCAGACCTAAAAACACCAGGTCAACTTGGTCGAGGAGACGCTGATCCCAACCTTCGAACACGAGGGACGGATAAGCAGCTGCCAGTGACGGGTACAAGCTTGCCACCGCGTTACCAGCCTGGCTGTCACCGGTGGCAAAGGCCACTTCAAAGCCCGGATGCGTGGCCAACAACCTCAATAGCTCGGCACCGGTATAACCCGACGCACCGATAATACCTACTCTCTTCACAAGCTTGAGCATACACTGTGCATCGCGATGCACAATGTATTAGCTTCGTAAAGTTGCTGGAAGTTGGTGCTCTACAGCGCGGATTATACGTGTGCGCAGCTCGGTAATCTCCGCCTCTCCCAAGGTATGATCGGCGGCTTGAAAACGTAGTCGATACGCCAGTGAACGACGACCGGTTGGAACTGACCCGCCACGAAAGACATCAAAAAGTTCCAGAGAAACTAACAGCTCACCAGCGCTACGGCGCAGAATCGCCTCTAGCGCTGAGGCCGGTGTGTCGTCATCAAGCTCAAAGGCCAAATCGAGGTCGCTGGAAGGATATAAACGGACCGGTAAATATTGCTGAGTGGCCAAACGTCGTGCCAGCAATTGATCTAGGTCAACATCGGCGTAAGCTACCCGACCTGGAACTTCATAATGTCGCAGCACGTCGGGGTCGACCTCACCAATCATCCCAATTACCTGGTCTTGAACCACTATTTGGGCGCTGCGGGTTGGGTGGAGTCCAGGGACTGAAGCTGACTCTAGCGAAAAAGCAATACCCAAGTGTGAGGCTAAGCCGCGCCAAATCTTCACCACACTAGGAGCTTCTTGTGCCCCCATAGCCATGGCCAAACGTTCTGTCTCGAGGGGTAGTTCGGCGTTGCGATTAGTGGGCCGATTGAACACGTGACCAATCTCAAATACCGCAATGTCGCCACGGCGGTGAGACGCGTTGTAGGACAAAACCTTGGCTAAGCCAGGCAATAGAGACGTTCGCATTACCGATTCTTCGGCTACCAGGGGGTTCGCAACCATGATCGGCTCGTCGCTGAGTTTCGCTGCTTCCAGGTCTCCGGGGGCGAGAAACGGTATCGGCATGACTTCGCTGAACCCCAAACCGACCATCGCATTTCGAACCAGACGCACGTCTCTTTGACGCTTGGTCAGGCCACCATTGATCGGAGAGCGTGGCACGGTACGTTCAATCTTTGAATAGCCATACATCCGTGCAATCTCTTCGACTACATCGATCTCACTGGAAGAATCAGGCCTCCAGCTTGGAATCTGTACCGAAAGGCGCTCACCATCAAGCGCTTCGTTGGCAAAACCAATGGGCGTAATTAGCTCAGAAATCGTGGCTGTTGATAGCTGTGTTCCAAGGACCTGGTTCACACGGCTGGTGCGAACCTCTACTCGCTCCCGCGTTGGCAACGCACCAACGACATCACCAACTTCGTCGAGAAGTTCGCCACCATCGCCCAAAAGTTCAGCAAAACGAAGGGCCGCTAGCTCGACCATATTAGGGTCGGTGCCCTTTTCAAATCGTGCCGAAGCCTCGGTGCGTAACCCTAATCGTCGAGAGGTCTGAGCCACACTGATGGGGTCAAACCAGGCCATTTCTAAAAGAACGTCGGTGGTGTTACCGCTAACCTCGGCCGCTTCGGCACCCATCACCCCGGCAATACCCATGGGGCGATCATGGAGATCAGTGATAAGAAGATCAGCCTCGGTCAATGAACGTGTGAGGTCATCTAAAGTTACGATCGATTCGCCAGCATGGGCGCGACGCACCCGCAGCCCACCGCCACCCAGACGCGCCAGGTCGTAAGGGTGATTCGGTTGGCCCAACTCCAACATCACATAGTTTGAAATGTCGACCAACGAATTTATCGGGCGCATACCCAGCGCTAGCAGGCGTTTAGCCAGCCAATCAGGTGATTCGCCCACTTTGACATTGCGAAACACTCGGGTCAGAAAACGACCGCAGAGTTCGGGTGCCAAAACTTCCGTTGGCGCTAGCGCCTCGCTGCTTGAGGTTGCATTCACCCGCGGATTAGGTAACGAAAATGGAATTTTGAACCAAGCAGCCAGGTCGCGGGCGATTCCCGCCACTGACATAGCATCGGGCCGGTTGGGGTTTACTTCCAAGTCGAAGAGCACATCGGCTTCGATACCGAGCGCCACCTTCACATCGGTACCAATTTCCGCGGAGCTTGGCAGCACCATTATGCCGCTGTGATCATCACCGAGCCCCAACTCGCTACCCGAACACAACATGCCATTTGACCATTCGCCTCGCATTTTGCGTCGGGCGATCTCCATACCATTTGGCATGACAGTGCCAAGGGTGGCCAACGGGACTAAATCACCGACCGCCATGTTGAAGGCCCCACAGGCAATCTGAAGCGCCTCACCGTCACCCATATCCACGTCTACTAGCTGAATTCGATCTGCCTCGGGATGCTTCCGCAGGTTCAAAACCTTGGCCACCACAATGCCGTCGAGATCAGCCCCCAGGTTTTCTTGTGACTCAACCGCAGTTCCCAACTCATTTAATGCCTGGGCAACCAGATCTGGATTCTCAGGAATGGGCGCGAACTCGCGGAGCCATGAATGCAACACCTTCATTTCGAAACCTCAGGAGATGAAAATAACGATCGAACTGAAATCGACACGGGCTAGAACTGTTCCAAGAATCGGATGTCGTTTGTGAACATATCTCTAAGGTCGCTAATACCGTGACGCATGAGAGACAAGCGGTCGGTGCCGAAACCAAAGGCAAACCCAGAATACTCTTCGGAGTCTAACCCGCCGTTTCGTAACACATTGGGGTGGACCATGCCGCAGCCCCCAAGTTCAATCCAGCCAGTTCGCTTGCAAGTCTGACAGCCATCGCCGGAACAAATCGTGCAGGTTATATCAAACTCAGCAGATGGCTCAGTAAAAGGAAAATACGAGGGCCGCAATCGAGCGTGGATAGCGCCACCGAAGTAAGCAGTCGTAAAAGCTTCGAGGGTGCCCGCCAAGTCAGCCATCGAAATATTGCGATCGACTACCAAACCTTCGATTTGGTGGAACACTGGCATGTGGCTGGCGTCGGGTGTGTCGGAGCGATAAACGCGGCCCGGACACACCACATAAATTGGTGGCTCATTCTGTTCCAGCACCCGCATTTGCACCGGTGATACATGGGTGCGCAACAAAGTCGATTCAGGTTCGCCAAACTCAACGTAAAGCGTGTCGTACATGGCACGCGCTGGATGCCCAGGCGGGAAGTTGAGGGCACCAAAGTTGTACCATTCAGTCTCAATCTCGGGCCCTTCCGCCACCGTGAAACCCATGCCAACAAAAACGTCTTCCAGTTCCTGGTGAGTTTGAGTGACCAGGTGCAAATGACCCAACTCATTGGCGCCAATCACTTCAGTTAAGTCAAGGCGTTCCGCTTCTAAACGCTCTAGGCGAGCTTCCGCTTCAAGCACTTGGCGCCGCTCGCCAATACGACCTTCCAGTAGCGTTCGCACCTCGTTTATACGTCGACCAGCATCTCGTCTTTGGTCTACTGGCAACGCGCCAAGTGAGGCTTTGGCCTTCACCAGGCTTGAGCGCTTGCCCAACAGTTTGGCTTCTAGCTCGCCCAGTGCCTTCAAAGTATCAACCTGGTGCAGCAAATCTTCGCTTTGGGTTAAGAGTTCGTCCAGTTCGTTCATCATCTTTAGGTCACCTTGTCACACGGCGGAATAGCGCCAAATTGCGCTTGATGCACCAAACCAACTTAGGCGGAGGCCACGTCGCGTGTAGCACCCGAAGTTAAACGTTGCCGTTGGGCTTCGAAACATAACACCGATGCCGCCATGGCCACATTTAATGATTCGGCGTTGTTTTCCATGGGAATAGTGACCAGCGAATCAACTTGGCTCAACACCTCGCTGTCCAGCCCATGCGCCTCGTTTCCAAGAACAATAGCTACTGAACCAACCAATGAAATCTGGAAGTAGAAGCTTCCCTCATCGGGAACCGTGGCCAAGGTGGGTATGCCCTGGCTAGCAAGTAGCGGTAATAACTCATTTGGGCTAACTCCGGTCGCGATGGCCATAGTTTCCAGTGATCCAGCGGCTGAACGAGCAACCTTTGGTGCCCAGGGGTCGACAGTGCCAACACAACAGACAACGCCAGCTACCCCCGACGCGGTTGCGGCACGCAAGATAGTGCCCACGTTGCCCGGATCACGAACATCAACGAGCACGAGAAGTGGGCGTTTAGATTCACGTGCCAAAGTGACGACATCGGCCACCGCTGAAGCACGAATATGAGCCAACCCTACGATTGGACGCGGGTTAACCGAATCAGTAATTCCAGAAAGTACCCCGGCACTTACTTCGTAGGTCGCAATGCCACAAGCGCCAAGTTCTTTGATCAAGAGCTCATACTCTTGGTGCGGCTCGTAATAGACAGCCTGAAACAAGGTTCCTTGCTCTAAGGCTTCTTGCACCAAAACTGGGCCCTCGATTAGATACAAACCTTCGTCGTGACGCGCTCTGCGGCGCCGTGCAAGGCGCCGCAGACGACGAATCTGTGGGTTCTGGGCGACGAGGCCGCTCACCGGGTTAATAAAATACGCTAAGAAGCGACAGCGCTATTGAGACCGCTACGTGCTGTTTCAACCAGCGCCGCGAAGGCAGCCGAGTCGGTGACCGCTAAATCGGCCAAGGCCTTACGGTCAACTTCGACGCCAGCCTCGCGCAGACCGGCAATGAACCGGCTATAGCTGATGTCGTTCATGCGGCACGCCGCGTTAATGCGCTGAATCCACAGTTTGCGGAAATCGCCTTTACGGGCACGGCGATCGCGGAATGCATACTGCAACGAGTGCATAACCTGCTCGTTGGCGGCGCGATACGAGCGACTCTTGTTGCCGTAGTAACCCTTGGCACGCTCGAGCGTGGCCTTACGGTGTTTCTTGCTTGCTACGCCGCGTTTTACTCTGGCCATGAAGCGCTCCTTTCAAGAGGGGAAATAATACTTATGAATAAAGGACGAATTAGCGCAGGCCGAGCTGGCGCTTGACGTGGTTGGCGTCGCCGCCAGTTACTTCGGCCTCGCTGGCCAAACGGCGCTTGCGAGCGGGTGACTTCTTTTCAAGGATGTGCGACCGGAAGGCTTTACGGCGCATGATTTTGCCCGTGCCGGTGACCTTGAAACGCTTGGCCGCACCCCGGTGGGTCTTCATTTTTGGCATAGGTACCTCAATAGTTGTGCCAAAGCTTTCAGATATAACAAAAAGCTTTGGTCGGTGTGAATCGAATTTGTGTTGCCAAGTTAGGCAATGGTGCCGCTAGTTAGCTTCTGGCGGCGCTTCTTCTGATGCGTCTTCGGACTGGCGTTTTGCAGCTGCTGCTTGAGCCTTTTTATCGGGTGCCAAAACCATAATCATGTTGCGTCCATCTAGTTTTGGAAACACTTCGACACGGCCGTGCTCTACTACTGCTTCAGCAATATCTTCCAAGATCTTGCGGCCCAGCTCGGGGTGTTGCATCTCACGACCTCGGAACATGATCGTGACTTTAACCTTGTGGCCTTCATCTAAGAAGCTGCCAACTTTGCGGGTTTTGGTATCGAAGTCGCCTTGGCCGATTTTTGGCCGATACTTCATTTCCTTCACCACGACGTTGGTGCTCTTACGCCGCGAATCTTTAGCGCGTTGAGCCGCTTCGTACTTGTACTTCCCATAGTCCATTATTCGACAGACTGGGGGGTTAGCGCGGTCGGCCACTTCTACCAAGTCAAGTTCTAACGCCCGGGCCATTGCCAGGGCCTCGGGAAGTGGTTTGATTCCGATTTGTTCTCCATCGGGGGCTACCAAACGCACTTCACGAGCACGAATGCGCTCGTTAATCCTTGGCTCGTTTGTATTTGGCGCTGCTATCGCCGTTCACTCCTCATTGATACGCATTTCCTCTCTTGTATTGCGTATAGCGGACATTTGCCAAACTTTGCATTTCAACCGCGAGGGCCAAAAAAGCAAAGGACGTCGGAAAGCCGACGTCCGCGAACACAACTATTGAAGTTGCGCCGAATCAATCGACCTGGGCTCACTGTTAGAGGCTCAGAAGCGAGTACTCTGGTGGCCAGGTGGGAGCCGAGCCCCACTTTCCTCTTTAGATTTGCGTTCCAGAGTATCAGAGAACGCTGAAAACAACCACGTTCAATCAGAAACCAACCACCAACAAGGCCTTTTATTTTATGACCATTTGGACCCCAGACGGCGAGCACCCAATCGACAAAGGCAATGACGACAGTCATAACAAAGCCTCGGATCAAAGCGACGCCACCCGGGAATTTTTAGCCACATTGTCTGATGAAGATCTGGCCACCTTTACCGCCATGTCGGAAGAAGACCAGGTCAATACGGTACAAATGTGGGCCGAGCTAACCGAAGCACGCGGCCGGATGATGGAAACCCCAGCCGCCAGCATCATTGCTAACCATGCCATGGGCCTCTACGAACTAGCGGCCATCCACCTCTCGGCACCTGAGCCCAATCTGACCGAAGCAAAGCTGGCCATTGATGCCCTGGTGGCCTTAGTCGAAGTGGTGCGGGGCCAAACCGACGCCGACGAATCGACACTTAATGACGCTATGGCCCAGATACAAATGGCCTTTGTGCAGGTTAGTGCGGCGCTAAGAAACGCCGATGATGATTAGCACTTAGCGCATTCAGCGCTTAGCGCCCTTAGCTAACCAAGCGGTTGAACTTCAGCCGCTTCCCAGCGCCCCACGCGACCGGCAACTAAGCGGAACGTTACCGACTTGTCCACGCTAATGGTTCGGCTGCCATCGAGTATGGCGGTGCAGTGGAAGAACCAAGAATTTCCGAGATTGTCGATAAGTTCGCCGTATCCAGCTTGATTATCGAAACTGGCCACCTGTCCGTGACGAGGTTCCATCGCTTAATCCGATGAAGCTATGGCGCGGGATAGGTTGGCCATTTCAATTGCGACCAGGGCCGACTCTTCACCTTTATTACCAGCCTTAGTACCAGCACGTTCCAAGGCTTGTTCAATAGTGTCTACGGTGAGGACGCCAAAGACCACTGGTAATCCGGAACTTAGTGACACGCTCTGTAGACCAGAGGCCACCTGATTCGCAACCTGGTCATAATGACCAGTAGCACCGCGGATCACTGCGCCTAAGCCCACGATGGCATCGGCAATACCGGCTTTGGCGATGGTGGCAGCAGCATATGGAATTTCAAATGCTCCTGGCACCCAAACCTCATGAACATCGGCCGCGGCAACACCATGACGGCGGAGCATTCCTTTAGCGCCTGCTAATAAGCGCTCGGTGATTAGATCGTTGAAACGTCCGCAGACAAGAGCCACTCGCAAACCGCGACCATCAAGTGAGCCTTCAATCACCGCTGGCACCCATGACTGGTTGGTGGCCGGAGCTTGTTTCTGGTTCGTCATCTAATCCCTCTAGTAAATGCCCAAGGCGTTCTTGCTTGGTACGAAGATAGCGAATGTTCTCGGGGTTTGGCTTGGACTGAATGGGAACCCGTTCCACGATTTCGAGGCCGAAACCTTGTAATCCACCATATTTTGCTGGGTTGTTGGTAAGAATTCGCATTTTCTGTACGCCCAGGTCAGCCAAGATTTGAGCACCAATACCGTACTCGCGACTGTCTACCGGTAACCCCAGCGACAGGTTGGCGTCAACGGTATCTTGGCCGCTGTCTTGAAGCCCATAAGCACGCAGCTTATGGCCAAGTCCGATACCACGACCTTCATGCCCACGCAGGTAGACAAGAACGCCGCTGCCTGCTGCTGCTATTTGTTCCAGTGCCGCATGAAGCTGGGGGCCACAGTCGCATCGCAGTGAACCAAAAATGTCACCGGTGAGACACTCGGAGTGCACTCGAACCAATACTGGCTCATCGCCGTTGATTTCACCTCGCACGAAGGCAACATGTTCTGTTCCATCAAGAACCGAACGGTAAGCATGGGCCACGAAAGTTCCATATTCGGTAGGAACCCGAGCTTGCCCTGTTGCTTCCACCAACATTTCATGCTGACGCCGATATTTAACCAAATCAGCAATAGAGATCATCAACAAGTTGTGTTCTTTGGCAAAGACGCGCAGCTCGGGGACTCGAGCCATGGTGCCGTCTTCATTCACAATCTCACATAACGTTCCAGCCGGGTTCAATCCAGCCAGGCGAGCCAAATCGACGGCCGCTTCAGTATGGCCAGCTCGCTTCAACACTCCTCCATCCCGGGCACGCAACGGGAAAATATGACCAGGACGGTTGAAATCACTCCACGCAACGGTGGGATCGGCCAAATTCACCATGGTGGCTGTGCGGTCGGCAGCCGATATTCCGGTGGTCGTGTCGTGACGGTAATCAACCGAATGGGTAAACGCGGTTAGCTGGTATTCAGTGTTGTCGGCCACCATAAGGGGCAAACCCAAGTCGTCGCAGCGTTCCCCCGTTAGAGCCACACAAATAACCCCCGAGGTGTATCGCACAAAGAAAGCCACTTTTTCAGCGGTGGCCGCTTCCGCGGCCATGATCAGGTCACCTTCATTCTCGCGGTCTTCGTCATCGACCACGACCACAATCTCGCCACGACCAATGGCCGCAATGGCCTCGGATATCGGCGCGAAGGTAGGTGTTAAGTCGTTGTCGTCGGTTGTGTTGTTATCGCTCATGGGCTGGCCTCCTCGGCTCAAAGAAGTGTGGTTGAATAATGTTTGGCATCGCCGGGGACAAATTCGATGCGAACGTCGTCACCGATTAACTCGGCAGAAAGTATGCGGCCTCGCCACAGCTCATCCATGGTGGTAGCACCATCGCCGCTCATGATTGGCCTAGCGTCATCGCCACCAAAGAGGGCGGGCGCCAAATAAATTATGTAATGGTTCACCAGGCCGCTTCGGTGGAATTCGCCCGCCACATGGGCGCCACCCTCAACTAGCAGCTGGATCACGCCGCGTTGGCCTAGATCGTCGAGCACTTTGTCGAGGGGACCGGTCATCTCTAAACAAGGGTGCACGTGTCGATCATTTGAGGCGCTGCCAAGCACCACCCTAAGCGGCTTATAACTTACGCCCTCTAACGGTGATTCTACGCCCCGTACGGTGAGGGCGGGGTCATCGGCACGTACCGTTCCAGCCCCCACCAAAATGGCGTCACTCTGGGCGCGTAAACGATGCACATCGAGTCGTGAAACGGCGCTCGTAATCCACTGGCTGGTGTAATCGGGGGCCGCCGTACCACCATCAAGACTGGCTGCCATTTTCAACACCACATAAGGACGACCAGTTTCTCGATGGTGAATGTACGGGGCCAGCAGCGATTGAGCTTCGGTTTCGCCAATACCTAATTTAACTTCGACCCCGGCTTCTCTCAGAGCCTGTACACCACGGCCCGCAACCAGTGGATCTGGATCGATCATGGCGACCACCACCTTGGCGACTCCGGCCGCCACGATGGCTTCCACACAAGGTGGAGTTCGCCCATAATGAGAACAAGGCTCGAGGGTAACGAACATGGTTGAACCCGAAGCAGCATCGCCAGCTTGTTCAAGCGCATGAATTTCGGCGTGAGGTCCGCCCGCGGGATGTGTTACACCTACGGTGACCGCACCATCATTCAACAATAAGACGGCACCGACCCAAGGATTTGGGGCTGTCAGACCTTTAACGGAAGCAGCAGCTTTTAGTGCCTGTTGCATGAGAGTTTCGTCGTCCAAAATGCTGCCTCCTTCTCGGTAACACAAGGCAGAGCGCTGGACGAACAGCACAAGCAAGGGGAGCCTTGGGGCTCTCCCTACTCTTGCTCCCATCCGGACTATTACCGTCGGTTCTGGAATTCCACCAGATCGGCCTCCGCCGAGACGAAGGTTCGTGGACTATGACCACCGGTCAGGAATTTCACCCTGCCCTGCAAGACATGAAAATGAAATTGTGAACTTACCCTACCTTGGGCGGATGGCAACTTGGCACTCGAAGAACGAAAAGTTGACCGACCTTGATCACACCTGGTGGCTCTAATGTTGTGTGTGACCAGCCAGAAGCTCAACGATATGGCCCAGAACGTCGACCACTGCCTCAAAGGCTTCCACCGCGCCACCAGGGCTACCGGGGGTGTTAAGCACCAAAGCCGAACCAATCGTGCCCGCAACTCCTCGCGACAAACGCCCAAGGGGGTTCACGGCCCTCGTGGCTTCCGCCAAACCAGGTGCCACACGCTCTATGACGGCCGCTGTGGCCTCTGGGGTCAGGTCGCGGGGTCCGAAACCGGTTCCACCGGTGGTGATAATTACCCCGTTGAAACCCTCGGCCATGTCGACCAAAACGGAACTAAGCACCTCGATCCCATCAGGTACAACCTTGGTATCTACAACCGTGGCACCGCTGGCTTCTACCGCACTGCGCAGGGCTAAAGCCGACTTATCTTCTCGGACCTGGTTGAAGACACCGTCGGAAACCGTCACAATTTTTGTTTCGAATCCTGAACCCATGCTTACATCCTGATTCTGCCTAGACAGAACTTCCAAGCGGCTGCCTTGGTGGTGTGGCGACCGCTAATTATTGCGTTTGAGACCCAAAACCCACATGCCATCACTATTCGCTGCCTGGGGCAACAAAAGCGCCCCTCTCCCCCACGGTTGCCAAGGCGAATCCGGGCGATCGAGCGGCACAAAATTCGGATGCTTAGATGCAAAATAGTTGTCAATCTCTAACGTTTCAGCGTTGGTAAGCGTGCACACCGAATAGAACAGATAGCCGCCAGGCTTGACCTGCGTAACGGCCTCGTCAATTAGGCTGCGCTGAAGCCGGGTTAAACGCTCCACATCTTCAGGTTTTATACGCCAACGTGCGTCGGCTCGACGCCGTAACACTCCAAGCCCGCTACAAGGAGCGTCTAGCAAGACCCGGTCGAAGCTCGCGGCTCGAAACGGCGCGATGGTGCCGTCACTGACGATAGGTCGCACCGTTTCTGCCTTGGTGGCCGCCACGTTCGAAGCAACCAGCGAGACCCGGCTTTGACGCAGGTCGGACGCCACGACCTTGGCACCCTCCTTAGTCATCGCCGTTGCTTTGCCACCAGGCGCGGCGCAAACATCTAGTACTAATTCTCCAGCTTGTGCACCCACATACTCGCTCACCCATTGCGATGCTAAGTCTTGGGTGTAGCCATCGGCGCGTTGGTGTCGCTGTGCGGGCGTGTTCATCGAGGTCAACGCTGCAATCGCAGATTCCGTGCCCAGATCGTCAACTAGCTGCTCAACTAGCCAATCGGGGTAACTCAGCCGAACGGCGTCGCTTGGCCACGGCGCAGAATGCTTAGCAACGCGACGTAGCACCGCATTAACGAAGCCCCGAGTTTTCGTACTGACAGCACCGACCGTGGCCGAAACTGCGGCGTGCGGTGCAACTTTCATAAAATGCAGCTGGTAGGTACCGATACGAAGAGCGGCACGAACCGGGGCGTCAAGCTCACGATCCACGTAATGGTCAATAATCCAATCACAAGCCCGCAAGTATCGCGTCGTGCCATAGACAAGCTCGGTTACGAAAGCGCGATCTCGCTGGTCAAGGGCCGAATCTCGCAGAAGTGATGGCAAAGCCAGATTGGCATAGGCGCCTTCTTGTGTTATTCGCTGCAGCGCCTCAATTGCAACTCGCCGGACCGCAACTCCAGGCGCGTTGGCACCTTGTTTTTTCACGTTCCGAGTAGCTCGCCGGGGCTTAGACGCGCACCGTTGCGCCAAGATGTGGCATCTTGTCGGGCTTTGCCTTCCGGCTGGACAACGAGCATTCGTAACTCACCTTCTCCGGTACCAACTTGGTCGTGGTGAACTTCACCGGGGGCAAGTTCCTGGTGGTCCTCAGGTGAAATAAGTTGAGTAGTGTGTAGCTTGAAGCGCTTGCCTCTGTGTGTTGTCCAAGCCCCGCCTAGGCGAACAAGGCGATGTATCTCAAGAGCCGACTTAGACCAATCGATCTGAAGCTCTTCAGGTTTCAGCTTTTCCGCATAGGTGATTTCGCCGACCTGGGCTTTTGGCGCGCCGAGTCCGTCCCTTAAAGCCTGTACCATCAACGCGGCCCCGATGTTTGAAAGCCTGCCTCGCAGCTCGTCAACCGTTTCATTCGCGTCAATGACCACCGTCTCTTGCCGATAGATTCCACCGGTGTCGAGCCCTTCGTCGACCTCCATTACACAGACTCCGGTCTCGTGGTCGCCAGCCAGAATGGCTCGTTCAACCGGCGCTGCACCTCGCCAACGTGGCAGCAGCGAAAAATGCAGGTTAATCATGGCCAACTGGTCCAAGATGTGGGGCTTGATTATGCGACCATATGCCACCACGACACCCAGCTCGGCGCCAACGGTAAGCACGTCATCAACTTGAGAACTCACTGGTAGGCCAAGCTCAATCGCCAAGGCTTTAACGGGCGAGGGAGATAAAGATTTACCACGGCCACGACGCTTGTCAGGTCGTGTTATGACCAGTGGAATTTCGAAACCAGCTTCATAAAGCGCACGCAACGGCTCGCATGCCACCTCGGGAGTACCGAGAAATACCACGCGTTGGGGCTTACTTGGGGCGGGGATGACCACGGTTTAGTGAGTACGCAGGCTGGCAAGAGCACCGGATTTAGCGTCTTCGAGCGCCAACGCGCGCTCGCGCAGCGTTCGCATTGCCGCTTTATGCTCAGCCTTTTCTAACCGCTCTATTAGCAAGACCCCGTTCAAATGGTCCATTTCGTGTTGGAAGACCCGCGCCAGATATTCGTCGGCCTCAAAGGAGACTTCATTACCGTCAAGGTCGTAACCAGTTAGATAGACCTCTTTGGGACGCACAATTTCCCACGAAAGGCCCGGTACCGATAGACAGCCTTCTTCAAAAACCCATTCTCCATCGGATTCGCTGATGACCGGATTAATTATGGCTTGGGGTCCATCGCCGACGTCGTAAACAAAAAGACGCTGTTCAACGCCGATTTGGGGCGCTGCCAAACCTACGCCAGGAGCGTCGTACATGGTTTGAACCATGTCTTCGACCAAGCGCACCAATTTTTCGTCCACATTAGTGATTTCATCGGCCACCCGGCGCAGTACGGGATCACCAAAGGTTCTTATTTCATACGGGGCTGCCATGTCTTTAACGATAGCTTGCCAAAGCCAAAACGGGCTTCATCCAGCTCATATCCGGGCGGGGTCAACAGCAATCCGTAATCGGCCTTCGACCCGGGTTTGACTTGCCAAATAATCGGCCAATTCCACTGAATTTTCAGCGCGAATAAGCCAACGACCATCGTTCGGTCCAAGTATTTCCACCCGGTGACGATCAACAAGTGAGTCGATGTAAGAAGCGGCCGCCGCACCCGAGATTTCAGCAAGGGCTTTAGCTGGTGGAAAGCCTAGAGCCTGTCGGCGTTTAAGCTCGGGCATAGACCAAAGCTCAGGGTCAGCGTTTCGCACCGCCGCTAAAACATCGTGATCAGGTAAACGAGTCTGCACCACCAAATTGCCAACCGGATGGCTTCGCCCGACCAGGCGCGCAGCACGCGTAAGCATGGCCAAGGCTTCTTCGCTGGCACGATATCGTGGCGCTAACAACTCTTGATCAAAATCCAAGAAAATTACGGTTGCAGCCCGGTTGACCTGGTGTAACACCGCTTCAGTACCAATATAGATTGGGTGGTCGTGAGGTGTTTGAAGAGGGTTAGCTGCTGAGACTTCAACTGCTTGACGACCAATTAAGGCCTCAAGTTCTTCGTGCGCACGGCTGAGGCCAACTCGCAGGTTCTTAAAACCGCTCGACCCGCAACCTTGACACACCACAGGACGCACTTCGCCACATTGCCGGCACCTTAGTTCATCAACTTCGATCTGTTCCATGGACGAACCGCACTGATCACAAGTGGCTAAGCTTCCGCAGCTTTTACACGACAAGAGTCGGGCCCGGCCCAGACGGTTCAAGACGCACACCACCGGAGTGGCCCCCCGCAGATACGGCACAACTTCACTTGACCACAAGCTCTTGTGCTTTGGGTCTTCGTGGCGGCGATCAATAACGGTCAGCTTGGGCCAACTCCGACGCTCGGCCGAACGCGACTGTTTCTTTAACACTGATTTGTCCAGCGCCTCGAGACTGGGGGTTGGAGAAACTAGAACCACTGGTGCATTAGCTCGTCGAGCCCGTTCAATCACTACTTCTCGGGCGTGCCAGGTGGGAGCCGCTTCTTCCTGCCACAACTCGTCGTGTTCATCGAAGACCACCACCGCGTCCAGTCGAGCCATCGGCGCAAACGCGGCAGCTCGACTTCCCAAGACCAACGGTGCCCCACCTCGAATTCGGGCCCAGTCATTAGGGAAAACAGCGGGCTGGTAGCCACGTCGAGTTAATTGACGACCAAGTGAAGCCGCCTGAGCGACTGAGGGCACCAGGATAAGGGCGTGGCCTTTTTGAGCGGCTGCTTCGACTAGTGAGAATCGTTCAGCCGTAGGCCCTAAACGCAATAAGGTGAGGGGTGCATCAAAAACCGGGTTGAAAGAAGTGACACTTGATTGTTGACCATGCTCGAGCGCGACTGGGTAGCTTAGGGCGCTCGTGGGGTGAGTTATCAAGCTGGTCACGTTTCGAGCTGGTGTAGCGGCGCGCATAAAGGCTGTTCTTGGACCAGCCCAACGCCAAGCCGCCCATGTCGAGAACTCAACCAGCTCTGGTGTGGGGCCATAGCCGGAACGTTTAGCTACCGAAGCGAGCCGAACGCCATCGGGTGGTTCTTCGTTGAGACCAACTACCCAACCTCGAACACGCCGACCGCGTAGAGGAATTCGAACCACGTCACCCACCGACAGCCTGGCCACCGACGGCGGGACTTCGTAGTGAAACTCTCTATCGAGCGCTGGCACATCGGGAAGCACTCGAACCACCTGTGTGGTCACCGCCGGTTCTGCGGCCAGCTCAGATTCCGACGGAGTTAGCTTTTCCACCGGAAAACCTGATTTACCGAGGTAGTTCTAATTGGAGGGCGATAATTAGAGCCCCAGGTAGGAACGAAGATCGGGTGCCCGATTCGTTTTTTCCCAGGTGAAATCGTCGTCTTCTCGTCCAAAGTGACCATAAGCGGCGGTCTTACGGTAGATCGGACGGCAAAGATCTAAATCTCGGACAATAGCGGCCGGGCGAAGATCAAAAATTTCACTGACGGCGTCGCGAATCTTACCCGGATCGACTTGTTCGGTGCCGAAGGTTTCTACGAACAACGACACTGGTCGTGCCATGCCAATGGCATAGGCCACCTGAATTTCACATCGGGCCGCCGCGCCAGAGGCCACCACATTCTTGGCCACCCAACGAGCTGCATAAGCGGCCGAACGATCAACTTTGGAAGGGTCTTTACCCGAAAACGCTCCACCACCATGACGGCCCATACCGCCATAGGTATCGACAATCAGCTTTCGTCCAGTTAAACCGGCATCACCGACCGGGCCACCAATCACGAACTTGCCGGTTGGGTTCACAAAGACTTCATAGTCATCATCAGCGAACTGTTCGGGGATGGTGGGTCGAATAACCAGATCAATTAGATCGGGACGGATCATCGAATCGCGGTCGATGCCCTCATTGTGCTGGGTGGAAATTACTACGTTGCGCAAGCGAACCGGCTTACCGTTTTCGTATTCGAATGAAACTTGGGTTTTGCCATCGGGTCGCAGGTAAGGAATAACCCCCGATTTGCGAACCTCGGCCAATCGTTCCGCCATGCGATGAGCCACGTGGATGGGCATCGGCATTAACACGTCGGTGTCGTCGCAGGCATAGCCGAACATCATGCCTTGGTCGCCAGCACCTTGACGGTCCAAGAACTCGTCTTCGCCAGCTTTACCGGATCGTACTTCTTCCGCGGCGTCGACCCCTTGAGCGATGTCACTCGATTGCTCGTCGATAGTGACCATCACACCGCAGGTTCGAGCGTCGAAACCAAACGACTCGTTGGTATACCCGATTTCCGCAATCGTGTCGCGCACCACTCGTGATATATCAGCGTAGGCCTTGGTGGTGATCTCGCCCGCCACAATGGCAAGACCGGTGGTCACTAATGTTTCACATGCCACACGACTATTTGGGTCTTCACTCAACAAAGCATCCAGCACAGCATCGGAAATCTGATCGGCCATCTTGTCGGGATGACCCTCGGTGACCGACTCCGAGGTGAACATGAAAGAGGTCATTGTGCTCCTGTGGCGAGATGTTGGCGCAATTCAGGCGGTTTCGGGTACGTATCTTAAGTGCGGTTGCTTTGACGTTGCTCGACCACGGCGTCAATCACCGCTTTGGCTACTGCTCGTTTGTCGGTAAGTGCAACGTCTTTTCGTCGTCCGTCTTGTGACAAGATAACTACCGAATTGGTGTCGTGTTCAAACCCAACACCCGGCGCGGAAACATCGTTGGCCACAATTAGATCAACGTTTTTACGAGTCATTTTGTCGGTGGCGTTATCTACCACGTTGGTAGTTTCAGCGGCGAAACCCACCAGCGTCTGACGTTCGGGTTTACGACTTCCGAGCTCGGCCAAGATGTCAACGGTAGGCACCAAGACGATTTGGGGTGGTCCACCGTGCTTCTTGATCTTCGCGGGGGCGACAATTTCAGGGCGAAAATCGGCTACCGCAGCGGCCATAATCACAATGTCGCTATCACCGGCCCGCTCGGTCACCGCAGCATGCATCTGGTCGGCAGTTTCAACCATCACTACCTGTGCCGAAAGCTGGGCGGGGGGTGTGGTGGTTGAAACCAAGGTCACTTTGGCGCCACGTGCGACCGCTTCTTCGACCAAAGCAAACCCTTGTTTGCCTGATGAACGATTGCCTATGTAACGCACTGGGTCGATCGCTTCCCGGGTTCCGCCAGCAGTAACAAGAACATTCAGCCCTGCTAGATCGGCGCTCAGCTCGGCCAAGGCACTGGAGGCGTTTGAGCCTTGGGAATCAGGGTCGAGGATCCTTTGAATTTCCGCGAAAATTACTTCAGGGGCGGCCAGACGGCCTTTACCCTCATCGCCGCCAGCCAGCCGGCCTTCTTCGGGCGGCAGAATATGGAAGCCCCACTTCGCCAAAGTGTTCAGGTTGTCTTGCACCGCTGGGTGTTCCCACATCTCGGTGTGCATTGCCGGACAAACAAGGACTGGGGCGCGGGTGGCCAACAAGGTGGCCGTAAGTAGATCGTGCGAACGTCCAGCTCGTAAATCGGCGATCACCTTGGCGGTAGCTGGCGCCACCACGATCAAATCAGCGTTTTGGCCAAGCTTGGTATGTGGAATGGGCGACGCTTCATTCCACAACGAACTTTGAACGGGTTCGGAAGCTAAAGCCGAAAAGGTGGTTTCACCAACAAACCGCTTGGCACCATTGGTAAGCACAGGGGAAACATGGGCACCAGCATCTACCAGTCGACGGCAAAGCTCAATCGCCTTATATGCGGCTATGCCGCCGGTGACGCCAAGAACGATACGACGGCCGTTTAACACGTGCTTGGGTATTACTTGTTGGACTTCGACTTAGTCTTAGCGTTGGGGTCGACAGCCACAATCTTGTCGGCCGCAATTTCTTCAAACGCAATTGAAAGCGGCTTACGGGCCACCGAAGCAACCTGTGGCGGCACCATGGTGCCCAGACCATCACCAAGCTGACCAAAGTAAGCGTTGATTTGGCGTGCCCGATGCGCACCTAAAGTAACCAGGCGAAACTTCGAACCTTGTGCCCGGTCGAGGAGGTCCTCGATACGTGGGTACATCATTGAATCGTACTGCTGAGACAAGATTGCTCCTGAAAAATTGGTCTAGGGCAATAGCTTATCAGCGTTCGAGCACTCGTCTATCACGGTGCAGAGCTATTAGGCGCTGAATGTCGCGCACCGCCTGGTGCAATTCGTCGTTGATTACGAGTTGGGCCCCCAGGGCTCGTCCCGCCGCAGCCTCTTTGGCCGCAACTTGAATACGCCGTGTGACGGCATCTTCACTGTCGCCACGACCACGCAGCCGAGCCGCTTGAACCTCAGGTGAAGGCACTTCCAAAAAAATCAATAGAGCTTCAGGAAAACCTTTGATGACCTGTTGCGCACCTTGAACATCTATTTCCAATAGTACGTCTTTACCCGCCGGTGGTTCCGGCAAAGGAGTTCCGTACTTGTTACCCAGAAACTCGGCCCACTCTAAGAATCCACCTTCTGCAATGCGTTGGTCGAACTCTTTGGGCGAAACGAAATGGTAAGCATCGGCGGCCTCACCCGGACGCCGAGAACGCGTTGTCCACGAACGACTAAGCCAAAGATTGTTATCGGCGGCCAGCAGCTCGCGCACAACCGTTCCTTTTCCAACCCCGCCTGGGCCAGAAAGTACAACTAGAATAACTATCTCCTATCGAAAAGACGGGGGAAACATGTCCAAAAGCGCTTGTCGCTGCTGAGGACCTAAACCCCGCACACGACGCGATTCGGCAATACCAATCTCTTCCATTGCTCGGCGTGCTTTCACCTTACCTACGCCAGGAAGCGATTCTAAAACAGCCAGTACTTTAGTACGTGCGGCTACTTCATCGCTCTTCGCAGTCTCAAGCAGCTCCTCAAGCGACAGAGAACCCATCTTCAAGCGTTCTTTTAGTTCCGCTCGACTCCGGCGTACCTCTGCTGCTTTTGCTAGAGCTGCAAGTCGTTCTTCAACACTCAATTCTGGAGGCGTGCTCATGTTCGCAGAGTAGCGCCCATACGAGTGTAAAAGACCTGTTAAATGCTAGAAAAGCCTAGAATAACCCTATAAACCGCAAGAATATGACTTAAGTCCCATAAAACTTAGCCCAATTCATGCATAATTGCCGCCGCTGCAGCCACTGGATCAGGTGCTTGAGTTACTGGGCGGCCTATCACCAAAATGCTGGCACCAGCCGCCATAGCCTCACTGGGGGTGGCGACCCGCGCTTGGTCGCCAACGTCGGAGCCTGCTGGACGTATACCCGGAACTACCTTCAGAAGACTCGGTGCCAGCGAATGTACTTGCGCTAGGTCAGGCGCAGCACAGATCACACCTTCACATCTGCCATCAAGCGCCGTTGCCACACGATCCGCCAGGGCGCTGGCGTCGGGTTCGCTGGTTAGTACCGTCACCCCCAACAAATTGGGCTCGGGGAAGCTGTTTTCGTTGGCCCCAGCGTGAAACCCTTCATGACCGGCTTTCACCATGTCGAGGCCGCCCGCGGTGTGGACAGTCAAATAAGACGCACCCAGCGAGCCGATCACTTGGGCTGCACGTTGCACCGTATTCGGAATGTCGAAGAGTTTTAGATCACAAAAAACATCGAAACCCAGGTTTTTTAGTTCTTCAACCATGGCAGGACCAGTCGCCGAGAATAGCTCTAACCCAATTTTGGCGACCTGGAAATACGGCTTCAATTGGGTAGCTAAGCGTAACGCCAGGGCAGAGTCGGGAACATCTAGTGCTATGGCTAAGTGATCTCTGGCATTAATTGGTGAATTAGCTTCAGTCATTGCGGTGAGCTCCTCCGTGCAGTTCAGATAAGTCTTTTATGTCGTTGGCTACACACCATTGGCGTATTTGTTCGAGTACCACGGCGGTGGCCCGGGGGTTCGCAAAACTGGCGGTACCAACCTGAACGGCGTTGGCCCCAGCTAAGAACATGTTGATGGCGTCTTCACCATGAGCAATGCCACCCACACCTACAATCGGCACAGTGGGCATCGCGGCATGCACTTCATAAACCGCCCGTAATGCAATGGGGTGCATGGCTGGCCCCGACAGACCGCCCATCCCTCCCCCTAGGTGGGAACGACGTGTCGCGGGATCGAGAACTAAAGCTGGCACCGTGTTGGTGAGGGTCAACGCCTCGGCGCCCCCGGCTATAGCGGCTTCGGCAATTTCCACAATGTTGGTGACCATGGGGGTGAGCTTCGCCCAAAGGGGCCGTCCAGCAGCTTGGGTGGCCGACATCACGGCCCCAGTTGCCATGGCGTCTTGAGCGAAGATTCCATGGCCCCCCAGATTGGGACATGAAAGGTTAACTTCAACTGCGACCACCGAAGCGGGTGCCTGAGCAAGCATGGCTGCCGCCTGCTCATACTCTTCAACGCTTCGGCCCCAAATGCTGGCCACCACCCGGGCACCAGTGGCACCAAGTGCGGGCAGGTCGTTATGTAACCATGCTTCAACACCCGGGCCTTGCAGCCCAACCGAGTTGACCATCCCAGCGCTAGTTTGAGTGACTCGAACTGGTGGGTTACCTGGCCAGGCGAAGGCAGCCAACGATTTTGTGACGACCGCCCCTAACGCGCCCAGATCTAGGTAAGCTCCCAATTCGGTGCTCAACCCGGCGGTTCCTGAGGCAGTCATAACCGGGTTCGGCAATGTAACCGAACCTACTTGCGCAGCAAGGTTGAGATTTGATAATTGCTTTGGTGCCGGTGGCATTACACGCTCGAGGTTAGGTCGCTTTGAAAGACGCCCTGTTGAAATTCTTGAATGCTACGGACCTTCAAATCGTGGGTGGCCATGTCGGCCATGCCATTGGCGGCCGCTAGCGCCGCACGAGCCGTGGTAACCAATGAAACTCCTGCTAGGCCAGCTGCCTGGCGAATATAGGCACCATCAGATCGAGGACCTTGGCCTCGAGGTGAGTTAATCACCAAATCAACATGACCGCCGCGTATCAGATCGACGGCATTCGGGCCGTCCTCCCCCATCTTGGCAACAATGGTTTCGACCTTAAGACCAGCGTCACTAAGGGCCTGCGCAGTACCACTAGTGGCGACCAGCTTGAAACCAAGTTGACTAAATGTTGTGGCGGCCTCAACACCCATTGGCTTGTCGCGATCTGCCAATGACAGAAAGATCGTGCCGGATTCGGGAAGCCTTGTACCGGCTGCTAACTGTGATTTTGCGAACGCCAAACCCACGGTGAGATCAATGCCCATCACTTCGCCGGTGGAGCGCATTTCAGGACCCAGCACAGCATCGGCTTCAGGGAACCGGTTGAAAGGCAAGACCGCCTCTTTCACCGCTACATGGTCGCCGACGACCGGGGTACGTGCTATTCCTTCTTGACGCAGCGATTCAATGGTGGCACCTGCCATTACCCGCGCCGCTAGTTTGGCCAATGGAACCCCGGTCGCCTTGGCCACAAAGGGTACGGTGCGAGAGGCGCGCGGATTGGCCTCAATCACATAGACCTGGTCGTCTTTGACGGCATATTGCACGTTTAACAATCCAACCACCTCTAAAGATTCAGCAATCGCCCGGGTGTAGGCCTCGATCGTGCTTAACGCTTGGTGTGAAAGCGTGGTGGGTGGCAAGGTGCAGGCGCTGTCTCCAGAGTGAACTCCGGCCTGTTCCACGTGTTCCATAATCCCGCCCAGTATCGTTTCCCCGCTGGCATCACGTAACGCATCAACATCAACTTCCGTAGCGTCCTCTAGGAAACGGTCGATTAGTACCGGCCGATTAGCTGACAAACCGCCTTCCCGCCCAAGCGAGCCGCTATCGGCCAATTCGGCCATAGCAGCAGCTAGCCCTTCATCGCCGTACACAATCTGCATGGCTCGACCTCCAAGCACATACGACGGTCGAATTAGCGCCGGGTACCCGATGGCGGCGGTAATTTCTTTAGCCTCATCAATGTTGGTCGCCGTGCCGCCTGGAGGCTGTGGGATTTCTAATTGACTGCACAGAGCATTCCATTGCTCACGGTCTTCGGCTAGGTCGATGGAGCGTGGGCTAGTCCCTAGCACCAGCTCGGGCGGCAGAACTTCGGCCAGCTTCAGTGGTGTTTGGCCGCCTAGTGAAACCACTACACCGACCGGCTTTTCGAGATCCAAAATATTTTGGACGTCTTCAAAGGTTAACGGCTCGAAATATAGCCTGTCGCTGGTGTCATAGTCGGTCGAAACCGTCTCTGGGTTACAGTTGATCATTACTGTTTCATAGCCTGCTTCTCGTAAGGCAAAACTGGCGTGCACACAGCAGTAATCGAATTCAATACCCTGACCAATTCGGTTCGGCCCCGAACCCAGAATTACAATCTTCGGCTTATCTCCAATTACAACCTCGTCTTCTTCATCGTAAGATGAATAGTGATAGGGGGTATTCGATTCGAACTCTCCAGCGCAGGTGTCAACTGTTTTGAATACGGCTTTAACACCCTGCGCCAAGCGCATTTGTCGCACTTTGTCTTCGTCGATCTTCCAAAGCCAACCGAGTTGGTGGTCGGAAAAGCCCAGCTGTTTGAGTGTTCGCCAGTCGTTGGCTTGCAACTCGTTGGGCCCCTTGCGCGAATACGTGGTGCGGGCATCTACAATTCGCAACATTTGGTTCAAAAACCACGGATCAATACCGGTGGCAGCGTTGAGCGTTTCTACACTCACACCATTTCGTAGGAGCGATTCGATTTCGAAAGGCCGATCCGGTGTGGCAATTTTCACGGCTTCTAACAACGCCTCTACGCCCTGTTGGTCAAAAATAGCCTCGCCCTCATCACAGTTCAAGCCACCTCGGCCCTGCTCAAGCGAGCGTAGAGCCTTTTGAATTGACTCGGGAAAAGTACGTGCGATGGCCATCACTTCGCCGACCGATTGCATCGAAGTGCCCAGGCGTCCAGACGTACCCGGAAACTTCTCAAAAGCCCAACGAGGTACTTTGGTAACGACGTAATCAATAGCAGGCTCGAAGCTTGCCAAAGTCGACCCGGTCATATCGTTTGGAATTTCGTCCAAGGTGTAACCAATGGCTAAGCGGGTGGAAATTTTAGCAATCGGGAAACCCGTGGCTTTGGAGGCCAAAGCTGAAGAACGACTAACTCGGGGATTCATTTCAATGATGACCACTCGGCCATCGGTTGGATTTAATGCAAACTGAACATTAGAACCGCCATTCTTCACACCAACACGACGCACACAACGCAAGGCCGCATCTCGCAATATCTGATGTTCGCTATCGGTTAAAGTTTGTGCTGGCGCAACGGTGATCGAGTCTCCAGTGTGTACGCCCATGGCATCAAAGTTCTCTATCGAACAAACAATTATTGCATTATCGTTACTGTCTCGAATTACTTCGTATTCAAGCTCTTTCCAACCAGCAATCGATTCTTCAATCAGAATTTCGCTGATAGGGCTGGCATGAAGGCCGGCGGAAGCAATTTCTTCAAACTGTTCGCTGGTGGCGGCAATACCAGTCCCTTTACCTCCCAAGATAAAGGCGGGCCGGATCACCACCGGCAGGCCGACCTCGGCCACAATTTTGCGCGCTTGCTCCATCGTGGTAGCCACACCCGAACGCGGGACTTCCAAGCCAATTTCTTGCATGGCCTCTTTGAAAAGTTGACGATTCTCGGCGGTTTCAATGGCTTGGGCGTCGGCGCCGATAAGTTCCACCCCGAACCGTTCAAGCACGCCAGCTTCCGCCAGTTCAATCGCCAAGTTGAGCGCCGTTTGGCCACCTAAGGTTGCCAACAATGCATCGGGTCGTTCTTTCTCGATTATGGCGGTGAGCACGGTGAGATCGAGAGGCTCGATGTAAGTAGCATCGGCGAAATCTGGATCGGTCATGATGGTGGCAGGATTCGAGTTTGCCAGCACCACCCGGAAACCCTCCTCTCGCAAAACCCGCGCCGCTTGGGTACCGGAATAGTCGAATTCACAGGCTTGACCAATGACAATTGGGCCCGAGCCAATGAGCATGACGGTTTTGAGATCTTGGCGGCGTGGCATCAGTTGCCTTTCGGAGAGGTAGCGGCAGAATTCAATTGTTTTGCAAAGTCATCGAATAGGTAGTCGGAGTCGAAGGCCCCGGGACCCAGATCGGGGTTGTAGGCGACACCTACGGCGGTCCCATCAGCCGAGCGGAAGCCTTCAATTTCACCATCGTTAAGATTCCGGTAAGTGATTAAAGCTTCATCCAACGAAGACTCAACAATGCCGAAAGATCGATTTTGGCTTGTGATTTCCACACGGCGGTTGCTCAAACGGCGTACCGGGATATTGGCACCGTAGTGCGGGCGTTCTAAACGCTTAATCGATGCACCCAGCACCTGTGCCAAGACCATAGAACCAAGCCCAATGGCCAAAATCGGTAGGTCGTTAGCCAAAGCGCTCGCCACTTGCACCACTGCGGCGAGTGCGGCGGGATTACCTGGACCACTGGAGAGCACGACTCCATCTGGTGAAAGTGCCTTAATATCAGCCGCCGAAGTATGGGCTGGAACCAAGGTCACTGAAGCAAACTTGGCTAGGCGTTGCACGGTAGTACTGCGAACCCCAAGATCGATGACAGCAATTTTGGGCCGATGAGTTGATGCTGCTTCCTCTTCACTACCAATACTGTGAGTTTCAGAAGTGGTTACCTGAGCGACCAAGCTGTCATCTTGGGAAACAGCTTCTTGCGCAGCGCTGCGCAACTCGGCATCGCTAACGGTACCGAAAGCCGCTGTCATGGCATGGTTGGTATGGAGCTGACGGGTCAAGCGACGGGTGTCGACGCCGCTTATGATGGCTTGGCTTCGCTCTAGCATGGCTGCTTCTAGACTCTGGTCGGCCTGCCAGTTGCTATAACTCTGTATTAGTTCCCGCACGACAATGCCACGAGCGCCGCCCCTATTCGACATGGTGGCACCAGCGCTTGCACCGACGTTACCAATCTGGGGATAGGTGAAGTTTATAATCTGACCCGATGACGCCGGATCGGTGATGGTTTCCAAATAGCCGCTCATAGCGGTATTAGTAACTATTTCGCCGACCACCAGACCGTTGGGGGGAAGGTAGCCATACAGTTCACCTCTGAAAGTGGTGCCATCACTGAGGACGAGTCGAGCTTCAAGTTTGTTCATCGGGTTGCCTTTCCATCGATCACGGTCGGAACTCCATTCCAAATGGTGTGTCGCACACGACCGCGAAGTTCGCGTCCGGCATAGGGATTATTGCGACTTAAACTGGCGCTCTGGTTGGGATCCACGATCCAAGTTTCGTTGGGATTGAAGACCGTTATATTGGCTGGTTCGCCGGCCTCAATTGGTCGACCATGGCGGTCTTTAACGCCCGCTATTTCGGCTGGTTTCCACGACAGCAGCGCCAAGATGGATGCCGTGGAGAGCTTGGGCTCGGCTTGAGAATGGTTCAATTCGCTAAGCGCTAGCGCGAGGGCCGTTTCAAGGCCCAACATTCCGGGTGGGGCCTGATCAAATGGTTTTTCTTTTTCGTGGCTGGCATGAGGGGCGTGATCGGTTGCAATAGCGTCGATTGTGCCATCGGCCAATCCCATTCGAATGGCCATAACATCAGCTTCGGTACGCAAAGGCGGATGTACTTTATAGACGGCGTCATAGTTGGCAACCAGCGCATCGGTTAGCGTGAAATGGTGCGTAGTGGCCTCAGCCGTTACGGGCAAGCCCTCGGCTTTGGCGGCGCGCACCAGTTCAACCGAGCCGGCGGTTGACACGTGTTGCATATGTACCTTGGCACCCGTTAAGCGTGCCAGGGCAATATCGCGCATGACCATGAGCTCTTCGGCGAGCGCTGGCTGACCTGGCAAACCAAGTTTGGCCGACCATTCCCCTTCATGCATACAAGTACCGGCCGAAAGACTTGAGACCTCGCAGTGCTGAGCAAGGGTGACGTTTAGCCCACGGGCATACTCCATGGCACGTCGCATGACACCGGCATCTTGAACACCAGTACCATCATCCGTGAAAATTTGTACTCCGAGCTCGGCCAGCTCGGCCATTGGTGCCAGAGTCTCACCCAAACGGCCAACCGTAATTGCACCGGATGCCAGAACCTCGCACAATGCCCCACGACCTAGAGCTAGAACCTCTTTCACCGTGCCAGCATTATCCATGGTGGGCGTGGTATTTGGCATGGCCACCACCGCGGTATAGCCACCCAAGGCTGCGGCACGGGAACCGGTTTCAATCGTTTCAGCCTCTTCGGAACCAGGTTGGCGCAAATGGGTGTGAAGATCTACAAAACCGGGGCTGATAACACAATCTTTGGCGTCCAGCACCAGTTCACCATGGTTGGGTTCAAGCTTGGGTGCCACCTCGGAGATAATTCCATCGGGTGAAACACGTACGTCGCCGAATCTGGTCGCCGTTTCATCAATAATTTTGCCCCCAACAATTAGAACTCCGGTTTCAGCCATGTGCTGTGTCGTGCTTTCTTTAGCCATTCGTGCCCGTACCTCCTGTTCCTTGTAGCAACTTGAATAGCACCGCCATTCGTACCGCTACCCCGTTCCTAACCTGATCGACCATCACGGCATTGGGCAGATCAGCTACCTCTCCATCGATTTCAACCCCCCGATTCATGGGCCCAGGGTGCATGATGAGGGCATGGGGGGAAAGCATTTGCGCTCGAGCGATATTCACGCCGAAAAGGCGTGAATACTCACGCAAGGACGGCACTAGTGCTTGGTTTTGTCGTTCGTTTTGCATCCGCAACAAATAGAGCACGTCGGTGTCGGCCAGTTCCGGCTCGAGGTTGTGCCTTACGGTTGCGGGCCAGGTGTCAACGGCTGGTGGCAGCAAGGTTGGAGGTGCCACCATGGTGACCTCCATACCCATTTTGGCCAGGGCAAATATCATGCTGCCCGCCACCCTGGAGTGTTTAATATCACCTACCAAGGTGAGTTTCTTGCCGGCTAAGCCGCCTTCACCAAAATGGTGGCGCATGGTGTAAATATCTAGAAGTGTTTGCGTGGGGTGTTCGTGCCAACCGTCGCCAGCGTTAATTATTGAGCAGTCAACCCACCTGGTGAGCTGCCATGGAACACCCGAACTGCGGTGACGCACCACAATGGCGTCAACTCCCATAGCCGAAAGTGTTAAGGCGGTGTCTTTAAGTGATTCGCCTTTGTTCACACTCGAGCTCGAGACCGAAAAGTTTAAGGTGTCGGCAGAAAGACGTTTGGCGGCAGTTTCAAAAGAGAGACGAGTTCGGGTCGAATCTTCATAAAAAAGCCAGGCCACCGTGCGCGATCGCAGCGCGGGCACCTTGGCAATGGGGCGACTACTGACCTCGACGAAACTATCGCTTAGATGCATAAGCTCGTCGATCTCTTGGGCCGATAGATCACGAGCAGAAAGCAAATGTTTCACCGCTGTTCTCCCCGATCTTCGTCTAGAACATGTTCGCCTAGAACGACGCCCTCACTTGAAACATCAACAACTTCGTCGCGCCGGGTAGGTAGATTCTTTCCCACAAAGTCGGGCCGAATCGGCAGCTCACGATGGCCTCTATCCACCATCACCGCTAGCTGTACCGAACGCGGTCGGCCGTAAGCGCCAACGGCGTCAAGCGCAGCCCGAACCGTTCGACCAGTGAAGAGCACGTCATCTACTAGGACCACCACTTGATTGACCAGGTCTACCGGTATTTGTGTGACCGCCTCAACTGAAATTGGGCGGAGATCGAGGTCATCTCGGTAAAAAGCAACGTCGAGTAGCCCCACGGGGACTTCGACACCTTCAATTTCTCGTAATGCCTGGCGCAGGTTACGGGCCAGCGGCGCGCCGCCAGTTTGTAAGCCAATCAGTACCACGTCTTTAACACCATGGTTGCGTTCAACGATCTCATGAGCCATGCGTTTGGTGGCTCGTTGAATATCGGCGGCGTCCATGACGCGACTTCGAGCAACAAAAACGCCCCCGTTGGGGGGCGCAGCAGGGCGTTCGCGTTCAGCCAAGTTTATTACCTTTCTGTCCGTACGAGCCTCTCTGGACTCGCTTCACGGTCAGAATTACACGTTATCAGATAGTGAGCCCCGCACATCTTTCGCAATGCGTGACAATAGCCCGTTCACGAACGGTCCTGATTCATCAGTGGAATACGCGCTAGCCAAGAACACCGCTTCAGCGATTACCACGCCGGTGGGAACCTCGGGTTGAGACAGTAGTTCGTAGATAGAGAGGCGCAACACCGCCCTGTCTAGTGCTGGCATGCGTTCGAGGTTCCAACCTTTAGCAAAGGTTCTGATTTGTTCGTCAATAGCGCCCAGTTGTTCCTCGACGCCAGCCACCAAGACTGCGGTATAGGCATCAGGTTTGATGGGCAGCGAGTCGAGCACTGCCTGGGGCGTTATGGCTCGTGTTTCGGCCTCATAGAGCAAGGCTAAAGCCCGTTCGCGTGCGTCGCGACGGTTACCGCTCACGCTCGCGTAATGTATTCGCCGGAACGAGTGTCAACCCGCACCCGGTCGCCAATGTTTACAAACAGTGGGACCTGCACAGTTAGCCCAGTTTCAAGGGTCGCCGGTTTTCTAGCCCCGGATACCCGGTCGCCTTGAACACCGGGTTCGGTCTCGGCCACGTTCAACTCTACGGCCGCTGGCAGGTCGGCACCGATGAACTCGTCTTGGTACGACAACAAAACCGCATTGGCCGATTCCACCAGGTAACCAGCAGCGTCAGCGAGAAGGGCTTCACTTACGTTGAACTGCTCGTAGGTGGAATTATCCATAAAAACAAATTCGCTACCATCACGATACAGGAACTGCATTTCCCGCTTTTCGACGATGGCCCGTTCTACTTTTTCATCGGCACGGAATGTTCGGTCGAGCACCGCGCCCGTGCGCACATTTTTTAGCTTGGTGCGCACAAAAGCTCCGCCTTTCCCCGGCTTAACGTGTTGAAATTCGACGAGGTTAAACAAATCACCGTCGAGGTCGAGGGTCATACCGTTTTTGATGTCGTTCGTTGAGATAGTTGCCATTAGTTAGTGTCTTTTGGGGAGGGAGCGTCAATAAAAATAACAGAGCCAGGAATGCGCGAGGTGTGCTCAGTCGATCACAGTCGGCAATTGGGCACGGGTTAGCATCCTACTACCGTCCATAGTGATTTCGATCGTGTCTTCGACTCGAACTCCGCCAACACCTGGTATGTAGACACCTGGTTCGACGGTCACAACATTCCCAGGGGCGAGCGTAGCATTCGAGGTCGCCGACAACCGTAACGGCTCGTGAATCTCGAGACCGACACCGTGCCCAGTGGGATGGACAAAAAACTCTGCCCAACCAGCCTCATGAATTATCTGCCGTGCTGCGGCATCTACATCTCTCGTAGCCACATCCGCGGCGGCCACCGCTACTGCTTCATCGTGGGCGCGTTGCACGGTCGTTAACATTTTGGCTGTCTGCTCATTCGGACGTCCCAGACTAAAAGTTCGCGTCATGTCGGAGCAGTAGCCGTGGTGAGTAGCACCCATATCAATCACCACCAGATCGCCAGTGGTCAAGCGATTGTCAGAAGGCTCGTGGTGTGGCAACGCCGAGTTAAGCCCCGCCGCCACAATGGTGGAAAAGGCTGGCTTCTCGGAACCGGCGTCACCCATAGCCAATTCAAGGGCCATGGCCACCTCGGCCTCGGTTGGCGAATTAACCAGGCTGGGTAGTACCGAGGATAAAGCCTGGTCAGCAATATTGGCCGCAGTCTTAATAGCCTCGACTTCAACCGGCTCTTTAATGGCCCTCAACTCTTCGACCAGGTTAACGCTAGCCACTACTGTCTGGGCGTTAAACCATTCTTCTTTTGCTTGGCGAGCAAACTCCCAACTGACATGGTTGGCCTCTAAAGCTATAGCCGAGGCGTTCGCCGCCAAACGCGCTAAGAGCGAACCTACATCGGAGCTAATTTCCAGGCGAGTCTCGCTATTGCTATTGGCCAAGACGGCCTCAGCTGCTAGGGCGTAACGACCGTCCGTGATCAAGACAGCCGAATTTGGTGTGACCACCACCATCCCGAAGGAACCGTGAAAACCAGTTAACCACCGCACATTTTCACCTTTGGTCACCACCATGAGTTCAGCTCTGGCTGTCATGGCTGCTCTTAAGCGGCCGAGCCGACCTTCATAATCAAAGCGCAAATTTTGCACGAGATTACGCCTCTAACAAGGCCGCCACCGCGCGGATGGCTAATTCGTAACCCAAACCACCAAAGCCAGCCACAGTGCCACTAGCAACCGGGGCTATAACCGACTGATGACGCCAAGTTTCTCGGCTAGCTGGATTAGACAAATGCAGCTCAACAATTGGCCCCCGAAAGGCCGCCAAGGCGTCGTGCAGAGACCAGGCATAGTGGGTAAAGGCACCGGGGTTGATCACGATGGCCTGACAATCTTGGCGAGCCGCCAAAATCGCGTCAACCAGTTCACCTTCGTGGTTGGATTGCACGTGACGGAGGACCATTCCATGTGCCGTGGCCTGCTTTTCAGCCCGTGTCACATGGTCGGCCAAAGTTTCGGTTCCGTAAATCTCTGGTTCTCGAGTACCGAGAATGCCAAGATTCACCCCCGACACAAGCAACACTCGGCGCTGGTCTTTAGATTCATGGGTGTTGCTCATTTTTCTCGTACCTTTCCAAGGGTAGAACGCACCAGAGCGGCGTCCACTCCGGGCACGACCTCAACACCATTGGGTCCATCAAGTGCAAAAGTCAGTGAACTAAGCATCTTTTTGTCTCGCCCCAAAGCTTCCATAATCTGATCGTCCGCTAGTTCTCGAGGAATAATTGTTGGCAACGAATACTCGGCCACCACTCGGCGGACCTCAGCCACACGCTCGGAGGGGATTCGCCCCATGGCGTGCGCTAATTCAGCGGCATAAATTAGCCCGATCGCAACGGCCTCACCGTGGCGAAGCTCAAAGTTAGATAGCAGCTCAATGGCGTGGCCCAAGGTATGCCCATAGTTCAATATGGCGCGGCGCCCACCTTCACGCTCGTCACTGGCTACCACCTGCGCTTTTATTTCAACACAAGCTGCCACGCGTTGTGGCAGTGGCATCTCATCAAGCTTGCCTCCACCTAAGAAGTGGTATTTAGCCAACTCGCCAAGGCCGCTGCGGAATTCACGTTCCGGCAAGGTATCTAAGGTGGCGGTGTCACAAATAACGGCGTGAGGCTGCCAGAAAGCCCCAACCAAATTTTTCCCTTCCGGTAAATTCACACCGGTTTTACCGCCAATCGCAGCGTCAATCTGGCCCAATAAAGTGGTTGAAACATGGATCACTGCCACACCACGGTGATAGACCGCGGCCGCGAAACCCGCCACATCACTGACCATGCCGCCGCCTACGCTAACCACAACATCGGCGCGGGTAAGCCCCCACGACGCAAACCCTCGGCACAGGGTTTCTACCGTTTCTAAGGTCTTGGCATCTTCTCCAGTACCAATATGGAATGTTTGCTGCGTGACGCCGGTTTCTACCTCAACCGCCAGACCAGGCTGGGTAACGATTGCGGCACGCTTGGCGCCCGTAGGGATAAGCGCTGCCAGCTCGTTCTTGGCGCCATCCCCAACCACCACGTCATAGCTGCGCTCACCAAGTGGTACCGGCACCACGATCATTTCTTATCTCCAAGTAATTCAAGAATCTTCTTAGCCACCGCATCGGCACTCTCGTACCAAGAAACGTCCACCCGAAGGTCGGCAACTTCAGCATAGAGAGGCCCACGTTCCTCTAAAATTTCCTGCAAAACGATCGTCGGTTCACGATGACGAAACAACGGCCGAGAAGTGGTGTCACCAATATGCTCCAAGAGTGTTTGCACATCAGCATCTAGCCATACAACGAGACCGTTTTCCATCAGTTTGAGGCGGTTGACCTCGGCTAGAACCACTCCGCCACCAGTCGCCACCACACAGCCTTCGCTCGTGTTTAACACCTGGTGCAAGGCTGCTGATTCCAACTCGCGAAATACCTGCTCCCCACGTGTAGAGAAGAGTTCGCTGATGCTACAACCCACCTCGGCCTCAACCAGCTCATCGGTATCACACCACTTGAGGTTCATTAGAGCCGCCAAACGTCGAGCCACGCTCGACTTGCCGACTCCCATCGGCCCCACCAACACAATTTGTTTAGTGCCTGTGAAACTCATAGCAGCTGCTCGCTAAAAATTATGGCCAGGAATGCTCCTAAACACAGCGACGGACCAAACGGGAAATGAGCTTTTCTTCCTCGGAAAGGAATTATCGAAAGGCCCACGACTGTGCCCAGCAAGCTACCAAAGAGCCCTGACATTAATACCAAGCGTAAGCCTGAAGGCACCCCATGGTACTGAATGACCTGGTCAACCTCCGTGAATGAACCCACCCAACCGACAACCAAACCCAGTAGCAAGGCTAGCTTGACATCACCAAAGCCCATGCCCGAAGGAGAGATCACAAAGAAAACAAAAAGGAAGAAAAAATAGCCTATGGCGCCAACTAAAGCCGGTAGAACGGTTCGAGGTTCACCCATTACAAACGCCGCCAAGATTATAAACGCCGCGCTAAGAAAGAAGGCCGGGAAAACCAAGCGGTCGGGCAAGCGGTAGTGGTCGATATCAATTGTGCTGCCCACCACCAAAGCGGCTGAGAAAATCAGCAAAGGTATTGTTGAAAATTGCAAACCAAATCGCCACACCACCAGAGCAAAGACCAGTGATGTGATGACATCTATCAAGGGTGCCCGCCAGCGCATAGAAGCGATCGGTCGAGTTTCACCATCCGCAACGGAATCGGGTGAACCCACCGGCACCAAAGTGGCCGCCGGTTGATCTGCGAACCACGACACCACCGGCACCGAAGCTGGGCTGGCCACTGCGTCTTTTAGCGGATTCGCCGACGCTCGGACCAGCGGACGTGTGGGAATATCGTCGATCAGCAGCCGCAACAACGGTGCCACCGCTAGGCCAACAACAGCAGCTATGCCAATCTCAAGGGAATCCACCGCCCAAAGCGTAGTGTGGTACGTGCTACTAGGGGTTTATGCTCGGCGCTTACTCTTTAATGTTGGAGAGGAACTTAAGAAGTAGACCACGATTTATTGAATCGTCACCATCGTCGATAACTGGGCCAAAAGCTTCTTCTCCCTCAGCATTGCCGGTTGACTCTGCCACCGCCGCAACCGCTGCTGCAGCACGCGGCGAAAGGTTGGCCAGCTGACGCGCTAGCTGGTTCGAATCCTGCAGATCGGCAACCAATCCTTGCTCGGGTCCTGGCGTTGCACCAAAGTTTGATTCACGAAGGTTGGCTTCCAACTCGGCAAACGTGTCACCACCGAAAAGTCCGCCCCGTGGGTCTTCTTCTGGGAACTCTTCTGATACCGGCTCAGTGCCAAACGGGGTCAGCACATCATCAGATTCCCGATAGCTGAGCGCCGCTGGCGGGTCATCCGACCATGAAGGCGGGTCATCGGACCATGAATCGGCAAAGCCTTGATATTCATCCTCGCTGGCGGCATAGTTATCAGCCAAGGAATAAGCCGTTGACGAAGAATACGCATCGCTGATTACAGTCGGGTTTTCAACTAATTCGATGGCGGCCACACCTAGCTTTAACAGGTCGCGCACCATTCGACCGGTGGGAAGCTCACCCAATCCAAGTCTGGCACCAAGCTCCGACACCGAAGCACCCCCGCTCAAGGCCACGACTGCCCGCCACTGCGACGAGCTTAGGGTCACCGTGTCTTCTTGCTGATCAGCGACTAAGGCAACATAGCTATCGGTGGATGGCACCACTCGCAGGATCTCTTCCCATTCACGACGGTAGCCTTCGGCGGTAACCAAGACTTCTTCAAGCTCGAGATGGTCACCGCCAAGCTCGCTGGTGGACACATCACCATCAAAGTTGAATGCTCCGTCTTCGGCGCAAAGCATCTCGAAGAGCACCACAGCGCCAGCGTCGATATGGCCACTCCAGGGTGATACACACTGTGCCAATTTTCCGTCTACGAACGCCAGAGTGCCTCGGCCTCGCTCGGTTTCCACACTCAACAAACCGGTCTTGCCCGTATTGGCAAGCAACCGTAAAACGTCTGGCAAGGCGAACGATCCGAGGGTTCCTGAAAGAGACATCTCCACCTCCAACCCAATAGTTCAATGTACCTATCGGCAAAAGAGCGATGAATCTAAAGGAGTCGGGGAAAAATCAACCTCGCCGGGTACAAGTCTTTCACGAGCTAGTCGACCAGATGACCTTCAACCGCTGCTTTCATAACGGCCAGAGGTGCCGCTTCACCCGTCCATTTCGTGAACGCTACGGCGGCTTGGTGCACCAACATGCCCAGTCCACCAACCACCTGAGACCCTTTGGCGGTAGCGTCTTGCATAAGCCTGGTTTGGAGCGGATGGTACACCAAGTCAGCAACGACCTGGCCTTGGCGCAATAGCTCTGGGTTAACAGGGCTGCGATTTACCTGAGCCGGATCGGAGTCGCTATGCATCCCAATTGAGGTGCAATTTACTACCAGATCGGCTCGGCCTACTGCTGAGGCCTCCCCAACCCGCGCCACTTCTGGAGCAAGCGAGACTGCCAATTGGGCGGTCTCGACGGTTCGATTAACCACCACAATCTCGCCAGCACCAGCTTCAGCCAAGGCCAAAATCACCGCACGAGCCGCGCCGCCCGCACCAAAAACCACGCACGTTTTACCCTTGGGAACAAACTCGGCATCTTCTAACAACGATGCTACGAACCCGGCGCCGTCGGTGTTGTCGCCCACCATTTTGTTACCAGCACGATAAACACAATTTACGGCGTTTAGTTTGGCCGCTTGAGATGTCAATTGGTCAACAGTGGCCGCCACGTTGGCCTTGTGCGGCATGGTGACGCTCAAACCCTCAATTCCCAAGACTCGGGCCGCTTCAATTGCGTGATCGCCATGTTCGGGGGCAACATCAAAAACCGTGAAGACCCAGTCGAGGCCAAGATGGTTGAAAGCGGCGTTGTGAATGGCCGGGGATAGCGAATGTTGCACCGGATGCCCAATGAGGCCTACCACCTTTGTATTGCCACTTACCGCAATGTTTTGAATCATTTTGGTTACCTCTTGCAGTATCCCGGCAGTTAACAAATGCGCTTAGAAGATTCCTTCGGCCTGCGATTTTTCTTTCTGGGCCAAGAACTCATCGTAGTCGTCGGTGAAGAAATGGCTGCCGTCGTTGCTGGCCAACACGTAATAAAGCCACGGTCCGTCTTCTGGATTCAACGCCGCAGCCAATGCCGCACGACCAGGCGCCGCAATCGGTCCAGGCGGAATGCCAGCATTAAGGCGTGTGTTGTAAGGCGAATCGATGGCCAAGTCGGCGTCGGTGAGTGGACCGCTGCGTTCGGGACCACGAGCGAAAAACACCGTTGCATCGATGCCTAGAGGCATACCGATGGCCAATCGGTTGTGTATGACCCGTGAAACCTTCCCGTACTCATCGCTCAAACGAGATTCCTTCTCAATCATGGAGGCAATCGTGATGTACTCGTAAGCCGTAAGCCCTTGAGGTGCGCCAGTGACGGGGTCAAGATTCATATAGGGAACCAAACCGACATCGGTAGCAACCTTGGTGAATTGCTGGTTCATCCGCTCCAAAATTTCAACTGGCGTATCGCCCAGGGCGTAATCGTAGGTGTCGGGAAACAACAGACCTTCCCAGTCGTTGCTGCCCTTTGGTCGCCACGGGGTCTCCATGCGAATCAACGCGCTCGACATCTCAGCAGCATCGAAACTCTCGATTTGGTCATCCAAACGTTCCGCAATTTCAGCCACGGTCAGCCCTTCGGGAACCGTGAAGCGTTTGGTTTCAATTGGCGCTGGTCCCGCTTCCAAAACCGCGATTGCTTGCCCGAACGACATGTTCTTGTTCATGTTGTATAAGCCAGCCTGGAAAGCACCTTTGTTTTTCCAACGCAGGTAATAACGAAATACTGTGGGGTTATTAACTACGCCTTCTTTAGCCAGGAGTGTTGCAATCGAGTCGGTTGAGGAACCGCTTGGTACCGTGATCACCACGGCATCGCCTAGGCCACCCGAAGGGTTAATTTGGCGCTGTAACCAAAAAATAGCACCAGCACCTATCATTGCAATTAACGCTACCGTGGCTACCAGGGTGTAAAGAACCTGGCGTGACCGAGGCGGTTCGGGACGAATTCTCACGTAGCGGCCATCGTCCCACTGCCAGTCGCCGGGGTCGCCTCGAAGATCGGCCTGAGTGGCCCTGGTATCACCGTTTCTCGAGGAGCGAGATGAGCTGGGGGTAGTCACGTACTTGTTCCTTGTGAGGGATCGTCGGCCCTACGGTCAAGCCACGATTGTAGAATGATGGACGCTGCCACTTTGTCTACAACCTTTCTTCGGGCTTGGGCATTCAGGCCTTGTTCTTGAAGCTGTCGATCGGCAGTCACCGTCGTCAACCGCTCATCAATGGTTTCCACGGGCAGCGAGGTGCGCTTGGCCAGCTCTTTGACCTCGGCCAAGATGCCCTTGGCCGCCGGACCCACTGAACCGTCCATCGACAAGGGCAAGCCCACTACCAACACTTCAGCGTCAGCTTCGGCGGCCAGAGCCAAAATTTTGGAATGATCACGCTGTCGGTCACCGCTACGTTCTACCACTTCAAACGGGGTTGCTAATGTTCCAGCACTGAGGGCCACGCCGATACGTCGAGAACCGAAATCTATTCCAAGCGCCCTCATCGGCTGCGGTTCCGATTCAAGCCGAAGCACGCATGGCGTCTCGCACCAAAGCAAGCGCGTCATCGAGACGGTTTGGGTTTCTGCCCCCAGCCATGGCCAGTTCGGCATTCTTCCCGGTGCCGCCCTCCACTAGTCGTGCTGGTTCGCTGATCAGCTCGGAGGCGTGCAGACCTGAATCTTTCGTGACCGCCGCCACGATGGCCACACCACCGGAGCTAGGCAATCCGCCTAAGACCACGCCCTTGATTCCGCTTTGGTCGCGCACCGCGAGCGCTAATTGCCGTAGATCATCGCGTTCTAAATCGTCGACACGGGCCACCACTAAACCATCGACTGCTGAATCAGCCAAAGAGCTGGCTTGGCCTACCGCTAGCTGCGCCTTCAGGGCTTTTAGTTGGTTGCGAGTGTCCTTTAGTTCGCTTAGACGCTTCGAAACACCTTCGACCATGTCGGTGGGTTTAACCCCAAGCAGCGCCGCCGCATCAGCTAGCACCGCCTCTTCTTGACGTAAACGTTGAATGGGACCGAAGCCAGTTATGGCTTCTATGCGGCGAATATTCGATCCGATTGAACTCTCGGAAATGATTTTGAGTGGACCGATGTCACCTAAGGCCGAAACGTGCGTTCCGCCGCAGAACTCTATGGAATGCGCACCGGCCTGCAAGACCCTGACCCGCTCGCCATATTTCTCACCGAAAAAAGCGATGGCGCCAAGCTTTTCAGCTTCAGCTTTTGAGGTTTCGAAGTGTTTTACCTCGGCGTTGTTCAAAATTTCGTGGTTCGCCAAGTCTTCAATGGCCGCTATTTCTTCAGGGGTTACCGATTCAAAATGGCTGAAGTCGAAACGCAATCTATCTGGTGCTACTAGTGAACCTTGCTGGCGAACGTGGTCACCAAGCACCTCGCGTAACGCCCAATGCAGAATATGGGTACCAGTGTGATTCCGTTTGATAGCGGCACGGCGTTCCTCGTCAATTGAAGCTACTGCTTCTTGACCCACTTCAATTGTGCCAGACACCAACTCAACACGGTGACGATGTAAACCTGGCACGCCGTAGGTCGTGTCGAGCACTTTCGCCACACCAGTGTCGGTTACAATTTCACCGGTATCTCCAACCTGACCGCCCGATTCCGCATAAAACGGGGTGCGGTCTAAGAAGATATCGTTCCCAACAACGCCGATAACAACCGCTTTAGAACTGGTTTCGGTACGGCCCGTGAAAACCGTAGGACCATGCTCCGACAGAATTTGTTGATAGCTGCGGGTGGTATCGTCATCGACCACACCGCCAGCTTTACTAGCCGCTTTGGCGCGCTGACGCTGCCTAGACATGGCGGTTTCAAAGCCCGCCGTGTCAACCTCGAAACCCTTTAACAAAGCCACCTCTTTGGTGACTTCAAGGGGAAATCCGTAGGTGTCGTGCAGTTGAAAAGCCACTTCGCCATCTAAACGGCCACCATCTGGCAGGGCATCGAGTTCTTGGTCGAGGATTTGAGAACCGGAACGAAGTGTTTGACGGAAACGACCTTCCTCCCGCTCTACGATGCCCAGAACCAAATCTTGGTTCGTTCGAATCTCGGGGTAATCGGTGCCCATAGCGTCGATACAATGCTGCACCAGTGGCGTACAAACCGAGGTTTCTACGCCCAACAAATAAGCAAAGCGGATGGCGCGCCGAATGATCAGACGCAGGACATAGCCACGATCTTCGTTCGAGGGAATAACACCATCGCTGATTAGGAACGTCATGGTGCGGGTGTGATCGGCCAACAAACGCAAGGCGATATCGCCCAGGTCACTTTGGCCAATACGAACCTTGGTAACCCGCTCGGCTTCTTCAACCAAAGTGGCCAGTGAGTCAGCCACATATAAGCTGGGGCTCCCTTGGATCACCCCAAGAATTCGCTCTAAGCCGGCACCAACGTCGATACCTTTGTTGTCAAGGTCGCTTAGGCTACCGTCGGCACGTCGAAAAAACTGTGGGAACACGCTGTTGTAAAACTCCACGAAGCGTGTTTCAGCGGCCGGGTTAGCTGGTCCCCCTTCGGGGCCATAGGCCGAACCAAAGTCGAAAAACAACTCGGAGCTAGGCCCACAAGGTCCGGTTTCACCCATTTCCCAAAAGTTGTCGGCACCAAGTCGTTGTAGCCGCTCTCGCGGAAACCCAACGCCGTCAACCCAGATTTCTTCGGCTTCGTCATCACTTTCGTGAATGGTGACCCATACACGGTCACCGTCGATACCCAATACCTCGGTGGTCATCTCCCAAGCCCAAGGAATAGCCGCTTCTTTAAAATAATCACCAAAGCTGAAGTTGCCCAGCATCTCGAAAAAGCTGAGGTGACGTAACGAACGACCAATGTCATCGAGGTCGTTGTGCTTACCTCCAGCACGAACGCACTTCTGCACAGTGACTGCCCGAGGTGGGCTAAACGGTACTGGTTCTTCGCCTAGGAAATAAGGCACGAACTGCATCATGCCCGAGTTGGTAAACATGGGCGCACTGGGGTGGGTGGGAATCAAACTGGAAGATGCCACTGGAGTGTGTTGGCGATCTTCAAAAAACTTGGTCCAGATTTGGCGGAGTTCGCTAGCTTTCATGGTGATCTCAGACTACTAAAGCGGATGGTTGGACAGTTCACGGCGCAAATTGGCTTCCGTCTCTCGCATAATTTCACGGCCATCATGCACGACCTCGGCCAATTCTGCGCTCAGAGAACGCCACGATTCTTCAACCTGGGTGGCCACCCCTTCGGGAGTAAACCGCGACGCGCTCGAGCGAAGCTGTAACAAGAGCCAAACGGTTCCTAAGGCACCACTGATGGCCCCTAGGAAAAACCAAAATATTCGCTTAAACATTAACGGCTCCGCTTTCGACGGCGACCAAAAAGTCGGCCGATCGCTGTTCCCAAGGCAATCAATTTAATCATCGGCCAAGCCAAAAGCCGATACGTAAGTGACGTGGTGGCATCGACATTATGAGTGATCGATTCGGTCCGTTCCAAGATGGTGTCTACCCGCACCAACTCGTGATTGACCGCGGTGGCACTACGGTGCACTTCAGCTGCCGCGGCGCTTGCCACCTTGGTTAGCTCATTCATCGCCATCCGTGCGGTACGTAACGTTCGAAGCAACGACAAGACCGCCGCCGTCACAATGACGGCAATCACGACCGAGGCGATAGCCACAATTAACGCCGCTAGTTCGCCCGCACTCACGTCTGCTTCTTTTGCCTGGTAGACATGCGGTGTTGAATCTCCTCTTCAAAGCCATGCGACGACGGCTGGTAATAGCGCGACAAGCCTACCCCAGCCGGTAGATAGGTTTGATCCACCCAGCCTCGTTCATCATCATGGGGATACTTGTAACCTCGACCATGTCCCAGGTTTTTCGCACCTGAATAGTGGCTGTCACGCAAATGCTTGGGAACAATGGCCGCAGCACCCAGGGCAACCTCGGCTTTAGCCGCAAAGAGTGCTTTGGTAACGGTGTTTGACTTCGGGGCCGTAGCCAGGTGCACCACGGCTTGAGCCAGGTTGAGTTGTGCTTCGGGCAGACCCACCATATCAACCGCCCGGGCGGCAGCTTCGGCCACTAACAGCGACATCGGGTCGGCCATACCAACGTCTTCTGAGGCCAGAATTACCAAACGTCGGGCAATGAAACGAGCATCTTCCCCGGCTTCTAGCATGTGCGCTAGCCAGTAGAGCCCGGCATCGACGTCGGAACCACGAATGCTTTTGATAAACGCGCTAGTTATGTCGTAGTGGGCATCGCGTCCATACGCTAAGGCTTTAGCGCTCAGTGCATCTTCAGCATGGGCAAGCTCTACAACCGTGTGGTTGCGATCATCGTTAGTTTGTGCCAGTGCGATGGCGACCTCGAGGGCCGTGAGAGCTTGGCGGGCATCGCCTCCCGCTCGGCTGGCAATTAGTTCTAGCGCCTCAGGTGTGGCCGTGGCAGCCTCGAGCTCTAAGCCGCGCTTCAATAGCTTAAACACCGCTTGATCATTTAGAGGTTCTAAGCGGAACAAGGTGGAGCGTGACAATAGGGCCGCGTTCAGCTCGAAATACGGATTTTCGGTGGTTGCACCAATGAGCGTTAGCAGGCCCGATTCCACCGAAGGCAACAACGCATCTTGTTGTGCTTTGTTAAAACGGTGAATTTCATCCAAGAACAAAAAGGTGGAAATGCTGTAGTGGGCACGACGTTCTTGGGCGGCACTAATTACTTCCCGCACGTCTTTAACTGAAGCCTGGGTGGCCGATAGTTGCTCGAAGTGGGCTTTGGTGTAGTCGGCCACCAAGTGAGCCAAAGTGGTTTTCCCAGTGCCGGGTGGCCCCCATAAAATTACTGAAGATAATTTGTCGTGCTCGAGTAAAGTACGCAGTGGCGTTCCCGGAGCGATGAGGTGTTCCTGACCTAACACCTCATCAAGGTGTTTGGGGCGCAACCGTGCTGCCAAGGGTCCATCTTGGTGAAGCTGGCGTTCCATTCCGGCCGAGAACAGGTCGTTACTCACTCCCCTATCTTAGTTGCTTGACCCCAAAGGCACTGCTTAGGCATTCCAAGCATGGCAATATCGTTAAATGCGTTGGTACGCCGTTTTATTCTGGGGATGGGTCATTGGTTCAGCCGCCGTATGGTTGTGGCGTCGGATGAACCACAAACCTTCGGCCAATCCACCCACTACTGAGGTGATGTCGTCTCCTCTGAGGTTGACCGCAGCAGACCCGGCCAACACAACGGCACCTAGGTCGCTTGGCCGTGACACCGAGAGTTCCGAGAGTCGTTCGATGCTCACCAACCTGCCCACCCTCTTAGCTGGAGTTTCACTACCTTGTGGCCTGGCGCCACTTACGCATGGCCAAGCCAACTTAGATTTTGACTCGGCCGCTGTTTTCGCTACCGACAGCGCATCTTTTGAGGAAACCAAGAAGAAGCTTTTAGAGGAAATTTCCGGGCTCGGCTTTGAGATTGTGCCCATTGATCAAAACACTTTTCGAGCCCATAAACCAGAAGGTGACCTAGAGATCGAGTTTTTCGGAACAACCGAACTGAACCGTGATTTCTCCACCGCCACTAACGGTGCGACGGTGGTGGAAATACGACTGGCTACTTAACTTCTGAACTTTCGCTTGGCCACCGGGGTCTCATCACGGTGCAACTGTTGCAACGGGCAAAAGACAGCTCATCCTTTTGGTGGCAACAAACGCAGGCCCAGCTCTTCAAGCTGATTTGGGTCGATGGGTGTGGGCGCATTAGTTAGAGGATCGCTACCGGACTGGGTTTTGGGGAACGCGATGACCTCACGAATATTTTCTTCCCCAGCTAAAATGGCCACCAAGCGATCAATTCCAAAAGCGAACCCGGCATGAGGTGGCGCCCCGTATTGGAAGGCATCAAGCAAGAAACCAAACTTGGTCTGAGCTTCCTCGGCGCCAATACCAATACGGTCAAGGACCAACGACTGTATGTCGGGCCGATGAATTCGAACGCTGCCTGAGCCAAGCTCCCAACCATTCAGAACTAGGTCGTAAGCCTGCGATCGAACTGCTAAGAGCTCTTCCCCGCTGCCGTTACGCAACAAATCCAAATCATCGGTGTTCGGCATGGTGAAGGCATGGTGGGCTGGAATTGGTGTGCCGTTGTCGTCTAAGCCTTCAAAGAGCGGGAACTCGGTTATCCACAGGAACTGAAGCCCACCTTCGTTAACAGGGGGCCGGCCCAACTCAAGACGCAGCAGGCCCAAAACGTGACGGACCATGGCCCGCTCGTCGGCCACGAGCAGCAAAAGGTCGCCTGGGGCAGCTTCGGTGGCTGTCACCAGGTTGGCTAGTTCGGTTTCGCCGAGAAACTTTGCTACCGGCGAGTTGATCACGCCGTTTTCTTCCACCTTCATCCACACCAGGCCTTTGGCCCCGAAACGTTTGGCCGTTTCAGTCAGGGCATCCAGGCGATTGCGAGTGGTGTCGGCGCCGCCGGGGACACGAATGCCTTTAATACAAGAAGCTTTGAAAGCGTTGAAGCTAGTTTCGGTGAAAATTGGTGTCAGCTCTACCAGTTCCATGCCAAAGCGCACGTCGGGCTTATCAGAACCGAAGCGCTCCATAGCTTCGGTCCAGGTCATCTGGGGAATTTCTCCGATCTCAACTGCGGTTGCGGCCTTAACGGCGGCCACCACGGCATGGGTGATGAGCGCCAATACTTCGTCTTGGCTGGCGAAACTCACCTCGGCGTCGAGCTGCATAAACTCGAATTGCCGATCAGCGCGAAGATCTTCATCACGTAGGCAACGAGCAATCTGGTAGTAACGATCAATGCCGCCGACCATGCAAAGCTGTTTGAACAACTGCGGACTTTGGGGCAGAGCGTAGAAACTCCCTGGCTTAAGCCGTGCTGGCACCACAAAATCTCGGGCACCTTCGGGAGTTGAGGCGATCAGCATGGGCGTTTCGACTTCTAGGAAATCTTGTTCTTCCATGGCCCTACGAATAGCGCTGTTGACTTTGGCTCGAAGGCGCAAGTTTCGCTGCATGCGTTCCCGCCGCAGATCGATATAGCGATGCCGCAGCCGCACCGTTTCATCGGTTTCTACCCTGTCATCGAGCAAAAACGGTGGGGGTTGCGAAACAGAAAGAACCTCCACTTCACAATCGCCAAGCTCGACTTCACCACTGGCCAGGTTGGGGTTGATAGTTCCTTCCGGGCGCATTCGAACCACGCCGGTGATGCGCACCACATATTCACTGCGCAGATCAGCTGCGCCGTCAACCACGGCTTGGATGACACCAGTTCGGTCGCGTACGTCAACAAAAGCCAAATGCTCACCATGCTCACGACGTCTGGCAACCCAGCCACAAACCGCCACCTGGCGACCCACGTCGACTGCGGTCAATTGGCCGCACATATCGGTTCTCATAGCCAAAGCGTCAGAGTTGGTTGTGGTCACGGTTGCTTCCTCAGGTATTCAATTAAGTCGCTACGTTCAAGGCTCATTTGGCTGGCCGGGCCTCGCAGATCGCGGACAGTAACGTTATCGGCTGCAGCTTCTTCCTCACCGATAATCAACGCCAACGCGGCGCCGGAACGATCGGCGGCTTTCATCTGCGATTTCATCGATCGACGATCATAGGCTCGATCCAGGAACAAGCCCGCACGGCGTGCTTGGGTAACCAGGTCGCGGGCGTGGGTGCCGCCGGTCGTGTCGACCACAAAGGCTAGCGGTACTTGCTCGGCTGGCCGTAGAGCTTCTTCAGCTTGCAAGGCCAGCAAAATCCGCTCGATACCGCTGCCGAAACCCACGCCTGGGGTTTCCGGGCCGCCTAAGGCTGATGCTAAACCGTCGTAACGGCCACCGCCGCCAATTGCATTCTGCGCACCCTCCAGCGCCAAAGCCTGGAATTCAAAGGTGCTGTGGGTGTAGTAGTCGAGCCCGCGAACCAGGCGGGGTTCAACATCAAAATCTACTTCCGCGGCGCGCAATCCTTGTTGTACCCGCTCAAAATGCTCAAGTGCATACTCAGATAGCGACTCGAGCACCGAGGGAGCTTCTGACAGAGCGGCTACTGTTTCAGCCCGCTTGGAATCAAGCACTCGCATTGGATTAGTACGGGCAGTTTCAAGATCTTGGGGGTGCAGTTGATCGCTGTGATCTTGCAGCCAGGTTCCCAACAGTGTGGTGTAATTTGAACGGTCTTCCGGTGTGCCCATTGAGTTCAACAACAGGCGAAGTTGCCGCAAGCCCAGCTGAGCATAAAAGTCGGCCTGCAAGGTGATTACTTCCACGTCCAGATCAGCATCGGGTGAGCCGAGCACCTCGACGCCTAGCTGATGGTGCTGGCGGTAACGACCGGCTTGGGGCCGTTCGTAGCGAAAGTTAGGTGCTACATACCAAGCCTTCCAGGGATTTCGCTGAGGTCGATGTTGGAGGTAGGCACGCACAATGGAAGCTGTCCCTTCCGGACGCAACGCTAAATGGCGGCCACCTTTATCGATAAAATCGTACATTTCTTTGGTGACAATGTCGGTACCTTCACCAACCCGTAAAAACACTCCGAGGTCTTCAAACATGGGGCTTTGCACCAAACCGAAACCCGCATTGGCAACATGTTGGGCGAAACGGGCCACCAGCTCTACCCACTGAGCCGACTCGGGCGGCATTACATCACGCGTGCCCACAGGAGCGCTAAAGGAACTTGAAGCCATGGCCCGAGATTACCGGGCCGAGCTAACGGTTTAGCCATTTACCAGGCCACAAACCGCCTAGATGACGGCGCCTGCCACCACCCGATAAGCGTCATATACCGAGTCAATTCCCTTCACGATGCTAATTAGGGAATCGAGATGTGAGGGGTCACCTAACTCAAAATCAAACCGCATTTTGGAAACCCGGTCAGAACCGGTGGTGGTTACACAAGCAATAATGTTCACGTGATGATCGCCCAGCACCGCCGAGACATCACGGAGTAACCGCGATCTATCGAGGGCCTTCACTTCCATCGACGCCACAAAGGTTCCTGAGGGGGAACTATCCCAATCAACGTCAATCAGACGATCGCTTTGATCCATCGTTAACGAAACCGCATTGGCACAATCAGAACGGTGAACCGACACTCCCCTACCACGGGTTACAAAACCCATGATTTCATCGCCTGGTACCGGAGTGCAGCATCTCGCCAAACGCACCATCACATCATCTAAGCCCTCAACATGCACGCCAGAAGACGAGGAAGAAGACGTGGACGATGGCCGCTGTTGTAACGCGCGGGTGCTTTGTGGCAGTCGCTCTTCAACCTCGCTACCGCCACCTTGGAGTTCTTTTTGAATTCGCGTAGCTACCGAACGTGCCGAAACGTGGTTTTCACCAACCGCCGCTAAGAGTGCATCAACATCGGTGTAATTAAGGGCTTCGGCAACTTCTTTATAGATACGAGACTTGGAGAGCTTCTGAACCGGTAGACCCAAACGGCGCATTTCGCGTTCGAGCTCATCAGCACCATTTTCAATGGCATCATCTCGCCGTTCACGCGAGAACCATTGACGAATCTTATTGGTGGCCTTAGGTGTGACCGCTATTTTAAGCCAGTCGCGCGAGGGTCCGGCACCGTTCACTTTTGAGGTGAAAATTTCTACAGTGTCACCCGACAAAAGCTTCGATTCTAGGGCGACAAGTCGCCCGTTGACTCGGGCCCCAATACAGGCGTGACCAACCTCAGTGTGCACGGCATATGCGAAGTCAATAGGGGTTGCACCCACCGGTAGCGTGATGACTTTGCCTTGGGGTGTGAAAACGAAAACCTCGTCCTGTTCCAAATCGATTTTCAAATTGGCCATAAAGGCCGAAGGATCGGAGGTTTCTTGTTGCCAATCAACGATTCGATTGAGCCAAAGAACATCGTCACGGGAGGTGGAGTCTTTGTAAGCCCAGTGCGCGGCGATACCATTTTCGGCCCGTTCGTGCATCTCTCGAGTACGGATCTGCACCTCTAGTGGTTTACCTTGTGGCCCAATCACCGTGGTATGCAGCGACTGATACAGGTTGAACTTAGGCATGGCGATGTAATCTTTAAAGCGCCCCTGCACCGGCTTCCAAGTGGCGTGAATCGAACCCAAAGCCGCGTAACAGTCTTTAACGGTGTCGACGATTACCCGAATCCCCACCAAGTCGAAAATGTCGTCAAACTCGCGGGAGCGCACCACCATTTTTTCATAAACACTCCAGTAGTGTTTCGGACGCCCGTTAACTTCAGCACTGATTTTCAGCTCGGCCAAACGAGTCTGTACCCGTTCTAGAACCTGAGTGAGATATATTTCACGCTCGGGTGCCCTAGTCGAGACCATCTGATCAATTTCGGCATACCGCTTGGGGTGTAGTGCAGCAAAGGAAAGATCTTCCAACTGCTGTTTCACTTCTTGCATACCCAAGCGATGCGCTAAGGGCGCATAGATATCAAGGGTTTCTTGCGCTATGCGAGCCTGCTTCCAAGATGGCATGGCCGCAATGGTGCGCATATTATGCAGGCGATCCGAAAGCTTGATGATGATGACCCGCAGGTCTTTGGCCATCGCCACCAACATTTTGCGCATGGTGGCTGCCTGTTGAGCCTCTTTGGAGTCGAATTTCAACCGGTCAAGCTTGGTTACCCCGTCAACAATGGCGGCCACATCGGCACCCAGCTCACGCTCTACGTCGCGAAGCTCCATGCCGGTGTCTTCAACAGCGTCGTGCAGCAGCGCGGCCGCGATGGTAACCTCATCCAAACCCAGCTCAGCCACAATGCGGGCCACGGCTAAGGGATGGGTAATGTACGGTTCGCCCGACATGCGCATCTGCCCTTCGTGGGCATCGCGACCAAGCTCGAAGGCCTTGGTGACTACAGCTATTTGGTTCCGCGCATCTCGACCCCGAAAGCCATGCACCAACGGTCGAACCTCAACTGAGGCTGCTGCCAGTTCTCTTCTCCATGGCAAAACTCGGTTGACGGTTGGCACGACAAGCGGCTCCCACTTTGAGTGCGACTACCTCGACGCAGTAGTACTCATCTCAGGATACAGCTTGTAGACCAGATCGAATTAGCCAGCTCCAACACGTCGAGCCAACACATTCGCCAAAACATGGCGGGGTCAAATGACTAGGCGCAGGTATTAACGGCGCTTACCTTTTTTGCGCGGCCGTGGAGGATGCCCACCGGAGGGGGTGATCTTCACTGCTGAGGGTGGTTTGGTAGCAGTCGAAACAGCGGTGCCAGAAGATGTTGAACCTTCGTTAGATTGAGAACCGTCCGAGCCGGTAGAAACTGCGCCGCCACGAGAAGCCACCTGGGATGCCGCCGCTTGATCTTTGGCGGGTTTTGTACCGGCGAGTTTCTGTTTCAGCTCGGCAAAATGGGGTTCACGTTCCTTGAGGAAGATAACCACTGGGACCGCCACAATCAGCGACGAGTATGCGCCGACCACCATGCCGATAGCCAGAGCAATTGCGAACTCTTCGAGGGTGGTGGCACCCATGATCCACGAACCGACCACCAGCATTGATAGCACCGGTAGCAATGAGGTGAGTGAAGTGTTGATAGACCGCATTAGCACTTCGTTGGTGGCGTAGTTGGCCACGTCCCGATAGGTCATGCCGGTTGATACCGAAGCTCGGGGAGTGAGCTCTTGGAGCTTGTCGAACACCACGATCGTGTCGTAGAGGGAATAGCCCAAAATCGTTAAAAACGCGATCACGGTTGCTGGTGTGACTTGGAATTGCAAAATTGAATAGGCACCAACGGTGATCACAATGTCGTGCAACACTGCCACCAGCGCACCTATAGCCATCCGCCATTCCAATCGAATGGTGATGTAAGCGGCGATGGCGATAAAGAAGAAGATCAACGCCCGTTCAGCTTGGGCAGTGATTTGATCTCCCCAGGATGGCCCGACGGTGTTGATGGAAACCTCGGAAATCTCGATACCGGCGGCTTCCGCCAAGGCGTCCACGATGGCTTCAGAATCGTCAAAAGCCGAGATACCGCTTTGGATGCGTAGAGTGCGCACTCCCGACCCGCTAGTTAAAACCTGGATGCGAGCATTGTCATGGCCAATTGGCCGCAGCGCATCGCGCACATCGTCCACCGAGAGCTGCGCCGATTCGAGTTCCCAAACACCTCCGCCCTCAAAATCGATGCCTAGATTGAGCCCACGCCCAACTAAGGACCCGACACACAAAACCACGGCCACGGCGGAAATGGCAAGAGCGCGCTGCCATATTTTCTGGAAATTGATACCTGGATTACCGCGATACAGACGCTGGGCCAGATTCATTATTTCACCTCCGCAGAAAGCTGTGATGAAGCAAAACTTTTAGGCATCCCGAACATCCAGCCTTTTTGCGAGTACTTGGGTGAGCTTCCAAGCATCATCACGAGTGGCCCCATCATAAAATAGGACACCACCAGATCTAAGAGGGTGGCCAAGCCTAGGTAGAAGGCGAAACCACGCACCGGGCCCACGCTCAACCAGTACAACAGGGCGGCACCGATGAGCGTAGTGACATCGGCTTTCACGATGGTTGAGAAGGCCGAGTTGAAAGACTTTTCCACCATAGAACGAATGGACCGGCCGTCTCGCACATCTTCTTTGAGGTTCTCGAAATACACCACATTGGAGTCGACCGAGACTCCAATTGAAACAATGAGACCAGTAATACCCGCCAAGGTCAGGGCTAAGCCTTGATTAGCGCCAAACCACGAGATAATCGCCCAGAGGAGGCTGAAGGATATAACGAGCGAGAACATGGCGATGGCACCAAGGACCCGGTAGTAGGCCACCATGTAGAGGGTGACCAACGCCAGACCGACCAAACCAGCCACGATGCCAGCGTTTAGGGCGTCTTTACCAAGGGTGGCAGAAACGGTTTGGGTTTGCTGCGGTTCAAGCTGAATGGGCAAAGCACCGTAACGCAGAACCGTAGCCAGGTCTTTGGCTTCGCGATCGGTGAAATTTCCGCTGATCGAGATTTCATCGGCTTTGAATTCCGGCACTTGCACCTGGGGTGCCGATAGCACAACCCCATCAATTTCGATACCAATGCTTCTGGTCGGGCAACCTACTGCAGCGTTGTAGCATTCGCTGGCGATGGCGTTCCAGGCGTTGATACCGGAATCTCCGCCCTTTAGCTCTAGAGCAATGATCCATTGGTTCACACCCACCAACGACGCGTTGGCATCGGCGACGGCATCACCTCTAACAGCTGTTGGACCAAGCTCGTACAGCACATCGGGGTTGTCTTCTGAAGGGAACACAACGGTGTCGTCGGGTGACGCTTCCTCAGGTGGAGTGATCGGCGTTCCGGGCTCGACAATGTCGAGAACGGGACGGAAACGTAGTTCGGCAGTCCGACCAACTAGTTCCAGCGCCCGCTGCGGGTCATCAACACCTGGCAAAGACACGATAATACTGTCACCCTGTGCAGCTACCTCAGGTTCCGCCACGCCAATAGCATCTACCCGTCGGCGCATAATTTCTACTGCCTGATTGAGCTGCTCGGCACTGGCATGCTCGGTGGGCTGTAACACGACCGAAACGCCACCCTGTAGATCAAGCCCCAGCAGCGGCGCATTCCCAGTGGCAAAGGTGTAACCAAGCGCCACAACTGTGACGACCAGAGTGACTAGGAACTTGGCGAACATCTTGTTTTTCATCTAATCGACCCCATCGGCAGATTCGGAGTCATCAAAATCTGGGCTGCTCGCATCGTCGTTTTCGAAGTCGGTTTCAAAGTCATCTTCGAACTCAACCCGATTGGCAATTGCGCCACGGGCAATTCGGATTTCTATTCCAGGCGAGATTTCAAGAAACAAGTCGCCGTCATCTTCACCGGTAATTTTCCCGTAGATTCCAGCTGTTGTCATAACCTCATCGCCTACGGTGAGACTAGCTACAAGCTCGCGAGCTTTGCGGGCTCGACGCTGTTGCGGCACCAATAATACGGCCCACATTACGCCAAGGATTACCAGTAAAAGTATGCCGTCCATCTTGAGTCGCTTCCTTTAAGCGCTTAAATGCCAGTGACTGACGCTAGCCGTGCAGTGGTGCAACTGCGTAACGCCCGAGTGAATCTTCCCAAGGCAGCTTAAGCCCATACTTCTAAAATCTCTTGGCGAAGCGCTGCGAAACGCCCAGCGCGAATCGCCTCACGCATTTGTTTTACTAGGTTCATTAACCACGCCACGTTGTGCCGGGTGAGGATGGTGGCTGCTGTTGGCTCGTCATTAGTCAACAAATGTCGAAGATAGGCCCGTGAATACCGCCCGGTTTGATCACCATTAAAGTTGGGGTCGAGGGGGCCATCGTCATGGCGGTATTGGGCGTTGCGTATATTCAGACGACCAGCAGTTGTCAACAAAGTGCCATGACGAGCAAGACGCGTAGGCAGTACACAGTCAAACATGTCGACACCCAGATTGACCGCCTCGACCAATCCAACCGGATCGCCTAGACCCATGAAATATCGCGGTTGAGAAACTGGTAGTTCATCCATAGTGGCACCTAAGGCTTCCACCATCTGATGGCGAGTTTCACCGACAGATAAACCTCCGACGGCATAGCCATCGAAACCTATTTCAATAGTTCGTTTGGCGCTCTCGACTCGAAGCCCTGGGTCGATACCGCCTTGAACAATGCCAAACTGAGCTTGATCACGGCCTTGTTCTTGCCAAGTGGCCTGCTCGTGCAAAAACGTGGTTCGCCCTCGACGCGCCCACAATATTGAGCGTTCGACAGCCTGTCGGATCACATGTGGTTCCGAGGGCAGTGGCGGGCAGACGTCTAATATCATCTGAATATCGGCCCCCAGTTCGGCCTGCACGGTGGCCGCCTTTTCAGGGCTTAGATGGTGGTAGCTGCCGTCGTACACCGAGCGGAACTTGGCCCCCTCATCATCAACTTTTGGCGCCAAGCTAAAAATTTGGAAACCACCCGAATCGGTCAAAAGATGCTGGTTCCAACCCATAAAACCGTGCAAGCCTCCGAGCTGGTTCACCAGCTCGGAACCGGGCCTTAACATCAGGTGATAAGTGTTTCCCAACACAATCTCAGGACTAAGGCGTTCAAGGTCTTCGGTGGTTAGGGTGCGCACCGCTCCTCTGGTGCCCACTGGCATAAAGATTGGGGTTTGAAAGCTGCCTCGCGCCGTACGCACCACTCCGGTTCGAGCACGCCCATCTTGCGCCAACAGTTCAATTTCAAGCTTCATTGCTGGCCTCGCTGCAACCACATGGCATCGCCGAAAGACAAAAATCGATAACGATTGGCCACCGCTTCGGCGTAAAGCTCACGCCAACGGTTACCCACAAAAGAATCGATCATAACCAGGAGGGATGAACGTGGCACATGGAAATTGGTCAACATCACATCAACCAAGCGCCACTGGTAATCACCATAAATAAACAGTTCACTGTTACCTTCCAGTTGGCCGGTACCAGCAGCAGTTTCTAAGGCTCGGGTGGCGGTAGTACCAATCGCGATTACCCGTCGTGCCGCCTGAACCGCTTCCATCGTGTCGTAGCTCACTCGATAGAATTCTGAGTGCATCTGGTGGTCTTCAACCCGATTAGTCACAATTGGACGAAAGGTGCCTAAGCCAACCACCAATTCAATTTCACAAAAACGTGCTCCGGTGGCCTTGATACCTTCTATGACTTGTTTGGTTAGGTGCAAACCAGCTGTTGGTGCCGCGACCGACGCCGGTCGGTCGGCGTACACAGTTTGGTAGCGTTCCGGGTTTTCCAGCCGCTCATGGATATACGGCGGCAGCGGAACCTCGCCGAATTCAGCCAAGGCTTCAACATCGCTAGCCAAATTTCCGTTCGTTCCCTGCTGTTCATACCGAAGGCGAACTCGGCGACGACCTTCACCTAAGTCTGCACCTACTTCGACTGACAGGCCCGCTCGCTCTAGCACCGTACCGGGACGGACCTTTCGGGATGGACGCACCAGTGCTTCCCATTCATCGCCGATGGGGTGCAACAAAAGCACCTCAACTTCACCACCGGTTGCCTTGTTGAGCTTTAGGCGAGCGTGCAAGACCCTAGTGTTATTAGCCACCACTACATCGCCTTCGCCGACCAGTTCAGGCAGGTTATAGACGTGTTGATGCGAGGGTGGTGACGACGGCCCGCGGTCGACTAAAAGACGGGCACTGTCTCGGGGTTCAACCGGGGTCTGGGCGATCAGCTCGTCAGGTAAGAAGTATTCAAAATCGGCTAGGTCCATCGGCGGTTAGACACTATCCGAAAAGGCTGGGGGGTGACTCAGGGGAAACATCCTTGGGTGGCTCGACCCCTAGATGTTGCCACGCGGCTGGCGTAGCTACACGACCACGAGGTGTTCGCATAATTAGGCCCAGCTGAATAAGGAATGGTTCATATACGTCTTCTACGGTCTCGGTGGGTTCACCAACACTAATGGCCAAGGTTGAAAGCCCGACCGGTCCCCCACCAAAGCGCAAACAGATGGCTTCTAAGATGGCGCGGTCGACCTTGTCGAGGCCAAGCTCGTCAACACCAAAAACTGCCAGTCCATCGTTGGCAGTGGCTTCATCGACCACGCCATGGGCGCGCACCTCGGCGAAATCGCGCACTCTCCGCAACAACCGATTAGCGATTCGAGGTGTGCCGCGAGCCCGGCGAGCGATTTCCTTGGCACCTCCGGGTTCAAGCGCCACTCCTAAAATTTCAGCCGCTCGCAGGACAATGGCGGTTAAGTCGCTGGCCCCGTAGTAGTCGAGCCGGGCCACCAAACCGAATCGATCACGTAATGGTCCGGTGATTAGACCGGTGCGAGTGGTGGCACCTACCAATGTGAATGGAGCGACATCGAGGCGAAGCGAGCGTGCTGCAGGGCCTTTGCCAATCACGATGTCGATTTGAAAATCTTCCATGGCGGGATACAGAACTTCCTCCACAGCCCGTGACAAGCGATGAATCTCGTCAATGAAGAGAACGTCGCCGGTTTCAAGCTGAGTGAGAATGGCCGCCAAATCGCCACCACGTTCAAGGGCCGGGCCTGAGGTCACATGCAGCCCCACCGACATTTCAGCGGCCACGATGGCCGAAAGAGTTGTTTTGCCTAACCCAGGAGGCCCGGCAAACAAGAGGTGATCTACCGGCTGAGCGCGTCGCCGGGCGGCTTCTAAAATAATGGTCAGATGGTCTTTTAGCTCTTGTTGGCCTACAAACTCGGCCAAAGTTCGAGGTCGTAAACTAGCTTCAGCGCCTTCACCACTAATCTCAGACGAACCTGCTGGCTCGCGCCGCGATTGAACCTGGCCTTCGGCCTCTAGATCATCGGGGCCTAGTTGTGGGTTGAGTATTTCTTCGCGCATGCCGGTTGTTCTTACCTCTGAGCACCTAGCTCACGTAGAGCCGCTCGCAACAGTGCTGAAGCATCGTCGTGGTTGGGTAGCTGTTTCAGCACAGCCCTTATTTCGTCGCTCTGGTAGCCAAGTTCGACCAACGCGTCGTGAGCATCGGTGGTAACCGATGGTTTCGCCGTCTGAGCCTCATCGTCGGCGGCGGAAAACTCGAATTCCGGTAAATCTAGTTTCGGTTTGAGTTCAATCAAGAGCCGTTGTGCAGTTTTCTTGCCCACTCCGGGCACTAAGCACAACGCCGCCAGATCATCCGAGGCAATGGCTTGTAACAGTCGGGCCGGGGCATGGGTCGACAAGATAGCCATGGCAAGGCTTGGTCCCACACCATGGGCGGAAAGCAACACCTCAAACAGTCGCCGTTCGTGATTGGTTGCAAAGCCGTAAAGCACCTGTGCATCTTCACGAATGTGGTGATAGATATGGACGAACGCTTGGTCTTCAGCCCCGCTTAGGGCACTAGCCACACCTGGCAAAACAGTTACCCAATACCCTATGCCGCCCACTTCCAAGAGTACTGATGAACCTTGTTGTGCGAGCACGGTACCGCGCAGTGAACCAATCATTTGTGCCGACTTAACGCTCGGGCCATAGCGCCGTGAGCAACATGACAGAGGGCCACCGCCGCCGCATCGGCGGCATCCGCGGGAGCGGGCACAATCGGCAGATTCAAAAGCATTTTCACCATTTGAGCCACCGCTGTTTTGTCGGCAGCTCCGTCGCCAGTTACGGCCAGCTTAACTTCGTTGGGTGAATAGTCGGCGACTGCCACACCTCGACCTGCGGCCTCGGCCATAACTAAGCCCGAAGCCTGGCCTACCGACATGGCGGTTCTAACGTTGTGCTGAAAAAATACCCGCTCGATTGCTAGGGCCACCGGGTCAAACTCATCGAATAGCGAACGAAATTCGGCCTGCAATTCGGCCAAACGATTTGGCAACGGCTCGTCTGGTGAGGTGCGAAGCACGCCGATAGCAACCGCATTTGGCTTCTGGGTGGTGGCATCTAACACGGCGTAACCACAACGTGACAAGCCAGGGTCGATACCTAAAACGAACATGCGTACGATATTACTGGATACCGCTAATGGGGTCGAGCATTGACACCCGACAGCACATTTCTAAAGCTCGATGCTTTCCAGAATTTCGGTCGGAATATCAAAGTTCCCGTGCACAGCTTGTACATCGTCATGGTCGTCAAGCGCTTCGACAACCTTAAGCACGGCCGCGGCCGCGGTTTCCGAATCTAACGCCACCAAGGTTGAAGAAACCATGGCAGTATCGGCCGATTCCACCGTGATTCCAGCCTCATCCAAAGCACTACGAATATCGCTCAACGCCCCTGGGGCACAGCTGATATCCCAAACGTCACCATCGGCGACAATGTCATCAGCGCCAGCATCAAGAGCGACTAACATCACATCGTCTTCTTCGACGGTGCTAGGAACGGTGATAAGCCCGCGCCGCTCGAACTGCCAGGCCACAGCACCAGGTTCGGCTAATGATCCGCCACTGCGATTGAAGATCGTTTTAATCTCGGCACCAGTGCGGTTCCGGTTATCGGTCAACACCTCGACTAGCAAAGCCACACCGTTTGGGGCGTAACCTTCATAGGTGATCGACTCGTAATTAACGCCTTCGAGTTCGCCCGTACCACGCTTAATAGCCCGGTCAATGGTGTCGACCGGCACCGAGTTATCTCGAGCCTTTTGAACCATCGTCCGTAGCGATGGGTTCATGTCAGGATCGCCGCCGCCTTCACGAGCGGCTACTTCTACCTGGCGGATGAGCTTGCCAAACAGCTTGCCGCGGGCCTTATCGGCGGCACCTTTTTTGTGTTTGATTGTGGACCATTTAGAGTGCCCAGCCATTTTTTACCTCAACCTCATTTGCTGACCGACGCGACTAGTTTGTGGTAGCAGCTACCAACCGCGATCCGCCAGACGGGTTTCGAGGCTGCCCATCTCGATTCCGGGCATGGCCTGACCAAGACCTCGGCTCACCTTCACCAAAACGTCAGGATCTTGGAAGTTAGCGGTGGCTTCTACCACAGCTTTGGCCATCGCGGATGGGTTGGCGCTCTTGAAGATTCCCGAACCCACAAAAACTGACTCCGCCCCGAGCTGCATTACCAACGCCGCGTCCGCTGGCGTGGCGACACCACCAGCGCAAAATAGCGGTACCGGCAACCGCCCGGTTTCATGAATCTGCTGCACTAGTGAGAGCGGGGCTTGTAGGCGTTTCGCCCATTCAAATTGTTCGGCCCCATCAGCCTGTGTGATAGCACGGATATCGCCCAGAATCTGCCGTAAGTGGCGAACAGCTTCCACGATGTTACCCGTACCAGCCTCGCCTTTCGAGCGAATAAGAACCGCGCCCTCAGAGATGCGCCTTAGGGCCTCACCAAGGTTGGTGGCACCACAAACAAAGGGCACCGCGAAGCCCACCTTGTCGATGTGGTGGGTTTCATCGGCCGGGGTTAGCACTTCAGATTCGTCGATGTAATCAACGTTGAGGGCCTGCAAAATCTGCGCTTCAACAAAATGGCCAATCCGAACCTTGGCCATCACCGGAATCGAGACCGCGGCCTGGATCCCTTCAATCATCTCAGGGTCGCTCATACGGGCCACGCCGCCATCACGACGAATATCAGAGGGGACCCGCTCTAGCGCCATAACTGCCACCGCACCGGCATCTTGAGCGATGCGCGCCTGTTCGGCGTCAACAACGTCCATAATCACGCCGCCGCAGAGCGAAGCCGTGAGATCACGCTTGTTGTTGGCTACAGCATCGTTGGTACCAGTAGCCACATTTTCATTCGACATAGCAACCATCCTAGAGAAAAGTGCGAAGGAATAGAGAGGTCAAGAAGCGAGGAACTCGGGCGGTAGTTCTTTACGAAGCAACTCGACCCAGGTCTGACCCGGCAACAGCTTCAAAGTTTTGCCGGTTTCATCGGTAAGCAAGTATGGCTCGGAACGGTCGGCGCGTGACCATTTACCGTAGGTGACATGGCCATCGCTCAAGAGCCAAGCTTCACCCGAGCCCACGGAAATCGCTTCTGGTGAAGTGGGATCGAACGGGCTAGTGCCATAGGGAGTGACCAACAGCAGTACGTTGGTAGCCCCAATTTGGCGGCCTTCGGCATCGATGTGAGGGGTGCCTTGTTGCTCACGCAAAAATGTTTGGCTGCTACCGTCCCATCGCCACGTTGATGAGTTGTGCCCAAAACGAAGCTGAACCCCGGCGGTCGTGGTGGCCGAAGCCAGTCTCGGTTCATCGTCGTCACGGAACTCAGCGAACATGGGTGGCGGAGAACCAAGTGGGCTAATCGCGTTATAGAGCTCGGTTAAGTTAATAAACAGATTGTGGGGCGCTCTTCGGGCAAACTCGCCATCACCGTTCCTAAAGAAGAGCCCACCAAACTGCGAATCATGGCCGGCGAAGATTGCCAGATCTTGGTCTCGAATCATGCGCATGGTGCCTGAGTTGCCACCAGAAGAACTAAATGAGGCACGGCCAAACAAGGCCATCAAATCGATGTCAGAAGTTCGTGCGGAACGCACCGGACCGACCGGGTCGGGGTGCTTGGAATGAAAGACCGCTAAAAAGCGGCTTTCGCCACCCTCCACCGATTCTTCAACCACAATGTCAGCATCTACCAATCCACGTTGGGGGCGAGCATTAGCATTGTTGTTATCAACCTTTACAATCATGGCCACTCGTTCGGTAGCACTTTGATCGCTCGTCAACTCACCGCTCAGCGGAAACCGGAACATCTCTTCGGTCGTGGTGGTGGTGGCTTCAGTGGTGCTCGTGGTGCTGGTGGGTGCCACCGTAGTGGTGGGCTCCGCGCTCTCTCCGTTTCCACCGCAAGCAGCGACGCCGAACGACAAAACCGCTAGAGCGCCGAGCCAAACTCGGCTAATACGTTGGGACTGATTTTTCAACGACTTAAAGCTCCTGCAAAACGTCGATTCGGTGTTCTATGGGAGAAAATGCCACGTATGGGCTACCAGCACCAAATGGACAGCCGAGCCATAGATGGCCTGAGGCCAACGCCACGTTAGAAACCTCGGCCGAGGTTGCCACTTTCGTTAACGCTTGCGCCAAGGCCGGTGGGTAACGGGTAAGGCTCACACCTTCAAGGTCGGCCATAATATCAAATTGATCTTGAAGTAGCCTGGGCGCCAACCACCCGTGAATTCGTAGGGCGGCAGCCAGTTGCAACAACGGTATCGAAACGGTACCTAGAGCTGTTTCACCGGTTTTAATTTGAACCAGCTGACGCGCCAACACCGCTTCAAGCTCAACCCGGCTGAGGCGCTGCAACATGCCTCTAGTAACCACCAGGGTGGAGCTATTCGGGTCGCGCCCAACGACCAGCGAGTTTACAGAATCAGTTTCAATGACCTGAATGTCAGGCTCGGGAATTCCATTCGATAGGCACAAGCCGTCAATGAGATTCCACAGTCGTGGTGCTTCATCTTCAAGTAGCGGGAAGGTTTTTAGGGGGCCAAGAACAGCCTTCGCACTACCCCGAATTAGCCAAGTTGCCACCGCGACGCCAATAGCCGCGCCAAGGAGAATATAGGGCCAACCCGGAGGAATTATCAGCGCTATGACAGCGCCGACAATGGCTCCGATCAACGCAAAGACGACGAGCTGAAGCCCGGTAACGCGCCGCGCTCTTTGATGAAAATTGCTTTGGTGTTCTAACAAACCTTGCCTGAACTCAAACTAGAACTGAACTTGGACCGGTCCACGCGACTCGTCGTCAGCTTCGAAGTATTCGCGAGCGGTGAAGTTCATCATATTTGCCAAAATCACCGCTGGGAACGACTGGATCTTGGTGTTGTACTTGTAAACCGTGTCGTTGTAGAACTGGCGCGCATAGGCGATTCGGCCTTCAGTGCCGGTGAGTTCTTCTTGTAGCTGGAGAAAGCTTTGGTTGGCCTTCAAGTCGGGGTAAGACTCTGAGAGGGCGAACAGAGATTTCAACGCGCCGCTCAACATATTTTCAGCTTGGGCTTGTTCCCCAATGCCCGAGGCTGAAACTGCCATGTTACGGGCCTGAATTACCCGTTCTAGGGTTTCTTGTTCGTGCGATGCGTAACCCTTAACCGTCTCAACCAGGTTCGGTATGAGGTCGTACCGACGCTTTAGCTGCACATCAATTTGCGCCCAAGCATTCTCGATACGGTTTCGGAAACTGACCAAACCGTTGTAGGTAACAATGGCGTAGATCGCAATTACGACCACTATGGCTAATAAAATCCACAAAATCATGGGTGGAGTACTCCTCGCGAGACCGTTCTCGCTCTGATAGAAAAAGTATAAGCAGCGACTTCTAGATCATAGGCTTGTGCATGGGTCTTCGCACTGATCGTGGTCACTTTGAGTCGACTAGCTCGTTAAATATTCGAAGATATTGCCTTGCTAAAGACTCCATGGAAAAAGTCTGAGCCCGTGCCAAGCCAGCCCTAGTAAGTTCTTCGGCGAGCGATGAGTCTTTGAGTACTCGCAAGATCGCCTCTGCTAAAGCCTGGGCATCGCCGGGGGGCACCAATAACGCATCTTTGTCTGGTCGAGCCACGTTGCGGTAACCCGGCAAGTTTGAAGCCACCGTGGGTGTTCCAGCTGCCATGCCTTCAAGGAGCACAATACCGAATGACTCGCCCCCGAGCGATGGCGCGCAAAACACCGAAGCCGCTCGAATCCTTTGTGCTTTTTCCGCGTCACTAATCCGGCCCAGCCATTCGATCCGTGGATCACCGGCATGTTCACGCTTTAATTCGTTGGTGTCTGGCCCGGTTCCTGCCACCCATAACCGCACGTGAGCAGGCAAATCTGACATGGCCTCTAGTAGGACGGCCAAACCTTTTCGGGGTTCATGACGTCCGATAAAGAAGATTGTAGGTCCCTCGGTCGGCCAGGGTTTGGCGTCACGAAATTCGGCCACGTCTATACCGTTATGCAACAGCTCGTAGCTACCGCCCAGGGAACCTTCGGCTAAGGCAATCGCGTCTTGCGAGACTGCCACCCGTTTGTCGAGGCGATTAGCTAACCAAGCTATTGCGGGGCGAGCCCAGATATAGGGCCCGATGTGACCGGCGGCGTGAAATGTGCCCACGAGTGGCGCCGATTTGATCAAACATGCCGTCATGTTTGGACCAGGGACCATTGGCTCGTGCAGATTCAACACATCGAATTGTTCATCACGCAAAATTCGAAGTAAGCGTAGTTGCGCCGAGACGTCGGGGGCGATGGGCGCCACCGACCCATTTACCGCCGTAGGAATACTGGCACCCAGCGGTGTCACCCCGGCATTTGGTGGTGGACCATCGCACGGTGCCAACACACGGACTTGATGTCCCAGGTTTCGTAAGGCCCCCGCCAAACCAAGAACCTGGGCTTGAACACCACCAGGCACACTGAGGCTATAGGGACTGATCAGCCCAATTCGCACGGCTATGAACCTACGATCTCTTTGTCACTAGGCCAATTTGGCGACATAAGATGCCACTGCTCGGGGGCTTGGCGTATCAAATCTTCCAAGGCATAGGTGAGGTCTTGGGTAACCCGGGAAACGTCTTGTCGCAACGATCCCTGGCGCTCGACCCTAAGTGGTGGTTTGACCACTGCTCGATGACCGCGACCTTCGAAGTAAATGGCCGTAGGCAAAATCGGAGCTCCAGTTCGAAAAGCTAACATGGCGGGACCAGCTGGGGCGGTGGTGCGTTCTCCAAAGAACTCGACTTCTACCCCACCACCGTCGATATCGCGATCAGACAACAAGCAAAGAACGTGCCTAGATCGAAGCGCCTTCAAACTTTCCCGTCCGGCGTTAGGGCCAAGCGGGACTACGTTCATGCCCAAAGATTCCCGAAACTTAATAAACCATTGAAACAGCTCGGGTGGGTCAAGCTCTTCCACGATGGCCGTAACCGGGATATTCTCGAGCCGCGCCAACCAAAAAGCGGCCCATTCCCAACCGCCCAAGTGCGGCAGCGCAATAATAACGCCCTTACCCGTAGCTCGAGCTTCGGTCACGTGACCGTAACCTTCCCACGAAAACTCGGCGTCAATCTGGCTTGGTGACACGGTGGGCAATCGGAACGATTCGGCCCAGTAGCGAGCGTAAGAAGCAAATGTTTCCTGGGTGGCGCGCTCGAGGCGGCGACCACTTAAACCCGGATCCACTCGGCGTAGGTTTTTCATCACTAGCTGCCGCCGCGCACCGCCAAAACGCCCAATCAGCCGGCCGCCGTTGTTCGCCAAAACAGTAAGCAACGGAGCTGGTAGCTGCCGTGCCAGAAATGCGCCCGATTGATAAAGGGCTACGGTGGGGTTAACCAACGAGACGCCTCAGCTAGTCGAGTTAAGGCTCAACGGCTATGCCTTACGTTGCGCTCTTTCCACGCTTGACGTGCCGGTCGCGTGGAGCGGCGGCGAGCTCGGGTACCCGGGCGGCGCTCAAGCGGTAATGGTTGGGGGCGTTCTGCTTGTCGCCAGACCTTCACGAACCGCTGACCGGCGGTGAAGATAGTTAGGGCCAGCATGACCCACAACACACCAATCAAAATCTCGTTGAACAACAAACCGAAGCCAAGCATAATAAAACGTTCGGCTCGTTCCATGAGACCACCACGAGCATCGAAACCGAGAGAATCGGCCTTCGCGCGTTGATACGAAACCAATGAGGCAGCACCCAAGAGCGCCATAGGCAACATCACCATGAGGCCCGGTCGGGTTGACGCGATGTACCACGCAACACCGCCAAAAAGTAATGCATCGGTTAGCCGATCGGTGACCGAATCGAAGAAGGCACCCCGTTTAGAGTTGGTGATGCCGGAGGCTTTGGCCAGTGCACCATCGAGAAAGTCGCACATGCCTGTCAGCAGCAGCAATACCAGCCCGCCTCGCAGTGCGCCCATACCGATTGCTACCGCTGAGGCCACAGCCATACCAATACCAAGCCCGGTGAGATGATCGGCCTGCAAACCGGTGCGGCGTAGTCCTTGACCGATAGGTTTTAGGCCCTTGTCTAGGTTGGTACGCCAGTGTCCATCAAACATTAACCAGCTCCTCTGGTTGAGACACGAGAAATAATACCAGCGCTGGAGCTCATTGTTGGTACACCGACCAATCCTCAGGATTGGCTTCAGTGAAATGTTCGATGACCGCACCGTTCACGCCGTCTACAAAAACCAAGCCACGATGTTCCGGTTGGGGTTCATTGGAGTAAACCAAAATTCGCCACGTGGGCCGACTTAGAGGGCCTCGCCAGCCCAACTGTGCCGAGGCGTGGCCGACTGGAAAGCCAACCGCCATAATGGCCGCAACCAAGGCGTCGCCCTCATCAACATCCAGGTTCCAACCGGCTACCAGGTGGTAAAGACCGATCAGGACCAACAAGACCCCACCAAAGATGAACCCGCCATTTATGAGCACCGCGTCATCGGCGACAAAGAGCCACAGCGCCAAACAAACAAGACCGGCAACTACGTAAACCACCCCGGGAATCCGGCGGCGATTGTTGTTCGGAAAGACATATGGCCCGACATAAGCGGAAGGAATCAGATCGTCGGGCAGTTCGTCACCGACGTGGCTGTCTGCGTCGCTTGATTCCCCGTTTTCATATGCTTCATCGCTCATGGGTTTCTCCACCTAGGTAGTTTGTCGGGCCGCCGAGGAGACTCAATTAGGCCACGCTGTACGAAGTCTGTGCCAAGTTTCGCCTAACGGCTCGGGCAAGACGCGGGCATCGGCAATGCTGGTCATGAAATTAGTGTCACCATGCCACCGTGGCAGCACGTGGACATGGAGGTGATCAGGCACACCAGCACCTGCACCATGACCCATATTGATGCCAACATTCACACCGTGAGGTTGGTAAGTGGCTTTGATCGTGACGGTGGCTTGAGTCACGAAGCGCCAAAGCTCTTCGTGCTCGTCTGAGCTCAACTCTTCAAGTTCGGCCACCGCACGATTGGGTAACACCATCACGTGACCACTGGTGTAAGGATAAGCGTTTAAGAGCACCGAGGCATACTGGCCACGGTGCACGATGAAACACTCCTCATCCGACATACCGCTATTTAGAATTCGTTCAAAAAGGGTACCCTCGGTGGTCTCAAGCGCCGGATTGGGTTCTTCTGAGGCCGTGATGTACCCAAAGCGCCAGCCAGCCCAAATTCGCTCTAAAGACAAGGCGAGCCCCAATTAGTTTCAGCCATGGGAATCCACTTCTTGGCGGAGACGTTCAACGAAAGCTTCGATAGTGACATCACGTTCCACGTCGCCACCTCGAGGGTTCACCCCTGCCGTTCCATTGGCAACGTCATCATCACCAACTACCAGCACATACGGCAGTTTTTCTGTCTTTGCGCGACGGATACGCGCACCCAGAGGCTCGTTAGCTTCGGACATATCAGCGCGAAAACCGGCCTTTTTCAACCGAGCCACCAAAGCCGCTGCATGCTCATCGTGATCAGCTCGAACGCCGAGCACTCGCACCTGCACCGGTGCCAGCCAAGCTGGGAACGCGCCGGCATAATGTTCGGTTAACACACCAAAGAACCGTTCAATCGATCCGAAAAGTGCTCGGTGGATCATGATTGGGGTGTGCCGTTGGCCGTCAGGTCCGGTATAGGTAATTCCAAAGCGTTTTGGGGTCTGGAAATCTAGCTGAATAGTTGACATCTGCCATGAGCGACCAATGGCATCACGAGCTTGGACCGAAATCTTGGGTCCGTAAAAAGCAGCGCCTCCAGGGTCGGGCACCAACTCTAAACCACGGTTTGAACCGACCTCATGTAAGACATCAATGGCTTCATCCCAGTCTTCGTCGCTACCCACCGACTTTTCAGAATCTCGGGTTGAAAGTTCCAGGTAAAAATCGGTCAGCCCATAATCGCGCAGTAAATCGAGGACGAATGTCAAGAGCGACGAAAGCTCGTCGCGCATCTGCTCGCGAGTACAAAAGATATGGGCGTCATCTTGGGTCATGCCACGAACACGGGTTAGACCGTGCACCACCCCAGATTTTTCGTATCGATACACCGACCCGAACTCGAAGAATCGGAGTGGGAATTCACGATAAGACCGCGTGCGATTGCGGTAAATCAGCACGTGGAAAGGGCAGTTCATGGGTTTGAGGTAATAGTCGGTGCCGCCCTCACCGCCGACGTCATCTAAATGCATCGGTGGAAACATGCCCTCGGCATAAAAGTCGAGGTGTCCGGAAGTCTCGAACAAACCGCCCTTAGTGATGTGCGGGGTATAAACGAACTCGTACCCCTCTTCCTCATGGCGTTGGCGAGAATAATCTTCCATTATCCGACGAATAACTCCACCCTTCGGGTGGAACACCGGCAGGCCAGAACCGATTTCATCGGGAAAACTGAACAGGTCAAGCTCGACACCTAATTTACGATGGTCTCGTTTTTCAGCTTCTTCCAAGCGATGCAAGTGAGCTTGCAAAGCGGCTTTGGTATCCCAGGCCGTCCCATAGATTCGCTGCAACATCGGTTGGGTTTCGTCGCCACGCCAGTAGGCACCCGCCACTCGCATTAATTTGAAGTGCCCGAGATGACCGGTGTGGGGGACGTGGGGCCCACGGCATAGATCGATGAAATTAGGTGGATTTTCGTATGTGCGGACCAGGCCCGTTTCGGTGGCCGACATGGGATCGTCGGCTTGGCCTTCAATAATCTGGAGCTTGTAAGGATGATCCTTAAACACCACCTGAGCCTCATCAGACGCAATTTCTGCACAGATGAAAGGCTGTTTTTCTTTGATGATCTCTCGCATTCGAGCATCTAGGCGTTCAAGATCATCAGGAGTAAAAGTAGCGTTATTAGGAAGCTGGAAATCGTAGTAAAAACCATCTTCGATGGGTGGACCAATAGCGAAAGTCGCCCCCGGGAAAAGATCGAGCACAGCTTGAGCAAGCACGTGCGCCGTCGAATGACGAATGGTGTACAGCCCACGATCTGATTCGGGCGTAACTATTGATACCTGAGCACCGTCATGCAGCTGGAACGCTAGATCTCGCTCGGTGCCATCAATCACCGCAATGACAGCATCTTTAGCCAACCGCCGACCGATCGACTCGGCCAATTGTAGCCCTGTTGACCCGCTGGGAAGTTCGCGGATTGAGCCATCGGGCAAGGTGATGGAAATAAGGTCTGACATTATAAGCCTTTAGTTTAGTAGGGCTCAGTTCAATTAGTAGGGCTCAGATCAATCAGCCCTGGACCGAGGCCAAAAGGTTCACGCCCAAGAGCAGGGCTGCCTCGGACACCCCTTGACCTTCGCTCACCGCTTGGTCGATGGCTCTTATAGCCACCGGTGTGTCTAGATCGTGATCGAGCGCACGGCGGACTTCTGCCAGTGCCCCACCTCCAGAGCCTGCATCAAGCCATCGATCGAGGCGCGCCTGGGCTGTGGGCATGAGGTTATCGTCCCATTCCCACTCTTCACGGTAATGGTTTGCCAACACCCCTAGCCGAATAGCGCGTGGATCGTACTCTTTGCGTAAATCACTAACGAAGACCAAGTTGCCCAGGGACTTCGACATTTTTTCGCCGTCCATACGCACCATTGATTGGTGCATCCAGTGACGGACGAACACCTCACCAGTGGCAGCTTCGGACTGAGCGGCTTCACATTCGTGATGCGGAAAAATTAAGTCAGAACCGCCACCATGAAGATCGACCGTCGCTCCAAACTCACGCATTGCGAGCGCTGAACACTCGATATGCCAACCTGGCCGTCCCGGTCCCCAGAGCGATTCCCAAGCCGGTTCACCTTCTGCCGAGCGCTGCCAAAGCACAAAATCTAGTGGATCGCGTTTATTGGGGTCATCAATGTTGCCACCGCGTTCGGCGGCATATTCCAGCATCACCTCACGTGGTAAATGACTGATTTGACCAAACGATGGCACCGTTGAAACGTCGAAGTAAACGTTGCCGCCAGCTTCATAAGCATGGCCGCTTTCCATCACCGTATTGATAAAACCGCGAATATCGGCAATGGCCGAAGTGGCACGAGGCTCACTCCACGCCGGAAGCATGTCAAGGGCTTCCATGTCATTGTGAAAACGGGTTAGTTCGGCCGCCGCTAGGTCGAGGTAGTGAACACCCAACTCACGTGCTTTGGCTAAAATTGAGTCGTCAACGTCGGTAATGTTTCGCACACACCGAGTTTCGTGACCAAGGTCGCGCAAGCGTCGCTGCAACACGTCATAGGTGAGAAAAACCGCGGCGTGGCCAATGTGAGTGGAATCGTAGGGGGTGATGCCGCAGGTGTACATGGTGACCACCGGGCCCGGCTCGAAAGGAACGATTTCCCTCTTCGCCGTGTCGTATAGACGCATCGGTCCCCCAACATATGCCATGCCGTGCCTTACTTTTCGATCCCTGTGAACTTAACGCCAGCGCGGGTCTTATACCTCACATTCAGTTGTAGCAACACAGCAGTGAAAGCTTCAATTGGTGCTGCTAAGGCCAAGCTCCCCGCATCGAGGGCGCGCATGGTCGGCATAGACTCGATTAGCTCGGAAGTAACCCGGGAGGCGTCGGCGTGGTCTGAGGCCACAAGCACATCGGCATCGACTGGATTGTTAAGGTCGCCAAGCTCTTTGGCAGGGATGTGATGCATCGCGGCCGCGACAAAGCTTTCGGGAATAGCAGCGGCTACATTGCCTGCTACTGAACCCCGTGGGGGTACCAAGGGCTGGAATTCTTTCCCCACTCGCAGCAAAGCGTTGGCCATACATATAACAATTTTGCCCGCTAATTGTGGGGCTAAGGCCCCGGCAGTTACTGAGGCGCCTTCCCAAGGCGTGGCAATGACAACCACTTCGGCCGAGGCTGCATCCTCATTACTGCCCGAGGTGATAACCAGGTTATGTTCCGGCCATTGACCCACAATCTCGTCGCGTACCTCTTGTGCCCGTTCAGCTGAACGTGACCCAATAATGACTTCATGACCCGACGCAGCCAGGCGAGCGGCAAGGCCGCTTCCTGCTGGTCCGGTTGCTCCAAAGACTCCTATTCGCACGGGGATACCTTAGTGGTGCGGTCTGGTATTAATACCAACCGAGACCACTTTCGATACTTTATAAGCATCACGACAGATCAAAGGTTTCAGCACTTCTAGCAGCATGTCGTCGGCAAATTGATGTGTTTAACATCACATGCCGCTGGTAGTTCGCCTATTCTCATTCCGTCATGGGAATTCTTGAAGGCTCTCGAATCTTAATAACCGGCGTGCTTACCGATACTTCTTTGGCCTACGGAGTGGCCGAGCTCGCGCAACGAGAAGGTGCCGAGGTTATTCTCACCGGTTTTGGCCGCGGCATGTCGATTACGCAGCGCACCGCCCGAAAACTACCGACGCCACCAGAAGTGCTGGAATTAGATGTTTCGAACCCCGAACATCTTGAAAAGCTGACCCAAGAGCTACAGAAGCGCTGGGATTCAATTGATGGGGTGCTGCACTCCATTGGTTTCGCTCCTGAATCAGCCTTGGGTGGCAATTTCATGAACACCGACTGGGAAGACGTGGCCGTCGCCATGCAGATCTCAGCATTTTCTTATAAGGCCCTAGCGGCCGCTGCTTACCCTCTGATGAAAGAACGCGGAGGTTCGATCATCGGTCTAACCTTTGATGCCCGAGTAGCTTGGCCGGTCTATGACTGGATGGGCGTGGCGAAAGCAGCCCTTGAGTCAACTTCTCGATACTTGGCTCGCGACCTGGGCAAAGACGGTATCCGGGTGAACATGATTGCCGCAGGACCGCTAAGCACGATGGCGGCAAGATCCATTCCAGGATTCGAAATGTTTGAACGTTGGTCCGAACGGGCACCGCTTGGTTGGGATACCAATAATTCCGAAGCGGTGGCCAAGGCGGCTGTCGCACTGTTTTCCGACTGGTTCCCTGCGACTACCGGCGAAATGATCCACGTCGATGGTGGTTACCATGCAATGGGTGTTTGAAACCCCCACCGTCCCCCTTCGCCATATTCCACTTAGTCTTGCTGTATACCTAGAGTTGCCCATTCTCATTTAATTAGACACACTAACTATCCTGTGAGCGAACATTCCCACGCTGTAGCCGGTCGTGCCGCGGCACGACTAGCACGAGTCATCGAAAATGTGTTGTCTGAGGCCAGCCTGTCGCTTCCTCAGTATCGAATGCTCATTTATCTTTCCGAGGTGGGCTCTTCTAGTGCAGCACCGATGGCGGGGCGACTAGGTGTAAGCCGTCCAAGTATCACAGCGCTGGCTGATGGTCTGGTGGCACGTGAACTTGCCGATCGCACTACTGACGCCACCGATAGGCGGCGCGTTTCACACACCATTACACCGCTTGGGGTAGAGGTGCTTCGTAAAGCCGACGCCGTAATTGCTCGACGATTCGCTGAACTCGCCCAAAACATGCCGTCGGAAGCCGACCAAGAGGCCGCCTATGCTGGCTTGTTGATGTGGATGGAGGCGCTCAACGTGGAACGTGCCGCCAAACTTGCCGACCAGTGAGCCGGGCAGGGTCTAGCTTTGCACTCCAGCTCAGCAACGTAAGCCTACGCTTTGACCAAACCGAGGTCCTACGAAACATCAACTGGCAAGTGGCCACTGATGAACGTTGGGTCATTCTCGGCCGTAATGGGTCTGGAAAGACCAGCTTGGCACGCATCGCGGCGTTAACACTGCATCCATCATCAGGCCGGGTATTTGTTCTGGGTGAAGAGCTAGGTCGGGTTGACGTACGGCAGCACCGCCGTCGAATTGGTGCGGTGAGCGCAGCGGTAGCCACCAGCTTGCGACCCGATATCACCGCCAAAGATGCTGTGATGAGCGCTCTAAACGGGGCTCTCGAGCCTTGGTGGCACCACTACAGCGACGCTGACCATGAAAAAGCATTGGCAGCCCTACGCAGATTTGGCTTAGAAGCCCAGGCCAACCAACCATTTCGTACTCTCTCATCGGGTGAACGCCAACGTATGCTCTTAGCTCGGGGCCTAATATGTGACCCTGGTTTATTGTTGTTGGACGAACCAACCTCCGGCCTTGATTTGGGAGCTCGAGAAGAGCTCCTAAGCGACTTGGCGGACTTAGCCACCGAGCCCGATACACCGCCGCTGGTACTGATCACTCACCACGTTGAAGAAATCCCGTTGGGCTTCACCCACCTCCTCTTGCTTAGGGAAGGCCAGATCACAGCCGCGGGACCGATGGGTGAGACTTTAAACTCTGAAAACCTAAGCCACTGTTTCGACCTAAATATCAAGGTCGAGAACCACGATGGCCGTTACGCCGCTCGTGCATTTTGAATCATTTGTGATACTTGAGCGACCGCTTGATTGAGGGCCGCTGCTAAAGCATCAGGGTTTTGTACAGGTACCTGGTGATCGGCCTCGGGGATGACAATCATCGGTGCCCCCAAGCCTTCGGCCAAAGCTCGTTGACGTTCCGGCGGCACCAGCGAATCATGCTCAGTGATGGCGGCCACAGCAGGAATATTGAGCGTAGACAGCCACGACGTGGCATCGAAACGGCGGAGCTCTTCGCCGGCTTCGCGAGCGGCGGCCGGATCGGTACGAGACAGTTCTGCCGCCAACCAGGTACTGTGCGCAGCCAAGGACTCATTGGTCTGGCCAAGTTCAAAAGCTAAGCGACGCACCAGACGCTCTTCAAGGCCACTGCGCACACCGATCTCGAGCAATGGCAAACTTCTCCAACGCAAATCTTCAAACAGTGACCCATTAAACTTCGCCGCCGACGCCATAGTTACAAGTCCCGCCACGCTTTTCGGGTGGCGTTGTGCCATTAATAAAGCAATGGGCCCACCCATCGAGTACCCGGCAACAATCGCCTCGGGAATCTCCAGGGCCTGTAACAACATGGCGGCGTCTTCTGCACAATCGATTAGGCGAAATGGTTGGCCAGAGCGAATACCACGCCCATGACCTCGGTGATCCAAAGCTATTACGCGACGCTGACCAGCTAAGGCTGGAAAAACTCCAAACCAGTTAACCTCGGCACTAGCGAGCCAGCCGTGCAGCAACAACAACGGCAGTTGGTCACTTGGTCCGGCCATGTCTCGATAGAACACCTCGCCCCGACCTTCCAAGACCAAAGAATTACCCGGCGGCATCTCTGGAGGCAAGGCATGCAGATCACTTAAGGGAGCACCCCGAATCAGCATTCCCAAGCGTTGAGTGTAAAAACGGGCAGAAGACACGAGCGGGGTCATTGTGTTACGAGATCAAGCAGCCTTTGGCGTGAACGCTCGATCTCATCCGCGAGGATCGGTTCTAGCATGGCACCCCACAATTTACCGTTGTAGGTCAGGCTCATTTCCAATTGGCTGCCGCCGTTTGTGCCTTCGCGCTCAACCTCAGCCTTAAGAATCCATTCACCATGGTCACGGCCATCAAGCTCTACTCGTTCAAAGATGGCACTCTCGTTCTCCAGATACTCAGATCGAACCATTCGAAGCCGTTTAGAGCGGGTAAAGGGCCCAACCTTGGCCGAAATATCTACTAACCATGCCGTTTCATGGTCGCCGTCAGAGCCCTGGTCTGGCACAACCTGGCTAACAATCCCCAACCATTGTGGGTATCGCTCAAGTGTGCCTACCCAATAAAAAAGCTGTTTTGGCTCACAAGGGGCAAGAAGACTTACGGTCAGGTCCATTCCTTAAACCATAGTTACAAATTTGCTCTTGCCCCCAGGTTGCCACCGGCTACGAAACTAAGCCGGCCGCAGTGAGCCGCTCGTTAGCCAACTGGCAACGGTACCGCTTCAAAATTGCGAGCTGCGATGTGGTTAGGTCGCCGAGCCGGAGCTGCAAACGGTTCCACCAGCGTGTTATGGACGCTGTTATAAACGAAGAACACATTCCGACGGGCCTGTGGTGTGATATTGCCGTTCGAACCGTGCATGAGATTGCAATCAAAGAAAGTAACCGAGCCAATCGGTCCCACCAGATTACGTACCTCGCTCTCATCGGCTAACCGGGTCAGCATCTCGTCACTGGGAACGCCAATTTCTTGACGGCGCAACGATTCACGATGGTGCTCGGCCGGGGTCTCTCCCCCACACGCCACAAAATGTTTATGCGAACCCGGTATTACCATTAAGGGGCCGTTGGAATGCACGTTTTCGGTTAGGCTCACCGACGCACTAAGGGCCCGCATTGAGGGCATGCCGTCTTCCGCGTGCCAAGTTTCAAAGTCGGAATGCCAAAAGAACTCTTTACCTCGAAACGGTGGTTTCAGGTTGATGCGACTCTGGTGGATGTATACGTCGCTCCCAAGCAGTTGTCGGGCTACGTTCGAAACCCGCTCATCACGTACCAGGTCGCGAAACATGCCCTCACGATGAACGTCAAACACTGAACGCAGTGCCAACGAGTCTTCATCGGGCTCTATAATCACTCGCTCGGAAGCCAAAAGCTCTCGATCGCTGGTTAATTTGGCGATCTCCTCTTGAAAGGCTTCGACCTCACTTTCACTAAAGAGCGCCGGAAGTTGCAGATACCCGTCACATTCATAAGATTCCACCTGCGCCGCGGTTAAAGCACTACCTTCGCCTGAACCCCAGACAACGGGATCATGGCGTTCAAGCATTTTTACCTCTTGGCCGAGGCGGGTGGGATATAGGTCTTGCGTGGTCATCCAATCAGCTCCTCTTGGCTAAGTAGCGGGTAAGCACCGTCTTCGTCGTGAGTTTCCCCGCCGACACAGGGCGGGTTGAACACGCAGATCAACCGCAGGTCTTCATCCACACGAATCACATGGCGGTCATGGTGGTTTAGGGCGTACATAGTGCCGTCACGTATCTCGTGAACTTCGCCCGTGGCCAGATCTTCTATCGTTCCTCGCCCACCCACGCAGTACACCGCTTCTAGGTGGTTCTTGTACCACATTTTGGTCTCGGTACCGGCCGCCATGATGGTTTCATGGAACGAAAAACCCATCCCGTCACCGGCCAATAGGAACCGACGCGACCGCCATGTTTCTGCTACCGTTTCTCGGTCGGTGCCAGCCAGGTCATCAACATTTCTCACTATCACGACGCTCCCCCAACCGCCACAGCCAGTTTCGTTCGGCTCTGCTTGGTTACTCGCTCACAGGCGACATCAAGGCGTTCTAAGGCTTGATTAATGGCAGTCCCACTAACCGTGAGGGGCGGCAAGAACTTCACAACTTCACTGCGTGGACCGGCCGTCTCTAGCAGCAAGCCTTCTTCGAAAGCAGCGGCGCTAATCTGCGTGGCATATTCAGCTTCGGTGGTCCCTAAACCACGGATCATGCCCCGTCCGCGGATATCAACAAAGAGGTCTTCGTGGTTCTTCTTCACCTGCTGAATACCGGCATCGAGCGCCGCTGAAGCCCGCTGTGTCGCTTGGCTGAACTCATCGTCTTGCCAAAATGCCTTCAGAGCAGCCGTAGCGGTTACAAAAGCGGCGTTGTTACCTCGGAAGGTACCGTTGTGCTCGCCGGGCTCCCATTGATCTAACTCGGGCTTCATAAGCACCAGCGACAGCGGTTGACCAGATGCGCTTAATGATTTTGAAAGACAAATGATGTCGGGCTTTAGACCGAGATTCTCAAAGGAAAAGAACGGTCCGGTACGTCCACAACCGACCTGAATATCATCAACGATGACCAGCACCCCATGGGCCTCACAAACCTCAAAGAGGCGTTTTAACCATGGCTCGGAAGCCACGTTGATACCGCCCTCGGCCTGAATCGTTTCCAAAATGACAGCAGCGGGCGTTTCCATACCCGAACCGTCACCAAGCAAGAACCGGTCGAAGTAGTCGATCGAATCAGATTCTTGGCCTAGGAAACCGGCGTAGGGCATGGGCATCGTATAGGCCAGTGGAACGCCAGCCCCGGCACGCTTCATAGAGTTTCCGGTGACGGCCAGCGCTCCGAGGGACATACCGTGGAAAGCGTTGGTAAAGCTGACTACGCTCTCACGTCCGGTTACTTTGCGAGCTAGTTTGAGGGCTGACTCTACCGCATTGGTACCGGTGGGCCCTGGGAATTGCAGCTTGTAGTTCATTCCACGGGGTTTGAGAACCACCTCAACAAAGGTTTCAATGAACTCACGTTTTGCCACCGTGGCCATATCTAAGGAGTGAAGGGGACTTCCCGATCGGAGATATTCCACTAGCGGCTCGATGACAACTGGATTGTTGTGGCCGTAGTTAAGCGCACCAGCACCCGCAAAAAAGTCGAGGTACTCGCGTCCGGCTTCATCGGTGAGGGTCCACCCCTCGGCTTTTTTGAAAACGGTTGGCCAGGAACGTATGTATCCCCTGACCTCAGACTCGTAGGTCTCAAACGTTTTCACGTTAAAATCACGTCCTCACGTTGGTGATATATCTGTTCTAGCTGGCACTTTGCCAACTAGGTGCCAGACCAGTTGGTCTGGACTTAGGGTGCCGCCACAAGGGATCGCCAACCGAAATGGTTTGTTAAACCATGGGATTACGTATCGCCAATGGGCACCCAGAGCGCGTCAGGTCGATCGTTCGAGAACGACTAGACGTGGTCATTGCTAGCTATCGATCGCTATTGGTCCTATTCGATAGCGGAGCTCGGCTTCATGCGTTCCAGCCGGGAATAGGGCTTCCCCGTAGATCAACGAGGTTTCCAATTCCGCTGCATGTTGTTGTGCGAAGCGTCGAAACAAGCGATCAGAGGCGGTGTTCGACGGCGTTACGGTGGCTTCCAAAAAGCTCACGTCAGCCGTGTCAGCCCAAAGTGAATCGAGCATTTCGGAGGCGATACCAAGACCGCGGGCCTCTTCAGCCACACCAATCTGCCAGATAAAAAGGCTATTAGGGCGCTTGGGCAGCAGGTGAGCCAGCACGAAGCCAACCACCGCGCCATCGTCGTTAATCGCCACGCGACAGGTAGAAGAAAACTGATCACCGTAGTGCACATATGCATAGGGTGAGTTGGTATCTAGGGTCGAGCGGTCGGCCAGGTGCCACATGGCTACACCGTCGCTCGCCTGAGATGGTCGCACCCGAATTTTGGGTGCTCGACCACGGGAATTCATGGTCGAAATTTCTGCTGAAAGCATCGTTTCGACCATAACAAGCTGGCTAAGTCACTTCAAGGCACCCCGTTAAAGCCACACTTCAACCAGTGAAGGACCTGAAGTGTTCAACGACTCGCGTAGAGCATCGACCAGCTCGTCAGAGCTGCGCGCACGACGCCCAAGTACACCCATGCCAGTAGCCAAAGCCACCCAATCAATATGGGGACGTTCCAAGTCGGTCAGTCCATACGAGCTTGGGCCAGGTTCGTTGATTCCGGCTCGCATCAATTCGATCTGGAGGATTCGATAATTCTTGTTGGCCAATAGAACTATCGAAATGTCGAGCGATTCACGGGCCATAGTCCAAAGCGACTGCAGTGTGTACATGGCGCTACCGTCAGCCTGCAACGCAATAACCCGTCGGTCCGGGCAGGCTATTGCAGCACCAACCGCAGCTGGCAAGCCTTGCCCGATTGCGCCACCGGTAAGGTGCAGCACATCGTGTGGTGGTGCGCTTGTAGCCATGGCGGAATAAGCGGCGCCAGAACTGATCGACTCATCAACCACAATGGCACCCTCGGGTTGCAACAAAGCTAGGGCGGCACCTAATTCTGCTGGTCCGAGGCTAGAGCCGCTGGGCATTTGAGGTGCCGCGCGTTCTGGCACGGCCACTGGAGGTGCATCAAGCGCCGCCGCTAGACCAACCAGGGCCGATTCGGCATCTTCAGAGGGCGTAGCTAACGACACCAACAAGGCATCGGTGGGACGTGGATGGCTGGGCTGGCCGGGATTTCCAAAGAAATGTACTGGTTCGGTGGTTCCAACCAAGATCATCAGTTTCACATCGGCCAAGAACGGAACTGCTTGTTCGGGGAAATATGGAATGGAAGGAAAATCGGGCACGTGAGCCCCGCGTTCCACTCGTGACGCCATACCAGCCACCACCACCCGAGCGTTGGTGGCAGCTTGAATCTGGGCCGCTGCTTTAAGGCCAGCCTCGCGGCGCGCGTTCGAACCCAATACGAGTACCGCTGCGTCGCCCAGTCGCCTTAGCTCATCAACCATCGATTCAATTTGGTTGGGTGGAACTTCCCCGAAGCCAACCGGTGAAGGCGTAGGAATCGGCGCACTTTCGTCTACTTCATCCCAGGTGGTGTCTTGAGGAACAATCAGTGTGGCCACCCCACCAGGTGCCGACATGGCGGCACTCAGGGCGTCGATCCCATCGCTAGCAAGATTGTCGGCTGAACTTACGGTGTGAACCCAGGCCGACATGGGTCGTGCCAAAGAAGGAATATCGGAAGTGAGAGGCGCATCCGCAGCTAGGTGCCACGTCGTGTGGTCACCAACCACATTGACCATTGGGGTGTTGGCGCGACGGGCGTTGTGGAGGTTAGCCAAACCGTTTGCAAGGCCAGGACCGAGGTGCAAAATCGTCATAGCAGGCACATCAGACATTCGGCCATAACCATCGGCGGCACCGGTGACCACACCTTCAAAAAGACCGAGAACCGGTCGAATCCGTGGCTCGGTGTCCAGCGCCGCGACCAGGTGCATTTCGGTTGTGCCGGGGTTGGCGAAACACGCTGTCACCCCGTTATCGGCTAGGCCTCGCAGCAGCTTCTCGGCACCGTTCACAAGCATTCCTCCTAGTCGAGCGTTTCTCTATTGTGACTTATTCCGAGGCCCGAGGGTGGAATTGAGCTGCTTATGTGGCGGTGATCACCACGCTTCTGTCTTTTAGTTTCAGAGATATTCGGCTGCCAAGCTCACTAAACGACGGTGTCGTTTCAAGGACTAAGAGCCCAATTGGCTCATCAGATGCCCCCGCATCGGTGTCGAGAGCCACCTCGACTAGGGCGTGTGTTCCCATAAAGTTACGACGAATAACGGTGCCCTCAAACCAGCCTTGGCCACCTGTTGTTGGTACCGAGATCTCGAAGGCGTCGGGTCTGGCTAGCAGTTTGGAAGAATTGGTGTTTGGAGCTGGCCGAGCCAGCAGATGCTGGTACGACGTTCTACCCCAAGGCGCTACCATCGCTGCGCTACTTATGAGCTCCACCGGCACGGTGTTTAATGGTCCCACTATTCGACCAATAGCTTCGGAGTTTGGCATTCTCCAAAGCTCTAGTGGACTACCGGCTTGTAGGATTTCGCCCTCGGAAAGCACCACCAGGCGGTCACCGCTTCGCAAGGCTTCAACATGATCGTGAGTGACGTGAATACAACCGGTGTTGGTTTGGACAAGAACGTCAACCAAATCTTCCCAAAGTCGTTCTCGAAGTGCCCGATCTAAAGAGCTAAACGGCTCGTCTAGTAATAGCAGGGCGGGTTTCGGTGCGATCGCTCGAGCCAGTGCCACTCTTTGGCGCTCTCCACCTGAAAGCGATGCCACCGGTCGCTGATCAAATCCACCCAATCCCACCAGTTCCAGTACCTCACGGCGTCGCCCCAACCGCTCCGGCTTTCGCATTTTCGCCATTCGCAGACCGAACTCGATGTTTTCGGCCACATTGCGATGAGGAAACAACGCATGCTCTTGAAACATGTAGCCCACACCTCTTCGAAAAGATGGCTGGTTAGAAATATCGTGTCCGTTGGACCAAATTCGGCCCTGGGCCAAGGGAACTAAACCTGCAATGGCGCGCAGCATCGTCGTTTTGCCGCTACCGCTGGGGCCCAACACCGCCACGATCTCACCGTCGTTCACTTCGATCGATACCTGATGGATAATCGATTTGCCAGCGAGCTCAACACTCAACTCCTCGACGCGAAGGCTCATGCGGATACCTGGGGCAGACGAATTTTTGAGACAACCAGCATCGAGCTGAACGTTAGGGCCATGAGGATGGAGCTGAGCGCCATGGCCTGGCCATAGTTTGAGGCACCAGGCAGACCTAAGAGGCGCATTATGGCTACCGGCACCGTGACAGTGTCAGCCCGGGCGATAAAAACGGTAGCCCCAAACTCGCCAAGCGACATGGCAAACGCGAACCCGGCGGCCAAGCCCACGGCGCGACCAATTAGGGGTAGGTCGACCTCCCACAAAGTTCTTAGAGGCGAAGCACCCAGAACCGCGGCTGCCTCATGGATACGACTCTCGATAGAAGCCAAGACCGGGACCAACACCCTCACCACAAATGGCGTTGAAACTAGCGCTTGGGCCATAGGAATCAGCCACCACGAATTTCTTAGATTGAGCGGCGGTTCATCAAGTCCCACAATGAAACCAAAACCAACGGTTACCGCTGAGACACCCAGTGGCAGGAGGAGCAAAACCTCGAACCAGCGCCGCCAAATTTCCGGGCCACGCACAATCACAAACGAGGCCGATAAACCAACCACCACAGCCACTACGGTGGCCACGGCCGCGAACTGGAGCGAATTCCAAACGGCTTCGATGGCCGAACGCCCAAGCACAGTTGAGCTTGGGCCGAACAGTCGTCGATACCACTCCAGAGTGAAAACAGTGCTCCCACTCCGAAGCGAACGTAACACCATGGCTAACAATGGGGCACCGAAAAACCCCAGTGACACCAGAATCATTCCGAGCACAACGCTGCGTTCACCAATGGTGGACGCCACACGTTGGCGAGCCCCAGCACGACCTCCAACCAGTGGCTGTTCGACGGCCGCACCACGTTGTTGTTTGAGACTGATCGTAGCTAAGACTGCCACCATTACCAGTTGGGAAATTGAGAGGGCCGCGGCTACCGGTAGGTTCAACAACAGTGCGGTTTGGCGATGAATCTCGACCTCCAGCGTAGAGTTTCCCGGCCCGCCAAGAAACAGCACCACCCCAAATGAGGTGAAGGTAAAGAGGAACACAACTAAGGCCGCCGAAATCAAAGCCGGGCGAACTAACGGCAGCGTGACCTTGGTGAAAATATTCCATTTGTTCGCACCCAGTACGGCCGCGGCATCTTCAATGGCTGGATCGAGCTGGTCGAGTAAACCACCCACAATCCGAACTACCACCGAGACGTTGTAGAAAACATGCGCCATTAGGACTGCCGCCAAGGTGCCCCGTAGGTCAGGCGGACTCGCACCCCACCATCCCCCGAGCAGGCCACCGGCCCAACCGTCGGGCCGCAACAAGACCAAAAAAGCTACCGCCACTACCACCGTTGGCAAAACAAAGGGCACGGTAACGAGACCGTTAATGAACCCGTGTAGAGGAAATTTATAACGTGCGAGCAAATAAGCAATAGGAAACCCTATTGCTATTGTTAGGGCCGTAGAGGCGATCGCCTGGGCGAAGGTAAACCAAATTACTTGCCGTAAATAACTATCGCCCCAAACGGATTGCAATATGTTTAGATTCCACTGGTTATCGTGATGCAAACCAAGCGCTATAATATTAGCCACTGGCAATATAAAGAATATTGCCAGAAAGCTAATCGGAATAATCGATAGAAGTATCGAGCTTTTAAGGCTTAGCGCAACATTATGTTTGTCCACTCTTCAACCCAATTGTCGGCTTCCGCCTCAAGTAGTTCCGGTGCCAGGTGATACGGATTAGCTGGATTAACGGCGAATCGTTCGAACTCAATCGGCAAGGGAGTGTCTTCAATCACTGGGTAAACGAACATGCTAAGGGGCAGTGATTCTTGAAATGCTTTTCCTAATAGAAAGTCAATAAATTCTTCGGCACCCGACGGGTTGGCGGCATTGGCCAAGACCCCGGCAAAGGTGGTTTCACGTGCGCAAGTTGATTCAATGACACCAGTTGGCGTGTCATCTGGCAACGGATCAAGACCTAGAACATCGGCGGGTGGGCTCGACCCGTATGAGGTTACAAGAGGACGATCGCCGTCTTCAGCACCACCGGAGAAGCGGCCGTAGTAGGCATCACTCCACCCGCTTGTGACCACAACGTTGTTGTCCTTTAACTCTCGCCAGTAGTCGGCCCAGCCATCTTCGCCGAATTCGGCGACGGTGGCGGTGAGAAACGCTAGTCCAGGTGCTGAGGAGGCAGGATTAGGAGTAACAAACAGGTCGGCGTATTCAGGTTTGACAAGGTCGGCCAGCCCCGATGGTACCGCTACGTCGTTGTCGGCGAACCAAGATTTGTCGTAGTTCACACATACAACACCATGGCTAATAGGTGTTACGTGAAATTCGTCGTCCACCACTAGTCCAGCTTGAATTTGCTCACTAGCAGCGGGTTCATAGACCTCAAACAAGCCATTGCGCAAAGCACGAGAAAGCGACGTGTCTTCCACCCCAAAAAATACATCGCCCTGGGGGTTTTTGACGGTCAGGATGGCCTGGTTCAACACCTCGACGGCACTTCCGCCGCGCTGTACAACCAGTTCATTGCCGGTCTCTTCCTTAAACAACGCGATTAATTCATCGCTAATTTCAAATGAGTTGTGGGTCACCAAGACGACCTTGTTGCCAGCACTTGCATTCTCTGGGGATGATCCGTTCGAATCTGGCTCGTCACTGTTGTTTGAACAAGCCGCGGCCAACACGGCTAAAGCCAAAAAGGCGGTGAACAAGGTGATTAATCGTCGCGATCGAAACTCGCGGAATAGCGCTAATGACAATTTAGACTCCTCAATTGGTTTGAGGAGCACAAAACCGAGGCTGAGAATCCTTCCTGCGCCAGCATTACCTGGATCAGGTTCAAACGGTCGGAAAATTGCTTTTCCCTCTCAGCCCGTTTCCGGGCTCCCGTGGTGAAATCAACTATAGCTAACTTTTGCTTTCCCCCAAATCGCGCGAGGGTTTCACTCGCCTAAGCTGAATCTGCTAGCTGAAGGCACCCGAACCGGTGATGGCCTGTCCAAGCACCAGGGTATGAATTTCATGAGTGCCCTCATAGGTGTACACAGATTCCAGGTTGTTCATGTGTCTAATCACCGGATATTCGAGTGTGATTCCGTTGGCACCCAGTACACTTCGGGCGCTGCGGGCAATCTCTAGGGCCGCACGCACGTTATGCATTTTTCCAAAGCTCACCTGCGCCGATGAAATGTCGCCTTGGTCCTTCAAACGACCCAGGTGCAGGGCCAATAGTTGCGACTGGTTCACCCCTACCATCATTTCAACCAGTTTTTGTTGAGTGAGTTGGAAACGTGCGATGGGACCACCAAATTGTTCACGCTCTTTGGCATAAGTAAGAGCAGCTTCATAACAAGCGCGGCCTGCGCCCACTGCACCAAAGAGAATCCCAAAGCGCGCTTCATTCAAACAAGACAGGGGCCCCTTCATGCCAACCACATCGGGCAGCACCGCGTCCGCCGGCAATCGCAGATCGGAAAATACCAGTTCCGAGGTGACAGAAGCTCGTAGCGAAGCTTTGGCCATTATGGCATTCGATGAAAACCCTGGGGTATCAGTTGGCACCACAAACCCGCGGATACCACGTTCGGTTTGGGCCCAAACTACAGCCACATCGGCAATGCTGCCGTTGGTGATCCACATTTTGGTCCCGTTCAGAATCCAGTCGCCGCTCGGCTCTTGAACTGCTCGGGTGCGCATCGACGACGGATCGCTACCCGCATCGGGTTCAGTAAGTCCAAAACAACCAATGGCATCACCGGCAGCCATAGCCGGCAGCCAACGTTCCTTTTGCTCTTCACTGCCATAAGCCCAGATTGGGAACATTGCGAGCGAACCTTGAACCGATACAAAGCTGCGAAGTCCGCTGTCACCAGCCTCAAGTTCCAAACAGGCCAAGCCGTAGTCGACAGCGCTCATGCCAGCGCATCCATACCCATCCAGATGCATTCCCAAAAGGCCGAGTTCTCCCATCACTGGTGCCAGGTCACGAGCAGGAAATGTTCCTTCGTCGTACCATTGGCCAACTTCAGCCAGAATTCGATCTTTTACAAAGCGACGCACAGTAGCCACAATTTGTTGCTCTTCCGTTGATAACAACGATGACAAATTGAGAAAATCTTCCGGCTTGTCGCCGCCAACTCGGGTGGGTGTGTGGGCCTTTGACATACAGCAACGCTACAGTCTTGTGTTTCGGGAGGAGAAGTCTTGGAAATGTCACCCACTGACCAAAGTGTGTCTAATGCCACCGCGCTCAATGGTTCATCACCGCTCAGAGAGACTCATGCAATAGACCGTGACCGCATAATCGCGGCGGTCGGTGAAATCTTGGCTGCCATTGGTGAAGACCCCAATCGTGATGGGTTAATTCGCACCCCAGAACGAGTGGCCGACATGTATGTGGAAATAATGAGTGGTCTCCATTCGAATCCCGCCACCCACCTTGACGTGCAATTTGATGCCGATCATGACGAAATGATCATGATCCGAGATATTTCTTTCGCTTCGGTATGCGAACACCATTTAGTGCCATTCATGGGGCGCGCTCACGTGGCCTACATTCCAGGCAAAGACGGCCGAATTACCGGCCTTTCCAAGCTGGCGAGGCTAGTTGACGGGTTTGCTCGCCGCCCCCAAGTTCAAGAGCGTATGACCAGCCAGATAGCAGATTCACTGGTGGAGCACTTAAAGCCTCGTGGAGCGTTGGTGGTTGTGGAAGCCGAACATCTCTGTATGTCGATGCGAGGTGTGAAGAAACCAGGTGCGCTCACGGTCACCTCGGCGGTGCGAGGGGTGTTCAAAACCGACCAAGCTACCCGCAGCGAAGCCATGAATTTAATCGGGTTTTCGCGGGATCGCTAAACAAAGATCTCAGATGCTGAGATTACGTTCTCCCATTAAGTAACGCTCGGCCATGATCAGCACGGTGCGCCAATAGCCCCACTCGGACGCATCGCTCTTAACGGTGGGGCCTTCCGGCACAAAATTGTTGCGTGTAATCCGGTGCGTTGAGAGTCGTCCCTGATGGTTGAAATAGGTGGCATTGAAATCTGTCGCCTCACCACTAAGTAGGGCCAAAGCGGCTGAGATCGGGATCTCTACCACCGCCGCAACCTCGATAGACCGTGGCCTATAAGCGGCCAGCGGACGTTCGTCACGATACAAAAATACGTTAACAAATTCCCGATTGACGCCTTCTGGTGTTTCATCCACGACTCGGCGAACACCAAGTGGAACGAGCCCGATTGGATTGAGTTCGACCCCAATTTCTTCGGCCACCTCTCGCACTCCCTCGACGGCGGTTTCGCCTGTTAGAAGGTGGCCGGTGGCACTCAAATCTAGCAACCCGGGAAATGTAAGTTTGGTGTGAGCACGCTCCTGAAGAATTACCACTGGGGTGGTGTTCCGCATGGCGACTATTAGTACATGGAAAACTTGATGCCAACGGCCTTCTAGGTGGGCTTGGTCTCGAGGCAGCACTCCTTGTGGCTGGCCAAGTTCATCGAACACATCAATCAATTCGTCGTTAGGCATCAACGGCCCTTCCAGCCAAGGCGTAGCTAAAGGTTAGGTATGCAATAACGCCGCGAGCTTTCTCGGCCACCTACTTAAACCGTTCGATCACAGCATTAGCATCAGGTTCTACCAGGCCCAATACGGCTGCTCCCCCACTGGTACGATACGGGTAGGTGGGTAGCGGCACCGATTCGGGATTCAACCCTCGCATTTGACGTGCGAAGCGCAAAGCATCCATGAAGCTCATGTGATCATCGATTCGTAGTCCCTTTGCCAACGCGTTTGATACCTTGACCAGCTGCAATGGATTTCTAGTGCTACTAACTTCGCCCATAACAGCCCGTAAGAAGTTTTGCTGGCGCAATACTCGGCCCAGGTCACCAGTGGGGTCTCGGACCCATTGGCCTTCTACTTGTTCCTCATAGAAGCGTGATCGCACGTAGGCCAAAGCCTGTACGCCATCGAGGCGCACAACTCCTGCTTCAGGCAGATCCAGACCCGAATGTGTATCTCGGGCGGGATGCGGTATTTCAATGTTAACTCCACCCACAGCGTCAACCAGACCGGCAAAGGTTACAAAGTCAACCTCGACGTAGTGGTGAATAGGAATACCCACGCTTTGTTGGATAGTAGTAATTAAGGCTGCTGGACCATCGCGGAAGGCCGCATTAATACGCCCTTGACTGCCATCGTGGCGCGTAACCCACAAGTCTCGTGGAACAGAAGTCATAATTGACCCACCGGGTGCACCTAGGCGCAGAACCAACATGGTGTCAGAACGTTGGCCTTCATCGCCCTCAGCCCCAGGAATTATCACCGCCCCGGCATTAGGGGAATTGGGGTCGAAGCCCTCACGACTGTCAGAACCCACCAACAAATAGTTGGTTCCCGCACCGCTTCCGGTAGCCAAAGAGTTTCCCACTGGAACCTTTTTGATACGTGAAAATTGCCAGGCGCCAAAAAGCACACTCACCAGAAGCAGGGCAACAAGTCCTAACAGCAAGATAACAATGATGCGGCCCTTTCTTCGACGCGACTTGATACGTTTCGGTTTGGGTGAACGCCCAGGAAATGAGCCCGGCGGAGCCCCTGGGGGCACAACAGGTGGTGCTGGTGGAGTTGCTGTAGCCACCGACGGTGCACCCGCGGCATCGGCGGGTACATAGTATTGGCGCTTTGGTGCCGGTTCTGCGGCCACCTCAGGTTTGGCCCAGATTCGTGTTGCGTCGTCATGATTCCCGTTGGTGGTATCTCGGCTGTTGCCCCAGCCGCTTGGCAGAGGGTCACTTCCACGGTCACGTTCACCAAAACGGTCATCAGAGGACGGCTTGTTCACACCTCGCATCCTAAAGGCTCCACTTTGCCTTGTTGGTTCATGAGGCCGACGAAAGTTTCCATCACGAAGCCCGCCCGCTGCGTCCGTTACCTCGACATTGGGCTCGGCGTTCTAGGATTCATGCATGGTCTCAGAGATTTTCGACGAAACAGCGTGGGATGAAGTGCCCGGTTTCACGCTCACCGACATCACCTATCATCGGGCCAAGGCTCACGGCACTGTTCGGGTGGCTTTCAATCGGCCCGAAGTACGGAATGCTTTTCGACCCAACACGGTAGACGAGCTATATCGGGTCTTAGACCATGCGCGGCAATCTTCAGATGTGGGTTGTGTGCTCTTGACCGGCAATGGGCCGTCCCCACGCGATGGTGGGTGGGCGTTTTGCTCCGGGGGTGATCAACGGATTCGCGGCAAGGATGGGTATCGCTACGCCGAAGGTGAAACCTCTGATTCGATCGATCCGGCTCGAACTGGGCGTTTGCACATTTTGGAAGTCCAGCGATTGATCCGCATGATGCCGAAGGTAGTTATTGCGGTGGTGCCGGGGTGGGCGGCTGGTGGGGGCCACAGTTTGCACGTGGTAGCCGATCTCACCATTGCCTCGGCAGAACATGCGCGTTTTAAACAAACCGATGCCGATGTGGCCAGCTTCGACGGTGGTTTTGGTTCTGCTTATTTAGCCCGCCAGGTGGGCCAGAAGTTTGCCCGGGAGATCTTCTTCTTGGGGGATGAATATTCCGCTGCCGACGCTCATCGGATGGGCATGGTTAACGCCGTGGTATCTCACGCCGAGTTGGAAGCTACCGCACTTGAGTGGGCCGCCAAAGTGAACGGGAAGAGTCCAACCGCCCAACGCATGCTGAAGTTTGCGTTCAACCTGATTGACGATGGTTTGGTGGGCCAACAAGTTTTTGCCGGTGAAGCTACACGGTTGGCATACATGACCGATGAAGCCGCTGAAGGCCGCGATTCGTTCTTAGAAAAGCGCGATCCCGATTGGTCAGCATTCCCCTGGCATTACTGAGCCCTACAAGTTAGAAGCCCGCTTAGGCAACTCAATCAAACCCATCTTCGAGCGACTGTTCCCAGTCCGCCAGCTCGTCTTCGACAGCAGTATTTTGTAAATCTTGGCGGGTTGCCGAACGTTCGGATGCGAACACCGCTCGTCGCCGCTCCTCCTCAGCAAATTCGGCTACGAGGGCTGCTACCGAGATACCCCGTTCCGAGGCTAGTTGGGCGAGGACGTCTCGGGTTGCCTTGGTGACTCTAATGGTAGTCGTGTCGCTTACACCCATAGACATATTGTAGCGCTACTTTCCACACTTATTGAGAGTCTCGGCCGTTGTAACAGTGTTTAATTGGAGGACATTGTTTAATCAGAGGCAGGTTGCGTTCATCATTACGCCGTGGTGAACAGCTGATGGTCGCTGACCAGGCCAAGCTGACGCTGTGACACTAACTGCGGGCGTACACCTGACGAACGAGATCTTCGATATCGGGTTCTTCAATCGATAGATCATGCACGGGGGCCACCGCCACTATGCCCGCCAACACCGCGGCGGCCGTGGTTTGGCGGCGGTCGAAACTCAGCCACTGTCGGGCTCCTTCCACGCGAACCACGTTGGCTCCCGCCACTTCTAAAGCTGGCGCCTCATCTATCAGCTCAACTACCACCGTGCGTTCGGTGCCAAATGAGGTTTTGAAATGATCAACTCGCCCGTCATGAATCACTTGGCCGTGGTCGATAATCAGCATGCGTTCGCACAACGCTTCAACATCGTCAAGGTCATGCGTAGTCAGCAACACCGTGGTTCCCCGCTCTTGATTAAGGGCCGCTAAGAAATCCCGAACTGCCTGCTTGGAGACAATATCTAGCCCAATGGTGGGTTCATCAAGTACCACTAGTTCGGGGTCGTGTAACAACGCAGCGGTAAGTTCCCCTCGCATACGTTGACCGAGTGAAAGTTGCCGCACTGGAGTGGAGAGAAACGAACCCAGATCTAGCAAGTCAACAAAGGTTTCGAGGTTGGATTCATGCCGGTGGCGATTGGTGTTATAGACATAGTGCAGCAAGTCAAAACTGTCAGCTAGTGGGAGGTCCCACCACAGCTGGGTACGTTGACCAAACACAACTCCGAGCCGTCGAGCGAGGTCGCTGCGTTGCCGGCTGGGTTCCAGACCTAGGGTGGAAACCTTGCCGCTGCCAGGTGTGAGAATACCGGTCAGCATCTTTATAGTAGTTGATTTTCCAGCCCCGTTAGGGCCCAAATATCCCACCATTTCACCTGGTTGCACGGTGAACGAAACCCCATCGACCGCGGCCACATCAACCCGTTGTCGGCGAATCCACCCGGCACGGTGACGAACCTTGAAAGTTTTGCCTAGCTCCTCGCACAAAAGCGCGGGGCCCTTACTGCTAGTGGCTGGTTTTTGGTTCCCTGATGTCATTTCAGCTTCCCGTACTTTGATAACTACGAATCGCGAGACCCCACACGCCTTTGGCTACCCCAGCACAAGCTATGGCCACCAACGGCGTAGCCAAGGCCAACCAATACGGCAGACCGAGGGGGTTTGGTGCTTCCAACAAATAAAGCGCCGGTACATACGCCACAAAAGCCATTGGAATTATCCAGCCCAAGAGCGTTCGTACCCATTCGCTGTAGATATGCAACGGATACTGGTGCGCGTACGAGCCTCCATAGGTGAACGAGTTGGCCACCTCTTGTGCCCCTACGGCCCAGAAGGAAATTGATGAGGTAACCACCCAAACGCTGCCAAAAATTACAATTCCCGAGGCCACAGTAAGAGGGATTAGCAGCACCCGGTCGACACTCCAAGCAATATCGGCGGTAGTCAGTGCCACCGCTAAAGCAGCCAAAGCCGGTATCGATCGCCCCACCCGGCGCAGGGCGAACTCGGAGGCTGAAAGCTGAACCAAGATCGGCAGCGGACGCAGCAAGAACCGATCGAAGGTTCCTTGGCGAATATGCACCGCCGCCGTCTCCACTTGACTGATGAATATGTCACCGAGGCTAAAAGACAAGGTGGTTAGACCGTATAGAACCGCTACTTGGCTAACATTCCAGTCTCCCAAGCTGGGCACCACTTGGAACAAAATCAGTATGACTACCAAGTCGAGGCCGGTGGCTACTGACTGGGCAGCGAGAAAAAACATGAACGAAAGTCGATACTGCCAATCCGAACGGATTTTGGCCGCTACTAAATGGCGGTAGGTGCGTAGGAGCAAGCGGGCTTCAGCCACCTTGAATCACCACTTTTCGGGTAGCAACCTGCAGTAGCAGCCGGCCAGCCAGACCAAGCGCCACCAGCCAGAATACTTGGGTGCCAAGCACCAAAAGAATTTCAGTCGCTCCCTCGTGGATACCGATAAACAGCTCGGCGGGTAGCTGAGCCATGGCAGCGAAAGGCAGCAGCTTCGCCACAATTTGAAGCGTGTGCGGAAACATGGTGATCGGGAGCAACAACCCACCGAAGAAAGTGAGGGTGAGGGTTACCAGTTGGTCGAGGCCCCGATTATCGAGAAGCCAAAAGGTGGTTAGCCAGATTAGAAATCGCAAGGTGAATCCAATCACCGAGGCCAGCACCAGCGAAAGTAGCACCACCAACCACATCCCAATACTGTGGGGAAAGTCCAGGTCAAACACAATAGCGCCTAGTAAAATGGGTGGGATTCCTCGTGCCAGGAGCAAAAAGCTTGACTTGCCCATCCAGGCGGCGAGCCACCAAGCCTGAAGGTCTACGGGCCGGTAGAAATCAACCACTACATCACCGCTTCTAACGCGGTCGGCAAGCTCAGAATCACCAAAAGCGCCAGTGCAGGCCAGGAGGGCTTGGGTGGCAAAGGCAAAAGTTATTAGCTCTTGTTGTGTCCAACCCGAGGCGGTCCCACCACCTACTGCAGCTACAGCGATATAGATGTAGGCGCGCAAGTAGCCAAAAACGGTATTGGTAAACACTCCAGCGGCCGTAGCCAGCCGATAGGTGGACCATCGACGGAAGCTGCGGCGCGTGACCTCCCATAAGAGCCGCAACTCGTTCTCCCTCCCCGATTCATTTCAAACCTAGGGAGGTGCCACGTTAGAGGAACGACGTGGTCAGGGACAATTTCTATGGCGGTCAAGCCCCGGGGCCGTTTTGGGTGGCAACCGCCTGGCAGCGGGCTAACTGCGCGTCACGTTCCGCCGAGTTTCCGACGAAATCTTCCGGTTTAGCCGGTATTCCGGGTACTTCAATAAAACCGTTCAGCTCTAATGCCTCAATGTCAGGGAAATTCTTGTTCGCTTGCCAGATGGGATCATCAATGCCCGGCATAGGCGAAAGCGTAAGCGGCTCAGCACCCTCATCAAGCAAACATTCGTTGGTGGCGATAGCTAACTCCCTGGAAATAAATGCTTGGATCCGTTGATTTTGAACCGAGCTATAGCTATCAAAAACCGCCACCACGTCGGCCACCGAGGTGGCATTAGAGTCTGTAGGTTCACCACTACTTACCTCATTAGACCCAGCCCCCGAACCGGCCACTTCCCCTAGCTTGGCAGACACATCAGCGGCTGTTTCGGCTCCGCAGGCCGCAGCCAACGCTAGAACGATAGCCACACTTAAAATTCGTAGATATTTCAACTCATTCATCCTTCACTTCGACTTTGATGCGTTGATAAGAAACCCGACTGACCGCATCAACGACGGGCAGCCACAATGGTTTGGGCTTGTGAGTCCATCACTGCCCATCCGCATTGGCCTCGTTGATGGCCACGCGCAATGGTGACTCTCCAGTTGGCAAAACCTTCTTCGGCGGCAATGGTTTCTGCCCGCTTAGCCACCTCGGCTACCGCGACACAAGGAGCGTCGTTAATTTCGGCTCGTAATCGATCACTGAGAGCCAACACCGCCTGGTTGTGGGGGCTGAGTTCTGTTTCGGCCGCTACTAGACCCAGCTCTTCGCATATTTCATCTGAGCCGGGGAAAACCTCCAGACGACCATTAGGGCCAATACAAGCCGCTAGGTTCTCAGGCACTTCAACACCAGTGCCGACTAAGCCATCTTCCCAAGCATTAAGGCAAGCAATCAGTGGATCATTGACCCCAGCTACACCCACCCCACGAGCCGATAAATTCGATGCCTCACGACAAATCACGCCATCTTCCACGTTTTGGGGTTGCCCAGGATTCCAAACCCCAGCCGCCCAAGCCACGCCCCCGCCGAGGAATACCGCTATGACGGCCCCCAAGATGGCTCGTAGCCATGGGTTAGGTGACGGCTTTGGCAGCTGCGATACTTGGGAATTGGCCCAAATTCCTTGAGCAATGCCAGCCATAGATTCATCGGTGATTTGGGCCGGGCCCGGCTCGGGCCAGATAGCCGGATTTTCTCGTATCCAACTATCCAGTTCGTCTAACAACCGCTCCTCCTTAACCATGGTTTTCACCCACTTCGTCGCAAGTTTTGGCTTCTAAGTTTTGGCACTTTTCTGAGCTCATATCTCCCGTGTCTTCCTCAAGGGTTTTATACGCCTTTTTAAAAGCTGCTCGGGCACGCATCAACCGCGATCGTGCTGCCCCGCGACCTATACCTAGGTTGCGGGCTATTTCCGGACCTGAAAGTCCGAGGGCATGCAATACAAGTACCTCTTGATGGGCCGGGCTCAACTGTTCCAACGCTGCCTCCATCTGCCGGTTACGAAGGTTGTTCTCAACCTCATCCACCGAACGAAACAGCAACTCTTCTGCCGAAAGAGCGGCCTCTACTGGCTGGCGTGCTAAGCGTTGTAGGGTTCGGCGTCGCGTGCTGGCTTTGCGAGAATGGTTAGCCACCAAATTGCGATCGGTGCTTCGCAGCCACGCCCGAAGTTGACGTTCAGTGAGCGGTTGCAGCTCATCGTCAACCCGTGCATTCGTACCAGGCCCAATACGAGCCATCGAGACATCAAAATTATGATGTTATGATGTCGATATGCGTACCACGGTGACCCTGGAACCTGATGTGCAGGTGCTTATCGAACGTCTCATGCGCCAACGAGGTCTTAGCTTCAAAGCCGCCATCAACGAGGCAATTCGACGAGGTTTAGCTCCGAAACGTTCCACCGAATCGGCAACCATTCCACGCAATCTAGGTGAGCCTAAGGTCGATCTGACCAAAGCATTGGCTCTAGCAGGCAGCCTTGAAGACGAAGCATTGGCGACCAAACTCGTAGAGGGCAAATAGTGTTTCTAGTTGATGCCAATGTGCTTATTTATGCAGTCAATACGGCAGCTCATCACCATCAACTCTCCTTGAACTGGCTAGATAGTGCTTTAGAGCAACCTAGCGGGGTTGCATTTTCATGGTTAGCGTTGATCGCGTTCGCTCGAATTAGTACGCATAAAGCCGTGTTACCAAACCCGATTACATCCGAAGAAGCCTTTAACCAAATTAATAGGTGGCTCTCGGCCCCAGGCGCAGTGGTGGTCAATCCAACTCATCAACACGCGGCCCTTTTGTCATCCTTAGTTACAACTACTGGTACTGGTTCCAACCTGATCAACGATGCGCATCTGGCTACTTTGGCGATTGAACACAACGCTGTGCTGGTGTCGTTCGACCACGACTTTGCCCGGTTTCCGGGCCTGCGCTACCAGGTGCCACAAACCACTTAGGCTAAAAATGAGAGAACCTCGTCGGTCTGACGAGGCTTTAAGGTGGTGAGCGACACTGAGCGATACTCCAACACGTCCCGTCATGCGCACCGATTTCACAAGTTATCAACGGGTCTTTGGGTTGTCGGTTGCTGCCCAGGCCAGTCAGGTCACACGATTCCGGACTCGTGCTCCGTGCTAGAGGCATGATTCGCCTGGCCTAAATATGTCGAGCATGGTGGGAGGTGTCGCACTCGGCCGTCATATGGGCGACAGCCGTCTAGACAAGCCTCCACGACCGCACCGCACGGTCGCCAATCGATGCCAACCTTCCAAAGCCGATACGTAGGTTTTTCCCTACGCTTGACATGTAGGATAATCTCTACGTAAAGTGAATACCATGACGATCTCGGATCTTGAGGGCATCACGCTGTTTGTCGCCGCACAGGACGGCCACGGTTTCGTGCTGTCGGCGCTGTTCGATGAGGTGCTCCTCGACCTCGTGGGTGCCGACAAGACCGGAGAGAGCCGTCGATAGGAGTACCGATGCCCCGCCAAGCCCACACTCTCCCGGTCGATCGAGTGCTCGCGGCTCTCGCTAACCCCACCAGGCGCGAGGTGCTGGATCTCCTGCTGGACGGCCCCCGCTCCGCATCTGACATCGCTGCACACTTCGACATGGCACGACCCTCGGTATCGGAACACCTACGCGCACTGCGCGAGTCCGGCCTGCTCTCCGCAACTCGTGACGGCCGCTACCGCCGCTACGCAATCAACGGCGACCCGCTCGCCGAGCTGCACGACTGGCTCAGCCCCTACGAACGGTTCTGGCGAGAACGCTTGACCGGACTGGGCGCGGTGCTCGATGCCATGCCCCCAGACGAGGACCATAAATGACGACCGAAGACCTAACCACTATCCGAGTCGACCAGTTCTATCCGCATGCCCCGGCCAAGGTCTGGCGAGCACTGACGACTCCCGACCTCATGGCGCAATGGCTGATGCCAAACGACTTCCAAGCGGTCATAGGCCATCGCTTCACATTCACGGCAGCACCAATAGAAGCCACCAACTTCTCCGGCACGATCGCATGTGAAGTGATGGAAGTCCGGCCCCTTGAGCTATTGCGGATCACTTGGCGCGATGCAGACGGTAGCAATCCACTCGACAGCACGGTCACCTTCCACCTCCGTCCCGAGGGCCACGGCACACGACTGATCGTGGAACAGAGCGGATTCAACCCGGACGACCCCGGCCAGCAGATGGCGCGACGCATCATGAACGGCGGCTGGCGCAGCCACATCTTGCAACGTTTGGGGGCGGTTCTGGATCAACCATCCGATTGACACCAGCAACGAGCGGCATGCTATCCGATACGGCCGGGCGCGGATCGTTGAGAGTGCTCTTGTCGGAAGTCCGAGCTTCCAATGTTTGGTGGGCGATACTGGGTTCGAACCAGTGACCTCTGCCGTGTGAAGGCAGCGCTCTACCGCTGAGCTAATCGCCCGGTAGGAGTTTTAACCTTAGCGCGAATCGGCGCACCGCTTGCTAATGATGCGCCGACATTTCCCGCTAGTAACAACCTGCTTAGGAATCCGCCTGACTAGCAATACGTGCCACCTCGGCCCGCTCGTCCGGGCTCAACCGCCAAGTCGAAGCAGCGGCATTGGCCTCGACCTGTTCGGGCTTCGTGGCACCGGCGATCACCGACGCCACCACAGGCTCCGACAGCAAATAAGCGAACGCCAACTCTAAAATTGAGTGGTCCCGTTCAGCAGCAAACGCTTTGAGGTCTTCCACAGCCGCTAAGCGTTTGTCCCCCATAAACCGTTCTCGGCCTGCAGGTTTCATCTGATGCAACCTGCTCCCCTCTGGCGCAGAGCCATCGGAGGAGACCTTCCCGCTCAAGAGCCCCGATTCCAATGGGAAATACGGTACCAACGCCATGCCCAGCTGCGCACAGGCTTGCACAACACCGTCTTCGGGGTCACGGGTGAAGATTGAGTAATAGTTCTGGACACTGGCAAAACGTGCCCAGCCCTTTACCTTGGCAATTTCCGAGGACGTTTCTAACTGATCAACACTGAAGTTCGAACAACCGATCTCACGCACCTTGCCCTCAATCACGAGCTCAGTCATGGCACCCATGGTTTCTTCAATGGGAATATTCGGGTCGGGGCGGTGATATTGATAATGGTCGATTACCGACACCCCAAGCCTTTTCAAAGAAGCTTCGCAAGCATTGCGCACATGGTCGGGGTGACCACCTGAAAGTTTGCCGTCGGCACTGCCTTGGCTGCCGAATTTTGTGGCGATCACGATTTGGTCGAAGCGCCCCGCCAAAGCCACACCCAAAAATTCTTCCGACTTGCCAGCACTATACGAGTCGGCGGTGTCGATATAGGTGATGCCCGATTCGAGGGCGGCATTTACCACCGACGTTGTGCGTTCTTGGTCGAGACGATCACCAAAGTTATTGCCCCCTAGACCGATCACCGAAACGTCGAGTTGCCCAATTTTACGTGTTTCCATCATTTCCCTTCGTCATGACACCCAGTTAGCCACCTGTATCAAACCTTGACGCTCAGCCTAGGCCTGCTACCTGGTCGATCCCGAGCACCGTTTCAAAAGCCTGCATAGCACCAAGCACACGAACATCTTCACGTTGACGGCCAATCACCTGCAAACCAATAGGCATGCCATCCGAAGTAAAACCGGCGCACACAGAACCGGCCGGATTACGACTCAAATTAATAAATGGCGTGAACGAAACCCAGGTTGGAGTTTCAACCCCATTAACGGTGCCTTGCTCACCAAGTCGCGGCGCGTGCCCAGCAATAGTGGGGCAAATAAGCAATGGGGCCGCGGCGAAAGCCTTTTCTAAGGCCAGGTTTATGTCGTGACATGCTGCAACCGCCTCAGCATATTGCAACGCGGTAAGCCGCAGGCCCATTTCAACCTGTTCTCGCAACCCGACATCAACCTTTTCCCAGATGGGGGTATCTCGGGCCGGGCCTAACACCCGTGCCATCGACGAGGTCCAAATATAAACCCATGCCAGAACAGGGTCTTTCTCAAAGACTATTGGCATTTCGATAATCTCAACCCCGGCGCTCTCAAGAGCACGCACCGCAGCTTCAACGGCTGCGGCTACTTCATTATCAACCGTGGCGTAGCCCAAGGTAGGTGAATAAACCACTCTTTCGGGAAAGCCCGCCGCTTCAACTTGCGCCAACCACGAATCGGCGTTTTGTTCGGGAAACGAAAAAATATCGGTGGGTTCAGGCCCGATACAGGCGTCGAAGGCCAAAGCAGCGTCCAAAGTGGAGCGAGTCATGGGCCCTTTAACGCTCAAAATACCAGTGGTTGAAGGCCGTGCGCCGCCCATTGGAACCCAACCTTGCGACGGCTTTAATCCGCTTAGGCCCGTTAATGAAGCTGGAATTCGAATAGATCCTCCCCCATCAGACCCAGTTGCGAGGGGTACCATGCCAGCAGCAATTGCGGCCGCCGAGCCACCAGAGGACCCTCCAGGTGAACGCTCAAGGTTCCATGGATTGGCGGTATGACCAAAGGTTGGGCTGTCGGTTACACCTTTGTAGGCAAATTCGGGGGTATTAGTTTTACCTACCACCACACAACCAGCTGCTTTCAAGCGTGACACCAATACCGAATCGTTGGTGGCCGCAGGATCATTTGCATGCAGCGCCGAGCCGAAAGTGGTTATGTAGCCCTCTGCATTTTCGAGGTCTTTTACCGCCAAGGGGACCCCCACTAAGGGTCCGACGTCTTCGCCTGCCGCTATTCTGTCGTCGAGCTTTTTAGCGTCCTCGAGCGCTCGGTCACCGTCACTTTGGTTGAAAGCGTTCACAACATCGTCATGCGCTTCAATCTTGGCCAAAGCATGGCTCACCAACTCAGTAGCGGAAATTTCTTTGGTCTTAACTCGCTCGGCCAGCTCACGAATCGTCGTTTTACGAAAGTCCATGGGCCGAGCTTAGAGACTTATGGCACAGATGTGGCGGGATCTACGCAAGCTTGTACCTGTTGCTGGCGAATAACCCAGCCCTGGGTATTGTTTGGGCACTGTGCTCCAAGTGAGGCCTGCGCCACTATCCGGCCCTCGTTTGGGGTTAATGCACAGTTCACTACCAAGATAAATCCGCTGTTTTGTTGAATACATTGCCCTCGGATGTCGCGAACGGCGACCATGTTGCGATTCTCGCTATTCGGTGTCTCATTGCTCGTCGGCCCACCGGCATAAGCGGTGAACACAAAGATGGCCAGCAATGCAACTGCTAAAGCCACCGCAGGAATTAGCCCAGCCACCGCGATGGGTGCCCGCACACGTTCTGATTCTGGGAAAACATCCATGCTTTCATCGAAAACTGGGTCCCGATAATAATCCGAGTCGTATGGGGTCGAAGCGGCCGGTCCGGTTCGTGGCTGGGCGGAGGATGGCGGGCCCGCTGCGGTTGAGGCTTGTGCATTGCGCGCCAATTCGCGGTCATAATTTTCGCGTTTTGTTCGATCGGACAGAACCGCCCAAGCCGCATTAATCTTTGCCATCTCATGAACGGCTGCCGCTCGGCGCGCTCCCTCTGGAGCTTTGTCAGGATGGTGCCTTTGGGCAGCCGCGCGATAAGCAGTTCGAATCTCGCCTGCACTGGCATCCGGCGCGACCTTCAAAACCTCGTAGTAGCTGGTCGTGGCGGCACCTTTCTGTGAAACTTCAACCCCCGGTGAGACAACCCTAAGCTGCTTAGTCCCCCGCTATTCCACCGTATCGAAATCAACTACCTTGCCACTCACTCGGCCGTTAGGGAACGCACTAGACGATCTAGTTCGGCCACCCGACTACCCTTGGCCAACACCGCAGTGTCCGGTTCGAGGTTGGTCAAATAGCCAAGTACCTCGTCTACGCTGTCAAAGCCGATACCCCCAAACTCGGTCGCTTCATAGGCCGGTGCCGCCACCGTCAAAACTTCGATGCCCAACTCCGCCGCGAATGCTGCTACCTCTCGGTGAAGACCATCTTGGTTTTCACCCAATTCTGCCATTACGCCCAGCACTGCTATGCGTCGTTGAGCCGGGAGCTTGGCCAGCGCCATTAGGGCTGCTTTCATCGAAGTAGGGTTGGCGTTGTAGCTGTCATCCAAGACCACGGCACCGTTCGTTAAACGCTTCAGCGCCATCCGCAAAGGTGAAAGTGGAGCGGTCGCCAAACCTTGGGCCACTTCTTCCAATCGAAGACCTAGGCCCAACCCAACTGCCGCTGCCGCCGCGGCATTCATGGCATTGTGTTCGCCCTTGGCTGACGGCTGCACCGCTATTTCGCCCCAGGGTGTGTGCAGCTTGAAACGAATACTCAAGTCCTCGCCGACCACCAGATTGTCGATCCGAACCTCACCGTCTTGGGTACCAAAGCTAAGCACTCGAGCCGTAGTACGGCGCGACATAGCTATCACGCGCCTATCGTCGGCATTCAGCACTGCTAGACCATCGGCGGGTAGCTGCTCTACCAATTCACCTTTGCCCACCGCGATATCGTCAAGCGAACCGAAATGTTCACCGTGAGCCATGACCACCCGGGTCACTACGCCCACATTGGGTCTAGCAATGTCACAAAGCAATTGGATGTGCCCTATGCCGCGAGCACCCAGTTCAGCTATCACATATTTAGCCTGAGTATTAGCATTAGCAAGCGTTAGCGGCACACCAATTTCGTTGTTGAAACTCGCCGTGCTGGCGTTAATCAAACCACCCTGGGCCAGCACACCGCCGAGCAAGTCTTTAACAGTGGTCTTGCCAACCGAGCCGGTGACACCAATTACATCACCTGCCAACCTGGCTCGGGCCAGTTTGCCCAATTGCGCTAATGCTTCAAGGGTGTCGCCTACATAGATGGCGGTGGCAGAGTTCGAATCACGGCGTCGCTCTTGGGACGATAAAAAGGCAGTTGCCCCGGCTTTCACGGCCTGATCAATGAAATTATGGCCATCGCGATCAGCCACAATCGGTACAAAAAGCTCACCCGGTGAAATCAGACGAGAATCGTGATTTACACCTTCAACCAAACGATCGGGGCCGGATATGGTTCCACCTACTGCCGCTGCTATTTCTGATGTGCGAAACCGCACCCAAGCTCCTTCGGTATAACAAAAAGGCGATCTGTGTGTTGCGATACCCACGCTAGCGGTAAAGCACACTACGTTTTTATCTAATGCCCAATTCTTCGCAACCAGAACGAGTCCGCCTAATCGTGTTGTTCGGAGGACGTTCCGCTGAACACGATGTAAGCCGTGTAACCGCAGCTCACGTGATAGCTGCCGTTGATCGAAAAAAGTTTGAAATAGTGCCTATCGCCATCTCGCGTGATGGTCAATGGCTGGATGCTACCGGCGCATTAAGCGCGTTTTCAGGCGACGAAGAGGCTGCTCTTGAACTAGAAACCGTGCTCGCCGATGGCATAACGGTGGAGACGTCTGCCTCTACCGAGGTGGCACTGAGCAGTGACATCGCGTTGGCAACAAGCTCGGAAATGTCAACGGTGGTACTTCCGCTGCTGCACGGACCATATGGTGAAGATGGCACCATCCAGGGTCTGCTAGAGATGGCATCGCTTCCATACGTAGGTAGTGGAGTTTTAGGCTCGGCATTAGCTATGGACAAAGCCAAAGCCAAAGAAGTCATTGCCCAGGCTGGAATCCCCCAATGTCGCTGGCGAAGCTTGGAGATCAGCGAAATCTCAACCGAAACGGTAGATCGTTTGATCAACGATTTGGGCCTTCCTCTTTTTGTGAAACCCGCCAACCTTGGCTCTTCAGTAGGTGTTTCCAAAGCTCACAACGCAGCCCAGGTTTTGGCGGCTCTAGAGACGGCTAGCCAATACGACGAGTGGATCGTTGTGGAAGAAGCCGTACAGGGTCGCGAGATTGAACTGGCGGTACTGGGCAACAAAAACCCAAAAGTTTCACTGGCGGGCGAAGTAAAACCTGGTGCCGAATTTTACAGTTACGAAGACAAGTATCTGGATGGCAACGCGGCGGTGATAATTCCTGCAGACTTACCCCCACAAGTGTCAGCACAGGCTCAAGAACTTGCCTTGGCCAGCTTCCGTGCCCTCCGCGCTGAAGGTATGGCCCGGGTCGACTTTTTCTATGAAAGCCCAGGTCGCGGCTTATTGCTCAACGAAATAAACACCATTCCTGGCTTTACGCCTATATCTATGTACCCCAAACTGTGGGAAGCATCTGGCCTAAGCTATGGCGCACTCATTGAAGAACTCGTCATGCTTGCCCAAGATCGTTTCGAACGACGACAAAAATTTGCCGGAACGGGCCGCTAGAACCCTACGAATTTCGAACGATCAATCACCTCGATAGGCCCCAACACCCCAAGATGATAGACAATGGTGCTGTGATTAGTGACCTGCTGCGCCACAAGCGCATCGCCATCACCGGAACCACGGGCTTCTTAGGCACCGCCCTAGTGGAACGACTGTTGCGAAGCGTGCCTGATTGCGAACTTGTTCTATTGCTACGTCCTGGTCGTATGCGGACTGTGGAACAACGTGCGCAACGTGAGATTTTTAGAAACAACGCTTTTGATCGATTGCGCCAAGAGCTGGGCGGCGCCGCGTTTGACGAAATGGTTGCCCAGCGGGTCACTATTATTGAGGGTGACATTGGTAGCGACGGTTTAGGTCTTAACGAATTTGGCCGCCAAGAACTGTCCCAATGCGATGTGGTTATTCACTCCGCTGCCACAGTTTCTTTTGATTCACCCCTTGACTCGGCGGTGGAAATAAACCTTTTAGGGCCTACTCGAATCGCTCAAACGCTGCACGAATTAGAGGTCTCACCACATCTGATCGCTGTTTCTACCTGCTATGTGGCAGGAAATCATCGCGGTGAAGCACACGAGGTAGCGGTGGACGATTCACCGTTTTTCGTTGATATTCCTTGGCGTCGCGAGGTTGACGCCGCACGTCGAGCTCGCAGTGATCTAGAAGCCCAAAGCCGTACCCCATCACGCTTGGCGGGTTTTCAAGATGATGCCAAACGTGAATTAGGTGCGGCCGGTATTCCGCTCTTGGCCGCCAAAGCCGAACAATACCGCACTCGGTGGGTCAACGACGAGATGGTGGAAGCCGGAAAATCGCGTGCTCAGATGCTTGGATTCCCCGACGTTTACTCGTATACCAAAGCCCTTGGTGAACGTGCCCTAGCAGAGACCAAAGGCGACCTACAAACAACGGTTGTGCGGCCTTCAATCATTGAATCAGCGGTGGCGGAACCGTATCCCGGCTGGATTCGCGGTTTCCGAATGGCAGAACCGGTGATCATTTCGTACGCCCAAGGATTGTTGACCCAGTTTCCTGGGGTACCCGAGGGCATCGTCGATGTCATCCCAGTTGACCTGGTGGTAGCCGCCATTGTGGCGGTGGCAGCCTTAGCACCCGCAGAAACTCCCGATGTTGTGCAGGTAGCTTCCGGTGCCGCCAACCCGTTGCATTATCGTAAATTAGTAAGGCTCATTGAGAGCTATTTCAGCAAATACCCTATTTACGACTCTTTGGGGCAACCTATTGGGGTCCCGGATTGGAAGTTTCCCCGTCGAGGCAAAGTTGAAGGCCAGCTAGCCAAAGCCAAAGTATCGCTCGACAAGGCTGACAAGTTCATCCATTCACTTCCACTACGCGGAACCCAAACCCGCTGGTCGGCCAAGATCGAAGACAAGCGAGCCGATGTAGAGCGAGCACTTACCTACGTTGATCTTTATGGTGCCTATGCACAATGTGAAGCTATCTACACGATTGACAAGCTTCTAAGCGTTTGGGACTCCCTCGATCGTTCCGACCAGGAAACGTTCATGTTCGACCCGCGTCTGGTTGATTGGGATGCGTACGCTACTGGCACCCACCTGCCTTCAATTGTTGAGCATGCCCGCGTTCGCACAAGTCCAACTGAGAAAAGCGGTCCTAGCCGTAATGAGCGGCTTCGCCGACAAGTATTGTCACCCGATCGCCACATGGCAGCCTTCGATTTAGAAAACACGCTCATTGCTTCGAACGTGGTGACTTCTTACGCATGGCTAGCAACACGACGGTTACCAAATGAAGACAAAGCTCGTTTGGCCGCCAACCTAATTGCCGAAGCCCCCCGTTTGTTGAGCCTCGACAAAGCTGACCGAACTGATTTCTTACGCTATTTTTATCGGCGTTACAAGGGTGCCCCGGTGGAACAATTAGCCGAAGATTCGCTCGATATGATGAGTGCTCTCATTCTAGCCAAGTCGTTCCCAGCAGCTATTCGAAGAGTGCGGAAGCATCGTGAGCTCGGCCATCGCACCGTCCTGATCACTGGAGCCCTCGATTTTGTGGTTGAACCTTTACGTCCACTATTCGACGACATTGTGGCCGCAGAAATGACCATTAAAGGTGGACGCTACACCGGGGAACTGGTGCGAGTTCCTCCCACTGGTGAGGCCAGGGCTCAGGCCATGGTTGAATACGCCGCACGAGAAGGGCTGGAACTTGATGAGTCGGTAGCCTATGCCGATTCGACAAGTGACCTGCCAATGCTTGAAGCGGTGGGTTTCCCAGTGGCAGTGAACCCCGAAACCCGGCTGGCTTCGCTTGCACGCAAACGCGGCTGGCTTGTAGAGAACTTTCCTAAAGCAGCTAAAGGTGTGCATCCCGTGCTGCCAATCGCCCCGACCCGGGTGGGCAGCGCGTGAAAGCCTTACAGTTCTCGCGCAGCATTCCCCGCTATGGGGCGGCTCGGCTGGCCAGCAGCTTCATCAGCGGTCGTGGAGCCACGGTTGGGCCGTTGGCGCTCAAAGACATTGAGGTTCCTGAACTACCTGGGCCCGACTGGGTAAGGGTTCGCCCTCGGCTCTCTGGCATTTGTGGTTCCGATTTAGCGACCGTTGACGGCCGCAGCAGCCGCTATTTTGAAGACATCGTGTCGTTTCCTTTTGTACTTGGACATGAAGTCGTGGGTGATTTAGACAACGGTGAGCGCGTGGTCATTGAACCGGTTTTAGGTTGCGCAACTAGAGGTATTACCCCACCATGTCGAGGGTGCGCTGGTGGTGATTTGGGCCGCTGCGAAAACATTACTCTTGGCCAAATTGAGCCGGGTTTACAGTCAGGTTTTTGTTGTGATACTGGCGGAGGGTGGTCAACGGCCATGGTGGCCCATAGCTCCCAGTTACACCCGGTGCCCGCCAACATGAGCGATGAAGCCGCAGTAATGGTGGAACCCACAGCTTGTGCAATCCACGGTGCTATACGAACCAACGCCCAAGCGGGCGACACGGTGGCGGTACTTGGGGCTGGCACCCTTGGCTTGTTAACCGTGGCCGCCTTGTCACACTTCTATCCCGACATCACCCTGGTGGTAGCAGCTAAATATCCGTTACAGAAAGAGCTAGCCCACGAGCTTGGTGCCCATAGCATCGTTTCGCCCGACGCTTTCCTACGTGGGGTGCGACGCGCTAGTGGCGGCGGAGCAATAGGTGAAGGCAACATAACGCGGCTCAGCGGCGGTGCCGACATCGTCGTTGACTGCGTAGGTTCGGCCGAAAGCATGGCCCAAGCCTTAGGCGCCGTCCGCCCCGGAGGCCGGGTAGTCATGGTCGGTATGCCGGGTGTGGTTCGAGTTGATCTAACCGTGCTGTGGCAGCGGGAAATCGAACTAGTAGGTGCCTACGCTTATGGCACCGAAACTTTCGACACGACTAGCGGAGTGCGCACCGCACGTACTTTTGAGCTGGCATTTGAGTTGGTTCAGCAAGCAAACCTTGGCCGCCTAGTTTCGGCCACTTATCCCCTGTCGCGCTATGGCGACGCTATCGAACATGCCGCTGCAGCTGGTGCCCGTGGCGGCGTGAAGATCGCATTTGATCTTCGCAATGAAAAGGAGCGCACTCGACTGTGAGCGTTCGTCGTAGCCCGCGATCAGGGCTAGTTCTTGAAGTAGACCGTTCCACCCCTCCGGTAGTGTTCCACCACGGCGAAGGTTTCCGTTTGGAGAAACTACCCGCTGGGCGGTCGCGAATAATCTATCCCCCCGAACCAATTGATGGCTTGGCCGATCCCGAAGGTGCCATTAGCCACGCTCTGCACAACCCGACCGGGGAAATGGAGCCGTTACCAGCGCTGTTGTTTGCGGGCATGAAGCTAACCATCGCTTTTGACGATGTTTCTTTGCCGCTACCGAAAATGCGTCGTCCCGACATTCGCCAGCGGATTATTGAACAGGTTCTTGATCTGGCGGCCGCGGCAGGCGTCGACGACGTTCACATTATTGCGGCTCTGGCGTTACATCGACGCATGACTGAAGACGAACTTCGCCACGCTGTAGGCGATCGTGTTTACGATGCTTTTGCTCCTAATGGGCAGCTTTATAATCTCGACGCTGAAGACCCTGATGGAATGGTCATCCTGGGGGAAACTCGCCACGGCGAAACCGTTCAGATCAATCGCCGAGCCGCGGAGAGCGACTTGGTTGTTTATGTAAACATCAACATCGTCTCGCTCGATGGTGGCCACAAGAGTACCGCTACGGGGTTATCGGGCTATGCCGGGGTTAGCTCTCACCACAACCCAAAAACCATGGTGGCATCAAAGTCGTTCATGGATAAGGAAAACTCTGAGCTGCACAAGTCGAACTGGCGTCAAGGCGATGTAATTCGCAACGCTGGGATCAAGATTTTTCAAATTGAAACGACTATTAACAACAACACGTTTGGACGTTCTGGTCCCCTAGCCATGCTGCAAAAGCGCGAGTGGGAATGGACCGCCCGTGACCGTGCCACCTTTTTGGCCATGCAAAAAGGCCTCAACGTTTTGCCAGCGGCCCGTCGCCGCCAAATATTTCATTCTTGGGAAGCACCCTATGAGCTGACCTCAGTGCAAGCCGGTGAAATTGAGGCCGTGCACGCCAAGACCATTGAGAACGTCTACGCCCAACATCTGGTCCCAGTGAATGGTCAAACTGATATTTTGACCATGGGTTTACCCTACATCGGCCCTTATAACGTCGATTCCATCATGAACCCCATCCTGGTGATGTGTCTGGGCCTCGGCTATTTTTTCAACCTCTATAAAGGCCGGCCTTTAGTACGTGAAGGTGGAGTCTTAATCATGAGCCACCCCACACCGTACGAGTTTCACCCGGTTCATCACCCAAGCTACATCGACTTTTTTGAAGAAGTACTGACCGAAACCCGTGACCCAGAGGTCATGTCGGCCAAGTACGAGCAAAAATACGCCGAAGATGAGTGGTATCGCCATCTGTACCGCACCTCAAATGCCTACCACGGTGTGCACCCGTTTTACATGTGGTATTGGGGGGCACACGCCCTCGACCATTTGGGTCGAGTGATTGTGATTGGCGGCGATGAGCGAGCAGTACGTCGTCTTGGCTTCTCGAACGCTTCGACCTTGTCGGACGCCTTAGAAATGGCGGCTGACACGGTGGGTCGTGATGCCACAATCACTCATTTCCATAACCCGCCTATTCTTATGGCTGACGTAACGTGAGTGGTATCAAAGCTCTCTCGCCAGCCAGGCTCCTAAAGCGCTTGCCGTTCCCGTATCGCGCACCCCATGTGCCTTTATCGGTGGAATTGCCGCCCGACACGCGCAAGGTTGGCTCGGCGTTTCCAACGGCTTGGGCCAGGCGATATCCCACGCGGGTGGCTCGGTTAGCAATCCTGGAAGCCTTTTTGCGGCCAGCAGTTGGGGTTATTGCACCCAAGCAAGTACACGGCGAAGATCGCCTTGACGGGCTCCGTGGTCCGGTGATTTTTGTTGCGAATCACCATAGCCATCTTGATACGCCGCTGATGCTCACTTCTATTCCTGAGCCGTGGCGACACCGCATGTTTGTAGGTGCCGCGGCTGACTATTTTTTTGGCAACCGGATCTCGGGTACGTTTTCGGCTCTGGCATTGAATGCGGTACCTATTGAACGCACCAAAATTTCTCGTACCAGCGCTGATCGTGCTGCCAAACTGATTAACGATGGTTGGAGCCTTCTGATCTTCCCCGAAGGTGGCCGAAGCCCCGATGGTTGGGGTCAAGAATTTCGCGGTGGTGCCGCCTACCTCGCCATTCGCTGCGGTGTACCCATTGTCCCGGTTTACATCTCCGGCACCAATCTCGTGTTACCCAAGGGGCAGAACAAGCCGAAACGGCACCACACAACCGTTACCTTTGGCCATGCCCTTATACCAGGCGATAAAGAAGACACTAGGCGCCTAGGTTCACGGGTTGAGGCTGCTGTTGAACAACTTGGTGATGAAGCAACCAACAACTGGTGGGTGGCGCGACAACATGCCGCCGCAGGCACAACCCCGTCGCTAAGCGGACCACAGGCCTCAGATTGGCGACGTACTTGGGCACTAGGTGAACAAAACCCAAAGCGGCGCCGTTCCCGACGCCGCTGGCCCTACCTTAAGTAGGAATTACTGGTTCTCTAGTGGTGAACTGCTCACACTTGGCGGCAGTGATCGCCTATTCGGAACAATAGGTTCCACCGGAAGTTCGCCCGCCACAGGTGTCGGCAAACTCTTCGTATTCGGTGCCAAAGTCTGACTGGAAGTACAGGTCATCACAGGCTTCCATATCGCCACCGTCACACGCATCCCATAGCGCGTCGAGCGCCGGATTGTCACCGTAGCTGTTGCCGCTTTGGAAGCCGAAGTCGAAATCGTCATCTTGGCCCGGGTCGAATTCGCCACCCAAGAGGGCGCCGAATATGGCGGCCGCGTCGACATCACACTTCGTGAATACGCCCATCATTTCGCTCAACATTCCGAAGTCGAAATCTTCAGGATCGTCGCCTAAAGAATCGACGTCGTACTTCTTCTCAAACTCAGCCATTTCCTTTTCGATGCACTGAAGCTGGGAAACCGTGAGATCACCAAACATGTCGGCCAGCGGGCCAAGCTCGCTTAGGTCGAAGTCGCTATCGCCTTCGTCGTCGAGATCGTCGCTGGTACTAGTGGTAGTACTTTGCGCGACGGTCGTACTAGTGCTCGAAGCGGCTTCTTTATCGGAATCGTCATCTTTCAAGAAGAAAAACGCGCCACCAGCGATCAAAGCCACCACGGCCAACACGGCTACTACAATCAACGGGGTTTTATTGGAACCGCCACCCGGGCCGACCGCAACATCGCCTGAGGTGAAACTAGGTGGTGCCGGAGGCATGGTTGGCATAGCCATTGTTGGCTCGGCTGGCGTTGCAGGCGGCGTGGTCGGTACTGCCTGAGTTGGCTGTGAGCCCGGATCAACTTCGGGGGTAGGAGTAGCCGTGGCCGGGTCGGTGCCAATCACCCCATCGTTCGACACCTGGTCGGTCCATTGGGTGCCATCCCAATAGCGATATTGGTTCCGACCAAAGGGGTCTGGTTGCCATGAACCGGTTTGGTCACTCACGTGCGCCGTCCTAAAAAGTAAGTGTCTGGTAGAACAAAATAACTATCTGAGCCTAGCACTCAAGGTAAATTAGCTGAGGTATAGCCACCGCTAATAACGGCCTGTTGCGACAACAACTCAAGTGGTTTCATCTAATAGCCACATGCCGCCCCCTTGGTCAGGGTCAGCAACATGGGGCAATTCCACCACAAAATGAGTCAAGTGAGCAGGAAAGATATGTTCGCTCACCAAGATTGTGTGACCCTCTTTGTCGCGGGTTGTTCGATGGCATACCAAGACTGGTGAGTTAACTGGGATATCAAGCACTTGCGCATCGGCTTCGGACGCCACCCCGGCCCCGATGATTTGGGTAGCATCGCCAAGTTCGACTTCTAGCGCTTCGTAGAACGAAAACTTCTCAACGTCAGAGCGCGAGAGATTCGCACCAAGTTCTTCAGGGCACCAAACGGTGACCCGAGCAAATGGCACGCCGTTAGCTAAGTTCACTCTGCGAACCTGCAATACCGTGTTGGTGCCAAAAGCATCCCGTGCCTCTTTCGGAGCAGGTACAAAGCTAAACTCCAAAACCTTCCGAACCGTAGGCACACCCCAGTCGATTAGCTGCCCTTCGATCGTGCCTAACTGCGCTAACGGTTGTTTTAAGGGTGCTATAGCCACGAACCAGCCGAAACCTTGGCGAGCATCCACCAATCCGTCTTGTCGAAGCAGTTCCAAGGCTTTTCGAATGGTCACACGACTGACCGAATGGCTCTTTGAGAGTTCGGCTTCACTTGGAAGAACCTGCCCGGCCACAAGGTTACCGTTGGCGATTTGGCCTCTCAGTTCTTCGGCAATCTCCCGATAGCGGATAGTTCTCACTTGTTCTATACTTGTATTCTCTCTGAGCGGAAGCAAACAACAATTGTCCTACCGTTCAAACGTTTTTGTTCATTTTCCCGCTAGCCAACAAGGTGGACCCCACACATGCATGTCGCAGCCAGCACCCCGATCGAACTCGTGAACCGAGTCTATGGCACATTAGATGAGCGGCTACGAGTCGGTCGTGAGCGCCTCGGGCGACCGTTGACACTGGCCGAAAAAATCCTCATCAATCACCTCGATAATCCAGAGACCGGGGGTCTTGATCGTGGCGTGAGCTACACCGATCTACGACCAGATCGCGTGGCTATGCAAGACGCCACCGCACAAATGGCGCTTTTGCAGTTCATGACCGCTGGCCTACCTGAAGTGGCGGTCCCCTCAACCGTTCATTGTGACCACCTAATTCAAGCCAAGGTCGAAGGCGACGTTGACCTGGCGGTAGCGCTAAACGACAACTCTGAGGTCTACAAGTTTCTGGAATCTGTTTCTGCAAAATATGGCATTGGTTTTTGGAAGCCGGGCTCCGGCATCATCCACCAAGTAGTGCTGGAACAATATGCGTTCCCAGGCGGCATGATGATCGGCACCGATAGTCACACGCCAAACGCTGGTGGTCTGGGCATGGTGGCCATCGGGGTTGGTGGGGCCGATGCCGTTGATGTGATGACCGGATTCCCCTTCAACATCCGTTGGCCGAAAGCCATTGGTGTAAAGCTCACCGGGCGTTTGAACGGCTGGACGGCCCCGAAAGACATCATTTTAGAAGTGGCCCGAATACTGACCGTTAAGGGTGGCACCGGTGCCATCGTCGAGTATTTGGGACCGGGGGCCGAGTCGATCAGCGCCACTGGCAAAGCCACCATCTGTAACATGGGTGCCGAAATCGGTGCCACAACGTCACTTTTTGGTTACGACGAAGCAATGGCCAGGTACCTGAAGTCAACTGGGCGTGAAGAGCTGGCAGATGCCGCTAACGCCGTGGCCGAGCATCTACGCGCCGATGAGGATGTACTGGCCAATCCCGAGGCTTATTACGATCAGGTTATTGAAATAAATCTGGACCAACTTGAACCACTAATCAATGGTCCGCACACCCCTGATTTGTCTCGGCCGGTTTCGAGAGTAGGTGCCGATGCCAAGTTGAACGGCTGGCCCCAAGAAATTAGCTATGCGCTTATTGGCTCATGCACCAACTCGTCCTATGAGGACATCACCCGAGCAGCTTCTATTGCTCGCGAAGCTGCCGAGCGTGGACTTAAGTGTAAAACCGACCTAATGATAACGCCGGGTTCCGAACAGGTCCGCGCCACTATTGAACGCGACGGGCTGCTGGCTGATTTCGAACGCATTGGTGCCACCGTGTTAGCCAACGCGTGCGGGCCCTGCATTGGCCAGTGGTCGCGCTCCGATGTGGTTGAAGGCGACCTCAACACCATTGTCACTTCGTACAATCGCAACTTTCCTAAGCGTAACGATGGGCTCTCAACGACTCTGGCCTTTGTAACGTCGCCCGAAACGGTGGTGGCTTTGGCCTTGGCAGGCACGCTTGATTTCAATCCGCTCACTGACACCTTGGTAAATGAAGCCGGTGAAGAGGTGAAACTCAGCGTACCGGTCGGGGTTGAACTGCCCGATGCGGGATTCACCCCCGGTGAAAGCGGTTTCATTGCACCTCCGGCTGACGCTACCTCGGTGGAGGTGGTGGTTAGTCCCACCTCTGACCGGCTTCAGTTGTTAAAGCCATTCGCTCCATGGAACGGCGAAGATTTCTTGGCTTTGCCGGTGCTCATGAAGGCTCAGGGTAAGTGCACCACCGACCATATTTCAGCCGCCGGACCGTGGCTTCGCTATCGAGGCCACCTCGAGAACATTTCAGGCAACCTCTTCGCTGGTGCCATTAATGCGTTTACTGGCGAAGCCGGCCAAGGCAAAGATATTACCGACGGCCAAACCCGTCCTTACCCCGAAATCGCCAAACGCTACAGCGAGGCTGGCATTTCTTGGGTCGCGATTGGCGATGAAAACTATGGCGAAGGTTCCTCCCGTGAACATGCCGCCATGGAGCCACGTTTTCGAGGAGCGGTGGCCGTGATTACGCGATCATTTGCTCGTATCCACGAGGCCAACCTGAAAAAGCAAGGGGTGTTACCCTTCACTTTCGCGAATCCCGCCGACTACGACCTCGTTGGAGAAGACGACCGGATTTCAATTCTGGGTTTGGCTGAGCTGCAGCCAAACAAGCCCATCACGGCCCGCATCGAGCACGCTAGCGGCGAAAGTGTGGAAATCTCTTTGCTGCACACGTTCTCAGAAGAACAGATCGAGTGGTTTAAGGCCGGCAGCGCGCTGAATATTATCCGTCGCAATATGGGGGCCTAGCGCCAACCGAATCCTCAATCACCTCCCGTACCTTGCTGCTGGCTCTAGCCAGAGTGCTTTTTAGCTGGCAGCTCGGTTACGGGGTGAATACCGGCTCGCTGTTCAAGCTGGCTAGCTACCACCTCGTGGATCTGATGCCGAACTGCCTCGGCGGCCATGGAAAGTCGGCCTTTGCGACGCCTCACTATACCCACCGAACGCGGTTCTAGGCCTTGAATGGCGGCTACAGTCCATTCACCACCTACCCACGCTGGCGCAGCGCCCGATGGAATCACTGCCGCTCCAAAGCCTTGGAAGGCGAGGGACGCTAGTAGTCGCATACCGTCGACCTCGGCCTTCGATTTCAACTCCACCCCTATCCGAGTTGCAGCGTCGTCGAGTTCGTCACGAAACAGGGTGCCAGCTGGAGGAAGCAGTAGCTCATATTCGGCCAGTGTGGCTAGCTCCACTGAATCACACTCGGCTAAGGGGTGATCAATTGGCGTGACCAGAACACGATCCTCGCTAAATAATGACTCGGTGAGAAGCTCCACGTTCAACACAGGAATGTTGACGATGGCAAAGTCGATCTCATGCGATTCAACCATTGGCAATAATGAGGTGGTCGTGGCATCCAGAACCACCATCCGAACGCCGGGATGTTCACGATGGACGGCATCGACCAGGCGAGGCACTAACCATCGCCCCACCGTTCCAATCACACCAATGCGAGCATTGCCAGTTATTTCATCACCAAGAGATGCCACGTCAGAGACGATGGCTTCCAGTTCGTCCTGAATCCGTCGCGCTCTGCCAACAACCGCCAAACCTTCCTCGGTGAGGGCTCCGCTCGTGCGGTCAACCAAGGTGGCACCGAGTTCTTTTTCCAATCTTGACACGTGAGACGAGACATTTGACTGTACTGTGTATAAGGCACGAGCCGCGGCTGAGAAGCCACCGGTTTCGTGCACGGCTACCAATGCGGCCAACTGTTTTAGATCCATCTCTAAAAACGATAGCACCTATCTGAAAGAACAGTTTGACAGATCATGTGTTTTGGTTCACAATGGTAATCACATAAGCCAAGGCGATGTACCCGCCCCCCCTGGGTCCGCCTATGGCCGGTGACGACGGTTCGGTCCCCCCCAAGGCCTCGTCACCCCCTTTAGAACAGGACTGGTCTCCCCCCGACCGGTCCTGTTCCAATTTTTAGCTAAAGTCTTGATGTAACTTTTCGCTGATGAATGAAGTCGTACCTAAGTGACCATATTGTTGTCTTTACGCAAGCAGGTTCCTGGCAGCATCAACGTTGGCGTTCATGAGCTAAACGGACGGCGAGTGGTCTTGGTGGAATCACACTCCGACACCAAACGTGGAGCGCTCCTACCTGCCGATGGCGAATCAATCGCAGCAGCGGCCAAGACCGCACGCGATTTACATATGCCCCTGGTACTTATTTTGGCTTCTAGCGGTGCCGATATTGAAGAAGGCATTGCGGCATTAACGGGTTGGGGGGTGGCCGCCAAAGAGGTTGCCGCCACCTCAGGAATCGTGCCAATTCTGGCAGCTGCGGTGGGGCCAGCAGTTAGTGGACCTGCGTTACTGCTTGGTCTTGCCGACCACGTCGTAATGACCGAAGACGCCTACGCTTTCCTCAGTGGGCCCGCCATGGTGCGCCAATTCACTGGAGTGCCCATTGCTACCCATGCTCTCGGTGGGGCCAATGCACATGCTCGATCAAGCGGCGTGGCCTCGGCTATCGCCACCGACCGCGACGAGGCCCTAGGCATCATCGGCGACGTCCTCGCCTACTTGCCGAATCACGCCGATGAACTACCACCGCGTTGGCAAACCAGCGATACCGCCGAACGCAGTACCGAAGCCGCAGGCGAACTGCTACCCACCACTCCCACTGGTAGTTACGACGTTCGCGACGTCATTGGTGAAATCGTTGACGAAAACGAATTCTTAGAGCTGCGGTCAGCCTGGGCCACAAATCTGGTCACCGGCCTCGCTACCCTCGATGGTCACCCGGTGGGTATCATCGCCAACCAGCCCAGTGCTCTCGCTGGCACTCTCGATATTCCCGCCTCCCAAAAAGGTGCCCGGTTCGTTTCATTCTGCGACGCCTTCAACTTGCCGTTAATTACCTTGGTTGACACGCCGGGCTTCTATCCAGGCAAAGATCTTGAATGGCGAGGCATGATTCGCCACGGAGCTCAGCTGGCGTTCGCCTATGCCCGCGCCACCGTCCCACGTTTAGCAGTGGTAATGCGCAAGTCGTATGGCGGAGCGTACATAGTGATGGACTCGAAACACATGGGCAACGACCTCATGCTGGCGTGGCCAAGCGCGGAAATCGCCGTCATGGGCGCTAAACAAGCCAGCGAGGTGCTGCACCGCCGAGAAACTCCAGAACGCCGGGCCGAATTAGAGCGTGAGTACGAAGAGCGCCTGCTCAACCCCTATGTGGCAGCTGAACGTGGTTCCATCGACGCCGTAATCGAACCTCGCGAAACCCGTACCGAACTTATCTACGCCTTAGAAGCACTAAACACCAAGAGAGAACTTCTTGTTGGTCGCCCTCATGACAACACACCGTTGTAGGGTAGAAGCAGGCATTTAAAGCCCACTTGTTCACACAAAACCACCAGGAGCGATACCCTCAAATAGGGCCCCTTTTAGTTCTTGGGCGCAATTCTCGTTAACCATAGCCTTGGAGATGTAGTGGCAGAGTCCGTAACAATTACCGATAACCGCACCGGCGAATCGATTGAAGTTCCGATTGTGAATGGCGCAATTTCAGCCGAAGCCATTCAAGGTCTTATCCCCGGCATTTGGTATTTAGACCCAGGCTTTGGTGCCACTGCTGCCACCACCAGCGCCATCACTGAAATCAACGGTGATGAAGGCATTCTTCGCTACCGCGGCTACCCCATCGAGCAATTGGCCGAGAACTCTACTTACCTTGAAGTTGCCTACCTTTTGATTAACGGCGAGCTTCCAAACGCAGAGCAATTCGCCGCTTGGACACACGAGATAACCCATCACACCTTCATTCATGAAAACGTTCGTAAACGGTTCATGGAAGGTTTCCACCACGATGCCCACCCCATGGGCATGCTGGTTTCAGCGGTGGCCGCCATGTCCACCTTCTATCCAGAAGCCAAAAACATCGACGACCCAGCGGTTCGCATGCGTCAGGTCATTCGCTTGATTGCAAAAATGCCAACTCTCGCAGCTGGCGCACACCGTTTCAGCGTGGGCATGCCTTTCGTCTACCCCGACAACATGCTCTCGTTCCCCGAGAACTTTCTCTCCATGATGTGGAAAATTGCCGAGAACCACTATCAGGCGGATCCGGTCCTGGCTCGGGCTCTTGATGTGCTGTTCATTTTGCACGCCGATCATGAACAAAACTGTTCTACCGCTGCTATGCGCACTGTCGGCAGCGCCCACGCCGACCCCTATTCCGCCACCGCCGCCGCCACCGCCGCGCTGTATGGTCCTCGCCATGGCGGTGCTAACGAAGCTGTAATTCGCATGCTCACCGATATCGGGAGCTACGACAACGTCGACGATTACGTACAAAGCGTGAAGAACGGTGAACGCCGCTTGCAGGGTTTTGGCCACCGTGTTTACAAGAGTTACGACCCTCGCGCCGCGATTATTAAGCGCCACGCTGAAGAAGTTTTCGAAGTCACCGGCAAGAACCCTCTGCTAGACATTGCCCTCAAGCTGGAAGAAGTAGCACTGAACGACGATTACTTCGTGAGCCGCCGCTTGTATCCCAACGTCGACTTTTATTCAGGGCTCATTTACCAATCGATGGGTTTCCCCCTAGAACTCTTCACCGTGCTCTTCGCTATTCCCCGCACGGCGGGCTGGTTGGCTCACTGGTTGGAATCCCTTGAGCAGAACTCGCGTATCGTACGGCCCCGTCAGGTTTATACGGGCTCCGGCGAGCGCAATTATCTAGACATCGCCGAACGCTAAAACCTGGCCAGCCCAGTTTCAAAACCTAGAAAAGAGGCCCATCGAAACGGTGGGCCTCCTCGTTGTTTTGCAGCATATCCAATGTGGGAACGCCGAAGTTAGAGGTTTAAGCGAAAACCGAGCAGTTCAATTCCAGGTAGCGGCCACCAGTCAAGGTTGGGGTCTCGTTCAAATCCCAAACGATCGTAAACACGATGCGCTGCACGAACAAGGGTGCCTGAATGAGCAATGATAGCGCTACGACCTAACTCTTTAGCACGGTCGATACAGGCTTGAACCAGCGCTTCTGAAACGTCTTGGCCTCGAGCGCCCGGATGAACCGAGAGCATGCGGACCCCAGCCGTGTTTTCATGGTCAAACTCACTGTATGGCGACGGGTGAGCAGAAATAAAGGTCACTCCGCCAAGCAAGCGACCATTGGTATCTAGAGCCACCAGCACTTCCGAGTTGGCCACCCGTCCAGCCACGTCACGCAGTTCAAGTTCGTAGTCTTCATCGACATATCCGGCGGCCCGGAAACCTAATGCCGAAAGTTCAGCGAGCTCACTATATTCGTCGGGTTTAATCAGGCGAATGTTCACGTCAATACGCTAACCCACCAGCACTCAAAGTGCCTCAGAGGAGCGAAAAGCGTGCCCGCGTGGCAGGATGCAGAGGTGACAAGTATTGAGGTAGCTGACGTTGTAATCGAACGTGAAAAAGGTGTGACCATCCGTTTCGAGGATGGTAAGGAATGCACCTTCGGATTAGAAGAGCTTCGCATGGCATGCCCGTGCGCAGGATGTCGCAGTTCTAGGGACCGTGATGTGGCCCCTTGGCCGACACCTCGTTCGCCTCTTCCTTTAACCATCTCGACCGCTAAATTTGTGGGAGCGTGGGGACTGGCGATCACCTGGAATGATGGTCATGCCACTGGCATCTACCCTTGGACATCAATGCGCGAATGGTGTGATTCAGGACAAGCCACCTACCCACCCGATTCGGGTTTGGGCGGAGGATCAATGCGTTCGCCCTATCCGGAGATCTCGTGATTGATTTTGGATTCACTCCCGAGCTAGTCGCGCTTCGTAGTGAAGCTACCGCCTTAGCCAAGCAATACACCCAAACTCATCGTTATAAGGAAGATTCTTGGTTGGTTGGCCAAGACACCGCCTTTGCTAAGGAATTAGCCAGCCGAGGTTGGTTGGGTATGACCTGGCCCACCACCATTGGAGGCGGAGGGCGGCCAGCCATTGAACGTCTGGTCGTTTATGAAGCGCTAATCTCGAACAACGCCCCGGTAGCTTCCAGCTGGTTCGCAGACCGCCAAATTGGACCCACCCTGTTGGAGTATGGAAAACCCGAACAACAACAACGCTGGATTCCCGACATCATTACCGGTGAATCGCTGTGGTGCATTGGTATGAGCGAACCCGATGCCGGTTCCGATGTGGCGTCCCTACGTACTTCGGCGGTGCGCAACGGCGACGAGTGGGTCATCAACGGCCAAAAGATCTGGACCAGCGGGGCCCAAAGCGCGCATTGGTGTTATCTGATAGCCCGCACCAATCCGAATGGTCGGCCACACCAAAGCCTCTCCGAATTCGCGGTAGACATGAGCACGCCAGGCATAACGGTTAAACCCATTAAAGACATGGTGGGCAACCAGCATTTTTGTGAAGTTTATTTCGATAACGTCCGGGTTCCAGTCGAGAATTTGATTGGCACTGAAAACGGTAGCTTTAGCCAGGTTATGCGACAGATGGAGCACGAACGCGGCGGAATTGACCGTCTGGTGAGCAACCGGGCCCTCTTTATCGACACGCTGGCTCAACTTTCCGAACCTGATGCTGTGGTTCGCCAAGAAATCGCGGCCATTGAATCTCGATTTCGGATTGGCCGCCTTATGGTTTATCGCGAGGTGCTGCAGCAGGCCCCGAAAGGCTTTTCCGCTGCCACTAAAACGTTCTGCACCGAACTTGAACAACAGGTTGCCAACTTTTGCTACCAAGTTTTGGGCATGACGGCCAATCTTTGGGAAAGCGACGGAACCGACGCCTTGGCAGCCCGAGCTAGCCACAATATTTGTTATGCTCCGGGCTACACCATCATGGGCGGAACCACCCAGATTTTACGCAACATCTTGGGTGAACGCGTGCTGGGTCTGCCTCGAGAACCACGTAATTAACCTGATTCAGAGATACCTACGGCTACGGCGTTGCGACACCTAATCAGGGTCAATACGCCGTACCGAAGCATCACGACCTGTCCAATGAGCCAGACGCACCCTTAGATCAGTGACCGCCGCTCGCTCGGTCGATAGCACCACAGGGTTCATTCTCATTTCTTGAAGCTCTGGCACCGCTTCTCCCAGGGCCCCAATCCGAAGCAGAAGGTCGATTAAATGGGCGCGTTCTACCGAACCATGTTTTAACTGGGTCCCGACCACCGAATCATCAATTAAACTCTCAGCATCAAGCGGCGACAAAGGCAAGAACCGTAGCGCATCGTAGCCAATTTGGCCGCTCACCACACCGCCCACGCCGATAGATATAACGGCACCAACCGCGGCATGCTGTAACAAACGAATGGCCACATCAACACCTGCTGGCAACATGTTTTGCACCAGTGCCGGGTTCATGGCTTCACCCAGAAATTCTGACATACGACTGTAGGCACCACGAACCTCATCATCGGTGTAAAGATCAACTGCAAGGCCACCCGACTCGGTTTTTGCAACCCGCTCTACCCCATCGGCCTTTAACACCACCGGATAACCCAGCTGACGTGCGCTCTCCACGGCCTCGTCGCCACTGCGAGCAAAACGACTTTCAATTTGGTGGATACCAAAGGTCGCAGCCAAAGCGACCGCCGATTCACGCGGAAGATCAAGGACCGAACCCGTATCAAGCTCGGCAGCTTCAAGCGCTTCGTGAACAAGCTCGACCGCCGCATTGGCATCGGCCCCTTCCACTTCAGCTAGGGGACCATGTTGTTCGTTTAACCACGCCCGATATTTGGTGACCCTTCCTAAGGCCCGCACAGCCTCTTCGGGGAATGCAAACACCGGTACGTCAAGGCTCTGGTCCATTTCTTCACGGCGAGCGTCGGCCCCTAATACCACCGCCACCACGGGTTTCGTGGAATCTCGTGAAGCCCGTGACAAGGCTTCGACCACCTCGGTAGCCGATGACAGAAGTGGTGGCGCATAAATAGCAACCACGGCGTCAGTTTCGGGGTCATCTAACACCACCCGCAATACGTCCTCATAGTGGTTGGGGCGGGCCTGGTGTGTGAGATCAAGAGGGTTTCGGGTACGAGTAGCGATGGGCGCGGCCTCGGCAATGGCGCCTTGGGTCTGTTCTGACATTTGGGCCGCTTCCAACCCAATACCCCGGGTGGCTTCAATCGCCAAGCGAGCAGGTCCACTGGAGTTAGAAATCACCGAGACGCGTGGGCCAGTTGGCAACGGTTGTTTCAGTAGTATTCGAGTGACGTCAAACAGGCTTTGCAAGGTTGACACACGGATGACACCGGTTTGACTCAACAGGGCGTCAAGGGTGGCTTCCGGTGGTAACCCAAAATCTCCAGCCCGATCAAGGCGTGCCCCATAAGAAGTCACACTCACAATCGGTTTTGTTCTACCGACACGACGAGCGATCCGGCTAAATTTCCGAAGGTTACCGAACGACTCTAGATACAACAGCACAGCGTCGGTGCGTTCGTCTTGTTCCCAAAACTGCAACAAGTCGTTAAGCGAAACGTCGGCCTTGTTGCCAAGCGACAAAAAGCTCGAAGTGCCCAGGCCCAGTTCGTCAAGCTGTTCAAGGATGGCCGTTCCTAAGGTGCCTGACTGGGAAAGAAAGCCCACTCCCCCAGCACGTGGGGCCACTGGTGCGAACGTTGCCCGCAATGAGACGGTGGGGGCAGTGTTAATTACACCCATGCAGTTGGGCCCAACCAAGCGCATACCATTGCCCCGGGCCAGATCTACAATTTGGCGCTGCAGCTCCAAACCTTCGTCACCAACTTCGGCAAAACCGGCCGAGATTACAACTAACCCTTTGACCTCTTTTTCGACGCACTGCTCAACCACACTCAGAACCTCAGGCGCCGGTACCGCTATCACTGCCAGGTCAATTTCATCAGGAATGTCGAGAACGCTTGGATAGGTGCGAGTGCTTAAAACCCAGGGCGCGGAAGGGTTGACGGCGTAGGCAGGCCCGGCAAATCCCCCAGCTAAAATATTGCGGAAAGCTTCGTGCCCAAGACTGCCGCGTTGGCGGCTAGCACCGATGACTGCCACCGTACGAGGCGACAAAAGCCGGGTTATAGAACGAGCTTCAGCTCGGCGTTCTCGGTCTTCGATAGCGGCCTGAGCTTCAAGCGTCGGCTCAATGCCCAACAGCACGTGGATTACCCCGTCGAGAAAGCGGGTTGAAACTTTAAATCCAGCTTGTTTGAAAACCCCCAACATTTTTCGGTTTTGGGGCAACGTGGTGGCCGTGAAATGGGTCAGCCCCTGTTCGCGTCCCACCGCTGCCAGGTATTCAAGCAACAAGGTGGCTAGACCTCGTCCATGGTGGAAATCATCGGTGATGAAGGCCACTTCGGCCTGAGCTTTACCTTCTTCACGGTCATAGCGCGCTACCCCAATCATCTCCTCACCTAAAATCGCCACAAACGCCATCCGATCGCGGTAATCGATGTTGGTAAAGCGTTCGATATCTCGTGCTGAGAGTCGTGGTCGGGCTGAGAAGAACCGTAAATAAATACTTTCTGAGGACTGCCGGTTATGGAAAGCGTTCAGTCGTTCCCCATCATCGGGGCGTATTGGCCGCACTCGAACGGTGGCACCATCTGACAGCAATACATCTGCTTCCCAGTGGTGAGGGTAATCTTGTGGAAAGATAGGATCGTCGCCAGTAGTCGGGGCCATACTCCAAAACTAATACTAAAATATTATCCGGGCCGGGTCGTTTGGCCTGATGTCATCGGTGTCTGCTGCTTATGCCTGTTACGAGAATGTGTATATGAACCTGCAGTTCCGGCCTGATATGAAGGTCATCATCCACGATATGAACGGCCAACCCATACAAATTACTGGCACATCATTGGAAACCGATTCCCAGGCGCTGGTGGCTTTAATGGATGTGCCACCCAACTTGCGCCTTCGATTAGGTGCCAAAGTTACCTGTAGCTATGTTGAACCAATTGGGGTTCAACAGTTCGAATCGATCATCCTTTCTACCCGTGAGCTGGCCCTAAACGAACGTAAGATTCGGGTATCGCTTAGCGCGCCGGAAGAAACGGAACGGATACAGCGCCGCTCACATCTGCGCGTTGACACTGATCTAGAAGTGAAAGTGTTTGTCATGCCGGCCGGTCCCAGCTTCAGAACCAAAGCCAAAGACCTAAGCGCCGGCGGAATGGCCCTGTGGTGGAACGTTCATGCCGAGCCAACCACTGAAGATGAACTGCACCTGGAATTCTCCACTCAACGCTTTCAACACTCCAACAAAGCACACGTGGTTGATTTCAGTTCTGGGCAGGACGGCAAAATTGCTCATCTAGAGTTCATTGACATCTCACCGGGCGATCAAAATCGCCTGGTTAATGCGGTGTTCGCGTTGCACCGTGAAACTATTTCGAAACGCGGGCTTGCTAACCCTCGTGCAAAGCCCTAAACCCTCGGCCAATATGGCCGCGTTTTCCCAGGCTTCGTTACTACTAGCTACCGCAACTGCAGCCACAAAGTTGTTTTCCGGTAGAAAACTACCCTGGTACAAGGGTTTGATACCGGCGGCGACAACCAGCGCCATAGCAGTTCCCTATGCGTTCGTGGTACGAAAACATAGGCCCTATGCGTTGTCGCTCCGCGGAGTTTCACAATGGTTTGTGGATGCTACCTGGAGCGCCCCAAATACGGTGGCCGGTGCACTCTTTTACGCCGTAGAACGATTACGTGGAAATGGCCCCGACCATGCAAAGAGCCGCCACTCGGGAAGCATCCATCTAACTGACCAAGCCATTGCTGGCTATGCCACCACGGTGGGCATTGTGAAGGCCGGATCAAACGCCCTGGTCGATGCCCATGAGAATGTCCATGTTTTTCAAGCTCGGCTGCTGGGTCCGTTCTATCTACCCCTAGTGGCCGCGAATTATGCCCTCGCCACCATATTTCCGTATTGGCTGCGCAGCTATCGTCGTACCAACCCGCCAATTCGCGACCTAAGAACTTACTTTCATCAAGGCGTTTATCACGCCACCTGGCATGAACGCTGGGCGTATGCTCGAGCACCAAGTTCACAGGGTGCCACTCAACCCGCCGAGACCTGAGCTACCGAGGCGGTTGGTCATAACTGCGCTTGGCCTTAACAGCGCCTTGGCCAAGTCGCACCGATTACTTAGTCCAAACTGCGGACACGCCTACCTAGGCTGTGGTTACGGCTAAGACTCGCTACCGGCCTTTAATTGCCGCGCCAGGTATCGATAATAAATGGCACCAAAGAGACCAGCCACTCCGATAAACAGGCTGCCCGCAATATTCAGCTGGTAAAAAGTTTCAACATTGCTCAAGACCACATCTTCGACGTGCCTGGCATCGACACGGCCATCCCACCACACGGTTGAGCCCCCAAAACAAATAGACGCTGCTACCCACCCCAGCCAATACCAATACCCATTGAGATTCAACTTCGTCTGACGCCAACGAGAGGTATTTAACTCGTCGTCGTTACTTCCGGCGACACGTTCAATTTCGTTTAAGACCAGCTTGGGAATAATGAAGTTGGCGAAAGGAATAAACCAACCCCCAATGGTCCAGCCCGATGACCAGCGTCGATTCCCCGGCGCAAACGGTGTTTGGTGCTTGTAGGCCGCGTTCATCCAGACGATCACCAAGATGAAATTCACGAGCAACACCAACAGGACTAGCCCTAGCGCCCCCGAAAAACCCTCGTGGCTTTCGAACCAATTATCGAGGCTGCGATTGGTACCACTGTTGCCCCACAGACGGGCTTTGGCTAACGCTTGGTTACCTAGTCCGGCGGTGATTAGACCCAAGGGGATCATTGCCCACCAGATTATTTGAATCCACTTAGTTAATCCTGCTGACGGTAGCGGGACACTGGGATAACCAGGAGCGGAAGTTGGTGGATACCAGCGTCCGTCGGACGCCAACCACCAATCTGGTCCTTGTTGGGTGTCACTCACAAAAGTGCTCTATTGCTCGGGTTTAGGGCCATTTTCACGGTTGGCTACTTGAACGCTTATCGGTATTAGAGGGCTACTTCGCCACACCAACAACTGCGAATCGACAATCAATCGACTAAGAAGTGGGCGCAACAGGATTCGAACCTGTGACCTCTACCGTGTCGAGGTAGCGCTCTAACCAACTGAGCTATGCGCCCTTATTGCCAGGCAATAAGCTGGGATTAGAGACTCTAGCATCCTCACTGGTTCATGGCGTATATGCTCTCGATAAAGATCACAGAATTACGCCCGTTCGTATCGCCCAGACCGCCTAGGGTGGTGCCATGGCAAGCCAACTAGGAATCGATGTTGTGGGCAACGTGGCCATCATCGAGATGCAAACCCCACCCCACAACTTCCTCACCACCAGCCTCATCGCAGAAATCGCAGACGCGTTGGAATCGTATGAGCACAACGCCACGGTTCGAGCGGCAGTGCTTTGCGCGCAAGGCCGATCTTTTTGTGCTGGTGCTAATTTTGGCAGCGACGATGGCCCTCTCGGTGCCGGTAGCGCCTCAGAACCAATTGGTGGTTCTGCCACCGAGCAGCTTTACGCCTGGGCAGCAAGATTGTGCGCAGTTTCCATACCCACCATCGCAGCGGTACAAGGCCCGGCCATTGGCGGAGGTTTAGGCCTGGCGATGTCTACAAATTTTCGCATTGCCAGCCCGGAAGCACGATTTTCAGCTAATTTCGCCGCCCTTGGTATCCATCAAGGGTTCGGTTTGTCGGTGCTCTTGCCTGAAATCTTGGGTCCAAGTCGTGCCGCCGAGGTGCTTTTGAGTGCCAAACGTTACAAAGGTGACGAAGCCGTAGCGATGGGTTTGGCCGATCGCTGTGTTCCAGGCGATGAACTGCGCGACGCCGCTATCGACTGGGCGGGCGAGATCGCCGTCAATGCTCCCTTGGCTTTGCGAGCGATTAACCGAACCTTACGTGCTGGCCTAGCCGATCGGGTTCGCGCTGCTACCAAACATGAAGCAGAACAGCAACGAATTCTGTCGGCGACCGCCGATGCTGCGGAAGGAATCCGGGCCGTTTCCGAACGGCGAGCCGGAAATTTTCTCGGAGAATGATCGGCTGAATCCTACCAAACCTCGACAAGGGGTGATGGTAGCTCCCACCGTTTCGTGCGACTGATATTTGGCCGATCGAAACGAACTGGGAGCACCACTTAGAGCGCCGGGTCGGATTTGAACCGACGACTTTACGGCTTTGCAGGCCGTTCCCTTGGGCCGCTCGGGCACCGGCGCCTGAAGGCAGAGCGGTTATCGCAATGCGCCGCCACACCACCTCTGGGCTATGCAGTGTACGTGGCGACGAGCGCAGAGTGGTAACCGACACCGCGAAAACTCCCCCTCATTACACCGCCTCGGCTAGATGTAGCTGGCACACTCGTAGGTAACTATGTCCAAACCCACACAATCTGAAACCCCGGGTCCGCTGTCGGCTCTTGGAATTTTGGCCACCACCCAAGTACAGGTCACTCCCACACTTGATCATGTGGAGTTGTACTCGGCCCAAGGCTTGCTCTCGTTAATGTGGCACGGCGAAGCTGGGGCCACGTCGGTGGTTTTGATGGTGGGAGGTGCTCTGGGCGGTCTCCTAGGCCCTGGAAAAGGCCTCTATCACCGTTTTGGCGAGCATCTAGCTGAACAGGGAATTGCCACCATTCGGGTGGGCTATCGAGCTCCTAACAACCTAGAAGCATGTGTTCATGACACCATGGCTTCAGCCGAGTTAGCAGCGCGTGCTGGCGCCGATCGTTTTGTGGTCATTGGCCATTCTTTTGGTGGCGCCGTGGCGGTGGAGACCGGGGTGGCGTTGGGCGGTTTAACGGCTGGGGTTGTCACGGTGGCGACCCAGGTTAATGGCTGCGAAAATGGTGATGCCTTGGTGTGTCCAGTGCTACATATTCACGGCGATGCCGACACCTTGTTACCACCGCAAGCATCCGAAATGGTGCAGATGTTGACTCAAGGGGAACTAATGCTTATACCCGGCGGTACCCATTTGCTTGGTGAGTCAGATGAGATCCTATTTGAACGCTTGAGCGACTGGGTTCCGGCCGCTTTCCAAGCGTATGCTCAACCGGCACAATAAAAATCTAGTTCCGCGATCTGGTAAAGCCTGCTTTTGAGCGTGGCCGTCTTTTCTAGTTGCGTTGAACTTCTCTCAAGTTGCGAGCCTCAAGATAAGCATTAATTTCGGCACCGATAAGCGCCACCAAAGCCGTTATCCAAAGCCAGGTCAGCAACAAGACCACCGCCGCTAACGAACCGTAGGTGCGATTGTATTTGGCAAAGTTCGCAGCATAGAACTGCAGACCAATTGAGGCCGCCACCCACGCCACAACCGCCACCGTGGAACCAACGCTGGCCCAATGCAACTTCGCCTCACTATTCTCATGCGAACGATTTGGTCCGAAGTGATATAGCGTGGCCAGCCCAGCCGCCAAGGCCACCGCGATTAGCGGCCACACCGCCAGGCGCAGCAACCACGAAACACCACTTGGTAGCTGGAACGACGAAACCACAGGCGGCCAAACGCTTATGGCACCAACAGCGATTGCTACAAACAGGACGGCCCCAAAAGTGAACCCCAAGGCTTGCAAGCGCCGAATGACAAACGTGCGGGTCTCATCAACCTCATAAACCGTGTTAAGCGCCTGAATCAAGTGTCCAACTCCGCTTGATACTGACCACAGCGCGGCCAGGGTGGCAAAAACGAAGCCAATCTTGTGGGCATTGTGGGGTGTTGAGGTGATTTTTGAAAGTTCTTCCACAATAAGCTGGCGAGCGCCGTCGGGCAGGGTGCCCGCAATTTCGTTGACGCTCGATTCGATGGAATCAGGATTGCCAAAGATTCCATATAAAGAAACCAGGGCCACCAAGGCCGGAATCAGTGCTAAGAAACTGAAATAAGCAATACCGGCCGCCGTTAAAGGCAGGTTGTGGGCTTTAACGCGCGCCGCGACCGCCTTGGCTTCGTGCACTAAGCCGCCCTCGTCGTCACCAACCATAGCCACCATTTCATCCCTGGTGTTTTCGTCTTGGTCCAATGCCATTCCGGCCCCCAAAATTAGGCACAAGTGACATTACCCTACCCGCCTAGCTGGGCTTCCACCGGAATAGCACGGGGAAGATTGGTAATGGTTTGGTGCGGTCTAGGTCGGGATGGCTATGGTTCTTCGCGTTCCACCGAAACGTGTGGAACGGCACAAGAGAGCGAAGTTCGGTGCGATTCCGACGCTGTCCCGCAACTGTAAAGCCCTTTGGGTTTAGCCAGGCCGCCTCTTCTTGTGTGTTGAACGCCCTCGGAGGAAGGGCAACTTCAACAGCGCTTTTCGCTGCTGGCTCATCCTCCGATCAGATGGAGGATTGAATGAAATCGAAGCAATGGTTGGCGGCAGTGTTCGTGGCGGTTCTGGCCTTATTGGCTAGTGCGTGTAGCGACAGCGACGATAAAGCCAACGACACCACCAGTACCACCGCTGCTGGCGGCGACAGCGCCAACGACACCGGCGCCTTTCCTGTAACGGTGACGGGCACAAACGGTGACGTAACTATCTCAGAAAAGCCGGTAGCAATCGTGTCGCTCTCCCCTAGCGGCACCGAGATGCTCTTTGCTATTGGTGCTGGCGACCAAGTAATCGCGGTAGACGATTACTCATACTTTCCCGATGAGGCACCGGTGACTGACCTTTCCGGGTTCCAGCCCAATATTGAAGCCATTGCCGCTTATGAACCCGACTTTGTGCTGCTCTCGAACGATCCGGGCGACGTAGCCGATGGTCTTGACAAGTTGGACATTCCGGTGCTGGTGCTCGGTGCCGCCGATGTGATCGACGACGTGTACACGCAACTGGAAATCTTGGGTGCCGCAACGGGAAACATTGGTGGCGCCGCTGAGGTAGTTAGCCAGATGCAATCTGACATTGATGAGATTGTGGCTTCCCTGCCGGAAGATCTGCCTGAAGGCACCTACTTTCATGAGCTGGACGAAGGTCTTTACACCATCACCTCCGATACCTTTGCCGGTCAGATTTACGGCATTTTAGGGCTGTCTAGCATCGCAGATTCCGCTGAAGGTGCTGCTGCTTCAGCCGGATATCCGCAGATTTCCGAAGAGTTCCTATTGGATGCTGACCCGGATTACATTTTCTTGGCTGACGGACAGTGCTGTGGTCAAGACGCCGAAACCGTGGCCGCACGACCCGGTTGGAACACCCTTTCGGCTGTGACCAACAACAATGTCGTGGTACTGGATGAAGACACTGCGTCCCGTTGGGGGCCACGCATTGTGGAGCACCTGCGTTCGGTAGCCGATGCGATTTTGGCCAACACGGAAACGGCGGCCGCTAACTAACCGCTAAACCAGTTACCGAATCGAACCGGCGTCTGAGACTGATTGCACCATCTGTGATGGCGTATATGCGGTCACAAACCGTTTCAGCCAAGGCCGTGTCGTGAGTGATCAGCAAAAACGAGGCTCCGGTTCGATCTTGGTAGATCTTGAGCAGTTCAATAATCTGCGCTTGTGAAATCACGTCCAGCATGCTGGTAGGTTCATCAAGTACAACCAGCGCTGGCTCAACCACTAGCAGTCGAGCCAGCGCCAGTCGTTGGAGTTCACCACCACTCAGCTGCGACGGCAACCGCTGTAGATGCTCACCGTATAGGCCCATGGTGCCTATGTGGTTTAGCAATCGCTTCATGGTAAATGGCGGGCTGTAGAGCTTGTACGGCTCGACCATGCTTTTGATGATCGGCAATGCGGGGTTAAACGATACTTCGGGATGTTGAAACAGAATTTGTATTCGGCGTCTGATCTCACCCTTGTATGGATGACGAAGCGTTCGCCCCTCATAGGTAATGATGCCGTGGCTTGGGCGGGTGAGACCTGCGACCATCATTCCTAAGGTGGTTTTACCGCTGCCGCTTTCCCCCAGTAGGCCAACAGTTTCGCCCACCCCAATCGAGATTGAGGCATTCTCGACAGCCACGAAGCTTCGTTTTTTGTTGGTTCGCGAACCATAGATTTTGGTAAGAGCCGTAGTTTCAAGCCTCATACAGCCAGCACCTCACCATGTGGCCAGAATAAATTGTCTGCATGGGCGGGTCTTGCACGCATTTGTCATGGGCGAACCGACAGCGGTCTCTATATGGGCAGCCTCGGGTTTCGATGGTGCGAGAGGAAGCAAAACCAGCGGTGGAACGTAAGCCATTTTCTGGCAGGGCTGCCACCATATCTTGGGTGTACGGGTGGAGCGGTTCGTTTAGTAGTTGTTCCGTTGGGGCTACCTCCACCTGTTCTCCGGCATACATCACGCAAATCGTCTCAGCCACCGCGCGAGCGAAACGAAGGTCGTGGGTGACACACAAAATCGCCTGGTCAACCAGTGAATGAAAGGCCTCTTCCACTTGGCTAATACGTGCTTCGTCAAGGCCTTTGGTCGGCTCATCGGCCAGAACAACTTGGGCTCCGGCAGAGATACCCATAGCTACCATTGCACGTTGGCGCATACCTCCCGAATAGGTGTGCGGATACCCCTTAGCGCGCGTGACGGCCGGTTTAATATGAAACCGCTCAAGCAGTGTCACCCCTTGGTTCAAAGCCGCTTCGCGGCTTACTTTTCGGTGGGTAATTATGGGTTCGGCCACTTGAAAACCAACGGTTAAAAGTGGATGCAAGCTGGCACCTCCCCCTTGAGGAACGTATGCGATCTCGGCACCCCGAACCTTGCGAAGTTCTTTAGGCGTTAATTTCAACAGATCACGCTCGTGCCACCTCACAATGCCGCTGACCTGGGCATTCGCTGATAAAAGCTGTAAAATTGCTAGCAGCAAGACGCTCTTGCCGCTACCAGTTTCGCCAATAATTGCTGCTTTTTCTCCGGGTTTTAGGCTGAGTGTTACGTTGCGCAGTGCATGAACGGTATGCGCTCCTGGGAATGACACTGAGACGTTTTCGATATTTAACATCAGCTGCCCTCCTCGACCTTTTGAAGATTCATTAATTGGGTCATGGCAAAAATTTGATTTCAGGGTGATGACTCATAGAGTGCGTCGTCCGTAGTACCCGACCAGCATGAAACCAAGTACCGCCACACTGATACACACAATGGGGGGCACATACCACCAGTAAGCACCCCGGACGATGCTGTTTCGAAAGAAGGCATAGTGCAGAATGTTGCCCCAGCTTTTCTCACCATATGTTCCAAGACCGAGGAAGCTAAGACCCGTTTCGGTGAGCATGGCACTGGCAATTGAGAGCGAACCGCGCATCAAAATAATGTCGGTGATGTTCGGCAGTATGTGCTTGAAGATTATTACCGGCGATCGAACTCCAAGGCCGCGCTCAGCCAAGATGAACGGCATTTGGCACACCTGTTGCACCCGGGTTCGCAGAATTCGCGAAGTTCCTGTCCAAGCGGTAATGCTCATGGCCAGAATCAGGCTCCATTTACCACCAGAAAGGTAAGCAATTAAGAGCACGGTGAGAGGTAGGCTGGGCAGGGCCATAGCCACGTTGGTTACTGCCGTGATCGCTACGTCTGCTAGGCCACCAAAATAGCCCGCTATCAGGGCTAACACGGTTCCAACCCCGGTCACAACGAAAGCCGCTGCGAAGCCTATGAAGAGCGAAACCCGGGTCCCGTGAATTAGTTCACTCAGAATGTCTTGGCCCACGTCATTGGTACCAAGGAAGTGTTCACCGGAAGGTTTCAGGTAGGGAATACCCATTTCATAGGGACTGTGAGGGCTTACGTAGCCAGCTCCCACCGCTATCAGCACAAAGAATCCGATAATCGTGATGCCAGCGTAGAGAGCAGGGCTCCGGGCGTTAGTCACGGCCAGCCGCCTCTCTCAGACGGGGGTCAAAAACCAGGTTCAACACATCGGCCAGCAACATTACGGCCACTACCAGCACCGCCGAGACCAAAAAACAAAGCTGCGCGGTGGGGAAATCTCGGGACTGCACTGCGTCATAAAGCAGCTTGCCCATACCTTTCCAACCAAAAACCACTTCCACGATCATGGAGCCACTTAGTAATCCGCCCATCTGCAAACAGATGGAAGTTAGATATGGCAACATGGCACCGCGGGCGACGTGTCGAAACAAAATGTGGCGAGGTGCCAGTCCTTTGGAAGTGGCGGTCAAGGTGTACTCTTCGTGGCGTACTTGACTAGCCGCACCTTTCATTAACATGTAGTTGGAAGCTGAGCGGCCAAGCACTAGCACCGCCAAAGGTAAGACCATGTGCCACGCCACACTGGCGAACCAAGCGCTGCCCTCAAGGCCCGGGGAAACCATGCCATTAATCGGCAGCACCCTTAGTCGGTAGGCCATAACCACTAGCAGAATTAGGGCAATGCAGTTCGAGGGAATGGTGTTCAAGACCAGTATGACCGGTGTGCTGGCCTTGTCGAAGACTCCGCCTGGTTTCCAACCCGCCAGCAGTCCACAGGCACCACCGATTAACGAAGCCAAGATCAAAGTGGGCAGCGACAACGCCAAAGTCCAGCGCGAGGCACTGAGCACGTTTTCCAGCACGGGGCGATGGTTGGTGAAGCTAGTACCAAAATCGAGTGTGATTACGCTATGTAAGTAGTTGGTGTACTGCGCCCACAGGCTTTCATTTAAGCCGTATCGATTGGCAATGGCGTCGAGTGTTTCGGGTGAAGCGTCAAGCAGGTAGTAGTAGTCCTCTTGACCGATCAGGTGGATTAACGGGTCACCGGGCATGTAGTGAACAAAGAGAAAACTAATGGTGATGATCACATAGACGGTGGCCAGAGCCACCGCCGATGGACCGATATAGCGGCGCAATTGCTATTTAGTGGTTAGCTCATGCCAGGTGCGAGTGTTGATCACGCCCCAGGACGGGTAGTTCGTCCAACCGGTGTACTTGTCGGTTCGGTAGGGGAAGAAGGCTGTTTCCCAGGTCAGTGCTTGGGCAAAAATCTCATCGGCAGCCATTTGTTGCAAACGCTCGAGGTTTTCCAGATACACAGCTTCCGAAGCAGCACTTTGCATCGCAAAGAACGTGTCGCGGTATTCATCGTTGTGGAAGGTGCCCCAGATCCAAGTGCTTTCACCTTCACGAGCGTCGGCTAAGAAGTAGCGGAAGGCCGTGGTGTAGCTGGCCACGCCGGAGGTTGTGTAGCCAATAGCAAGGTCATACTTGCCATCAGAAATGTTGGCTTCCCAGATTTCGCTGTTAGCTAGGCTTTCTTCATCAAGGACGGTCTTTACGCTAATCTTTTCAAGGCTCGACATCACCACGTCACCGATCCGGTTAAGCAGGTTTTGTGAGGCGGCCGAGAACTGCGGCGTTACCAATACTTCCATTTTGGTGCCATCGGGGAACTCTCTCCAGCCGTCACCATCGACGTCGAGGTAGCCAGCATCGTCGAGAATTTGGTTGGCAGCGTCGAGGTCTTGGCTAAGGGTAGGCAAACCTTCTAAGTGGCCTTTGTTTTGAGGCGGAATAATGCCTGCACCAGGGGCAATACCGTATTCCCCGTTAATGGTTATCCCTAAGAGGTCATAATTAAGAGCACCTCGCACGGCTTCTCGGAAAGCCTTGTCATTCCCAGGGGCCCGTTCCATGCCGTAGGTCATTTGGTAATGACCAGAATAGGTACTTTCCCCAAGGTCAATGTTTTCGTCACGAACGGTTTCGATGATGGTCGAGTCGATGGGGTTGGCGTAGTTGAACATGGCGTCGACTTCACCGTTCATCATGGCCATCATCAGGGTGTCTTCACCGGAATAGGTTTGGAGTGTTACCGATTCAACGGTGATCGGACCTGCGTAGTCGTTTTCATGCACTGCTTCGTAGTACGAGGTTTGAGCGCTTTGGTCTTTGCGCACCAGTTTGAAGGGGCCTGCTCCGATGGCGGCGTCTTCACCGGTGTAGGTGCTTGGGTCTTCAATGTTTTCCCAAATGTGCTTTGCGAAAAGGCAAGCGTTGTTACTTACCGACGAGTTGATCCAGTAATAGGCGTCGGGCTCCGAGAAAACCATCTCGTAGGCATCATCACCAAGCTGGTTTACTTCGGCCAGGTTTTGCAGGCTGCCCACCTTCAGGGTGTCGCGCATGAAATCGAAAGTGAAGAGAATATCGTCGCTCGTCACCGGCTCACCGTCGTGCCAAATGGCGTCTACGGGCACGGTGAAATCGATTTTTGTGCCATCTTCAGAAATTTCGAAGCTGCGGAAGAAGTAGGGCTGCAACTCGTTGTTCTCGTCGCGATATACAAAGTTGGCCAGGGTGAAAGCGTTGTAGTTCATTCGCCCGAAAATGTCGGTTTGCTTTACAGCGCTGAAGGTGTTGTTTTCGGCGATGGTGCCAATGACCAAGTTCTCTACCTGCCCACCGGCGGAGTGGCTGTTGTCAGCTGCGGTGGTGGCATCGCCGTTGTTATTCGAGCTATTGGCATTGTTGTTCGGCGTGTCGTCGTCGCCGTTTGCGCATGCCGCCAGCAACATAAGGGCGAGCAGCATGGCTGTCGTTCGCCTAAATAGTGCTTTGGTCATTCACTGTGTCCTTTAAAGCGTGAGACCTTGTGTCAGGTCCCGATAGCTAGGTACACGTGATAAACACTTGTGGGTTTGCTCCAGGCCCCAATCCACAGTCCTCGATGGATGAAAACGGGTCTGCACCAAATGGAGGTAATCCGGCTTGTTTATGGAAGATTCCATAAACCTACGGTTGCGGGTCAGCGCCGGAATTTGACCGGCTTCCCCTCACATCTGCTGCTAAGTATTAAGTTGCGCCTTGTTTATCCGCTCGGGCGAGAGGTTGCAAATTTACGCGCTGGGGGCTGGCATGGCGAGGAACATTTTTCGGCTGGCGCTCACGGTTCCTGCCCATCTTGGTTGGGGTGCTTCTGTCATTTCTGCCGACAACTGCGAAACGGCTGCTAGATCGGTTGCGTCAACGTATTCTGCCAGCTCATCTACTATGCGTGTGAGCTGGCGTGCGATGAATTTAGTGGCCGCGATGCTGGTTTCTAGCGCCGCCGTCTCTGTCAGAACTTCTTCGAGAATAAGGGTGAATCCGGCTTCGGCCAGCATGGTCGGATAACGATCGGCATTGGCGCCACCGGGCAGTTCCGAGCGTTTTTCGTAGTCACGTTTGAGGCGCGCTTCGTTGATTCGGCTCCACAGACCCGGCTTGCCTAGGTCATCTTCCAGGTTGATGGTCGCTGGTTCGTGCCGTTCTAGAACACAGAGCAGGCCATGGGGGCTGATCTGGCTGTGGAGTTGGCGCAGTGTGGTTACCTCGTCGTCGACATGGTGAAGGGTCATCGACGCCAAGACCACATCGGCTGAGCCGATGGCGGCCGCATCTTGGTCAATATCAACCAGCCGGGTGTTTACCCGACTGCTAAGACCAGCGGCCGCCGCCCATTTTGCGGTGCGATCTAGGGCTACTTCCGAGACATCAACGGCCAGAATTTGGGCGTTTGGAAAGCTACCGGCCAGATTGAGGGTGGCAATGCCAGGCCCACAACCAACATCTACAATGGATGAAATGTTCTCACCATTTGCTGGCGCTTCAGCCTTAATTGTGGCAATGGCTTGATCAATAAAACCTGAGAAGGTCTCGGCATCCCATTCGAGCGCCGTTACGGCCTCATCGGTTAGAAAGGTATGCCCGTCGACACCGTGACCATGGTGATCGTGCGAGTGCTGGTGATTGGACGCGTCATTGTTCTCTTTATCAGCAGCCATCACCAGAGCTTAGTGAGCCGACACAAAAACCGGTTTATTAAAAGCGAATTGCTCAGAAACCATGACTAGAATCGACCCATCCACTATTTCTTCTTCGAACACCCCAATACACACATTCCCAGATGCCGATCCACCAGGATATAGTTGTGGCGCGTCGCGTAAATTATTTGGTGTAACCTGATAACACTTACCATGAACCTGGTTTTTGGAACCTATTGCTTCTATATTTACCTCCCATCCTGGATCAATTGGCTCATCGGTACCATTCGTTACAGTTACGTTGATCAGAATATACTGTGATCCTGCTGGAGCTGGATCATTGAACATATTCTCGGCTGCAATTATGGGTCCTGCCTCGAAGTTCACACTGTTTACAGTTATCTCTAGACCTTTATCTGAGACCAATGTAGATCCCAGTGTATAGGGATTATCACGAGCACCACGAGCTGCTCGGACAGATGTAGTAGTGCTAGGCACGCGTTTCAGCGTGGTCGATGTGGTGTTATGAGCTTCACGCTGTTCAGCTTTTCTAGGCTCTCCTCCACTACTCATATCACGGTCGGCCTCAGGCTGGGCACTTGAGAATTGAGCGTCGTTTGAACTTTCGCGGCTGGGGCTAAACACAAAACCGAGTAGCAAGGCACTACCTGCTATTCCAGCTGTTACCCACAGAGGTATAGGCTTTTTCCAGAGTGGTGGTTTTTGCAAGGTTGAGGGTTTCGGTGGCGTTGCCGTTGCGTTGGACGGCGGCGGATACCATCTGCCATCGCTAGCTTGCCACCATCCTGGCCCCTTCGAGATATCAGACATTATCAAAACCTCCATATTCAATGAGTCGCCTCAACCTTAATGAAGACCTGTGACATCGAACGGTCAAGAACAGCTACGTCCAGATCAAATACTTAAAGCTAGAGCTTTAAGCTCCACGTAGGAATGAACACAACAGTCACGAATAGAGACTGTAAAATTAAGAGCCTTAGACTGAAAACTGTAGTGGTCTGGGTTTAGTTCCGGTGTCTTTGAGAGGAAAGGAACTATGCCTACGAGCCTTTATAGGGCGCAAGTGCTTAGCGATGACCTAAGCAGCGCTGTCCTGAAAGGCGAGTGGACGAAACCACCATCAAAATGGCACGGGCCGAAGTGCAGCAAACCAATAATGCCGTATCGCACCTTTGACATATCTAGAGTCATATTTTCGGACGTTCACCGGATCCGAGTAGTGCGTACAGGGGCGATCACACAAACTAATTAATAGACAGGGCTTCCCACTCAACTGCCTAGCTACGACTTCCCATCGAGTAATCGGGCTTTCGCACGCTCAAACTCAGCTTGGTCAATCACACCATCCGCTAACAGCTTTCCAAGCTTGGCAATCTCATCAGCAATACTTGCATTAGGTATTGCTTCCACCAGTGGACCCTCAACAGATAGCTGTCCACGCGTCCCTAAACTGTTTTCTTTAACGATCGCTAAGCTCGGTCCCATAATCATTAAAAGTTGTGTCTTTGACTGCCGTTCAGCCTCAAGTAACACCGGACCTTGCTTGCAATCAATCGTTACGAGAACCGAGCCCGGCTTCTTCTTGGGAACCGCTAACGCGAATACGCCAAGGGTTAACATTCGAGTGGCAGTCAGCCGCCTCGTGGCTTCATCTTCAGTTTCAACGATAATCTCGTAGACATCTGACATTGATCTACGAATAAACAGTTCAGATCCGTGTTCGAGGGCAACCTCACTAGGCGTCACTACAAGCCTGACCGAACGTTTAGAGTTCGGATAGTCCGGTAAACCACCCAAATAAGTGAAGCCCGAAGTTCTTTTGATCTGACGAGGATCGACTCCAAGTTTCTGATTATTTGATTGGCGATTCTGATTCCATACTGAGACGGCAATTACCGAAACCAGAATGATTACGATCCATCCAACGGCTGCTTCCACAACAAACCTCCTTGGTTCTTAATTGCAGCCGACTATACGGAGGGCCTGTGACATTAAAGACACCTACAAAGCTCGCACATTGCAACCAGCGAGTAGCGCAAGACTCGCATGGAACTATCGAGATAGCTCACCTCATCTGTGTTGAACTGGGGGTTATTTCATTCGGGCGATGGCTTCCCAGATCAAGCTCGACCAGGTGAGAGGGCCGACTTTGCCGTCAGGCTCTAGATTACGGCTCGCTTGATATCGGATTACTGCTCGGTTTGTGGCCGGACCGAAAATCGGCAATGAGCTGCGCATACCGTCTTCAAATACGCCTGATCCTTCTAAGAAGTCCCAGAGCTCAGCAACGGCATTGCTCCGATCGCCTTCACGAAGTAGCGGCTTCGAAGCAATAAACGCCGCCACCACGTCTAGCGGGTCACTGCTCATCGTTCCCACACCAGAAGCCGCGTGAGCGACACCAGCAGCAATTTCGGCTGGCGAGGCAATGACCTCAAAGTGCATGGCATCTTTATTGCCGGAATAATCACCACCCCAGCGCCATACAGCGACACCGGAGATTGTCCGAATGGCTTTAATATCCGTCACCATGGCCGCTGGCATATCGGTTATTAATTTTTTGCCGTAAGGATTGGTCGACCAGTTGATGTCGAGGGCGGTTCCATATGCATGAAGTGAATATCCAGTTCCACCAGTGATTTGGCGGCAATTGTAAGCTCCGGTGTCGGCTTTGCGGGTGGCGTAACCGTGAGCAGCTAAACAGCCGTTCAATGCCAAAACCGCGTCAGTGATTGATGCTCGCACGGTGACGCTGCCCTCGCCGAATAGCTTCACTTTCGCCCATGGCCCAACACAATGTGGTGCCCATAATGTCCGCAGATCGCGAGTAGCACGAGCTGATGGCATCTCGCTCTCATAGGTCGAACCATGTTCGGCATTGGCGTCAGGTTCCGGGTCCTCGACGATGATGACATTGGGCGTCTCGGCAACGGCATGAGCCCAAGCCGCAAAGGAATCTAGATACTCGGGTGGATACTGCTCCAGCTCGTTCACCCCATGAACATTAGAACCCGTCTAGGTCGCTGACCAGGGTTAATTCCGGCCTGGCTAACGATTCGTGGCGAAGGCTTCCCGATCCCAACCCGCCAGTTTGGCACCAGCGTCATAGGCACTCCGATAGAAATCAAGCAGTGCTTGGTGGGGGTCTTCGGCACTTCGAACAGCGTCGTACGCAAGAACTGCTAAGGAACCGTTGCCAGTGTCTTGCCATTCAGCATCGTGGGGAAGCAAAGGTTGCGATGACAATGCTTCTGGTTCCGGCGCGGTGTACGAATAGAACGCTGGGTACGGGGTTCGGCGTTCGTCGCCTGGCCAGAAACCAAACGCAATTACCTCGTGCGAGTAAGCCTCGGCGGTTACCGGTTCGGCCGTGGGCGCAATCGGGGCAGGGCGTCCTGAATACCGGGCGTGCGCCAGGTCGAAACTATGCCAGAACAGTTGGATTGGGCTGGCTTTACCGTTGAATTCTGACGAGAACGAGGCCAGAACCCGGTCGGTAGCTACGAGAACACGCCAGAACCGAGTGACCGCATCGGCATCATAACTGTCGTTTTCACGGTCATCGTAAAATGCTGGTGAATCACCCAAATCATAGGGTTTGGCCAGAATACTTACTTCCACCTTTAGCTTGGCCAAGATATCCATCAAATCTTGATAGAAGTCGGCACAAGCTGGTCTTTCACCAAGTGAGAGGCGTTCAATTCTGCCATCACTGGTGATGGCTACAAGTTCGTGTCTGACAAAATCGAACACTAACTCAAGCTCGCCAAAGCTAACCGGCATCGGACCTGTGGTAAGGCCAGTCACGGTGGGCAAAAGGGTGACGTGCCACCAGTGATTGCGAAACGGCACCAGTTCCATACGAATCTTGCCTACGATTTGGGTATACCGATGCAGTGTTTCTTTAGTCGGTTTCCACTCTTCGTATGGCAGAGCTGGCCACACGTCACTAGTACTACTTTCGGACACCGCACTCCCCTGGTCACAAGTCGCCACATCGTTTGTGGCGCTCAATTCCATTACCCTACCGTGGCTATGTTCGCGAGCTGGTGAAACACCATAACTCTGCTCACGTCGGGGAACCCACCTGTTCTGGCTCAGCCGAGTCATATAGCTGGCAGCGAAGAGCTGTAAGCAAATAGAAATTTAACAGTACGAGCGGCTGAGAGTCCGCCGAAGAAGCCACTGTGCTCTGACAGAGTAACCAAATAGAGCGACTAAACCGAAGCAGTTATTCGTCTCTGCCAATTTAGGATCCTTCGGCGGATAAACGACGAAGCGTTTACTTAACGTTAAATTCGGCGTACATGCCATTCACGAAATGTGGAGGTCCACCATCTACCTTCGGAGCTTCGCCTCCTGAGGTCTCGGCTGCGGCCATATACTCCGCTGGGTCAGCACCAGTTGGTATTGAGCAAAACACGATATAGCGTCCGGGCTCTGTGATAGTGCCATCGCCGACCGCTGGAATGGTCTCGTCACTATCTGGCATTGCTAGCAATACAGCCGCTGGCGGACCCTCAAACACTCCCTCGCTCTCCTCTTCGGGGAGCTTCAGTATCTCGTCAGCCGATCCGTGTTTCTCCATCCTTTACCCGGAAGACAACCATTTCGTGAAGTTCCGAGTCGCTTTCGTTACTCAAGGTGAACTTAGTACCTGCTGTAACATCGCTTGGCAAACCATCGTACTTATAGTCGAGTGCTTTAACGTTTATTTCTGTTGCCGCAGCATCATCTGATTTGTCGTCGGTTTGTTCTATGGTGCTCGACGAAGACTTTTCCGAATCATCGCTACAAGCACTGCCAACCATGGCGGCAACAATGGTCACCACAGTTATCGCCACCATGGATGATCGCGAACGAGTGTTCTTCATGGGTCCCCCTTAAATTTATGTTAATGAACCCTTATAGCTACTGCACCAATATGATTTAACCAGCAGACACTGAAGAATAACTGTTCTCCTCAGGAGTTTGTCAAGGGTTTTTAAAAGAAAACTTATGGGGTAGCAGCGGCAGCATGAACTTTCTCCACAACGTTCACATTCCCATTTGAGTGCTGATGACGTCATCAGCGACGCGACCAGTTCCGGTCGACAACTGGTCTCACATCATCCCAATTTTTGCATCTTAATATGTACGTATTCCTATACATGCGCCTGTTAAAAATATTTGGAGGCTTTGTGAAGGTAGAGACAATCAGCAACGTTCGTCGAGATCTATTAAAGTACGTCGCTAGATTTCGAATAGAAGGTCTCAACTCCGAACCGATCGTATTTGGCGAGCACCGCAACGCTGAAGCGGTTGTCGTTCCGCTCGAGATGTTCCAGCTACTGCTCGATATCGCCGAAGACATTGCTATAGCCGAGAGAATTCGAGAGCGAGCCTCAGCGGACACCGGTGCCCGTTCGTCCTTGGCCGAGGTCGCAGCCGATTTTGGGAAGGAATCCGCATCACTACAGCCACACGATCGAGCAATGCCACGTACTCACCAAGGTAGTCGCCTCCAAACCGGTTCATGACCTCATCCACACACAGGTAACACTGAAGTGCTCTGGGTCGCGGCGGGTGCGGGCAGGGTATTTGTGGGAGCAGTGATTTTAAGGTCCAGCAGTGGTGGTGTTACCTGTTAGACGGGTCGGTGCGGAATCGTTTCGTGGGGCGGGTCCCTAGACAGGTTGTTGAATCATCCATTTGTGATGGTTGTGATTCTCGTCCTAGGGATTGGGAAAGACCCGTCGGCTAGTCTCTCTCTGCCCTGCCAAACGCGCACCCAGCCAAGCACCGATACAGCCACCTAAGAGTGCAGCGAAAAATATCACCGGTGGGCCAAAGAAAAGCGACACACGCTGGTCCGGCTCTAGCTCGCTACCGGCCAAGTACTGCACAGGAAGAATCGCCGCACACGCCGCACCCACTACAACGGCCCATGCAATTCCCCAACCGCAAGTAGTACACGCAGCGACAATAAGCGCTCCGACCATGCCAACTAGAAACACGATCGGGAAATGGCCCGCTGGATCGACATCTGGCCTAAAGCCCCAACCTAACGCCACCGTATGTAGGACGAGAGCAAAAATAGGTGCAGATATCGCCATCAGCACAATGACAGTAACGCTCTGTGAAGCCCTTGACATATCGCTAACCTACTTCCTCTCTACACGACCATACTGAATCCAGATCGCCCCCAGACCCTAGAGGGTCTGATAAGACTCCGGCGCTTAGGGCTTGAACCCGGACGGCCTCTGGCCAAAGGCCGACAGCGGAAGGCGGCTCAAGCGCTGACGACTCAGTAGCACAAACTCCGCCATCGCTAGAGCCAACTGACAACCAGTTGGTTTCACCGGGACCGTGGTTTAACGGTGTCTTTGGCCTGACACGTTTACGCTGTGGGCTTGGTGGGATGGGTGCTGTATTGACTGCGACACTTAATAATGTGCATACACCGAAAAGAAGGCCGAACCGTCGGCTGAGAATGCCGCTGCGGTTGAGTTGGCGAGGCCGGCCCAGGAACAGGTCTACAGTTGACTGGCACCGACGGTTTGTTAAGACCGTCCACCAAAAGGATGTTGGAGACGGCATTGGACGAGGAGCTAACCGCTGGCCAGCCCCAGAAATCTACTAAATGAAACCGCCACAAACAGCGTTAATGAAACAGACCCATCTCACCTAGCAGGAGGGGGATCCAGATGGCAGGAGATCGGAGCGGTGTTACGGCCGAGTGGCACTGCGCGAAACCACTTCGATCAGGAGATCATCATGCCTCAACCAAAACCGCCGAACCAGCAGTCCTCACCATCGAAGAAGCAGGAACACTCCTACGAATAAGCTGCAACTCCGCCTACGCAGCTGCCCGCAAATGGCGCACCAACCGAACAATGCAACCCGGCAAGCAAGTGGGCACAATTTCTAATCGGAAAAACAAGCGAAAACCGCAGGTTAAAACGCAAGAAGCCCCAGCCGAGGCTGGGGCTTCTAGTTGGAGCGGACGACCGGATTCGAACCGGCGACCCTCACCTTGGCAAGGTGATGCTCTACCAGCTGAGCTACGTCCGCACGAAGCTTTTACTTTAGCACTTTCGCACCAAAGTGCGAATTGAGAGAAAAAGCTCCGTGACCTGGTTTACGCCTGGCCTGTTCTAGCTCGAACTCGCTGCGCCATCTCGCGAGCCAAAGCAGTATCGCTAATGCTTTCGACCATGACCGTAGTGGCACCCGAGGTAAAGGTAAGCGAAGCCGAACGGTCATCGCCCATACCCTGCACTTCAAGAGAACTATCCACATCAAGGTTCACAACATCGGGCTTCCATTCCCGGTCGTTCACCAGCAACAAACGTTGATCGGTCAAGACTGCGAAGGCCGATTTTCCGAGGAAGTTTCCACCGACACCAAACTCGACCATCTCGCCATCATGAAGCAATGCCGAGATAACAGCAGCGGCGGTCTTAGCTGAACGACGCGACAACATGCCCAAGCGCCCTAAAGCAGCACCCACGGCATGAGGGTCTTCGGTGGTTGCTACCAGCGGTGGGCTCAATGGAGCGGCCTGAGGCGGAGCTGGTACAGACGAAGCCGCGGGTGGCATTGGCGCGGCCGGCAGGGGCGGAACATTTGGGGCGGCAGGCGCACCTGGTGGAGCTGGCGGCACCGGTGGAATCGGTGGGGCCGGAGGAGGTGGCACGGCCGATGGACCTGGTGACGGTGGCGGCGGTGCCGACGACCCGGTAGCTCCAGGCGGTGGAGGCACCGGTGCCGATGATGACGAATCTGCCGCGGGTGGTGGAGGCGGTGTGGACGGTTCGGCAGGAGGTGCCGGTGGCGTTGGCGGTTCCGGTGGTGCTGGAGCAGGGGGCGGAGGTGGCGGCGTCGGTTGCGAAGGCACGTCACTACCCGAGTCGTTAGGAACCGGGGGTGGTGGCGGCGGCGGTGCAGACGACCCGGTAGCTCCAGGCGGGGGCGGCGGCGTATCAGAGCCAACGGCCCCAGACGGCGGGGGCGGCGGAGCTACAGCACTGGGAGGAGCTGGCGGTACCGGTCTGGGCGGAACGGGCGTCGGCGGAGTCGGACCAGGAGGCGTGGGAACTGGCGGGGTGGGTGGGGTTGGCCCTGGTGGGGGCGGTGTAGGAATCGGCGGATCAGGCAGTGGTGGTGCTGGTTCTGGTGGATCAGGCAATGGAGGGCTCGGCTCGGGTGGCGTTGGCCCTGGAGGTTCTGGAAGTGGCGGTGTGGGTTCTGGTGGTGGAGGGGGCGGAGTCGGCGTTGGCGACTCTAAGTTTGATTCCGTTGCGGCAGGCACGCCCGAGGCATCGTCTAGTGGCGCATCGGCCCCGACTTCAGGTGAAACTGGCGAGTCATGTGGGTCCGTAGGCAGGTCAGACATAACACTGTCCTCATTTCTACTTGCGATTTATGGAACACTTCCCGAAATAAAATCTCTAGCCTGCGCTAAATACTAGGTGACCAGCGTCTCAGAAGTACGGTCGCTAGTCATCACGCCGATATACATTCTCTGAACGCGGTGGTTGCGGACGCGTTTTCCACCAATAGAACACGGCCAAGGCCAAGAGAAGCACCCCAACCACAATCAGGCCATACATAACTTTTTGGATGGTCGCTTGAGCATTGTCGACCACTTCGGGTGCCTCGGCGACAGTCGTGCTAGTGGTATTACCATCATCGACCTGAGCACTGACACCAGGTGCCACAAGGCCCGTCAGCACAAAACAGAACAGTCCGATGGCAAGCTTTGGTTTGATCACTGGTCTTTATGCTTCCGAAACAGCACTTGAGGAAGCATCAGAATCTAAAGCGCCGACTAAATCGGCCACTACGTCATCGGCATGCTCAAGGCCTACCGATACTCGAATGGTGCCCGGAGTAATGCCAGCCAGTTCTAGCTCTTTAGGTGACAGACTTACGTGGCTTGTTGATGCCGGATGAGTAATCAGAGTCTCGGGTCCACCGAGCGACGTTGCCAGTTGGGCAATATTGGTGGCCTCTACCAACCTCACACCAGCGTCGTAACCACCGGCCAGTTCGAAAGCCACCAGTCCACCGAAATAGTCAAGCTGCTCACAAGCCAGTTTGTGCTGTGGATGCGATGGGAGACCCGGATAGCGCACATCGGTCACGCCAGGGTGGCCTTCCAAGGCTGTTGCTAAGGCCAGCGCCGTGGCCGATTGTCGTTCTAGGCGCACCCCCAACGTCCGCAAACCTCGCAGCCCATTCATGGCTTCGGTCGGAGAAGCATTAGCGCCCTGAAGGACCGCGTAACCCCATAGCCAAGCAATCAGCTCAGCGGAACCGGCCACCACACCTAGGGTGGCATCGTTGTGCCCACCAATAGCTTTGGTGGCCGAATGCAGCACCAAATCAACCCCATATTCTAAAGGTCGCTGACCAAGGGGTGTGGCGAAGGTGGAATCAACCACCGTCAGCGGCCCAGCAATTTCGCCAAGCTCGGCCAAATTGACCAGATCGAGCCTCGGGTTAGCAGGGGTTTCAGCAAACACCATCATGGTTTTACCGGGGCGAATAGCCTCAGCGAAAGCGCCCGGTTTGGTGGCATCGACAAAGGTCACGTCAATCCCAAAACGGGGGCAAACCGCCTGAAAAAGCATCTGCGTACCAGCGTAAAGCTGTTGCTGGGTCACAATGTGATCTCCAGTGGAGCACAAACCCAAAATCACAGCGTTTATCGCACCCATCCCTGAAGCAAAAGCACGGGCCTGCTCGGCTCCTTCAAGATCGGCAATGGCCTGCTCAAAAGCCTGCACGGTGGGGTTGCCGTAGCGGCTATAAAACCTGGTTTGACCGGGAGTGGTCGCCAAGCGCCGACCTTCCTCCACCGACGGGGAAACGAAAGTGGTGGTGTTCCATAGCACCGGGGCTAATGCGGTGTCGTTGTCGCCACGTCCGCTGCGGATCAATTTCGTGTCGGGGTGCCAATGCGGCGACGAATCATTCATTTCCACAAACCTTATTTAACAATCGTGTCAGAGGCGGCCCAACTTGCGCTGGTTCCACCAAAAAACCGTCATGTCCGTGATCGCTTCGAATGTTGACGTGTTCAAACAGGTGACCGTGGCGATTCAGCACTTCCGCAAGGTGTTCTTGCTGGTAGGGCGGGTATAAGCCATCAGAATCGATGCTCATGGTCAGAACTGGCACCCTAATTCGCTCTAAGGCTCGGTCACTGTTTATTCGACCCCGCCCGACATCGTGCAGGTCCATAGCTTTGTTCAGCACCAGATAGCTGTTGGCGTCGAATCGGCGCACCAGTTTTTCACCGTGATAGTCGAGGTAGCCCTCCACCTCGAAACGGTTCCAAAGCCCAAAATTGTCAAGCGATTCAATACTGCGACGACCAAAGCGCTGCGCATAAACCACTTCTGTTCGATAATGGATCTGAGCAATGGCTCGCGCCAGCGCCAGACCCTTATGTGGACCGTCACCTTCGGCCGCTTCATAGTAATCGCCGTTGCGCCACTTAGGATCGTTCCCAATGGCCAGACGCCCCACGTGGCTCCACGCTATCTGCTGGGCACTGGCATGCGCGGTGCTCGCCAGAGTGGCCATGGCACGCAAACGGTCGGGGAACATAATGGCCCATTCGAGCGCCTGCATTCCTCCCATCGACCCACCAACAACCGCTGCCCAAACTTCAATTCCAAGTGCATCGGCCACTAGCGCCTGGCTGCGAACCATGTCTCGTATAGTGACCACCGGAAATTCTGAACCATAGGGCGTATTAGTCGCCGGGTTTAGCGAAGACGGGCCGGTCGAGCCCTGGCAGCCACCCAGCACATTCACACAAACGACAAACCACTCGTTAGTGTCTATGGACTTGTCCGGGCCAACTAAGTCGTCCCACCATCCTGCGACGGCATGACCACGTCCACTAGGCCCGGCCACGTGTGAATCTCCGGTTAAGGCATGACAGATTAGTACTGCGTTCGATGAGTCACCGTTTAAAGTTCCCCAGGTTTCATAAGCCAAATCGACCCCGTGGAACACGCCGCCGCTTTCTGTGACGAACGGGCGCGCCGCGTTTTGATGATGGAACTTACGATTACCAGGCGGATCGCCAAGCCGCCATGCCCCACTTACGGGCAATCGACTGGGATGCGACTCTGGTCGGTTAGCTCGCGACAGGCCCGAGGGAGCACCATTTTTGTTGTCAGTTCCACGAGCGTCTAGCGACACAATCCAACCTTTGAAATCCACTTGGTGGAACTAAAACAGTGGCCCTGCCATTTGAGTGCCGTCAACCTACCCATCAAGCTTTGGAGCAATGCGGTCGTACCACCAGTCAAAAACTTTTGGTGAAGCCGCATATGCCTCAGTCATGATCTTAGCCGCGTCAACTATTGCGGCCATGTTACAGCCCGCCAAAGACCCTTCGTAAGCGTCGGCCAGCATCAGCGCGGCAGAGTCCCATTGCTCTGAATCGCCAGGTAGTGGAATCTGTTCAACCTGGCTGGCGGAAACTTTGATGGCGTTGACCGACAAGGCTGCACCGGCATACGTGCTGGCCGCCCACCAAGAAGCTGGCGGAGACAACAAGACTGCCAGCACATGCCAGAGACGCTCGGGTACCACATGCACTGCAATAACTGGCGTCGAGGGCACCCAATGTCCACTTAGATCGGGCGCTGCTTCGAGCACTGGTGTTTGAGTAGCTAACACGATTTTCGCGACTAACCGTGCCTCAAGCCACCGCAGCAATGAGCTGTCATCGGCCACTGAACCAGCAAGTAATGCTGGCGCTTGCCAGGTGTGGCCCGCGATGCGCGTTGAGCGTTCACCCCAAAGTACCCTGCCTGGTTCAATCAAACCTGAGGTAATTACCGGCAAGGGCACCTCTCGCAAGCCGGTGGTCGCTAATGGGTGGCACGGTTTGACGCTGCCACCATAGCTGTTCTCGTGAATCAGTTCGGAAGGTGCCTCGAAAACATGGGGAGCAAGTCCGTAGAACTGCCGTCGAAAGCCAGCCGTAGCGCTAGCTAGATGGCCCAACAAACCTGCTGTTTTGAGCGTGCTCCGTGGCGTATTGTGCACCAGATCCGAGACCAAATGGCCCCACGTGGCAGCCTCGCGTAACGAAGCCTGGTCAACCTCGATGGCATCAGCTTTCGACCACGCTTCCCCACTCCACCGGCGCACCCAAGTGCTGCGCTCAACTGGGTCACTTGGTTTGTCATCAACCGCCGTGTCTACCTCGTTGACTACCGCCGTCGTGTCATGCCGAGGGAAGACCGTGTGCAGGCCAGCTGCGCCATTCGAAACAACGGATGGGCAAGTTAGGGGTTTTCGGTCCAAAATGATTGCGCAAACCTGCACCGTCGCTGTTGGGAAAACTTGAGCATTGGCCACCCACAATCCCACCAAGTCGGCCAGCTCTAGCACTCGCTGGCGGGCCGGTTGAGCGTCGCGAACCGTAAGAAACGAAAGCGGCATAATCATCGCTACTCGCCCACCAGGCGCTGCAATTTGGGTCGCGTGGACCAAGAACATCGATGCAGTATCGGCGTAAAGCGAAGCCACTGCCCCAAACCGCTCTTTCAAGGCGGCTCGTTCGCTGGTCTCCAACCAGGTTCGGCGTTCAAGCTGATTCCTAAAGGGAGGATTCCCAATTACCAAATCGAAGCCTGCTTCAGGTGCGTCCTGCCAGGCGTCAAGACCGGCTAATAACGCGTTCCCATGATAAAAATCGCAGTCGGCAATAATCTCTCCATCCTCGTCACTGCCATCTAGCCAGCTCGGGTGGAAAATGTCGGCCGCAAAGAGGTTGGTCTTATTGCCGGTTAATGCTGCAATTTGCCCAAGTAGGCGGCCATCACCGGCGGCCGGATCGCAAACACTATTCGGGGTGACCCGACCAGCCAGGGCCACTTCGGCAAGCTTGCGGCCAATGGCTGGCGGAGTGAAAACAGCACCTCGAGAGCGCCTATCTTTCATAGTTTCCAACTGAAGATTAAATGCTGTGACGCCACTGGAAAAACCTCTGGGCCAAAGCTAACCATGGACCCAACACCAGTTACCGAAGCTCAGTTGAACGGCCTCGAGTCGAAACTTTTTGATCTCAACGAGGAAGGTTGGCTTCAATGGCGGCGATTACCTCAGGAGCATCGGGTGTAACGGTGGGTCGAAAACGCTCGAGCACTTCACCCTGGGGAGACACCAGGAACTTCTCAAAATTCCATTTGATATCGCCGGCTTCACCTTCGGCATCGGTCTTTTGGGTCAACTCTTGATAGATAGGGTGGCGATCCTCACCGTTGACGTCAATCTTTTCGAACATGGGAAAAGTTACGCCATAAGTTGCTGAACAGAACTCGGCAATCTCTTCTGGTGAACCGGGTTCTTGGGCACCAAATTGGTTGCAAGGAAAGCCCAACACAGCGAAACCACGATCGGAATACTTCTCGTGAATATCCTCTAGCTGTTCATACTGCGGAGTGAGCCCACACTTCGACGCCACATTCACCATCAAGGTGAGCTTGCCTTTTTGTTCAGCCAGCGAAGGTTCGGTACCCCCATCTAACGCCGCAATTGAATTATCATAAATAGACATCAGCACTCCCCTGTCGGTGCTTAGAAATATTTCTGTGAAATGAACCCTAGTGGCTGATTGGGACATTTCGAGGTACAGGCCCGAAAGTCAAACACTAACCTCATATAGCGTGAACAGCATTCTTAGCCAAGTTGAGGCTTGGCCGGTGGAACAAGTCGCCGCTGGCGCTATCGGCCCGGGCAGCACCTCGCTTCAGCACGGTCCCACTAGTCAAATCTTCAAACTGGCTTCGGTAACTAAGCCTCTAGTCGCCTTGGCAGTACTGGTGGCGGTCGAAGAAGGCACCTTGAGCCTCGACCAGCCCGCCGGTCCTCCAGGTTCGACCATTAAACACCTTCTAGCCCACGCCTCAGGTCTAGCTCTCGATAACAACGAAATCTTGGCCCCGGTTGGCACTAGACGAATCTATTCAAATACGGGCTATGAAACTCTAGGCGCAGCGCTATATGAACATAGCGGTCTCCCGGTTGCTCAATACCTGCATGAAGCGGTGCTCGAACCACTTGGTATGTCCAACACCGTACTTGGCGGTTCACCAGCGCATGGTGCCACAAGCAGCGTCGATGATCTATTGCTCTTAGGTAACGAGTTGCTGAATCCGAATGGTCGGATTCTCTCTGATGAGACCATTGAACTGGCAACACAAGTAGCATTTCCGAATCTGGCGGGCGTATTGCCTGGTTACGGCCCCCAAACACAAAACGATTGGGGTTTAGGTTTTGAGATTCGGGACTCTAAAGAACCTCACTGGACACCCCCACAGGCTTCACCAAAAACGTTTGGTCACTTTGGCCGTTCAGGCAGTGTCTTTTGGGTTGATCCGGTTGCCGAGGTTTGCCTAGTCGTGCTCGGTAATCGAGATTTTGGTGAATGGGCTACGCCGTTGTGGCAAGATTTAGGTTCAAAAGTGCTGACGGCCTTAACCAGAGGGTGATTTCGCGAGCTACTGTATGAACTTATAATTCACAGTTGTATTAACTAAACCCTTGTAAAACGCGTGTCGTCAACTAGCCCCCAAGCATCAACTGGTTTCGCCATGGCCCGAGCCCGTCGGGCCTTGCAAGAAGCCGGGCTAGATATGGAAATGCCGCTCCGCCGTGCCGATAGCGTTACGAACGAGGTTTGGTTCGGCGAAGAATACGTTATTCGGGTGAATCGTCGCCTAGACCCCCGCTTACGTCGCGAAGCGTATCTGGCGCCCTACCTACCGCCAGAAGTGGGTTACCCCGAGGTCGTGGCCTACGGAGGTAAGCCAGGCGCTGATTGGTTAATTGTTCGCCAGGTTCCGGGCCAGGTTCTGTCTCGTGCATGGCCAACCATGTCAAAAATTGAGCGCCGCGAAGCTGTTCACCAACTAGCGATGCGCCTAATGGCCCTGCATAAAACGGCACCACCTCCTAATTTGCCCGATATTAGCGACTCTACACCCCAGCTTTTGTCGCCCGATACATTCACACCAGTCATGCCTTTGTTGGTAGCGATCGACAAAGCACGAACCTTTCCCAATCTCGACAAAGAGCTCTTCGATGAGGCTGAAGAGTTAGTGATCGCTCTAGCTGGCTCGATAACGCCTTTTGAAGCCACCGGGTTAGTGCATGGCGACTTAACTTTCGAAAATATCATGTGGGATGGCAAGCAAATCTCGGCCGTACTTGATTTCGAGTGGTCACGGCCAGCACCTTGCGATCTAGACCTAGATGTATTGCTACGTTTTTGCGCCTTGCCACATCTTCACGTGGCACCGGATTATGAGCACTTGGCTCGACCCGTCGACTATCAAGATGTTCCCTGGTGGCTGGCCAAGGATTACCCGGCTTTGTTCGCATTTTCCGATCAATACAGCCGAATGCGCCTCTTTGCCATGGCGTACGATCTACGAGACCTGGTGAAACATCCTCCAGAGGGATCGGTGGATGATTTGTGGGAGCATCATCCATATCACCGCTTGGCGGCCACGGTGCGTGGTACTGGTTACCTAAGCCAGCTGAACCGTTAGCCGAACCGCCAATTCGCTATTCCTCAGGATCATCGGCTGACACTGCGTCCATCGTTGCGCCTTTGGAATTCTGAAGACCTGTGACCACAAAGAATCCGCCAACCACAATGCCCAGTAATGCTGTCCAGACGTTGATTCGTATACCGAGAACCAAACTGGCTGGATCGCTTCGCATCAACTCCAAACCAAGCCGGGCGATGAAATAGCCCAATACATACAGCGGAAACAGGCGTCCAATCTTTAGACGTCCACTTCGCTCGGCCCAGATCAGGAAGCCGCACAAGGCCAAGTTCCAGAGCGCTTCATACAAAAAAGTCGGATGAAACGTTTCGTATTGCATGTAGCGCGCTGGCCGATGAGTCGGATCAATTTCTAAACCCCACGGTAAATCTGTAGGCCCACCAAAAAGCTCTTGATTAAACCAGTTTCCAAATCGGCCGATAGCTTGAGCTAGCGGTAATGCTGGAGTGGCGGCATCTAAGATGAGCGGCACAGAGAGCCGCCGGCGATGGGCCACCATTAGCCCAACAATTACACCCAGGGCCATCCCCCCGGGAATACCAAGACCACCGTTCCAAATGGCAAAGGCCTCGCCCCAATTGCCGCTGTAGCGTTTCCAGTCGGTGGCCACATGATAAAGGCGGGCACCAACTAGACCGGCCGGTACTGCCCAAATGGCAATGGCTGAGATGTCATCGGGGTTTTGGCCCTTTTGGGCCCACCGGCGCTGAGCCAGCCAGACGGCCGCTACCACTCCCAAGGCAATCATTAGGCCGTAAGCCCTTAGCTGCAAGGGTCCAATCGAGATGGAACCACCCGAAGGGCTCGGTATTGAGCTGAATAACAAAATTTTCAACCTAGTTTAGCTAATAGAGGTTTGAACGAGGTGCTCAATCGCAACGACTGCGACCCTCCACGATAGATCAGAACCGACGGGCATTTAGGGTCTGGGGGCAACTAGGTTCGTAGCACTAAGTTATGAACGATAACCACGGCATCGATCAAGGAGAATGCGTGAGCAGCAAGAACCTCTTCAACATTGAGGGCAAAACAGCGTTGGTTACCGGTGGTAGTCGTGGCATAGGTTTGATGATCGCCCGCGGTTTCGTGGAGGCCGGTGCCAAAGTGTATATCTCGTCTCGCAAGGCGGCTGTTTGCGACGAAGTGGCCGCCGAGCTCTCAGAATTCGGCACTGTTGTCTCGGTGCCCGCTGATCTCTCCACCGAAGCCGAATGCATCCGCTTAGCTAACGAGATCGCCGAGCGTGAAGAACGCCTCGACATATTGGTAAACAATGCTGGTGCCACTTGGGGTGCACCCCTCGAAGATTTCGACGATGCCGCCTGGGATAGAGTGCTAAATCTGAATGTGAAGGGTGTCTTTCATCTGACCAAACATTTGGTCCCACTCTTAGATGCGGCTGGCACCGACGACGACCCCGCCCGAGTCATCAATATTGGTTCGGTCGATGGAATCCATGTGCCAGCACTAGAAACATATTCCTATTCGGCCTCTAAAGCCGCTGTGCATCAGCTAACGCGGGTCTTTGCTCGGAAGCTAGCGCCTAAACGGATCACGGTAAATGCCATTGCTCCGGGGCCCTTTGAATCGAAAATGATGGCGGCAACCTTGGAAGCTGCTGGGGATTCAATTGCTCGCAACAACCCACTTGGCCGCATTGGCCGGCCTGATGATGTAGCAGGCACCGCGATCTTCTTGTCTAGCCGTGCCGGAGCGTATCTGACTGGAACCATTATTCCAGTTGATGGTGGTATTACCGGCACTCGGTAGCTCGCAGCGTTTCTAAGCGCAGGAACGTATATCTGGTTCGGTTAGGTGGGTTGGCACCGTCGTTGCGGTGCCGCCGCCCTCTATTTCTGCAGCCGATCCCGGCTTTTAGAATTTTCGATCGATGGGTTTAGCCCCACACGCTCAGTGCTGAGATCAAGAACAAAAACGCCACCACCGCTACCATCAGCCAGATAGCTAACCATTTGGGATGACCAGAAACTGGTTCATCCCGCGAGGGAGGATTCGGCATGTTTTATTCCTCTCGTGGGTCGAGGCGGACCGGATTAACGCTTGGCTGTGCTGACAACTAAACACAGCAGGGGTACGGCGCTAAAGAAGTGACTCGTTCACTAAGCGGAGAGCTTCTTCTTCTGAAACATCAAGAGCGAAGCTGAGCTCGGAAACCAATACGCTACGGGCTCGTACCAACATCGATTTCTCACCAGCCGACAGACCCTTAGAAACTTCGCGCAAAGCCAGGTTTCGCACCACTTCAGCGACCTGATACACGTCGCCCGACTTTAGTTTCTCCTGGTGGTTCTTGAAGCGACGGCTCCAGTTCGAAGGTTCACGTACATCTTTCTTCCGGAGCAGCTCGAAAAGATCTTCTACGTCTTCACCACTAATCGGCGGTCGCATTCCAACGTCTTCGGCTTTGTCGGCTGGCACCGACAGCACCAGATCACCGTGCGCCATCCGCAAAACTAGATATTCAGTTTCTTCACCAAAGGCAAAGCGGTTTTCTCTACGTTCGATGACTGCGGCTCCGTGATGCGGATACACAACTCGATCGCCAGGCTTAAACGACATATGACTCCTGTAATGGCGCAGTTCTACTTCTAGAATGCCAGATTTTTGCCTGAATCCCCTCATTTTCCACTATCTAGAGACTTAAAGGCGATTGACAATCCAACGTTGGCCGAAGATTTGATCACCTTGGCGCTTCGAAACTGCCGCAGTTGTGTGCAATCCGTTAGCATGGCCTGAATGGCTCAACCCTCTGTACTCCCAGATACAGCTCGTCCGAGCTTAGACGACGGTGACGATGAACGTTTTGCGCACTATGCACGCAAAGCTGACATTGCTCGTGCCGCGGTAACTGGTGAGACCATTACGGCCATCTGTGGCAAACGGTTCACCCCAACTCGCGATCCAAATCGTTATCCGGTGTGCCCAAGCTGTGCCGAAATCAAAGCCGCCGCCAGTAACGCTGGCAATAATTAATCCTGTTCACTGTCTTGGCGTGGAGAACAGAACCAGCACGGTAGCGCGCACGAACGCAAAAAGGAGTGGCGGGTGGAGTTGAGTCCCGAGCTTGAAAATGAAGTGGAACAAACCCTCTCAACTTTAGAAGGGGTGTTGCTTCCCAATGATCTTTGGCAACGAGTAGCTCGACTATTGCGGGATTTAGAGCCAGCCGTTGCTTCCGGTAACGAATCGGGTGTGCGTGGAGCATTGATTCCACTGGCGCAAATGGTATTTGAGGCCAAGGTAGGTGGACGTTCTATTAAGGCGCGTCCCGAAGCCTCGGTGGTGATTCCGACCAAATCAACGCCAATTCTGCCTTTGGTAGGTGCTATCTGCGCGGCCGTGTTGCTCTTGTTGGCGTGGATGTTAGGTGGGGGTCTCATCCTTTTAGCCACCGGAGCATTAGCAGCCTTGGTAATGGTGGTTGCCATAAGTGGCACCCGCTCACGACACCTGAAACCGGCCAAAGAACCCGATGGAGCTGCCCAAATGGCTCCACCGGTGCCAGCGCCGCCCAAAGTTAGTGCGTCGCTTGGCAAGATTCGAACAATTATCGACAAGTGACACTTGACACAATGAGAATAAACGTTATTATGGACTTATGGCGAACTCCGAAGCCCCGCTCATCCACGACCCCGCTTGGGCAACTATGAGCGACCCCGTACGCGAACGGCTGGTCGATTCAGCAGCATCGGTCTTCGCCAATCACGGGTACGACGGTGCACGTATCCAAGAAATTGTCCGCGGAGCAGGCCTCACCACCGGAGCGGTATACGGACGCTTCACCGGCAAAGCCGAGTTGCTCCACGAGGCAGTTACCACTCGAGCTGTACCGCAGGCACCGCTTTCAGCCGAAGGAATCGCCAAAGTAGCCGACCTCGTAAAAACTTCCGCTCTTAAAATCAAACCGGGCCTGGAAGATCGCGAGGCTCTACTATTGGAAACCTATGTGGCGGCAAGGCGCGAACCTGAAGTAGCAGCGGCTATTGCTGAAGCTGAGGAACGCTGGAAAGTTGCCCACGCTCCGTTGGTCGAAGCAGCCGTGCTAGACGGCACGATTGATGACGACATAAACCCCGAAGCCGTATTGTTTTTCGTTCGGGTAATGCAACTTGGCCTCTTACTTTACCGAGGTTCAGGGCTTGAAAGCACCGAGCCAGAAAACTGGGCCACCCTGATCAGCCGCGTTGTCGCCAGCTTTGGCCGACCTGCCGACATGATCAGTGCACTTCAAGATCAAACCAAATAACCACCAAATCCAACGGCCCAACAGAGGGGGACCACCAAAATGACTGCAACCGATCTACCTACCAACACCGGACCTGATCTCACCCTGCCTAGCCAGGCCGAGATGAACGAAGCCTTCAAACTTGTTGAAGATCATTCAGACTCCATCTTCACCTGGCGTTACGAGCGTGAGCGAGATCAACTCGTCACCTTGTACAACAAGGGCGTAGACAACCAGTGGAGCGGCGTGACCGACCTTGACTGGTCAACTGACGTCGACATCGAGCGTGAGGCCTATCACGATCACCCCACAGTCTTTTTGGCCCGCAAAGTTGCCGAAATGCCCAACTCACCGCTTAAGAACTGGAGCGAAAAAGAGTTCAGCCAGCTGGCTGTTGAGCTTCAAAAAGCACAGCTCAGCCAGTTCATGCACGGTGAGCAAGGTGCCATGATCGTTACCGCCAAAATCGTAGAGACGGTTCCTTGGATTGACGCTAAGTACTACGCCTCAACCCAGGTAATGGACGAGGCTCGCCACACCGAGGTCTTCGCTCGCTATTTGTACGAGAAGATGGAAGACCATTACCCAATGAGTCCCTTCCTCGCTCAGCAGATCGACGCTTTGATCACCGATAGCCGTTGGGATATCTCGTATCTCGGAATGCAGATCGTGATCGAAAGCTTGGCCTTGGCGGCCTTTGGCGACATGTTGCGCCAAACCAAAGAACCACTACTGAAGAAGCTCATCCGTTATGTCATGGCCGATGAAGCCCGTCACGTAGCCTTTGGAATTCTGAGCCTCGGCGAGCACTACCAGCACCTCAGTGAACCCGAGCTGAAAGACCGTCAAGAGTTCATGCTTGAGAACACTCTTCGCAGCCGCTCACGTGCCTCAACCCCTGAGGTATGGGACCGCATGGGTGTTAGCTACGATCAGGTCCTTCCGTTGCTCATCGAATCCATGGAAGAGTTCGGTGTGAACTCGGTTTCAAGCTTCCAGCGTGGTTTCTTCGCCAAACTGGTGCCAAACGTACGCAAGCTTGGTCTGCTCGATGCCAACAATGGCTACCTCCGCAAGGAATGGGAAAAGGCCGGTCTAATGGAGTTCGAGTTCTCCGATGACGACACCGCCAGCGACTACGACACCTACAATGCTGTGGCACAAGATCGTGCCAGCAGCGAGGCGTAAGTAGCCCAACACAAACTCACAAATCCTTAAGTAATAAACTTTGGCCGAGCCGGGAGATTCCTGGTTCGGCCAAAGTCGTTTTTGGTACCGGCTGTCGTTCTTTTTATTTCATCGATCAAATTCGCATCTTGGCTCGGACAAAGCGGTAGGCTAAGGCAACGGGTTATATCCGAGTGCGCTCGGGTTAGGGGCTTCGTACCTTTCCCATTTCGGGAACGTCAGAGCCGCCTCCTAAGAAACTTCTGCAACTAGCAATCGGCAGATCTCGCTGCGATAAGCAGTCTGAGGGGCCTTCTGTGATTCGTGGAGATTAATGCAGCCAGCTACCGGAGTGGTTAAACCACCCACAAACCAGGCGCCGCTTACGCCCAAAATCGTTGTGCCTAAAAACTCAACTCGAGCGGCCACACCTGGCAAACCAAAGCCGATTGAAGAAGAGCCTTCCGAGGAAGAACTAATTGCTCTCATCGAGTTAGCCGCCAGCGCCGAAGCGTCACCGCAACAACTGGCGCTCCTTAATGCCAATCGTGAACGTTGGCTCAGCACCCTCGACACGCTCCTCGAAGAAACCGAAGAAATTTTGGACGAGCTGCGCGGCATGCGTGGCCCTGAACGTGCCCAAATTGTGGCCGATTTTGACGGCGAACGGCAGCGCCTCAAAACAGCTCTAGAACTGCTGGAAGACGCCACTTCATCAACTGAAGCAATAGCTGTGGTGCAATCCCCTGGTGAAACCCACCTACACCTCTCTTGGGCTAACCCCAACCTGGTGGCTTGGAGCGGTGGACCAGCAGCACCTTCCGGGAATGAAAAAACCCTGCGCCAATTCCTAGCTGATTTAGGTGCCCCCACCGACGTTTGGCAAGAGCACGATCCGGTAAACCTGCCCGGAAACGAAACCGCTTTTGCCCTCTCAACCTCCATTGCCCAGGTGCTTGGTTGGCTGGCCGTAATTGGTGGCAACAACTCATCAGAAACCTATGTGAGTCCGAGCGTCTTGTGGCTCGCTCGGGTGGTGGCCTGGGGTGTTCAGCTAGTAGCACAAGGTGCCGTGGTACCCACGGTTCAGGTTGAAAGCTCGGCCCCCAAAGGGCAGCCCTCGTCAAGCACATCGAATGTGTCGCTGCGTTGGCAACCGGCCTTGGTGGAAACAAAACGGCTAGAAGGCTTCACTAAAACCATGCCCGGGCCAGTAACCGCGGTCGCAAAGGCACAAAGCCGCGACGTGGTTAAGGCCCTACTGTCAAATGTTGTGCATGCCATTGTCAGCGATTCGGCCAGCCGTCTCTCGTTGCCTGCTCCCCCACCTAACCCTCAAAGCACTTCTGATGTGGCCGAAGCCCTGCTCACCCGCCTCGACGGCTCGGTGTTCACAGCACCCCACAAAACTTCAAGCGAAGTAGCTTCTCGCATCGATCGGTGGGCGCGGCCTGTTACCGACCCAATCTCAAGTCGCTTGCTAGTCACCCTCGACCCACCCGACTCCGGTGGCGCCTGGTTCTTGTCGGTACAGCATCCCACTTCGGGAGGTGAATACATCCCGGTCGAAGTGGCCCTTATCGACGCTAGGTCAAAGCGCCAAACCTCTTCGCAGCTCGATCGGCTCGAGCGATTACTACCGGCTCTCAAACGCCCTGGGGCCCTACGCCGAGGCCAGGTGTATCTGGCACAAGATGAGGCTTGGGAATTAATGACCAAAACGGGCCCCTTGCTTCAAGCCGCAGGTTTTGATGTTCGTGTCCCCGCGCTTTCACGTCGTAGGCCTTCGCCCACTCTCCGTTTAAGCACCGAAAGTACCGAAAGCGTTGTTGGGGCTAACCAGCTCACCAACGTGCGCTGGTCGGCCGTATTCGACGATGTTGAGCTCACCGCAGCCGAGATCACTGCTTTGGCGTCGGAAGCCAGACCCCTTATTCGATCGCACGGACGCTGGGTCGAACTTGATCGCGCCGATTTAGCCGAAGCAGCTGCCGCTCTCGCCGAGCACTCGCAACGAACGCAGATGACCGGGGCCGAGGTGTTGCGCTTCGGAGTTGGTCTCGACGGTAGCGGACTTTCTGGCGGCATTACTGTTGTCGGAAACAGCTGGGCTGCCGACCTACTCGAACGGGCCAGTACGGCCACCACCGAGCCAATCACTAAACCGCAAGGGTTCAAAGGTGAACTTCGTAGCTACCAAGCCGAAGCTCTCGGTTGGCTTAGCTTCCTCGACTCGGTTGAGTTGGGTGGATGCTTGGCACTAGATATGGGCCTTGGCAAAACGCCAACCGTCTTGGGCCACTTAGCACGAACCCGGGGCGAAGCCGCCTCGTTAATCATTGTGCCACCCGCCATCGTCGGGAACTGGGCTTCTGAAGCGGCCCGATTCGCGCCGCAGCTTCGGGTACTAATTCATCACGGTCCTAATCGTTTGGAGGGCCAAGGATTCAAAGATGCGCTGGCGGGAACCGATCTGGTGATTACGACCTATGGAACCGCGGTGCGCGACCTCGACCTGCTCGCCAATTGCGGCTGGCGGCGTATGATCCTCGACGAGGCCCAAGCCATTAAGAACCCCACCAACGAAACCTCACAAGCGCTGCGCCAAATCAACGCCGATATGCGCTTGGCCCTTACCGGTACCCCGGTTGAAAACGGTTTAGGCGACCTGTGGGCCATTCTCGATTTCACCAACCCCGGCTTGGTCGGCTCTCGCTCAACTTTTGTGGCTCAACTATCGACCAACACCAGCCCGCACACACCTAAAGGTGCCGAAGCTGGTTTACGGGCCCTAAATGGCATTCTTATCTTCCGTCGCACGAAGGCTGAACCAGCGGTGGCGGCCGAGCTGCCCGACCGAATCGACGAGCTCGACCATTGCAGCATGACACCCGAACAAATTGGCCTCTATCAAGCGGTGCTTGACAAGTTGGTGGCACCACCTAGCTTGATTGGTGAAGATGCCCAACAACCGGCCCAAGGTCAGATTTTGGCTGCCATAACAGCGCTAAAACAGATCTGTAACCATCCAGCGGCCTATGAAGACGATGGCCGACCCCTCCACGGCCGTTCGGGCAAACTAACCCGTCTAGAAGAGATCGTTCGTCAGGTTTACGCCTCAGAAGAACGAGTGTTGATCTTTACCCACTTCGCCCGTTGGGGCATGCGTTTGGCAGATCATTTGACCGAAGAGTTCGGTCACAAAGTCGAGTGCTACCACGGCGGGCTTTCACGCACTGAGCGTGATCGCATCGTTCGTGAGTTCCAAACCGGAGAAGGACCAGGTGCCCTGGTTCTTTCTCTCAAGGCCGGCGGCACCGGTTTAAACCTAACCGCGGCCAGCCATGTTGTGCTGTACGACCGTTGGTGGAACCCAGCGGTGGAAGACCAGGCCCGAGACCGTGCTTGGCGAATTGGCCAAACTCGCACCGTAGTCTCGCGGCGATTGGTATGTCCCGGCACAATCGATGAGCGTGTGGAAGAAGTAGTCGCCGGTAAACGCCATATCGCCAACATGGTCTTGCCGAAATCAAGCTCGCTGTCTGATCTTGATGCCGAACAGCTTCGCAGTGCGTTGGGTCTCCGAACCGATTCACTCTTGGTCGATGATGAGGAAGAGGTGGCACTGGTATGACGAGTAGACATCGGAGCCGAAAAAAATCGGGTCGCGGAAAGTCTAGGTCACCGCAGCCACTTGAGTTCTGGAAGGTTGTGCCCGAGCCAGATCGTTCCGAGCCGATTAAGGCCGTTGACGATCCGGGAGCAATTATTCGGTCTCTGGGAAGCCCGCCCTTTGGACCTCATACCACCGAGGCCGCTCGCTTTCTAGAACTCGCCAGCCGTAAGGCAGCCGCCACCGCGGCTGCCTTAGCCAATGCTGCTGGCCTTGTCGAAGCGCCTGACGACTCCGACGAATAAACCTGGTCGCCTCACAAAAAGTTTAGATACCAGGCACCGCGCCTTAAGCGAAGAAAATGAGCGTGATCCAGTCGGCAACCAAGGCTGGCCGATCGCTGCCTTCAATTTCCACGGTATAGGTCTTGGTCACCTGGATATTGGAGCCCTTCAGTTCCACACTCTTTACGGTACTTGCCGCACGAATTTTGGAACCGACCTTCACCGGCGACACAAAGCGCACCTTGTCAAAGCCGTAGTTCATGCCCATGACCACACCTTCTAGCGGGCCGGTGCTGTTTTCAGCTTTAATCGAACCCGACAGATGAGTGAGCATTGAAAGCGTTAAGAAACCGTGCGCAATGGTGCCACCAAAGGGTGTAGAGGCCGCGGCACGTTCGGGGTCGACGTGAATGAACTGGTGGTCCTGGGTTATATCAGCAAATTCGTTGACCTGCTCTTGGGTGACTTCAAACCAGGCACCAACGCCCTCGTCGGTCCCCTCGGTGGCTTTCAAAACCTCATACGCCCGCTCAGCATTGCTTGACATAATTTCAGTCCTCTCGAAGTAAATACTTGCTCGAACCGTAGTCAGCGCAGCGGTATGGCACCAAGGTAGAAGCTCAGATGAGCTTGCTCGCCAGAACGTCGTCGTTTCTGAAGCACGACCGAAACCGGCTGGTATGCTCCAATGAGCGTGAAGGGTTAAGTTAAAGGCCGATCGATCTTACGAACCAGTTCTGACATAGCAACAGCTGGAATCGGCCGGCTGTAGTAAAAGCCCTGGGCATAAGGAACATCGAGAGCACGTAACAGCTCGACTTGTTTGGCCGTTTCAACCCCCTCGGCAATTACCGACAGATCGAGAGCGCGCGCCAATGCGGCAATACCACCGACCAGAGCGGTACCAGATTCCTCAATGCTAGAGATGAACTCACGGTCGATTTTCACCATGTCAACGGGTAGACGTTGCAGATAGGCCAGGGACGAATACCCAGTGCCAAAGTCGTCAATCGAAATCGGGGTACCCAAAGCCCTAAGCAGCGAAATTAGTTGCAGCGCCTCGGCCGGATCGGCCATAACTGCCGATTCGGTCAGCTCTAAATGCAGTGCCTCACCGGGCAAGGAACGAGTTGCCAACGCACGTTCCACCCGATCAATCAACGCAAAATCATTCAGATCGGTAGCTGACATGTTGACCGACACATAAAGATGCTCAGCGCCGGGGTATTGCCGCCACTTCGCTATCTCCTCAACAGCCAGGTTTAACGCCAGTTCACCAAGACGTGTGATCAAACCTGTTTCTTCAGCAACTGGAATGAAATCACCGGGACTAACTCCCCCAAACTCTGGACTGTTCCAGCGAGCTAGCGCTTCCATTCCTTTTAGATGGCTAGTCTCCAAGTCGATAATCGGCTGGAAGTGCAAGTAAATTTCGCCGGTATTGTTGTTTTCTTCGATGGCTCGCCTTAGCGCGGCCGCTAAGCCAATGTGTCGTTTCGATTTGTCACGTAGGCTCTCTCGGAATGACTGGGCTCGGTTCTTCCCCGAGCATTTGGCCTGCAACAAAGCCAAATCGGCATCGCGGAGTACCGTCTCAACCCCAATTGGTTGCAGGGCTTTGGGATAGTCATTCGGCCAAACTATACCAATGGAGGCGGTAATGATGACGGTGGCGCCTTCCAAAGCTACCGGCTCGGATATCGCGGTCAGAATACGCTCTGAAATAATTTCTACGTCACTGCGTTTATTAACGTGACGCAGCAACACCACGAACTCATCGGCAGCAAACCTCACCACCAAATCACTTGCTCTGGCACAAACTCGAAGCCGTTCGGCAATTACCGTAAGTAGATGATCACCAGCAGAATGACCTAAGGAATCATTAATATATTTGAAATCATCAAGGTCGATAAACAAAACCGCCGCTTGTGCTATATTAAGCTTTAATACCTCGTCAAGCTCGCTCCAAAGCACCTCACGATTAGGAAGCATGGTGAGGGGGTCTTGGGTGGCTTGCACCCGAAGCTGACGGTTGAGGTTATCGCTCTCGGTTAGGTCTTCAATAGTGGCAACAAAGCCAACGTCACGGTTAGCGAGGCCCGCTCGAGCGACCTTGATCCTAACCCGACGTTCCAACCCTTCCCTTGACTTTAGTGATGACGTGAAGATTCGCGCGCTGCCATCTACCAGCACTTGACCAATGGCATCTTCAGCCAGATACGCCCCATCTTCATCGAGATGGTCAAGCCAGCCAAAACCTAAAAGGTCTTCCACGCTGCTAGCAAATATTCTTGCTGCGTATTCGTTAATATAGTCTGCACGCATGCCGAATTCTGAGGAAATAATACCGGCAGGAACATTAGTAACTAAGTGCTCTAAGCGTTCTTCGGCCAGACGTAGGCGCAACGCCTTATTATATTCCTCACCTAAAACCCTAATAAGAACACTACAGGCTTTCACTGCTGGCAATGCCTTAATAAGCATCACGACCGGAATATTAATATCCTCGGAATACCGTATGGTACCGGTGACCTCAATCGGGGTATTTCGACCAACAGTGGCCGCCTGTGTCGCCCGGGTCATGATGTCATCAAAATTGCCGTCAACATCGAGCAACTCACAAACATCAAAGTCGCCTTGGCTCTCAGGCAGACCGGCAATTTCACGAACCAGCGCATTAGCAAAAAGCGCCCGGCCTTCACGATCACAAACAATCAGCCCGGCGGGCAGGTGTTCAAGCGCGCTCCGCTCGAAATCTGACAGCCTGTCCTTCGGTCGCATCAGGGCATTTCCGCAGTATCAAGCACCGCTGCTAGTGAGGCTGCTTCAAACTTAACTCGGCTCACATAGCGGTCTAGAGATTCGTCTTCAATACCTTCCAAGCCCAGCAAAATGCGTGCTGTTTCAGCTTGATTAAAACTCAGGCGGTTCAACGCCAAATCAGCCACTAGCTGCGAGGCTATCAGGCACCGGGTGAGAGGCGTCTCGCGGGGGCTCAGCTTACGATGGTGGTTCGCCACCGCCTCACAAAAAGCTCCGGGAAAACGCCAGGCCTCAAGCACTCGCGCCCCCGCATCGGCGTGACTCACACCAAACAGCTTGTGCTCTTCATCCAAGGTATGACGCTGACCTAGCTCTTCCCAAGCGGAGGGCGAAGCTTGTTGAAGTAAAGCTTCACCAAGGTTGTGTAACAGACCCAAAGCAAAAGCGTCTGAAGGTGGCACGAAGTAGCGAGGAGCCAAAAGCTGCGCTGCATTGGCCACCCCAGCGGCATATGTCCAGAAATCTTGGGGCACCACCGCCTGATCTTCACTCAACCCAGCCGCTGAGGAAGCCGCGAGGGTCCGAACGGTAGCGAATCCCAAGGCTGCTATTGCACGCGGAACATTCGTTACTGGCGTTCGAAGGCTGTAGTAAGCCGAGTTTGAAATCCTAATTAGCTGTGCTGAAAGCAGAGGATCGAGCTCTACCACTTTGGCCAACTTGGCAACATTTGAAGTGGGGTCATCAATTAGCCACAGCACCCGCAAGGCAATGGTGGGATGGGTGGGCAACGATTCGAGGGCCTGAAGAAGTAGCTCAACTTCTTGTCGATACTCCTCCGCTTCAGTTTCCTCCAAAGTCATTTCAATGTCGGCTTCCGCATGCTCAAGATCGACAGCACGAATGAACCTCTGATCACTGACCAAAGAGTTTGGGGCCTCATTTGGGCCGCCGAGCACATCGGCATAAGCCTCAGACGGTTTACGCACATCAATAATGTCGGCATCGGCACGTGAAGGTTGAGTCTTTAGGACTACAAATTCTAAGAGGCCGAACCTAAGTGCCGCACTCATGCGCACCGATTGCGCTCAAATATGGCTGATCAATGACCTGGTGAGCGGTAATGAAGGGTGATTACCGGCCCAAGAAACGAGGAGAACGCTTCTCGGCGAATGCAGCTTGGCCTTCTAGATAGTCTTGCGAATCGAAGCATGCTTCAACCGCTTCGGCCACCAAAACCAGATCGCGCTGCGGCAACGGTATGCCGGTTTGAACCAACCCGGCCTTGCACGCCCGCACTGTGAGTGGCGCATTGGCCGCAATTTGGCGGGCTAACGAATAGGTTTCGCCCTGCAGCATGTGTGGCGGCACCACGCGATTAACCAAATGCATTGCTCGGGCCTCTTCCGCATCAAATTGCCGGGCCGAGAACAATATCTCTGCGGCATGGGCTTTGCCTACGGCGCGCTCAAGCATGGCAATACCGTCGTAGGCGAATCCGAGGCCTAGCTTGGCAGCCGGAATTCCAAATCGTGCCTGTTCACTAGCAATGCGAATGTCGGTCTTTAACAGCACCAACATGCCAGCACCTAAGCAATATCCTCCCACCATTGCGATGACCGGTTTGGTGACCTTTTGCCAGGCTTGATTCATCGCAAGGTAATTGTTGTCATACTCATGCCGGGCTTCAGGTGCGGTGCGTTGCGATTCAAACTCTGAGATATCGGCACCGGAAATAAATGCCTTGTCACCAGCTCCGGTGACAACAATTACCCTCACCTCGTCAGACGCTTGCACAGCCGCCAACGCCCTAGGCAGCGCGGTGCGGATCTGTTGTGTCATGGCGTTGTAACGTGCCGGGTTGTTAAAGGTGACTGTGGCGATACCATCGACGGCTTCGCAAAGTAGCTGCTCGGTACCAGTATCAAACTCGATCGACATGAGGGCTCCCGTTCACCAACAATTTTGTCGCGATGGCTGATGCTACCGCAGTTCCTCTAGCTTGGGTTCATGGCCGATACTCCCAGCTCCAGACACAGCGGCACTGCCTATGTGGTGACACCGACGGCTGAGGCCGGCCCTGGGGTTCTGGTATTGCACTCGTGGTGGGGCCTCACCAGTTTCATCAAGCAGTGGTGTGATCGGTTGGCCGATGAAGGCTACGTGGTGATGGCACCCGACCTTTACGGCGGTGAAGTAGCGTCTACCCCCGACGAGGCCGAAGAGCTGCTGGCCGAAATGGACGTCAACGCGGCGGCCGATTTGGCGTTGAATTCTGTGGGCGCGTTGCTACGTTTGCCGGTAACTCAGGGCAATCATATTGCCGTGGTTGGATTTTCAATGGGGGCTTCATTGGCATTGTGGTTGTCGGCTCGGGCAAATGAGTTCGTTAGTGCCACCGTTGCCTATTACGGAACTCAACAAATCGCCTTAGATGATGCCAAGAGCGCATTCTTGGGCCACTTTGCCGAACATGATGAGCTGGTAGATGCTGATGAAGTCGTTGAGCTTGAGGCCCATTTGCGTCTCTTAGACAAAGACGTGACGTTCCACCATTACGCCGGTACCGGACATTGGTTTGTGGAAGAAGATCGCCCAGCCGCCTTCGATGCGGCGGCCGCCCAAATCTCTTGGCAACGGACCGTGGAATTTTTGAATCGGAACCTGCTTGAGTCGCCCTAGTCGGATTAGCTATTCATAACGGTCGCACTAGCGAACCCAGTTTTACTCAGCCCAATCGAAAGAACACCTATGTCATCTTCTGGCGAAAACTCCATGCCAATTCCTTCGGTATCGCAAAGCATTGTGACTTTGGATCTTGAAGGAGTGCTAGTACCTGAAGTGTGGGTTGCGGTTGCCGAAGAGACTGGTATCGAGACGTTACGTCGCACGACCCGCGACGAACCGGATTACGACGTCTTGATGAAATACCGCCTTAACATCTTGAAAGAAAATAATCTCGATTACGAAGCCATCACGAAAGTCATCGACTCGTTGCTGCCCCTGCCGGGTGCCGTTGAGTTTTTGAATGAGCTTCGAAGCTTTACCCAGGTTGTGATGCTTTCTGACACCTTTGAAGAGTTTGCTCAGCCCCTTATGCGCAAGCTCGGATGGCCCACAATCTTGTGCCACCGCTTGGTGGTTGAAAACGGCTTTATTACCGATTATCGGCTTCGCATGTCCGACCCCAAACGGAAAGCTGTTCAAGCGTTTCAAGCGTTGAATTACCGCGTGATCGCGGCAGGAGATTCCTACAACGACACGACCATGCTTTTGGCCGCCGATGCCGGATACCTCTTTAATGCGCCTCAAAATGTGGTTCAAGAGTTTCCCCAGCTCACCGCGTTATCGAGCTATGAAAGCTTGTTAACGGCGATAAAATCGCACCTCAGCCCAGTTTCATAATCACTTAGTTTCACGGTTTTTCATTTTCCATGGTTCGAATCAGCCCCGAGGCGGCAGAGCGGCGCGCCGCACGGCTTCCAATACCGACTTATCCCGCAGAGCTGCCCATAACGGCACTGCGCGATGAGCTTTTGGAGACCATCGCCCAGAACCAGGTGGTTGTGGTGGCCGGTGAAACGGGGTCTGGTAAATCGACCCAATTACCAAAGTTGTGTTTGGAATTAGGCCTTGGAGCCAAAGGCTACATCGGGCACACCCAGCCGCGTCGACTGGCGGCACGAGCGGTGGCCGAGCGTGTTAGTGAAGAACTCGGCACCAGTGTTGGTGACTTGGTTGGCTACACGGTGCGTTTCAACGACCAAGTAAGCGAAGACACCTTAGTTAAGGTGATGACCGATGGAATCTTGTTGGCCGAGATTCAGCGTGATCCCAAGCTGTGGAACTACGACGTCATAATCATTGATGAGGCTCACGAACGTAGCCTGAACATTGATTTCTTGCTCGGATACCTCAAGAATCTGTTGCCCAAACGGCCCGATCTGAAGCTCATAATCACTTCGGCCACCATCGACACCGAAAAGTTCTCACAGCACTTTCGAAACGCTCCGATCGTCGAGGTTTCAGGGCGCTCTTACCCCGTCGAAATTGTTTATGCACCACCGCTTGCTGATGACGAAACCGAAGATTCGGCGTCCTCCGATGGTCGCTATAACCAAATCGGCGACGCACTGCCCCAGGCCATCGTGGAAGCAGCAAAGCGATGTCGCTCCGATGGACCCGGAGACATTCTGGTCTTTTGTGCTGGCGAACGCGACATCAAAGACGCTGCCGATGCGCTCAGAGCGCAAAACTGGTCACGAACTGAAATTCTGCCTCTATATGCTCGCCTGTCGTCGGCCGACCAACACAAGGTCTTTTCCCCTCATACAGGCCGTCGGATCGTACTGGCCACCAATGTTGCCGAAACATCACTTACGGTTCCCGGGATCCGTTATGTGATTGACCCTGGTTTTGCCAGAATTTCACGGTTCAACCATCGCACCAAGGTGCAGCGCCTTCCGATTGAGGAAATTTCTCAAGCCTCAGCTAACCAGCGAGCCGGTCGTTGCGGTCGAGTTGGTCCGGGGGTTTGTATCCGACTCTATTCGGAAGCAAATTTCTTAGAACGGCCTGACTTCACCGAACCGGAGATCCAACGAACCAACCTCGCTTCGGTTATTTTACAAATGGCTGCCCAGCGGCTGGGCAAGGTGGAAGACTTTCCATTTGTTGATCCACCCGACCAGCGCGCCATTCGTGACGGCACGACCCTTTTGTGGGAACTAGGTGCGCTCAACCCTGACCTAGAAGGCAAAAAAGGATGGCTGACTCCGCTGGGGAAGCGGTTGGCGCGCCTGCCGATCGACCCGCGCTTAGCACGCATCATCTTAGAGGCCGAACGTAACGGTTGTGTCAGAGAGATACTAATAATTGTGGCCGCGCTTTCGGTCTTAGACCCGCGTGAATATCCCCGCGACGAAGAATCTTTGGCGGCCGCAGAACATAAACGCTTTAACGTGCCCGGCTCAGATTTTCTGGCCTATTTGATGCTCTGGGAATATATCCGAGACGTTCGTAAAGCTAAATCTACTAATCAATATCGTAAAACTCTACGGAACGAGTATCTCAACGTAAACCGCATACGAGAATGGAGAGAGCTATTCCGTCAACTTCGCCAGATTTGTGGCGAGTTAAACATCAGATTAAACCGAATCAGCGACTCGATCGACAACGACGCTATCCACCGTTCTCTATTAGCGGGCTTTCTATCGCATATCGGGATGAAAGACCCACAGAGTCGTGAATATCGCGGAGCGCGAGACACTCGATTCGTTATCAGCCCAAGATCAGGGGCGGCACGCAAAGAACCTAAATGGATTGTGGCGGCCGAGTTGGTGGAAACCAATCGTCTATGGGCACATACCGTGGCTTCCATCCAACCAGAGTGGCTGGAACAAAGCGCCAAACATCTTGCGAAATATAGCTATAGCGATGCCTGGTGGTCACGAGCCCAAGGCCAAGCCGAGACCCACGAGCGCGTGAGCCTCTTCGGTCTTCCAATCATCTCTCAACGCAAAATTGCAGTAGCTCGTGTTGACCAGGAGCTCGCCCATGAAATGTTTGTTTGGCATGCTTTGTCGCTCGGCGATTGGGACGGTTCATATCCATTTACCCAGGTTAATGAGAGCTTACGGCAGGAAATCTTGACGTTGGAAGAACGTGCCCGGCAACGACTGGTCAAGGACCGCCAGGATGTGTCGGAATGGTACGCCAGGGCCATTCCTTCCCAGGTGGTTTCATCCAAAACATTTGCTAAATGGTGGAAAACTCATCATCGGTCTAATCCCCAGGCTTTGTGGATGTCACTCGATGACCTCTTAGTGCCTGGCACCAAGTTCAACCCGCAAGATTATCCCGACACCTGGCAATCGGCGGGCTGCACGTTCACGCTTGACTATGAATACGACGAAACTTCGGTGGCCGACGGTTTAGTGGTGCAGGTGCCCATTACTCGCTTGGCGAACCTGTCTCCCCAGGAATTCTCTTGGAACATTAAAGGTTACCGTCAAAACCTGATTTATGCATTATTAAAATCTTTGCCAAAGGCCAAACGACGCACGCTATCGCCCCTACTTCCACCGGTTGAACATTTAACAAGTGTAATTGAATACAACCCACAAATATTTTTAACTGAAGCACTATCTGAAGCTCTACGAGAGCACTATGGTCTCGAGATAACGCCTTCAGATTTCGACCTGAGCCTGGTTCCAGACCATCTATTGCCCACCTTCGAAGTAATCGATAATAAGAACGAGGCTTTGGCTTATGGGAAAAGCCTTCCCGCCCTTCGTCAGCTGCTCGCTTCACAGATCGAAGAAGCCTTTTCCAACCTTGATTCCAAGTGGCGAGCCCATGGCTTACAAAGTTTTCCAAGCTTCGATATTACAAAGACCATTACCTTGGAAGACCAGTGCGGGAAAATCATCGCTTTTCCGGCCCTTTACGACGAAGGAACCAGCGTTGGCTTACATCTGGCGGCCACATCGTCTCAGCAATGGACAGAAATGTGGGACGCCACTTTCCGCCTCCTTGAACACCAAAATGCCGCGGTGACACGCGCTCTTGGTCGAATGCTCAGCAACTCAGACCAGCTAGCACTAGTACGTTCGCCGTGGCGCAATGAGGGAGCTTGGGCTCGCGACGTACTGGCGGCCGCCTTAGAGCATTTCATTCAAGAGAACAACGGCCCAAGCTTCGATCAAGCCGGGTTTGCCAAATTGGCACGAACCACCAAAGAACAGCTTCCGAGGCTCTTTCGCACTATCGCCCCTGCTGCTCTAGCGGTATTGCGCTTGGACGCTAAAATCCAGAAACATCTGGCGAAAATGGTCCAGCCAGCTTTTGTTGAAGCGGCTTCCGATGTTCAAATCCAACTTCAGCGTCTCTTGTATCCGGGCGTATTTCGGTCAGTTGGCCTAGCCCGCATACCCGACCTAGTCCGATATCTCGAGGCCATTGATTATCGCTTGCGTCGCCTACCCAACGAGCTTGATAAAGACCATCGGCGCATGTCGTTGTGCGTCAAGCTGGAAGAGGAACTCGATGCCAAGGCGGATCACGCCAGCAACTCAGCTGCTCTCGATGAGGTCTCGTGGCTACTACAAGAACTGAGAGTAGCCACGTTCGCTCAACATCTCGGCACCGCTGCTCCGGTGAGCGAAAAACGTATTCGGGCCGCCATGGCCAAGGCATAGGTTCGTCGGTTAGAGCGACCCAAACGTTGGGCTTTAACCCTTAAGAGCGCTGTAAAGCGCGTTTACCAGGGTGGCAAACTCTTCGCGTTCGGCTTCGGTCAGGCTTTCAAATACATAGGCAAAAGCAGCGGTGGTGGCCTCTTCGGCTTGTTCCCAAGTTTCACGAAGGCCGTCGACCTCGGGCAGTTCAGTCCAACCAAAGGCCGTTGCCATCATCGGAGTTGAGATTGCCAAGGCCTGAAGTGGGTCTAAACCGCTAGCCACGATGCAGGCAGCGTGGATACCGCCTCGCAGTTCACGCAGAGCGTTTAGGTGGTGGATAGCAGCCGCCTTGGGTGATTCGGGAACCTCAAGTTTCCGCCAGCCAGCAAAGAGGGGTGCTGCCGTCACGCGAGCACCTTCGGCCAGTTTGTCAGCAAGTTCGGCCAAACGAGCGGCATCAAAGTCGTCTGGCACGTGGGCTTCGGCCCAGTTGGCTGCGGTTTCCGCGAAGGCTTGGGCCGCCGCTAGAGGCTCCATAACCCCGATTCCCGATTCCCATTGAGTACGAACGTAAGCAGGCTCGAAGTATGCAAAGGCGGCCGTGACCAAGTCGGCGTCAACGTTGCCCAACACCCCGCCTCGACCAGCCACGTAGAAATTGAAACCAGCAAAACCAAGCTCGCCACCACGCTGATATGTCGCTGGATTGAGCATGAAATAAGAGCCGATCGTGCTAATTGCTTCGGCGGTAGCGTCGGCCGCGGTGGTGGTGTCCATAGGTGTTTGTCCCTCTATTTGCGAGCCCAAAGTATGAAGCTCAAGTCGTGCAACAACTGCCGTTATGTTTAGTCGAATTTTTCTGCGGATGACCTGACGTCGAGGATTTTCACCAAAGAAGCTAGGATATGAGGCGTTTTTACCCGGCGGTACCGGCCATACCCGCCTTATCAAAACCGGAGGAACTCCCCTGTCAAACGTTGAACCATCCATAAACGCAGCCGAACCCGGAACGGTTGCTGCTTCCCTCAGCGCGCCATCTAAAATTGCGATTGCTGCTGTGGCTGCTTATATCGGTGCCCAAGCAATTGCCGATATTGCGAGCATCAAAATTGGAGTATTTGCTGGCCGTGCAGTCGATATGGGTACTTTTATATACCCCCTAACGTTTACCTTACGTGATTTGGTACACAAAACGTTAGGACGGCGCGCGGCCCGCACAATGGTTATCGCCGCGGCTGCCGTAAATCTTTTTATGGCTTTTTACCTTCAATGGGCGGCGTCAGTTACACCCGACCCTTCTTATGGCTTTAATGCCGAGTTTCAGGCGGTTTTGGCACCATTGTGGCGAATCACGATGGCCTCAATTTTGGCTGAAGTGATTAGCGAGCTTGCCGACACTGAGGTCTACCGATGGTTTGTTAAAAATGTTACCACTAAACACCAGTGGGCGCGTGTCGCGACCAGTAACGCGGTGAGTGTACCTATTGATAACATGATATTTGCGGTAGTGGCCTTTGGTGCCGTACCTGGGTTTACCAACCATCCCCTTACCTTGCCCTGGGCCACCGTGTGGGACATTTTCGTGGTTAACCTAACGATCAAAGCCGCTATTAGCGTATTGAGCATTCCGCTCATCTACTTAGGCCGCGACCGAGACTGGGAGAACAACCCAGATGATTAACTCGCTGCCGATCGATCTGCCAACTCCTCGACCAACGATTAACCCCTAAATATGTCGAATATGGAGCTTGTGGTGCTTGGCACCGCCAGCCAAACGCCAACCAAAACACGTAACCACAACGGCTATCTCTTGCGTATTGGCGCCGAGGCCGTGCTCTTTGATCCCGGTGAAGGTACGCAACGACAGCTCAGTTTTGCTGGTCTTTCTTCCAGCGCTATCACCCATATTTGCATCACCCATTTTCATGGTGATCACGTTTATGGCCTACCCGGGATGCTTAGCCGAATGGCGCTAGAAACTCCTGGTAGGCAGGTACATATCCACTATCCCATCGAAGGCGAAGACACGTTAAATCACCTAGTGGGCTCGGTTCTTCATCTCAACTTGAGCGTCGAACGGCATGGCCATGCAGGAAGCGGCGTCGCTTTTGAGTCATCTGACTTCACGATTTCACATGCTCCCCTAAGACATCGGGTACCCACACTTGGGTGGAGGGTTGAAGAACCGGCGCGTTATCGCATGAATACCGACAAACTTGATGAATACGGTCTTCACGGGCGGGTAGTTGGAGAATTATTAAGCGTGGGCCACGTAACGGTTGACGACAAGGTGATCATGCTCGACCAAGTAGCGCAACTAAAACAAGGTCGTAGCATGGCGGTAGTAATGGATACCGCCTGGTGTATCAATGCAATAGAACTGGCGCGCGATGTGGACGTAATGCTTTGCGAATCAACGTTTTTGGCTAGCGAAGCTGAACTTGCCGCACAAGTACTACATCTAACCGCCGAACAGGCCGCCCAACTGGCATCGGAAGCTAACGCCAAACTTCTGGTGTTAACGCATTTTTCGAAGCGCTATAGCCAACCAGAGCAGTTTTATAATGAGGCGGTGCGATACCACAATAATGTAATTATCGCTCGCGACCTCCAGCGCATAAGCATTTCACGCTACAATTAACCACAAATCCGATGTCAACGATAGGGTTTGATCTAATGGACGCATCAAGCACAACCAACGAACTCACTGCCGCCGATGCCGAGGCAGTCCGTCAATATCTGGCTTGGATCAATAACCCAAAAAGTGTTCTTGATACCGACAAGATCGAAAGTCTCCAGGCCGAGTTAGAGAAATCAAGCGATCCCATGGAACGTTTGGCATTAAATAGCGAGCTAATCAGGGCTCAAAACCCCGATGGCGACGAGCTAATCCGTGGTTTTGTAACCTCGGCCAAGCGTTACGCCGATGAACACAACATTTTGGCCCAAGCTTTTCTCGATGAAGGCGTACCCGCTGAGGTTCTGCGCCAGGCACGCCTGCTTACCGGGCGAGGCGAAGGTGGTCGCGGCAAGGGCGCTAAAGGGTCTCGCGTAAGTCGCACCTCAAGCGAACATATCCGTGAAACGGCCCTTAGCTTCAAAGAGCCCTTCACCATCAACATGCTCCGCGATGCTTCAGGCGGAAGTGTTGCCACTATTCGCAAGTGTCTCGACGCTTTAGTTGAAGAAAACCTTTTGACCAAACTTGGCCCAGCCAGCGATTGGTCAAGCCCTGGTCGACCAGCTCACCAGTATGTTCGGGTCTAAAACACTCAGCTCCAAACCCGAACTGCGGCTGCCAATGTAATTTTGCAGGTAGTGAAATATTGCAGAGAGTGCATCGTGCGCTAGATTGCGCCGATGCACTCTTTTGTTTTGTGGGCAACCTCAGCTAGCACCTGTGCTGGAACTACGTTGCAATGGCGCGACCGAGGCCAAGCAACTCGATGAATGCCAGCATGAGGGAACGTAAGAAGACTGAGACCCGAAAAACGATTGCACGGGCTGCGCTGGCCTTGGCCCAAGAGCACGGGCCCGACGCAATTACCGTTGATGACATAAGCGCGGCGGCGAATGTTTCACCTCGCACTGTCTTCAACTATTTCGCTTCCAAAGAAGACGCCATCTTGGGCGTTGACCCTGCCCAAGCCACGCGCCTAGAAGAACGATTTAGCGCACGACCCAACGACGAAAGGCCACTTCGCTCACTGCGGGCAGTACTGCTCGACGCTTCTGAAGAGCTGAGCGCCGATTTAGGCGAGTGGCGCCAACGGTTGGCCCTGGTGAGACAATATCCGTCCTGCCTTTTTGCAGCTCATGCAGCGCGTTTTGCCGCCAACGAAACCGCACTTATCAGCCTCGTCGCCCAGCGCCTAGGGGTTGATCCCGATACTGATCTGCGACCAGCGCTCTTAGTTTCGGTAGCCCTCTCAGCGGTTAGATCTGCCACCGATGTCTGGGAAACATCCGACCGCTCTGTGCAATTGGAAGAACTCATCGAAGAGGCCTTTAGCTTGCTCGAAGAAGGACTGGGGACCATTCATTTAATCAACACTGAAACCGTGGCACCGAGCCACTAACCATCCGCGCGGGAATCCAAATCATCGGCCATCTCAAACGGCCATCTAGTAATCACCATTTGCCAGGAGAAGTTAAAGCCCAGTGGAAACACTTGAACCCGAAGAACCCTTAGCCGTGCAAACGCACGAGCCACCCGACCTAACACACCGCCAAATACAAATAATCTTTGGCGGGCTGATGTTGGGCATGCTCTTAGCAGCACTTGACCAAACAATCGTATCTACCGCGCTACCAACCATCGTTGGTGAATTAGGTGGACTAAACCACCTGGCCTGGGTTATCACCGCTTACCTATTGGCCACCACCGTCTCAACACCGCTCTATGGAAAACTGGGTGACCTCTTAGGACGCAAACATATTTTCCAAAGCGCCATTGTTATCTTCTTAGTAGGCAGTGTCCTATGTGGACTAGCCCAAACGATGGGTCAGCTAATTGCCTTTCGCGCCATTCAAGGCATTGGCGGTGGTGGGCTGATGGTACTGGCCCAAGCCATTATCGCCGATGTGGTTAGCCCTCGCGAACGTGGACGCTACCAAGGGTATTTCGGTGCCGTATTCGGCGCATCGAGCGTCGCCGGACCACTACTCGGTGGATTTTTCACCGACCACTTAACCTGGCGCTGGGTGTTTTACATCAACATTCCTCTCGGCATTTTGGCCTTGGTGGTAACTGCCTCGGTGCTGCCAGAAGGAGTGCGGCGTTCCAAGGTGAAAATCGACTACCTGGGTGCCACTCTGATCGCCGCCGGAATTACCTGCTTGGTGCTTCTAACCACCTGGGCGGGCAATGAATACGCCTGGGGTTCACCGACCATAATTGGGCTTGGCGCTGCCACCGTGTTGCTGCTTGGCCTTTTCGTAATCGTTGAACGAAGGGTTGAAGAGCCGATCTTGCCCTTGGGCCTATTTAAGAACTCAATATTTAGCGTTTCCTCAGGTGTGAGCCTGATCATCGGTATTGCCATGTTCGGCGGCATCAGCTTCTTACCGCTGTTTTTGCAGGTGGCCAGGGGCGCTTCAGCCACTAACTCAGGCCTCCTATTAACGCCCATGATGGCTGGCATGCTGGTCACTTCGATTCTGGCTGGCCGGGCCGTTTCAAACACGGGTAAATACCGTGCCTTCCCGATTGCCGGTACCGCCACCGCTTCGGTGGCTTTGGTGCTCTTTTCAACCATGAGTGCTAGCACCTCATATCTCCAAACCAGTCTTTACATGGTTATTTTGGGTGTGGGTTTCGGTCTGACGATGCAGATTCTGGTGTTGGCGGTACAGAACTCGGTTCAGGTACGCGATCTTGGCGTCGCCACTTCGGCCACGAACTTCGCTCGGTCCATTGGCGGGTCGGTCGGAGTTGCGATCTACGGCGCTATTTTCTCCAGCCGACTGGCAATTGAATTAGCTAATCGCCTACCAGCCGACGCTCCGAAAGAGCTGTTCAGCTCAGCGGTCACTCCCTCGGCGGTTCACGCTCTCGACCCTGCCCTCAAAGCATCATTTATCGATGGCTTCGCCGAGGCGCTAACCAGCGTATTCGTAGTGGCAACGCCGGTGATGCTACTGGCATTCGGCCTAACCTGGCTATTAAAGGAAATACCTTTGCGCTCGTCAGTTAGAGACCACAGCACGCCCGCCGCTTTCGAATGAGCCAGCTTGGAATAGCCAAGGCGGTATCGTTCTACCGATCTTCGCAAGTAGGATGGTTCGCTAGAGCTTTGACGGGTGAATGGACACGGTAATGAGCACTCCTGCCGGCTGGTACAACGATGAAACTAACGGCGTTCAACGCTATTGGGACGGTAATGCTTGGACAGAACATACCGCGCCGCTAGCCACCTCGCCTTCTACGACACCTGCCGCTGCGACCAAGTCGAAGACACCACTAATTGCCTTTGGAGCCCTGGTGGTGGTGGCATTGGTGGCCGGTATTTCTTTGGTCGTTCTAAACAGGGGCGACCAAGGAGACAAATCCGCTGCGGCCACGCCCGAAGGAGCAGTCGAAAGCTTTTTTGCGGCTCTGGGTGAAGAAAACTTGGATGATATGGCCGCCGCTGTGGCACCCAGCGAACGCTCAAGTTACATCGACCCTATTTATGAAACCATCGACGAGCTAAAGCGCCTTGGCATCGTGGCGCAATCGTTTTCTACTTCGAAAATTGAGGGCCTAGATTTCACCGTTACCGACCTCACCATGGTGAGCACACCCGTCACCGATGAGATTGTGAATGTGGTGGCCTCAGGTGTGATCAAGGCTGACGCCAACCCGCTGGCGCTCCCACTTGGGCCTAACTTGTTGAAGCTCGTCACCTTGGAAGACTTGGCCGAAGGGATGCAAGAGACTAACGAGCCTCAACCATTCGACGATTTGGCCCTAACGGCGATTAAAGAAGACGGACGCTGGTATCTCAGCCCTATGCATTCGGTTATGGAAGCCATGCGGGCCGAGGCGTCACTTCCCTCCCCCGACCCGAGCCAAGCCCTGGTGCCGGTTGGGGCGTCAAGCCCAGAGGCAGCGATCGAGTCGCTCATCAACACGGCCTTGGCTTTTGACCTTGGCGGCGTTCTAGCTCACCTCGACCCTAACGAGATGAGCGCCCTCCAGCTGTATGCCCCACTTTTCCTGGGTGAAATTGAAGCAGAACTCAACTCGATGCTGGCCGAAACCCAGTTCGAAATGTCGGTTACTGATCTTCAACTCGACGTTAACAGCAGTGGCGACACTGCGTCGGTCATCATCAAGGCGATAAGCGTGGAAGGCGTTTTGGATGGTGCCCCGGTGAGTTTGACGCTTGAAGGCGAGTGCATGTCGTACGAGGTTATGGGCGAGTCCGATCGGATTTGTAGCGATGACCTAGCCAATATGCCGGAATTTGGTGAATTTGGTGAATTTGGTGGTCTGGCAGGTGGTTTCAACATGGATTCGCTGCCACAGACTGGCATTGTGGTTTCCAAAGTCGACGGGCTTTGGTATCTAAGCCCGGTACAGACCATGACGAAAGCGCTCATAGCGCAACTCGCTACGCTAGATGCCGGCGATGTTAGTGAACTCTTCGACGCGCTCGCCGATGGTTCGATTGAAGACTTGCTGAACGGTTCCGTAGGTGGCAGCTTTGGCATGTTCGCGCCAGGTATGTTTGCTCGACAAGAAGCCGCCACAATCGGCTACAGCTAAACACAGGTCGCTCTGATCTGCCTAAAAATTCAGTGAGGTTACCTTTAGGCCGCCGATGTTTTGCGAGCCATTGTTCGGCGCTCTATTGGTTAGCTAGAAGTTCTTATTAGTTAGCTAGAAGTTCTTCGCGCAGTTCTCGTTTTAGAATTTTACCGGCAGCGTTGCGAGGTAGGGGTTCTTCACGAAACCACACGTGGGTAGGCACTTTGAAACCGGCCAGCGAAGCTTTCACGTGGCTTTGAATTTCTTCAGTGGTGGCAGCCGTGCCAGGGCGAAGCACCAGGATCGCGCCAACTTCTTCACCCAGAACACGGTGCGGTACGCCTAAGACACAGGCTTCGGTGACAGCGGGGTGTTCATACAAGACACCTTCAACCTCAGCACAGTAAACGTTTTCGCCACCACGAATTACCACGTCTTTAACCCGGTCGGTGATGGTAACGAAGCCTTCGTCGTCTAGGTAGGCCAAGTCGCCGGTACGCAACCAACCATCCACAAAGCTGTTGGCCGTTTCTTCAGGTTTATTCCAGTATCCCCGCACCACATTGGGACCGCGAACCAACAGTTCACCAACGTCGCCTAGAGGTACGTCATTGTTGTCAGGGTCGACAATTCTCACGTCTACAACGTCTATCGGCTTGCCGATACTGGCTGGCTTGCGTAGATAATCGGCACCGCCGTTAGCGATCGCTACCGATGAGGTTTCGGTCAATCCATAACCAGTGCCGGGGCTCGCCACGGTGAAATTCTTTTCAATTCGTCGCACCAGCTCCGGTGGCGCTTGAGTACCGCCATAACCAATTGATTGAATGCTAGAAAGGTCGAATTCCTCGAAGCGAGGTGATTCGAGGACCTCCCACACCATGCTCGGCACACCGCCAAAGCTAGTGAGTTTTTCTCGCTCGATTAGCCGCATGGCTTCTACCGGATCCCAGCGGTACATCATGACTAACTTCGATCCGGTCGCCATGGCACCAACCATGGTGGCGTGGCAACCCGTCACATGAAAGAGCGGCACTGACAATAAACGACCAGTTTGGGGACGTTCAGCAGGTGGAGGAAGAATGCGGCCCGCGCTTGCCGCAGCCTTAGCGGCAGCGTGGTCACTGTAACCTGTCATGCTGCAAATGTTGCGGTGGGTGCCTAAAGCACCTTTAGGAGCGCCGGTAGTGCCCGAGGTGTAGAAAATGGTGGCATCGTCATCGGGATCGATTTGTACATCTGGTAGTTCGGTTGCGGTGCTGGCCGCCACTACGTCGTCAAATGCATGCCAGCCATCGAGCTCGCCTCGGACAATAATTCTGGTCTGCACAGCAGTGTTAGGGAGGTATTCGACCAAGCGTTCAGCACGATCTTGGTCGGCAATCAGCACCGCCGAGCCAGAGTCTGACAAGGCATATTCAAGCTCGGAACCACTCCACCAGGCGTTCAACGGCACCACAATGGCACCAGTTACCGTGGCCGCCCAGAAACTGGCAATCCATTCCGGAAAGTTGCGCATGGCGATGGCAACGCGATCACCGGGTTTTACACCAAATTCGTTAATTAACTGGTCAGCCAATTTGGCGACAACATCAAAATGCTGGCTGAAGGTCCAGGCGTCATCTTCATAAACCACGAAGGTGCGCTCGGCAAAGTTTAGCGACCGCTTTAACGTGTCTACCAAGGTCCTGGGTGCGTTCTTGTAGACCCGCATCGGGATGCCACGAACTTCTTCTTCCACTACTTCGTGGCTTCCACCCGGGCCTATTACGGCCATTAAGATGTCGTTTTGTTGGCTGGACAATTCTACCCCCGAGATTTGTGGCCTGATTCAGCCCACCTGGGCTGCACCTCGTGACGCGAACCTACCTTTTGCGTCGCGTCGTGCGCCAAAGCATACATTCACACCGTAGTTTTCTGTTCTGAACACGCCTTTCGCCTACCTTGGTGGCATGGCCATCGACAACACGAACAACCCGCCAAGTGCTGATCATGATGAAACGCTTGGCACGTTTCGAGCCAGCATCGACAACATCGACGCGGCAATAATCCATCTGCTGGCCGAACGTTTCAAAATCACCCGTCGGGTGGGCGAATATAAGGCCACCCATCAGTTACCACCAGCCGATCCCGCTCGCGAAGAGCGACAGATTGCTAGGCTTCGGAAACTAGCGGAGGAATCAGACCTCGACCCCGAATTCGGCGAGGCGGTCTTGCGTTTTATTATCTCTGAGGTCATTCGCCATCACGAAAAAGCTCGGGATTAACGACGCCCCTAGCCATTTGATGTTCGGCCAATTACTTCACACGTAGGGAGTTGGCACCAGCTAGTTCGATGTTGAGCTGCGAGGCGCGGTTGTTGAAGTAGTTGTGGTCGAGCGTGGCGGACGAGGCGAATCTCCGTCGTCGTCATCGTCGTCGTCCTCATCGACAGTTGGAGGCGGTGGTGCGGCCCCAGCTGAAACCACAACCGTGACAGCAGAACCAAACTCGGCCTCGGTTCCAGAAGCAGGTGTGGTTGAAATTACCGTGCCCCGTGATATCGAAGAGGAGTAGGCAGTGCCATGCTCAACTGTGAAACCTGCCGCGATCAACAGTCGCGTCGCCTCGGCTTGGGACATACCTTGAGTGGCTGGAATAGTTCTCGGTCCAGGTCCCTCCGACATCACCACGTCAACTGCTGTGCCTAAAGCAATCTCGATGCCAGAGTCGGGGTACTGAGCAATAACTTCGCCAGCCAATGTAGTTTCATCTCGCATGCTGGTGACTTCGCCCAGCACCAAACCATAACGCTCTAGTTGAGATTCAAGGTCTTGACCCAACGAGCCTTCCAGCTGCGGCATAATCACAAACCCGGTTCCGGCGCTCACTACCAAGGTCACAGTGGTATTGCGTTCAGCCATCACGCCCCCGACGGGGCTTTGGTCAAATACTACACCCGGAGGGACTCGGGTATTTTGCACTTTCGTGATTTCAGCCCGGAATCCGGCCGCTTCGAGGTCGTTCACGGCATGGGTTTCGTCTTTGCCGTCAAGAACTGGAATCGGAAGAAGCTCTTTTGCTTCAGTGTTGCCGGTGGATTCGCCAATGATGGCAAAGGCACGAGGTAGCAATACCGCGCTTAGGCCCAACATGACTACCACTGCAACTATCACCTGAATAGTGCGATTGGGTGGTGGCTTGTAAATCTCGTCAATCATTCGGCTTAAGTCTACATTGCCTAAACAATTTGTTGGAGACGCCTTCAACCACCGACGTATTGCCTGAGCTGCATATCTACAAAGACAACCACATGTAGTAAGAACTAATTTTGTGACCTTTCACGCCGTGGCCCTAATGAAGTGGCGGTTGTCACCGATACTCCAAAGGTATGTATCTAACTTGGTGGGAAAGGATCTACCGTAAAAATAGTTGAGATCACCTCCGCCATCATCACCGACAACGGTGACGAAGACGGCGAGTTCACGGTGACCATCACCGAGCCCAACCTCGTCAACGGTCAGGCCTACTATGACCTCAACTTCACCAATGCCGATAACGAAGCCAAATTTGAACAAGGCGGCCTTGAATACTGGGCCAACCTAAGACAAGCAGGAGTATCAGAACAACAAATCATCTCCAGCTTCCTAAACTCACCAGAAGGCCAAAAAGCACTCGGCCAATTCGACACCCAACGG